>Ga0302325_10000023_pt1 | contig 419885 bp, 401 predicted proteins | sample Palsa_T0_2_FD_201948 | JGI IMG/M metagenome (GOLD analysis project Ga0302325, IMG submission 201948) | Peat permafrost microbial communities from Stordalen Mire near Abisko, Sweden - Palsa_T0_2 | ecosystem: Environmental > Terrestrial > Soil > Palsa > Peat permafrost | place: Sweden: Abisko...
TACGATCTGCTCGTGGGCCTTCTCGCCGGAGCTCAGGCACTCGATCAATTTCCCAACCGCAGTGTCGACGGCGAAAATCGCGCCGGCCGGGACAAGGTAAAGGAAATTTGCTCCAGCCGATTCAAAACGGTGGAACTCGCCGAGGCGATAAACGCGGGTGGCTTCCAATGTCATCAACGCGCTCACTGTCCCACCTCCGGCTGATCCCACTTAATATAGGTCGGAACAGTCACCACCAGATACGACTTGCCGACCAGCGGCTTGCCGTCCTTATCCTTCTCATCCTTCGCCGTGGCTACCACCCAAACGTCCCCATAATTGTTCCGGCTGAACTTGCGCTGCGGATTCGGGCCGTCGGAGGAGGGCGTGAACAGGCCGCTGTTGCTCAAAGAGCCGACAAACTCCCTATCGTCGTCGCCATAGGTTGAATAGAACTCTTCCACCGTCCAATTCACATCGATGGGGCCGAGCTCAACATCGTCCGCCGTGTGCGGCTTACCGTCGGCGCCGCGCTGATAGGCGACGGCTTCAAACTGTTGGAAGCCTTTGGGATGCTTTTCGCTTCCCAGATGGGCCAGCGCCGAGTCTGGTGTCACTTGGACATAATCGATGCGGTCGTAAACCGCGATGGCGTTTGGCAGCGTCGAACGGCGGAACGCTACGTCCCGTTTCCCGGAGACGGCATCCTTTGCTACATCTACTTCGGCCACGATCTCAGTCGGGGTGTGGGACACGATGCGCTTCACCGTCACGCCAGTTCCAAAGTCCAGATCCGCCGGTGCGATCTGCGCGGGTAAGCTTTCCGCAATCAGACGAACGCGCGTTCCCTGCGTACCCGTCTTCAGCAAGGTGCGATCCACGCCGATTAAAGTGGGATCGGCGGAGGCGCGCTGCATTTTCACATCGAAGCCGAATTCCTGATACTCGCCCCAGAACCAACGGCCGTCGGCGGTGGATTGATCGGGGGAGACCCACATCACCTCGCGCATCTCGCTTCCAAGATCGTTGGGAGCGGCATTGGCAGCCGGGGTTCCCTTGGACTTGCCGCGCCAGGCATAACCCGCGTACACCAAACTGTGCCCGGTGCGCGAGATGGTGGTGCCATCCTTGATGGACGTCAGTTTTACGCGCGTGGTGAACTCGTCATCGGTTCCGTTGCTCGCTTCTACTTCCATTTCTCCGTAAAACCTGCCGCGGCCCGGCATGTAGGCCGAAACGATCCAACGCCCGGCGAGCTTCGGCGCACGCATCCGAGCGCGCCACGCGGCCCACTCCGGCGTGTGGAGCGGAGCAGTCTTACTGAGGTATGCGAGCGCGATGTCCACCGGCAGGGGCGCGCCGGCATCGGAATGGTGCTGGCCTTCATCGAAACCCCCGGCATTGATTCCCAGGCGGAAAGCTTCGTCGGCTTGAGGATAAAGAGCAATGTGCAGGTTCGCGAGATCTTTCCAATCCTCGGCCGTTCGGCGCCAGGAGAGCGGGCGAGCCAGGACATGGCAGTTGGCGCACGCGCCCTTCACATTGTCGTTGGGGATATTGGTTTCGTCCTGAACCCGGTGCTCGGCGTAATACATGATCGGCTTGGCCTCTTCGGGAGCTAAGCCGTGATAGGTTGCCAAATATTTCAACACCGAACGGGCTTCATCGGGAGTTAAGCTGACGCCGCGCAAGCGTACCATGCGCTTGAGGGCTTCTTCCCAGCCTTCCGGCGTAGCGCGCTCCCAGGAGATGCGCAGCATGTTGCCCTTTTCGTCCTTGGTGTGGCAGGCTCCGCACTTGGAGATTACCAATTGACTGGTGACTGGAATGCCCTCTTCGGGCACCGACTTGGCCGGCTCTGCAGACGTGGCAGCTTGCGGCTCCTGGGCCTGTGCAAGCATAGGTAACGCCAGAATCATTGCAAGCAGAATTTTCATAACCTTATCCGAATATCATACACTGTTGCAACGTTGACAGGGGATAGAAAAGTTCTTTATGGGTGCGATCACTGCACGCGTGAACGCCGTTGACATGTGGTATCAACAAAGTGACTCATGGGCCCACAGAACTTGCCAGAGCGCCGCGGCATTCCTCTAGACGGATATCGCCGCGCGCTGCGGTTTATCGTCCCCTATTGGCCCCGCTTGGTCTTTGTGCTGTTGGCGGGCGTTGCAGCTACCGGCTTCAGCCTGCTGCAGCCCTATATCTCGAAACTTCTGATCGATGACGCGCTGCTGAAACACAACATGCGCATGCTGCTGATCGTCAGCGGATTGATGTTCGGCGTTACGGTTCTGGGATTTGTGCTGAACATCCTGTCGAGCTACCAATACGTGCGCGTCTCGGCTTCCGTGCTTTTTGATATGCGTCTGGCGCTGTACCAGCATCTGCAAACGCTTTCGCCGCGCTTCTGGGCGAGCAGGAAGCTGGGCGATGTGGTGTCGCGCATTAACAATGATATTGCCGAGGTGCAGCGCGTCTCGGCCGACAGTTTATTGAGCGTGCTCTCGAACGTGGTTTTTCTCATCGGCAGCGCGGCCATCATGATCACGCTGAGTCCCCGGCTGTTCTTAGTGAGCGTGGCGGCGGTTCCGGCGAGTATTTGGGCGCTGCAGCATTATCAGCATCGTCTGGCGGCGCGCGTGCGGGCGGTACGCGAGCGCAGCTCCGATATCGGAAGCTTTCTGCTCGAAACGCTGCTGGGCATCCGATTAGTTGTGACGGCGCGGGCTGAATCGCGCGAGGTGAACCGGTTTCGCGCGCGGAACCAGAGTTTTCTTGACGCGCTGATGAGCATGCAGCTCATGTCGTTTTTGTCGGGGGCAGTTCCCGGCACCATTCTGTCGCTGTCCACGGCCGCGATTTTTCTTTACGGCGGCAAGCTGGTGATCGATCGCCAATTGACCATTGGAGCGCTGGTGGCAGTGATGTCCTACCACCTCCGGTTGCTTTCGCCGGTGCAAAACCTGATGGGTTTGTACAGCAATCTGGTAACTGGCGGCGTCTCTTTATCGCGGGTCTGGGAATTGTTCGATACGCGCGCCGAGATTGTCGATCGGCCTGACGCCAAGCCTCTGGTGCATCCACGCGGCGAGATTGAGTTCGATCACGTTTCATTCGGCTATGGGGGCGAAACCGTGCTGGACGATCTCTCGTTCCGGGTGGCGCCCGGGACCATCTGCGCGATTCTAGGCCCAAGCGGCGTAGGCAAGTCGACGCTGGCGGATCTTCTCGTTCGGTTTTACGATCCCGACGCCGGGACCATCCGGGTGGACGGGCGGGATGTGCGCGATCTTCCGCTCGCCGACCTGCGGCATGCCGTGCTGCTGGTGGATCAAGCGCCCTATCTATTTCACGCCAGCGCTCGCGAGAATATCGCCTACGGCAGGCCGGAAGCCAGCGAAGATGAGATCGTGAGTGCGGCACGGGCTGCGTCGATTCACGAAAGGATCCTGGCGCTGCCTGAGGGCTACGACACGGTGATCGCCGAGCGCGGGCAGACACTTTCCGCCGGAGAGCGGCAGCGCATCGCACTGGCCCGGGCTCTCCTGGCTAATCCGAAAGTTTTGATTCTGGACGAACCGACATCGGCGCTGGATGAAGCCAATGAGCGAGCGATTGCCGAGACGCTGGTTCGCGTGGCCGAGGGCCGCACCGCGATTCTGATCACGCATCGCGCGTCGCTGGCACGCATCGCGCACCAGACCATTTTTCTGGATCCTGCGAAAGCAGCAGCCTTGGAGGCTATGGCGCGGGATTAGGCGGAAGCCGTTTCGTCCCCAACATTTCTTGCGCGGTTTGTTGGATACCGATGCCGGCGTAGTCGTTGAAGAAGCCCCATTTCCCGTAAGTGGACTTGAGGCCCGGCAATAGCGCCTGAACCAATGCATCGCCCGATTTCCCCGCAGCCGCTTCGAGCCGCACGTTGGTACGCAAGTCGGCGAGATATTTTCGGAAGACCAGCACGTCTTGAGCGTTCGCGATCCCGCCGTGTCCCGGCACCCACGTGGATGGCCCGTAATCCTTTTGCATCGCATCCAGCGATTCCACCCACGCCTTGGTGGTGGCATCGATCAGGTTGGGAACGTGCTGTTTCCACAGCATGTCGGCACAGAACACCAGATGCGCGTCCGGGATCCAAACAACGGAATCGCCGCCCGTATGGCCGGGATAATAACGAACGTTGATGCGTCGGGAACCAAGATAGAGATCGAGGTGGCTGTCGTGGACCACCGTGGGAAGCGCAAGTGATTCGACACGCGCCTTCTTCTCCGGCGTCACGGGAGGGTCGAGCATCTTGATGTTTTCGGTACGCATCCAGGCGCGTACGTTGCGATGCGCGACGATGGTGGCTCCGGCCGCGGCAAATACGTCGTTGCCGTTGACGTGGTCCAAGTGATAATGCGTGTTGACCACGAAGCGGATAGGCAGGGGCGTGAGCTTACGAATATCGGCGAGCAGCGCCTTGGCGGGCCGCGGGTCCTGGAAGGTATCGATCACCAGGACGCCGTCATCGCCGATCACGAATCCGGCGTTGCCGCCGGCCAATCCCTCGTCACTTACGATAGCCGCCCAGATTCCGTTGCCGATCTTCTGTAATTGATAATCGGGCGCGGCGCCGAGCAAGGGCCACGCTAGCGGTGCCACCAGCACTGCCAGTACCAACTTCGCTTTCATTCTGCCAAGCTAACACGCGGTCTAGTTGACTTGTGCAAAGTCGGTTAAACTGGAGCGATATGGGCGAGGCTGAACAGGTGGATTGGAAGACTCAAGGTGTAAGAGTGATTCCGGCCGGTTCTCTCGACACCAACACGGCGCAGACGCCGGGAATGAACCGCGCCGCAGCGATCAACCACGCCCGCGTGGGCGCCCAAAAGATCTGGGCCGGAACGGTCAGCATCTTCGCCAACGCCAAAACCGGAGCTCATCACCATGGCGCGCTCGAAAGCGTCATTTATGTGGTGCGCGGCCGTGCCCGCATGCGCTGGGGTGATCGTCTGGAATACACGGCTGAGGCGGGGCCGGGCGATTTTATTTATGTTCCGCCGTACGTGCCGCACCAGGAGATCAATGCGTCCCCCGTGGAGACTCTGGAGTGTGTGCTGGTCCGGAGCGACAACGAAGCAGTAGTTGTTAACCTGGACATCGAACCTGTGGAGGAGCCGAGCCTTGTGCGCTGGGTTGATCCGATCCACGCTCAACATGACGCCCCCAGTGGGGCACAAAGCCGGGCACAAAGCCGGGCAAAAAGCGAGGAACAAAAATGATTCAACTTACAGTGAACGGATCGCTCAGAGAATATGATGGCGATCCCGCGATGCCAGTGCTGTGGTATTTGCGCGATTTGCTGGAACTGACCGGCGCGAAATTCGGTTGCGGGATGGGGCTATGCGGCTGCTGCACCGTACACGTGGAAGGCAAAGCAACCCGCAGCTGCGTCACGAACATGAGCGACGTGGCCGGCAAGCGGATCACCACCATCGAAGGGCTCAATCCGAACGGCGATCATCCTTTGCAAAAAGCCTGGCGAGCGGTGAATGTGCCACAGTGCGGCTATTGCCAGGCCGGGCAGATCATGCAAGCCGCTTCGCTGCTGGCGCAAAAACCAACGCCGACGGATCGCGATATCGACGAAGCGATGCAGGGGAACATCTGCCGATGCGGAACGTATCAACGGATCCGGCAAGCGGTGAAGATGGCGGCTGGGGTGAAAGCATGAAAGCCGAAAGCATGAAGTCCAAAACGATAACAGTCGTCAGCCGGCGCGATTTCCTGGGCGGTGTTTTCTCCACTGGCGCGCTGGTGCTGGGCGCAAGTGTCCTGCCTCTGAAGACATCGGCCGCCCCGAGCGGCAGCGCTACATGGCAGCCCAGCGTTTACCTGGGCCTCGAACCCGACGGACGCGTCATCATCATTGCGCATCGCTCCGAAATGGGCACTGGTATCCGCACGGCTCTGCCCATGATTGTGGCCGAAGAGCTGGAAGCGGACTGGGCGCGAGTGAAAATCGAGCAGGCCATCGGCGATAAGAAATATGGCAGCCAGGACACGGACGGCTCAGAATCCATTCGCGACTTTTATGACCCCATGCGCGAGGCCGGCGCTACGGCGCGCATGATGCTCGAGAGCGCGGCCGCCTCGAAATGGGGCGTACCGGTGGCCGAATGCCGGGCCAGGAATCACGAAGTGGTGCACGCGAAATCCAATCGGAAGCTGGGCTTCGGCGAACTGGTCGCCCTGGCTGCGAAACAGCCGATGCCCAAGAAAGAGCAACTCAAATTCAAGTCTCCGGCTGAATATCGCTACGTCGGCAAGGACGTGCCGATCGCGGATCTGGACAACATTCTCGAAGGCAAAGCGACCTTCGGCATGGACGCACGAGTGCCCGGCATGGTTTATGCGTCCATCGAACACCCGCCCGTGTTCGGGGGAAAGCTCAAGAGCTATGACGATGGCGAAGCGCGCGCGGTCCGCGGCGTTTCGAAGACGCTGACCATCCCGGCATTCAAACCGCCCTATGGTTTTCAGCCGGTGGGCGGCGTCGCGGTAATCGCCGACAATACCTGGGCCGCGATGCAAGGCCGCAGGAAACTCAAAATCGATTGGGACCTGGGGCCGAACGCCAGCTTTGATTCTGCCGCGTACAAGAAGACGCTGCGAGACACGGCGCGACAAGCTTGCAAAGTGGCGCGCAACGATGGCGACGTGGACGCCGTGTTCAAGAAGGCCAGCAAGGTTCATGAAGCGGAATATTACGTGCCGCATCTGGCGCATGCTTCGATGGAACCGCCGGTGGCAATAGCGGAGTTCAAGAACGGCAAGGTAGAGGCATGGGCGCCAACGCAGAATCCGCAGGCCGTGCAAGACACGGTGGCGAAGGCTCTGGGCATTAAGCCAGAGGATGTCCTCTGCCACGTTACGTTGCTGGGCGGTGGTTTCGGGCGCAAATCGAAACCGGATTATGTCGCCGAGGCGGCCATACTCTCCAAACAACTGGGCAAACCCGTGAAGGTGGTCTGGAGCCGCGAGGACGATATCCGCTTCGACTTTTATCATGCCGTGGCGGCCATGTACATGAAGGCAGCGACGGATGAAAAAGGGCGTCCCACGGCCTGGTTGCAGCGCAGCGTGTTCCCTCCGATCGGATCGCAGGACGATGTCGCGGCCAAATATGGGACATTCGAGCTGGATATGGGATGGAACGACGTCCCGTACGATCTGGCAAACTTTCGTGCGGAATGCGGACCAGCGGATACGAAAATCCGTATTGGCTGGATGCGATCGGTGGCCAACATTCCACACGCGTTCGCCGTGCAGTCCTTCACCGATGAACTGGCGGCGGCCGCGGGGCGCGATCGCGTCGAATATCTTCTAGATGTGCTGGGCAAGCCGCGACAGATCGATCTGCGCCCGCCAGCCGAGCGCAAAGGTGCGGATCCTTATACTCTCGATATCGCGCGGATGCGGCGTGTGGTTGAAATCGCAGCCGAACGGTCTGGCTGGGCGAAGAAGAAGTCTGGAAACGGGCGCGGGTTTGGGATTGCCGTGCACCGCAGCTTCCTGACGTATGTCGCAGCCGTCGTCGAAGTAGAGGTGGACAAGGGTCAGGTGAGGATTCCACGCGTGGACTTGGTTCTGGACACCGGCAAGGTGATTCATCCCGATCGCGTTCGCTCGCAATTTGAAGGCGCCTCCGTGTTCGGGACCAGCATCGCGTTGATGGGAGAAATCACGGCCGCCAATGGGCGGGTGGTGCAGGGCAACTTCAATAATTATCCTGTTTCTCGCCTGACCGAAGCGCCCGTGGAGACGCACGTTCACATTGTGCCGAGCTCCGCTCCACCAGCCGGCGTTGGCGAGCCCGGCGTTCCGCCCATGTCGCCGGCCATTTGCAATGCGATTTTCGCGGCCACCGGCAAACGGATCCGCGATCTGCCCATCAAGAAGCAATTAGCGTAGAGATTCCTGGGAGCGGCTCGGTGCTGGAGCGCTCCCAGCCATCCAATCCGCTTGCCGCGGTTACTTTCCTACCAGGTGCTCGACGTCGCGATTATTTTCCTGACAGATGTACTCCATCAGTTCGCCCTTAAGCATTACCGGGTGAGTGGTGAACGTCCAAGGCTTGGTATAGGCCTTTGGATCGTCAACCGTGTTTTCGATCTCCAGGTGCCCGAAATCAGGCCGGCGGATGCGCTCAATCACGTGCAACGATTCGGTGGTCGGCAAGCCCGCCTCATCCAGCCAAGTCCTGCCGTTTAACCCAATGGTGTCGATCACAAACGTGTCGCCATCCCAACGGCCAATGGATTCTCCGAGCCAGGAAGGATTGGGATCTTCCGAGTGCGGACGTCCATCGGTGAAGATCTGTCTCCAGACGTGCGCGCCACCCTCATAGACGATGAGCGTCAGGCCTGGCGTCTGCATGATTCGAAATGGATAAGGCGTGGTAGTCATACGCGGCACTCCAGGAGGCAAACAACGCGCTTCGGGATCGTCTCGCGAAATGTTGTCTTTGTGTTCCTTGTACACCTTCTCCGCCCAAGGCTGGAACGGGACAACGACACCGGTAGCGACCAAATCGACGTTCTGACGGATGGCGTTCGGCGCCCAGGCGCCCGAGAGATCCGGTTTGCCATCGGTGGTCTTCGGTGTTGGTCCGGAGGGCGGCCATGCGGGTGCAGGCGCTGCCTTTGCCGCGGTGGTTCCAGCATTCGGTGGAGCGGCCTGAGGCCACATTGGCGTCGCGAGCAACAGTCCGAGAAACGCTGTTAATGCGACAGCGCTGGTTCGATGGAAACAAGGCACATTCATTGGGGCGAACTTCCTTTGCAGAGATCGGTGATGCAGATGGAACTGCCGGTGGCGGCGGGGACCGGGATGCCACGTTCCTCCATGAGCTTCTTCAGAAGCGCTTCCGTCTCCGGCCGGGCGACGGCGGACTGGACGCCCACGCGCACCAAGCCCCGTGAATAATCGATTGGCATCCACCTGTGACCTTCGAGCGAGCCGGTGAAGGTGTCGCGGCTGCCGTTGTCCCGGGCGTCGAGTTTAGCGCCATGCTCAACCAGCAAGCCAACCACCTGGTTCCGTCCTTTGTGCGCGGCGCCGTGCAGCGCAGTGCGCCCGTCTTGATCGACGCTGTTGGGGTCGATGCCAAGGTCCAGGCACATCTTGACCGCTTCCAGACTTTCGGCATCGGACCATTCGTACGTCACGCCGTCTACCCAGCCGATTCCCGCCGCCACCATCAGCGCGGTATCGCCATTGGATGTGGCGATTTTGGGATCTGCTCCGTGCTCGAGAAGCAGCTTCATCACGGTTACGTCACCGGATTGCGCGGCGCGCAGAAATGCCGTTGCACCGTCTTCATAGAGCCACTGCATGGTGAAAATAGTTCGCGTTTCGGTGCTGTCGCCCTTGCAGCGCTGGGCTGTGGACTCGGCGCCGCAGATTCTCGCGTTTACGTTCGCGCCATGGCCGATGAGAAGCTGGATGAACGCCAGCGAGTCCATATCAGGCACGCGCACCGGGTAATCGCCACCCTCGATGTTGCGGTTGTCAACTGCCAGGTAGAGCGGCGTCCAACCGCCATGATTGGCAATGTTGGGATCGGCCCCATGATCCATTAAATAGGACGCAAGCATGTAGTGCCGATTCTGCACGGCGGTCAGCAGCGCAGTCCATCCATAGCGCGTGGTCTGGTTGACGTCAGCATGAGCGTCCACCAGCAATCGGGCGCATTCCAAGCAGTCTTCCCGCGCGGCCAGTACCAGCGGGGTTAGTCCGCCGCCCTTGGTGTTTTGCGCCATGCCGAATGCGGCGGCAATCGCGGCTTCATCTAAACCGGCGACACTTCGCACTTTGCGAATCAGTTTTTCCTGCGCCTCGCGCTGCTCGATGTTGGGAGCCAGGTACGCCGTACCACCTTTAGAATCGGGGCCGGACGCGACGCCAACGTCCGCGCCATGCTGAATCAGCAGTTGGACAGCATCGACGTGTTTTTGTTCCACGGCCCACATGAGAGCGGTGGTGTCGCGCAGCGATTCCCTGGCGTCCAGCCTGGCGCCGCGCTTCAAAAGCAGATCGAGCGCCGGAAGGCTCCCGTTTCTGGCTGCGAACATGAGCGGCGTCTCGCCATTCACGCCGTGCTCATTGACATCCGCCCCTGCATTCAGCAGCTTCTCGATCATGGAGGCGCTGCCACGTAGCGCTGCGAGTTGGAGCGCGGTGGCGCCTTCGCGATTGGCTATTTTCGGGTTTGCGCCGGCTGAAATCAGCAAGTCGGCAAGTACGAGATCGTCGCGGTACGCGGCCCATTGGAGCGCCGTGGCGCCGTCGGCTTGCGGTGCGTTGACATCCGCATTCTTCCGCAATAGCGCCTGCACGGTTGCGCGATCGCCATTCATTGCCGCGTCGGCAACGGGGCTTTCCATCCCGCGCGCGAATTGCGCCAATCCTCCGCACAACGCCAGAACCAGCGCCAAACGGGATAGGGCGGCGAATAAGAAATGGTGCCTACGGTTCATGGGGTCGGACTGAAATAGCAGACATTCAAAGGATAACGTCCAACGCTCGCGGCGTCGATACGGTCCCCGAATGATAGCTATCAGTTTTGGTGATGGGCCGTTTTGGAATGACCTGTGTTGCTTAAGTCCAAAGCTGCTGGGTGGCCAGGCGCGCGCCTTCCGCCATGGCCCGGAATTTGGCCCACACCACCGACGGATGGATCTCAGGCTGATAAGTTGCCTGAGAGGAGAAGCCGCAATCGGTTCCCGCGATTACGTTCTCGCGTCCCACCAAGCGGGCAAAACGAACGATGCGCTCGGCGATGAGCTCGGGATGTTCCACGATGTTGCTCGCGTGTGTGACTACGCCCGGTATGATGAGCTTCCCATCCGGCAGCTTCACATTTTCGAACACGTGGTACTCATGTTCGTGACGTGGGTTCGCGGCCTCGAACGAATAAGCCCCCGCATTCACTTTCAGAATCACTTCCAACATGTCCTTCAGCGGCGCATCGTGCACACGCGGCCCTTCGTTGATCCCGTAGCAAGTGTGGAAACGGACCTTCTCAGGCGGAATGCCGCGCAGGCCGTGGTTGAGCGCTGCTATATATGTTTCGGCGGTTTTCCGGCGATCGGAGGCGCTCAGGGATGAGTAACTGTAAAGCTCAGTGAGAAACGGATCGTCGATTTGCAGCAGAAAACCAGCCTCGACGATCGCGCGGTACTCGGTGCTCAGAGCCTCTGCTACGGCGAGCATGTATGCTTCGTAGCTCGGGTAATATTCGTTCTTTCCAACGCCGCTCGGCGCCACGGCCGGCAGGAACACATCGCTTGGCTCTAATCCGTGCAGCGCGGCCTTGAGGTTGTCGATATCCCGGAGCAGAGCGTCCTGTCCACGATAGGACACCGGGCCGGTACACGCGAACTGGACCAGAGGCGCGATGGTTACGCCCAGCATCGCGGTGCTGAAGTATTGTTTGTAGTACTCGGGAAAATCCCGCACTTCCGCCTCGAACATGGCGGGGCGAGGACCGGGCCTGGGCTCAAAGCCGGTCAGGCGTTCATTCACGTACGCAAAAAAGCCTTGCTTGCCCTGCTCGCCGTCGGTAGGAACATCAATTCCGCAGTCCACTTGCTGGCGCACAATCTCACAGACTGCGCTCCGAATGCGCGCGGCGTAAGCGCCGGCATCATAGGGATCTCCGTTAATCTTGGCCTTCATCAAGTCCAGAAGATCCTTGGGACGCGGCAAACTGCCGCAATGCGTGGTCAGGATGCGATCCGTACTGTGATTCATCTCAAGCTCCCTTACTTAGCAAGCTTTCCGGCTTCCACGCGGCGCGCTGTTTCGGAACCGTAGACGGGCAGAGACTCATCGCTGAGCAACCCGATTTGCTTGAGGACAGAGGCCTGGTCCCAGTAGATGTGCTCGTGGGCCAACTTGCCATCGCGGAAATGGACGATGGCCACCAGCGGTATTTCAACGCGTTTGTGGGTGGGAGGGATGCCAGGCAGCATCCACGGCATCTCCATGCTGTGGGTGAAGGAGAAGATCATTTCGTCGACCAGCTGGTCCGCGCCGACGGTGCGCGAGATGGGCTTCAACTCGGTATCGGGAGGCATTTTCGAGATGAAATCCTGGGAGTAAAAACGGCGCAGCGCGGGCTTTCCATAGCCGCCGGTCATCACGGGAATATGATTCACGTAAGCGTCGTCCACCATGGTGGCGATGGTGGCGTCGGTGTCGCGGACGGCAAATTCGTACTTGGTGTGCTCCTCCCACAATTCGATCAGGCTGGGTTGCGTGACGGGTTGGGTGTCGGGCTGGCTCATGCGTCCAGGTTACACGACGCCAGATCCGCGCTTATAATCTACCAGGTACCAAAATGCGCACCTCTCAAACACGTGCTTTCCGGACGCTGGTGCTACTCGCGATTGCGGGCGCAACTTCGTTGTTGCGTGCGCAGCAGCCGGCGCCGGATCTGATCCTGTCGAATGGAAAAATCATTACCGTCGACGAGCGCTTTAGCATTGCGCAGGCGGTTGCTATCAAAGGCGACCGCATCGTGGCCGTTGGCAGCAACCAGGCGATGGCTCAGCTGGCCGGACCGAACACCCGAAGGATCGATCTGCTGGGTAGGTCCGTCACTCCCGGGTTGATCGACAATCATATGCACCTTCTGCGCGCAGCCGCTACCTGGCTACGGGAAGTTCGCTTCGATGGCATGGAATCCCGAAAACAGGCCGTCGAGATGCTGCGCGCACGGGCGAAAGCAGCGGGGCCGGGGGAGTGGGTCTATAACATCGGTGGCTGGACCCATAATCAGTTTACGGACGATCCAAAGCTTTTCACGCGCGAAGAACTGGATCAGATAGCACCGGACAATCCGGTGTCGCTCCAGGAATCGTACTATCAAGTTTTTTTGAATAGCAAGGCTTTGCAGGCTCTGGGGATTGAAGCGAACAAGCCGGACCCGCCGGAATTCGTGAGCGGTTCCATCAAGCGCGATGCCAGCGGAAAGCCTACGGGGATCATCCAGGGTGACATCCCAGCCACTCGTCCGGTGGCCGCAAAACTTCCGAAGGTAGCGCCGGAGCAATTGGAGGCCAGCAGCCGGGCGCTGGTGGAACACGTGAATCGAGCGGGCCTTACCTCGGTAGGCGTTCCTGGCTGCGTCCCCGATGTCCTGGCGATTTTTCAAAAGTGGAAGGCCGAAGGCCGGCTCAATGTACGAATCTTTTGTATCGAGGGCGCAGCGGGAGGAACTCCCGAGCAGGTGGATCGCGCGCTGGCGCAAGTGCCGAAGATGAAGCTGTTTCAGGGCGACAGTTTTATCGACAATATCTTTTTTGGAGAAAGCGTCTACGGTCCGCTGCACGATCCGATGTTCGCCATAAAGTCCGATCCGAGACCCGACCAACTGGAGCAGTGGCGCCGTATGGCGATGGAGATCGCTAAGGACGGCTTGCCGCTGCACGTGCACGCCGAACTGCACGATACGATTGATGCATTCCTGGACCAGATTGAGGCCATCAACAAGGAACATCCCATTAAGGGTCTGCGCTGGACTTTTGCGCACGTAAACCAGATCAACGCTCGGCAGCTGGATCGCATGAAGAATCTGGGGATGTACGCCGCCGTGCACCCGTGGGCCGTGATCAACGGAGGAATTATGCACGACGAGTTCGGAGACGGCGCATACGATATGCCTCCGCTCACCACCATCCAGAACAGCGGCATTCAATGGGGATTCGGAACCGACGGGACCGCGGCCAATCAAACCCTGCCATTCACCACGTTGTATTTCGCCGTTACCGGCAAGATGGTGGGTGGCGCCAAGGTGATCCGGCAGACCATCAGCCGGGAGGACGCGTTGATCGCGCACACTCGGAAAAATGCATATCTGGTGTTTCAGGAAGACAACTTAGGTTCCATTCAGCCGGGCAAGCTGGCGGACCTGTTGGTGCTGGATCGCGACTACCTCACCGTTCCGGCGGACCAGATCAAAAATATTAAGCCGATGATAACCATGGTTGGAGGCCGGATTGTCTACGACGCAACCCTTGCGGCGCAGGCGTCCAGATAGAAAGGAGCCAAGTATGCGTAGCGCTCTTGCGATTGTCGTTGGCCTGATGTGTTCCACTCTTTCAGCGCAGTGGCTGAATTACCCCACTCCAGGGACTCCGCGGTTGCCAGATGGTAAACCGAATCTCGCCGCGCCGGTTCCGAAAACAGCGGACGGCAAACCGGACCTCTCTGGAGTCTGGATGACGCGCGCGGGCTACACCGGCAATATCGCCAGGGATCTGAAGCCCGGCGAGCTTTCGTTCCAGCCTTGGGCTGAGAAGCTGTACCAGCATCGCGTGGCTACCAACAGCAAAGAGGATCCACAGGGCCGCTGCGTCTTGTCCGGCGTCCCGCGCGAGAACGTGGTTCCGTATCCCTTCAAGATTCTGAACAGCAACGGCATGATCGTGATTCTCTATGAAGCGCTGCACAGCTATCGCCAGATCTTCACGGACGGACGTCCGCTGCCGAAAGATCCCAATCCTACTTGGATGGGATATTCGGTTGGCCATTGGGATGGCGACACGCTGGTAGTGGAATCCAAGGGTTTTGTCGATAATAATTGGCTCGACAACAGCGGCCATCCAGGGACCGAAGCAATGCATCTGACGGAACGATTTCATCGCCGCGACTTTGGGCACATCGACAATGCGATCACCATCGACGACCCGAAAGCCTACACCAAACCGTGGACCGTGAATCTTGAGTTCACGTTCACCGACACCGAGCTGATTGAGTACGTCTGCGACGAGAATGAAAAGGACTTTGAGCACCTGGTGGGAAAATAAGGGACGTGAATCAGCACGCTGGCCCTGGTCCCGCGGCTTCCGGCATACCCGAGCCATCGCTCGCTGAGCGCGCCCGCACGCTCGCCTCAATTGGGCGCATCGGCAGCCTATCCACCCATTCGCGCAAGTTTCCGGGTTTCCCCTTCGGATCGATGATGCCTTTCGCGGTGGACGCTCGGGGGCGGCCCGTTTTCTTCATCAGCAGCATGGCCATGCACACGCAAAATTTGAATCAGGACCCTCATGCCAGTCTGCTGATCACTCAGCCCGACGTCGCTGGAGATCCGCTGGGAGCCGCTCGCCTCACACTGGTCGGCGCCGCGCATGTGGTGGATGCGGCCGAAGTGCGTGATCTCTATCTCGCCAACTACGAGAATGCACGACACTGGCAGGACTACAACGATTTCGCTTATTACAGGCTTAACGTGGATGGCGTTTATTTCATCGGCGGCTTCGGCGTGATGGGGTGGGTTAGCGCTGAGGACTACGCCCGCGCGGCGCCCGATCCGTTGGCCAGCGCCGCGGCCGGAATCCTCGAGCACATGAATCAGGACCATGCCGACGCACTGCTGCGCATCGCGCGCCACGCGAGCCAAGAGCAGCCGGACGAAGCATTCATGACCGCCGTGGACCGGCTGGGATTTCATGTGCGTTTGAAAACCGGCGACCGCATCCATGGACGCCGGATCGCGTTCCCCAGGGAAGTAAAGGACCGGAGCGAGGTGCGGACCGTGCTGATTGAGATGGTTCGGGCCTGCTCCTAGCCGGCGCGTCTTAAGTTCTTACATTCGACACACTGTCCGATTGTTCTCTTGACAGAATTAAACATTCATTTTAAACTACTGTTTACATGGCCAGCCCGATCATAAGGACCAAGCCGGCTGTTCTGCCGGAAGACACGCGCGCCAAGCTGCTGGACGCCGGAGGGCAGGTTTTTGCCGAATCCGGATTCCAGGCCGCGACGGTGCGCGAGATATGCGCCCGCGCCGGCGTCAACATCGCGCTGGTGAATTACCATTTCGGCGACAAACTAGAGTTGTACACCGAAGTTCTGCGGTATTCGATCTGCGCGTCGGGAAACGAGATCATCCACAAGGCGATCGACAGCGCGGCGCCTCCCGAGAAGGCTTTTCGCGAACTGATCCGCGCCATGCTCCTCAAAATCTATGGCGCCGATCGTCCCGCATGGCATTTCCGTCTGATGATGCACGAATTCGCGCAGCCTACTCCCGCAATGGCGAGCGTGATCGACGAGACCATGCGGCCGATTTACGATCGTTTCCGCATGCTGATCGGCCGGATGCTCGATTTCGATAGGGACCACGATCAGGTTCGGCTTGTGACGCACAGCGTCATCGCTCAAGTTGTCCATTACGCGCATGCGCGTCACGTGGTTTCGCGAATCTGGCCGGAATTGAAATTGAATCCGGAGCGGGTCGAGCAGATCGCAACGCATATCGCGGATTTTTCCCTGGCGGGGATTCATCAGATCGCGCGTACGCCAGCCAAATTGAAGAGTCCTTCGAAAAGCCCATCTAAAAGAAAGAAACGACGAAAGACATGACGGAACAAGAAACAGCGCCCAAGACCATCGCCGCACCATCCCCGGCTAAATCACTGGCCGCCCCGCGCCCTCGCCGGAAAGTGTTTCCGCTGATCATTGTGGTGTTGGGAGTCGCTGCGTTTTTCATCTGGAGAGGTTATTTCGCGAACCCGGCGATTCCCCAAAGCATCGTTACCGTGAGCGGCCGCATTGAGGGCGACGATTCGGCGGTCTCGCCGAAAACGGAGGGGCGCATCGTTGAAATCCGCGTCCGTGAAGGCGACACCGTCAAAGCCGGCGACACGCTGGCCGTTCTGGACGACGTACAAGTGCGCGCGCGTGAAGACCAGGCCCGTGCCGCTCTGTTGGGCGCCGAGGCGAGAGCGAAATCGGCCAACGATCAAATTGCGGTTTATCAGCAGCAATTGCAGCAGAACGAATTAATGGCGGAGCAGTCCAAAGTGGACGCGGCGGGCCGCGTGCGGCAGGCGGAAGCGGACCTGGCAGCCGCCGAGTCAGATCTCGCCCAGCAGCAAGCCTCCCTCAGTCTGGCGCAGTTCGATAATGATGCCTATCAAAAGCTGGTGAAAACCGGCGCGGTCTCCGAACGGCAGGGCAAACAGGCATCCACGACGGCCGAGCAGCAGACCGCGGCCGTGGCTGCCGCTCGCCGGCGTCTGGAAGCCGCGCGCGGCGCGCTGACCACAGCCCAAGCCAACCTCTCTAATCCTGGCATTCGCGCCTTCCAGTCCGATACCGTTCGCAAACAAATTGACCAGCAGCGGGCGGAGATCGCTTCCTCCAACGCTGCCGCACAACAGTCCCAGTTCCAACTGGCGGAAGCGGAGGCTAACCGGCGGGATCTGATCGTCACTGCGCCCTTCGACGGGACCGTGATGACACGCGCGGCGGAGCCAGGTGAAGTGGTCACCGCCGGCACCGCCATCGTGACGCTGCTCGACATGAGCAAAGTGTATTTGCGCGGATTCGTGCCGGAAGGGCAGATTGGCAAAGTGAAGATCGGCCAGGCCGCGCGCGTGTATCTGGATTCCGCGCCCGACAAACCGATCGATGCTATGGTGCAGCGCATCGATCCACAGGCCACGTTTACGCCCGAGAACACCTACTTCCGTGACGACCGGGTGAAGCAGGTGGTGGGCGTCAAACTGCTGCTCAAGGGCGCGCTCGGATTTGCCAAGCCCGGAATGCCATCGGACGGCGAGATCCTCGTCCAGGGCGACGTCTGGCCCGCGGGCCGGTTCAACAAATGACGATCGCCGATTCCATTTCGGGAGCCCAGAGCGTTCCGGGCGCCGGGTCCAAACGCATTGCCGTCCGGGTTCGCGATCTGTGGAAGCGCTACGGTGACCTGGATGCCGTACGCGGCATCGATCTCGAAATCGAAGACGGCGAGATCTTCGGCTTGATCGGCCCGGATGGCGCGGGAAAAACGTCCACGTTTCAAATCCTGGCCGGAGTGATGGAGGCGACTTCCGGCACCGCGGAAGTATTCGGCGTAGTGGCCAGAGAAGCCCGATCGCATACCGGATATTTGACGCAGGCCTTCAGCCTGTATCCGGATCTCACGGTCGCCGAAAACATCCGTTACATCGGCGATCTGCGCCGCGTGCCACCCGATGAGATCACGGCGCGCGGACGCCGCTACCTGCGTATGTTCGATATGGACCGGTTCGAGCATCGGCTGGCCGCACAGTTGAGCGGAGGAATGAAGCAAAAGTTGGCTCTGGCCTGCGCGTTAGTTCCCGAGCCGCGCGTGCTTCTGCTGGACGAGCCCACCACGGGCGTGGATCCCGTGTCTCGCCGCGAATTCTGGGATACGCTGGCGCACCTGGCCGCCGAAGGCCTGACCATTGTTCTGGCCACTCCCTATCTGGACGAAGCCGAACGATGCAACCGAGTGGCCTTGATGCATCAGGGCGAGATCCGGAAGATGGGAACTCCGGCAGAGCTGCGGGCCAGCATGCACGCCAGGCGAATGGAAATCCATACTTCGAATCTGGGCTTGGCTGAACGCGTGCTTTCCGCAATCGCGGGCCCCGACCAGGAGATTATCGACGTGCAGCGCTTCGGCGACAGGCTGGACCTGCTGGCCCACCGGCCGGACGAGGCCAAGCGCGTGGCCGACCAGGCACTGAGCGCCGAGGGGCTGGTGATCGACGATTTGAGGCTCGACGAACCGACGCTCGAGAACACTTTCGTAGCTACGTTGAGGAACCTGGGACAACGAGTGCATGACGAGGTGTTTCCCGGCCGCCACGATCACCGCAGCCTGCGCGGCGAAATTGCGATCGGGGCTACCAACCTCACTAAACAATTCGGTTCGTTCACCGCTGTGAAGAATGTCACCGCCCAGGTGCAGTACGGCGAGATCTATGGACTGCTGGGCGCCAATGGCGCGGGCAAGACCACGACCATCAAGATGCTGTGCGGCCTGCTTCCTCCCACGCACGGCGACATGCAACTGGCGGGACAGCGCGGCAGTCTGCGGTCGGGAGAGGTGCGGCAGAAGATCGGTTACATGTCGCAGAAATTTTCTCTCTACGACGATCTGTCGATTACCGAGAACCTGGAATTCTTCGCCGGCGTCTACGGAGTGCCCGAGCGCGAGCGCGCCGAAAAAATGGCTTGGGTGCTGGCTTTCTCCGGGTTGGAGGGAAAAGAAGGGCAATTGATCGGCAGCCTGCCGCAGGGCTGGAAACAGCGCGTGGCATTTGGCGCGGCCATCCTGCATGAACCGAGCATCCTGTTCCTGGATGAGCCCACCTCGGGCGTCGATCCGCTGGCGCGCCGGTCGTTCTGGACGATGATCAACCGGCTGGCCGATGCGGGCACGGCCATTCTGGTCACCACGCATTATCTCGAGGAGGCCGAGCAATGCAACCGTCTGGGCTTCATGGTGGCCGGCGAACTGGTTACCGAAGGCAGCCCCAGTGGGATCAAGAGCGCGCAGGGCGGCCATCTGCTGGAGTTCGTCGTCGACCGGCCGCAGTACGCGATGGACCTGCTGAAGAGCGACACCGAACGCTGGCGCGTTTCTTTGTTCGGCGAGCGCCTGCACATCATTACCGAGGATGACGCGGCAACCGCGGAGCGAACGACCACTCAGACCTTGGAAGCGAACGGTGTCCGCGTGATCAACGCGCGCGAAGGGCGTTTCTCGCTCGAAGACGTCTTCATCAGCGTGGTGGAAAGAGCGCGCCAAGAAGGCAAAGTGGCGGTGGAGGAATGATCCTATGAGAAGAATCCTGGCCCAGACACGCAAAGAACTGACCCAGATCATCCGCGACAAGATGGCCCTCGGTCTTGCGCTGCTGCTGCCCTTGACGCAACTCATCCTGATGGGATCCGCGATCGCGCTCACGGTATCCGATCTTCCGATCGCGGTGCAGGACCTGGACGATTCGCCGGCTTCGCGCACGCTGATCGATGCGTTCCGCGGGTCGAACACATTCCGCATCGTGCCACTCGCGGCCGACCGGCAACCGGAAACCGCGTTCACTTCGAACCTGGCGCGCGCGGCGCTGATCATCCCGGCCCACTTTGGACGCGACATTGCCCGAGGCGTGGGTTCGCCGGTACAGATGCTGATCGACGCTTCCGATTCCAATACCGCCAGACTGTTGTCGGGTTACGCGAGTGAAGTTACCACTGCATGGAATGCCAATAACGGCGGTGGCGCGGCAGTAGCACCGGTCTCGGCCGCGATTCGCTTTTGGTACAACCCCGGGCGATCGTCGAAAAAATTCTACGGGCCGGGAATCTTCGTGCTGGTGCTGTCGCTCTTTCCGCCTCTGCTGGCCACACTGGCATCGGCCAAGGAAGGCGAGCAGAAGACCATCCTGCAAGTCTATGTGTCCAGCATTTCCGCGCACGAGTTTCTGCTCGGCAAGATCTTCACTTTCATGATCGTCGCTTTCTGCGAATGCCTGCTGCTGCTCACCTTGTTATTTACTTACTTCGGCCTCAACTTCGCGGGCGACCCAACACCGTTCATCGTTGCCACCATTCTTTACGCCTTCTGCGTGTCTTCGTTCGGAACGCTGATCGGCTCGGCCATCCCCAACCAGGCGGCGGCCATGCAGGCCGTGGCGCTGTTCGGCTTTCTGATCGTCTTCATGCTCTCGGGATTGATTTTTCCCATCCAGAATATCCCGGTTCAGATTCGCTGGCTCTCGAATTTCGTCTGGGGCCGGTATTACATCGACGTGGTGAGAGACGCACTGCTGGAGGGCGGAGGCTGGCCCGCGCAGTGGTGGAAGATCCTGATCATCGGCTTCACCGGATCGGTCTTCTATACCATGGCCTGGCGCAACATGCGCCGCATGCAATTGAAAGCGTAGGGAACTATGAAGCAACTGGCTCAATTTTTTCTCAGTTACCGCTTGCGCGCCTTGTTGCGCAAGGAATTTGCCCAAATCCGCCGCGACCGGCGTCTCGCGATGTCGCTCATTATTCCGCCCACGCTGCAGTTGCTGCTCTTCAGCGTGGTTCTCAATGCAACCGTGTCGAACCTCAAACTCGGAATCATTGACGACAGCCGGACGCCGGAGAGCCGGGGGTTGACGTCGACGTTGACCGAAAGCAAAAGCTTCCAGTTAGCCGGATATTATTATTCCGTCCAAAAACTGGGCGATGCAATCAGCCGGGGAGATATCGATGCCGGCGTTTTGATTCCCTTCAGCTACGCCAAAGACCTGCAACGCGGTCGTCCAGTGACGGTGCAGCTGCTGCTGAACGCGATGAACGCCAACACCGCCGCCATCGCGCAGGGCTACGCGGAAGGCGTCATCGCGACTTACAACGGCGATCTCACCAACGGAGGGCTGCACTCCAGATTCATGCAGGTCTCGGTATCCGATGTCAGCCACCGGGGCGTGGCGCGGCTCACCGGAGCTTATCTCTACAACCCCGGCCTCGTCGCCTCATGGTTTGTAGTGGCCGGAATATTCGGCCTGCTGTTGATCTTGAACGGGTCTATCGTGGCGGCCACTGCGATGGTGAAGGAGCGGGAAGCTGGAACCATCGAACAATTGCTGATGTCGCCGGCCGGGACATATGAGATTATCGTCGCGAAAATCGCCCCGCTATTTTTTCTACTTTTCCTGATGGTGCTGTTCGCGACGGCCATGATCAAGTTTGTTTTTGAGGTGCCGTTCCACGGGGGCATCGTGGTCCTGCTGAGCGGCGCGGCATTGTGCGTTCTTTCCGGTATCGGCATCGGGACCGTCATCGCAACCTTCACACATTCCGCGTTTCAAGCTCAGTTGACCAGCTTCTTCGTCAATCCCCTGCTCACCACCGCTTCCGGCGCCATCACTCCGGCGGAAGCCATTCCGGGCTGGTTGCAGCCGCTGGTCAAGATCAATCCCATACGGCACTTCAGCGTGATTGCGCGCTCCAACATGATCAAGGGCAGTGGAATGGAAACGCTGTGGCCGAACTTCCTGGTGCTCTCCATCTTTACGCTCATTATGGTTTCGGCGAGCGTCTGGCGCTTCCGGAAACAACTTAGTTAGTTCGAACCAATGACAAAAAGAATCCAACCTTTCCTGATCGGCGCCGGCGCTTTGTGGTTGGCGGCCATCCTTGAGACCACGGCCTTCGGACAGTTCGGCGCTCCCGGTGGCCAGTCGACAGGCACGCTGGCAAACCAGGTGCCGCTCTCGGGAAGAACGGGCGAATCGGGCGCGGTGACCGCAACTCAATCGCCCATCGCGGGCACCACCACCAGCGTAAACACGCTCAACCCATCCATCCAGGCCTCGGGACCTTATTCCGGCAGTTCGCTCAGCACCTCGAAGATGCCGTTCTCAGGGAAACTCTCGTTGCGGGAAGCCGTGGCGCGCGGCCTGGAATACAACCTTGGCGCGGTCGGCTTGTCTCTCGCGATGCGGCAGGCCCATGGACAAACCTTGGTTGCACGGAGCGCTTTGATGCCCAACGTCAACGGCAGCCTGTCGGAGAGTGTGCAGCAGGTGAATCTCCGCGCGGACGGCTTGCGCTTCTCGTCCCCTATCCCGGGCTTCGGGATTCCATCGATTGTCGGCCCGTTCAACTATTTCGACCTGCGCGCGCGACTGACGCAGACCGTCGCCGATATGACTGCCTGGAACAATTACCGGTCCGCGAAAGAGACTCTTCACGCCGACCAATTCTCCGCGCAGGATTCCAAGGATATGGTGGTGCTGGCCGTGGGTGGTGCTTACCTTCAAGTGATCGCCGCGCGGGCCCGGGTGGAATCGGCCAAAGCGCAACTGGCGACGGCCGACGCCCTCTATCAACAGACCGCCCAGCAACGCAAGGTCGGGCTGCTCGCTCAGATCGATGTCGACAAGAGCGAGGTTCAGATGCTAACCGAGAAGCAGCGCCTGGCTTCGCTCGAGAACGATTTTGCGAAACAGAAAATCAATCTGGCACGGCTGACCGGGCTGCCTCCTAACGATCGCTACGATTTGTCCGACGATGTGCCTTTCGCCGAAGCGCCCGTGCAGGGCGAGGAAGACGCCGTGGCGCAGGCATTCATGCAGCGGCCCGATATCAAAGCGGCCGATGCCCAGATACGCGCCGCGGAACGCTCCCTGTCTGCCGCCCGCGCGGAACGCCTTCCCTCTTTATCCGTGAACGCCGATTACGGAGTGATTGGAGAGAATCCGGCGCAATCGCATGGGACGTTCTCGGCCACCGGAACCCTCCGCATTCCTATCTGGCAAGGCGGCCATACAGAAGGCGATATCGAGCAGGCGCATGCCGCGGTGGCGCAACGCAGGGCTGAAATCGAAGATCTGAGAAGCCTGGTGGAGAGCCAGGTGCGCAACGCGTTTCTCGATCTGCAAACTGCCACCAGCCAGGTTGAGGTGGCCCGCCAGAATCTCGATGTCACTCGCGAGACGCTCGCGTTGACCCGGCAACGTTTCGAGGCCGGCATCACGGATTCCGTCGAAGTCTCGCAAGCGCAGGCATCGGTGGCGTCCGCGGAGCTGGATTACATCAACAGCGTGTTTGCGCATAACGTTTCGAAGCTGAGTCTGGCGCGAGCGGTGGGCGGCTCCGCGGAGAGTCTTCCGCGATTCCTGAAGTTGCAATAAGGAAGCCGCCATGAGCAAGCTGCGGTAAGGCTGACACCCGGCTCGCGGGAGATGTATAGTATGCTCCATGCCGGAAGGAGACCGATTATGAAGTGCTCCCGCAGAGACTTGCGCTTGTTGCTCCCAGCGCTCGTGGCCAGCAACGCCTGTGCGCAGAATGGCGGCGCCGACAACTCCGTCGAGAAGCTGCCGGTGATGAAAACCGAAGCGTTTCTGTACCAGGAAATCCCGGTCACCGTCAACGGCCAGAACAAATCGCGCCGGATGTTCACCGCCAAAACACACACTGGCTTCAAGATGGAATCGCACCAAAGCGACATCGCGCCAGGTGAAGTGAATCATCCGCCCCATCGGCATCTCCGCGAAGAGATGATGCTGATCCGCTCGGGAACCATGGAGCTGACTATCTCCGGCAAGCCCTACCGGCTGGGCCCAGGTGACGTAGGCGTGATGGGATCGAACGAACTTCACAATGCGAAGAATATCGGAGCCACGCGCGCTGAGTATTTCATCGTCAACATTGGGAGGGACGACGTATGACCAAAGCAAGCGTTTCCACGCTAGTCCTCACCGTTGCCACGTTGGCGTCGGGAGCAGCGGCCTATGGACAGGCGCCTAACCTGGCTTTCAAACCGCCCAATAGCGAACTGCCCAATCCTTATCGCACGCTGCGGGAGTGGGCGGAGCTTCCCAAGGGCATGACGTGGCCCGCGATTACTGGCGTCCAGGAGGGTCCCGACGGCCGGCTGTACGTGCTCGGCCGCTGCCATGAAAATTCCTGCGCAGGACGCACCGAACCGTCGGTGCTGATCTATGATCGTCACTCCGGCAAGCTACTGGAATCCTGGGGCTCGGGGATGTTCCTTTTTCCGCACGGGTTCCTGGTGGAAAAGGATGGCAGCATCTGGATTTCCGACGCACAGGCCGAAGGGTCCAAGGGCAATCAGGTTTTCAAATTCAGCAAAGATGGCAAGCTTCTGATGACGCTGGGCAAGGGCGGTGCGCCTGTGGATGCTCCCGATAGCTTCAATCAGCCCACTTCCATTGCGATCGCTCCGAATGGCGATATCTTCGTTGCGGAGGGCCACGCACCGTCCTACGGCAACTCGCGGCTGGTGAAGTTTTCGAAAGACGGCAAGCTGATCAAGACCATCGCGAAGAAGGGCCGCGGCACGGGTGAGCTGATGGGTCCGCACAACCTGGCGTTCGATTCCGAAGGCCGCTTATTCATCGCCGATCGCGGTAACAATCGCATCGTGATCATGGATCAGGAGGGGCGCTTCCTCGACGAGTGGCGGCAATTCGGACGTCCCAGCGGCCTCTTCATCAGCCCGGACGATCGGCTCTACGTGGCCGATTCGGAATCCTGGGGACCTGACGAGCCGGGCTGGAAAAAAGGCATCCGTATCGGCAGCGCTAAGACCGGCAAGGTTGACCTCTTCATCGAGGACATGGAATCCACGACAGAAGAACACAGCAGAGCCGAAGCCGTGGGCGCGGATTCCGACGGCAATGTTTACGGCGGAGTGGTGCGCCGGAAAATGCTGGAGAAGCACGTCCCGATTTCCACGACGGCGCAAAAGTGAGCGCCAGTAACCAGACCTTATTGCGGGTCGCCGCCTACCCGCGTTACTCCGGGTCCCACGATGGTTCTAGGAGCCGGGGGTCCATTTAACGGATTCAATCGGCCTCCGAGCTTGAAGCTCCAGACCATATCGCCTCTGGCTTCTCTCGATCCATCCCTGCTGCCGCCAGCCGCAATGGCGACGTATTGCTCACCGTCAATCTGGTAGGTTGCTGCGGGTGCATCGGCACCGAAGCCGGTTTGGAAACGCCAAAGTTCCTGGCCGGTCTTGGAATCGAAGGCGCGAAAGAAACCGTCGGACCCGCCGTGGAAAATTAGGCCTCCAGCGGTAGCCAGCAGTCCACTTCCGAAGCCGGCGGGATAGGGAACTTCGCTCTGCCACATGCGCTTGTTAGTTCGCGAATCCAGCGCGGTGATCAAACCATACTCCCGGGTGCCTTCGATGGGTGTTCGCGAGGCGAGGTTGAACTGCCGCGTGGCCACTTCGGTAGCGAAGAACAAATATCCGGACTGTGGATCGTAAGCGCCGGGCGCCCAATCGCCCGCTGCCGACGGTTGAGCGATCTTGGTGTCGCTCCAATGCGGTGTGAACATGCAGCCTTGCTCATAGCCTTTGACTGCCTCGCCGCATTGAGGAGCGGTTGGATCGCCGGCAGGAATGGGCTGAGTGGCTAAGGTCTTCTGCCGCGGGTCTTGCGGAACCGGCTTTTCTTCGACAGGGATCAGTGGTTTTCCCGAAACGCGATCCAGGATGTAGACCCAAGCTTGCTTAGAGTGAGCCGCGAGTGCATGGTGCATCTCTCCGTCGTAGACCTGATCGAATAAAATGAGCGGCGTTGCCATGTCGAAGTCCCACAGATCGTGATGCACGGTTTGATAGTGCCAGCGGTAACTGCCGGTCATGGCATCCAGAGCCACCACTGAATCCGTGAACAGGTTAGGGCCGCCACGTTTGGAACCGTTGTAATCCGGCCAGGGATTTCCGGTGTTCACGTAGAGAAGGCCGAGGTCGGGATCGAGCGCCGGCTGCACCCACATCGCTCCTCCGCCGGTTTTCCAGGACTCGCCCTCCCAAGTCTCGTTGCCCGGTTCGCCCGGACTGGGAATCGCATTCCAGCGCCATACTTGTTCGCCGGTTTTTGCATTGTGCGCCGTCAAGCGTCCACGCAGGCCGCCATCTCCGCCTGAGATGCTCATGTACACCAGGCCCTTATAGTAGAGTGGCGGCGCTGTGATGTATTTGCGGAAGTTTTTGGGAACGTCTTCGCCCAGTTCGTGCTTCCACAGCAGCTTTCCGGTCTTTTGATCGAGAGCTAGTAAATAAGTTACAGGCTCAACCTTGCCAGTTTCTTGCACGGGCCTGCGGATGTCGGTAAGAACACCGAACACCATTCCATCGCCCAGCCCTACTCCACGTTTGGCTTTATTGTCGGGCGTCCTCGGATCGGCTTCCGGGCGAAACTCCCAGCGGATGGCGCCGGTCTTTGCGTCGAGCGCGAAGATATCCTGCTGCCCTGTGGTGATGTACATCACGCCGCCCTGTATCACGGGCGTGGCCTGCTGCGAGAATCCCGCTCCGAATCCCGAATTCAACCGCGCCATCCAGGCGCCTTTGAGTGTCTTCACATTGGCCGTGTTTAATTGCGAAAGCGGAGAGAACCGGGTGTTTCCCCAGTCGCCGCCCACCATAGGCCATTCGCCGGGCGATGGCTTTCGATAATCGGGTGTTTGACCGAACGCGATGCCGCTCATCCCCGCCATCAGGGCCAGGAACGCGAGCTTGTCGGGCATGGGCATTATTCGTAGTATTGCGGTGACTTCTTCAACTTGTGATTGGAGACCATATCGTGCTGGATCCAGAGTTGCGCTCCGGTGCTTTTGAGCAGAGCTTCCACCTTCGCCCGTGAAGCAACGTAATCCGCGTTGCTTCCCGTCGGAAAGGTGTGAAATTCGCGTTCACCAGGAAAGTGATAAAGGTCACCCGAGAGCAACACCGGGCCGGTTTTCGGAAGCCGCACCAGGAGACACTGATGGCCTGGGGTGTGACCCGGTGTCGAAATCAGCGTCACCGACTTATCTCCGAACACATCATAGTCGCCGTCGATGACGATGGTCTTACTATCTTTCAGCTTGCTGTACTGGTCCGGCTTTGCCGATGTCTTCGCGGCCGCATCGCTGAACATGAAGTCGCGCTCGGCTTTTTGTACAATCCACGTGGAGCCGGCATAATCGTTGGCGTTACCGGAATGGTCTCCGTGCGCGTGGGACATCACCAGGTAGGTGATGTCTGCCGGCCCGTATCCGATCGCGGCCAATTGGCTCCGCAAGGATTTGTCGATTTTGTCGTGCTTCGCGCCGCCACCCTCCGGGCGATCGTACATCGCGTCGTTCAGCCCGGTGTCCCATAACAATTTCCCTTTGGGATGAACGATGAGGAAGCACGGATCGGACATATCTACTGACGCCACCTGGTCCCGTTTGAGACCGTAGGCGCCCGGATCCCGGTCCTTCAACGTGGCACAATCCATGACGTACATCCTCATGCCCGTCTGGCTCAAGGCGGCGCCGGCGCTTGCCAGAATAAGAGCGGCCAGATAAACGGTCCGGATGATTCCCATGCACCGTGGAGTATATCTTAAATTGAATCTCCGCCGGGATAGAATTGTTGGGACCAAACGAGGAGAGTGCGGCCATGACGAAACTTGTTTCGACGCTTCTGATTTTCGGCTTCGCGCTGAGCGCCCGCCTGTGCGCTCAAGATCGAATGCCCCCGATCCCCGCGGAGAGGATGACGGAGGCGCAGAAAAAGGCTGTTCAGGATTACAAAGATCTGCGCAAGCAGGATCTGACGGGGCCGCCGTGGTCGGTAATGCTACGCGTGCCGGATCTGGTGGTTCCTTCGCTCGAACTGCGCCTGCACAATTCGAACAATAGCGCGTTGAGCCCGAAGCTCACCGAGTTTGCCATCATGATCGCCGCGCGCCAGTGGACCAATAACTATGAGTGGGCCGCACATAGCACTCTCGCGGGAAGAGCGGGGCTGAGCCCGGCAATCCTGGCGGCGATAGCAGACGGGCGGCGTCCAGAGCACATGGCGGAAGACGAAGCACTGATCTACGATTTCTGTACCGAGCTCTTGCACAACCAAAGCGTCAGCGATCCGACCTACGCGAGCATGCTGGCAAAATTCGGTGAAGCCGGTATCGTCGAAGCCGCGAGTCTGGAAGGATACTACACCTACCTGTCTATGATCATGAATACTGCGCGTTCGCCGCTGGCGCCGGGCGCCAAGCCCGGGCTCGCTCCCTTCCCCAAATAAATACCCTGCGACAATAGAAGTAGCCCCCTCGCAATGGAACTCCGGGAAAAAGCCGCCCAGCTTCCGCTCCTGCCTGGCGTGTATCTGTACAAAGATCAGTACGGCGAAGTGATCTACGTCGGCAAAGCCAAGAACCTGCGCGCCCGCGTCCGCAGCTATTTTAACGATGACCGCCTGGCCGATACCAAAACCGGTTCGCTGATCGCCAATGCACGCGACGTCGAATACATCCTGGTAGACAACAACAAAGAGGCGCTCGCGCTGGAAAACCAGCTCATCAAGCAATGGAAGCCGCGCTTCAACATCCTGCTGCGCGATGACAAGACGTTTCCCTACATCAAGCTCACCAAGGAGAAATATCCGCGAGTGTACGTGACGCGCCGCCTGATCAAGGACGGCTCCACGTATTATGGCCCCTATTTCCCCGGCAACCTGGCGCACCGGCTGGTGCATTTCATTCATCGCCACTTCAAGGTTCCATCCTGCAAAGTGGATTTCACGCGAAGCCACACGCATCCGTGCCTGGAGTTTCACATCCATCGCTGCCTGGGCCCTTGTGTCCAGGGCTTAACCACCGACGAAGCCTTCGCCGACGCGGTTCGTGACGTGAAGCTGTTCCTGGAAGGACGCCACAAGGATCTGGCTCGCGAATTACGCGGGCGCATGAAGCAGGCGTCCGAAGAGCAGCGCTTCGAAGAAGCGGCCGGATTGCGCGACCTGATGTCCACCGTCGAAGAGATGGAGGAGAAGCAGAAAATCGCCGCAGCCGAAGGCGATAACATCGACATCCTCGCTTACCATGCCGAGCCGCCGCTGGTGGCCGCCAACCTGTTCCACGTGCGCAACGGCCGCATCGTGGATCGGCGCGAATATTTCTGGGAAGATCTGTTCGAATTCCAGCCAGACGAATTCTTTTCGTCGCTGCTCAAGCAGATTTATCTCGACCAGCAGTACATCCCGAGCCGCATCCACGTACCGGTGGATTTCGAGGATCGCGAAGCGCTGGAAGAACTGCTCAGCGAAAAGAAAGGCCACAAGGTAGAAATCCTGATGCCGCAGCGCGGGCAGAAGAAGGCGCTGCTCGCACTGGTAGAAACCAACGCCAAACACGCGTTCCAGCAGCGTTTCCGCGTCATGCGTCCGTCGTCGAAAGCCATCCAGGAAGCAATGCAGGACGCGCTGGGCTTGCCCGATCCGCCCAAGCGCATCGAATGCTTCGACATCTCGCACATCCAGGGCACCGACAAAGTGGCCAGCATGGTGGTGTGGGAAGACGGGCGGATGAAGAAGTCGGACTATCGCAAGTTCATCATCCGCACCGTGGTGGGTAACGACGATTTCGCGTCGATGCGCGAAGTGGTGACGCGCCGCTACTCCCGCCTGCAACAGGAGAACAAGCCTTTTCCGAGCTTGATCCTCATCGACGGCGGACTCGGCCAGTTGCACGCTGCGGTGGAAGCGCTGGAGGCCATCGGCGTAATCAATCAGCCGGTTGCGTCCATCGCCAAGCGCGAAGAGATCATCTATGTCTATGGCCAGGAAGACGAGCCGATCAAACTGGATCGATATTCCCCGGTGCTGCACCTGATCCAAATGGTCCGTGACGAGGCGCATCGTTTTGCAGTCACGTTCCATCGCACGCGTCGAGGCGCGGCGCGTCTGACCTCCGAGCTGGAACAAGTGGACGGCATCGGCGCGAAGACCATTGCCAAACTGCTGCGCGAATTCGGCAGCCTGGAGCGCGTTCGCGAGGCATCGGCGGAAGAACTAGCGAAAGTGACCGGTCCAGCCGCCGCCCGCCGCCTGCGCGAGTATTACAATACGTCAGGAGCAGCGGAACTGAAGGTGCTCAATTAATGCTGTAAAACGGCTCCAACCGCGGTCCTACCACGCCTTTCGTTGCATCGGCGCCGATTGCGAGGACACCTGCTGCGTCGGTTGGATCGTCAACGTCGATAAAGCCACTTATGAAGCCTATGAGCGTTGCGCCGATCCGGAACTCGGCCCGCGCTTGCATGACTTGGTGACCATCAACGCGGCCAATGGCGGCGACGATAACTATGCGCGGATCAACCTTTCGGGCCCGGCCTGTCCTTTTCTTTCCGAAGGCTGGTGCGCCATTCAGAAGAAGCTGGGCGAAGAATACTTGTCCATCATGTGCTCCCAGTATCCGCGCGTGATGAACATGGTGGACGATGTTTTGCAACGGTCGTTGGACCTGTCGTGCCCGGAAGCGGCGCGCGTGATGCTACTCGATCCCAACCCGATGGAATTCGATGCAGAGGACCACCCGCGGAACGACCCGCGCCTGGCAAACCTTTCGGTTCTTAGCACCAGCGACGAAAGCGCGGATAAACCCTACTCCCATTTTCGCGAGATACGGGGGTTCGTCATCTGGCTGCTGCAATATCGCGCCTTCCCGCTGTGGAAGCGCCTGGTGATTCTCGGCTCGCTTTGCGACCAGCTTCAGGAAATGGCGTCAACAGGCCGCAGCGTGGAAGCTCCAGAAGTGCTGAGTGGGTACCGCGAAGGCGTCCAGCGCGATCTGATGAGCCGCGCATTGAATGCGGACAACCCGCAGCCGGCCGCGCAGCTGGAGCTCGTGCTGGAGCTGATCGTGGGGCGCATCAGTTCGGACTTCACCGCGCCGCGTCTGCTCGATTGCTACCGGAAATTCATGGAGAGCATGGTGTGGACCGCCGAATCGAGCATGCAGGACATCGGGCAGCGCTACGCCGCGGCGCATGCGCAATACTACGCTCCGTTCCTGAGCCAGCACTCTCACATGCTGGAACATTACCTGGTGAGTTACGTGCACCGGACGCTGTTTCCGCTCGGGCCGCAAAAGAGCAGCCGGGGGCTGAGCGTCCACGGGATCGCGAACACCATGAGCGACCAATGCCTGGTGATGCTGGCGCATTACGCCATCATTCAGACCCTTCTCATCGGCATGGCAGCCTGGCACAAGCAGGAGTTCGGCTCCGCTCACGCGATTCTGGTGATCCAAGCTTTTACCAAAGCGTTTGAACACAGCCCGTCGTTTCCCGAACGTGCGCTCAAGATTCTCGCGGGCAAGGGCATGAAATCCTGCGCCGGTCTGGCGAAGCTGATACGGATCTGAGCCAAACACTAATGTCTGAAGTGCCGTACGCCGGTGAACACCATCGCCAGGCCTAACGTGTTCGCTGCGGCGATCACCTTCTCATCCCCTACCGACCCTCCGGGCTGGATTACTGCAGTAATTCCGTGCTTCGCGGCCTCTTCCACGCCATCGGGAAAAGGGAAAAATGCGTCCGATGCGAGCACCGTGCCTTCGAGCGGCAGCATGGCCTTCATGGCCCCCACCTTCACCGCATCCACGCGGCTCATCTGCCCCGCTCCCACGCTGATGGTTTGCCCGGAGTGCGCGTACACAATGGCGTTCGACTTTACGTGTTTGCACACCTTCCAGGCGAATTCGAGCCCGCGCCATTCGTCTTCGGTCGGCGCACGTTCGGTTTTCACCTGACAGGCGCTGCGCTCCAACCGATGCGTGTCCGGCGTTTGCACCAGGTAGCCGCCGCTAATCGATTTCACCACCACTTCTTCCGTCGCTCGCGATACGGCCAGCAGCCGCAGGTTCTTCTTCGCGGCGAGCAGTTCACGCGCCGCGGCGTCATAGCCGGGCGCGGCAATGGCTTCAATAAATGTTTTCGCGATTTCCGAGGCAGTTTCACGATCCAGGGCGCGATTGAATGCCAGCACTCCGCCGAAAGCCGAGACAGGATCGGCCTCGAACGCCCGCCGGTAGCTCTCAGCGAGCGTGAATGCCTCCGCGCACCCGCAAGGATTGGTGTGCTTGATGATCGCCGCCGCAGCATGGTCGAATTCGCGGATCAGTTGCCAGGCCGCGTCCAGATCCACCAGGTTGTTGTAGGACAGCTCCTTGCCCTGCAACTGCTCGGCGGCTGCGATGCCCCCCAGCCTGCTGGAATACAATGCGGCTTTCTGATGCGGGTTTTCGCCGTAGCGCAAATCGAGCGCGCGCGGCGCGCGAATATCCAGGAACGCGGGCAATCCGGATTCGTCTTCCGCTCCCACGCGTGCCAGACGAGCGCTGATGGCCCGGTCATAGGCTGCGGTGAGCGCGAAAGCTTTTTTGGCTAGCCCCCACAGCGTGGGTTCACAAAGCTCGCCTTCGCGCTCGTGTAACTCTTGCAAAACGGCCGGGTAATCGTCCGGCGACACCACCACCGCCACGTCCTGATAGTTCTTCGCCCCCGCTCGAATCAACGTGGGGCCGCCGATATCGATATTCGCAATCAGCTCCGATAGCGGCACGCCCTGTTTCGCAGCCACTCTTTCGAACTGATAGAGGTTCACCACCACCATGTCGATCAGCGGGATGCCGTGCGTTGCGAGCGACTGCATGTGTTCGGAATTGGCGCGAATCGCAAGCACGCCTCCCGCCACGCGCGGATGGATGGTTTTCAGCCGCCCGTCCAGCATTTCGGGGAAGCCGGTGAGTTCAGACACTTCGCGCACCGGCACTCCGGCAGCTTCGAGAGCGCGCGCCGTACCGCCGGTGGAAACAATCTCCACGCCCAGATCGCGCAGCCCCTGAGCAAACTCCACCACACCGGTTTTGTCCGTCACGCTGATGAGCGCGCGTTTTACAACAGCCATTCTTTACAATAGTAAACGTGTCTTATCCCGTAACGTTAATTCCCGGCGATGGCATTGGGCCCGAAGTGGCCGACGCAGCCATGCGCGCGGTCAACGCCACCGGCGTCCCCATTGATTGGCAGCGTGCCGATTTGAACGCGAGCATCATCGCGAAATCGGGGCAAGTGCTGCCGCCCCACGTGATCGAGTCGATGGAGCGCACGCGCGTCGGCCTCAAGGGTCCCGTCACCACTCCCATAGGCGGCGGGTTTCAGAGCGTCAACGTTGCTTTGCGCAAGCATTTCGATCTTTACGCTAACGTGCGGCCGGTGCATTCCCTGCCCGGGCTCAAGACGCGCTTCGACGACGTCGAGATCGACATGGTGATTTTCCGCGAGAATACGGAGGATCTCTACTCCGGCCTGGAGCATGAGGTGGTGAAGGACGTGGTCACCAGCCTCAAAGTGATCACGCGCACGGCGTCCATCCGCATCGCCGAATATGCGTTCCAGTTTGCTAAGAAGGCCGGACGCAAGAAGGTGACTGCCATTCATAAGGCCAACATCATGAAGCTGGCCGACGGGCTGTTCCTGCGCTGCTGCCGCGAGGTGTCGCAGAAGTATCCCGACATCGCCTACCAGGAGCTGATCGTCGACAACGCATCCATGCAGCTGGTGATGCGGCCTCAGACTTTTGATATTTTGCTGCTCCCCAACCTCTACGGGGACATCGTTTCCGATTTGGCGGCTGGCCTGGTGGGCGGGCTGGGTGTGGTGCCCGGCGCAAATATGGGCGACTCCCTGGCGGTGTTTGAAGCCGTCCATGGCAGCGCTCCCGACATCGCCGGAAAAGGCATCGCAAATCCCACCGCCTTGATGTTGTCGTCGGCTCTCATGCTGATTCATCTGGGCGAAATACCCGCTGCCACCAGGCTGCGCAGCGCCATCGAACGCGTCTATGCGGAGCAGAAGCATTTGCCGCCAGATGTGGGAGGGAGCGCGTCCACCAACGAATTCACCGATGCGGTGATCGCCCACCTGGGCTGAGGTGACAGCAAGGTTAGCCGCGTTAAGAGCTGGCAGGATTCCGACGATATATAGAGGGAATGGGTGCGGGTGTGCCAATCCGTCAGGGTCGGGAGGAACGGTCCCCGCTGCGTCCCCCAGTCCGGCTTCATCCCGAAGTCCGGCTTCATCCCGAAGTCCGGCTTCCGGCGCCCGCCAACCTCGCCGCCCTGCTCAAGCTGGCCTTTGACGGTGGCGACCTGAAAACCTTGTGGGCCAATCGGATAGCGCGAATCGAATCCGACCCGAGCGACGCGGCAGCTCTGATGGACCTCTGCAACATCGAGCAGATTCTGGGCGACCAAGCCTCCGGTCTCAGACGCCAGAAGCAGGCGCTCCGCCAGCATCGTCTTTACCGCTCCTCTTGGCCGGCCTACAACTCCTTGCGTGTGTTGGCGTTCATGGCCCCTGGCGACATCAGCGCCAACACCCCCATCGAATTTCTCCTGCAGCGGTCTGGAGCTGAGCTCTATTCGCTATATGTCGTTCCGGGCCAGCCGCTCCCGGACCCCCTGCCCGATCACGACATCGCCATAGTCCTTGCGAGCGAATCGGATGAGGTTCGGCCCGTCATGCGGGAGATCGAACGGCTGTTCCCAACTTGGCCCTGCCCGGTGCTTAATCCACCCGGTCAGGTGATGCGCCTGTCGCGGGAGCGCATGTATCGCACTCTCGAGAACGTACCAGGTTTGGTAATGCCCTGCACTGCCCGCATTGATCGGGCGAGCTTTGAAAAGCTCGGCCAGGGCCACGCGCCGGTGGCCCAGTTCCTCGAAGACGCCGCGTTTCCGCTGATCGCGCGCCCCACTGGATCGCACGCCGGACGAGGTTTGGCAAAGCTCGACGACCCGGGCGCCATCCTCGCCTACCTCCGGGAGCGGCCGGAAGCTCAATTCTTTCTTTCGCGCTATGTCGATTACCGCAGCCCCGACGGTCTGTTTCGCAAGTACCGCATCGTGTGGGTGGATGGCCGGCCGTATCCTGTGCACATGGCGATCGCGGATCAATGGAAGATCTGGTATCTGAACGCAAACATGGCTTCGAGCGCGGCCAAGCGCGCCGAGGAGGAACACTTCATGTCGGCCTTCGACGAAGATTTCGCTCGACGCCATGCTGCCACGCTGGCTGCCATGCAAGAGCGCCTGGGTCTCGAATATGCCGGGGTCGATTGCGCGGAGCTCGCGGACGGCAAGCTGCTGGTGTTCGAGGGCGATATTGCGCTGGCGGTCCACGACATGGACCCACCGGATGTTTATCCCTACAAAGGTCCGCAGATGCAGAAATTGTTCAGCGCGTTTTATGACATGTTGCAGCGCAAGAGCGCCAGCAACTTGACGCCGCGCTGATACGCTTTCCCGGGCGGCGGCCGCGTGGCATGCCGCTTGCTTAGGTCTTGGCAGGGAACTGGCGCAGACCGAGCTCCGTTGCCCTGCTCATGCCTGCTGTCGAAACCAAGTATTTCGGAATTGTGTCCTACGCCGAGGAATCGGCCGTCCTTTTTCCTCAGGGCTTACCTGCATTTGAAGAAGAGCGAGGCTTCGTGCTGATCGACGCGCCGGAGGGTGCGCCGCTCGTTTTCCTGCAGAGCCTGGCGCGAGCTGGCTTGTGTTTTCTAGCCATTCCCATTCTGTCAATAGACTCAAGTTACCAACTGGCGATTGCTCCGGAGGATCTGGAAAACCTGGGGCTGAATGCGGGTAGCCAGCCTGGGATGGGAACCGATGTAAGCGTGCTTGCGCTAGTCTCTGTGCGCGACGGATTCCTGGCGAGCGCCAACTTAATGGCGCCCCTTGTGCTGAATGTGAGAACGCGCAGGGGGCTGCAGGCCATTCGGCGGGATTCCCGTTATTCGCACGAACATCCCCTGGCTCCCTTGGCCCGCGCGCAGGCAACCAAGGGAACCCGCCCCCCGGAGACAGCATGTTAGTGCTGCGGCGCCGGGCCGGCGAGAGCTTCCTGATCGGCGACGAAATTGAAGTGGAAGTGCTCGCGGTAAGCCAGCAGGGCGCCAAGATCGGCATTCGCGCACCCAAGGAAACCGTCGTCTTACGCAAAGAGCTCAAGGTCACGCAAGACGAAAACACGCAAGCGGCCAGCGGCCCGTCCGCACGGGACCTGGAGCAGGCTCTCAGAAAACTGCGGCCGTGAACTCAAGAAATCGTTCCGCTCCACGATAAGCAATCTGAGCACTGAGAGAGGCTCCGATCAACCCGTGCAGGAAGCCTGAGAGCGGATATCGCCGCCTACCAGCGGCCATTTCCACTGCAACGCAGGTCCGGGCGCGCGCGGATCAGCCTCTCGAGGGCGCCAAAGGCGCTCCGGATGCGTGAAGGTTCTCGCATTTCGAGTGATCAAATCTAAGGAGAAATATGTCTTTTAGCATTAACACCAATATTGCTTCGTTGCAGGCCCAGAATTACCTGGCGATCAACCAGGCATTCCAGGATAAAACCATCAACGAAGTGACCTCCGGCCTGCGCATCGTCAACAGCGGAGACGACGCGGCTGGGCTGGCCATTGCCAATGGCTACCGGTCTGATGAAGCCGTCCTGACACAGGGCATTCAGAACGCCAACAGCGGAACGGCGACGCTGCAGATTATGGACGGCGGAATGAGCAACATCTCACAGCTGCTGGATCGGGCCCGTACTTTGGCAACGCAATCGGCGTCGGGAACGTTCACCGGCAGCCGAACCGTTCTGAACGACGAATATCAAAGCGTGCTGGGTGAAATCGACCGGCAGGCGCAGTCCATCGGCTTGAACCAGGGCGGCACCTTCGCACAGAACCTGTCGGTGTTCATCGGCGGCGGCCAGGGCACTACGGCGGCTGCCGTTATCGCCAACGGCACCGTATCCGTCGACCTGAGCAACGCCACGGTAGATACGCAGAGCTTGGGTCTGAAAGGATATGAGGCGGGAAATCAAGTGGCCCCAGGAGCAACCGATTCGGGCCTCTATGACCTGAGTGCGGGCGGCGCCAACAGCGTGTCCTCATTGATCGCCGCCAACAACACTACCGGGAGCACCAGCTTCATTATTTCGGGTCCGGGTTTCGCGGCCAACGGAGTCAACGCTCCAGTCACCGTGACCGTCAATCTGGCTAGCGTAGGCGATTCCACTTCGCTCGTCACCGCCATCAACGCCGGAATTGCCAGCTCCGAAGCGGGCGGAGCGGCTAATGACCAGGCATTGGCGGGAGCCAATATCACGGCCTCTGTTCACACCGGCGCAAACGGAACCGAGCAACTGGTATTCACTTCTCCCACTGCGGCGTTCACTGTGTCCGCCGGCGATACTACGGCCAACGCACTGCTCGGCAACCTAAGTGCCACCAGCGGCGGAGCGCTCGCCAACGCCGGAGGACTGGCCAGCGCGGACACCTTCGGCGCAGCCATTACCGACGCCGGTGCGACTTTTGTAGGGAATGGGACGCAGCAGACCGCTGCCACGCCGTTCACCACCATGGTGGCCACCGACGCGCAGACCTTAGCCTTCACCGTCAATGGCTCCGGAGGGCAAGCTCAAACCGCCAGCATAACCTTGAGTGGCGCCAACACTGCCGCCCAAGCCGTTGCCACCATCAACACCGAGCTGCAAGCCAGCGACAACCCGGCGCTCCAAGGCATCGTCGCCAGTGTCGACTCCACCGGAGCGAACATCACGTTCGCGAGTGATTCCGCGGGCACCTTCAACGTTGTTATCGGCCAAGACGTGCTCGGTGGCGCCGGTGGCACCGCAGACGCGTTGGGTTTTGGGAACCCCAATACCACGGTTACATCTTCGGTGGTCGGCACCGGGGCGACATCGAGCATCCTCACTGAGGCAGGCGCTCAAATCGCCGTCTCGGCGCTGGCGAATTCGGTTGCCACACTCGGCAGCGCGCAGGCGGCTGTCGGACGAGGCGAGAATCAATTCACCTATGCCACCAACCTGGCGCAATCGGAATTGACCAATGAAGCCGCCGCCGAATCCAGCATTCGGGACGCTGATCTGGCGGCCGAAGCGGCCAATCTAACCAAAGCGCAAATCCTGCTGCAGGCCGGCGTGGCTGCGCTGGCGCAAGCCAATGCCGCTCCGCAAAGTATACTTGCGCTCCTGAAGTAATTCTTCGGGAAACTGAAGCGGTACTCCTCTCTTCCCGGGCGAAGACGCGTCTCGCCGCGCGCCTTCGCTCTTTTTGTTTTCTTGGGCCGCAAATTTCTTCTCGCGCTGGGGAGTTTTTCTCGCGAAAACAGCTGACGCGCCGATGAGCATCTCAAGCGCCCGCACAACTAGACAGGCGGGTGAAAGGAAAATAAATGAACCGACTTCACTTGCTTCGAATCTCTTCCGTGCTGTTTGCGCTGACGGCTTGCAATCATTATCTTGAAGCTGCGACACTGACCGCTGCAACCAGCCCCATCAGCCTCACTTGCACCCAAGGTCAAACCTGTTCGTCCTCAGGCACCACTGATCTTAGTATCAGCGCCGGCACTGGCTATTTCACAGTAACGCCCCCCAGCGTGCCTTGGCTTGTTATCACACCCATGGCGGGCACCGCCGACGTCACCCCCACCGACAACGTCCTGACGTTTTCGGTTAGTGCCGGGTGGACGAGTCTGGGGCCCGGGTTTTATAGCACCAGCGTAGCCATCGTTTCTCAGGGCAACACCGGCACCAGCGTAACCGTCACACTGGAAATACAGAGCGCCCTACCCACGCTGATAGTGAAGGGCGGGCCGAATACCCTGAATCCGATCGCCTATCTCGCCGGCGCGGCAGCTCCCACTATGTCCCTTACCGTGCTCTCCAGCTCGGGATTGCCCCTACCCTTTACGGTCATCGCCGCCAGTGCTACCACGCCCGAAGGCGTGAGCAGTTGGCTGACATCGGCGTCCTCGAGTGGTATTGCCTACAGCTGGGGCACCACCCTGAGCTTTAGCGCTTCCGCCACTGCCACCACGCAGGACGCCCAACCCGGCGACCTGCTGACCGCAACCATCACCATTACGCCTGCCGGCGAGAACCCGGTGATCATCCCTGTGAGCATCGCCGTTAGCGCCGCGGCCGCCACCATCACAGGCGTATCTCCATCCGCGGTGCCGCTCCTGGTTACCGGCGTAGCGCCCGGTTTCGTTACGCTGACCTTGCATGGCACCAACTTTGTCTCCACTACGGGAACACAGAAAACGAAGGTGTTCCTGGGAGCCACTGCCGCTTCGGCCACTCAAGTTGTGACGGACTATGTCACGGTGCTCAGCCCGAATTACCTGACGGTTACGGTTCCGTATGCTTCCACGGGAGCTCCGTTCGCGGTGGCCGGCGCCACAGCGCTGCAGATTGGAGTAGCGAATGGCACCAACCCCAGCGCGCCCCTCACCGGAGACGTGCCGCTGACCGTTACGGCCGCTCCCATCATCTACGCTGTCACCAGCGCTTCTGCCTATGTGAATGTGTCGCCCCCGAAAGCGGCTCCCTACGACATCCTCAGCATCTTCGGCGCCAACTTTTGTACGCTCTGTACCGGGACCAACAACGTTCTGGTAGGCGTTCCCGATCCGGTCTACGGCCGTTTCCCGACGTTTCTTAGCCCCGACTCAGGGACCCATAAGATCAGCGTCGTATTCTCGTTACCCGGCACCGCAACGACAAACCTGCCGGGCTACATTCTGTTTGCCTCCAGCAATCAAATCAACGTCCTGGTTCCCGGGACGCTTACTACCGTGACACTCTCAGGCGCGATGAACGTGGCGGTGGGTTATGACCTCACCAATCCTGCCGGCGCCGCCGCAACGTCCGCGCTGTTTTCGCTCTCTACCGCTGCCACGGATCCTGGAATCTTTACCATTGAAAGCGATGGACAGGGCCAGGGCGCCATTACCGACGGCGTCACTTTTGTCCTGAATAGCTCAACCAACCCGGCCGAGGTCTACAGCAGCAGTACACCGACACTCGGCACGGTTGCAATTTTTATGACTGGCTTGGGCGCTCCCACTAGCGCCGGCAACGACGCGCTGACTACCAATCCCACTTACTTTACCAACTGCATATCCGGGCTCGGCAGCGTCGCCGGCAGCGCCACGGTTGTGGCTACTGGCTACCTGGGCACGGTGAACACGCCGCATCTTGCCACGGCATTTACGGGTGCCTACAACCCGCCAAGCACGTATGTCGTGCCGTCGCCCTTGTGGACATCCATTGACGGCGCGGTCTTGGAACCAGCCCTTTTGCAAGGCAACTACCCGCCTTGCTTCCCCATCGCCAGCAGCGGCCCCACCGTTCCCATAGTGACCATCGGAGGAACCCCCGCTACTGTAACTTATGCCGGCTTCGTCTCCGGTTCTATTGCCGGCCTGTACCAAATCAACGCGCAGGTGAATGCGCCAGGCACCAGCCTGGGCACTCCTCCGAACGCTTACCCTGTGACCGTCAGCCAGAACAGCGTGGTTAGTCAGGCCGGCGTGACGATGTGGGTCGATTTCTAAGAGTTAGTAAAATTTCGAGAATATTGACCGGGCGGCGATGCGGATCATTCCGCCTCGCCGCTTTCATTTGACGGCTGCACTTGCCGCGCTAAAAGTCCACTCGCTTGTTAATGAACTCGCCGTCGCGGAGCTCGACGTCGAAGTCGATGGATGCTCCGCTTCGCGCCACTTTCAGGTGATACCTTGCTGGCGGCAGATTGAAAACTGCCGGCGTGCGTTTGCCCTGCACAGCCCCGTCCATTTCGATAGTCGCGCCGGGAGGCTCCGACGTGATGCTCAACGTGCCGAAAACTTTGGTGAGCTGGAGGAACAGATCGCCGTCCTGGGGCACGCTGAACACCCGGGGATACGGCCGGTATCCGGCCATTTGGACCGTCAGCGCATGACGCCCGCCACTGAGCGCGAGCATGCATGGCGTCTTGCAGGCCAGTGCCGAGTCTCCGTCCACCGTCACTTGCGCGCCAGGCGGCTCGGTTAGAAATTGTACACTCTGTCCGACATTCGATTTCGGCGCAATCACCGGGGCCGGGATGGTTCGTTCAGGCTGAGTCCGCGTGGGAGACGGTTCCGCGTTCTCGCGTGGCGCAGGGGTGCTCGGCGGCGTGTTTTTCGATGCGGGCTGGGTTTGAGTTGTTGGCGGGGTTTGAGTTGCTGGCGGCGGCTGGGAGGCGGCTGGAGTCTGGGACGTAGACTCGGGCGCCGTAACTTCTGGAGCCACCGGCGGCGCGGGCGGTTGTTTCGTGGTATCGGCCGGAACTTGCGACTGGCCTACCGGGCTGGGTTTCGGCCCCGAATTGTCTGCGGTTGGAGCCGGAGAGTCCGTAACCACAGCCTGCTCGGAATTGCGGTTGAATAAATACTTCTGCGCGCCGAACAATACCAACCCCACCAGCCCAATGCCCACCAGCATCCACACCAGGCTTCGCAGTACCGGGCTGCGTTGCTCCGTTGGATTCTCAAAGAGGACCGGCGCGGCAGTTGCGGAATCGTCCAGCCGCGACATTGGACGCACTTGGGGAGGCGCGACATGGTGAGGCGCAGCGGGGGGCCCCGGCGCCGGCCTGACATCCACTGGCCCACCCCCCATGGTCGGCATACTGTGCGCGCTGCTTCTTGGCAATGGACGCCATCCCGGAGTCGCCTGGAGTGCACCCGCCAACGCATCCACAAACTGAACACACCCGCCGTAGCGATCGTTCGCGCTCTTGGCCAGCGCCTTCTTCAGCACCATTTCCACCTGCGGGCCCACGGTGGGGTTCAGACGTTGCGGTGGAACCGGATCCTCACGCACGATGCGGAACAATAGCGCCGGCAGTTGATCGGCCAGGAACGGTTTTTCACCGGTCAGCATTTCGTAAGCGATCACGGCGAGCGAAAACTGATCGGCCCGCCCGTCCACGGCATGACCTTGCACCTGCTCCGGTGACATGTAGTTCGGCGTGCCCATCATGACGCCGCTTTGCGTCATCTGCTGGGACATGATTTTTGCGACCCCAAAGTCCGTGATCTTGGCGTGGGTACGCTCGTGGATCAAAATGTTCGCTGGCTTGATATCGCGATGGACGATGCCCTTTTGGTGGGCGTAATCGAGCGCGGTGGCGGTCTGCCGCAAGATCGACAGCGCGTTTTCGCTGCGGATGGGCTCGGCGCCGTTCAAGACCTTTTCGAGCGGCGGGCCGTCCACGCATTCCATGAAGATATAGGCCAGCCCGTTCTCTTCGGCGATATCGTAAATGGTGACGATGTTGGGATGCGAAAGCATCCCGGCCGACTGGGCCTCGCGAAACAGGCGCTCGCGCAATCGTTCCCGCTCACTGATGTCGGTAAAATCCAGCAGGCGGATGGTCTTGATGGCGATGATCCGGCCGATTGCGGGATCTTGGGCGCGGTAAACCACCCCGGTCGCTCCACGGCCGAGCTCGTCCAGAATCCGGTATCGGCCGATCTGATCCACGCTGATGACGCTATTTTATCAGTTCGGCGATTCCACCCTGTAAGCCTGGGCGATCCGCTTAAGCTCCGCCTTGCGCGGATTCGGCCTGCCACAGACCCATACGGCTCCGCAGATCCTGGAACTTGGGATGCTTGCGCAAGTTGTCGAACTCAGTGCTGAGCAGATGAACCGGCAGAGAAGTATCGCGCGCATCGACGGCCCGCTCTAGATAGGCGAGCGCTTGGTTATCGTCGCGCAATCCGGCATAAATAGCCGCGAAACTCATCGGAGATACGTAGTGGGATTCCGACCGCGCATTCAGGATTCCGATCTCTCGCTGCGCTTCGTCGCGCCGGCCGGCCATCCCGTAGCAATATCCCATCTGGCCGTGCAGCAAAGAACCGCACTTCATTTGGCTGGCGTTGGTAAGATGCGCGATCGCATCGCCGAACTGCCCTTTCCCGGCATAAGCCATGCCCAATCCGAGATGGGGCAGCCCGTAATCGGTGGCCAGCCGCGAGACCAGCGTGTGCTGGGCGATCGATTCGTCGAACCGATGGCAGATGCCATAAATCCATCCCAGGATAAAGTTGGGAAACAGCGCGGCAGGGTCTGCCTCGAGCGCCCGCTCCACTTCCACCACGGCAGAATTCTGCGCGCCGCGGCAGGCTAGTTGAATCCCATATGCCAGGTGGCCGATGGGGTCGCTTTTGTCCAACTGAATACCCTTCTGGAGTTCCTCTTCACCCGCCGCCCAGTCCCAATCCAGAAGCGACAGTACCGCGCCCAGCGCTACGTGCGCTTCGGGCAACGAGGGATTGAGCGAAATAGCGCGCACCGCGGCTTCTTTCATCCGGGTATGCGAGTCTCCAGGCTGCAGTAATCCAAAAACAGAACTCACCAGCAGAGCTTCCGATAGCGCGGCCCAGGCCGCAGCGTAGTTGGGATCGATTTCCACTGCCTTGCTGAGGAAGGCGATGCTATTCCGAATGCTGTCCGGCGTGGCAAGCTTCCAATGGTACCGGCCTTGCAAATAAGCGTCCCAACCTTCCTTGCGGTCTGGTGGGCGCCGGGACACGTTGCCTTCCCTGGCTGGAGCCGCCAAATCGCGCACCAGTTGCTGCGCCAGAACGTCGATGGAGGATAAATCCTGGAGCCGGCCTTCCGCGGTTTCAGACCAGATGTAGGAACCATCCGCGCTCTGCTGCAATTGCAAGAGGAGGCGGAAACCGTCTTCCTGGAGCTCAATGCTCCCTTCGATGAGGTAGTCGGCCGCGCTCCCGGCCGCCGGCGGAGAAACCTCGCTCCCTGGCGCCTGACTCTGCGGCTTCACCACCACCACCTGGAAGCAGCCTTCCTTGATGAGCACGTGCGCCAATCGCCTTTGAATCTCTTCGGCCGCCGCGCTGGCTTCCGCCGTGCCCGCTTCCGACGTCGCGTTGATCAGGGAGAAAAGCCCGATCTCCATACTGCGCCGCGGCAAAAGCGGACCAACCCCGTTGCTCGCGCTGCGGTATTCGAAAATCGGAACGTAGCTGCCCTTGCGCAGCACAATGCGGATGCCGTCCTCGCGCCCTTCCGTCCGATAATATTCCTCCAGCTTATAGCGCAAGCGGCGGGCTTCCACGCGAACAATGGAGTCCACCCGCGGGTCGAATGCCTCGCGCCGGTCAAATACCTCGAGTCCGATCAGATACTCCTTCAGCCGATGCGGCTGGCCCAGGAGACTCTCTTCGACCACAAATTGCAGGAAACGGCGGATGCGATGGGATTGTATGAATGCGCGACTACGCAGGATCAGATCCAGCTGCGAGCGAATCTCCGCAGCGGGAACGCCGTTCAGCACTGCCGTGGTTTCTTCGATAGGGTTTACGGCTGTAGACATCATCTCACTGGGTTCGACCCAAAACCCTAGTAACCGGTTACATGGATCTTTTGGGCGTGGGCCTTCTGGATCCTAAATACTCCCGAAGTTGCCTTCCCTCAGTTCTTTACAAATTCTCTTTACAAATTCATACTGGCGATGTCCACCGGTGACCGGTAGCCCTCCACCACGACAATTCCGCTGTCGGTGACATGGTAGAGCTGGCGGTCGCGTTCCAGGTCGAAACCGATGGAAGTATCGGGGGGGACACGCACGTTTTTGTCCAGGATGGCCCGGCGGACGCGGGCGCGACGGCCGATGTCGCAGTTATCGAAAATGATGGAATCCTCCACGCTGGCATGCGAATGCACGCGCACTCCCCGGCCGATCACCGAGGTCCGGACCAGGCCACCGGAAAGGATGCTTCCGCCCGAAACGATAGAATCCAAAGCCTCGCCGCGCCGTCCATCGCTGTCAAAAATGAATTTCGCGGGGGCGTCGAAGTACCCGGCGGTGCGCAGCGGCCATGCCCGATTGTATAGATTTAGCTCGGGCGATACCGACCGTAGGTCCATGTTCGCATCGAAGAACGCGTCCAGCGTCCCCACGTCCCGCCAGTACACCGGCGCCCCGGCCGGATCACCCGGAATCCGGTTGGTCTGGAAATCGTAGGCATACATGTCGGCCCGGCCGATCAGCCCGGGGAGAATGTCGCGGCCAAAATCATGCGAGCTATTGTCTTTCACGCCGTCCGCGCGCAATTCGTCGAGCAGCAGCTTGGTGGAAAACAGGTAATTTCCCATGGATGCGTAAACGCGGTTGGGATCGCCCGGCATGGTGGGCGCGTCGGGTTTCTTCTCGTGAAAGCCGTTGATCAGCCCGTCTTCGCGCGTCTCCACCACGCCGAACTCGACGGCCTGCTCCTTTTCCACCGGGATGGCTGAAACCGTGACCTGCGCACCGCGATCGATATGAAATTCGATCATCTCGCGGATGTTCATGCGATAGATATGATCGGCGCCGAAAATGGCCACCACGTGCGGCTCGGCCTGTTCAATCAAGTTGATGTTCTGATAAATGGCGTCGGCCGTCCCACGGTACCAATCTTCGCCGGCCGAGCGCATTTGGGCTGGAACCGGGATGATGAAATGGTTACGCAGCAGGCTAGAGGCCTCCCAGCCTTCGCGTAGATGCTCCAGCAGGCTCTGGCTCTTGAATTGGACCAAAACGTAAATGGAATAGATGCCTGAGTTAATCAGGTTGCTGAGTACGAAATCGACAATGCGGTATCGACCCCCGAAGGGAACGGCAGGCTTCGCCCGCTCCTTGGTCAGCGGGTAGAGGCGCGTACCTTTGCCTCCGGCCAATACAAATGCGAGCACGCGCAATTGCATTTTATGAGTCTCCGATAGAAAATTTGCCAAAAGGGTTCATGCCTATTCTGGCAGAAGGCAAAGCATCGTGAAAGAGCAAAAGCCGTTTCAGCACGCCGTGTTAGAGACAGTCGGGAGTCCTGGTGCGTTTCGATTCAATTTGCAGATCAAACCGGCAGAAGCCTGTATGCTACGATTTAGACTTACACCGCAGTCATGATTCGTGCCTATCGCGGCATCGTACCCAAGATCGCCGCTTCCGCTTACATCGATCAGAGCGCGCAGGTGATTGGAGACGTGGTGGTCGGCGAACGCTCCAGCATCTGGCCGAACGTCACTGCGCGCGGCGACGTGAATGCAATTCGTATCGGCAATGAGAGCAACATTCAGGACAATTCGGTTTTGCATTGCGACGCCGGGTTTCCTTTGCTCATCGGCGATCGAGTCACGGCGGGCCACCAGGTGATGCTGCATGGCTGCACCATCGAGGATGAATGCCTGATCGGAATCGCCGCCGTGGTATTGAACGGCGCGAAGATAGGAAAAGGCTCGGTGATTGCCGCTGGTGCGGTGGTACCCGAGGGCGCCGAGATTCCTCCGTTGAGCATGGTGATGGGTGTTCCCGCTAAGGTGAAGCGCTCCGTTACCGAGGAAGAGCGCGAGCGTTTCCGGCAAAATACCCAGCGTTACGTGGAAGCCGCGCGAGTGTACCGGGACGAACCGGCTTGATCGCCGCGCGTTCTATCCAACCATGATCAAAGCAGTCAAAGGCACTCGCGATATCCTTCCCCCCTCCAGCGCCGTCTGGAATCAGGTGGAAACCGTTGCGCGTGAAGTGCTGCGACTCTATAACTTTCAAGAGATCCGCACTCCCATCCTCGAAGAGACGGCCCTGTTCGCGCGCGGCGTAGGCCAGGAGACCGACATCGTTAGCAAGGAGATGTACACCTTTGACGATCGCGACGGGAGTTCGCTTACTCTACGTCCCGAAGCTACTGCGTCGGTGATGCGCGCCTACATCGAGCATCGGCTGGATCAAAAGCCGGGCTTGCAGAAGCTGTACTACATCGGCCCGATGTTTCGGCGGGAACGGCCGCAGAAGGGCCGTTATCGACAGTTCTATCAGATCGGAGCGGAAGCCATCGGCTCGGAATCGCCCATGGTGGATGCCGAAGTGATCGAGATGGTGATCGATCTTCTACGCCGCGCGGGCCTCGAAGGCTTTCAGTTACTAATCAATTCCGTTGGCGATCAGAACTGCCGTCCGCAGTACGTTGCGTTGCTGAAGGAGAAGCTTCAGGAAGTGAAATCGCGCCTGTGCGACGATTGCCAGCGCCGCGCGGAAACCAATCCGCTGCGTGTGCTGGATTGCAAAGTGAGGGAAGATCAGGACATCATCAACGCGCTCCCGTCCATCCAGGATCATTTGTGCCATCCGTGCCGCACGCACTTCAGCGCCGTGAAATCGCAGCTGGACGATCGCGGAATCTCGTATGAGGTCCGCCCGCGCATGGTGCGCGGTCTGGATTACTACATGCGCACGACGTTTGAGATCGTGCATGGTTCTCTAGGCGCGCAGAATTCAGTGCTGGGCGGCGGACGTTACGATGGCCTGGCCGAGTCGCTCGGATCGCGCGTGCCTGCGCCGGGCATCGGATTTTCCATCGGCGAGGACCGGCTGGTGATGAGCGTGGAAAACGCCGCGCAAAAGGAAGACCCGCTGGTCATCGTCGCCTTTACCGGCAGCGACGCGACGCGCCATGCCGCCGGGAGCGCCGCAGCGGAATTGCGCGACGCCGGTATGCGCGTAGAGGTGGCTGAGGGAAAATTGAAGAAGGTCTTCGAGGTCGCTAATAAGCTGAACGCGCGCGTGGCCTTGATTTGCGGCGAGAGCGAAACCGCCGTGGGCGAAATATCAATGAAGGACATGGAGAGTCAGGTGCAAGTGCAGATTCGTCGTGAATTGCTCGTGGAAAAGGTGGAAGAATGCCTGAGCAAGTATCGTTAGATTTCTTGGGTGACCTGCGCCGCACGCATAGCTGCGGCCAGTTGCGCGCCTCCGATGTGGGGCAGACCGCGTTGCTCATGGGATGGGTGCATCGCCGCCGGGATTTGGGCGGGGTGCTGTTCGTTCATCTGCGCGACCGGGATGGCGTCACGCAGATTGTGTTTCATGCCGATGCAGGCGCGGAGCTGCACGCTAAAGCTGAGATGCTGGGCTCGGAGTACGTGATTGCAGTAGAAGGCCTGGTGGCCAAGCGCGCGGCTGAGACTATCAACCCGGCGCTCGACACTGGCGAGGTGGAGTTGGTGGCGACGAAACTGTGGATCTTAAACGAATCGCGCACGCCGCCCTTCCCGATGGAAGACACTGTCGACGTGAAGGAAGACGCGCGCCTGAAATATCGTTACGTCGATCTGCGCCGTCCGCACATGCAGCGCAACATCATGCTGCGCTCGAAGATCAGCTTCGCCGTGCGCGAGTTTTTATACAGCCAGGGGTTTCTGGAGATAGAAACGCCCTTCATGACGCGCTCCACGCCCGAAGGCGCGCGCGATTATCTGGTCCCCAGCCGGGTGCAGCCTGGGTCCTTCTACGCGCTCCCGCAATCGCCGCAAATTTTCAAGCAGCTTCTGATGGTGAGCGGCTACGAAAAATACTTTCAGATCGTGCGCTGCTTCCGCGACGAGGACCTGCGGGCCGATCGCCAGCCCGAATTCACGCAGATCGATTTGGAGATGTCGTTCCCGCAGCAGGAACGCGTCTACGAAGTGGTAGAGCCGATGATGAAGCGCGTGTTTGAAGCCGCGGGATACAAAATGGAAGAAGCATTCCCCCGGCTCACTTACGCCCAGGCCATGCGATCCTACGGCAGCGACAAACCGGACCTTCGGCTGCCTCCATTTCACGTTTTGGACGGGGAATCGTGGCAACTGGGGCTGACGTTCCCGCCCGTTGCGATCCATATACCGAAGACCGGCGCGTTGAGCCGCAAAGAACGCGACGAGTTAAAGGAGTATGGTACCGAGCGTGGGCTGCGCGTTTACGACGATCTGAAAAAGCTGGATGCGAAGCTGGTGGAACAAGCTCGGGCGGCATCGCAAGCCGCCGAGGACGGCCTGCTTCTGATCGCTGGATGGCCTGGGCCGCCGCAGGGCCAGCGTCCCGAAGAGACGTTCTATCAAGCCTGCGGACAGCTCCGTCTATTCGCCGCGCAGAAGTACAACGACCGGCACAAGCTTCTCGATCCGATGGTTTTCAAGCCGCTTTGGGTGGTCGATTTCCCGATGTTCGAATGGGACGCCGAAGAGAATCGCTGGAATGCAGCACATCATCCGTTCACTTCCGTGCACGACGAAGATCTCGAAAAGCTGACTAGCGACCCGGCGCGTTGCCGCGCCAAATCCTATGACGTCGTTCTGAATGGCACCGAGCTAGGCTCCGGGTCCATCCGTATTCATCGCCGCGACGTGCAGGCCAAGGTTTTTTCGGCGCTCGGATTCTCGGACGAAGAAGCCAAACGGCGCTTCGGTTTTCTTCTGGAAGCCTTGGAATATGGCGCACCCCCGCATGGCGGAATCGCGCTGGGTCTGGACCGTCTGGTGATGATCCTGGCGGGCGAAACTTCCATCCGCGAAGTGATTCCGTTCCCCAAAACCGCACGCGCGACCGACCTGATGTGCGAAGCGCCGTCGTCGGTTCCAGAAAAAGTGTTGCGCGAACTCGGCATCCGTATCAACGCCGCTGCGCCGAAGCCGTAAAGTGGAATCATGCCGGCGTCGAGCGCGGTGAGCATCGAAAGCGTGTGGAAGTATTACGGTGACTATCCAGCGCTCCGCGATATCTCCTTCAACGTCGACGGTGGTGCGTGCTTGGCGCTGCTCGGGCGTAATGGCGCGGGAAAGACAACCTTGCTGCGCATTCTGGGCGGACTTTCCAAAGCCGCGCGCGGCCGCGTTTCCATCCTCGGCAAAGATGCGCGCTCGGGCGACACCCGTCAACGCATCGGCATCCTGGGCCATGGCATCGGCGTTTACGAAGAGCTTTCAGCCTTCGAAAATCTAAAGATGTTCGGCGAGCTGTACGGCCTGGACGACCCGCGCCGCACTGCCACCGAGTGGCTGGAACGAACCGGCCTGGATCGCGTTCGTGACGGTCTGGTTCGCGAATTCTCGCGCGGCATGCGCCAGCGTCTGGCGGTGGCGCGTTGCTTCCTGCATCAACCGGCTCTGCTGTTGCTGGACGAACCGTTCACCGCGCTCGATGATCGCGCTATTGCGGTGCTGCAAAGCCTGCTCAAATCCGCGCTCGCCGAGGGCCGCACCATCATCATGTCCACCCATCAACTGAGGGAAGCGTTGGAACTGGCGACCGATGTGGCGCTCATCAATCGCGGCAAACTCGCCTATCGCGGTGCTCGCACCTGGGAAATGTTGGAAGATCCCGGCTGGCTGTATCGTCACTACGGAGAAGCATGAAGTTTCTGCGCCAGAAGTTTCTGGGCCAGAAGTTTGTGGGACAGACATTGGCGATCGCCGCCAAAGATCTGCGCTCGGAAATTCGCGGCAAGGAAGCCGTGAATGCTTCGGTGTCCTTCGCTCTCGTGATTTTGCTGCTCTTCAGTTTCGCCTTCGATCTGGAACCGGAGCAGATCCGCGACATCGCGGGAGGGCTGCTGTGGTTGATATTCGCCTTCGCCGGCACCCTCATTCTCAATCGCAGCTTTGCGCGTGAACTGGTGAACGACTGCCTGGATGCCCTGCTCGCTTCGCCCGTCAGCGGCGCTCAGTTGTTCTTCGGAAAATGCCTCGCCAACTACGTGCTCATCATTATCGTGGAGTGCATCAGCCTTCCGGTTTTCGCTATTTTCTATAATGTTCGCTTGCCGCAACGCCTGGCGCTGCTGTTTTTAGTGATGCTGCTCGGCACCTGGGGCATCACCGTCATCGGCACTCTGTTCAGCGCCATGACGGTGAATCTGCGCCTGCGCGAGCTGATGCTGCCCACGCTGATTTATCCTATGCTGATACCGGCGTTGATTGGCGCCATCGAGCTCAGTCGGGCGCTGATCACCGGCGGCCCTTTGGCTGAGAATATGATCTGGTTCCGCATTTTGGTGGCGTTCAATGTCATCTTTACTATTTTGTCTCTGGCTTTGGTAGAAATTGTGCTAGTGGGTTGAAACAATGAGACGGGTAAGACCATGCGTCTGAAAATCATCTTGGCTTTGACGGTCATCGCGGGCCTGATTCTGTCTGTCGATCTGTACCGCATCTTCCTGCAGGTTCCCGACGAAGCGAACCAGGGCGCGATATTTCGTATCATCTATTTCCACGTGCCGGCCGCGATCACGTCCTTCACCGGCTTCTATCTTGCGATGTTTTCGGCCATCGGATTCCTGGTTACCAAGGATCTTCGGTTCGACTCGGTGGCCGCTTCCATCAACGAAGTCTCGCTCGCTTTCGCCAGCATCACGCTCTGCACCGGCAGTATTTGGGGCCGGATTATTTGGGGCATCTGGTGGACCTGGGATCCGCGCCTCACTTCGTTCTTCGTCTGCTGGCTGATCTACGTCGGATATTTCATGCTGCGCCGCGCCATCGACGATCCCACGGCTCGCGCGCGCCTCTCGGCTGTATTGTCCATCTTTGCCTGCGTGGATATCGTGCTGGTCTGGAAGTCGATTGAATGGTTCCGCACGCAGCATCCCGGTCCGGTGCTCGAAATCCGCGGCGGAGGCGGCATGGCGCCAGGAATGGAAGCGCCGCTTTGGTGGAATTTTCTCGCGTTTCTGATGCTGGCCACTGCCTTGATTCTTATCCGTACCCGCCAGGAGGGCATGAAACTGGAAATCGATGCGCTGCGCCGCCACGCTCACGCGTTTTAAGGAGCGATCATGAATCCACAAAACTACAATTTCATGTTTTACGGCTTCACGGTCGCGTGGCTGATCGTGATGGGCTACGTGATCTCAATCGCAGTCCGCGAAAAGAAGCTGCGCCAGGAACTGGACCGCGTCAAGAAGATGATCGAAGAGGGCGAGAGTACGCGGCGCTAACTGACCAGGTCGAGTCGCGGAACGGCACAGTTACATTGGTTCTAGTACGGGCGTTCTCTAGTACATACTTCCAGCAATCGCGTCCACAAATGCCTTAGGAATTGGCCACGCGCCATAGACTTGCCGTTCATCGCGGTGAAAGCTTCCGGCCACCAGGACGCCGCTCAAATCCGATGGATCGGGTTTCTGGCGCTGCCGCGCGAGCAAGTCGCGCAGGGCTTTGGTGGTTCCTTCAAACTGCGTGACCAGCGCGGTGGCTTCCGGCGCGCCTTTGCAGGTGACGTGCAGTCCGAACTGCAATTGCTGCGACGCGTCGGCGGCGATACTGAATACGATCTGGTCCGCGCCCCGCAAAGCCGGTACGTAGGCCTTCGCGGCAACCGGCAATGAGTCGACGTCTTTGAGAGCCGACGCGGGAATCAGCGCCCACACCGGCTCCTTCGGAACTGCGAGCACGAACTGACTCGAGTTACTCGTCACTTGATACGCGGCGAAATCATCCGGGCCAATCGCCATCGCCATCACATCCGGCTTCAACAGATAAAACGAAATTCGCCGATTCGGCTGGCTTCCCGGCATCACGCAAAAATCGTTGTGACAAGATCCGCCGCCCCGCGCCGCATAGTCCCTCAGATTATTCCAATGAAAACGCCCGCGCAGCGCGAAGTAAATCCGGCCATCCTTCAACGCTGCAGCCACTGCATCCAGATCGTGCGCGTAATCGAACTTCGTCGCCTGGACGAACTGTTGATAGTCGGGTTCCTCGGCGGTCTTCGAGCCCGCCAGCATACTGAGGAATCCCGCTCGCCGCAAGGCATCCACGTCGATGTAAATCACGCTGGCGTTGGCGGCTGGAAGGTAGCCCACCAGATCCGAAGGCCGAGCGGCTCTTCGGACGTGAAGCCAGTAAATACCAGCGCCGGCCAATCCGCACACCACCAACAGCAACAGTGCGATGCGGTACCGGAATTGGAAAAGGGCGTTCACACCGCCGCGACCGTCTCCGTCATGCGCGATTCCTTCCACAAATCGATATACGGCGTGAGCGATCGCATCATGGCCTGGAATTGCGGAATATCCAGCGACTGCGCTCCATCGCTGACCGCCTTTTCGGGCGCCGGATGCACTTCCACAATCAGGCCGTCGGCTCCAATGGCAACGCCCGCGCGTGCCAGCGCCGGAACCAGGCTGCGCTTTCCAGTGGCGTGGCTCGGATCCAGAATCACCGGCAGATGCGTCAGCTCATTGAGCGCGGCGACTGCCGCGATGTCGCAGGTGTTGCGCGTGACGGTTTCAAAGGTGCGGATACCGCGCTCGCACAGAATCACGTTCGGATTCCCGTGCGCCACAACATACTCGGCCGACATGAGCAGTTCTTTGATGGTGGAACTCATGCCGCGCTTCAGCAGCACTGGCCGGTTGCATTTGCCAAGCGTCTTGAGCAACGCGAAGTTCTGCATGTTGCGCGCCCCGATCTGCAGAATGTCCGCATAATCGGCCACCAGATCCACGTCCCGATCGCTCATTACCTCGGTAATAATCGCGAGGCCGGTGGCTCGTTTGGCTTTGGCCAGCAGCTTCAACCCTTCTTCCTCCAGGCCCTGAAAATCGTAAGGCGAAGTTCGCGGCTTGAACGCGCCGCCGCGCAGCAGTTTCGCGCCCGCCCGAGCCACGCCCTCGGCCGCCTGCATAATCTGCTTCTCGGATTCCACCGAGCACGGCCCGGCCATCACGATGAATTCGTCGCCGCCGATCTCGCAACCGTCCACGCGGATCCGCGAACGCTCGCTCCTGTACTCCTTGCTCACGAACTTGTAGGGCGCTGAGATGCGAACGGCTTTTTCCACTTGGGGCATGGCCTCTACCGATTCCAGGCACGCCGTTGTGTCGCCGACGCCAACCGCGGCAACCACCACGCGTTCCTCACCCTCAATAGCGTGGATCTTATAACCGAAATCCCGGATTCGCTCACACACTTGCTCGATCTCCTCTTTCGTCGAGTGGAGTTTCATCGAGATGATCATTTTCTATCTCCTAAAATGAAAAACCCACTCTTTCGAGTGGGTTGCTTTTACTATAACTGCTCTTGCTTAAGCCAACGCCACTCGCCTCGATTCAGGCGCTAAACCAGTACCAAAATCGAAACGAGTTGTAGGCTCGACCACACATGAAGCTTCAGTATATGCAGAATTCCGGGCCACGTGCAAGGCGACCGGCTGGCGAAAAAACTAGGCAAGCGATGCGCACCGCACCAACTCCAGCGGGCCAAGGCGGGGGAATCGCCCTGGAGAACGTTCGATGGCGCTGCGCACCGCCTCGAAATCCGCCGGGTTGTTGTGAATCAGTGGCATCCTTGCCACCAGAGCGGTGGCCGCGATCATTTCGTCGAATCGCCAACGCGCCAGGCGCTCTTGACGAGATTCTACGAATTGGTGAGAGCGCCGCGGCGGGGTTGGAGGATCGGGCAACAGCGACATGATCTCGCCGGCAACCACGGCAACAGCCCCGTCGAGGGGCCAGACTTGGCCTAGCGCACTCAGATAGGCAACCCGAGCCGACTCGATGCGGTCCCGCCGTTCTTCGTGGGCGCGGCGCCATAGGAGACTGTAGCCCCGGCTTCGCTCCAGAACCGTGACGGCGGAGACATGCAGTGGATGACATGATAGGTACGCTCGCACCCAGTTCAGAACCTCGGAGTGCTTCGTTCGCGCCAGCCAACTCTCGGCGCTGGTGTCGAATAGGAACGGACCAGAAGCTGGATCCACCACAGGCTAACGCCTTGCTGCGGGTTCCAGTACAATGCCGTCCAGAAGCGACAATTCGTCGTCCGTGAAGCCCGAAAAAGCTTTTTGGTAGAGGGCGAGCACTTCTTCCGAGCGCTCGGTTGCCGCATGCGCCTTTAAACCCTCCGACAGAGCTTCCGAGATCACCGTGCTAAGGTTCACTCTTCTCGCGCGGGCGATACTCTTCGCTTTCGTGAGGGAGTCGGACGGCAGCGTCAAGGTTGTTCGCTGTTTCTTGGCCTTAAGGAGAGAACGTGCTGGTCCCATGCACACAGTATAGCATCGAACTGGTCATCAAAGTGTATCACGCCGGCATCCGTCAGAATATGGACGCCAGCCGCTGAAAGGTGAAACAATATCCCGTGGCATGAAAATATTCGTGGCCCTGTCGGCGTTTACCGCGGCTTCGCTGGCCGCTCAAGCCCCACCCGCCCCCGCGCCGCGTACCGGCGGCAATATGCTCATCAGCCGCGCGGTGCCCGATGCCGCGGCGGTCGAGCGTGGCCAGAAGGTCTTCGTCAGCAACTGCGGCTTTTGTCATGGCACCACCGCGCAGGGCGGCGACACGGGTCCTGACCTGGTTCGTTCCTCGCTGGCGCTCGATGACGAACGCGGCGACAAGATTGGCCCCGTGATTGAACAAGGCCGTCCAGGCAAAGGCATGCCCGCGTTCCATCTGCCCGCGGATCAGATTCAAGATATCGCGGCTTTCTTACGCTCCCGCCAGCAAGCTGCCATTGATCGCAACGCCTACAACATCCTCAATGTCGTGACCGGTGACCGCGAGAAAGGCCGCGAATATTTCAACGGCGCCGGCCGCTGCCACACTTGCCATTCGCCTACCAGCGATCTGGCGGGCATCGCGAAAAGGTACGACCCCGTCGCGCTTCAATCGCGCTTCTTGTATCCCCGCCCGCGTCCCGGCGAAGTGCCCACTCTTCGTCCACAGGTGGCGGTTACGCTCGCGTCTGGACAATCCTTCACAGGCACGCTGGAGTCTCTCGATGACTTCAATGTCGCCCTGCGCGACGCCACCGGAGATTATCATTCCTTCTCGCGCGATGCGCATGTCAAAGTGGAAGTCCACGACCCGCTGTCGGCTCACGCCGAGCTGCTCAAGAAATACACCGACGCGGACGTCCATAACCTGCTGGCTTACCTGGTGACCTTGAAATGAAACATAAGCTCGCTGCGCTCGCGCTGGTTGGCTGTTCGCTGTCGGCGCAAAGCCTGGATCCCTCCCTCTTGCTGAAGCCGCCCACGGACGCGTGGCCCACTTACAACGGCGATTACTCCGGGCGCCGTTTTAGTCCGCTCACGCGCATCAATTCCTCGAACGTCACTTCGATGACCTTGGCCTGGGAATATCGCCTCGATCCCGGCAATGGAACGCTCACGTCCAGCATCAAATCGACACCGCTCGAGGTCAACGGCGTCCTCTACTTCACGCTTCCGGATCACGCCTGGGCTATCGACGCGCGCACCGGCCGGCAGCTCTGGCATTACCAATGGGAATCGCATGGCGGCATCCACATCGGAAGCCGCGGCTTCGGCATGTATGACGGCTGGCTGTACTTCGAAACGCCGGATAATTACCTCATTTCGCTGAATGCCAAGGACGGCACCGAACGTTGGCACGTGGAGATAGCCGATGTGAAGCAGGAGTATTTCTCGACGCCAGCGCCCATCGTGATCCGCAATCACATCATCGTCGGAGTAGGCGGAGATTCTCTCGATGTTCCCGGTTATCTGGAATCGCGAGATCCAGAGACCGGCAAATTACAATGGCGCTGGAACACCACGCCGCGCAAGGGCGAGCCGGGGGCTGAGACCTGGCCGAATCCGGAAGCCATGGAACACGGCGGCGGCATGACCTGGGTACCCGGCACTTACGATCCCGAGCTCAATCTTTATTACCTCGGCACCGGCAATCCGAATCCTGTCATGGCGGGCCAAGGCCGAAAGGGCGCCAACCTGTGGACCTGTTCCATCGTGGCTTTGAATCCCGACACCGGCAAGTTGGCGTGGTATTTTCAAGCCTCGCCGCACGACACGCACGATTGGGACGCCGCGGAAACTCCGGTGCTGATCGATGGCGACATCGACGGACGACCGCGCAAGCTGCTGGCGCAATCCAGCCGCAACGGCTACTTTTTCGTGCTGGATCGCACCGACGGTAAAAACATCCTTTCGAAACCCTTTATCGACCTCAATTGGTCCAAGGGCCTGGACGCGAAAGGCCAGCCCATCGGCAATCCCGACAAGGAGCCGAAACCCGATGGCACGCTTGTGATTCCGGCGCTGGGCGGCGCGGCGAATTGGCCATCGCCGAGCTTCGATCCCGAAACTGGATTGTTCTACGTCAACGCAGCGTCGTCTTACAGCCTTTATTACCTCACCGATACCGACGACAAACCGGAAGGCTACGGTGGGCGCGATGCCGGGGTTTACGCTACCCTGGCTCTCAAAGCCATCGATTACCGCACCGGCCAGATCCGCTGGACGCACGACTACAATCGTGGCGGCGGATCCATCGGCATCCTGACCACCGCGGGAAAGCTCTTATTCACTGGCGATCCGTCCGGGAACTTCATCGCCTACGATCCGGCCAACGGTAAGATCCTCTGGCACGCTCACCTCATCAGCAATTTGAGTAATGGTCCGATGAGTTACGAACTCGACGGACGCCAATATGTCGTGGCCGGCGCAGGCGACACTCTGTACGGCTTTACACTTTTGCAATAAATAGAACTTTTTTTACAAAGATTTCACACGCGCGTCACTCCTCTGGGCATCCCACTATTGAACAATGGGAACGCCTATGACCCTCTCCATTCGAATTTCCGTGATTCTCGCAAGCACCGCGCTAGCGCTCGCGTCCGCGCAAGCTGAGTCGATCTTGGGCCAGCTACCCACCAGCCCGGAACGAATCGTATCCACCGTTCCGCCCAACGGCGATGAGAACCCGTATGGTGTGGCTGTGGTGCCTGCCGGCTTCCCTAAAGGCGGCCTATTGGCGCCCGGCGACATCCTGGTTTCCAATTTCAACAACAACATGAATGTGCAGGGAACCGGAACCACCATTATGAGTATCGCTCCGGGCCAGAGCGCTTCGGTCTTCTTTGAAGGTCAGGCGCCGTTGGGCCTCACCACCGCGCTCGGCGTTCTTCGGGCCGGTTTTGTGCTGGTCGGAAATGTTCCCACGAACAGCAGTGGCGCGGCAGAGCAAGGTTCGCTGCTGGTGATCGATCGCTCCGGAAATAGGGTGGCTAATTTGGTCAACGCCGCGTTTCTGGATGGCCCTTGGGACCTGACCATAAACGATTTGGGAAGCACTGCGCAGGTTTTCGTCTCCAATGTCCTCAATGGAACAGTTACTCGTCTGGACGTTTTCCTGGGAAACGGTACCTTCGATGTGATTGGCGTCAACCAAATCGCTCACGGATATACGTTCGCGCCCAACGCGGCGGCAGTCGTCGTCGGTCCCACGGGTCTCGCTTATAATCCTGTTCTCGACGTACTCTATGTGGCGTCCACTGCCGACAACGAAATTTTTGCAATCCCATTCGCCGGCCATTCGAATAAAGACGTCGCGAAAGGCGTGCTGGTCTATCAGGACAACGAACACCTGCATGGACCGCTCGGATTGGCTCTCGCTCCCAATGGTCACTTGATCACTGCCAACGGCGATGCAGTCTTCGCGGGCGGAACCGAGAACGCGCTGGTGGAGTTCACACCGCTTGGCCAGTTTGTTGCCCAGTATCAGGTGGATCCTGGCCCTCCTGGCGGAGCATTCGGACTGGCGACTGCGGTGGATTTCTTCAATCTACGCTTCGCGGCCGTGAATGATAATCAAAATCAACTCGATATCTGGATCGTGCGGTAAATTCCGGCCGGCCGTCAGACAAATTTCAGCGCGGTGTGTGTGGCCGAGAACCTCGCTACTTTCACATCTTTCATGCCCGCCGCGCGTCCGGCCTCAATTACCTGGATTTCCTTGATCTGGGGAACTCCCTTCGGATAGATCACCCACAGGCCCCCGCCCGGTTCCAGGCTCGCCTTGAGCTTCTGAATTTGATTCAATTCCACTGACCGCGCGGTCGCAAGGAATAACAGGTTGGATTTGCCCTTGGTCACGGTCGAAGCCTTCCGCTCCGCGACCTGTTTTCGAAAGTCGGGATCGAATTCGCCCACCAGCCGGACCGTAAGTCCAGCCTTCACTCCCAATTTGTCCATAAGCGACGGAGGGTTCAGAATCTTTCGCGCCCATTTTTCCGCAGCCGCGCCGAGTTCCAGCTCCGCTGGGCCGCCGGCAAACTCCAGCTTCAGAACGCCGGACTCGGCCTTTACTTGAGTGAGGTCCCCCAGATTGATCTTGAAGCGTTCAGGCCCGCGAAATACCAGGTAGTCCGTCTCAAGCTGAGCCTTTCCTTCCACGCTGACGCTGCGTTGAAACCGCACTTTGCATTCCAGTTCCTGGCCCATAATCCCTTTCTAGTTTGCGCCGCACCTGGCAATCATCAAGGTAATGTCGTCGTGTTGCTCATGCGGACTGAAGCGCTTCACGTCTTCGAGAATAGCGTCGAGCAATGCCCGTGGGCGCAAGTCGCGATGACGGCGCAAGCTGTCCACCAACTTCTGTTCTCCAAAATCCTCTCCCCGGTCATTGAAGGCCTCCGTTACGCCGTCTGTGTAGAGCGCCAGAATGTCTCCCGGAAGTAAGCGGCTCTCCCCGATGGAGCATTTCCAATCTTCGAAGAGACCGAGAACGGTGCAAGTGGAAGCCAGCCGATCGAGCGTATTGTCGCTGCGCAGGATCAGACCGGGCAGGTGCCCGCAATTGGCGTAGCGCAGGCCGTGCGCGCGTGTGTCATATTCGGCGAAGAACAGCGTGGCGTAAGCGCTCTCGATGGTGTTCTCGAAGAAGAGCTGGTTCACCGATTCCAGGAATTGTTGGGGGTGTTCGGACGCGATGGCGCACTGGCCTCGCAGATTCGCCTGGAGATTGGCCATCAAGAGAGCGGCGGCGATGCCCTTGCCCGCAATGTCGCCGACCACCAGCCCCAGCCGCTCCTGGCCGAGATTCAGAAAATCGTAGTAATCGCCGCCTACGTGACGGGCCTGGACGCAGACGCCTGCATAATCCAAGGAGGAGCAAGGCGGCAAGGTTTGTGGAAAAAGCCGCGCCTGCACCATGCGAGCAATTTCCAGTTCCTGAGCGGCACGGCGTTCAGATTCCAATTTTTCGGCGACGGACCGGCGTTGTTCCTCAATGGCCCGGCTCACGTCGTCAAATCCAACAAGGGAGAACGAGTTGCCATCGATGTCTTCAAAGCGCGTGAACACGCCGCCCCAAATCGGTGGCTGTTCGGTGGCGGCCGCATGGGGATGGGACTTGATCCGCCTCAGCCGCGGAGTATAGCGGAAACGAACTCCGCGCTTGCTCCACTCGCGGTATTGGGCGATGACATCTTCGGTCAGAAGCACAATGGGTGCGGACCGGCCGATGAGCTTGTACTCTTCTGAATCTGGATCGGGCGCGATCAGCCGCAGCATCGTGGCGCCGTCGGGAGGGGAAACCGCCACCAGGCGATGTCCGGATGGAAGGCGGGTGTCGAGGGCCAAATCGAATCCAAGCTGGTTCCGATAAAATTCCAGGCTGCGATCCTGATCTTTGACAAAGACGTTGACGGCATCGATGCGCAGGTAGGGTTCTTTCCGGTCCAGGCGAACGTCCGGTTGATTCACTCCGTGGCGTGAAGCGGTGGAACCCATGATCGTAATTATAGGCATTATGGGCCGGCAGGATTCGGTCTCGACAACGCGAGCTTCTTCATGTAAGCTTGGCAAAGAAAAGGCGAATGAATCTATGAACCTGACGCTTGGGCTTTCCGCATCCCCGGATCCATTTGGAATCGCGCGGCGGAGTGAAGGAATCGAGGGCTCAGTGGCGCGGTTTGAGCAGTGGATGGCCCAGCCGGATTCGCCAATTCGGGCCATCCGGCATCAGGCGGCGCGGGAGGGCGAGTACGCTGAGATCCCCCCCGGCATTGCTCCGGCGTTGCGACAAGCCTTGATCGCGCGGGGCATTCCCCAGCTTTACGTGCACCAGGCGGACGCCTTTTTCAGATGCGCCGAGGGCCGGAACGTGGTGGTGGTAACGCCTACGGCCAGCGGCAAAACGCTGTGCTACAACCTGCCGGTATTGCAACGGCTGATCGACGATCCAGGAGCGCGGGCGATGTATCTGTTCCCCACCAAAGCTCTGGCCGAAGATCAGCTGCACGAGTTTCAAGCAGCCGTGGATGCCATGGGATCTCCGATTCGGGCGTACACTTACGATGGCGACACGCCGCGGGACGCACGGCGGCAAATCCGGGAGCGGGCGAACGTAGTGCTCACCAATCCCGACATGCTGCACAGCGGCATCCTGCCGCATCACACCAAGTGGGCGAAGTGTTTCGAAAACCTGCGCTACGTGGTGATCGACGAGCTGCACTATTATCGCGGCGTGTACGGCAGCCATCTGGCGAACCTGCTACGGAGGCTGCGGCGCATCTGCGAATTCTATGGCTCGTCGCCGCAGTTCATCTGTTGTTCGGCCACCATTGCGAATCCCAAGGAGCTGGCCGAGGCGCTCACGGAAAGCCGATTTGAGTTGGTTGAACGCAACGGAGCGCCCAGCGGTGAAAAATATTTCGTTTTCTACAATCCGCCGGTGGTGAACAAACAGCTCGGCATACGGCGCGGATATTTGCAGGAGACGCGTCGCCTGGCGGTGGAATTTATCGAGCGGCATCAGCAGACGCTGGTATTTGCGAACAGCCGGTTGGCGACCGAAATCCTGGTGAAGTATTTGCGCGACGCAATCGAGCGTGGTCCCCTGCCGGGCGATGCCGTCCGAGGCTACCGGGGCGGCTACCTGCCACGCGAACGGCGCGAGATCGAGCGCAAGTTGCGGGATGGCGAGATCCGCGCGGTGGTGGCCACCAACGCCTTGGAATTGGGCGTGGATATTGGCTCGCTGGACGCGGTGGTGATGGCAGGATACCCGGGATCCATCGCCTCATCCTGGCAAAGGGCAGGCCGCGCCGGGCGCCGGAAGAGTGCTTCGCTCGCAGTAATGGTGGCATCCAGCGCGCCGCTCGATCAATACGTGGTGGAGCATCCGGAATATTTCTTCGAGGGATCGCCCGAGCACGCGCACATCAACGCGGATAATCTGGAGATCCTCATCAATCATCTGAAGTGCGCGGCGTTTGAGTTGCCTATTCGGGATGGGGAGAAGTTCGGCCCCCATGACCCTACGGAACTATGCCGATTTTTGGCAGAGGAGGCTGGCCTCCTGCATCGCTCCAACGGCTGCTGGCATTGGACGTCGGACACTTATCCGGCCGATGCGGTCAGCCTGCGCGCCATTTCGAGCGACAACTTCATCGTCGTGGATATCACGGGCGATCATCAGGTGATCGCAGAGGTGTCCTTCACCGCGGCGCTGACCACGCTGCATGAGAAGGCGATTTACATGCACGAAGCCCGGCAGTTTCAGGTGGAGAAGCTGGATTATGAGGGCCGGAAAGCCTATGTGCGCCGCGTGGACAGCGACTATTTCACCGACGCGATCGACTACACGCAGGTCAAGGAGCTGGAAGAATTCGAATCGGCGGATATAAATGGCGCGCGTGCCGCGCATGGCGACGTGCGGGTGAACACGCAGGTGGTGGGGTTCAAGAAGCTGAAGTTTTATAGTATGGAGAACATCGGCGCAGGCAATTTGTCGATGCCGGAGCAGGAGTTGCACACCACCGCATTTTGGCTGCATCTTCCCGAAGCCTTTCTGTCGCGATTTCCGGACATGACACCCACCGAGCGCCAGAGCGGGCTCACAGGGCTCGCACAGGTAATGCGGACGGTAGCGGCGCTGCTGTTGATGTGCGACCCGCGCGACCTGGGCATTGCGATTACCGAGGATATTTCTGAAAGCGCCGCCACTTTCGAGCCGGATCTTTTTCTCTTCGACAATTACCCCGGCGGCATCGGGCAAAGCCAGCCTCTGTTCCAACTGCACGCCAAACTGCTGGCGGGCGCGCTGGATGTGTTGCAGCGCTGCCAGTGCGACGCCGGGTGTCCCGCGTGCGTGGGACCAATTGGAGAAGTAGGCGAAACGGGAAAGCAGGCGACGCTGCGGCTGCTGCGGGAATTAAATCGGGAATTCGCTGCAGATCAGCGAACGAACTCGTAACGTTCCAGTGTAGCTGCCACGCCGGTTTCCGGAGAAAAACGCACAACCTTTCCCAGGCAGTGCAGGCGCACCTTGCTGTCGCCGCGTTCAGGCGTCGCGGGTAGCGTGATCAGATACTCCACGGCTTCGCCGATGCGCAGGGCCGCGCCTGCGTCAAAGAGTACTCCGACGGAACTCAGGTTCCTGGTTTCGCCGTGTTCGGAAAGTGCCTGAGAGCCTTTACGAATCAACTCCAGGGGCAATTTCAATTCGAATCGTTGTGCTTTCCGCTGTTCCATGTCGTCTCTTGTCTCTAAGACTCTAAACTGATACCGGGCCTGGGGTCAATAGCTGGAGGGCCATTTAGAGGGTATCCAGTAACGTTCGAATAACGACTTCGGGCCAGTACTTTTTGCCTCGACGTTCTAATAGCAACCCGTCAATTCGCATATGGGACAATGAGCTACGAGCGATTACTTAGGCTACCCACCATCTTATGAGCGAGATTAGCAAAGAACAGCAATTACTAAAGATGCGCGAGGATTGGGACCAAAGGGCAAGAGAAAACGCCCGTTACTACGTCAGCACCTCGACCAGGGAGTGGACCGACGAGGGCTTCTTCGCATCCGGCGAGCAGACTGTGGCGGATGAGATCCTCACCGACCTGGGGAATATTTGCCAGGGAAAACCGCAGCGCGAAATGAGGGTTCTCGAAATCGGGTGCGGCGCAGGACGCGTGACGCGGGCACTGGCGAACCTTTTTGGCGAAGTCCATGGCGTCGATGTGAGCGGAGAGATGGTCCGCCAGGCAAAATTGGCGCTGCAGGACCGTCCCAACGCATTCGTGTATCAGAATAACGGCACGGATCTGGAGGTGGTGCCGCCGCTGGTTTTCGACTTCGCGTTTTCTTCGATTGTCTTTCAGCATATTCCCAGCCGCGACATCATCGAGAATTATGTGCGGGAGGTGCAGCGTCGGCTGCGCCCCGGGGCCCTGTTCAAGTTTCAGGTGCAGGGCGACAGCACCTTAGAGACTAAGCCGGATGACACTTGGCTGGGCGTCCCGTTTTCAGAACGGCAAGCGACGGATATGGCGTTCCGCTGCGGGTTTGAACCCCGCTACCGGCACGGAGCCGGCGGCCAGTATTTTTGGCTGTGGTTCTTTAAGAAATAAGCCAGCGCGCGCCTTACTGACGTGCGCGGTCGAGGTTGCTCAGGACGCCGCAGTGCCGCTGGACTGTTGGTCTTCGCTGGCGGCAGCCGGCGAGTGAACCTGAGCGCGGCGGGCCTCCCAATACAGCGTCATTCTCCGCGACACCTCAAGCCGTTCCGCGGCGCTCATACTTTTCCGGCCGCGCCGTCCTCTGGCGGGCTTGGCGCGGGAGCCGTTGCGCGCGGCTGCTATGCGCGCTTCAAGAGCGGCAATGGCTCCGTCCAAACGTTTCTTCTCGGTGTAAAGCTCTCGCAGTGCTTTTACGATGTCCATCGTGACAATTGAAATTCGGGGTTCCTCTATCGTAGACGACTACGTGATAAAAATCCAGCAATTTCCTTGTCATTACGCACACTATGGCCCAGAGGTTGCGACCCCGATGGGACGTATCGCGTACTACGCCTAACAGTAATAGCTCAAAGGCCCTACCTGGTGACGTAAGGCCATTTGTTCATAAAATGTATATGAAAATGAATCATCACGAACGCGATCGCGCCACCGATAACCAGCAGGCTTAGCACAATCAGAACCATGGTTTGCCAGGGTATCTTTCGTCCTTCGCGGCGCAGCACTAGCACCATGCCCGCACCCACACCGACGAAATAGAGCGCGCACATCGGGATGGCGAACAACATCAGGTTGAAGACATCGGGCGTGGGCGTGATGATTGCCGCAGCGATAACGATGGCCAGGATAGCGTAACGGGAATGGCGCAGCAGAAAGCGCGGCGAAAGCAGGCGCAGCAGGGTGAGCAGAAAGATCACCACCGGCAGTTCGAAAACCAGGGCGACGCCCAGCATCACGTTCACGAAAAGATCGAAGTATTCGGTGATGGAGACCACCGGCTGGACGTTGTTGGTCATGCCGATGCCCAGCAGAAATTCCAGCCCGAAGCGGAAGGCCAGGAAATAGGCGAAGAAGCCGCCACCGATGAACAGGCCCGCGGTAAGCAGCACAAACGGCAGAGCCAGCCTGCGCTCCTTTTTGTATAGTCCTGGAGAGATGAATGCCCAGAGCTGGTAAACGATCCAGGGCGAGGCGAGAAATACCGAGGCCAGCAGCGGCAACTCCACCCAAATGATGGAGAAGCCCTCCATAGGCGTGAGCTGTGCCAGGCGTGGCGGGTTGACGTGCAGATGCTTGAGAGCCTCTACCGCCGGATCGCTGACGATATCCCAAAGCTTGCCGGCAAAGATCAGGGCGAAGAGGAAGGCGAGGCCGAGACCATACAGCGCTCGGATGATGCGGTTGCGTAGTTCCTCCAGATGTTCCATGAAGGACATGCGCAGCATTCTGTCCTCTTCTTCATCCTCCGGATCGGTGGGTGCGGAAGGAGGCGGAGGTGGCGGCGGACGCCGGATGAGACCGGTCTCCGTCACCACCTCCACAGAGGGGGTAGCAACAACCTCGGCGTCGGGAGACGGAACTCCCGGCTTATCGTCTTCCATACTGAGCTATGTTTTCTGCGATGTCTCTCAGGTATTAATGGACTCTGGCTCAATCGCCTGCCCGGAGGGATGCTCCGTGCTGACACTGTGACTGGTCCGCGCTACGGTTCCATGAACTGGCGCTTCCGTTGAAGACACGCTGGATTCGGCGCCCTGAGGTGCGGGTACGCTTACGGTGGATGGATTTGCTTCGGTGGATGGTGAACTGGCGCCATAAGCGCCGGAATCGTAATAAGAGGAGTCGTAACCGGTGTAGTGGTTGTTGATGTCGTTGGCGTAGCTACGAGTAACTTCCTTGATGGACTCGCTCTCCTTCTCCAACTCGCGCATGTGTGTTTCGAAAGTGGCTTTGAGTTCGCTTTGAGCACGGCGAAACTCCGTGATCGCTTTTCCAATCGTCTTGCCAAGCTCGGGTAGTTTCTTGGGACCGAACAAGACAAGGGCGACGAGGAAAATGACCACCATCTCCTGCACACCCACGGGACCCATGCAAAGACCTCCGTCTTCATGATAGCAGGGAGGGGCGCACTACCCGGTTTCGCTTAGTTCGACCAGGGCGGCGCAATCCCGTTCATTCGCGCGTATGCCACCAACTGCCCCATGTGTTCGTTGGCATGCACGATGATCCGCTGACGGAGGTAGTATCATTGGTCCAAATGTTCCGGAAAATCGCCCCGATTATTGCTGCTTTGATCGCGCCGCTGGTCGTACACGCCGAACACAAGCCGCCTCCGCCGCCCCAATCTCTCCGCCTGTACGTGTTCAACTGCGGCAGCCTGAACATTTCCGATCCCGAACGATTCCGCTTCAAGAAAGAGGAACTAGCCACCACCAACATGTCCGTGGCCTGCTTCTTGATCGTGCATCCCAAAGGCACGCTGATGTGGGACGTGGGCGCGGTGCCGGATAGCGCGCTGAAGCCGGGCGAGAAATCGGCGCTGGAAGGTTACGCCACCATCACCGAGACGCTGAAGTCGCAACTGGAGAAGATCGGTTACGAGCCTTCGGACATCCAGTATTTGGCGTTCTCGCATTATCATTACGATCACATCGCCAACGCCAATCAGTTCGCGAACGCGACTTGGCTGGTCCGTAAGATCGAGCGCGATGCCATGTTTGCAGCCAAGCCCCCAGACCGGGTGAATCCGGCCAATTACTCGGCGCTCAAAGACAGCAAGACCGTTATCATTCCCAGCGACGATTACGACGTCTTCGGCGATGGAACAGTGGTGATGAAGCTGGCGCCGGGGCATACGCCCGGCCATCAGGTGCTCTTCCTGAAGCTCAAGAAAACCGGGCCGATCGTCCTGAGCGGCGACCTGTATCATTACCCGGAAGAACGCACCATGAAGCGCGTGCCGACTTTTGAAACCGATCAGCAGCAGACTGTGGAAACACGCGAAAAGATCGAGGCGTTTCTGAAGCAAAGCGGCGCACAGCTATGGATTCAGCATGACTACGCCGCGAACGCCAAGCTAAAGAAAGCCCCGCAATATTACGAATAGAGAGCATGCGACACTTCGCGATCTGGCTGCTAGTCACCGGGTTCGCTTTCGCGCAGACGCACCAGCCGTTCCAATCGCAGTCGCCCGCCAGTGTGGTGTATGGCGTCAATAAAGACAGTCAGCAGACGGTTGAGATCACCAATGTCGCCTACGAAGTAACCAGCACCGCCGTGCCGGGCCGCCCGCAAACCGAGCGCTTGCTGCTCCGAACCACCACGCGCACCAGGGAGGTGGTGGACGAGATCGGCATGGAAGCTTCCACCACGGTAGAGGCGTGGCCACTGGGCGTGGACCCCAAGCAGAAGCCGATCTACACGCTCAAGTCCGCGGGTGTCGATTCGAAAAGTGTGGACAGTGCGCTGTTGGTGATTTTGCGCGGCCTGGAAGACACGGAGTGGTGGTCAGTTTACAAGCTGGGGACGGGCGAGCGGCTGTTCGACACCTACGTCCCGCTGCTCAGTTTTTCGATCCGTCGAGACATTCAGACCATGCGCTATGTGGGTTTCGAAGTCCCGCCCGAGACCCGCGCAGTGGGAGTGCTGACGTACTCTTCGGCCGAACACGTAATTCGAGAAGCGCTGATCACGAGCGACGATCCGAAACAGGCGCAAAGTCTCCGCTCGTTCGCCGATGCCAGCCGCTCTGTCACGCTAGAGACGCCCGCTAGCGCCTTGAAGGTTTCCATCAGCCAGAACTATCCATCGGCGCCGGCTACGGTAACGCTCACGATTCCAATTGTTCGCGACGATCTGGATCTTGCCCACGCGCAGATGCCGGAGCACCTGCACGTTGCCGCGTTCAAACGCTAGGGTTTGCGAGGCTGGCTGGACGGCGGCACCAAACCCTTGATCCGCAAATACACTACCATCTGCCCGTACATTTCGTTATCGTGGGCGATATTAAAATTCAGCACGGCTAATTTGGTAGCCTTTCTCGGACCGAACAGCGTGACCATGGTGGCGGCATCGGCGTCCGTCAGCGAACCATAGGCGCCATCGCAATATTCGAAGGACTCTTTGAGCGCGGCAACCAAGTCCGCTTTGGTGGTCTTGGTTTTCTCGGCGTCGCTCTTCTTTTGTTCGCCTTTGGCGTTGCCGCACAACCCGAACTGCACGTCGGCAATGTGTCCTACGATCGCGCCGTAAGTCCGCTCCATGGGGCTGGCTTTGAACGAATAATCCGCGTCCGACATCTCGTCGGCGGCTTTGAGGAGGGTGCCTTTGATTCCGTCATAACTGTTCTTGAGATCACTCGATAATGGATTTTGAGCGTTCAGAGCGGCGGCGCCACCGAGCAAAGCTCCCATCAGAGTCAGGCTGCAGATTCGATTCACGTGCGTCTCCTTGGAGGATTGAATTTCAAGCAGAAGTATACAACAGGAGACCTGTCAGGCGCGTGAATCCGATTGGCGAGCGTTACTTCTTGGCGGGCTCGGTAGGCGGCAACATCACAGCGGATGCCTTCTCGGTGGTTGCAGGCTTCGCGGCAGGCGCAGCCACGGGAGCATCGGCCATCTTTTCTTCCTGCATGTCCATGCCCTGGTTGCGCACGATGATGGAGATGCGGCGGTTGGATGGATTGGTGGGGTCGTCTTTCAGCAACAGGCGCTGATCGGCGAATCCGCGCACCTGGCTGATACGGCTGTCCTCGAGCCCGCTCTCGGTGAGGATTCTCCGAGCCGCGTTGGCGCGATCCGCGGATAGTTCCCAGTTGGAATAATCGGGGCGCCCGTAAGGCGTGGAATCGGTGTGGCCTTCGATCGCGATCTTGTTAGGGAGTTTAGCCAGTTCTGACGCCAGAACCTTCAGCAGCTCGCCCCCGGCTTCGGTGGGCTTGGGATTGCCGGTGTCAAAGAACAGTCCGCGCTTGGTTTCGAGCAGATCGATGCGCAGCCCTTCCGCTGTCATGGTCATCTTGATCTGTTTCTGCATATCCTTAAATTCAGGGATCTGCTTCATCGCTTGCTCGATCTTGTCTTTGATCTCCTTCAACTGTTTCTGGCTCAAGGTAAGAGTCTCGCCCACGCCGGCAGTGGTGGAGCCGGTCTGTTTGCCCTTCCCGGTGGGATCCTGAAAATATCCGCCCACTGCCTTCTGGACTTTTTCGCTCGCGCTCAACAGCCACAGAACGATGAAGAGCGCCATCATGGCGGTCACGAAGTCGGCGTAGGCTACCTTCCATGCCCCGCCATGTTCGTCGTCATGGTGGTCCGCCTTCTTGTGGATGATGATGATGGGCGCTGCGCCCTTTTTTGCACTCAAGCAGCCGCCTCGGCAGGAGCGCCGGCGGGTTTCCGGCACGCCTTGTCCATTTCCTGGAATGTCGGTCTAACGTGATGGGGGATGGCGCGGCGCGCGGCCTCAAGCGCCAGGATGGGCGGAACGCCCTTCATAAACGCCAGCAGGCCCATGCGCAGGCAGAGGAAATACTCGCTCTCCGCGTTGGTTTGTTTCTTGATGTTGGCCGCCATTGGCCCCAGAAATCCGTAGCACAAAAGAATGCCGAGAAACGTTCCCACCAGCGCCGCAGCCACTTTGTGTCCGATTTCTTCCGGAGGACCTCCCAGCGCGCTCATGGTGATCACGACGCCCAGAACCGCCGCGACGATTCCCAAGCCGGGCAAGCTGTCGGCCATGGTGGAAATGGCAGCCGCGGGCAGCAATGCTTGCTTATGCAGCACTTCCAGATCGGTTTCCATGATTTGATCCAGATCATGCACTTCCACTCCACCAGCCAGCAGAGTTCGCATGGTGTCGCAAAAGAAGTGCATGGCTTCCTTGTCCTTGGCGAAGGAGGGATGTCGTTTGAACAAGGCGCTCTTGTCGGGCTCGTCGAGATCGGTTTCGAGGGCCGTGATGCCGTTTTTGCGCGACGTGCCGAAGAAATCGTTCAGAAAGCGCAGGGTATCCAGGTAAGTAGTCGCGGTATAGTGACCGCCCTTAAATACTGCCAGGAGACTGGAAATAATGGACTTAAGAATGTAAGGCGGATTACCAATGAGAACGGTGCCAATAGCCGCGCCGCCGATAATGATCAACTCGGCGGGCTGCATGAGAACCAAAAGGCTCCCCTTTTCCATCAGATAGCCCCCGGCGATACAGCCGAGGACGACAAGGATACCGATGATCGGAAACAACTGATGAATCTCCCGCTGGCAAGAGTTTAGGATTTAGCCTGCGTGCAATTCATCGGCCGGTTGGGGCTACTCCTGTAGGTGTACGACGGGCCCTACAGGCCTAGTTCACGCCAGACTTCTTCTTACTGCGCTAATGGAGCACGACAAATTGGGAGTGGGGTTCGGCCGTTACGGGCATTTGGCTCCAAGTCTGGCCATCAAGAACACGGCCTGTACGAGATTTGAAAACTCCTCCCCACTGCTTGAAGAAAAAAGAAACGCGCGCGCGTTGACATCGGTCGCGAATCTCTCGAACCCATTCTGGGTCGAGTTTCCTCGCGCCGGGCCCCGATTCTCCACCAACGATCACCCAATCAATTCCACGCAACGAAAGCCTGTGCAATGGACCCAGCAGTGGTTCAATGCTCAGAAACTTGACACGCGCCTTTGTTCTTCGTAGATGATCTACGCGGTAAAGATAATCCTCGTTTTCGACGCTTACGCCCATCCACGTCTGCGGTTGCCAAGCAACCGTGGGATCTACGAGCAACAACCGCTCGGAGCGTTTCGTCAAAACCTGGTACTGATGCCAGCTCGCGCGCCGCATGACATCAAACACGCGATGTATGTACTCGACGGGAACTGCCTCATGAAACAGGTCGCTCATGCTATTGACGAAAACACGACGTGGCTTTCGCCAATGCAATGGATGCTCCAGCATGTGCGGCTGCAGCGTTAACTTAAAGCCATCCCGATAATTTTTCTGGCCCATGGCTTGCAACCTCCTCGATAACCGTTCGGCATAGCAGAACTTGCAGCCGGGGCTGATTTTCGAGCACCCAGTCACAGGATTCCAGGTAGCGTCAGTCCATTCAATGTGGGAGATATTTGCCATAGTCAGAGCCCTTGTTTCCTTCGATGCTTCCTAAAGATATCCTCGACGATCTTGCCACCTATCTTGTTCGGAGATGCGAAAAAGAGATAGTAGATTGTGGCTCCAAGGCTGTTCACGAACCGGAGCGGCGGCGGTGCATAGGCAAAGCCTGCAGCGCTGATCAGTCGGTTACGGTACGCTTCGGCGATCTTCTCATTTGCACTCTCCACCTTAACCTGCTCAGGCTCACCAAAGAGACGGCCTTGTCGGCTTACCTCGTAGGCAACTTCACGCCAGGAATCGTCGCCCCAGAAGCGGTCCATCCGGGCAATTTGCACGGACTCCGCTTTTCCCGGATCACGAAGGAGAACGTTCATATTCATGTCCATAACCATGAAGTTTACGAATATCTCGATCGTCTTCATTCCGCCGGCTGCGGCGATTACCTTCCACGAGAGATCGATATTATATGGATCTAACAGGCAAAGAGCCCGCTGCCGATCTTCATAGCGGACGAGCGGAAAGACTTCTCGAATGAGGATTTCATTGCAGTCACCCGAGTGGATGTGAACGTCAGCGCGTCCGCCAGCGCACTGGCGAAGCTGATCGACCCGATCGGGGTCTGCGTCGATGAAATGATATTCCAGAAACGGTGGCGTTGTAGATAGGGCAACGAGCGGGCTACCCGGCACCACCTCGCCGGTTGTGCGTGAAACATGCGAGCCGCCCGCAGCATAGGCGTCGATATACCGATGGTGAAAGGCGTTCCTAGCGACAATCTGAGAATACGGCCCCGCGTACTCACGCAGGATGTCCAGCTTCACTTCAGTCCACGGACCGATTACGTCGTACTCGGCCGCCAGCTCGCACCTCCACGACAAAAGTCTAACAAATTGTTTTGATCACCACTCCACGCACCCACGCGTCCACAGCAGGTAGTGAGTGCCAATTGGTCCACGCTACTCTCTTCTCGAATTCAATAATTTGCTTCCTCCGTGCCTGCCTCGCCAATCCCCAATCCCTAACCCCGCCTGCTGTGACCGACGCAGACAATACGACTGATATAATGACCGTCGCTGGCCACACAAACAGGTAGGAGAAGAATTGAAATGAGATCTTTGACTTTCACGGCGACCACTATCGCGGCTACCCTGGCATTCACCGCCGCTGCCGCTTTCGCGCAAAACAAGGGAGGCGGTGGAGGAATTCCTGCGCCGCTCAAAATCACGGTATCGGGCTACAGCGACGGCGGCGACATTCCGGACAAGTACACCTGCGCAGCGAAGCCGCCGGGAGGGTCGCCGCAGATCGAGTGGAGCGGAGCGCCTGCCGGAACGATGTCGATCGCTCTGATTTTCCACGACGGCGATGTGCATCCCGGAAAATCGTTCGACGACGTGACGCACTGGATCGCCTGGAACATTCCAGCTACTGCGACGGGTTTGCCCGCCAATGTCGCTGGCGACGCCGACCTCGCCGATGGAACGCGACAGGGCAAAAACATCGCGCAGCGAGTGGGGTATATGGGTCCCTGCCCTCCACCCGGTTTGCCGCACCACTATACGCTGGAACTTTACGCCCTCGACACGAAGTTAGATATACCGGCGACGTCGGGCCGCGACGACTTGCAAAAGGCGCTCGGCGGTCACATACTTGCCAGCGGCGTTTACAACGGCCTGTTCCATCGCTAATGGCGTCCGACGAAATTACACGGCGCGCGGTAATTGTAAGCGCGGCTCTGGTTCCAGTGGCTGCGCTGGCGCAAGCGCCCTCGCCTCCCGCCGCACCAGCGTCCGCTCTCTCAGACGCTCAGCTTCGCCTTCTGGCGGCGTTTGTCGATCGCATTATTCCCAAGGACGAACTCGGGCCGAGCGCATCGGAGTGCGATGTCCCGGTGTACATCAATCGCTCGCTGGCGGATTATCTCGCTGCCGAGAAAACTGCGTTCGTCGAAGGGCTGGAGGCCATGGATGCGTTCGCCCGGCGCTCCCAGGCTAGGGCCTTCATTGACCTTCCGCCGGAGAAGCGGGACTTGGTTCTTACCGCCATGGAGAACGGTGCGGCCGAGGGATTTCCAAACGCCCGCGGGTTCTTCAATCGCGCCCGACGGCTCACCATGGAGGGCATGTTCGGCGATCCCTACTACGGCGGCAACAAGAATTTCGCGGGCTGGGATCTCATCCGATATCCCGGGCCGCGCCTGGCCACCACGGCCGACGATCAGAAGATGGGCGTCGACATCAAGCCCTATCATCACTCGGCCTATCCAACTGGCGGCGGCGCCTCGGGCGAGGGCCATGGCCATTAATCTGAAGCTGGTGGACGTGGCCGTAGTTGGCTTGGGAGCCGCGGGTGGCGTGGCGGTGTTGCCGCTGGCGCGCGCCGGCTTGAAAGTGGCTGGCATCGAAGCCGGAACCTGGATGGATCCGTCCAAGGATTTTAAGCCGGACGAGATTCACAACAATGTGCGCAGCCTGGTGACCACCGTTCCCAAGGCGAAGAATGAAATCCCGACCTTTCGCACCAGCCCGGATGCCAAGGCACGGCAGGCGCCGGCGCATCCGATGATGAATGCCGTGGGCGGCACGTCCATTCACTATCACGCGCAGAGCTGGCGGCTGAAGCCTTGGGATTTTAGGACCAAATCGGAAACCATCAAACGATACGGCGCCAGTCTGCTTCCAAAAGGATCGACGCTGGAGGATTGGCCGGTCAGCTACGAGGAGTTGGAGCCGTTCTACGACATTGTGGAGCACGAGGTGGGGGTATCGGGCAAGGCGGGCAACATTCAAGGCAAGCTCGATCCGGTGGGCAACGTTTACGAAGGTCCCCGGCAGCGTGAGTATCCGATGCCTCCGCTGCGCACCTGCGACTTTCTGGACCACATGCACAAAGCCGCACGGTCGCTCGGGTGGAAGCCGTTTCACGCGCCGGCGGCCATCAACTCACAGCCCTATCGCGGACGCGCGGCTTGCGCCTATCACGGCTATTGCGATCGCGGCGGATGCCACGTCCGGGCCAAGAATTCCACCTGCTTCACCACCATTCCCGACGCGCAAAAAACCAAGAACCTGACGGTATTCGACGGCGCACAAGTGACGCGGATCGTGGCCGACAATAACGGCAAGGTCACGGGCGTGACTTACATCCGCGAAGGGCAGGAATATTTTCAGCCGGCGAAGGTAGTGCTGGTTTCTTCTTACACCTACGAGAACACGCGCCTGTTGCTGCTTTCAAAATCCAAGGCATATCCCAACGGCCTTTCGAACAATCACGGACAAGTGGGGAAGCACTACTTCGGCCACTGGGACGCGCAGGCAGGCGTGGGCGTCACGGCATTGTTTCCGATGGACGTCAACACCTGGTATGGCGCCATGCTTTCGCAAGGCGTGGTGGTGGATGAATGGGCCGACGATACGTTCGATCATTCCGGGCTCGGCTTTATCGGCGGCGCCAGCTTGTGCACATTCATGGAGAAACATCCCATTGCCGGCGCCAGCCTGCCCACCTTCGGCCGCGCACCCGCGTGGGGATCGGCCTGGAAGAAGTTCGTGCATGAAAACGCGAATCGCTTCACCGGCGCATATTTGCAAACCAACAGCTTTCCATACGAAAACACCTATCTGGATCTCGATCCGGAAGTGAAGGACCCGCTGGGCGATCCGGTGTGCCGCGTCACCAGCGGTCCGAAAGAAAATGAGACGCGGGCCGCCACCTACGCGCAAAACAAAATGGAAGAATGGTTCCGCGCGGCGGGCGCCATTGAAGTGATCCAGGGCCAACCATCCGGACCCGCGCTATCCACGCACACCTACGGCGGGACGCGCATGGGCGATAGTCCCGAAAACAACGTGGTGGACCGTTGGGGAATGTCGCACGAAGCGCCCAACCTCGGGATGCTGGGAGGCTCCGTATTCGGCACCAGTGGCGCGCGCAATCCTACCCTCACCATGCAAGCGCTGGCGTGGCGAACCGCCGACCACCTGGTGAAGAACTGGAAGGGAATCGCTGGCTAAACCGCGGCTGTACAACCCTCACGAAACCGAGCGGATGCTGGAGCTCAATGGCATGGAGCTGGCTTCCTTCGCCTCTCGCGCGCTCGCCATGCTGATCGATTTCGCGATCGCCGGGGCGTTGTTTCTGGCCGGCCTGATGCTGTTTTTCAAAATCGCAAACCGCTACACCAGCGTGGGGCAGGACAATCGGCACCTCACCGTCGAGCTGAACTTCTTTGAGAACTGGTACAGCATCGTCTACCTGGTGCTCTTCTTCGGCTTATCCGTCTATCTGGGCAACGGGCGCACGCTCGGAAAACGCGTGATGGGCATCCGAGTGGTTTCGCTGGTGCATCACAAAATGTCGCTGTGGCACTCCTTCGAACGGGCGCTGGGCTACGGCGCTTCGGCGCTCGAATTTGGGTTCGGATTTGTGCAGTACTTCATCCATCCAAACCGGCGAACGGTTCACGACCGGATGGCGGAAACCATTGTGATCCGCGACAAACGCCGCTAGCGCCTACTTGCCGCCCAGCTCGCCCAGCACCAGCTTGGCGTTCTTCGATGCCTGATCCTGCATGGGGCCCGCGATTTCGGCCGATTGCTGGAAGAATGTCAGACCTTGGCGCATCTGCGCCTTGTCGCCGAGCGGTTTGCCGAGCTGGTAATTCGCCAGGCCCAGGTAAAACAAGGCGAAGGCGTAAAGTTGCGGAGTGCCCTTGACGGATGGCAGCGCGGCTCTCAGCGCCTTATTCGCGGGGCCCCAGCGCATATCCAGCGCGTTGCCGACGCCGGTGTAAAACTGAGCTGTACCGAGCAGAGCGTTCTTTTGGGTGGCCCAATCGGCATCGCTGACGCCTTCGCGTTTGGGGCGGGTATTGAGCGCTTCGGCGGCCTTGCCGGCATAGGCGATCACGGCCGAGGCACGGCTGGCACGCCAGGCACAATCGGCGGCCTGCAGCATGGCCTCCGCATTCTTGTCCACGGCCATTTTATCGGCGGATGGGCAGATCTTGGCGCCTTCGTTGGCTTTGCCGAGGGCGGCGAAATAGCTGTTGGCTACCTCGGACAGGTACACGCTCTTCGGATTCTGCTTGATCAGCGTGTCCACCAGATCCACTTCGTCCTTGGGCTGAGCCTTCAGTGCAACCACGTACAGGGCGTATTCGGAGTACTCGTCCACCTGTTTGTTGTACTCCAACTGTTGCTTGCTGTCCTCGTCGGTGGCCGGCTTGGCAGTGCTGATGACCTTACGGGCGGCTTCCGAGGTGCGAGCGGACCATTTCTTGGTCTGCGCGAGATCTTCCTTGGCCACCGCAGCCTTCAAAGCGAAATAAGCCTCGTCCATGTCGGGGACGTTGGCATAGGCCGCTTCGGCCACTTCGAGAACCTTGTCGTTTTCCTTCTGCGCCAGCAGGCCCGATTCCACTTGCGCGGCTACCCAACCAGCTGCTTCGTGCTTGGGATACTTCGAGAGAAAGTCCTGACCGATAGTCACTTTCCTGGCGTCGTCCGTTTCCTGGCCAAGGTTCTGCAAAATCTGGCCCTCGGGCGTGCCGGGGTTGATGGTAAAACTCTGTTTTTCCTGCGCGCAGACCGGCAGCACACAGGGCAGTGCCAGCAACACCAAGCCGGCGAGATAGCGTTTCATGAATCAGCTCCTATCCGTGGAAATTTATCACAAACGAAGGCCGGTTGGCACGTCGAATGAATCTTCCACAGCGAAAAACTATTGTACGCCAGAGCCGGGCGTCTGCCAGTTATTGTTGTTTGGCGCCGCCGCCGGTTTCTTTAGCCAGGCGCACCTTGGCATCTTCCAGCTTCTTTTGAACCTTGGCTATTTCGGCATGGTCCATATCGCTGGGCGGCCCGGACTGATACTCCCGCAACGAGCTTTGCCATTGCGCGATGGCATCCCGAATCTTGCCCTCTTTGAAGTAAACTTCGGCCAGGTGATCGTGCACGGTGGGGTCGCGCGACATGTAGCGCATCGCCTCCCTGAGCTTGTCCTCGGCCTCGGGCAGCTTGTTCAGGCGGAAATAAACCCAACCCAGGCTGTCGAGATACGCGCCGCTGTTGGGCTCATGCGTCACGGCTTTGCTGATCATGTCGCGGGCTTCCTCGAGACGGATATTGCGGTCCGCCAGCATATAGCCCAGATAATTCAGCGCGGCATCGTTGTCCGGATCAATTTCCAGCACTTTGCGAAATTCCGCCTCAGCCCCCGAAAAGTTCTTCATGCGCTCGAACATGGCGCCCCGGCGGAACGCGATGTCCTGTTTGTCCCGGTTGGTTTGAGAAAGCATCTCGGCGGCATCCAGCACCTTCGCCATTTCAGTGAAGTTCTTGGACTTTTCGTAAATGTCGGCCAGATTGAAATCCACTTCGCGGTCGTTCTTGCCGTCCATCAGCCGGCGCGCTTCCGCTATGGCCGCATCGTACTTGCCCAGATCGGACAAAACGGAAGATCGGGTGGCGGACACTACGTGATCCTTCGGAAACTTCTTCACGGCCGCGTCGGCTTCCGCTTCAGCCTTGGGAAAATCCTTGGCTTCACGATAGGTTTCGATGATTTCGCCTTCGGCTCGCCCAGCGCCATCCGGATCCAGATCAGCCCACTGGCGGAAGGCATCCACGGCATTGCTGTACTGTTCGATGGTCCGCTCCAGTTCGCCAAGGGTTCCGAGCAAGGAGCTTCTACTCGCTCTCTCCGATGCGCTGTAGTTCTTCTTGGCGGTTGCATCCAGGATGCCCTTCAAGGTCTTGATGGCGTCCGGAATTTTGCCTTCGGCTTCGAGCAGGTTCACGTCGTTAAACTGGACTTCTAGATCGTTCGGATCGATTTCCTTGGCTTTGTCCGACGCTTCCCTAGCCTTTGCGAAATCCTGCTTTTGCCGGTAAATCTGGGAAATGCGCAATTCGGCCTTGATGTCCTTGGGATCTTCAGACACGGCCTCCTGGTAGAGTTTCAAGGCCTCGTCCAGCTGATTGGAAAACAGCAGATCCTCAGCCAGGGCCATTTTCAGCTCCGAATTACCCGGCTGCTGATCGAGCGCACGGCGCAACATTTCCGCGGCCAGCGAATAATCTTTCAACTGTTCATACACGTTGGCCAGGCTGGTGAGGCTGCGCGGATTGGGGTCCTTATCCGCCACTTTGCGCAGCATGTCGGCCGCAGCCTTGTTGTCGCCGAGATCGGCATACACGGTGGCCAGACCGGTCATGGCGTCCTCGTTGTCTGCGTCCAGCTCCAACGCCTTCTTGTACGCGGCCATCGCTTCGGTGGAGTTCATCACCGCCTTTTCGAGACGGCCCAGCATGATCCAACTTTCGACATCCTTGGGATCGGCTTCGGTGATCTTCTGGTATTGCTCAATGGCCTTCTTCACCATGTCGGCATCGATCTGGTTGGTTTGCGAATCGCCGATCAGGTGAGTGTAAATGCGGGCCAGCAGCCGGCGTGAGTTCAGATCGTTAGGGTTCTGTTTGAGCGCGTCTTCGGCGTCCAGCACCGCTTCGCGCAACCGGCCGGATTGGATGTATAAGTCCGAGAGTTCTTCGGCGATGAAGGTGGCGCCGGGGTCGGCTTTCAACGCCGCGCGATAGGCGTCGGCCGCCTTGCTGAAGTACTCGCCACGGTTGCCGTAGGCGGCGGCCATTTCAGCGTACAGGTGGCCGAGCGAGTAGTTGTAATAGGCCGCTGATTTGTCAGCCTGGCCGGCGGGCTGCGCGGGAGCTTGTTGGGCAAAAGCAGCTTGCTGGCTGGATGCCGCTAGAGCTACCAGCAGGAGACAGGGGAGGCTTGCCAACCGGCGCGTTGGGATCATTAGAAGAAGGCTCTCTTTCCCATACCCGGATCGGCTGACCGGCGCAGATCCAGGGACAGACTTACTCGCTCTTAGTATAACCCCGAAGTTGGGAAGTGGTCGCAAATGGGCTTGGAACAGGCAGTGGCGGGCCGTTGCCAGGTCGATCGCGTATGATTAGGATTCAAACTGACCGCTCTCAACGAAATGGCGTCCAGAAAAGCGATTACCTACCAAGACGCGGGAGTCAGCATCGACGAAGCGGACCGCGCCGTTTCGCTCATCCGTAAGCATGCCCGCGGTACGTTCACGCGCTCCGTTTTGACCGATATCGGCAGCTTTGGCGGCGGCTATTTACTCTCTGGGTGGAAGAATCCGGTTCTGGTGAGTTCCGCGGACGGCGTGGGGACCAAGGTGAAGATTGCGTTCCTCACCGGGCGGCACAACACCATCGGCGAGGATCTGGTGAATCATTGCGTGAACGACATCGCGGTGCAAGGAGCGGTACCGCTGTTTTTTCTGGATTATTTCGCGGTTGGAAAGCTGGATGCCGAAGTGGCGGGGCAGGTGATTGAAGGCGCGGCGCGTGGCTGCCGCGCGAACGGTTGCGCGCTAATCGGCGGCGAAACGGCGGAGATGCCAGGGTTGTATCAGCAGGGCGAGTATGACCTGGCCGGGTTTATCGTGGGCGCGGTGGAGCGCAAGCGGATGCTGACTGGCGCGGGAATCCGGGCGGGCGATGTGCTGCTCGGCTTGCCATCGAACGGGCTGCACACCAATGGCTACTCCCTGGCGCGCAAACTGCTGTTCGAGACGGCCGGGCGTCCCCTGACCGACGCACTGGCCGGCGAACTGCTGAAGGTGCATCGCAGTTATCTGAAGCCTATCCGCGCGCTCATCGACGCTCGCATGTTGAAAGGCGCGGCGCACATCACGGGCGGCGGCATCACCGACAACACGCCTCGGATATTGCCCGCGGGCCTGGCGGCGCAGGTGGATGTTTCAAGTTGGACCATTCCGCCTTTCTTCGAAGAACTGCGTACGATCGGCAACCTGGAGATGGCCGATTACCGGCGAACTTTTAACCTGGGCGTCGGGATGATCCTGGTGGTGGCGAAGCGAAATCTTGGAAAAGCGCGCGCGCTGTTGAGCAGCCTGGGCGAGGCATGTTTCCAGATGGGTGAGGTGGTCGAAGCGCGCGGACCGCGCGTGGTCTACGTGGGTGAGCGGTGAAGCGGCTGGGCATCCTGCTTTCCGGCCGGGGCTCGAATTTCGAAGCGATCGCGGAAAACATCCGGCAGGAAAGGCTGCGGGCTGAGATCGCAGCGGTGATTTCAAATCGTGCAGAGGCGCGCGGAATTGAGATCGCACGCGAGCGAGGTTTTCAGCCGATAGTGCTGCCTTCCAAGGGTGTGGAGCGCGAGGAGTACGATGGGCGCGTAGTGAATGAGCTTCAGAATCGCGGCGTGGAACTGGTGTGTCTGGCTGGTTTTATGCGGCTGCTGACGCCGGTGTTTTGCCGCGCATTCCCGCTGCGTGCTTTGAACATCCATCCGTCCTTGCTGCCTGCGTTTCCGGGCCTGGACGCGCAAAAACAGGCGCTCGAACATGGCGCTAAGATCAGCGGTTGCACGGTGCATTTTGTCGACGAAGGCCTGGACTCCGGCCCGATCGTTTTGCAAGCTGCCGTGCCGGTGCTGGATGAGGATACCGAGCAGACGCTGGCTGCGCGGATTCTGGTGGAGGAGCACCGGATTTATAGCGCAGCAATCGGGATGATTCTGTCGGGGCGATGGCGCATAGACCAGCGCCGGGTGATAGTGGGGTGAGAGCGTGAGAAAAATCGGACGAGCGCTCGTTCCCACCTGCCGCTACCTCATGCAGACCGAGGTGCATGTATTCGCATTCGCCGTGTCGGCGGGCTTGTTGCTTTCCTTCTTTCCGTTTCTCACCGTCATGCTTTCCATATGCCGCTACGTTCTGAAGTGGAAGGCCGGCGTGAGCGCGGTCTACTTTGCGTTGAACGACTATTTTCCGGACACCTTCGGGCAGTTCATCCGGCGGAATTTCGAAGTGACGGTGGCGTCGCGCGGGCCAGTGCAGGTGATTTCGCTGGTCCTGTTGTTTTTCACCGCCAGCGGAATCTTCGAGCCTTTGGAAGTGGCGCTGAATCGCGTCTGGAATTGTCCGAAGAACCGGAACTATTTCAAGAACCAACTGGTCAGCCTGGGATTGATCTTCGCGTGCGGCGCGCTGATGCTGGTTTCGACCACGCTGACTGCTCTGAACAACGAATACATGAGCAGCCTCACCGCCCGGCAGACACCGCCGGTGGCGAATCTGATCGGTCTGCTGCTCTTCAAGGCCGCGGCCATTCCGATGTCGATGCTGGTGCTGTTCCTGATCTATTGGCTGTTGCCAAATTGCAAAATAAAACCGTCCAGAATTGTTCCAGCCGCGATCGTGGTAGGAGTGCTGCTCGAAATCCTGAAGTACATCAATCTGTGGACCTGGCCGTATCTGCGCGCCAAGCTGCAATCGGAATACGGGCCCTTTTATTACACGGTCACCATTATCTTGTGGGGATTTCTAGCGGCGCTGGTGGTGCTGGCGGGCGCGGAGTGGACGGCGCGGTCGCAAACGGAGGGACCGCAAATCGGGGAGATATCGCAGACGGCGGCCAGCGAGTAAGGTTTTGCCGGAAGGGACCGCGCGGATGGCCTGCAGGTTCGTTTGTCAACCCCGGTTTTTCACCTAAGGCCGGCTTTTCACTTAAGGAAAGAGGACCAAGTTCCTATTGCGCAAAACGAACTTTGGTCCCACACTGAGCTTTCAATCCCATGCCTCCTGTATCTGTGTTGTCCGCAAACACCTCAGAAGAACGTGAACCAAGCACCGCGAGCAAATTGGAGCTTCTTTCCCGGACCCTCAGCAATCCTGGCCCGGAAAAGGAATCCGCACCCGCGAGCGTGGTGCCGCCGGTGCCGGAGACGCTGGAAGACACCGGACTGGCGCCGGCGCTGGTGCAGCAGCTCATCCTCAAGATGCTGTACTCGCGGGGCGACATCCTGGGCCGGGAATTATCGGAGACATTGGGGCTCAAGTTCAGTCTGATTGAGGAAACCATCGAATTTCTCAAACGGCAGCGCTTCATTGAAGCCAAGAAGTCGCTGGGGATGGGCGCCAGCACCGTGCTATACGCGCTGACGGACACCGGCAAGAACGCCGCACGGGAATGCATGGAGAGCAACCAGTACGCGGGGCCGGCTCCCGTTCCGCTGGCTCAGTATTCCGAGCTGGTGCGGCGGCAGAAGCGCGCAGACGGGTGGCTAACCCCGGAGGCTCTGCAACAAGCTTACAGCCGGATGGTGGTGACGCCGCGGCTGCTGGCACAGATCGGTCCGGCGGTCAGCTCAGGCAATTCGTTCCTGATCTATGGGCAGCCCGGAAATGGAAAGACCTTCCTGGCCGAAGCGCTGATGAATGTGGACAATTCGTGCGTGTATGTCCCGCACGCGTTGGATTGCCAGGGCACCATCGTTCAGGTTTTCGATCCGCTCTATCATCAGCCGGTGGAAGATACCGAGGCGCTATCTGTGTTTTCCAACGGGCCGCAGCATGACCGCAGGTGGATCAAGTGCCGGCGGCCGTTCATTGTCACAGGCGGCGAGCTGACGCTCGAAATGCTGGATTTGAGCTTCAATGCCACGTCCAGAATTTACGACGCGCCGTATCAGTTGAAAGCGAACAACGGGATTTACCTGATCGACGATTTTGGCCGGCAGCAGTGCACTCCGGCCGAGGTGCTGAATCGCTGGATCGTGCCCATGGAACGCCGCGTGGACTATTTGAAATTCAACAGCGGCGGCAAGATCACGGTTCCGTTCGAAGCGTTTTTGATTTTCTCGACCAATCTGAATCCGGAACAATTGGGGGATGAAGCGTTCTTACGCCGCATTCAATACAAGATGCTGCTGCGCAGCCCGGACGAGCACGAGTTCAGCACTATCTTCCGGCGTTTCTGCGAATCGAAGAGCCTGGTGCATCCTGAAGAATTGATCGGCCGCTTCATCGACAAGCACTATCGGAAGGCGCGGCGGCCGTTCCGGCGTTGCCATCCCCGCGACGTCCTGTCGCATGCGATCGACCTGATTCATTTCGAGAAGCTGCCGTTCCAGCTGACGGACGATCTGATAGACCGGGCGTTTGAGAGCTGTTTCCTCGAAGAAACCGGCGATTAACTAAAACAGATCATTTAAGATAAGTTTGTTTAAATCGCCGTGCCCCTATCTGCCGGCACGGTTTGGGACCCTACGAGTTTCTTGCGACAATTGTTCCTGCGGTATGCATGTTCTGTTTTCAAAATTCCTCGCAGTCGTGACCATGATTCCAGTGGCCGCCCTCCTTGCCGCGCAACAGCCGGCCGAGGGACCAAACGGAAGCCCCGTTCCAGCGCAGGGAGCGGCGACTGCGGCGCCGAAACCTCAGGACACGGAAGTGTGGGGGCCGGTCCCCAAGTTGGTGACACCGGGCTCCAACGACGCGGCGCCTCCGTCCGACGCAATCGTACTGTTCGACGGCAAGAATATCGGGGAGTGGGTGTCGAATCGGGACAAGTCGCCAGCGAAATGGATTGTCGCCGACGGTGTGCTGACCGTGAATAAGGCGGTCGGAAATATTGAAACCAAGCGAACCTTTAGAAACTACCAGCTCCACATCGAGTGGAAAATTCCCCCCAGCATCACAGGCACCGATCAGTCGCGCGGCAACAGTGGCGTCTTTTTGGCCTCCACCGGGCCCGGCGACGCCGGATATGAGCTGCAGATTCTCGATTCCTATAACAATCCGACGTACGTAAACGGCCAGGCCGGCAGCATCTACAAGCAGGCCATTCCCCTGGCGAACCCGAATCGCAAGCCCGGCGAGTGGCAGACCTACGACGTAGTGTGGACTGCGCCAACGTTCAACGCCAACGGCTCGCTGAAAACGCCGGCCTGGGTAACGGTCATCTTCAACGGTGTGCTGGTACAGAATCACTTCGAGTTGAAGGGCGAGACGCTATACATCGGCCAGCCGTCCTACACGAAGTACGATAGAGCGCCTATTGGCCTGCAGGCGCACCCCGATCGCAGCGAGCCGATCAGCTTCCGGAATATTTGGGTCAGGGAGCTGAATTAGGAACTTGACAGGCCACGAACGAGTCTCGCGATCCGCCCTTAAAGGTTCAAATCGACGTTACCGCCAGAGATGATGACTCCTATGCGCGAGCCGGCAACGCGCCGCAGCATCACCGCGGCGGCAGGGGCAGCGCCGCTGGGTTCAACTAAAATCTTCATTCGCGAGAGAAGGAAGTTCATTGCATCGCGGATTTCAGCGTCGCTTACCAGCACAACGTCTTCCACGTGCTTCTGAACGATGGGAAAGGTGAGTGCGCCCGGTATTGTGGCGCGCAGCCCGTCGGCGATCGTTTCCGGCAAAGCAATCCCCATCCGCTGGCCCGCGCGTAAGGATAGCAGCGTGTCGTTGCCCTGCTCCGGCTCCACGCCGAAGACGCGAATGCCGGGGCGAATGGCGTGAGCCGCGATGGAGCTGCCTGAGATCAAGCCGCCGCCACCGATGGGCACCACGAGCGCGTCGAGATCCGGTATTTCATCCAGCAGCTCGAGTGTGGCCGTGCCTTGGCCGGCGATGGTCCAGGGATGATCGTAGGGAGGGACAATGGTGGCGCCGGTTTCCTCCGCGATCCGCTGTGCGATGGCTTCGCGATCTTCGGCGGCGCGATCATAAGTGACGATTCGAGCGCCATGGGCACGCGTAGCCGCGAGCTTTAAGGCCGGCGCGTCAGCCGGCATCACGATAGTGGCCGGGATACCGCGCTCGGCAGCGGCAATGGCGACGGCTTGTCCATGATTGCCGGACGAATACGTTACGACGCCGCGCGGTAAATCGCCATCCGGAATCGACAGGATGAAGTTGGAGGCACCCCGGATTTTGAACGCCCCGCCGCGCTGGAAATTCTCGCACTTGAAGAAGACGCGAGCATTGGCCAATGCGTCGAAGGTGCGGGACGTGAAGACCGGGGTACGGCGGACGATGCCGCGCGTGCGCTCCGCGGCAGCTTGAATTTCCGAGAGCTGGATGGAGTCCATTCAGTACCCGGCGCTCTTATCGACCACGTACTCGAGCGGCTGCCCGTTACGAAAACGCTCGAAATTTTCGATGAACTGTTTCACCGCCAGCTCCATCCAGCCGGTGGTGTGGTCGGCGGAGTGGGGCGAGAGCAGCACATTCTCCATGCCGTAGAAAGGATGATCGGAAGGGAGTGGCTCGGTCTCATAAACGTCCAGCGCGGCTCCACGCAGAAGAGACTGTCTCAACGCGGAAATTAACGCCGATTCCACCACCACGGCGCCCCGGCCGACATTGATGAATACCGCGGTGTTTTTCATGAAGTGGAACTCACCGGGGCCCAGCATGCCTTGCGTCTCAGGCGTGAGGGGCGCGGCGGCGACGATGTAGTCGGACAGGCCGAGCATTTCGTTCAATTGCTCGCGCGTGAAGGAACGCTCCAGGATGGGATCATTTTCCGCCGAAGTGCGGCGGCGGACCGCCATCACCTTCATGCCGAGCGCGTGGGCCAAGCGAGCTACTTCTCGTCCGATGCCACCGTAGCCGACGATACCGAGTGCCTGACTGCGAAGAAAGCCCACGTCGAATTGCTCCCAGCGTGCGGCCGCTTGCTGGCGGATTAAACGCCGCAGATCTTTGGCGAAGAAGAGCATGGAGGCAATGGCGAACTCGGCCAGCGCGGGGCCAAAAACACCTTTACCGTTGGTGAGCGGGATGGGGCTTTCGACCAGCTCTGGCGACAGAACTTTCTCCACTCCCGCCGACAACGCATGGATCCACTTCACGCGCCCGGCCAGCGGAAGGATCGCGCGCAGCGCAGAGCCATCGTGGAAGCCGTTGAGGATTACGTCGGCTTCCGGAGCGTGCTGCTTCAGAAAATCGAGATCGTTTCCAGTGTGCACCGTCACCGGCTGCGGGAGACCATCCAGAAAGCGCAGGAACGGATAGTGCGGGCTCGAAATGACGAGAAGCGTGATGGGGTCCATGAAAACTGGAAGATAACACAAGCCTGTTAATATCGTGGCGTGGGGGCCTCGGAAAGACTGGGCGAACAACTGCGCGAACTCCCCGCGGTAGACCAGGTGCTTGCAGGCTTGAGCCATCTGGAAGGGCGATTTCCCCGGCGATTGATGGTCGATGAAGTGCGACGGGTATTGGAAAAGACGCGCGAGGAGATTCGAGCGGGAAAATATACCAACTCCGTTCCGACGGAGACGCGCGTGGAGCGCAATCTCATCGAACTGGAAACGCCATCGCTCAGGCACGTGATCAACGCGACGGGCGTGGTGCTGCACACGAATTTGGGCCGGGCGCCGCTCGCGCCGTTTGAGCCGCTCTTCGGTTACTCGAACCTGGAATACGATCTGGCCGCCGGGCGGCGCGGGAAGCGGGACGTACACGCATCCGAATTGATCGAACGGCTGACTGGCGCGCCGGGCATCGCAGTGAACAATAACGCAGCCGCTATTTACCTGGCCTTGAACGAGCTGGCGGCGGGATTTGAAGTGGTGGTGTCGCGTGGCGAACTCATCGAGATCGGCGACGGATTTCGGATTCCCGAGATTATGCAATCCTCCGGCGCGATACTGCGCGAAGTAGGGACGACAAACCGGACCCACGTCGACGATTATCGCGAGGCGATCAATGAACGAACGCGTCTGCTGCTGCGCGTTCATCCCAGCAACTTCCGCATGGAGGGGTTTACAGCGAGGCCCGCATTGGGCGAATTAGTTGCGCTTGCAAAGGAGCGCGGTGTTCCGTTGTACGAGGATCTTGGGAGCGGTTGCGTGACGGACTTGCGCGCGTTTGGAATCGAAGAGCCGCTGGTAGGGGACAGCCTTCGCGCGGGCGTGAATCTTGTGTCCTTCAGTGGTGATAAGCTGCTGGGCGGTCCGCAGGCCGGGATCCTGGCCGGAGACGCTGAGTTGGTGGCGCGCTTGCGGCGCAATCCAATGTTTCGGGCGCTGCGCCTCGACAAGCTGATTTACCAGGCGCTCGAAACCACGCTGCGTAATCTGGTTTTGGAACGCTGGGATCAGATTCCTGCGCTGCGCATGATCGCGCAGTCGAGTGAACAGCTGCGCGCGCGGGCCGAACACTTCGTACAACGGCTGGATGGCGTCCGAGCGTCGGTGATCGAAGGAAGCTCGGTGATTGGCGGGGGCTCGACGCCCGGGCAGCCGCTCCGAAGCTGGCTCATAGCCATTGATTACCCGGACGTTGTCAAAGCGGAGAAGCGCTGTCGTTTGAGCGATCCGCCGGTCGTGGCACGCATCGAAGAAGGCCGCCTGCTAATCGATCTTCGGACGGTTTTTGCGCACGAAGAAGACCACTTGGTGCGTACTCTAACAGGCTGCTGAAAAAGCCTTTCCATCGTCGAGGATCGCAGGCGAGAGCGCCTACGCCACACGTGCAGTCAACGGTTTACGATTCCCGTGTAGCGCGGACTTTAGTCTGCCAAGGCTTTTTCAGCAGCCTGCTAAAGAGTGGACAGTAACATCGCCAGTAGCGCCGTGCGATCCGCGACGCGATCGAGCAAAATGCTCTCGTTCATGGCATGCGCACCTTCGCCCACGCCGCCGAGTCCATCGAGCGTTGGGACGCCGAGAGCCGCGGTAAAGTTGCCGTCTGAGCCTCCGCCGGTGGCCGATTCCTCCAGCCTCACGCCGAGTTCCTTGGCACAAGCGCGCGCTTTCTGAAACAGACTGCGGATGGCAGGCGTTCGCTCCAAGGGGGGACGATTCAGTCCGCCTTCCACGTGCAGGGAACAGCGTTTGTCGAAGGGACGCAGCGATCGAAACTTTTCGTCGAGCGCCGCGGCGTCCTTCAATTTTGCGATGCGAATGTCCACCTCGACGTGCGCCTCCGCTGCAACGACGTTGGTGCGCGTACCGCCCGCGATCACGCCCGGGTTTACGGTGATGCCTTGCTTGAGGTTGGTGAACGCGCTGATTTTCTGAATCTGGCGCGCCAACTCGATCACTGCGCTGGCGCCGGCCTGAAAGTCGACGCCTGCGTGCGACGCCTTTCCCTGCACGGCGACGGTGTAATCGCCGACGCCCTTGCGCGCGGTCTTGAGTTTGCCTCTGAGTCCCGTTCCCGGCTCGACGATCAGCGTAACGGCGCTTTGCCGCGCGGCCTCTTCGGTGAACGGCCGCGAAGTTTCGCTGCCGACCTCTTCGTCCGAATTCACTTGCAACAAAATATTACGGCGGACCGGAATTTCGAGCATGCGAAGGGTGTGGATGGCGTAAACCACAAATGCGATGCCGGACTTCATGTCGAGCACGCCCGGCCCCCACAAGCGGCCTTGCTCCTCGCGTAGCGGCATTTGCGCGAGCGTGCCGAGGGGCCAGACGGTGTCGGAATGGGCGAGAATCAGGATCTTGCCCGCGCCGGATTTCGCTCCGGGCAGCTTGAACTCGGCGCGCAGGTGCTTGCCAAAACGGCCTCCGGGCAACGTTTTCACGCTGGCCGCCCCATCCAGACGCTCGGCGAGAAGGCTCACGAAGCGGTTGACGGCCTGGGGCTGATCGCTCGGCGACTCGCATCTGGCCAACTCGCGAATAAATGCGACGATGGCAGGCTGCTTCGCCTCCGCAAAAGCAAGGAACGGATGCACTGCCTGTTATAATAGCCAGTTCGCATGCCCCTGCTCGACATCCAAGAGATTCGCGACATTTTGCCGCATCGCTACCCGATGCTTTTGGTGGACGCCGTTCTGGAGCTGGAGGAAGAACGCATCGTTGGAATTAAGAACGTCACGGTGAACGAGCCATTCTTCGCCGGCCATTTTCCCGAATATCCAGTGATGCCGGGCGTGCTGGTGGTGGAGGCGATGGCGCAGGTGGCGGGCGTGCTGGTGCTCAAGTCTCTCCCGGATCGCAAGAACAAGCTGGTTCTGCTGGCGTCCATCGAGCAGGCCAAATTCCGCAATCAAGTACGGCCGGGCGATCAGCTTCGCATCGAGATGAAGGTGACCAAACGGAAGAGCAACATCGCGAAGATGCACGGGCAGGCTACCGTAGACGGATTGGTGGTGGCCGAGGCTGAGTTGCTGTGTGTGCTGCAGGATCGCACGCCTGCCCCTGCGCCAGTGCCGGTGGCCTGAACGGCGCATGGCGATCCATCCCACTGCCATCGTCGATTCACGCGCCGAGGTCGCTTCGAGCGCAGAAATCGGACCGGGATGCATTATTGGCGCCGGCGTCGCGATCGGCGCTCGGACGCAGTTGATGGCGCATGTGTACGTAGAAGGCATCGCGCACATCGGCGAAGATAACATCTTCTTTCCGTATTCGACAGTCGGAGTAGCGTCGCAGGATTTGAAATACAAAGGGGAGCGCGCAGAGACGCGCATCGGCAGCCGAAACAAAATACGCGAATTTGTCAGCATCCACCGCGGGACCGCAGGCGGCGGATTGATCACCGAAATCGGCGATGACAATCTGGTGATGGCTTACGCGCATGTCGCGCACGACGTTCGGATCGGTAACCACACGCAGCTCGGAAACGCGGTCACCTTCGCCGGGCACGTGATTGTGGAGGATTGGGCCGTGATTGAGGCCTTCAGCGGCGTGCATCAGTTTTGCCGGATTGGAAAACACGCCTTCATCGGCGGCTATAGCGTGGTGACGAAAGACGTGCTGCCGTATTCGATGACCGTGAGCCCGCGCGAATCGAAGGTGTTTGGGGAAAACAAGGTCGGATTGGAGCGGCGCGGATTCAACAAGGAATCCATCGAGAGTCTGCACAAGGCTTTTCGGCTATTGACGCGGGCAGGATTGAACACCACACAGGCCGTGGAGCGCATTCGCGCGGAGGTGCCCAGCTGCGCGGAAGTGTGCGATCTGCTGGCGTTCATGGAACGGTCTGAGCGTGGATTCGTGAAATGAGCGTCACGTGAGCCGCTACGGCATGATCGCTGGCAATGGCCGGTTTCCCCTGCTGGCTCTCGAAACAGCACGGGCGGCCGGCGATGAGGTGGTGGTGCTGGCAATCAAGGAAGAAGCGTCGCCGGAAGTGGAGCAACTCACCGAGCGCTGTCATTGGATCTCGCTCGGCCAGCTTTCTCGCTTGATCGAAATCCTCAAGCAAGAGGGCATCACCGAAGTGATGATGGCCGGGCAGGTGAAGCATGCGAAGATTTTTTCGTCCATCCGGCCGGATTGGAAATTGGTGAAGTTGCTGGCGGGGTTGAAGCAAAAGAACACGGACGCTTTGATCGGCGGCGTGGCGCAGATTCTGGCGGAGGAAGGCATTCGTCTGGCGGATTCCACTCTGCTGTTGAAACCGCTGCTGGCCGGCGTGGGCGTGCTGAGCCAGCGGAAGCCAACGTCGGAAGAGGATCGCGATATCGCCTATGGCCGAAGGATCGCGAATACGCTCGCGGGGATGGACGTGGGGCAGAGCGTCGCCATTTGCGATGGCGCCTGCGTGGCGATGGAGGCGATGGAAGGCACCGATGCCATGTTGGAGCGTGCGGCGTCCCTGGTCAACGGCAAGCCGTTGCGTCTGGTGAAAGTCTCACGGCGGCGCGGGCATTTGTTGTTCGATGTTCCGGTGGCGGGGCCGGGAACGATCGACGCGATGCAAAAGGCCGGAGCGACCGCATTGGCCGTAGACGCGGGGCGGACGCTGCTGCTGGATCGGGAAGCGATGCTCGCAAGAGCCAACGAACGCGCGATTGCGATTGTCGGCTGTGAGGCCGAGCCGTAAGCGCAGGGTTATTCGCGCTTGTTGCCGATGAGGAGTGAGAGCAGGTATTCGTTGGCGGCGGGATGGGTCCGAATCTTGGCCCAACTGGCGAACGCCGATTGAGTGTCGGTAAGGATGGCCTGCACCGCAGTGGATTCCCAGATCTTGGCGTTATCATAATCCGCCTGCTGACGTGCCTCTTGCAACTTCACAAAGACAGTTGCGACGGTCTCCAGTTCCTTGGGCACCAGCGTCGGCGGAGTGCTCCACCCTCGCCAGGACTTCCGCCAGACCGAATTGGAAACATCTTTCATCGTCTTATGTTCGAATTTCCGCTCCAAACCGAATTGCGCCGGTGTCGAGCCATTCCAGCAAAGGACGGCCTCCTGAACCATAAGGTGAAACAGCGCGTAGTAGGCCGTGGAAATCGATCGTCGAAAGGATGCCTGTTCCGGTTCCATTGGTGCTGGGTCGGCAAGACGGCCGGCCAGCGTCAGAAGGTCGTCTGCTATTCCCATCCTGGATCTTTTGATCGGTCTTGTTCGGCCTTGGTTCGGAATTCGAAATACGGAATGTATAGCGAATACTCCGATTCAAAGAGCGCGAGGTCTTTAATCAGAGCGTCTTCTATCCGGCTCGTCAGCTCCCTAAGCGGAAGACTGCGGCGTGCCTCATTCGTGACGACGATTCGAAAGTAGATTGCCGGGTCGCCATCCCAATCGCGGCTAAAGGAATGCCGGATTCGCACAACTTCGGCGGGGAACTTTTCGGCGACTTCGTCCACCTTTTGCGCAAAATCCTTCAATTGCTGAGGGCTCAGATAAGTTGTCGCCATGGCTCACCCTATGTTCCCATGATAAGTTAGATTTTGAAGAAAATTCGAGTCGCCGTAATTGGCGCGGGGGTGTTTGGCCGGCACCACTTGCGCGTATTGAGCCAATCGTTAAATGCCACGTTGGTGGGCGTGGTGGATGCCGATCGGGAGCGCGCGGCGCAAGCGGCGGCCGAGCATAATTGCCTGACGTTCGCTACGCTCGGTGAGCTCCAGGGCGAAATCGATGCGGCGGTGGTTGCAGTGCCCACTTCGCTGCACGCTGAAGTCGGATGCGAGTTGCTCGCAGCGGGCATCGACGTCCTGGTGGAAAAGCCTATCGCGGCCGATCTGGCCTCTGCGCGGCGTCTGGTAGACACGGCGGCCGAGCACCAGCGCATCCTGCAAATCGGTCACCTGGAACGCTTTAACCCCGCCGTTGCCGCTCTGAAGAAAATCGCGAGCATCCCGCTTTTCTTCGAGATTCACCGGCTCAGCCTGTTTAGCCCGCGTAGTCTGGACGTGGACGTCGTCCTGGACCTCATGATTCACGACCTGGACATCGTGCTGGATCTGGCGGGCGCCATGCCCGAAGAGATTCGCGCGGCGGGGATTTCGATCTTGTCCGACAAGGTGGACATCGCGAACGTTCGTCTCGCGTTTCCCGGCGGGTGCATCGCCAATTTGACCGCCAGCCGCGTCTCCACGGAACGCGTGCGCAAGTTGCGGCTTTTCCAGCCACACCAATACATTTCGCTGGACTACCAGAAGCAGGAGGCTGTGGCCTACACGGTGAGCGGGAATCAGCAAATTGGATTCCAACCCTTGCCGGCTGTGAAGGAAGAGCCGCTGCGACTGGAAGTGGAAGCCTTTCTGGCTTCCCTGGCCGATCGGACCTCCCCCACAGTGCCAGGCAAAGAGGGCCTTCGGGCGCTCGAAGTGGCGCTGGCGATTCTTGATAAAATCGAGGTGCACGCGAAGTTGGTCACGCAACGGCTCCAATAACTTACCTGGCGATTACCCGGCAACGGTGGGCAGGCATCTCACGTCTTTCATTCGGCCATCATGAACTCTAGCGCGGATTCCGGTCCCAATTTTCTGTTGGACTGGCACGAGTCCACGGACTCGCGGCGGCACTTTCAAGCGAGCGCAGGCTCGCTGGTGGTGCACGCCGGAATTGTGGCGCTGGTATTCTTCCTGGCCAGTCTGAGCGGCCCGCCGCCGAGGGAAGCCACGCTGATTGTTCCCGATTTCAGCAAAGCGGTTCACCTGGTGCTTCCGCGAGACCTTACCCAGAAGGCGCCCAATAAGGGCAAAGTGGCGAAGGAAGTGAACGTGGAGGATCTGAAGCCGCGCCCGGCGTCTCAGGAGCGGCTGCCTCCAGCGCCTGCCGTGCGGACGTTCCAACCGCCGAAGCCGCAGCCGCCCGGCCCTCCGGAGCCTGCGACACCCCGCGTAGCCGAACCTCCAAAAATCGAGACGCCGATCACGGCGCAGAATGCTCCGCCTTTGCCGCCCGCTTTGGCCGGTCCGCCCAAAGCGCCCACGCCTCAGATCCAGCCCGTGGAGCAGCCTAAGCTTGCCTTTGAAACGCCGGGACAGAATGGGCCCAGCGGGTATAAGGGGCAAGCGAAGCTGAACCCGCCGAAGACGGACGTGCAGGATGTGGTGCGGGACATGGCTCGCGGCGGTGGCGGGCGCACCCATATCGTGGTGGGCGACCTGGATCAGCCACCGGATCTGCCCAGCCAGCGCCTGCCCGCTCAGCAGCAAAGGCTTGGCAGCAGCTTGGAACTGATGAGCGATCCCATGGGCGCCGATTTGAAACCTTACCTGATCCAGGTTCTCGCGCTGGTGAAAAGGAACTGGTATGCCGTTATTCCCGAAAGCGCGCATTTGGGCGCGCAAGGATTGGTGGAACTGCAATTTATTATCGATCGCTCAGGCCAAGTGCCTAAGCTCGTGATTGCCACCCCGTCCGGATCGGAACCTCTAGATAAGGCGGCGGTGGCGGGAATCAGTGCATCCGTACCTTTCCCTCCATTGCCGAGCGATTTTAAGGGGCAACAAATAAGGCTGCAGTTTGCCTTTAAATACTGATTACTGCAGCACCACCAGGGGCGCGCGGGCGAAGCCGAATTTGCGAGCTTGCTCGTCGATCACGCTCACCTGGCAGGTGTACTGACCGGGTGGAATGTTGGCGAGCGGCATCTCGAACTGGAATGCCAAGGTGTTGGGGCGGCCCGATTTTGGCTTGGTGACGCGCACCGGCGCCGATTCGAAGGCCTTCGACTTGCCGCGAAACATCATCAACTCGGCTGATACGCTAGGCGTCGCGACGGTCCCGGGATCGTAGACTTCAAAATACACGTATAACTTCTGATTTTTTCGAAATACGCGTGTAATATCCGGGATCAGCTTCTGGCCATTGTCTACCAATGGATGTTCATTCAGCAGTTTTTTGTTGCCGCCCGCGTTCCCGATGCTGGCCGTCAGCGGCTCGCGCTGATTGCTCCATACCACCGAACTCATGCGCACCGACGTCGACTGTTTGCTCAGATCCGGAACAGTGAACTTCATTTCGAACGTCCCCATTTTGCCGTTCTGGTTTTCGCGGGCCAGGAACCGCAGATTATAGTCACCCGGCGGCAGCGTCACGCCCGTGTCGTATTCCACATGCCGCTGCGCGAGTTGCGCGGCGTTTTCTTCGGTTAGTTTGAGCTTGATCTCATCGCGAACGCCGCCCAGCATCTTTCCGCGCAGGTCGCGAATTTGCCCGATGAAATCGAGATCGGTGGTCGATTTGGGAGAAAGATCCAGCGCCGAGCCCGAAATGCGAACGGTGATCGGGACGAAGTATTTGTCTCGGGCCGTCTGAAAGTAATCCACTTCCATCGCCAACGGAAGATCGGTGAACGGATCGTCCAGCGTGAGCGCGTCTTCCAGCTGCCGCTCTTTATCGCTCGAATTCATCTTGCCCCAGACTTTGGCGGCGTAGTAACCCTTGCGGTAATCGATCTTCGCCGATTCGGTCAGCGACGCGATTTTCACGGTGACGTGACGGTACTTGCCATCCTGCGCAGGATTGGCGCTGTAATAGCCCAGGACGTAGTAACTGTTGATATCGGTTTGGACCGCCTTGATGCCGAGCGTCAGATCATTACTGTCGAGCAGGGCCTTCCCGCCGGTGTCGGCGGCCAGCGTATAGATAGTGTCCTGCGTGTCGTGAAACGACGTGCGAGCGCTCAATTGGGCGCTGCCGGTGAACACACCCGTGCCCTTGGGCGAGCCCTGCGTCGCATCCACCACCGGCGCCATGGCCACCAAGCCTCGCGCGTCAATCGGATAAAATGCAACGTTCGCCCGGACGGCGGCATTCACGGTGGCGCGAATCTGGGATTGATTGTCGACACCTGTCTTGCCGATGCCGCTTGAAAAATAGACCAGGGCTTTCTTTTCCGGAAACGGCGCCAGCTTGCGGGTGGCATCTTCGAGCGCGCTGAGCTTGCGATCGGTATTAAAGATATTGAACTCGGTATCGTCGGCGGTGAACTCGCCGCTATCGTCGGTGGCATCGGCCCCGGTGGCGGCCAGCGCCGCCAGCTCGCTGGAATCCCCGATGCGCAGCCCCTGCAGGGCCGTGACCAGCGTCTCGCGATCGTTGGTGAATTCCTGCACTACACGCAGCTGGTTGGTGAGCGTCATGATGGACACGGTGTCGGAAGCCGTCATTTGCGTGTCGATGAACTTCACGGCCGCTTCCCGCGCGCGGATCTGTTCGGCCGGCTGCATGGACGAAAGATCGAAAAACATGGCGATCAGACGGCGATCCTTTAACTGATCGGCCTTTACCGGAGGCGGCGGTTCTGACGGAGTGCTGGGCTTGGTTTCGGCCGTTCCGCGAGTCTTCAGCGTGGGCGCCGGAGCTTCCAGCGCGGGCAAGGTCTCGCCACCCAAATGCTCCAATTCAAAAACCGAGATCTGTTGCGGCTTGCCATCCTCAAGCAGCGTGAATTGTTCCTTCTTCAGATCCTCGATCGCCTTGCCGTTCTTATCCTTGACCGCGACGTTCACGATGACCAGGTTCGTGTTGGTCTTAAACGTGGGGGACGGCGTATCTTGCGCCAGTAGTCCCACGCAGGTCAGAGCCACGGAAATGATCCTGTGTGCAGTCATATATTCCTAAAAACGGAACCGGATGTTGATGTCGGCGGTTCGCATGGCGCCTGCGGTGGTGGGCAGGCCGTAGAGCGTGGAACCGAATACCGTATTCACGTTGGTGATGTTCACGTGGTTCAACGTGTTGGTGGTCTCGAGCCGCAGCTCAATGCGTTTGCGGCTGCCCTCGCCGCCCAGCGTGAAATAGCGTCCAAACGCCGTGTTGAGGGCCCAGGACCACGGCCCAGGGATGGTGTTGCGCCCTGCGTCGCCCAATTCGCCGGACACCGGATAGGTGAAGGCAGCCAGGTTGAAATATCCGCTTCCATCTTCGACGGGAAGGCCGGTAGCTTGGGCGCGTCCGCTTCCCACCACTCCGGTGCCCGCCGCGTTCGCTTGATTTCCGAGAATCTGCGCCGTCAGCGGGGTCCCGCTTTCGAGCAGGGCCGATCCGCTGAGAGTCCAGTTGCGCTTCCACCAACCGGCTTGGGTGGGTGTGCTCAGCACGTAATTGAGATTCAGCACGTGCGTCCGGTTAAAGCTCGACAGTCCCCGCTCGGCGCTTAAGTCGAAGGCGTTCTGCGCCACCACATTGCCTACGCCACCAAATGTGGAACTGTCGTCGATGGACTTGGAGAATGTGTAAATGATGTTGAAGGACATGTTGCGCGCGAAGCGCCGCATGAAGCGCGCCTGTCCGGCATGATAGATCGAATTGCCCCAGGAGCTGTCGTAAATGAACTGCTGGGCATTCGCGATCGGCAAGCTATCCTGCGATGTCAGCGGCGATGAGCCGATGGCCGCGCGATTCGGAACCGTTTCGGTATCCAGGTCGGTCCCTTTGGTTCCCAAGTAGCTCAGCTCGATGAAAAACGAGCGGCTCAAGTTTTGCTGCACACTCACGTTCCAGCTCTGCGCGTAACCGATCTTGTAATTCTCCTGAACCGCGTAGGTGTTCAGCACCGTGGCATTGGTGGGTGCGGTGGCCAGGCCGTTCTCCAAAGTCAATGGATTGGAGATGCTGGTGGTTAATCTTTGCGTGGTGGCGAAGGGCGGCTGCTCGGAAAGCTCCGTGGCCAGGCGGTTGAGCGCGGTTGGATTGTAGTAAATGCCGTAGCCCAAGCGGACCAGCGTGGAATGCTTGGTGCTCGGTTTCCAGGCCAGCCCGCCACGCGGCGCCCAGCCGTCGCGATCCGGCCTGATCAAGCTGTCCGGCAAGCCCGCAGTTCCCGGGTACACCGGTGTTACCGCCGTGAAGCCCGGCGCGATCTCGAGATTCGCGAGGTGGCCGTATTTCTCCGAGAGCGGAGAATAATATTCATAGCGCAGGCCGAACATGATCGTCAGGTTCGGATTCACCCGCCAATCGTCGTTGGCGTAAGCATCCCAGGCGTTCTGCCGGAAATACGTGCTGTCCCCTCCGAATTGAACCGCGCTGGATTGCGGCAGTCCGAGCAGAAAATCCGCGAAATCCAAACCGGTATTGGGAATCGGCTGGCCACTGGAATTGAAAGCGCTGGTGGCAATGCCGCTGAAAGAGAACGTACCGCGTGCATTCTGGTCAGTAACCGTATTGCGGTCCTGGCGCTTGAAATCCCCGCCGAACGTCATGGTGTGATTTTTCTTCACCCACATGTAGGAATCGCCTTCCTGCACATATTGCACCGCGGCATTCGAGGGAATGGCGTCCGTGAGACCGGAAAAGTTGGTGAAGCTGAGAGTGGGCGGCCCGTAGTTGATCGGCTCCTGCGAAGTTCCCTGGATACCGAGGTCGGCCGCTACATTGGTTCCGTACGAGAAAAAGGAATCCTGCGCGGTGCGATTGCGGTTGAAGGTCACTTGCGCGGTGTTGACGCCATTCGAGCCGACGTTGTGAGTCCAACTCAAATTCGTGTTGTCGCCAAAACCGCTGCCGGGGTCCAGAAATCCGAAGAGCTGCGCGGTATCGCTCTTGCGGCGCTGGAAACTTTCAGTCAGCGCCAGCCGGTCATTCTTGCCGAGGTTTTGATTGAGACGGATGCTGACGTTGTCGGTATCGGCCGGCACAGCCGTCACGAAATCGAAGTTCTGCACTGTGCCGGGAAGGTTGGGCAACGGGATATACTGCAGCAGCCCCGCGGCAGCCGGATTAAACAGGCTGCTGGGAACCACATTTCCCGGAAAAGGAGCGCCCGTGGCGGGATCGTAAATAGTTGGAACCACGCCATTGACCAAAGTCTGCGAGAAATTTCCGTTGCGTTCGGCGAGCGTCGGGACGGTGCCCACGTTGTAGGATACGCTTTGGCCGCGCGTGGAATAATAGCTGACCGTGAAGAACGTGGAATCGCCTTTCAGCAAATGCGGAATGCGCAGCGGTCCGCCGATCACCGCGCTCCAGCGGTAATTATTGAAATTCGGCTGGAGCTCAGGCTGGCCGCTCAGCGAGAACTGCTTGGCGTCGGTGTCGGCGCCCTGCCATTGGAACGACAAATTGCCATGAATTCCCTGGCGGCCGCGATTCGCGCGATTACCAATGAACCCGCCGTTGCCCCCCGGCCGTCGACGCTGACCACCCGGACCGCCGAACCCGCCACCGCCGCGTCCTCCGCCGAATCCGCCGCCGCCTCCACGTCCACCACCGAATCCACCACCGCCCCCGGGACCACCCCCACCGGGACCTCCTGGAGCGCCAGGGACACCGCCAGGCTGGCCTTCGACAGTGGCTCCCGCTAATCCACCGGGCGTTTGTATCCCGAACACCGGCCCGCGCAGACCGAAATCGTCCTGGCCGGTCTGCAATCCATTGCTGATAGATCCGTTCACCAGAAAAGCTTCGTTGGCGTTCGCCGACGGCGGCTGAGCGATGTCTTGCGGGGCGGACGCTGCCAACTGGTCTAGTTCGTTTTCCGTGCTTCCCGCGGCGGCGCGGAACCCGCCCTGCTGCTGGGGACGCTGGCCGGGCTCTCTCGGCTCTCTCTGCCGAACAGTTTGTAGATCGAGCAGCCACTCTGTTGCGGGTTGCGATCCGGCTGCGATCTGGATTTGCTTGTGAGCGGTCTGAAACCCAAACATCTGGACTTCCACGGTATAGGTTCCCGGCGCAAGACCGTCGAGTTGGTACGCGCCGGACTCATCGGTGGTAGTCATGACGCGGTGATCGCCTTGAATTGCGATTACCGTGGCTCCCGGCAAGGGCTGGCCGCCGAACTTGACCACTCCCGTGGATGTGACCGTCGACTGCGCACCCGCGGGCAGGCTTAGGGACGCGAGCAGAGCGGCCAACAAATAAAACCGGATCACTAGCTAAAGGATCGCACTTCCCCCGCTGACCGTTACCGAAATCGGTGTAAAAGAGGGTAAACGCGTTCAGTTACTTGGCTTTTAAGAGCACCACGGTGATGTTGTCCGGGCCGCCGGCCTGCTTGGCGGCATCGATCAGACGCTGGCACTTGGCCTGGAGGGAACCGTTGCCCGAGAGCGAATCCGCAATCACGCGCTGCTCCACCACGCCGTGCAGACCGTCGCTCGAAATCAGAATTAACTCACCAGGATGCGGGCGGACAGTGTAGGAATGCACGCGCAACTCGGGGCTGACGCCGATGGCCATGGTCAGCACGTGCCGCATGGGATGCGTCTTCAGCGCGGCCTCGTCGATCCCCAGGCGCCGGCCTACCTCGTTCACCCAGGTCTGATCTTCGGTGATGCCGGTGAGCTCGCCATCGTACACATAAACCCGGCTGTCGCCGACACTCGCGATCAGCAGTTCCGGACCCGATTCGAGCGCGGCAACCAGGGTAGTTCCCATACCCTCCAGGTCCGGATTGCTCGCGGCCTCTTTCATCACCCGCTGGTTGGCCTCGCGAAACGCCTGAGAAAGGGTCTCGGCGTCCGCATCCGGCGCGTTCTGAAGATATGAGGCCACTGTTTCCACGGCCAACTTAGAAGCGTGCTCACCGGCCTGAGCACCACCCATCCCGTCCGCAACAATATAGGCGCCTGTCGGAGAGATCAGGTAGAAATCTTCGTTGTTTTGGCGGACGCAGCCAGGATCGGATAGACCGAACGCTTCCAGCATGAGCTTTATGGATTATACCCGTTTCCCGATTTTGCTAGTTTCTCACTGCTTGTCAGGCTGTAAGACGGCCTTCAACTGCCAGTAAGCGCTCTCTTCGTAATTGGTTTTCAGGCGCTCCAGACCTTCGGTCTGCGCGTCGCCGGGCCGGGGACCACTGCGCTTTTCACAGCGATCGAGCAGCAGCGCGGCTACCTCGTCGCCCGGATCGTGATCGAGCACGGTATGGAAACGCTCTGCCGCGGCCATGAAACTACCGGCCCGCCATAGCGCGTAGCCCAAGTTGAACTGATACACCGAATCGCTGCTGTCCCCCTCCAAGGCTTTCCTGAAGTTGTCCACCGACGCAGCAAGCATGTTGGCGCGAGATTCCGCGGCCGCCAGGTTGTTGTACACCTCGCTCAAAGGAACTACGCGCGCCACTAACTGGAACGCCGCTTCGGCGCCTGCAAAGTCACCGGTGTGATAACGGCAAAGGCCCAGGAAGAAATTGGCCTCGTGGTAGTGGACGTCTCCAGGCGACACCTTTTGGAACCAGTCGGCGGCCGAGGCGTATTCCCGCTTGCTCCAGAGCAGACGGCCCAGCTGAAAGTCGGGCAAAGAATAGTGGGCATCCAAATGGGCGGCTTGCGTGAAGAACCGATGCTTATCGTCGGCGTTGGTGGCCAGCAATCCGCGGGTGTAGTTTTCCACGGCATCCACACGCACTGCCGGATGGCGTTGTTGGAACTCGGCTTCCGACGGCGCCGTGGCCGGTCTCAGATAGCGCAACGTTTGCCAGGCCAGATGCTCCTGCAGCCCGGCGAGATCTTCGAGCGCGCCCACTTCCCGGAACTCGGGGCCTTGCTTGACGTGCTTCAGGTCCAGCACGCGCGCGGTGATTTCGAGCGAGCCGCGGCTCTTGGCAGCCGGATCCTGGCCGGGCTTCACTTCGTACTGGCCGAAGACCACCAGCTCGGCATCCAGCTCCTCGCCGATCTTGACCACGGAGGCTTTGGTGAGCAGCGAGTAGGGACGAAGAGATAAGCGGCTATAGGCCTCAATGCGGTCGTCCCGATCGAGCGCCATCAGCCCCTCCGAAGACAGCGCTTCGCGGACCGATTCGGCGAGACTCTCACCCATCCAGTCCAGATTCGGATTCTTCGAAACGTTGAAAAAAGGCAGAACCAGGTAGGTGGCAGCCTGGGCGGGAGGGAGGATAATGCACAAGCACCCTAGGGCGCATAAGAAACGAAGCACGATTTCATTTTACCGCGCAACATGTTTTCATCGTGTATTGCGATTCGCCACAAAAATGAATGGCGGTAGCCTCTGTTCTTGCGGGAGAACTGGCCACCGCCTCAAAAGAGGCCCGGGGAGATGGAGCCTCAAAACGGAAAATTCTCAGTTGGTTGCGTTCGATGTTTTTTCGAATACGATCCGCGTGCTGGTGCCACCGATGCGGATCTCGTCCACTTGCATGCCGTTCAGACGCACGGCGGTTCGCGGATATTTCTGACTGTCGTTCTGAATGGACACCGGTGCTTCGGTCACGGTTTTGCCCTGCTTGATGACCACCATCTTGTCCTTCAGCTCCACTTTGTAGTCGCCTGCTTTCAGTTCAGACCCATTAATCATGACGGGTTGGTAGAACGTAACGTTGTAGCTGGACGCAGCGCTCGCGACGACCAACGCGAGGGACGCAAATCCTAATACCATTTTCTTAACCATAGTTGTAACTCCTCAACTTTTGTAACTGAATTTCGATGCAACTTACTAACTTCAATTACTTATACGTTGCGGGAGTGTTTGTGTTCCGAAGAAAGTGTGTCTATTTTTTCTTAAGCCGCGCGGGCGCGCTGCAGAATTGCGAGCGCTTCGGTTTGCACTTGCGGATCGTCTCCGAAACCGGAAATCCACTGCACGTCTTGTCCTTTTCTAAACCAGGTTAGTTGGCGTTTAGCGTAGCGCCGAGTTTCCTGTTGCGTGGACTCCAACGCCTGTTCCCCGGTGATCAAACCTTCCATCGCCTGCAGCGCTTGTTTGTAACCCAGGGACTCGAAGGGTTTCGCATTCCGTGGAACTCCCGACGCGAGCAGACCGCGCACTTCATCCAAGAGGTCTGCTTCAAACATTTTTCTAGCGCGCTCATTCAACCTGGCATAGAGCAGATCGCGTGGCGGGTCCAGCCCGATCTTTACCGGCAGGTAGCCACTCAGCGGGGCCCGGCCGCGTTCGAACATCGACGATAGGGTGGCTCCATCGAGCAGGCGGACCTCTAAGGCACGCATGGTTTTGTTCTTATCGTTGGGATGAATGCGCATTGCAGAGGGGGGATCGAGACGCGTCAGTATTTTATGCAAGCTCCCCGCGCGCTTTCGCTCTCGTTCTTGAAGACGAGCGCGCAGAGCATTGTTACGCGCGGGTCCGGGCGACAGGCCCTCCAAGAGTCCGCGTAAGTAGAAGCCGGTGCCGCCCACCAGCACCGCAGTCCGCCCTCGCTCGGAGATTTCCTGAACTATCGCTGCAGCTGCGCGGGCATAATCACCCGCTGTGAACAGGTCCGTGGGATCCACGATATCGATTAAGTGATGAGGTATGCCTTGCCGTTCGGCGGGAGGAACTTTTGCGGTGCCAACGTCAAAGCCGCGATAAACCTGCACGGAGTCAAAATTGACGATTTCTGCTCCGAGGGTGCGCGCGATATATAGGGACAGGTCACTTTTGCCGGAGCCTGTGGGCCCCAGTACAACCGGGAGAGGGATCAAACTATTTTCGGGCACTCTCCCGATGATGGTAGCGTGCTACTCGATAAATCCGCGCCAGGTTTTGCCGCGCCCATCGCGAAGCACCACGCCGAAGCTGTCGGAAACTCCCGTGATGGTGCGGCCGTTGGCGTCGCGAAACGTATAGCGCACGGATTCTTCGGTCACTTTTTCCGCAGTGCCGCGCCAGATGTTTCCGAATTCGTCGCGCAGGCGCAGATGATCGCCATGGCCGAAGCCATAAAGACGAGTATTGGTACCCTCTTCTTCGAAATTGAAGAAGCCGCCCGGCATTTTGCTGTGGACGCGACGGCGCTTGAAGATACCACGGTGGATCATTGAATCTATTATCAGGACCTTTGTTGAAGTTGCAGATCAGGCAATCGCCTTAAGCGGTGGATCTGCATACCTTAAGTTTTGCCCGGTTCGGACGCTGTTGCGGCACCTAGCCGGCTCCTGGCATTCTTACAAAGACCACTGCTTCGCGCCTCGGAGGCAGCGACGGTCGTAGCTCACTTATGCGAATTGTTCTCCAGCGCGCTAAGAGCGCTCGCGTCGATATCGCGGGCGAAACGGTCGGCTCTATCGGAATCGGTTTAGTGATTCTTCTCGGCGTCACTCAAACCGATCAAGAACAGGACGCCCGGTATCTCGCGGACAAAGTGATGCAACTTCGCATATTTCCCGATGAAGCGGGCCGCATGAATCGGAGCTTACTCGAAGCGGGAGGCGCGCTGTTAGTGGTTTCCCAGTTTACGCTTTATGGGGATTGCAGAAAAGGGCGGCGGCCGAGCTTCGATCATGCCGCTCCTCCGGAACAAGCGCGCACATTGTACGAGTGCTTCATTCAGCATTTGAAATCAAGTAACATTGCAGTGGAAACAGGCGTCTTTCAGGCCGAGATGGAGGTTCACCTCATTAATGACGGTCCGGTGACTTTCATACTGGACTCGAAGCCAGTTTTGGTGGGGCGATCTTCAACGGAAGAAGCCTGACAAAGTGACCAAGAGAGTTACCCCATCCTGGCGTGCGGTTGGGTATCATCTCATATTAGAAGCAGCAGAATAGGAGCACCAATGCCTCGTACAGGAAATCTCATTCGCAATCATTCCTTGCTGACGGCGGCCCTCGAGGGACTGGAGTTGCAGAAACAGCGAATCGACGAGCAAATTCAAGAGGTGCGTTCACTGTTAGGGAATACCCCCGCCCGTCGTGGACGTCCGCCCGCATCAAAGAACAAGAGTTCAACCAGCAACGGCTCCGGGACTAAGCGCCCGGCACGGCTCAGCGCGGCGGCGCGTAAACGGATCGCGGCAGCTCAGAAGCGCCGGTGGGCCGAGTACCGTAAATCAGCGGGCGGCAAATCCGAATAGGTCCACTCAAAGCGCCGCGCGATTTCGTCTACCGATCCGGAGGCAACTAACTGGCCCTTGTCGAAGAACACCGCGCGAGTGGCCAGCGACGCCGCTAAGCTGACATTATGCGTAACGATCAACTTACCCTGGGGAAGGCCCCGGAGTAACTGAAGTAAGTTATGTTCGGCGGGAGGGTCTAAGAAGGTAGTGGGCTCGTCCAATACCAGGATCTCGGGCTCCATGACCAGGACGCCTGCCAGCGCTATCCGCCTTTTCTCGCCGGCGCTCAAATGATATGGCGCTTTATTCCAGACATTCGCCAAACCGGCCTGTTCCAACACTAACTTTGCCTTGGCGATTGCCACTTCCTCCGGCACGCCCTGATTGAGCGGGCCGAAGGCCACGTCGTCCAAAACGGTGGGCATGAAGAGCTGCTCGTCTGAGTCCTGAAACACCATCCCGATCTTGGAGCGGATCTGCGGCAGAGTTTCTTTCGTTAAAGGCAAACCGCAAACCGTGATGCTGCCCTCTCCGCGCAACACGCCGTTGAGCTGCAGGACGAAAGTGGTTTTGCCGGACCCATTCGCTCCCAACAGTGCCACTGTTTCGCCGGCTTCGAGCGTGAAATTGACGCCCTCCAAGGCCTTGGTTCCGTCTTCATACTGAAAATGAAGATCGCGGACTTCGATCAACGGACCGGCGGGAGCTGTCAGGAGACTCATGCCACGCGCACCAAGATCAAGAAGGCCGAGACGATGAACAGGAACGCAGCGTCCCGAGCGCCGAAGCGTGTCGCGCCGAGGAGCGAAAAACGCCCCGAGAATCCCCGCGCCTGCATGGCGCGATGAACGCCTTCGGCTCGCCCGTAGGAACGCGCAAAGAGCACCGCGAGTGCGCCGCTGGCAGCGCGAAATCTGGATTTTCGCCGACGGCCCCCAGTTCCCTCGCGACAGGCGGCAGCCAATCGCATGTGTTGCGCCTGCTCGGAAAGCACGAACAGATAGCGATAAAGAAATTGGGCCACTAACACCAGTAAGCGTGGGGTGCCCAATCTTTCCAGGCCGGCGAGTAATGATGGCAATGGCGTTACGCCCGCGAGTAACAGCACCGCAACTGTAGATAGATAGCTCTTCTCCACTAACGCCAACCCACGCAGCGGTTCGCCCGCCAGCCAGCTGATCAACGCGAAAGTAAGTGAAAAGGGCAGTACCGCCAGAGCGCGAAACAATACGCCGCCGAGGGGCAGGCCCGCGATTAGTATCGTCGCGGCCAACAGCGCCGAATATGTCGCCAGAATGGCGACCGCCTGGGCCGGAGTGGTCGCCATCAACACCAGAAACACCAGCAGCGTCAGGATCTTCGCACGCGCATCGCGGCGATGCAGGGGACTCGCGCCCTGACTCCATCGGTCCAGCAGAACGTGATGCAATCAAGCGCTCCTGCGGCGGACCAGCCAGCGCGCGGTGGCGGCACATAGTGCGTAGATCAGAAACAGCCCGGAGAGCCCTGCTGTGGCTCTCCTGACCCATGCCGATTCGACAAAAGATCCAAACGTGTAATCCGCGAGGGGCGCATGCAGCACGGTCTTGGCTGTCAGGCCCAGTTGGATTCCCAGCCGCTCAATTCCATCGGGCGCCGCCGAAGCCACTAGAAATCCAACCGCGCCCAACGCGATGGCCAATCCGCTGAGGACGGCGAGAGTGCGCCGATTGGAAGCCTGCACCTGAGGAACGAACCTGGCATCCAGTTTCTCCATGGCCCGTATAACGGCAATTGTGATCGCGCCTTCGATGGCCGCGCTGGCCGCAAACAGCGCCAGCGAAATGATGACCATCGGCCGCGGCATAGCGACGCCCGACATCAACAATTCGCCGAGCGCGAGCGCTCCACTTACCATCACCGACAAGAAAGCTCCCACGAAAATCGCGGGCCGGCGCCAGCGAGCGCCCCACACATGCCATGGCCAGTAACCAGCCAGCACGCCCACCACTGCCATATTGAAGACATTGGCGCCGAGCGCGAGCACACCGCCGTCCTGAAACACGAAGGCCTGGATGGCGATGATTACCGTCATCACCAGTACCGCCGGAGCCGGGCCCAGCGTGTACGCAAGCAACGCTCCACCCACCAGATGGCCGCTGGTTCCGATGCCCACCGGGAAATTGATCATTTGCGCCGCAAATACGAACGCACCCATCACACCCAGCAGCGGGATACGCGTGTCGTCCAGCTGGCGGCCGGCCTGGCGCACCATGAAGCCTACGGCGGGAATGGCGATGGCGTCGAGCGTCGCCCACACCGGCGGAGATAGAAAATTATCCGGAATGTGCATCGCGCCGCAGGTCTCAAAGTAGCACGATTTTCCGAAGCGTGTGACGCCTTGCCGCCCGATGCCGGCTCCGCTAATCTGGCTATACCCATGAGCGATCTTAGCCGGATTGGAGTGGCGATCGACGCCAGCCTGCTGAAGAAATTCGATCACCTGATCGCCTCTCGCGGATACACCAACCGCTCGGAAGCCTTTCGAGACTTGATCCGCGACGAGCTGGTAGAAAAAATGTGGGAACGCCCGGATGCCAACGTAGTGGGAACCGTCACGCTGGTCTACGATCATCACGTGCGGCTGCTGAACGAAAAGCTGACCGATCTTCAACACTCCCACTTTCACAACATTCTTTCGACCATGCATGTGCATTTGGATCATGACAACTGTCTGGAGGTAGTGGTGGTGAAGGGAAAAGCCGGCGCAGTGAAGAAACTCGCCGACGCCTTGCTCAGCACCAAAGGGGTGAAGCATGGACGCCTCACCATCACCTCCACCGGTGCGGAATTGTGATCGTCGGAACGGGCGTGGATCTGGCTGAAGTGGACCGCATTCGCGCGGCGATCGAACGACATGGACGCCGCTTCATCGAACGCATCTACACTCCCGCCGAAATCGCCTATGTCGAGCGCAAAGCCAACCGGTACGAGCGTTACGCCGCGCGCTTCGCCGCCAAGGAAGCCGGGATGAAAGCCATCGGAACGGGGTGGAGACGCGGCGTCCGCTGGCGGGATTTCGAGGTAACGAACCTTCCGTCGGGCCGTCCGACGCTGAAATTCCATGGGGTGGCATCCCGATTCGCGGATAGCCTGGGAGTCCGCAATATTGCGCTTTCCATCACACACACAGCGGTGCAAGCCATGGCGATCGTCATTTTGGAATCCTAGCAGGTTGTTTGAAAAAGCCCCTCCAAACCAGCGAACCGAAGGCGTGGGCGCCTACGCCACACGGGCCATCGATACCATAGGTGTTCCCGTGTAGGGCGGACTTCAGTCTGCTGGGCTTTTCAGCAAGCTGTTAGCGGTTTAGGGGAGAGAAGTTCCGCTAAATGACCACTAGTCCTTTGTCCAAGAGTTTCGATGCTCCTCCGGATCACGCTCGTGCTCGCGCTGACCTCCGCCTGCCTGGTCCCTCAACCGGCGCCGGCGCAATCGCCCGATCCAGCTTATAAGCCTCTGGAAAGCGCCTACCAGGGCCTGCGCGAAAAGAACTACGATCGAGCCATCGCGGGCTTCGAGCAAGCCATCGCACTGGCGCCCGATCGCGCGTCCATCCATAAGGACCTCGCGTACGCGCTGCTCAAAGTTGGAGAGAATGAAGCCGCGCGCGATCAATTTCGTGAGGCCATGCGGATCGATCCCACGGATCAACATGTGGCGCTCGAGTTCGCATTCCTGTGCTTTGAGACCAACCAACGAGCCCTGGCGCGCCGCATCTTCGACCGCGTTCGCCAGATACGCGGCACTACTTCCGATTCGAGCATTCAGAGCACAGCGGAGCAGGCGTTTCAAAACATCGACCAGCCTCTCGCCGCAGGCATCGCGCGCTGGCAAAAGGCGCTCGAAGTGCAACCCGATAATTTCAGCGCGCATCAGGAACTGGCTACCTTGGCCGAGCAGCGGGATCAACTCGATCTCGCCGCCGAGCATTATGAAGCAGCCTGGAAGCTCAAGCCCAGCGAGCGTTCGCTCATGCTCGATCTGGGCCGTGTCTGGACGCTACTGGACCGCGACGAGGACGCCTATGTCCTGCTGCTCGCCGCATCGCGCGGCAGACCTCCGCGTGTCGCCGAACAGGCCCGAGGAATGCTGCCCGATCGTTATCCTTACGTCTACGAATTTGAAAAAGCCATCCAGCTGGATCCGGGCAACTTCGAATTACGCCGCGAATACGCCTACCTGCTACTGGCAATGGAAAAGAAGGAGGAAGCAGAGCGCGAGTTCGGCGTCCTCCACAATATGGCGCCGGACGATCTGCTCACCTCAGCGCAGCTCGGCTTTCTGCGTTTGAACCGGAAAGATTTCGCCGGCGCGCAGCCATTGCTGGATCAAGTGCTGAAAGGGAACGATGAGGAACTGGCGGACCGCGTTCGCGTCGCCCTCAAGCAGCCGCAAACCTTGAACCGTAAAGAGACTTCGGCGCAACGGACTTCCGAACAAGCCAAAGCGCTGGCCGAAAAGAGCATGCAGGCTGGCTACTTGAAGGATGCTCTCAAGTACCTCACCATCGCCCACGAAAACGACCCGGTGGATTTTTCCACCATGCTCAAGCTAGGCTGGGTCTACAACGTCCTGCACGACGATCGAGACGCCGTGAAGTGGTTCAAGCTGGCCAGCAAAAGCTCAGACCCTTCTATCTCTTCGGAAGCCGGCAAGGCCTATCACAACCTTGCGCCACAGTTTCAGCGCCTGCGCACCACCGTTTGGATCTTTCCATTCTTCTCCACTCGCTGGCATGACGTCTTCGGTTACGGACAAATCAAGACGGAGTTGAAGCTTGGCCGTCTTCCCATTCGTCCCTACCTCTCTGTGCGATTTGTCGGCGACACACGTGGAACCATCGGGCCCACAGAAGGCAACACCGCCCCCCAATATCTTTCGGAAAGCTCCTTCATCATCGGTGCCGGCATGGCTACGCTTCCCTGGCGCGGCATCACGGGTTGGTTTGAAGCCGGTGAGGCAGTGAAGTATCTTCCCAGCCGCACCGACGTTGGTGCGATGATTCCCGACTATCGCGGCGGCGTCTCCTACAGCAAAGGGTTCGGCCATCTCTTGACGAGTTCCAAAGGCCTCTTCTTTGAAACCAACGATGATGCGGTCTTCGTCAGCCGCTTTCAGGACGACATGCTTTATTACACGCAAAACCGCGCAGGCTACACATTCGCTTCCTGGGAGCGATTCGGCGGACCGCAAGCGCAGGTCTATTGGAACGGCAACGCTACCGCGGACCGGCTACATCAATACTGGGCCAACTACGCCGAAACCGGCCCCGGCCTACGCTTCCGCTTTCGTGATCTGCCAAAATCTTTGCTCTTCTCGGTGAACTTTCTGCGCGGCGCCTACACCATCAATCTGGACAATCCGCGCCGGCCCAATTTCTTCGATCTGCGAATTGGAGTCTGGTATGCATTTTCGCGCTAACGCCGCTCTCGTCTTGTTTGGTTGGGTCACATCGCTGCCCGCCGCCGCGACATTCCACTACCACATCGCTGGTGACGATCCCGGCCCGTGGCCGCAAATTTTTTCTTCCATCGGAATCGCTCGCGCTGCCGGAGGCCCGGCGAATTTATTTGTTGTTCGCAACGTCGCACCGGGAGCCATCCCACAGTGGATCCAGCGCATCGAACAAGGCGGGATCGTGGTTTTGGAAGGCGAGGGGGCACTGGCCGCCGCGCTCGGCATCACACCAGGAATACAACGCGTGGTGGTGCGGAGCATCGTGGATCGGCACGCGCCCAATCTGCCGATCGTTTGGGAAGCGCCGCTCGAAATTGCGGTCTTCGATATTCCCAAGGAAGCCACCGTTCTTGCCACCGAGCGCTGGGACCATGCGCCGGTGATAGTGGCTCTACATCGCGGCTCCGGCGCGGTGCTGTGGATTGCCGCGTCGCCCGGCAAGGAAGGATACGAACGATTCCCGTACCTGCTCGAAGCCCTCCACGATCTCGGCATGCAACCTCCCTTTCAAAGCCAACGCTTGTGGGCTTTTTTCGATGGTTCCTACCGGTCGCGCGTCGATCTCGATTACTTCGCCCAGCGCTGGCGGAAAGCGGGCATCGCCGCGCTGCATGTCGCCGGCTGGCACTACTACGAACAAAACGCCGAATCCGATGAATATCTGCGCCGGCTCATCGACGCGTGCCACAAGCAGGCGATCCTGGTTTATGTGTGGCTGGAACTGCCGCACGTCAGCGAAAAATTCTGGGACTCGCATCCCGGCTGGCGCGAGAAAACGGCCATCCTCCAGGACGCTCAGCTCGACTGGCGCAAGCTGATGAACCTGAACAATCCGGAGTGTGCAGCCGCCGTCTCGGAAGGCGTGAAGCAGCTCATGAACCGCTTCGATTGGGACGGCGTCAATCTGGCCGAGCTGTACTTCGAATCGCTCGAAGGCGTAGCGAACCCGGCGCGCTTCACGCCTATGAACCAAAACGTTCGCGACGAATTCCGCGGCCTCGACGGCTTCGACCCGATCGAGCTGTTTCAATCCTCGAAGCCCGACAATACCCGGCTCCGATCGTTTCTCGACTATCGCGCCGATCTGGCCCGCCGCCAGCAGGAGAAATGGATCGGCGAGATTGAAACCATCCGAACATCGAAGCCCGATCTGGACTTTGTCCTCACTCACGTGGACGACCGCTTCGATACCCGCATGCACGATCTCATCGGCGCCGACGCCGCGCGCGTTCTCCCTCTTCTCGACCAGCACGACTTCACGTTCCTGATTGAGGATCCCGCCACCATCTGGAACCTCGGCCCGCAGCGCTATCCGCAAATCGCCGCGCGTTACCAGCCGCTCACCACCCATTCCAACCGGCTGGCCATCGACATCAACATCGTCGAACGCTACCAGGATGTCTATCCGACGAAGCAACAAACCGGAACCGAATTGTTCCAGCTGGTGCATCTGGCCGCGCAGAGCTTCTCGCGGGTGGCGCTGTATTTTGAGAATTCCATCCTCACACCCGATCTTCCATTGCTGGCCTCAGCCGCTGCCAGCGTCGACAAGGCGGAACAGAACGGATCGCGGATGGTGATTGAATCGCATAACGGGGTTGGCGTACCCTGGCAGGGACCGGCACTGGTCAATGGACATCCCTGGCCCGTTCACAGCGATACCATGCTCTGGCTGCCGGCGGGACCTAACGTCATCGAACCCGCGCCCGCGGCTTCCGTTCCCAAAGATCCCCCGCTGCGGATGGTCGATTTCAATGGAGATCTGAGTTCGGCGAGCGTAGTTACGGACGGCCTGCGCTTCACTTATGAGAGCACCGCGCGGGCCCTGGCTGTATTAAACGCGCGTCCTAAGAAGTTTGAAATCGACGGAGCGCCCCATGAGCCGACCTTGCTCCCGACCTTGCCCCAATCTGGGCCGGGCTTCGTTCTGGCCTTACCGCGAGGCCATCACGTCGTGCAGTTGACGCTCTAAATCGCTGGTCAGTTCCTTGGCGCCCCAAACTAATTCAACGGTGCAGGATCCCGGGATCGGGATTCCGTTTGTTTTGCCCGGCGTGAATCGCCATTGGCTCACCAACGCGGTCGCTTCGCTGCCCCAAACGGGGATGGAGCTGTTCAGCACTTGAAAGTGCAGCGGGGCGCCTTGTTCGTCGACGTCGAATTTGAGCTTTGCGGTAGCCAGGCGCCCCACCGCCGCCAGCACACCGCCCTCTTCCAACGCCTCCGGACCAATGCCGGCGCCAATGGGATACGGAGCGCTGGCGAATACCGGGCGTGAGACACCCGCCGGCGTGTCGAAGTGCACCTGAATCAGGTGCCAGCGCGATCGCTTCGTGCCTAGCCGAAAATCGACCGCGATTTGACTGGCTACCTTCGCTTGCGATGGGTACACTCTCGGCTGGAAGTGCCACTGCTTCACCGCTTCGATGGCATTCTCGTCCAGCCCGAGCCCGAGCGACTGCCGCACTGTAAGGTTGCGCGCAAAACCTTCTTCATCGATCACGCCATCCAAGAACACCGTGCCTTCCAGTTCGGCGATGCGCGCCTCTTCGGTATATTCCGGATCCGTTTTCTGAATCGGCTGGTCGCTGAACGAGGGATGCGGAAGGTATACCGCTTGCCCGGCATGCTGCAGGTAGTTGTTCGCTTCGTCCAGCGCGCCGTTGGTGTTGTCACCCGTTCTGGCGGCTTGCCGATATTCGTTGATGGCGCGATCGTGCTGGCCGGTGAGGTCGAAAATTCTGGCCAACTGGATATGCGACCACACCTCGGTCCACTTGGGATCCTGATCGCCGTTCAATGCTTCGCGAAATTCGTTCGCGGCAGACTGAAGATTGTCTTCCTTGAGATACGATTCGCCCAGACGGAAGTGTACCAGCGAGCTACTGGCCGGATTCGGTTGCGCACGGCGGTGCGCAGCCACTGGCGGATTATCCTGACAGAATCCGAGAACCAATGGCAGGCACAACAAACCGGCCATGACCAGCGCTCGCATCCAGTCCGGCATACTCCCTGTGCTGATTATGACTTTGCGCTACACCGCTCGCAAGCCCCCGCCCGAAAAATAGATTGACTCGCCGGGGCATTTGCCTTACACTGTTGGACAAATGGCGAAACCCGATTCCATAGGCCAATTCGAACAATTGGTTCTTACGGCGATCCTGGCCCGGCGCGAAGATGCGTACGGAGTCAGCATTCATTCCAAGGTGGAGGAGCTGGCCAATCCCAAGGCGGTTTCGCTCGGCGCCGTTTATGTCACGCTTGACCGCCTGGAAGACAAGGGCATGATCAGGTCCTGGCTCTCCGATCCCACACCCGAACGCGGCGGCCGCGCCAAACGTTGCTATCGCTTGGAGGCCCTGGGTGAGCGTGCGCTGGAAGAATCGGCCGTCACCGCCAAGCGCATCTGGGACGGCATCGTCGAAGTGTGGGGCAAGGAGTGGGCCAAAGCAGGTGGCAAAAAGTGGGTGGCCGGGTGAATACGTTCGATTGGCTCGAAGGCATTACTGCGCTCTGGATCCCTCCCGCTTGTCGCGAAGAAGTGCTGGGTGATCTCCGCGAGCGCAACACCGCGCCGCGGCGATATGCGCTGGATGCTATTCGTGCGGTCCCGCTTGTGATCGTGAGCAGAATCCGCCGGACGACGGATCCCCAACTGCTCCTGATGCACGCTTTCGTCCTGTATCTTTCTTTTTACGTTACCTGCTGGTTCAAGGACCGTGCGCTGCTCTATGAGCCATGGGCGCTCGCGCGCCTCGCGATTCTCGGCGCCGTAATGTTGCTGGCGCTGGTGCTCGAAGATGCCTACGCCCGGCCGGGCCATCGATCGCCTCTGCGGCTAGTTCGTGGACCGTTGCTCGGCGTCGCTTGGATGCTTCTCTCTCAAGCGATGCTTCTCTCCCAAGCCGCCCTATTGACTGGCCATTCGCCGCTGACGCTTCCCTGGTGGATCCTGTTGTACGGTGGCGCTTTTGGTCTGCTGCTGACATCAGCCCTTCGAATGCTGTTTTCGCCCCAATGGCCGTCTACGCAAGGAAAGATATAGGAGTTTAGGTATCGTAGGTTTCGAACTCGAGTTGATCGCCGCGGGTGGTCTTGGTGGCTGCCGCAGTGCCGCTCGGGAGTTCGAGCACCGAGTGCGCCCACAAGCATGCCGCCATACGCCAGCGCGGCATCGCAGCGCGAATCTTCACCACTTTGCGCTTCTTATCCAGGAACAACACGTCGATGGGGAACTTCATGCCGACGGTGTGAACGCCCTCGCAAGGTTTAATCCACAGCCCTTCACCGGGGTCCAGCCGTTCATGCTTCAATAACCCGGTTTTGCGGGTGGTACTGGTGTCGGCGATCAGGGCGCGATCCGCCAGCATCGTCTCCCGGGATGGATTGTGTACGCGCAGCCGTCGCATAGAGTCCCGATAAACTATCGGTTGGCGCCAGCGGCGGCCTTAGTCCGATACGCTATTTCCCGGCGCTTTCCCAGCCGGTCTTCGAGTTATACGGCATCATGAACCCCATGGCCTCAATCTCGTGGAGCTTGCCGTCCTGGATCTTGAAGATGTGCGCGGCGGGCAAATCGAAGGGCTTGAAAGGCATGTCGATCTTTTCGAGGCCCGGGACGCCGACAATCTTGACGTAGTTCTGCTCCATAGGCTGACGGAATTGGGAGAGCCCAAATACCAGCCCGGTTTCCGGATCGGCGATCCACACGCGGCGCGGCTCAATGCGGGTGATGTAGTCGAAGGTGTGGGTCTTAATCTGTGCGGCGCAACCCATGGCACCGGTGGTTCCCAACCCGGGCGTCTTCGACGGCGGATTTCCCGTGGTCTGCATTCCGTTCTCGTGGCGCAGGCAATCGTCGGCGAACGGCGCGTTGTTACCATCGGCGGTCACCAGCGCGGTGTAATAGGACTCGCCGATTTTGAGCATCTTGTCGCGCGGCATGCGCTCTCCGGGCGGCACCGTAGCTAGGAACGCAGGACGCGCTGACTGCAGATTCTTCAGGCTGGTTTCCCGCAGATCGCGCGCGATCAAGTGCTCCGCTTCAATGATCTTCCCATCCCTCAGCTTCAGCCGCAGACCAAACTGAATTGGCTTGCCGCCTTCCCGCATGACACCGAGCAATCCAACTTGCTGCGCCACCGGATCGGGGACGTAGATCTTGAACGTGGTGGGGCCTTCTGACGCCGTCTTCCACAACCCTTCTCCTGGCTTCATCGGGACTGTGTTCTCGACGAACTTCACGTCAGTGGCGAATGCCACTTGCGACGGATCATGCGCCACCAGTGCTGCGATGTAAGTATCCACCGTTTTGTCCAGGCACGCGCGGTCGCATTTCACCGCGCTCGCGGCACTGCACAACGTCGCGCCGGCCAAGCCCAAAATGATTGCGCTTCTGGTGATTGGATGCATGTGATTTGTTCCAGGCCGTAGTCAGTATATACCTTGCATGCAGGTCCGGAGAACGTAGTATGATGACCAAGCAACCAGGAGAGAATCGTATGAAATCTACAGGAATAACGCTGTTGGCCGCGAGTCTGACGCTAGGGGGCCTGGGCTCGCTCTCGGCTGAGTCTATCAATCCGCCCACCATGCCCCAAACCGCGCCCATGAACAAGCAGGAGAAGAAGAACCTGGACATGGTGCTGGAATGGTGGCGCATCGTGATTCAAGGCGGGCACCTGGACCAGGCGCCCAAGTATCAGGCCGAGGATTACATCCAGCACAATCCCAACGTCAACACCGGCCGCGCCGGCTTCGTCGCATTCTTCAGCACCTTCAGCAAACCGAAGAATCCGATCCCCGACAAACTGGAAAACCCGCCGGTGGTGATGGGAGCGAGAGGCGACTTCGTATGGCTCATCTTTGAGACGGAATCGAAGGACCCACGTAATCCGGCGAACACCTATCACTCGAATAGCTTCGAAATGATTCGCATCCAAAACGGCAAGGTGCAGGAGCATTGGGACAGCGCGATGAAGATGAAAGGCTCCGGCAACATCACCACCGGCGTGTCTCCTAAGCCGCCGTCGGAATGGAACCTCGGCAAGCGGAACAAGGAAGAGGATGAGACGCTCGCCATGGCCACCGAAGAGTTGAAGGACATGCTGCAATACGGCCACCTGGAGCTGGCCGACAAGACCATGGATCCGGGCTACATCCAGCACAATCCCAACGTGCCGCAGGGACGCGACGGATTCAAAGCGTTCATGAGCCGCGTTCCCGGACGAACTCCGCAGGAGATCAAGCCCGAATGGAAAAACGCTCCGGTGCTGACAGTGGTCGACGGCCCCTATTCGGTGATGATGTGGGACCGCAAGGCGCCGGATCCGGATGATCCCAGCAAGATGTACACCTGGAACCATTACGACGTGGTTCGCATGGAAAACGGCCACATCAAGGAACACTGGGACGAAGCCAGGATAAATCCGCCCGCTCCCAACGCGAATAAGTAGGAGTTCGCGATAAAGTCGATCATTGCCATTGGCGTCCTCGGGAGCGCTACGCTGTTTCGGGTCATCGCGGCGGAGCCCGAGTGGGGTCCATCGCGCGTGAACGATTGTAACCGGGAGTGCCTGGTAGGCATCATGGACGGCTACATGAATGCCATCTACAAGCACGATCCCAAGGCCGTGCCCCCGCTGGCGATCGACGTCCGCATGACGGAGAACACCGGGCGCATGGACGTGGGTGAGGCGTGTTGTGGCGCTCCAAAGTGGAAGCCACGCCGTTCAAGATTTACGTGGCCGCTGAATCACTTTCCGGTCATGTGCTGGACGGATTTTTCGTTCTCCAGGCAAATCTCGTCCGCCAGCTCCGTGTCCACCTGAATGGCCTGCTTCAGCGTCACTGTCCAGGGCTTGGTGTAAGCCTTCGGATCGTTGACCGTTACCTCGATCTCGAGGCTGCCGTAACCAGGCCTGCGGAACCGCTCGGTCACTTTCGCAGCGCTCGTCATCGGATTGCCCTTCATGTCTAGCCAAAGGTCGTCGCGGAATCCGATGCTCTGCACCACTAGCGTGTCACCTTCCCACTTACCGGATGAATAGCCGTTCCACGACGGCTGCGGATCTTCCGGAAACGGGCGTCCGTCGGTGAAAACCTGCCGGTAGCTAGCGTTGAATTCGTCCAGAATCACGAGCAGCCCCGGAATCTGGATGATCTTTTTTGCAAATGTGGGAAAGCGAAGGCGCGCGGAAAATTCGGCGGCATGCAGCGCGCATGTGGATCGTCTTTCGAGAGGTCTGCCACCCGCTGCTTCACCAGCGCGGCAGCCCAGGGCTGATAAGGCAAGCCGCCGGGCACGTTCGTCCCGAAATCCACAGCCTCGTGCGATAGCGGAATCTTCTCGATGCAGTCCTGGCCATCCCGCAGGTCCTTGGGGCACGGCAGCGCATTGCCTGCCAGCCAGATCCCCGATAGATCGGGCTTCCCGTCGGCGGTCTTGGGCGCGGGAGCATTCAGATCCGGCTTGCCGTTGGCCAACCGGGGAACGCCCGGGGTGGGATAGTGAAACCACTGCGCCGGCAGCGGAATCACGCCGAACAACACGGCCGCGGCGAGAGTAAGTCGCAAACCCATTCGCATTATCGTGTTCCATGTTATCGAAGTACGGCGTCAAACCAGGGAACGGAGGTGGCATGACTGACTCGCTCTTCGACGTCATAGTCCTAGGCGCGGGACCGACCGGCGAAAACGTTGCCGATCGCGCGGTTAAAGGCGGGCTCACGGCTGCCATCGTTGAATCGAACTTGGTAGGAGGCGAATGCTCGTACTACGCGTGCATCCCGAGCAAAGTGTTGCTGCGCAGTTCGGCCGCGCTCGAAGCCGCACGCCGCGTGGAGGGCGCGAAACAAGCCATCACGGGAGTGCTCAATGCCTCCGCTACTCTCGCGCGGCGCACTAGCTTCACCTCGTCCTGGAGCGACGCAAGCCAGGTGGAATGGCTGAACAACGCCCATGTCACGTTGCTGCGTGGCCACGCACGCCTGGTGGGTGAACGCATGGTGGAAGTGCGCGCTCCCGATGGTTCCCTCACCCGGCTCACCGCTCGTCACGCCGTTGTCATTTGCACCGGCACCGCTCCGATGCTACCTTCCATCCCAGGCCTGGCCGAGGCTTCGCCCTGGACCAATCGGGAAGCCACTCGCGCAGATCGCATCCCGCCGCGCCTGGCAGTTCTCGGAGGCGGGCCTGTAGCATGCGAGCTGGCCCAGGCCTTCCGGTCCCTTGGAACTAAGGAAATGACGCTGCTCAATCGCGGCCCTCAACTGCTGGAACGCTTCGAGCCGTTCGTGAGCGACAAGATTGGCGCTAGCTTTCGGGACCTCGGGATTTGCGTCCGCACTTCGGTGACCGTGACGCGGGTCGAGCGCAGTTCTCCCACCGCTCCCGTGCAAGTTTGGTTCGATTCACCGGGCACGCCCGCCGCGAGCTTGGAAGCGGACGAAATTCTCGTCGCCACCGGCCGCGTGCCCAATACGCAAGACATCGGGCTCGAAACGGTTGCACTAAAGCCGGGGGATTGGCTGGAGGTGGACGACTCCTGCCGCGTCAAAGGCGTCGCCTCGGGCTGGTTGTATGCCGCGGGAGATGTAAATCACCGCATACTGCTCACCCATATGGGCAAATATCAGGCGCGAGTGTGTGGCGACGCCATCGCGGCCCGCGCCAAAGGCCAGTTGAACGGAGCACCCGAGCCTTGGACGCGATTTGCCGCAACGGCCGACCATTCGGCCGTGCCGCAAGTGGTCTTCACCAACCCTGAGGCTGCGGCCGTTGGCCTCACCGAAGCGCAAGCGCGGAAGGCTGGCCTGCGCGTTCGCGCCGTGGAGTACGACATGAGTCATATTTCCGGAGCGATGATTGTCGCGGATGGCTATCAAGGCCATGCGAAAATAATTGCGGATGAGGACCGGAGGGTGATAGTGGGCGCGACGCTGCTCGGCCAGGACGTTGGCGAACTGATCCACTCGTTTACCGTCGCCGTGGTAGGCCAAGTCAAGATCGATCGTCTGTGGCACGCCGTACCATCATTCCCGACAATCAGTGAAATCTGGTTGCGGTTGTTGGAGTCATACGGTTTATAGGACAGCCGATATAACATTCATGCTTCACCACAACCTGGAAATTCATCAACGGGAAAACGAAGGGATCGTCATCCTGGACCTGGCTGGCAAGCTGGTCATGGGCGCCGGCGACATCGCGCTCACCGGCTGCGTCCGCTCGCTCTTCGGGAACCAGAATCGCCAGCTCATTCTCAATATGGCGGGGGCTTCCGAGATCGACACGTCGGGCATGGGAGCCTTGCTGATCCTGGCCGAGGAGTATCGCAACGCGGGCGGAAAGATGGTGCTCTACAACATCGCCCACTCCCATGGCAAAGTGTACGAAATGGCGCGGCTGGAAACGGCCATCGAGATCTATCGCGACGAATTGGATGCCATCAACAGCTTCTTTCCCGATCGTAAAGTGATCCGTTACGACATCCTCGAATACGTGGAAGGCCAAGCGTCGCACGACGACAAAAGCCACAAAACATAGCGCAGCGGGCAAACGGTGTGAGTACGCTACTTCGGTCCCAATAGAAGCTGAAAGCCTACATAGGCGATCCAACTGGGCTGGCCGTTAATGGCAGTAATGGTCTGAAAACTGCGACCGCCCATCAGCAGCAGGTTCAGCGTCTTGGCCTTGTTCATGGCCTGGCGTCCGCCGATCCCGATGGTGGACTCACGCTGCTTGGGATAGCCGGTAGCGAATTGTCCCACGCCCTGCCCTGGAGCGATTCGGTTGGCGTCCTGTACATCGTAAACCTCAAGGTAGACTTCGGTGCGGTCGCTGAACTCGTGGCCCACCAGCATTCCGCGATTCCAGGTTTGCGGGACGCCGTGGTTGCCAAAGTCGTAGCCTGCTTCACCATTGATGCGGATGGGCCCCAGGCGTGCGTTGAATTCGAGCGGCAGAAAGAAGTCGGGTCCTCGCTCCACCAGGCCGCGCTGAACAGCGCTGGTCGGGTTATCGAGAAAGATCTGCGGGTAAGTGGAGACACTGAAGTTGATGACGGGCTCTGGCGCGTCCACGGCTCCAGGCGAATCGCCCGATTCCGAAGGCGGCAGGGGCTGCTCGCTTGCGTGGCGGCCAAAGACGCCAAGCAGGCCAGTGCCGAAGCGATCCTTCACCCAGGGATCGTTGGGGTGATGCTCGTAGAAACGCCACTTGATGCCGAGGAGGCTCTCCCCCAAGCCAGCGATCACGTGGCCAGCTTGCGCGGGTGACCCGGGAGTGGCCGGCAACGGTCGAATTTCCTCAATGGCGATCGGCAGTTCGTACTTGAGCTGGATGCGATCGCCAAGCCCATAGTTGATGTCGAAATCGGGCACCTGATAGGCGCCGGCGCCGGGGTTGCGATCGCCAATCCAGCCGAAGTTGATCTCCCAGTGCTGGTTGCCGGGAGTTTCCGGATCGTCGGTACGAAACGGCGGCCCACCCTGCGCATAGGCTGCTACGGCAGCGAGGAACGGCAGGGCGAAACCTATGGCACGAACACAGACCATCCATGAAGTGTATCGGGCGCACCTTAACATTTGCTGAAAGAAGAGTTGATCTAAAATGACGCGCTCAACGAACGGTCGGTCATCATCATTAACAGCGAGAGCAGGGCGATCAGGCCGATATACTGTGTGAGCACGACATTGTCGTCGTCGACCGGGTAATCGCGGCTGAAGAGCCGGTAACCGGCGCCGAGCGCGATCAACAAAAGAATGGTCTGGTGAGTGAAGGCCCACAGTGCGATCGCAGCGCCCGCTGCAATCCCGCGCTGCACTCGGGTGAGTGCGCGAAACCCACGGCCACCATCCAACTGCCAAATGGGAAGAAGATTGAACAAGTTGAGCCAAGCGGCCGTGTGCGCGATTGCGTACCAGACTGGAAGGCCGGTGGTGATTGCGGCCAGCCACGCGACCACGGCGGAACCCAAGCCATAGATCGGACCCGCCAGGCCCACGCGCGCGTCTTCGCCTACGTTGCCCGGGTACTGTTTCATCCGCACGAACGCGCCGAAAAACGGAATGAACATGGGAGCGCTGGCGGCGATGTTGTATTTGCGCAGCGCCATCACGTGGCCCATTTCGTGAATGTAGATGGACATCACAAAACCGAGCGCGAATCGCCAGCCGAATAGCGACCAATACACTGCAAAGAAGGCCAGCATGCTGGCGAAGGTGCTGAGCTTGGTGAGCCCCAGCAGCAACAACTTGCCTTTCGACAGGGCAACCAGCAGAAACGTGCCGACCGGGCCGAGCTTCGCGAAACGTTTTTTCCAACCACTTTTGTCGGAAAGCTGCAGATCGATATTTTCGATGCGGGTTTTAGTGAGGCGATATTCTTCGGAGTCTGGCGGCGCGAGTTCCAGAGCCTTCACCCAGGCTTGCCGCGCACCCTGCCAATCGCGCGCTTGTCCGGCTAGCTTGGCATGCTCCACCAGCGCATCAAACTCCTGCTGCTGGGTGAGCGTCATATCTGGTCGAACAGGTCGCCGATGCGGATGGAGAAGCCGGGGATCAAGCTGGATTGAAAGACGTCGCTTTCGCCGAGCATAGCGTCGCCTTCATCCGAGAATCGGAAAGCCCTTCGCGATTCGATCTCGAAAATCCAGGCTTCTTTGGTACCACACCTTCGATATCGGTTCACCTTCTTCATCAGAGCAGTAAACTTGTCGTTCAGCGAGACGATCTCGATTGCCAAGTCCGGAACGAAACGTTGGACCCGCAGTTTGCCATCGAAAAGCTCCGCCTTCCCTGATCCGAAAAAAGTCACATCGGGGCCGTGAGCATTCTCTTCAAAGTCGTATTCCTGTTCGCTGAGCACCCGGCCAAGCTTGCGTTCTTTGACATAGAACAAAAGCATTGCGGTCAGCAGGTCTCTAAGTAGAATGTGATTACCTATATTTCCAGACACATCCACCAACTCCCCGTTCACCAACTCGTGATTTACCGCGAGAGCGTCCGGAAGCCGTTCAAAATCGTCAATAGTGAGAGCGCTTGCGAGGGACATTTGAACTATGCTTTTATTTTAGCTCCACCACAGTCGCCCCCGTTCCACCTTCCGCGGGCGTAGCAGGATAGTACTTCTCCACATGCGGATTCGTTGCCAGCAAATCGCCGATCACTTTCTTCAAAATCCCCATCCCGTGCCCGTGTACTACGCGGACGCGATCCACCGAAGCCATAGCCGCGCTATCCAGGAACTTGTCTACTTCCTCACGGGCCTCTTCCGCCCGTTTTCCAATCACATTGATCTCGCGATAGGTGACATCCCAGCGCGGTCCGGGTTCGTACGAAACATTCTTCGGTAATCGCGTGGTCTCCGGCGCCGCCGGCAAAACCTCCTCCACGTCGTCGGTGGTGATTTTCATCCGCATCAAGCCCGCTTCTACTTCGAGCAACCCACCGGAAAGCTTTCGCCGCACCCGGGCCGGTTCGCGCACACCCTTCAGACGGATTCGATCGCCCTCTTCGATCGGAATGAAACGCTGCTGTGGAACTGGCGCTGCTCCAAACACAGCCACGCGAGCCTTCTCCTCGAATTCGCGTCTGTCTTTCGACAGGCGTCGCTCAGCCTGCTCGGCTGCTTTGCGCTGCTCCGCCCCAGACAGCACTTTCTGAATCGCCTGCTGGGTTTGCGCTTCGAACTCGGCGAGGGCGGACCGCAATCGCTCATCCAACTCCTGGAACTTCATCTTCTCGCGCTGTTCGAATTCGGAGCTGAGCCCGTGTTCGCACGCTTCCAATGCCTGGCGCTGCTCGCGCAAATCCTGCTCTTCCACCGCCGTCCTACGCAGCCGCTGGTGCAGTTCGTTCAAAAAAACCGCGATATCGCGCTCGCTGGTCGACATCCGCTGGCGCGCCCGGGCGATCAGATCTTCGGAAAGTCCCAGGCGGCTGGCGATTTCGAGGCCCGCGGATTTTCCCGGCGCGCCCAACTGCAACACATAGGTAGGCTGCAGCGTCTTTTCGTCGAAGCCCATGGAAGCGTTCACTACTCCCTCCGTGGTGGCCCCGAAGATTTTGAGTGCCAAAAGATGAGTGGATGCGAAGGTGAACGCGCCATGCGCGCGGAACGATTCCAGGATCGCAACGCCCAACGGCCCGCCCTCTTCCGGATCCGTCGCGCGGCCCAGCTCGTCCAATAAGACCAGCGATTGCGGCGTTACAGTCTCCAACATTTCGCGCACGCGGGCAATGTGACCCGAAAAGCTGCTGAGACTTTCTTGAATCGATTGCTGATCGCCCATTTCGGCCAGCACTTGTTCGAAAAGCGGGAACTCTGCTTCCGCCGCGGGAACCGGCAGCGCCGCCTGCGCCATCAAAGCCAGCAGCCCCACAGTCTTCATCGAAACTGTTTTCCCACCGGTGTTCGGGCCACTGATCAACAGGGTACGCTGCTTTTCGTCGAGGGCCAGCGAAATGGGAAGAATCGGCTTTTTCTGCCGCCGCAGCACATCCTGGAGCAGAGGGTGACGCGCGTCCTTCAGCACCAGGCGCCGTTGAGTATCCGCGCTGAAGCGGGGAATCACGCAGTCGAAGTCCGAGGCAAACTCCGCTTTCGCGAACAGCAGGTCCAGCCGGCCGATGGCTTCCACCAGGGCCTGAATCTGCGGCCCGTTGGTCCTCAGCAGGTCGGTCAGCTCGCGCAGAATGCGCGCTACCTCGCGCTGCTCTTCTTCGCGCAGACGAACCAGCTCGTTGTTCAGATCGATGGTTTCGAGCGGCTCGACGAACAGCGTGTGGCCGCTGCCGCTGGCGCCGTGAATCACGCCATAAACTTTGCGCTGCTGCCCGGCCACCACGGGAACCACGAAGCGATCGTTTCGCAACGTGATGAACTCCTCTTGCAGCGTGCCGTCGTCGCGATGGGTGCGCAAGAATCGTTCGAGCGAGGTTTGAATCTGCCTCTGCTGCCGTTCGATGTCGCGGCGCAGCCTATGCAAGGCGACGCTCGCGTCGTCGGCCACGGTGCCATCTCCGAGCACTTTGCCGCGCACATCGCGCAGGATCGGACGAGGGTCAGCAGTGGCTGCCACCTGAGCTGCCAGCCGTGGATACTTTTCCGCCGCCAGATTCAATGCGGCGCGCACTTCGCCCGCTTCTTCGATCAGCCGCGCCAGGTCTAGAATCTGCTTCGGCTCCAGCATCGCGCCTTCGATGCGCAACATGGTCAGCGCCGAGGAGACATCCGGGATCGAACCGAATCTTAGCCGAATTGTGGACCCGCGAGCGGCCGCCTGCGGTTGCCGTGACGCTCCCTGGTAAGCGATGGCTTCGGCGACGTCGGCCAGCGCGTTCTCTAAGATCGCGCGATCCGTCCGCGGCTCCATCTTTTCCAACTCGCCTCGGCCGAGCGGGCTGCCAACGTAGCGCCCAACGAGTTCGCGCAACGGCTCGAATTCCAGTAAATCAGCGCTGAAGTTTTGCAAAGGCTCTCTCGATCACGCCCAGCGTTCCCTCTGTAAGACGATAATCACGAAGGTTCTGTTCCGCCACCCATTCCACACGGCTCGCGTCGCTGGCCGCGGCGGGTTCGCCCGCCAAGCGGCGGCATAAGTAATCGATCAACACGTAGTGATATTCCGGCTTGCCTTCAGCGTCAGCCATCACCCGCTCATAGATCTCGAACATGAAATAGGGCTCGACATCCAGGCCCGTCTCCTCCGCCACTTCTCGCCGGATGCCCTCTACCAGCTTCTCACCCGTTTCCACAATTCCGCCCGGGATGGACCAGTAGCCTTTGAGCGGCTCCTTCCCACGCTCCACCAGCAAAATCTTCCCGTCTTCGAAAATCAATGCGCCCACGCCGAGGAACGGGCGCGTTGGATAACGGCGGCTCTCCTCGTTGCTACCGGTTTCGTTAATACGACACGCCTTTCACGTCCAGGCGCACGCGGTAGACCGAGGTCCGCGCCGTGATGTATAGCGATCCAAAATCCGGATCGCCAAAACTGCAATTGGACGGCGTTTCTTCGGTCTGTATCATCCCGATCGGCTTGCCTTCGGGCGAATACACCAGCACGTGGTTGGCCGCCACGTAGAGATCCCCCTTTTCATCCATACAAATCCCGTCGGGCACGCCCTCCATTCCTGAGATTAACGTCCGCTCGTTCGAAGCCTCGCCGTTTTTATTCAAATCATAAACGCGCACATTCTTCTCGTCGGAATTGCTCACATACAGCGTGCGGCCATCGGGGGATAACGCGATCCCATTCGGGCGTCCCTTCGGCTTCGCAACTACTTCCAAGTCGCCTTTGCGCGAGATGTGATACACGCCGAAGAAGTCCAGTTCGCGCGTATCTTGCTGGTTGCCGAAGGCCGGATCGGTGAAGTAAATGTCACCGTCCTTGCGAATGGCCAGATCGTTCGGTGCATTCAGCCGCTTACCTTGCCAGCGCTCGGCCAGGATTTCCACTTTGCCCTTCTTATCGGTCCGCGTTACTCGCCGCGAATGAGTTTCGCAGGAATACAGCCGCCCTTGCGCGTCGAATCGATTTCCGGTGGCCCCATTCGAATTCTCCCGAAAGACATTAGCGGGCTGGCCCGGGGTGAACTGGAGAAGCTTGTTATTGGGAATATCGCTGAAGATGAGAAAACCCGAGGGCGACCACGCGGGACCCTCCGCGAAAGCATATCCCGCGGCGACCTTGTCAATTCGCATATTGGCAAAGTCCTGAGCGGCGGCGCTCCAGATGAACAGCAGAATCGCAAAGAACGGCCTCACGCACCGATAAGAATACCAGAGGACACTTAGGTGACGGCCGTAGCCCGGCTAGTACAAATGCCCCTAAGGGCAATTGCGCTGGGTGCCTCCGGTTGGTATACAATCTGCCAATGGCTCGCACCCATCAGTTCGCCGCGTGCCTCGCTGTTGCCATTTTTGCGTGCTCCCCCTGTTGGGCGTTCCAGGCGTCCGGCGTCGATAGCGCGGTTTCGATTCTTCCCCGTTTCCGGCCGGCAGTTTCTACTGGCCAAACCATTTTCCCCAAAGCCGATATTCGCGTGGACTCGGCACTGGTTTTGGTGCCGGCTCAAGTAACGAATGTCTTGGGCGCCCCGGTCACCGATCTGCATAAAGAGGACTTCAAGATTTTCGAGGATGGCGTGGAGCAGCCCATCGCCAATTTCTCCCGGGAGGATGCTCCGTTATCCATCGGGCTGCTGTTCGATAACAGCGGCAGCATGCGAAACAAGATCAAGAACGCCACGGAAGCGGCCGCAGCCTTTTTCAAGACCGCCAATCCGGACGACGAATTCTTCCTGATCGAGTTTAGCGACCGGCCGAAATTGACGGTTCCTTTTACCCCCGATCCCGATGAAGTCTATGATCGGATCGCGCATGCCAAGCCTTTTGGCCGTACCTCGCTTCTGGATGCCATCCATATGGCCATGGGCGAGATGAAGCATGCCCGGAACACGCGAAAAGCGCTGATCATTGTTTCGGACGGCGGGGATAATCGAAGCCGCCACACGGCGCGCGAGATCAAGAACGCGATGCTCGAATCGGACCTGCAGGTCTACGCGATGGGCATCTTCGACGCAGAAGACGCCCCCAAGCATTCCCTCGAAGAACAAAATGGACCGAAGCTCCTTGAGGAGCTAGCCGACGAAAGCGGCGGCCGCGAATATCCAGTTACCAATTTGAACGACCTTCCTTCCATCAGCGCCCGGATCGGCGATCAACTTCGCAATCAGTATCTGTTAGGATACACGCCTATTAACTCCGAGCGCGATGGAAAGTACCGGATTATCAACGTTCGAGTAACTCGCCAGACTGAAGTACCCGACTTACGCGTGTATTATCGGCACGGGTATTACTCGCCAGGCTTGTAACTCTCCTGGCACTTGTAACTCTCTTACCAGCGGAAGCCGAACGTTACGGGAATGTAGTCACCCCGCTCGCCGTTGTTCATGAAAATATGAACGTAGCGCGCCTCGGCGAAAACTTTTCCGTGCCATTTGGTGCCCAGTGCCACGCCCATGCCGGCGTTGAACCCGGGCTTGTTGACCGAATACTCATCGCCGGCGTTGGGAATCACAAGCGGGAAAGAGCCCGTCGCAAATGGGGTCACCCCTCCGGTTGGCGCCGAAAAGTTTTCGGACCAGTGATAAAGGCCGCCGCCGCCAATCGCATAAAGGTCAAAGTGGCTCCGGGGAGTCAGGTGCACAATCGGATCGATGGTAGCCGAGAGAACGTTGACGCCGCCGCCCGGGTAACCAAGGCTTCCTAACGTTGCGCCGTTGAAGCCCAGCTGCGTATAGCCGAGCTCGCCCATCACGCCGATGTAAGGCGAAAAGTTGTAGCCAACCCCGCCCTGGAGATTCCATCCATCATTGAGATACCGTCCAGTGTTGCCAACCGTCTGTGTGAAGCCGGCGCCCAGCTCAAAAGAAAAATGCGACACTTCCTGCGCGCTCATGGTTCCCATGCAAAGAAGACCGAAACAACCTATCAAAGCAAATCTATTCATTTGTCGTAACCTCATGCTGTTTAGACCGCCGTTATGCGTTTAGCGTTTCGACCCAGCAGTTAGTCAGTTGTTAGTAAGGGTTAGTCAGCTCCAGTAACTTCGGTCCAAGCTGCGATACTGCACAGCTTCGGCTAAGTGCTTGGCGGAGACCGTTTCGGAATTATCCAGATCGGCGATGGTGCGGGCGGCTTTCAAAATCCGGTCGTGAGCGCGGGCGCTCAAGCCCATGCGGCGCACGGCCATTTCGAGCGTTCGTTCACCGGCGTCGTCGAGGGTGCAGAAAGTGCGCAGCAGGCGGGCGGGGATGCGGGCGTTGTAGAATCCGCGGCGGCGCTGGATGGCGCGAGCCCCTTCCACTCGCGCTCGCATATCGGAAGACGTAGCGCCGTGGTCCTTGCCGCGTAATTCTTTGTATGCTACAGCGGGGACTTCCACATGCAGATCGATGCGATCCAGCAGCGGTCCGCTCACTTTACTCAAATAGCGTTGGATAATGGCCCCGGTACAGCGGCATTCGCGCGTCGGATCGGAGAAGTAGCCGCAGGGGCAGGGGTTCATCGCTCCGATGAGGATGAAGTCGGAGGGGAAAGACAGCGTCATGTTGGTACGCGCCAGAGTAACCGAGGATTCTTCCAATGGCTGGCGCAACATTTCGAGGACGTTGCGCGGGAATTCGGGCAGCTCGTCCAGAAAGAGAACGCCGTTGTGAGCCAGGCTCACTTCGCCCGGGCGCGGCGTTCCTGAGCCGCCGCCGATGAGTCCGGCATCCGAGACAGTGTGGTGCGGCGAGCGAAAGGGCCGGCGGGCCAGCAATCCAACGCCGCGGGGAAGCAGCCCCGCGACGCTGTGAATCTGCGTGGTCTCGATGGATTCTTGAAAAGTCAGTGGAGGCAGTATTCCGGGGAATCGCTTCGCGAGCATCGTCTTTCCGGAGCCAGGCGGACCGATCATCAGGACATTGTGACCACCGGCGGCGGCCACTTCGAGCGCACGCTTGGCGCTGGTTTGGCCACGCACATCGCGGAAATCCGATAGCGTTTCGTCGGCAGCAGCGGAAGATGCGGCCGATGACGGCGTGGGCTGGAATTTGTCAGGTTGATTGAGATAACTCACCACCTCGGCCAGGTGCCGCATGCCGAAAACCCGTACGCCTTCGGTGACTGCGGCCTCGGCGGCATTATCGGTCGGGACCAGCAGATTGGGTATGCCCTGGCGGCGGGCGCACACGGCGATGGAAAGCGCGCCCCGCACTGGCCGCAGCGTGCCGTCAAGTGAGAGTTCACCCACCAGCATGTGCTCGTCCATGGAACTATGGGGGCGAGCCACCGTTCCCATCGCGCCCAAAATACCCAGAGCCATGGGCAGATCGAACCCCGCGCCTTCCTTGCGGACATTGGCGGGCGCCAGGTTGATGGTGATGGATTTGTTGGGATATCCGAATCCGGAATTGAGCAGCGCGGACTTGATGCGCTCCCGGCTCTCGCGCACCGCGGTGTCGGGCATGCCCACCGTAATGAAATCCCGCGAGTTACCGCCCGGGTACATATCCACTTCGACGTCGATCAGGTGCGCTTCGATTCCAAACACAGCCGCACTGCGGGTCCGGAAAAGGGCCATCGCCCAGGAAGTGGCTATTCGACGGAAAATGTCTCGCGAGTTTCGTACATTTGCTGGCCGAGGCTGTCACGCACGGCCAGCACAATGGTGTATTTTCCGAGCGCCTGGTCCTTGGCGAGGTTCAGGTTGAGCACTCCGGGCTGGTAGCGCTGCGGATAAAAGGTCTGGATTTTCTGATTGGCGGCTTGTGGCTCCGTGTAGACCACCGAGCCGTCTTCGCTGAGCACCGTAAGGCCGTATTCGATGTCGACCTGATTCTTCTCGCCCAGCTTGTAGCCGGTCATTTCGAAGCGGGCCCACACGGAATCGCCCGGGCGAAAGGCCGCGAAGCGCAATGGCTTGCCGTCGTCTTCGCTGCGCAGGAAGCGAAAATTGCGGACCACCAACGTGTCGCTCGGAGCAACGTCGCGGCCCTTGATATGAAATAAAACCTGCTTCTCTATGGCCGTCTTGGCCAGCTCGTCCGATACTTTGATCAGGACCGAATACTCGCCTGTATCGGCCAGCGGTGGAACCACAATGGTGTCGCGAAGCTTGGGCATCCAGTTCTTGTCTTCCTGAGTGACCGTGGTCTCGATTTTCTCGTCCTTGATGGGCTGCAGGAGAGAGCCGCTCTTATCGCGAACTTCAATCTGAATTTTGAGAGAGACGTTTTGCTTGCCATAATCGTCGGGCTTGTCGGACTTGCGATAGCCTTCCACTTGGCAACTGAAGTAAATGGTTTCACCGGCGACGAAGTCTTCGTCGGAGGCTTCCGGCGGACCGTCTTCACTGCTGGCAAAGACGGGGTGGACGACGGCGAGCTGCTTATCGGCCGCGATGGCTGGGCAGCCGCACGCTAGAACCAGAATTGCCACTAGCGATTTCACGAGCACCTATTCCACCACTGTACTCCAGCCGCGGCGCGAAAGGTCCCAATAGATGACGGCGCCGGCAACCAGGCCCATGGCGAGAAGGAAGGACCCGCTGGTGAATTCCTTCAATAGCAATTTGCCGGTGCCGAACAAAATTCCATAGATAAGGAGACAACCGCAGATCCAATCCAGCAAGTTCGAAAGCCCCCCGGTGGAAGGGCGTACGTCGGGAGCGAGTTTTGCTATGGGACGCCAGCCGGCTTTCGAGGGGTGCGTGCGGCGATAGAAAGCGACCAGCGTGTCCTTGGATTCCGGACGCGTGAGAAATGTCACAGCCAGCCACACCAGAGTAGTGATGGAAACCGTCACGATCATAATCCACGCGAAATCGCGCGGTTGATCTTTGTCGAGCCCGAAGGCGGTCTGCATGGCGAGCGAGACCACGAAGCCCGAGATCATGGCGGAGACTTCGCTCCAGGCGTTGATGCGCCACCAATACCAGCGCAGCAACAGCACTCCACCGGTACCGGCGCCGGTGACCAGCAAAAGCTTCCATGCGCCGGCGATGGAGTCCAGATAAAAGGTAACAACGGCCGAAATGATGGTGAGCAGCACGGTGGCCCATTGCGACGCGCTGACGTAATGTCGTTCCGTTTCGCTCTTTCTCAAGAAGCGGCGGTAAAAATCGTTGACTAGGTAGCTCGCGCCCCAGTTCAATTGCGTGGCGATGGTGGACATGTAGGCGGCGGCGAAAGCGGCGATCATTAATCCACGAAGCGAGGGAGGAAGGTAGGCGATCATGACGCGGATATAGCCGGTTTCGGGGTCGGCCAGGCCGGGGAAGAGAATCAGCGAAGCCAGCGCGACCAACACCCACGGCCACGGACGCACGGCATAGTGAGCGATGTTGAACCACAACGTCGCAAGCAGCGAATTCTTTTCGTCCTTGGCGCTGAACATGCGTTGCGCGATGTAGCCGCCACCACCCGGTTCGGCGCCGGGATACCAGGTGGACCACCAGTTCATCGAAATGTAGACCAGGAAAGTGATCATCGGCATCCAGGCGGAGTGCAGGTCGGGGACGAAATTGAGGACCGAGCCCTGAGCGGCGCCGCGCGCCTGGTCTACCAGTGCGAGCTTCGCCTTCATGCTGTCGATGCCGCCGACAGCGCGGACCGCGAACACCGCAAGGACCGTTACCATCCCCATCTTGATGACGAATTGGAATAGATCGGTCACCAGCACGCCCCATAGTCCGGAGAGAGTGGAGATGAATGACGTGAGCACGATCATTCCAATAACGATGGCCAGCGCCTGGGGCTTGCTCACCCCCAGCACCAGTTGCAGGATCTTGACCATCGCCAGGTTGACCCATCCAAGGATGATGCAGTTAATCGGGATACCGAGGTAGAGGGCACGAAAACCTCGCAGGAATGCGGCGGGTTTGCCGGAATAGCGAATCTCGGAGAATTCAATGTCGGTCATGACGCCGGAACGGCGCCAAAGGCGAGCATAAAAGAAAACCGTAAGCATGCCGCTGGCGATGAAATTCCACCACAGCCAGTTGCCAGCGATGCCACCCATCGCGACCATGCCGGTGACGGCGAGGGGAGTGTCGGCGGCGAAGGTCGTGGCGACCATGGATGTTCCAGCCAGCCACCAGGGGACGTTGCGGCCTGAAAGGAAAAACTCGTTGACGTTCTTGCCCGCGCGAGACTTGTAGTAGAAGCCGATGCCGAGGTTAAAGAGGAAGTAGAGCGCGACTACCAGCCAGTCGACGGACGTAAGCTGCACACATGAATTGTAGCCTGCAACTTACGACACCCCTCGCAATAGGCCAGCTACGCTGCGGAGTTCTAGCCACGTGACCGTAAGTCGTTATAGCTCGGCAATCCCGCGATTCCGCGCGCATTCATTACCGCTCGCAGCACCGCTCGCGCCATCACTTCGGCGGCCAGCGCGCCGATGGCTCCGTGATTCGCGCGGACTGGGATGGCGCCGGTGGCCACCGAAAAAATGGTGTCGCCATCGCTCGGAGTATGCACAGGATAAATGGTCCGCGCCAGCCCGTCATGCGCCATCTGAGCCACCTTGGTGGCCTGCGCCTTATCCAGCGCTACGTTGGTGGCCACCACGCCAATGGTTGTGTTTTTGGCCGCATCGGCCCGCACGCTGTAGCCTTCACGAATGCGCGCCATCGAATCCGCGAAGCCCGATCCATCGGGCGTGCGAGCGCCCGCGACAATTTTGCCGGTCTTGGGATCCACCACGTCGCCGACGGCATTCACCGCGACAATCGCGCCCACCACGATCCCGGTGTTGCCCACGCGAACGCTCGCGCTTCCCAAGCCCGACTTCATGGCCTGCTTCATGCCGAACATCTTGCCGATGGTGGCGCCGGCCCCCGCGCCGACATTCCCTTCCGCGACCCGCTCCTTGCTCGCCGCCTGGCACGCCTTGTATCCCGACTCGGCCGTTGGCCGGATCTTGGAATCTCCGATCTCCAAGTCGTAGAGGATCGCTCCGGGCACAATCGGAACCACCACATCTCCGACTGCATAGCCTAAACGATGCTCTTCCAGATACCGCATCACGCCCGACGCAGCCTCCAACCCGAATGCGCTGCCTCCGGACAACAGTAGACCCTGCACCTGTTGCACTGTATTTACTGGATTCAGTAGCTCGGTATCGCGCGTTCCCGGCGACCCTCCGCGTACATCCACGCCCGCCGTCGCGCCCTTCTCGAACAAGAGCACGGTGCAACCCGTGGGCCTGCCCGGCTCGGTGAAATGACCCACCTTTACGCCATCGACGTCGGTGATGCTGCCCGACCCATCCGGTTCGGCAGCCCGAACTTCCCGTAAAGCAGTCCCCGCGGTAAGCGCGGCCAGTGCGCGGCTGAATTCGCGGCGTTTCATACCTCCAGTTTGCTACAGTCGGACTCGGATGCGTGGAACATCGGTGGGTCGAATATGGATGCCTGGAACATGGATTCTCCCGTTGGTGCTGTCCTGCTCACTCGCGGCGCAGAATCGGTCCGAGCGCTCCTGGAAATTCGCCGTCTCCGGCGACTCGCGCAACTGCGGTGATATCGTGATGCCCGCCATCGCAGCGGGCGTACACCAAAGGGGCGCCGTTTTCTACTGGCATTTGGGGGACTTCCGCGCCATCTACCGGCTGGACGAAGACATGTCCCCGCCCGCCGATCTTGGTTTGCACAATCCCCCGCTCGATACCCCCACCTATTTAAAGGAAACCTGGCCCAATTTCATCTCCCATCAGATTGTGCCTTTCGGGTCTCTTCCGGTTTATCTCTTGATGGGCAACCATGAAGCGATTCCGCCCATGTCGCGCGAAGCCTGGCTGGTGCAGTTCGCCGATTGGCTGGAGACGCCCGTGCTTCGCGCGCAACGCCTGAAGGACGATTCGTCGGATCACAAGCTGCATTCCTACTATCACTGGACCGAGCGCGGCATCGATTTCATTTCGCTCGATAACGCCACTCCGGAGCAATTCGATCCCGATCAGATGAAATGGCTCCACGCCGTGCTGGCGCGCGATGAAGCGTCCAGCGAGATTCGCAGCATCGTGGTGGGAATGCATGAAGCGCTACCCGACAGCATGAGCCGGATGCACAGCATGAGCGACTCCCCGCTGGGCGAAAAAAGCGGACGCGAAGCTTACGAAGCACTGTGGCACGTTTACGACTCCAGCCACAAACGCGTGTACGTTCTGGCCAGCCACTCGCACTTTTACATGGACAATATTTTTGAGACCGCCGCCTGGAAGGACAAGGTACTTCCCGGCTGGATCATTGGAACGGCCGGCGCTCAGCGCTACAAGCTTCCGCCCGAAACCACGCCCGCGCAGCACGCCCAAACGAATGTCTATGGTTATATGATCGCGACCGTTAACCCCGATGGCGCAGTGTCGTTCGAATTCCAACGCCTGAGCATCCAAGAGCTTCAGGCCATAAATGGCTCAGCATATCCGGAGGCGCTGGTGCGCTGGTGCTACGAAAACAACCATCAATAATCAGGCGCCAATAATCAGGCACCAACAATCAGACCACGCGAGCGGGCGGAGCTCCAAACATTTGTTCGGTCTCGCGATTCAGCAGAACCCAAAAGCCATAAACCCCGAGGGCCGTGCCCAGGGGAACGCTGAGCAGATCCAGTGCCGACAAGATGATTCCGGCCATGCGAGCCCAGGGCCTGAATTGTACTAGCCCGATGCCAATGATCAGGCCCGGCAGCGAGAGCACCAATATCAGAACGAACACGAATGCCCCGATGGCCCCCAGAATCGGCACCGCCGGAAAGCCCTCCGGCGTATGGTCCGACAATCCCACGAAAGCAGACAAGCCGCCAAAAATCATCAGAATGACGATCGCTGCAAAGACACCGAGCGCCCCAAACACGATGTGCAGAATCCCCAAGATCTTCACGTGCTGTGCCATGCGCCCTCCGAATGTCTCGATTCTACACTCTATACGAAGCGATTAACGCGCTGGTTCCGCTATTTGTCGAACGTAATCTTCGAGTCGGCGCCGAAGCGATGGTACTCGGTGTACCGGATAGTCAGCCTGACCCGCTGCGCTCCGCCTTTGAAGTACAGGGTATCGTCGCCGTACGTGGTGACCGGGAACCAGAAATCACCGTCCACTTTCTGACGCAGCGTGGTGAAATGCGGAAACAGATTTTCGCTCTTCAGTGTGTGGATCTGCGGCACTGCCTGGCCTTCGCTGCGGATCACCGAATAATCCTTCTTCGACACCCATAGCATGCCCTCAAACAATCGCTGCCCGTCCAGAATTTGCCTGGGACGAATCTGGACGACAAAACAATCCACGCCATCCATGGTCTCCTCGCCGCGAAATTGCGTTTGGTACAGGAACGCCTGGTCCTTGGTTAATAGAAAAGGCTGTATCTCGCGCATGTCGTGGAAATCTTCGTCGGTCAGCTTCAGATGCGTCAGGGTGGCAAAGGGCTTGCCCACCATCTGCTCCGAGCGCTCCTGAGCAGGAGAAAAGATAATGTCGCGCACTTCGCTGTAGGTGCCTTGAATCAAACCGCTCGCATTCATCTCATCGAGCGTAACCGTTTGTCGATACGTGTAGTTGCCTTGTACCTGCGCGGTTTCAGTCTCACGCGCTGCAATCAGCCGGGTGAGATTCGCGGGAGGATCTTGCGCCATGGTCAGCGCGGGAAACGCGGCGGAAAAAACGAGCGCGGATGCTAGCATGAAGCGAATGCGCCAGTTCCTGACGACGGTGTCCCTGGTTTGGATAGCCACTTGCATCGCAGCCTACGTTTACTCTCAACAACAGCATATATCTTCGATGCTGGCGCTGGCAGTGGTGCCGGCGTTTCTTGCTGAGCTGGCTTTCTATCTTTTCCCAGCGTTCGCCGGGGCGCGAAAAAGCTTCGACGCGCTGGGAGGGAAACCGCTGCGGGCCGCGCTCTTGGCAGCAAGCGGCGTGATCCCCTACCTCATCGAAGCCTTGGGGACGCGGGCCTTTCATCTGGTGATTTTCGTGGAATTGCTCGCCATGGTTTTCGTGACAGCGTTCTGGTACGTATGGCTGCGCCGCGCAATATTCGTCGACCTGTTGTTCCTCGCTTTCATGGCGGCGGTCTATTTGAGCCGGCCCTTCGAACGCATTTATGGGCACCCGGCGCCACACGCCTCTCTCGCGGTTCTCGGCCAGCTGATGTGGATCCGGCTGGGGTTGATGGCGGTGCTTTCCCTGCGATCCCTCGACGGGGCGCGTTTCGGCCTCATCCCAACCAGCGAGGAGTGGCGCATAGGCGTCCAACATTTTCTCTATTTCCTGCCGATCGGCGCGGCGCTCGCCTATGTTGTGCGCCTGGGACAATTCCATCCGCGTCCGCAGCCCTGGTGGCAGTTCGGGGCGCTTCTGGTGCTGACTTTTTGGGGGATTTTCTGGGTGGTCTCGCTGGCCGAGGAGTTCTTCTTTCGTGCATTCCTGCAACGCGTGATCGCGTGTGGAACCCAGAGCGAGACCGTGGGGTTGTTGGTTGCCGCGGCCCTTTTTGGACTGGTGCATCTGCCGTTCCAGAAATTCCCCAACTGGCGGCTGGGGATTGTCGCCGGGGTGCTCGGCATCTTCTGCGGGCTATCGCTATTAAGGGCGCGCAGCGTGCGGGCCAGCATGGTGACGCATGCGCTGGTGGCCACCACCTGGCGGATGTTTTTTTCGGCCTAAGGCCACGCCTTACAGCAAAACTTCAGGTGCCGGCGCTAGCATAAAGGCATCATCATGCAGGTGCTGGTTGTCGAAGATGAGCGTCGCATGGCGGAGCTGCTCCGGCAGGGCCTGGAGGAAGAGGGCCATTCGGTGGTGCTGGCGGGCAACGGACGCGACGGGCTGGCGATTGCGGAATCGCATCCATTTGACGCAATTTTACTGGACGTGATGCTGCCGGGGCTGGACGGTTTTTCGGTCGCCAAAAAGTTGCGCGCCGCACGCAACCAAACCCCCATCCTGATGCTCACCGCGCGCGACGCCACGCACGATATCGTGGAAGGCCTGAACCTGGGCGCGGACGACTATTTGGTAAAGCCTTTCTCGTTTGAAGTGCTGCTGGCGCGCTTACGGGCGGTGTCGCGGCGGGGCGCAATCGCGCAGCCGCCGGTGCTGCAGGTGGCCGATCTTTCCCTCAGTCCAGCGGTACGCGAGGTGACGCGCGGGGGCCGAAAAATCGCCCTGACACGCACCGAGTACGGGCTGCTCGAGCTGTTGATGAAGCGCGCGGGGCGCGTGGTGACGCGAGAAAACCTGATCGAATCGGTTTGGGGTTTTGACTCTGAAGTACGCAGCAACACGCTGGACGCGTTCATCCGGCTGCTGCGCGACAAAGTGGACACAGAAGGCGAGAAGAAGCTGATCCAGACGGTGCGGGGCGTGGGCTACTGCTTGCGGGCGGAGGAAGCTTGACCGACCATCGATCCAGTTGGTCCATCGGAGCGCGGCTCACCCTGTGGTATTCGCTGGTGCTGCTGGCCGGGCTCGCGCTGTTCGGCGCCGGGATCTGGATCGTGGTGACGCATAGTTTGACCGCCACCATCGATGAGACGCTGGCGGCCCGGGCCCGGGGCTTGGCAACTGAAATCCAGAACGAGTACAAGCCATCCAAACCATACCATCTTGCCGAAGAATTGTCCGAGTACGCCGAGGTATCGCCAGACGGGAATCTGATTGAGGTGCGCGATCCGCAGGGCGAAATTCTGCTCGGTGGCCGGGTAGCGGCCGCCACGGCGAACAAGCACTATCGGACGCTCGAGAGCGAGACAAAGGTCCAGGGAAGGACGTATCGAATCCTGGTGGCCGCACCCTTGGAGGGAACCGAGTTGACCTTGCGGCGCTTGCGCGAGGTGCTCTTGTGGGCCACCCCTTTGGTGCTGCTGATCGGTTCGCTGGGCGGATATTGGATGAGCCGGAGGGCGCTCCAGCCGGTGGATGCGCTCACGCGCGCGGCGCAGACTATCGGCATCGAGAATCTTTCGCAGCGCCTGGAGGTTCCCGCGGCGGGCGATGAGCTGCAGCGTCTATCTGAAACCTGGAACGGCATGCTGGAGCGCCTGGAAGCAGCGGTGAAACGATTGTCGCAATTCACGGCGGACGCGTCGCACGAACTGCGGACGCCTATCACTCTGATCCGCGCCACTGCCGAGCTGACTCTGCGGCGCGAACGGTCCGCCGAAACCTATCGCGAAGCTCTCAAGCACATTATGGATGAAACGGATCGAACCGCGCGCTTGATCGAGGATCTGCTGTCGCTGGCGCGCGCCGATGCGGGACTCCCCGGCTGGCCGTTGGATCGAGTGGAATTGACGCCGCTGGTACGCGATGTTTGCGAGCAGGGCCAGATTCTGGCGCAGGAACGGCAGCTCGAAATTTCGACCGAAGCGCCGGAGCAGCCGGTTTACGTCGACGCTAACGATCCTGCACTCAGGCGTTTGCTGCTGTTGCTGGTAGACAACGCACTGAAGTATACGCCCGCCGGCGGCCACATCACGGTTTCGGTGGCGCTCGATTCGTCCGGTCCCACGGTGACGGTGAGCGACACGGGCATCGGCATTCCGGACGCAGCGCTGCCCCACGTGTTCGAGCGCTTCTATCGCGTGGATGAGTCGCGCAATCGAGAGGCGGGGGGCGCGGGGCTGGGGTTGTCGATCGCGCAATGGATCGCCGAGCGGCACCACGCGCGGCTGGAGGCGGAAAGCGTAGTGGGGCAGGGGTCGGCGTTTCGGGTGCGGTTTCCGCAGGTGTAAGGTAAGTACTCTACTCAAGCTGCGCCGCCAAATGGTCGATAGATCGTTAGGTGCGTTCGTCTGCAGTTTTTCTCCTGTCGCTTGCTAGTCTTAGCACTTCCGCGTGGGCTCTCACGGTGCAGGACGGCCGTACGGCGGCTGCGGTAAGCGAGCAAACCTGCGTAGCTCCTAAATCGGTAGCTGTGTTTCAGCCGGTGGACAGGCAAGCCTTTGTCTGGTTTGTCGCGTTGCAGGTGCGAGCCGGCGACCAACTGCGCGTGGAATGGCTGGATCCTTCTGGAACGGTTTCAACAACCGCCGATTACCCCGAGCTGCCGAATTCCGGCGAGTTGTGCTTCACGGCGCAGCTTCCGATCGCCGGATTTGCGCCCGCGTCTCAGCCTGGAAACTGGACGGTGCGCGCGGTGTCGAATGGCGCAGTGGCGTTCTCGCGAACTTTCACCATTGCGGCCGACACCGACAACGGAGGTCCAGTAGTAACCAGCGTGACGTGGTCTGGCGAGCAGGCGCAGGAGATCGACTTCACGGTGCGCGGCAAGAATTTTCAGCCCGGCTCGCTGGTCCTGATCGCACAATATAAGCAAGCCGGCGGCTGGAGTTATCTGGCCAGCTTGCAGCCGCGTGATACCACGGCGAATCAGTTGACCGTACACTACGCGGGACTGCCGGCCAACGAATATCTGGTGATTGTGGAAAGCCCCGATCAGCGCATGAGCCGGCCAATGCCGTTCTTGATCTCGACGGGAGGCTACAAACTGCCAACGGCGGCGGGCGTGCCGTGGGTGGTTACGCAAGGTCCGTACGGCACGTTCTCGCATTGGGGCAATAGCCTGCATGCCTTCGACATTTCGCCGCGCTCCGGTCCGTTAAATGCCGGAAGCTGCGTGGTGGCGATGAAGGCGGGAATTGCGTACACGCACGATCTCGGGCTGATGCAGGATCATCGGCATCATTCGTTCGGTAACTATGTCACCATCGACCACGGCAACGGCGAGTATAGCCACTACGCGCACCTGGCTAGCGGCACGTTTGTGGTCAAGAACGGCGAGCGCGTGGAACAGGGACAAGCTCTCGCAACCGCTGGAAACAGCGGCTACACGCTCGGAGAGGGTGGCGGCTATCACGTACACGTCAGCGTGACGCGGGCGCTTCCCATTTCGTCCATGAGCGTTCCATTCCAGTTCGACGATTTGCCGAACTGGACGCGTGGCAGCGGCTATCGGACCGTCGTGTCGGGCAATGTATCCCCGCTGTGCGATTGCGGGTCACGGCGAACGCTGGTAGGACCAAGCTCGAGTTCCCCGGAAGGACAGTTTTCCGGTACGGTTTCAATCGAGCAGTGGTGGAGCGATTTGATCGCCGTGTCCAGAGGATCGAAACTCCTGGAAGTCACACTTTCCTGGACCGGAGCCCCCGCGGATTTGGACCTGCATTTGATGAGCCCGAGCGGACGCCATTACGCCGCGTATGCCGACACCACCGGATATTCTGGGGACACCAACCCCAAGACCTTTCGTGTGCCGAATCCCGAGACAGGCCTGTGGCGGATTTCGGTGCAGGGTATGCGAGGGCCCGGTGCTATCAACTTTGGAGTGGCGACGTCAGGGACGAAAAACCACCTTCGCGCGTCTCGCTAGCTTTTCAGCAAATCTTCACACGGCCCGCGTAGGATGGCGCTATGCGTAAAACTCCGTTATTTCTGCTGGTTCTCGCCGCTGCGTTCGCTCAAAGCGGATATCACCAGGTGAAAAAGATCGCAATTCCCGGCGACGGGTTCTGGGATTACTTAATTACCGATCCCGACACGGGCCGCATCTTCGTCTCCCACGGCACGGAAGTGGATGTGGTGGACGGCAAGAAGGGTGAGGTGGCGGGAAAAATCACTGGCCTGAAGCTGGTGCATGGCATCGCACTCGCACCTGAGTTCCACCATGGCTTCATCAGCGATGGCGGCGCGAACACAGTGGTAGTTTTCGATATGGCCACACTCGCGAAAGTGGGCGAGGTTGCGGCCGGGACGAATCCGGATGGGATCATTTACGATCCAGGCAGCAAGCGGGTCTTCGCCTTCAACGGACGCAGTGGAAATGCGACGGCCGTGGACGCCGAGAAGGGAACACTGGCCGGGACGGTGACTCTGGAAGGAAAGCCGGAATTTCCGGCCCCAGATGGCAAGGGACACGTCTACGTCAATATCGAAGACAAGAGCGAGGTGATGGATATCGACGCCAAGACGCTGATGGTGGTTCACAAATGGCCGCTCGCGCCGTGCGAAGAGCCATCCGGCATGGCGATGGATACCAAAACCCGGCGCCTGTTTTCCGGTTGCGACAACAAGATGATGGCGGTAATGGACGCCGACACCGGTAAGGTTGTCACCACTGTGCCCATTGGCGACGGCGTGGACGCAACGTGGTTCGATCCGGGAACGAAATATGTTTTGAATTCCTGCGGGCAGGATGGTGTGCTGACGGTGATTCACGAAGATTCACCTGACAAATATACGGTGGTGGAAAACGTGCCGACGGCCAAGGGCGCGCGGACCATGGCTCTCGATCCGAAGACGCACAGCGTGTATCTCGCCCTGGCCGAAGTTCAAATGCTGCCTCCCGCCGAGGGCGACGCCAAGGGACGGCCGCGCCGCAAGGTAGTACCCGGGACCTTCGGGCTGCTGGAATTTGGGAAGTAGAGCTGCGATCTTAGCGCGCGGTCTCCGGGAAACCCGCTTGTACAGCGGCACGTCCTTTGTGTTACGCTGCACACAAACCATGCCTGATATTCTCGTCAAGAAACCCCTCGCCATGATCAAGGAGGAGTGTGACGAGGTAGGCGAGCATACTCTCAAGCGCGCCCTGGGAGCCACCAATCTGATTGCTCTCGGCATAGGGGCCATTATCGGCACTGGCATTTTCGTTCTTACCGGACAGGTGGCCGCGCAGAACTCGGGGCCCGCCGTCGTGCTCTCGTTTATATTTGCCGGCGTGGCGTGCGCTTTCGCCGGACTGTGTTACGCCGAATTCGCCTCGCTGATTCCTATCGCGGGGTCGGCTTACACTTACGGCTACGCCACCTTGGGTGAGCTGGTCGCCTGGATCATCGGCTGGGATCTGATTCTGGAATATGCCTTCGGCGCCGCAACCGTGGCGTCTGGCTGGGCTGCGAACGTGGTGCAATTGCTGGCGCGTCTGGGGATTGATCTCCCGCCACAATTTATCGCCACGCCGGGAACCCAGCTGGCCTATTATCGCCACTTCTGGCAACCTGTCGCTTCGTTGCCGGCCGGCGTAGACGTGGCTTCACTGCCGCATGCCACGGCCGTCTTCAATGTAGTTGCGTTTCTCGTGATTGCGCTCGTCACCACGATCCTGGTTATCGGTATACAGGAGTCGGCAACCATCAATAGCGCGATCGTGTTCGTCAAGGTTGGGACGGTTTTGGTCTTCATCGCCATCGCCGGCGCGTTTGTCTGGCATCATCTGCCCCAGGCTAAAACCAACTGGACGCCGTTCATTCCACCTAACCAGGGAACCACGGGCGAGTTCGGCTGGTCTGGTGTGATGCGCGGCGCCGGGAAGATTTTCTTCGCGTATATCGGATTTGACGCCGTATCCACCGCGGCGCAGGAGGCCAAGAATCCGCAAAAGGACATGCCCGTCGGCATTTTAGGATCGCTGACGCTATGTACCATCCTCTATATCGTGACGGCGTTTCTGCTCACGGGCGTTATCAGCTACACGCGCTTGAACGTGGGCGCGCCCATCGCGCTGGGTATCGCCGAAACCGGCGTGCAGTGGGGTGAGTTTCTGGTCCTGATCGGAACCATCATGGGTTTGAGCACCGTGATGCTGGTGATGTTGCTGGGCCAATCGCGCGTGTTTTTCTCCATGTCACGCGACGGTCTGTTGCCGCGCTGGGCGGGCGCCGTGCATCCGCGCTTCCGCACTCCCTGGATCTCCTCTATCGTAGTCGGAGTCTTCGTCGCGTTTCTCCCCGCCATTCTGCCCATCGGAGTTTTGGACGAGATGACCAGTATCGGCACCCTGCTGGCATTCATGATCGTGTGCGCCGGCGTGTGGGTGCTGCGAGTACGCCGCCCGGATTTGCATCGGCCTTTTAAGACTCCGCTGGTGCCGCTGGTGCCGATCCTGGGCATCGTCTCTTCGTTCGCCCTGATGGCTTTCCTGCCGCTCAACACCTGGATTCGCCTGGTGGTGTGGCTGATCATCGGCATGGTGATTTATTTGACCTACGGACGCAAGCACAGCCGCGTGCGGGAGTACGTGGCAGTGAATGGAAATGTCCCGGCCGCGAAACGGTAGGGGGCACCGCTCTCAAAACAATATTGGGCGGACGCGCTCACGAAGACGGGCAAGTTCGCTGGCGTTGTGCTAAAGCAACTCATGGCTCCAGGCGACGTCAGTTTCCTCTCGGCAGTCTCGCGCCAGCGCCGAGCCGATTATCTCGTAAGTGCCGAGGCCGGCGCTCTTCAGATCTTCAGGTTCGCTCCAGGCACCGAGAATAAAGACTCGATCCCGAAGGCGTTCGGGAATTCTGCTCCTAGCATTGGCCAGCCTCTCATCTTGGCCGTCGAAATCGATCAGCAGCACCATGAATCGTCGGGTATGGAGATCCATCTCACGGATATGATCCGCCACGAAATGTTCTAGGACCTCGTTCCAACCACCTGCCACTGGGAGTACCTGCATTCGGCGCAACCTGGCTGGATCAATCTGTAGTTGAAAACCGTTCGCCAATCGGCTGTTGGCGTCGTCTTCGGGTAGCACCAAGACATGTGGCAGGTGCTTATTTACGCTCATGGCTCGACGTCATCGCGAATCAATGCACCAACGAGATCCCCGCCGACTTGAATGTCCTTGAGCGAACGCACTCGCGTGGGCTCAAGATGATTACTTCTGTAGAGAACAAGCGTGTTCTCGTCGGAAAACCGCCGGATCGCTTCAGGGTTGTGCGAGGTCGCGATAAACTGACCGCCAAACTGGAACGCTTTGCGGAGCGCCATCACAAAATGTCCTACCTCAGATAGTGCCAGAAAGTTGTCTGGCTCATCCCAGAAGCAAAGCACCGGCCCGTGGACCTTATTGGCGGCGAGGACCAGGGCGCATATCATGTAGCACTGTTCGCCGTCGGATAAATCTTCAAATGGGGGAGTCACGCCGCCTTGTTCGCTAGAGAACTGGACCACCAAGCTACGAGCATCCCTTCCGATGACTGGATTCTTGATGTCGTTAAGGTCTGGCATCACCTGCTTGAGGTAGCTCTCTACCTCCGCATATGCAGATGGCGCGTGGGCCATAAGGCCGGAGAACCACGCGCCAAGGTTAGTCACCTGGGCGTCCGGCTCTAATGTGTCACCTTTCGAGCCCCCCGAAATTAGGCTCGGCATCGGTCGAAGAATGAGCATCTGGGCGAGCCAGTATCTAAACAGAGATGTGGGATCGAGAGCCGAGCCTTGGATAATTGGGAGGGCCACAAGCTGCGAGTCGATTTGGCCGTATGTCCGTCCAACTTCACGCGTGTAGACCGGCTGTCCTCCAAACTGAACCTTCTCTTCCGACACGCGAAGGTCCGTCCCCCCCGCGAAAGCTCCAGAGCTATAGCGTAGCTGAAGGTCCCGCTTGGCAGTTCGACTTCGATTTCGAATCGCATCGGCACGTCTGTGCGTCCGCGAGCGAAGTCTTTCGGCTTCACCAGATCGCCCACGCGGTTTGCCCCCCGGGCGATCTTCTGAAGAATTTGCAGCGCTAGCGCAACAGCTGTCTTTCCGGAGCCGTTTTTTCCAATTAGCAGGACCGAGGACTGCCCGGCGATTGGTAATTCAAAGTTCTCTAGGCAGCGGAAATTATGAACGTAGAACCGACGTATCACAAGAGGACATAGCCGCGCGCCGAGCCTATTGTTGGGCAGCTATTCCAACGATACTGGCCGGTCAAAAACCACATCCAGCGTGGACCCTTGCCGCAGTTCCACCTCTTTGCCGCGCATGAGCATCACCGTCGCAAGTCCGACCGCCGAGCCAACACCTGCCCCGATCCCAGCGCCTTTCCAGCTCCGGTCGGCGAGTCCTCCAATGCCGGCACCGCTGCCCGCCAGGATGGCGATGCGTTCCCCATCCTGGCCTTTCCCGGGCGCCTGTTCGATAGTGTTCTCGCCGCCCACCACCTTCTGGCCCGTCTCGCCCGAGTCCACCGCGCTCAAGTGCGGCGAGAACTTGTAGACTTTGCCGCTCCCAAGTGTCAACGTTTCCAGACGGATCGCAAGCTGCGCCCGGCCTTTGACGCGTCCGCTTCGCTGCGAGTCGGCAACCACGCCCTGGACGTAACTTCCAGCCGGCACCGCGATGTCGCCAGCGTTCGCAATGGGCACGGCGGTCCGCAAATAAACATAGTCGCCCGCCTGAGCCGTGCGCGTATTCACGGAGTTTTCCATGCGCAGCAGGACGTGGGCTCCTTGAGGGATTTCGGCAGCCGTGACGGCCGATACCGACATTGTCAATAATGAGAATAGGATACGAGAGCGATTCATGGATCGATGCTCCTAACTATCCGCATCATACCGCCCTTTCACCCAGACTGAGTTGTTTCCCCGATTTGGTCCGCGATGTTCCCCTAGGGTCTATAAGGCTTTCGTACCGATCGGCCGATAAGAGTACGGGTGCATGGCGTGCGTTTGATCCCTCGCAATCTGGCCGGATGGTTCGTCGAAAGCCGGGCCGGGCAAATCCAGGATCCTGTCCAGCGCCTGCGCTACTTACAGACCAGCATGGGATCTTTGAGCGGCCAGCCCGTGCTCCACGCGTCTAAGTCCCGGCGTATGAAAAGGTTCGCGGCACTGGGTCTGGCGCTGCTGTTGGGCGGCATTCTGATCCCGAAATACAAGGCTTCTTCGAGCGTAAAGGCTCCCGCGCCGCCGCGGCCAATTGCACCCACAGCGCTCCGCATCGGAGCGGACGTATTAACGCCCGACGCGATTCCAGCCGACACCACTCCCAACGTCTGGGTGGTGGACCAATCGCGCGATTTCGAAACGTTCAGCAATGGATTGCGGATTGACGATCGCTACGTCAAGCCGAATCAGAAGCGCATCTTTTATCCTGTCTATCAACGCGGAGCCATCGATGCGGGGCAGCCTGAGTGGCGCTCCGAACCTGCGGGCATCGTCTATCACACCACCGAGAGCGATCAGGCGCGCTTCACCGCCGACGAGAATGCCAGGCTGAAGCGGATTGGCAAGGCCGTAATTGGAGTGGTGCAACAGAACCACAGCTATCATTTCCTGATCGATCGTTTTGGCCAGGTGTTCCGCATTGTTCCCGAAACCGACGTGGCCAATCACGCCGGTTATTCAGTGTGGGCCGACGGCAATAGCATCTTTGTGAACTTGAACAGCAGTTTCCTGGGCGTCGCCTTTGAGACGCAGACCCAGCTCGGCGATCTGCCTTCGGCCAATCCGGCCCAGGTGCACGCCGCGCGCATCCTTACCGAGATGCTTCGCGCTAAGTATCGCATTCCGCAATCGAACTGTGTAACGCATGCGCAGGTTTCCGTGAATCCAGACAACATGTTGGTGGGTTATCACACAGACTGGGCGGGTAACTTTCCGTTTCGCGACCTGGGCTTGAGGGACAACTACGCCGTTCCGCCCCCTAGCATTTACGCCTTTGGGTTCAACTACGATCCCACCTTTGTGCACGCTACCGGCGTTCGCCTCTGGCAAGGTCTCGCTCTGGCCGAAGATCAGATGCAAACGCAGGCCGCCTCGCGCGGCATCCCTGTGTCCCGTTACAGAGCAATTCTTCAAAAGCAATATAAGGAGATACTGGCGGCGCTCAAGGCTGCGGCCACCGCCAGCGACAATCGTCATGAGACATAACGACAAAGTGAATAATTCCGCGGTGGGATTGGATGTCGGCACCAGCCGCATCTGCCTGGCGCAACGGGTGGGCGAAGAGTTTCAATATGAGACGCAGTTAAATGCTTTCGTCACCATTCCATTTTCGAAAATGACGGAGAGCGTGCTCAAGAAAGAAAAGGTGCCGCACACCGTCAGCGGACCCGATATCGTGGTGCACGGCAACGAATCGGACCGGTTTGCCGACGTGCTCAATATGGAGACACGTCGCACCATGGACAAAGGTGTGCTCAATCCGGCCGAGCCGGAGAGTCTGGGCATGCTGCGCAAGATCGTTGAGAGTCTGGTCGATCCGGTGAAGGACCGGCAGAAGCTTTGTTTCACCGTGCCGGCCGCGCCGCTCGGCGCCGAGGACAATCTTACCTATCACGAAGCTACGGTGCGCCGCATTTTGAGCGACCTGGGCTACGAAGTGAAAAGCATCAATGAAGGCCTGGCGGTGATTTACTCGGAACTGGAAAGCTCCAACTACACCGGCATCGGCATCAGTTGCGGCGGCGGGTTGTGCAACGTCTGCGTGGCCTATCTGTCGGTGCCCGTGTTCAGCTTTTCCATTCCCAAAGCCGGTGACTACATTGACACCAGCGCGGCAGCCATTACCGGCGAGCGCGCCAACCGGGTGCGCATCGTCAAAGAGGACTCGTTCCACTTCAACGGCTTCTTCGCCGACAAGCTGCAGCAGGTGCTGGGGGTTTACTACGACGAAATGATCCAGTCGCTGGTGCAGGGCATGAAGCAGTCCTTCTCCAACTCGCGCAATCTTCCCAAGTCCACCCGCCCACTGCCTATCGTGCTGAGCGGCGGCACTGCGCTGCCGGAGGGTTTCCGCGACCGGTTCGAGAAGGCATTGCTGGAAACGGACCTGCCGATCGCCTCCAATGAGATCCGCCTCGCCTCCGACCCTTTACACGCCTCAGCGAAAGGCGCCTTGGTCGCGGCACTCGCGGACGCGTAGGATTAGGGTGTCTTCGAGTCAGGCTATACCGGCTGGGCAACCGTGACGGGTTCCATCACCTGTTGCGCCCAGCCGGCAGCCGCGCAATAAACCTCGCCAAGACTGGCGACGGGCACTCCGAGCTGCTGGCCGAGTTCCTCGACGCGCTGCCAATCGGCCACTTCGTAGGCCCTGGCTAGCTGATACACCCTGGCAAGTGGATCGCCTTCCGCCGCACTGCCTCTCAACACCGCCGCAATCTCGGGCGCTAGGCCCATTTCCGATAACGTTTCGTTGAGCGGCCGGTCGATCAGCGCGTCCAACAATGAGAACAAGCCGGTCAGAAACGCCGATTGTTCCAGGTTCTTCGCCGCCAGGCGGGCCACCGACTCGCAGAATCGCGCCCGAACTAACGAGTGGCGGATCAGTTCGCTCGGCTTATCTTCCGCCGTTCGGGTCAGGGTTGCCAGCACGATCCACTTTCGCAACTCAGTCTCGCCGAAGAATAGCAGCGCTTGCCGAATGGACCGGATGGTGCTGCTCAGGGCGAATAAGGGCGAGTTCACATAGCGCAGCAATTGATAAGAGAGGGAGACGTCTTCCAGGATCAGCATCTCCAGGCGATCGAAATCCAGCTCTGCGCGCTGTGCTTCCTGCAGCAGCCGCAAACAATGGACCTTGACGGCTGGGATTTGCCGGCCACGCACCATCACCGGCCGCGCAAAGAAGTAACCCTGAAAATAGTCGTATCCGGCTTCTCGCGCCCAGTCGAACTCTTCGTGAGTTTCCACCTTCTCGGCCAGTGTGCGAAGGCCCCTCGATTTGCAGGATCGGACCAACAGTTTTTGTTCCGGCCGGGGACAGCTTTGGATCTCGATCTTCACCAAGTCTGCTATATCCAGCAGGCATTCGAATCCCGGCCGAAACACAAAGTCGTCCAGGGCGATTTGATAGCCTTGCTCGCGCAGGCTGCGGCAAGCTTCCAGAACTTCGGCGTCCGGCTCCACGGTTTCCAGCAGCTCGATGACCGTGCTCCCGCGCGGAAGTGAGGCGTGCCAACCCTGCAGCAGGGGCACCCGGCCAAAGTTGACGAAGGCCTTCTTAGTTCCGACCAGATTTTCCAACCCAATGACTAACAGGCTGTTAGCGAGCACCTGTCGGGTGGCGAGGCTGGCTTCGGTGCCGTCAAACTCGTTTTGTCCGGCATTGGAGCGGAATAGCAGCTCGTAGCCGTGCACACGACGGTCGCGGTCGAAGATGGCCTGTCGGGCGACAAGGGCATCCATACCCGTCTATCGGCCGAATTCTGCAATACTGTTGGCGTTCGCCAACCCTTTTAACGCTTTGGAAATGCATTAGGCCATCGAACGAAACAGTTTGCCTCCGCCTATTACCAGCCCGTTAGGACGGCTGTCTAGAAGGGAACGTCGTCGTCGGTGATCCCTTGGTCCATCGGCTCGGCCGCCGCAGCCTGGCGCGGTGCACTGCGCGGCATCGACACCGGCGCGCCGCGTCCGGAATCCTCGCCGCCTTCTCCGCCGCGTCCGCCCAGTAAGATGACATCTTCGGCTACCACTTCGGTCATATATTGCTTCTTGCCGTCTTTGTCGTCATAGCTGCGGGTCTGCAGCCGGCCTTCGACGTAGACCTGTTTCCCTTTCGTCAAGTAGTTGGCCAGATTCTCCTGGCGCCACAAAACGATGTTCGCCCAGTCCGTCTCTTCTTTCCATTCACCGCTCTGCTGATCTTTCCAGCGGCGATTCGTGGCCACCGAAAACTTGGTGACCGCCACGCCCGCCGGAGTGAACTTGGTCTCGGCGTCTCTGCCCAGATGTCCGACCAGAATTACTTTGTTAACGCTGCGCGATGCCATAATCCATGCACTGTACCATAGAAATTCCTGTCTCAGCCGCGTTCAAAAAGGCGTCTCACTGTTTGTGTTGAATATGGCCGCGCTTCATCTCCTGAGAAATTGAATAGTACCCGATTACTTCTTAGCGAGCGGCTGCGCTCTTAGGTCAAATTTGTACTTGCAGCCGCGCAGTCTGGATGTACAATGGGGAACAATCTAGACGGGTGAGTGCACGTCACGGGGCGGCGTGCTTACCGAGTCGGAACAAGCTGCCCCTGCGTTTGTAGTTCCGTTGGATGATTCAGAGAGACGGGTGGGTGAGAAGAGAGGGTATGCAGAGACCCTGCTTGTTGCTTCAACTCGGCGGCCAATGGTTGCTGGCCTGCCTTGTCCTGAGTACTGCGCCGGTTTACAGCCAGATTCTGATCCACGGTTCAGGGCCGCACCAACGCGCCAACATCTTCAACACGGATTTGGCCGTGCTCGAGGCCGGTGAGCAGCGCAAGGATCTGCCGTGTACCGTTACTCCCAGTAAACCCACTCTCGGATTTGATCTTAAATTTCACGCCGGCTATCAAGTCTCCGTGCCGCTGAAGGAACTGGCTGGGAACGAGAATTCACTTAGCATCGTGTTTCGCGTCACGCCGGACGGTCATCCCGATGAGCCGGCCTACTTCACGCAGCATCTGCGCGTTCCTCCCCTAGAGGAGGATGCCAAAGGCGACGCTTACCTGCAAGGCGCGTTCGATATCGGCGAAGGTTCTTATCATATTGATTGGCTGATGCGGGATCGGACCGAGCGGCTCTGCTCTTTCTATTGGGATTCGGAGGCCAATCTGGGGTCCAGGGACCGGCCGATGAGTTTGGCGATCGCGCCAGCGGCGGTCCAGCGAGCCGCCGGCGAGGATTTTACCGAAGAGCCACCGGTGCAGCGAGCGCTCATCGATCCGCTCAATGTGAAGGTGCTGGTCAATTTCGCACCGCAGAATTCGCTGTCGGCCGCGCTCCAGCCACTCGACACCACCGCTCTGGTCTCCATTCTAAGGACCATTTCACGCGATCCACGCATCGGGAAGTTCTCCCTGGTTGCCTTCAACATGCAGGAACAAAAGGTGATCTACCGCCAGGATGGCGCCAGCCGGATCGATTTCCCGGCCCTGGGATCGGCGCTCAACACCCTGAATCTGGGCACCGTCGATCTGAAACGCCTGGGCGATAAGCACGGAGATACCGAGTTCCTGACTACCTTAGTACGCAAAGAGATGACGCCGGGGCCCCAGGGCCATCCCGATGCGCTGGTTTTCGCCGGTCCAAAGATCCTGCTGGACGCTAATCCCCCGGAAGAGGCTCTCAAGGACGCTACGGACATCGATTTTCCAGTGTTTTACATGAATTACAACCTGAATCCGCAGGCGGTGCCCTGGAAGGATGCTATCAGCCATACCGTCCACTTTTTCCGGGGGTACGAATACACCATCTCCCGTCCTCGGGATTTGTGGTTTGCCGTCTCCGAAATGGTCGCTAAGATCGTAAAATCAAGGAACGGAAGGTCGGCTCCGTCCATCTCAAGCCAGTAGGGGTTCCATGCGTACCACAGGTTGGGTTGTTTTCACGGGAGTGTGCTCACTTTGGGCAAATCAGGCGTTTGCTCAAAGCGTGCTCTATGGCCAGCAACACGCCAAGCACTACGCCAACAGTTTGGCGCCCTATGTGGTTTCCCCGCAGGAAATAGTCGATCGGATGCTGGAGTTGGCCGATCTGAAGCCAGGCCAAAAACTCTACGACTTAGGCAGTGGCGATGGCCGCATCCTGATCACCGCCGTAGTTCGGTTCAAGGCCAAAGCCGTCGGCGTCGAGATTTCAGACGATTTGGTGAACAGCACCAACACCCGCATCCGTAAACTCGGCTTGGATAACGATGCGCAAGTGATCCACGGCAACTTCCTGGATGTGGACCTGAGTCCGGCCGATGTTGTTACCTTGTACCTGGCCACGGACGCCAATGAGATGCTGCGCCCGAATTTGGAAAAGTACCTCAGAAACGGCGCGCGTGTGGTATCGCACGAGTACGCCGTTCCGGGGTGGAAGCCGAAGTTAGTGGACAAAGATCCCGAGCGCCACGGTCACACTATTTTCTTGTACGAGATGCCTCCCAAGAAGAAGTAGTGCCTGGCCCGCCCGCTTATGACGTGGTCGGCGTCGGCCTGAACGCCACCGATACCCTGATCCTGCTCCCTCGCTTTCCTGCCTACGGTGGCAAAGTGCCGTTCGCGCGCGAAGTGCTTAGCCCGGGCGGACAAGTAGCCAGCGCGATGGTGACCTGCGCCAGGCTGGGCATGCGTTCAAAGTATATCGGCACGCTGGGCGACGACGAGCGTGGCGTCATCCAACTCGAAAGCCTGCGTGCCAGCGGCGTCAACTTGGACGATATCGAAATCCGAACGAACTGTCCGAATCAAAGCGCTTATATTCTGGTGGACCAGACCTCGGGCGAACGCACCGTGCTCTGGCATCGCGACAACTGCCTGCGTATCGATCCCGATAGCCTCACGCCTGAGAAAATCATCGGGTCGCGCCTGCTGCACATCGACGGACACGACACACCCGCTGTTTCCCGCGCAGCTGAAATTGCGCGCCGGCATCAAATCCCTGTGACCGTGGATGTGGATACCATCTATCCCGGCTTCGACCTCGTGCTGCCGCATGTCGATTATCTGGTCGCGAGCTCCGAGTTCCCCTCGCGCTGGACCGGGGAACCCGATCCTTTCCGCGCATTAACCAGAATTCAAGACGAATTCGGGATGCGCGTCGCCGCCATGACGCTAGGCGCAAACGGAGCCCTGGCGCGCGTGGAAGGCGGCTTCATTTATTCACCCGGCTTGGTCGTCGACTGCGTGGATACCACCGGAGCCGGCGACGTGTTTCATGGTGCGTTCTGTTATGCTGTGATCGAAAGCATGCCGCTGCGCGAAGCGCTCGAATTTTCCAATGCCATGGCAGCCTTGAACTGTACCGCCCTGGGCGCTCGCGGGCACATCGCCACGGCCGGGGAGGCGCAGGCTTTGCTACGCCGTGCCCAACGTTGCTCCGACCCGGAGTTTGAGCAGCCCGCCTAAATGATCCCTCTTCGATCCTCCGAGCCGCACTACACGCGTGCCACGGTTACTTTGGCGATCATCGCCGTCAACGTGGCTGTGTTCCTGTTCCAGCTCAGTATGCCGGGCAATTTGCAGAACCGGTTCATCATGCAATACGGCCTGGTGCCGGACCGGCTGCACTATTCTTCCATCCTCACTTCTATGTTCATTCACGGCGGATTCCTGCATATCGCCGGCAACATGTGGTTCCTGTGGATTTTCGGACGCGGCGTGGAGGATCTTCTGGGTCACGCCAAATATCTTTTTCTGTACTTTGCCTGTGGAATCGCAGCCGCCCTGTTCTTTGTGATGCTCAACTCCAACTCCACGGTGCCCACCGTGGGCGCGAGCGGCGCCATCGCGGGAGTGATGGGCGCTTATCTGGTCAAGTTTCCACGAGCCTACATCCGGACGCTGGTATTCATCGTCATTTTCATAACCACCATCGACGTTCCCGCTTTTGTTCTGCTCTTATATTGGTTCGCGATACAATTCTTCAGCGGCATCGGATCGGTGGGTTACTCGGCCGAATCGAGCGGTGGGGTCGCATGGTTTGCGCATGTGGGCGGCTTTCTGGCAGGAATGGCATTGATGGTGCTGCTGCCCGGCCAGCAACGCGCCCGGCCCTGGCGCTACTACAACTAACATGTGGCAAGAGATAAACACTGGTTCGGCGGACATCCAAAAGCCGCTCGACGTTCTCGCCATCGCCGCCCACCCTGACGATGTTGAGCAGACTTGCGGCGGTACGTTGATCCGCATGGCTGAGCAAGGTTATCGCACCGGCGTGCTGGATCTTACCGCGGGCGATATGGGCAGCCGGGGAACTCCCGAGATTCGCCTCCAGGAATCCGAAGCCGCGGCTCAAGCCATGCGCTTAAGCTGGCGTGGCAATCTGCGGCTCCCTGATGCGCGCCTGGAAAATACCGTCAGCGTGCGAATGACACTGGCGGTTGAGATCCGCAACCTGCGGCCGCGCGTCGTGATCCTGCCGTATTGGGAAGCGCGGCATCCCGATCACTATCGTGCGTCCGAGATCGGCTTCGAAGCCTGTTTTCTCGCTGGCCTGAAGAAGCTTACCGAAGAAAGCGAGCCGCATCGTCCGCACAAGATCCTGTATTCATCGCTCTACGCCAACGTGACGCCGTCCTTCGTGGTGGATATTTCCGCTCAGTTTGAACCGCGCATGTCCGCCCTGTTCTGTTACCAATCGCAGTATGGGCAATCGACGGAAGCTTCCGAACTGTTCCCCGATCAGAAGGAAATTCGCGATCGTCTGGGCTCCATCGGCCGCTTCTATGGCAACCTTATCGGCGTGAAGTATGGCGAGCCGTTCGTGGTGAAGGAAATGATGCGCGTGGACGACATCACCGCCATGGGCGTCCGCAGCCTCTAAAGCGGCAGATTGCTGTGCTTCTTGCGCGGCATTGTGTCCACTTTATTCTCGAGCATTCGCAGCGCGCGGATCACTTTCGGCCGGGTCTCATGCGGCTCAATCACATCGTCGATGAAGCCGCGCTCGGCGGCGACGAACGGGCTCGCAAAGCGGTCGCGAAACTCCTCGATCTTTTCCTTGCGCATGGCTTCGGGATCTTTGGCTGCGGTCAGCTCCCGCCGGTAGACGATATTGACCGCGCCTTCCGGACCCATGACGGCAATCTCCGCAGTTGGATACGCGAAGTTCACATCCGTTCGCAGGTGTTTCGATCCCATCACGCAATAAGCGCCGCCGTAAGCCTTGCGCGTGATCACGGTGATCTTCGGAACCGTCGCCTCGCCATACGCATACAACAGTTTCGCGCCATGCCGGATGATGCCGCCAAACTCCTGCTCGGTCCCCGGCAGAAATCCCGGAACGTCTTCGAACGTCAGGATCGGAATATTGAACGCGTCGCAGAATCGAACGAAGCGCGCGCCCTTAACCGATGAATTGATGTCTAAGCACCCAGCCAGAAACGCGGGCTGATTGGCCACGATTCCGACGCTCTTGCCGTCCATGCGCGCCAGACCGATCACTATATTCTTGGCCCAATGCTCATGAACCTCGAAGAATTCGCCCGAGTCAACCACGCGATGAATGATGTCCTTGATGTCGTAAGGCATCTGCGGATCGGTGGGGACCAGCGTATCGAGCGCGGCGTCCGCGCGATCCATGGGGTCGTTCGACGATTCACTGGGTGCATCGTCCCGATTGTTGCTCGGGATATACGACACCAGTTCCCGGATCATCCGCAAACATTCGGCGTCATCGTGCGCCAGGAAATGCGCCACGCCGCTGATGCTGTTGTGCGTTTCGGCGCCGCCCAGCTTTTCCTTCGTCACATCCTCGTGCGTTACGGTTCTGATCACCTCCGGTCCGGTGATGAACATGTGGCTGGTGCCCTCCACCATGAAGATGAAGTCGGTGAGCGCAGGCGAATAGACCGCGCCGCCCGCGCAGGGCCCCATGATGGCCGAGATTTGCGGAACCACGCCACTGGCGAGCGTGTTGCGCAGGAAGATATCGGCGTAACCAGCCAGGGACGCCACGCCCTCCTGAATACGCGCGCCTCCCGAATCGTTCAGGCCGATCACGGGAGCACCGGTCTTCAGCGCCAGGTCCATAATCTTGCAAATCTTCAGCGCGTTGGCTTCCGACAGCGATCCGCCCAGCACGGTGAAGTCCTGCGCAAACACATAGACCACGCGCCCATGGATGTGTCCGTAGCCAGTGACAAACCCGTCGCCATCGATAACCTGCTGATCCATTCCGAAGTCGGTGGTGCGATGCCGGACCAGCTTGTCCATCTCTTCGAAGGTGCCTGCGTCCAGCAGCAGATCGATGCGCTCGCGCGCTGAAAGCTTGCCTTCCTTGTGCTGCCGCGCCATACGGTCTTCGCCGCCGCCCGCTTCGGCATTGGCGTGACGGCGCCTTACCTCGACCAGGCGGTTCGCAGCGAGTCGGTCTGTAGACATACGAGATTTACAGTAGCAGGTGTGTGGGCAATCGACTGTTACCCATAGGTCGCGCGGGCTAGTTTGACGGTTGCGGGGCGTGCGGCGCGGTTTTACGTTGCTCCACGTAAGTGGAAATCTACGTCGCATCCTCCTTGGACGGACGTCAACCTAATTTCGCCGCGTGGTTGGTAGTGCGCCAGCCGGATGCGCCACAAGCCCCACGGCAACTTCTCCCCGGCTTCCCTATCCGCGTAAGTCCAATACACCGCAAAATCGGTGATCTCGTTCCCTTTTGCGTCGGTCCATGGCCTGAGCTTTTGACGGCCTCCCCCGCCTGGTATCAGCTCGGACTCTCGCCCCACTACTGCGATACTCTGAGAGCCGGCTTTCTCTTCAGTGAATATCCCACGTTTTGAGAGATATTCTTCGACTCTCTCGGCGACATCACGGCGGTCAGATGCCAGCTGCCGCTCCTCCGGATGGCTCGACGTTTGAAAGCCGCGGAGAACGGGACGATACAATGGAGTAGATGAGCGAAGAGCGAGTCATCATCGCCGATCCGGATGTCATGAGCGGAACGCCCTGTTTTCGCGGTACGCGAGTTCCGTTTAAGAATCTAATCGACTACCTTGAGGGCGGACATCCCCTCGGCGAGTTCCTGGAGCAGTTTCCAACAGTGACGCGCGATATGGCAGTTCAGGCCCTCGAGGAGGCCAAGGGCTCGCTGCTAGCTTGATTTCCGCCACAGTCTCCTGGATCATGAGACGCATGCCGTTCAATGGGCGGGACTGCAAGAAGAATGGCGAGTTGCTGCTGGCTGCAGAGCTTGCCGGCTATGATGTGTTGTTGACGGTGGATCAGGGCATGCCCCATCAGCAGTCTTCCGCTGGCCGGAACCTGTCAATCATCGTGATCCATTCCCGAACGAACCAACTCGAAGATCTTGTGCCCCTTGTGGGCGACATCCTCGAGGCTCTCGAAACTATTCAGCCGGGCGAGACTGTCAAGGTTCCAGCATGATCGGCGGCCGCCCCGGCCCCGAGTGATCATCCATGTAATGTGCCGCGTCGACGACCGCATGCGTTTGCATCGCCCCGCCCTCTCCTGCTAGACTTTTCTGCACTGCCAAGAAGCAGCTATCTCGGCCAGCTCCGTCGTTTCCTGTGCAATCTCGGATTACCTTATGGGAACTTGCGTTCGCCTGATTGCCGCCGTCCTCCTCGTGAGCGCCGCCGCGGCGTCGGGACAATCATCGTCGCCTCCGGAGAGCGCGCCGATTGTGCAGCCGGGGGCGCCGGGTCAAAACAGCAAGCGCATCACGGCGGAGGAAGCCGCGCCCCCGCTCCGGGCGCCGTCGGCCGTGGATGTCAGCTTCATGCAGGGTATGATCATGCACCATTCGCAGGCGGTTCAGATGACCGACCTGCTGCGTGTTCGAAGCCACAGCAAAGAACTCCTGGAGCTGGGCAAGCGCATCAGTATCTCGCAGACCGACGAGATGAAATTCATGAAGCAATGGCTTCAGGATCGCCGCGCGCCGCTGTCGATGGAGCAAAGCCACACGCATGACATGAGCAACATGAAAGGGAGCATGAACATGGCTAGCATGCCCTTGATGCCCGGCATGCTGACTCCGCAGCAAATGATGGCCCTGGAACAGGCCCGCGGTGCGTCCTTCGATCACCTGTTTCTGACTGGGATGATTCAGCATCATACCGGAGCGCTGGTGATGGTGCAGGATCTCTTCAACACGCCTGGAGCAGGCCAGGATGCGGTCCTATTCGATTTCGCCACCGACGTAGACAATACCCAACGAGCCGAAATTAGCATTATGCGGAGCATGCTGCTCAAGGAGAAAAAATGATCCACCAACTAGCTTCACGGATGTCGAGCCGTACCCTCACGTTCTCGCTTCTGGCATCGGCGTTGTTGCCGATACCAGGCTTGGCACAAACCAAGGCCGCTGCCACCAATGCTACGGTTCCGGCCGCTGTTTACTCCAATCCACGCGCCTCGTCCGACGATCCGCGAGTCGGGCTCAAACCAGGGTTGTACGACGCGGGTGAGGCTATTTTCGGCCTGGTGAAGCTGGCTTCTCTTCCCAAGCCACCGGGCTTTGCTCCGGGCAACTTCTTTCCCAACTTGCAGCCGCCACCGCCGCCGGATGAGCCGTTGAAACCGGGTGAGCCTCCCCGCGCGCCCGCCGGCACCTACGGCTCCACAAACTCGGATCTCGCGTTCAGCGGCAATCACGTATTCGTCGGCAACTACAACGGCATCAACTTTTACGACATCGACAATCCGGCGAAGGTAAAACTAACGGCTTCGCTGGTCTGTCCCGGCGGTCAGGGCGATGTCTCGGTGTACGGTCATCTGATGTTCATGTCGGCCGAAGCGGTGAACGCGCGCCTGGATTGCGGTACCCAAGGAGTCGCGCTTCCGGCCGGGTATGTGCCGCCTCCGGAGCCGACGCCCGCTCCCGTCATACCGGGCGTCGAACCGGAGTATCCACATCATCCGCTTCCGCCAGCCAACCGGGACCGCTTCCGCGGCGTGCGCATCTTCGATATCGGCAATCTCTCGAATCCACGGCAAGTGGCGGCGGTGCAGACCTGCCGCGGGTCTCACACGCACACTCTCGTGATCGATCCGAACGACAAGGACAATGTGTATATCTATGTCTCAGGCACCGGGAACGTTCGTCAGGCGGAGGAACTCGCGGGATGCATAGACGGGGATAAAGATAAACCCGAGCCCAACACGTCCTTGTTCAGCATCGATATCATCCAGGTGCCGGTGGCCCATCCGGAACTAGCGAAGATTGTTTCCAGCCCTCGCATCTTCACCGATTCGCAGAGCGGAGCGATCAATGGGCTTTGGAAACGCGGCAACCACGGCCAAGGCACCCAGACTACGGAAGGGACCGACAAATGCCACGACATCACGGTCTATTCGGCGATCGGGCTGGCCGCCGGGGCGTGTTCGGGAAACGGGATCCTGCTGGATGTTCACGATCCGGCGCATCCCGTCCGGATCGATGCTGTCAGCGACCCGCACTACTCCTTCTGGCATTCGGCCACCTTTAACAATTCCGGCACCAAGGTTTTGTTCACCGATGAGTGGGGCGGCGGCGGGCAACCGAGGTGTCGCGCGACCGACCCGATGGACTGGGGCGCGGATGCGATCTTCGAGCTCTCCAAGGGCAAGCTGAAACTGGCTTCTTACTATAAGATGCCCGCGGTGCAGACGGAATACGAGAATTGCGTAGCCCACAATGGATCGCTCGTCCCCATTCCGGGGCGGGACATTTTCGTGCAGGCCTGGTACCAGGGTGGCGTCTCGGTGATGGATTTTACGGACGCCTCGCATCCTTTCGAGATCGCCTATTTCGATCGTGGACCTCTGGATGGGACGAAGAGCGGCTTGGGTGGTTTTTGGTCCGCCTATTGGTATAACGGCTATATCTACGGCTCCGAGATCGCTCGCGGGGTGGACGTATTCAAGCTCGCGCCAAGCAAATTCCTGACGCAAAACGAAATCGACGCGTCCAACCTGGTGCACTATGATGCGCTGAACGTACAGAATCAGCAGAAAGTCACTTGGCCGGCGAATTTCGTAGTTGCCCGCGCCTATCTCGACCAGCTAACCCGCAGCAGCGCTCTTGGCGCCGAACGGATCGCCGCTATCAACACTCTCATGGGGCAAGCGGAAGCATCCCATCGCGGCGCGAAGGAAGTGGCCCGCTTGAAGACCGCGGCGGCGGATTTGGCGAAAGACGCAGCCACGGCAAAAACTCCGGCGGACGCCGACCGGATGCGCGCGTTGGCGGCCATCCTGCAAGATGGAGGCGCTCGCTTCTAGGCGGAGCAGCGTGTTGCGCGGTCGCAGCCGTTCGCGATAGAATGGCATTTACTGATGGGTTCGCCCATTGGTTTTTGCCATGAATACTCGCCTTCCCATCGATAAGGCTGGCCGGGTCGTTATTCCGAAGCCGCTACGAGATCAACTGCATCTGGAAGCCGGCGATGAACTGGAGCTGGAGGCAACGGGCGAGCAGATTACTCTGCGCCCAGCTCGGGGCGCGGGACCGCTCATCAAAGAGCACGGTGTTTGGGTTTTTCGTGCCGGGCAAGCCCTGTCGGCATCTTCGACCGATCAAATACTTCAGCAGATTCGCGAGGAGCGCGATTTGATCAATCTCGCCTTTCGTGAATGAAGGCCTTTTTCGACACGTCCGTATTGGTGCCGGTCTTTTACGGCGACCACGTTCACCATCAACCCAGCATCGATCTATTTATCCGGTTCGACAAATCCGCTGGATGCTGCGGCGCTCATAGCCTTGCGGAGGTTTACTCCACGCTCACCAGGATGCCGGGCAAACATCGCATCAGCGGCGAGCAGGCGATGCTCTTCATCGGTAGCATCCGCGAGCGGCTGGCTATTATCGCCCTGAGCGGCGGTGAATACGGCGATGCGTTAGAAGCGTCGGCTGCGCGCGGCATCGTGGGAGGCGGCATCTACGACGCGATGCTCGCCCATTGCGCAATCAAAGCGAAAGCGGAAACGATCTATACCTGGAACGGCCGTCACTACGCACAATGTGGCCTGGATGTGACTCAACGTTTGCGAACGCCGCCAAACGCACAGTAGATCGAAAGGCGCGGAGCCTGGCTATTCCGCGTAATATCCGCTGCGTGAATGCAGCTCCGCCCCTGGGTACCGCTTCCGCGCCGCGTCATCCAGCGTCACCGTGATGTGGCGGAATGTCCCCGCCTGTGCGTCGGGAGCGTGATAGGCCAGCATGTAGCGGCTGCGGATGCGTTCGATCATTTCCTTGAACGAATCGCCCGCGTTCTCCGCCTTCACCCACTCGCCGCCCGTTTTTTCGGTCAGCTCGTAAACATTGGCGGGAGTAAAGTCGGGATTCGCCGGCTTGCCAGGCTCCATGGGCCGCGGCCGAATCGCGCGCCCGGTGATAATCGCGTTCATCACCGTGTCCGCTCTGTTCAGCTCGCGAATCACCTGGCCATCAGTCAGCCGGTAGCTGGTGCTCAGATTATCGGTAAGGATCAAGATCGCACGGCGTCCGCCCTGCCCCGCGTTCTTCTCCATAAACCGCGCCGCATCCACCACGGCGGAATTTATCATCGTGCTCGATCCCACGTCCCAATCCTTCAGAGCGCCACTGATGTTGCGAGCCGTTTCCGCCAGATTGTCGCTGAAGTCCTGTGCCAGCGCTGTGTTCTTAGCGAATACCATCAGCGCCACCCGATCGCCGGGCCGCAAATGATCCAGCGCCGCGCGAGCTTCCGCCGAAATCTCGTCGAGATACTTCTGCATGCTCCCGCTCACGTCCAATAGAAGAACGAGATTGAGCGGTTCGTCGCCGTGCGCAAAGGAAACAATGGATTGCAGCTGCCCTTCATCGGCCACGGAGAAGTCGCCCTTGGTGAGGTCTTTGACCAGGTTGTTGCCTTCTGTCACCTGGACGTCCACACGCACGTCCGAAACACCCGTTTTGAAGGTCGCGGTCTCTTCCTCAGGCTGCTCCACGGCTTGTGGCGCCACTTTCGCCGCGTTGGGCACAGCGTCCTGAGCTCCCAGAGGCGCTAGGATGAGAATCGTCGAGATGAAGAACATCGTTATCGGCACCGCCGGCCACATCGACCATGGCAAAACCGCATTGGTGCGCGCTCTTACGGGCATTGATACCGACCGGCTGAAGGAAGAAAAACAGCGAGGCATATCTATCGACCTGGGCTTCGCGCACCTCCAGCTCTCCGAGAACGTGCGCCTCGGCTTAGTAGACGTACCGGGCCACGAAAGGTTCATCAAAAATATGCTGGCTGGTGTAAGCGGCATCGATCTTGTTCTCTTTGTTATAGCGTCAGATGAGTCCATAAAGCCACAGACTCGGGAACATTTTGATATCTGTATGTTGTTAGGCATACGGAAGGGCATCATAGTCCTCACTAAGGCCGATCTGGCCGACCGGGATTTGCTGGAGCTGGCCAAGCTCGAGGCCGATGAATTTGTGCGCGGTTCGTTCCTCGAAGATTCGCCCGTAGTGGCCGTCAGCGCTGCGACCGGCGCGGGACTCGACGAATTGCGCTCGGAACTCGCGACATTGGCAGCCACGGTTCCCGAAAAGGACGCTTCGCAGCTTTTCCGTCTGCCCATCGATCGCGCCTTCGCCATGCGCGGATTTGGCGCCGTAGTAACCGGTACGCTGGTTTCCGGCACCGTCCGCGCGGATCAGGAAATCGAGCTTCATCCAGCCCGCAAGCGCGTGCGTGTGCGCGGCATTCAGGTGCATGGCGCCGACGTCGCAGAGGCTACCGCCGGGCAACGAACCGCGTTGAATATCGCAGGCGTCGACGCGTCGGAATTGGCCCGCGGCATGACGCTGGCTGAGGCTGGACGTTTTCAAGTTACTAGTCATATCGACTGCAGCTTCGAATTGCTCCGGTCGGCGAAGCCGTTGAAACATCGTGCGCCGGTGCATTTCCACGCGGGCACCTCGGAAGTGGAGGCGGAAATCCGCCGTCTTTCGGGAGAAAGGAAGGGCACCGATGCGATCGCGCCCGGATCCCGAGAATATGTGCGCCTGGTGCTGAAGGAACCATTGCTCATTCTTCCCGGCGATCGTTTCATCGTGCGTATGTTCTCCCCCGTTATCACCATTGGTGGCGGAACGGTGCTCGATATCTCTCCACCACGCCGGGCTCAATCGGACCGCTTGCGAATTCTCGAAACTGCTCCGCTCTGGGAACGAATCGCCCTGCTGGCGCGTGAATCGCGCTACGGCATCGGAATGCCGGAGCTGGTTGCGCGCACTGGCCTGCTCGAAGGCGATCTGCGCAAAGCGTCGTCTCGAGCCTCGCTCACTTTGCTCGAATCCCCGCAGTTCTGGCTGCTTGATCCGGCATGGGTGGCCGGTAAGTTGGACGCGATGCACGAGCATTTGAAGCTGTTCCATCGGCAGAATCCGCTGCTGGCTGGAGTCTCGAAAGAAGAGCTGCGAAGCAAGTTTTTGCCGGGTGGGCCCCCCTGGTTGATGGACGCTCTGCTCGCCCGCTCCAAGACACTGGCCGTCGACTCGGAAACCATTCGCCTTTCGTCTCATAAAGTTGCGTTGAAACAAGACGAAACAGACGCCACCGCGAAGATCGAAAGCGCGTTTCGGTCGGCCGGCCTGGCTACTCCCGCGGTTAGCGAAGTGCTGGCAAAATCGGGAGTAGACCCGGCCCGCGCTCGCACGCTGCTGCAGTTGATGTTGCGCGACAAGCGGCTGATCCGTGTCAGCGACGAATTGGTGTTTCATGCCTCCGCCATGCAATCCCTTAGGACATTGCTGGCCCAGAGAAAAGGACAGCAATTTGCGGTCCCAGAATTCAAGGGTTGGACCGGTATCTCGCGTAAGTACGCGATTCCACTGCTCGAATACCTGGATCGCGAGAGGGTGACGCGGAGGGACGGAGATTCAAGGGTAGTGTTGTAGGCTTGACAATGGAGAATAAAAGGCGAATACTGGTCGTCCAGCTTGGTTTTTGCAAATGCTTTTCGATGACGATCCTCCCCCGAAACTCGTCGGCATCGCGCGCCTGGCCGCCTCCAGTGATTTGCTCGAAGCCAAACGCGAGGTGGAGTACCTGGAACTGGAAACGCGGCGATTTATCGGCCGGGGGTCGGGCCGGATGCGGTCGATTTGGACCGTCAATCCATATCGAGGCTGCGAGTATGGCTGCAAATACTGCTACGCCCGCTACGCGCACGAATTCATGGAGCTGCGCGATCCCCAGCTGTTCGAGCGCAAAATCTACGCCAAACAATTTCGGGCTGCTGCGTTTCGCGCCGAGGTTCGCCGGCTGAAGTTCGGCGACACGGTGTGGATTGGAACAGCCACGGACCCTTACCAGCCGGCCGAGCGCCGCTTCCAGATCATGCGTCAGATGCTCGAAGTGTTCACCGGCGAGAGCGGCCTCGATCTCGGTATCACAACTAAGTCCGATTTCGCATCGCGCGACGCCGATCTCATGGCCCAAATTGGGCGCAAGAACAAGATTCGCGTTCACCTGACCATTACCACGCTCGACGAAGCGTTGGCCCGGCTGATAGAGCCGCGAGCTCCACGTCCCGCTCTGCGCTTAAACGCGGTCAGGAAGCTTACCGAAGCCGGCGTGCCGGTGAGCGTTCTGGCGCATCCCGTGATGCCGCTGATCAATGACAGCGAAGCAAGCCTGGATGGTGTCTGCGCGGCGGCCGCGCGGAATGGAGCATCGTCCTTCAGCGCCGCTCCGCTGTTCTTGAAGCCGTGTTCGGCGCAAGTTTTCCTGCCGTTTCTCGAAGAGCGGTTTCCGCATTTGGTCCGCCGCTATCGGGAACGCTTCGAAAAGGCCGCGTATCTCAGGGGACATTATCCAGATATGATCGCCGAGCGCGTGGAGCGTATCCGTGCGCGGCATGGATTGGCCACCGGCCGCGCGCCAGAATCGCCCGAGCCATTTCAACCCGAGCGGTACCAACCCGATCTGTCGCAAAATGATCAGCTGAATTTGTTCCCCCAGCTCGCCAAAGGTCCCAGTACCGCTCCCACTTTACAACGCAAAGTGGATCGCCTATAATCGCTCGTATGGCTACAGTCCGGAGCATTCGCGCCGCCCGCGCCGAACCGGTTTCGTTGCACACCCACGCGATGGATAATCTGCGTCTCATTCGCGAGACCATGGAGCGCGCGGGGTCGTTTACCGCCGTTCCCGGATGGGGAGGGGTTGCCATGGGCATCAGTGCGCTCGCCGCGGCTGCCATCGCCAGCCGGCAACCGACGCTCGAACGCTGGCTCGCCACCTGGCTGCTCGAAGCGGCGTTCGCCATGGTGCTCGCGGTGCTCGCCATCAAACGCAAAGCCAATGCGGCGAAAGGCCCTTTGTTTTCGGCGCCGGCCCGGCGATTCGTTTTGAGCTTCGCGCCGCCCTTGCTGGTGGGTGGATTGCTCACGGCTGTCTTATATCGCGCGGGCTTTCCGGCCGCCATCCCCGGCGCATGGCTGCTGCTATATGGAACCGGGGTGGTCACCGGCGGCGCATTCTCGGTACGCGTGGTTCCCGTCATGGGGCTGTGCTTCATGTCGCTGGGAGCGGTTGCGCTGTTCTGTCCATTCGCCTGGGGGACCACGTTTCTCGCGGTGGGATTCGGCGGACTGCACCTAGCGTTCGGAATCGTCATTGCCAGGAGGTACGGTGGCTAGACAAAATACGGCCCGAAAGGATTCGGCTTCCCAGAAGCCGGGAGGTGTACGCATGGTCGCCGGCAAGGCTTTGGCGGGTTTAGACCGCTTAATCTATGAGCCCATCCGGCTGCGAATCGTCAGCGCGTTGGCGGTGAATCCGTGCCTCACCTTTAACGAACTGAAGAAACTTCTCGACACCACCGATGGAAACTTGAGTGTGCATGCGCGCAAGCTGGAGGACGCCGATTACATCGTCTGCACCAAGTCGTTTGAGGGCCGCATGCCGAAGACACAGTATCGTTTGACGGACACCGGGCGAAGCGCGCTCGAGAAATATTTGAATCACATGGAAGCGCTGATCCAAGCCATCCGGGAACACTAGCTTTTTTTTTGGAAATAAATTCTTTATGTCACAAAGCACTTCGGATCATCTGCACGCCGCGATCATCATGGACGGCAATGGCCGCTGGGCCTCTACACGGGGGTTGCCGCGAGTGGCCGGGCACCGCGCGGGCGCTGAGGCTTTGCGCCGAACCGTGGAAGCCGCACCGGATCTTGGAATTTCAGTGCTGACGGTCTACGCTTTCTCTTCCGACAACTGGCGCCGCCCCCAACCCGAAGTGTCCGCGCTGATGAAGATGTTCCATACTTACCTGCGCCGCGAGCAGGCCAAATGCGTCGACAAGGGCGTGCGTGTCACGGTGATCGGCCGGCGGGATCGTTTGCCGCGCCTGCTGCTGCCGGTGATTGAGGAATGCGAGAGCGCGACGTCCCAGGGCGAGAAACTGCATCTGCGCCTGGCTGTCGACTATTCTTCCCGCGACGCCATTCTTGCGGCTGCGCAGGCTCTGAATGGGAAGGCTACTCGGGACGCTCTTTCCGAAGCGCTCGGCGCGCCGGATGTCGACCTACTGATCCGCACCGGCGGCGAACAGCGCCTGAGCGATTTTCTGCTGTGGGAATGCGCCTACGCCGAGCTGGTATTTACTCCAGTGATGTGGCCGGATTTCGCCGCTTCGGACCTGGCTACCGCGGTGGGCGAATTCCGATCCCGCGAGCGCCGATTTGGTGCGCTGCCACGCGCAGCATTAGCGTGAGAAAGATCCGGCAGTTTCCCTCTCCGGCAATCCTGTTGATGATCTGCGGGTTCGCTTCCGGACAGCCTTCGAAGTCGTCCTGCGTGTCTAAAGGTTTCTCAACAAATTCGAAGCTGGAGGAGGTGAGAGCCGCAAAGTCAATCACAGTGAACTACTTCTGCGGGACTAGCCAGACTTGTTCTATGACTTTAAAGCCCGGTGATCCTGTCGTCGTGGATCGAGTGGAAGGCCGATTGGACTTGTGGATATTTCACCAATTGGGAGGGATACCCCGAGGGTTTTCTTCAGGGAATGATCTCACCTAAGCAGGGCTGGGTGCGATCACGAGACACTTATCCGGTCGAGGTAGCTGCGAATCCGCCGCGAAGCGCTTGGGTGGGAACGTGGGTGGAAGGCTGGGATCGAATTTCGATTGAACTCTCGAAAGCTTCGGGCGAACTCAATTTTGCAGGCGATGCGCACAGTCTTGGCCCGACAGATGAACCAATCACCGGCCAATTTTCCGGTCCTGCAGTCCCCTTGGGAAATCATGTTCACCTGACCGACCAGGCCCTTAACAGAGCCTGCGCGGTTGACCTTACGTTGGCTGGTGAATATCTTCTGGCGAAGGACAACGGCAAGTGCAGCGCCACGTATGTCCGGTTTTGGGGCATTTGGAAACGCGCCCGGGTTGAAACCAATACGGTCGAAAACAAGTAAAGTTCTCGCCATCCAGCTTCCTCATTTGCCAGATCCGCTAAAATAGAAGCAGGCCCCCGCCCATGCTCGACGCTACCCTTGCGAAAATCTTCGGGACCAGGAACGAACGCGAAGTTAAACGGCTCCGTCCCCTGGTCGCCGCCATCAACGACCTCGAACCCGGGCTCCAACAGCTCTCCGACACCGAGCTGGCCCAAAAAACCGTCGAATTCAAGCAGCGCATCGAAAATGGCGAGCCGCTCGACGACCTGTTGATTGAGTCCTTCGCGGTTTGCCGCGAGGCCGGACGCCGCATCCTGAACATGCGGCACTTCGATGTGCAGCTTATCGGGGGAGCGGTTCTGCATCGCGGCCGGATCGCCGAAATGCGAACCGGCGAAGGCAAAACCCTGGTGGCCACGCTGCCCTGCTACCTGAACGCGCTCGAAGGCAAGGGCGTCCACGTCGTTACCGTCAACGATTACCTGGCCAAGCGCGACGCGGAGTGGATGGGCCGCATTTACAGGTTCCTGGGGCTCACCTACGGCATCATCGTGCACGATCTGGACGATCACGAACGCCAGATCAGCTACAACTCCGACATCACCTACGGCACCAACAACGAATACGGCTTCGATTATCTGCGCGACAACATGAAGTTCCGCCTGGAGGATTGCGCCCAGCGCGGCCACCACTTCGCGATCGTGGACGAAGTGGACTCCATCCTGGTGGATGAAGCGCGCACCCCGCTCATCATTTCCGGGCCGAGCGAAGAGTCCACCGACAAGTATTACAAGATCAACCGGATCATCCCCAAGCTGACGCGCGGCGAAGAGATCAAAGGCAAGGAGCCGGGCGAGAGCTACACTACCGGCGATTACACCGTCGACGAGAAGCATCGCAGCGCGGCCCTCACCGAAGAAGGCATCGCGAAAGTTGAGAAGCTGCTGGGCTGCGGCAATCTCTATCAACCGGAAAATTGGTCTACGCTGCACCACGTCCAGCAGGCGCTCAAAGCGCTGGTGCTCTTCCAGCGCGACAAGGACTATCTGGTGCAGGACGGGCAAGTGATCATCGTCGACGAGTTCACGGGCCGCGTGATGCCGGGCCGCCGCTGGAGCGATGGCCTGCACCAGGCCATCGAAGCTAAGGAAAACGTCAAGATCGAGCGCGAAAATCAGACGCTCGCCACCATCACCTTCCAGAATTACTTCCGCCTGTATAAAAAGCTGGCCGGCATGACGGGTACCGCTGAAACCGAAGCCGCCGAGTTCGAAAAGACCTACAAGCTGGACGTGATGGTGATTCCCACCAACCGCTCCATGGTCCGCAAGGAATATCAGGACATGGTCTACCGGACCGAGGAAGAAAAGTTCCGCAACGCCGCCAAGGAGATCAAGACGCTCAACGAGAAGGGCCAGCCGGTTCTGGTGGGCACCATCTCGGTCGAAAAATCCGAAAGGCTAGCCGCGCTGTTGAAGAAGATGGGCGTCAAGCATGAAGTGTTGAACGCCAAGAATCACGAGCGCGAAGCGTTCATCATCGCGCAGGCCGGCCGCAAGAACGCAGTCACGGTCTCAACCAACATGGCCGGCCGCGGCACCGACATACTCCTTGGTGGCAATCCAGAGTTTCTGACCAAAGAGTATTTAAAAAAAGAGAACAAGGACCCCGATCTGTATCAGACCAGCCCGGCGGGATCGCCCGAGCGCGCCGAGTGGGACCGGGTTTTCACGCGATTTAAGACTGAGACTGCCGTGGAACACGACGAAGTAGTCGCGGCGGGCGGTCTGCACGTGCTCGGCACCGAAAGGCATGAGTCGCGCCGCATCGACAATCAGCTGCGCGGGCGCGCCGGCCGTCAGGGCGACCCCGGCAGCTCGCGCTTCTATCTCTCGCTCCAAGATGACCTGATGCGCATCTTCGGCGGAGAGCGCATGCAGAACCTGATGCTGCGGCTCGGCATGGAGGAAGACGTACCCATCGAGTCCGGCCTGATCACCAAGCGCATCGCCAGCGCGCAGGAAGCCGTGGAAGCGCAGCACTTCGCCTCGCGCAAACACCTGCTCGAATACGACGACGTGATGAACAAGCAGCGCCAGGCCGTATACGGCATGCGCCGCCAGTTGCTCGAGGGCCAGGACCAGACCGAACGCATCAAAGAAATCATCCAGGGGATTGTGGCATCCTTCAGCGATGTCCGCTGCCCGGAGAAAACGCACGCCACCGAATACGATCTCACCGGACTTCAATCCGATGTGCTCAGCCAGTTCGGCGTGAAGATCGATCTGGAAGAATTAAGCGGAATGCTGAAGCAGGAGATTGAAGACCACATCACTGACTTGCTGGGGCGCCGCTTCAAGGAAAAAGAAGACCTGATCGGTCCGGAAAATATGCGCGAGGCCGAGCGCGTGGTGATGCTGAATGTTATCGATAACCAGTGGAAGGATCACTTGTTGTCGATGGACCACTTGAAGGAAGGCATCGGCCTGCGGGGCTACGGCCAGAAAGATCCGCTGATCGAATACAAGAAAGAATCGTTCGAGCTGTTCCAGGACATGATGGATCGCATCGAAGACGAGACCATCCGCTATCTGTTCTTCCTGCAAGTGAGCCAGGGTCCGCCTCCGGGTGAATCCGGCAATGGCGGAGGCCCGGGTGGCTTGCCCGACAGGCCAAGGCCCGTCCTGCCTTTCTCCGATGAGGACGAAGAGGAGGAAGACGAGGAAAACGACGAGGCACTGGTCGGCGCGAATTCCGAGCAGCGCCGCGCGGCTCAAAGCGCCGTGGAAGATTTCACGCGCAACATCCAGCGCAAAAAAGACAAGGAAATGGCCGAACTGCAAATGGTTGGCGGCAGCGGCACGGCTACTGAGAAGAAACAGGCCACATCCGACAAGAAGGCTGGCCGCAACGATCCCTGCCCCTGCGGTAGCGGCAAAAAATACAAGAAATGCCACGGAGCCTGATTCTAGCGGTTCTTTTTGTTTCGTCCGCCTGCGCCGCTATCCTTCCGGAGCGATTGGGCGACTATCAGCGCAAATCCGCGTCTTCTATTGCCCCGGACCCCAAAAGTGCCGTGTGGAAGGAAGATGGCCTGGAGGCGGCTGAGACAGACGATTATGGCGCATTTAGCGTCACCGTGGCGCGTTTCAAAGACACCACTGGCGCCTATGCGGCGGCGCTGGCAGCAGGAACCTTCCGACGGGTGGGTAACTATCTGGTGTACTGCAACTGCCCGGAAAGTCTCAGTCAACTTGTAGATTCTTCGCTACCCAACGTCTCCAAAGGTTCCACCCCGACTCTCGGTGCCTACTTTCCTCCCACTGGCCTGATTCCCCGTTCCAAGCGCTACATCTTAGGGCCGGAGGGCCTGAGAGGATACCTAATTCCGGCATCGGCCGTCGATTTCGACCTTGGAACCGAAGGCGAAATTGCCCAGTATAGAAGCCCCTCGGGAACGCTAATACTGGCCGTCTTTTCGTTTCCAACCCCTTCTTTGGCGCGCCAGCAATTGCCGCAGTTTGAGAAGATTACCGGCGCCACCGTGAAACGGACCGGACCGCTCGTCGCAGTGGCCATAGGGTCGCCGACAGCCTCCGCAAAGCTTCTCGGCGATATCAACTATCAGGGGGTGGTGGAGATGAACGAGAAACCTCCCGAAAAGCCGCTCGAACTCAAGCCCGAGAGCGCCGGAAAGATGGTTCTGTCCATTTTCAGCCTGGCTGGCCTGCTTTTGGTTTTCTGCTTACTGTCGGGACTTGCCGTGGGCGGCATCCTTCGTCTTGCCCGCAAGTTTGGCTACTCAGCTGCTGAAGGGTCGATGACAACGCTCCATCTCGAGGGCAAATAACTCCTCGGATTTCTCTACCTTAGAAACCAAAGCCCTAGTCATCCCACGCCTATGACCGAATTCTTCCACAGGATTTCCAAAATGAATCCTCGCTGCAACCCATTCTGGATCAGGATGTTAGAGCCGATTCCATAAGTTCCAGTTTTTCACTTGACTCGCAACCTTCGTGGCCCTATCATCTGAATCACAAACAGGTTTTGACGGTTGCGTTTCCGTCGAACCTGATTCTCCCATACATCGCCCTTGCAAACGCAGGGGGCCTGTTCAGATTCAGGCAGATGGTGTCGAATGGGGCCCTTGAGGGCCCCGTTCTGAATCAAACACAACGAATTCCGGCGTTACACTAGGATTTGCTCCCGCACCATCCTCCCCTTCCGAAGCCTGCCGACGTCCCGGTAACCTGGCGCGAACGCCTGCGTGCGCTGCGCAACGTCCCGCCTTTGCTGCGAATGGTCTGGGACACCGGCCCGGCCCTGACCACCGCCACCATTTTCCTGCGGCTGATTTCGTCGCTGATCCCGGTCGCGCAATTGTGGGTTGGGAAGCTGATTATCGACCAGGTGGTCCGGGCCATCCAGGGCCGTATAACGGACCCGCACCGTATCTGGGTCTACCTGGCCTACGAGATCGCCCTGGCCGTCCTGAGCGACCTGTTATCGCGTGCAGTGAACCTTTCAGACAGCCTGCTGGGCGACAAGTTCACGAACTTCGTCAGCCTGCGGTTGATGGAACACGCTAACCGGCTGGATCTGGTTTCCTTTGAGGATCCAGTATTTTACGACAAACTGGAGCGTGCCCGCCGCCAGACGACGGCCCGCCTGGGGATGCTGGGCATTATCGCGGGGATGGGCCAGCAATTCATCACTTTGCTGTCGCTGCTGGCTGCCGTGGTCTCGTTTTCGCCCTGGTTTCTAGTGCTCCTGGTGGGCGCAGTCATTCCGGCCTTTCTGGGCGAAACCCGTTTCGCCATGCTGGCTTATTCCATGTTGTATCGCCACACGCCAGAGCGCCGGGAGTTGGATTATCTGCGCTTGCTCGGGGCCAGCAATCAGAGCGCGAAGGAAGTGAAAATCTTCGGCCTGGGCCAGCATTTGGCCGACCGGGCGCGTAAGCTGTTCGATCGCTTCTACGAGGAAAACAAGGCGCTCGCCATCAAGCGCGCCGTCGCCGGATCGCTGTTGAATCTGCTCCCCACGGCGGGCTATTACGGCGCCTACGTTCTGATCCTGATCCGGACCATGGCAGGCGCCATGACGGTGGGCAGCCTCACCTTCGTGGCGGGTGCGTTCGCGCGATCGCGCTCCTTGATCGAGACCCTATTTTCGAGCCTCAATAATATCGCCGAGCAAGCGATGTACATCAAGGATCTTTTCGATTTCTTCGAGACTGAGCCCAGCATCGTTTCGGTGCCGAATGCATTGCCCGCGCCGCGCCCCATTCGATCCGGCTTCGAGTTTCGCGACGTGTCGTTCGCATATCCCGGTTCCGAGCGCCAGGTGCTGCGCCGCGTCAGCTTTCAGTTCGATGCCGGTGAGCGCATCGCTCTGATCGGCGAAAACGGAGCGGGAAAAACCACGCTGGTGAAGCTGCTCGCGCGCCTTTATGAACCGACCGGCGGCGCCATTTTGCTGGATGGCATCGACCTGCGCGAATACGATGTCGATAGTCTGCGCGCCGAAATCGGGGTCATCTTTCAGGACTACATGCGCTACGACATGCTGCTGCGCGAGAACATCGGCTTTGGGCGCATTGAGGAACTCGGCAATCAGGCGCGCGTCGAAAGCGCGGCGCGGAAAAGCCTGGCCGATGGGCTGATCGCGCAATTCAAACTGGGTTACGACCAGATGCTCGGCCGGCGTTTCGACAACGGCGTCGATCTATCGGCCGGGCAATGGCAGAAGGTGGCTTTAGGACGAGCGTATATGCGGGACGCACAGGTGCTGATCCTGGACGAACCCACCGCCAGCCTGGACGCCCGCGCCGAATACGAGGTGTTCCTGCGCTTCGCCGATCTCACTCGCGGCCGTATGGCGGTGCTGATCTCGCATCGCTTCTCCACCGTTCGCATGGCCGATCGAATTTTAGTTTTAGCGGATGGCGCGCTGGTGGAGCAGGGCACGCATCAGCAGCTAGTGGCCTTGGGCGGACGCTACGCGGAATTGTTCGAGCTGCAGGCCGCCGGCTACCGGTAGTTTGGCCCGCCTAGGCGTGCCAAACGGGATTAGGGGTTGGGGCTCCAGGCACTGGCTGCGTTTAGGACCCGCTAAATACCGACTTGAGCCATGCTCCGAAATGCAGATGCCTTCCCGGACACTCGGGCCAGGGCGCGAAACTGATGGTCCCACCGTCGCGCTCCACCCACAGTGAAACCGGCTCCTCGGTGGACTTATAATCCAGCTGGATCAGAACACCCGGACCGCAGGATTGCGAGAGTCCGATGTGCGCCACCGCTGCATTCGCGTGCTCGCTCTTCGGGCCCCAATCCTCCTGGAACTTGGTGAATGGGTAGTCCGGACAAGGATGCGATTCCGTACAACCCCACATCTGATAGGCGGCCGGGTAATTATGCGCGTTGAGCAAGCTCACAAAAGTCTTAGCGCGCTGTTCTTGGGGGTAATTCTTGAAGACGCCGTACAGGATAAGACCGAGGATCAGCGCAGCGCCCAGGACGATGGATGAGGTCTTGATGATCCCGAGAACGCGGGCACGGTGCTGCTCGGCGGCTCCGTAGGCTTCCAGGTAGCTGGACATCCTACATTTATTTTAGCGCGTATTTTACTTCGCTGATTTACTTCGCAGCTTTACTTCGCCGGATAGGCTTTGTTGTAAGCCGCAGTGGCGTCAGCGGTGATTTCAAAGCTAGGCTTGAAGAATAGCGTGTTGGCGCTGTCCACCACGATATCCAAACCCTTCTCGTCGGCCAGTTTCTTCACCACTTCCTGCATCCGGCTTCCCGCCCGTTCCAGGATTTCGGTCCGCTCGCGTTGGACGTCTTCCTGCATGTCCTGCTGCATGCGCTGCAACTCCCGCTGCTTGCGCTGGCCCTCGGCATTGATTTCCTGGGTGCCCAATTCATTGAGCTTTCCGCTCTGCAGCTGAGCCTGGATGTCCTCCAGCTCCTTTTGCACTTTGATCATCTGATCCTGGCGCGGTTTGAACTTCGCTTCCAGATCCAACTGAGCTTTCTTGATATCGTCGGTTTCGAGCAGGGCCTTCTGGGTGTTGATCACCGCGATCTTCACCTGGGCACTGGCCGCTCCGACGCTGGCGAGCGCAAGCACCGCGAACAGCAGCTTATTCATTGCCGAAAACTCCCAGAATTTCGTCCTCGCGGAGGATCAGATATTCGTCGCCGTCGATCCGGATATCGGAGCCCGAGTACTTGCCAAAAAGAATCTTGTCGCCCGCTTTAACGTCGGGAACGGCGCGATTCCCGTCTTCGAGCAGTTTCCCGCCGCCCACCGCCACCACCTCGGCATGTTGCGGCTTTTCTTTTGCACTGTCGGGGATGATGATGCCCCCGCGCTTGGTTTCCTGTTCTTCCAGCCGTTTGACGAGCACGCGGTCATGGAGCGGACGAAGGTTCATAAACTATCTCCTGTAAGCTGGGTTGGGAAAAGCAGACCGATACAAACCCGAAGACACCCAATGTAACACAGTTGGCGCGGATTTGATGCGGCGCGAACTCCCTCAGATCTGATGGATTCGCTTCAGACCCGGCCATCGATCGAAGTCGGCGTCGAAGCTCAGGATCTCGACAATCCCGTGGCGCTCGAGGGTCGCGATGTGAAGCGCGTCCCGGGCCGAAAATAGAGCACGGCTCTGCACGATCTCCGCGGCGCGAAGCACGTCCGCCTTTTCGATGGCGAAAATGTCATCCACGATGTCCAGGGTCAGCTTCATGGCCGGCTCGATCGCGTCGCGACGATTGATCGCTGTATAGCGATGAAGGAGCTCCTGAATAACTTCCACATCGGTCACCAGCCGCTGTCCGGATGCGATAAGCCGCTCCAGCAGAAGTTGGGCCTCCACCTTGTGCGGATGCGCCGCGCCTATCAGATACATCGGTATGTTGGAGTCGACGAAGATCAGCGCTGGTAGCCCCGTTCGATCTCGGCGAGCATTTGCTCGATGTCAGCGGTCGGGAAAGAGCACTCCACAGCCTGGCGCACGGACTTGAGCTTCGACTGCGGCTCCGCAGAGGCCCGGCGGGATCGGGCCTCGCGCAAGGCACGGCGCACCCATTCGCCGACGCTTACCCGTTCCCGCTCCGCAAGTGTCTGAATTTCTGCCATTTCCGATTCCGGAAGCAACACCTGCAGTCGCTTACTCATGGCATGAGTATAACATGCTAACTCTGTTAGTAGATGTTCCGGGTTGCCAACCCCCAGTTCCGAATCCCAAACTTTGTGCTATCCTGTGAAGGACAAAAAAGAGATTAAGTTAAGACGAGGAGTATCGATCCGAGAATGGCGCTGGCAACCGATTCCAAGAAGCAAGTAGTCGCAACATACCGTGTTCACAAGACGGACACCGGTTCGCCAGAAGTTCAGGTCGCGATCCTGAGTCAGCGCATTTTGCAGCTCCAGGATCATTTCAAGACGCACCGCAAAGATCATCATTCCCGCCGGGGATTGTTGTCGATGGTCGCGCGGCGCCGCCGCATGTTGAAATACCTGAAGAGCTGTAACCCGGAAAGATACAAGAACCTGATCCAAAGCTTGGGCATCCGTCGTTAGGTGCTCAGGTACAGGTGAACCGCCCCGGTGGGCGGCGTTCCCGCAGTTTCATACACTCCAAAGTCTCCTCTTAGTCCAAAAACAGACGCAGCAGACAGCTTCGCCTGGATTAAAAGGAATTTCAGAATGCTACATACCGTAGAAATTGACCTGGATGGTCAAAAAATTACCCTGGAGACAGGTAAGATCGCGAAACAGGCCAATGGCGCCGTCGTGGTCCGCTCCGGGGACACCGTTGTTTTAGTCAGCGCTTGCGCGAATGAAGAACCCAAGGCCAACGCCGCGTTCTTCCCGCTGACTGTCGATTATCGTGAATACACTTACGCCGCGGGAAAATTTCCCGGCGGCTTCATCAAGCGCGAGGGGCGCCCTTCGGAGAAGGAAATCCTCACCAGCCGGCTGATTGACCGGCCCATCCGTCCGCTGTTCCCCGAAGGCTTCATGAACGAGAGCCAAGTCATCGCCATGGTGCTGTCGGCCGATCCAAAACGCGATCCCAGCACTCTGGCCATTATCGGCGCAGGAGCGTCGCTCGCGATTTCCGACATTCCCTTCCAGCACGTGCTGGGTGGCGTGCGCGTGGGATCCGTAAACGGCAAGCTGGTGCCGAACCCCAGCTACGATGAAACCCGCGAATCCAAGGTCAACATCGTGGTTGCGGGCACCGACGAAGGCATCGTGATGGTGGAAGCGGGCGCGCAGCACGCCACCGAAGAGGAAGTGCTGGAGGCCATCGAGTACGGCCATGCCTGCTGCAAGAAGATTGCCGCTGGGATCAAGGAATTGGTCGCCAAGGTCGGCAAGAAGAAATGGCAATATACGCCCTCGGCCGTCAACAAGGAACTGTACGCGAAGATCGAATCGCAGATCCGCAAGGAACTGACCGACGCGCTCGACACTAAGAAGTATCCCAAGCTCGAAAGTTATCACCGGGTTCACGAAGCCAAGAAGAAAGTGGTGGAAGGGCTGCCCGAGGAACAGCAGGCGGAAGGCAAAGAGCTGTTCGATACGCTGAAGGAGCGCATTTTCCGCGACGAGATGTTGAAAGCCAAGCGTCGTCCGGATGGCCGGGCGTTCGATGAGATTCGCAATATCGATTGTGAAGTGGGCGTGCTGCCCCGCACGCACGGCTCGGCGCTCTTCACGCGCGGCGAGACGCAGGCTCTGGTTACGGTTACCCTCGGCACCAAGGACGACGAACAGCGCATCGAGATGTTCGATCTCACCGAAACCTCCAAGCGCTTCATGCTGCATTACAACTTCCCGCCGTTCAGCGTCGGCGAAGTGGGATTCATGCGTGGAGCGGGACGTCGCGAAATCGGGCATGGCGCGCTGGCGGAACGATCTCTTTCCGCCGTTATTCCCGACGACAAGAAGTTCCCTTACACCATGCGTGTGGTCAGCGACATTCTGGAATCGAATGGTTCCAGTTCCATGGCCAGCGTATGCGGTGGGTCGCTCGCATTGATGGACGCCGGAGTTCCGGTAGCCGAACCGATCGCCGGTATCGCCATGGGCCTGGTGCTGGAAGGCAAGGACTACGCCATTCTGACCGACATCGCTGGCGCCGAAGATCATTACGGCGACATGGATTTCAAAGTCGCCGGATCGCGCCGGGGCATTACCGGTCTGCAGATGGACATCAAGGTCCCCAACGTCACCACCAAGATCATGAAGGAAGCGCTGGCCCAAGCCAAGGGCGCTCGCCTGTTCATCCTGGACAAAATGGTGGCCACCATCGCGGCTCCGCGCGGTGAGATGTCGCAGTACGCGCCGCGCATCTACACGCTCCAAATTCCGACCGACAAGATTCGCGATTTGATCGGGCCGGGCGGCAAGATGATCCGCAGCATTGTGGACGAAACCGGAGTTAAGATCGACGTCGAAGACGACGGATCGGTCAAGATTTTCGCTTCCGACGGCGAATCCGCCAAACTGGCCATTCAGCGCGTCACCGATATATGCGCCGTGGCTGAGGTCGGCAAAACGTATCTGGGTAAGGTGGTGCGGCTGGCCGAATTCGGCGCGTTTGTCGAGATATTCCCCGGCACGGACGGTTTGCTGCACATCAGCGAAATATCGGAGAACCGGATCAAAGCGGTGCGGGACGAGTTGAAAGAAGGCGACCAGATCCTGGTAAAGGTGCTGGCGCTCGAAGGCAACAAAATCAAACTGAGCCGGAAAGCCGTGTTGCGCGAGCAGCGCGAAAAGCTGAAGCCGGTTCCAACCGCCTAGAAGCAAAACAAGAGTAGAGTAACGTGGGATGCCGGCCGTTGGTTGGCATCCCGTGTCGCGATTGGCTGTTAGCTCTTGGCTTTTACTTCGCGGCTGCGGGAACGGCTTTCTTGCGGGCGGCGCGGCGTTTTTCCACCGGCGGCGTCCGGTCGCTCTTTTTCAAAGCGGGCAGCGCGATAGCTAAAACAAATTTCTTCTCGCCGTGATCGTCGAATTTGATCACGATATACTCTTCCGTGCAAGAAGCCACGGAACCGAGACCGTACTTGTTGTGCTCGATCTGTGCGCCTTGCGCGAAAGCCGGTTTGAATGCCATAGAGGGTAGCTAATGCCTCACCGTTATTGTAACATTTCGCAGCCCTAAATACCTAGAAGCTCTTCCAATTCAACCAATTTCGCAGTGCGCCGATAGGCACTGCAAGTGGATGAAGCCGCGGTCTAAGCGGACACCCTCCAGGAGGCGCCCAGTGGCAAACATTCTCGTTGTCGAAGATGAGCTGGGCATGCGTGAATGGCTCACCGAAATTTTGGAGGGCGCGAGCCATCGGGTATTCGCAGCCCAGGATGGCGTGGAGGCCAGGTCGCTCGCCAAGCTCCATTCCCTGGATTTGGTGATTACCGATATGTCACCGATGTAAGCTTTAGGAAGTGTACTCTCCCCAGGCGGCAGCCCCGCGCGAACGCTTTCTCACCCTCCTGCTGCTTCTTCTGCTGGCCGCTTGCATCACCCGCCTGTGGCTGATGCCCCTGCCCTCCAGCTTCTGGGTGGACGAAATGGCAACCGTTTTCGTCGTTCAGCATGGGCCAAATCATCCGTCATTGGCTGTCGCGCCCCAGGTGCCGGATTCCATTTATTACCAACTGCCGCGCGCCGCGCAATCGCTTTTCGGATTTTCTGAAATTGTCTATCGATTGCCATCGGTTCTGCTGATGGCCATCGCTCTTTTTCTGGTTGCCCGCCTGGCTGCCCGCCTGCTTCATCCAGGCGCCGCGTGGTTCGTGGTCTTTGTCTGTCTCTCGATGCGCGGCATCAACGATCAGGCTGCCGACGCCAGGCCTTACGCGCTCGGCACGTCCATCGCCGCCGCCAGCCTGTGGTTCCTGATCCAGTGGCTGGATTCGGCCCGCTGGTGGGACGCTGCGCTGTTTATCGTACTGGCGGCGCTGCTGTGGCGCGTCCATCTGCTGTTCTGGCCGTTCTACATCGTGCTCGCTCTCTATGCGCTGGCTCGATTGCTGCGCCACGAGACACAGGTCGGATGGCTTCCCGCGTTAGCCGTGTTCGCCCTCCTGGGTGTCGCCCTGCTGCCCGTGGCGATAGACGCTCTGAATCTCTTTCGACATGCCACGTCGCACGTGATCGTTGCCCTTCCCACCCTGCGTGACCTGCGCATCCTGCTCAAATTCGGCCTGATCCTGATCTGCGGCCTCGGAGCGTTTCTTCTGGGCCGGTTTTTGCGATGGCCCCGGCCATCAGTCTTTGCGACCAACAGCTCTCTGGTTTTGATCGCTGCCTGGTGGCTGGTGCAGCCGCTCGCGCTCTTTGCGGTCTCTCGCGTCACCGGCAGCAGCATGTTCGTCGCGCGCTATCTCTATCTCGGTCTGCCTGGAGCGGCATTGGCGGCCACGCTGGCTGCCTCGTATTTCATCCCGCCGGCTCATTGGAAGCCGCTATCCCTGGTCTTCGCCGCCGGAGTGCTGATTATGTTGGGGCAATGGACGGAGCCTTGGCCCATGCATCACGGATCGGACTGGCGGCTCGCGGCGCACACCATCGATCAGTGGGCCGGCAACGATCCGGCGACTCCCGTGCTCTGCCCCAGCCCCTTCATCGAAGCCCAGCCACCGGTCTGGCAGCCGTCCTACGCACTTCCCGGTTTTCTATATTGCCATTTGCCGGTTTATCCATTTCGTGGCAAGCCCTACCTGTTGCCGTTTGAAGATTCGCCGGAAGCCAAACGCTACGTGGAAAGCCTGGCGAATGGCCCGCTCGCTCAGTCTGGCCGTTTCTTTATTTATGGCGGTTCCGGCAGCGTCCGGTATTGGCGCAACTGGTTTTCCATACAGCCCCAGTTTTCCACCTGGCACCGGGAACGGCTGGGGCCGTTTGGCGATGTGGTGGTAGAGCTGTTCCAAAGGGTTCGGTTGCCCGAAAAAGCGGGCGAGCGGCACGCCACACCGCCCCGGCCCTCCGTATAATATAGGCAGTTGCTGGAATGATCGATTTAAAGAAGAAGCTCGAAGATGAAATTGCGGCGCTGGACATGGAATTGCGCGTCGATCTCCCTCGCGAGATTTCGAAAGCGCGCGCTCATGGCGACTTGAGCGAGAACGCCGAATATCACGCCGCCAAAGAACGCCAGGGTATCGTCAACATGCGGCTCGGCCAGCTGCGTGCACGTTTGCGCGAGTTGTCCATGGTCGATATGTCGCGCATCCCAAAGGATCGCGTGGGCCTCGGATCCACGGTCACGGTGCTTGATCTCACCAAGGACGAACAGATCACTTATCAGTTGCTGACCAGCGAAGAAGCGGATGTGGCCCAAGGGCGTATCTCGACCACCTCGCCGATAGGCCGCGCGCTGCTGGGCAAGCGGGTGGGTGACACGGTGAAAGTGATGATTCCCGGTGGCACCCGCGAGATTGAAATCATTCAATTGACTACCATCCATGACGTCACCGCATGAAGCCATTCCGAGCTAGAATCGAAAAGGGCCGCCTGGCATGACATATACCCGCGCGATTGGTATCTCGTGCAATAAAGTAATTCGCCTGATCGTCCGCGGACTGGCACTCTCGAAAATCCACCCCAACGTTCTTACGTTCCTCGGCTTAGTCATCAACATTGTGGCCGCTGTTTTGCTCGCCGCGGGACAATTCCGTTGGGCGGGCGCGGTGATCATCGGCGCCGGATTGTTCGACATGGTGGACGGGCGGGTGGCGCGTGAAACCAACCAGGTGACACGCTTTGGAGGCTTTTTTGATTCGGTCCTGGATCGTTATTCCGATCTAGCACTGCTCATGGGTTTGTTGGTCTACTACGGCACGATCAACCGATATTTCTACGTGGTGCTGACCGCCATTGTAATGAGCGGATCGGTGATGGTGAGCTATACCCGGGCACGCGCCGAGAACACCATCCCCAGTTGCAAGGTAGGCTTCATGGAACGTCCAGAGCGTGTGGTGCTGCTGATCATCGGCGCGCTGTTCGATCACATGGCGCCCGTGCTTTGGGTAATCGCCGTGCTTGCCAACATCACTGTGATTCACCGCATGGTGTTTACTTACCAGGAAGCCAAGCGTCTGGAAGACGCCCAGCTTCGCCCCGCACCGGTCCGCGAAACGTCACTTTAAGTTCCCAGCCAGCTGCGCGAGCGCGTCGCCGGTCACTCGATACACCGTCCACTCGTCCTGCGCAACCGCGCCCAGCCTGCGATAAAACTCGATAGACGGCGTGTTCCAATCGAGCACCGACCACTGCAAGCGTCCGTATCCCCGTTCCACGGCGATCTTCGCCAGTTCGATCAGCAGCGCCTTTCCGATTCCTTTGCCTCGATGCTCGGGTTCGACAAAAAGGTCTTCCAGATAGATGCCGGCCTGGCCCAGAAAAGTCGAGAAATTACGAAAGTAGAGCGCGAAGCCAACCGGTTTTTCGTGCCAATAAGCCAGCAGCACCTCCGCTGTGGCATTGGCGCCAAATACATGCTCACGGATGTTCTCTTCGGTGGCCACCACTTCATGCGACAGCTTTTCGTACTCCGCCAGTTTGCAAATGAAGCTCAGGATGAGGGACGCGTCACCCTGGGTGGCCGGCGCGATGCGCATGCTCATGCTAGCGCCTCCACATGAGCTCGAATACCCGATGCCAGGCCCGTCAAGCTATACCCGCCTTCCAGGACCGAGAGCAACCGGCCGCCGGCATGTTTGTCCGCAATCTCCCGCATCACGCGCGTCAGGTCGGCGAAATCAGTGTCGGTGAGCAGGAATTGGCCCAGCGGATCGCCGGCCCGCGAATCGAAGCCCGCCGAGATCAGCACGAACTCGGGCTTTACGTTGTCGGCCGCTTTCATTAATTCTTGCTGGAACGCGCCCAGAATTTCCTTGCGCCCAGCGCCCGCTGGAAACGGGCAGTTGAGCGTCATGCCGTCGCCGGGGCCCTCTCCACGCTCTTCTCGCGCACCAGTTCCCGGATACCACGGCGATTGATGCGTGCTGAAAAAGAACACCGAGCCGTCGGTGTAGAAAATATCCTGCGTCCCGTTGCCGTGATGGACGTCCCAGTCGGCGATCAAGACCCGGCCCGCACCATGCTTCTTCTGTGCATAGCGCGCCGCGACCGCGATGGTGTTGAAGATGCAAAAGCCCATTCCGCGGACCTCGGTAGCGTGATGTCCGGGGGGCCGGCCGATGGAGATGGCATTGGAGATTCGTTTTTCGACTATGGCGTCCACCGCGTTCAGCGCCCCGCCGGTGGAGCGCAGCGCCGCGTCCAGCGATTTAGGAGAAATGATGGTGTCGCCCGTGCTCAGCTCGTGGAAGCCTTCGAAGATCTCGCGCTCGGCCAGTTGAATGTAGCGGGGCGCGTGGCACAGCGCGAGTTCATTGTGGTTGGCAACACGTGGCGAAATCGGAATCAGATTCAGATCTCGCAGCGCGCCCACCGCGGCGTCGAATCGCGCGGGCTGCTCAGGATGCTGCGGACCGGTCAGGTGTTCTTTGCAAACTGGGTCCGCGGCAAGCCCTGTCATCGGCAGAATATTGATTATATGCCCGCGACCAGCGGCGCCGGAACGGACGGGAGTGTGCGTAATCCTTCCGTAAGAGGTGGGCGCGTCTTGTGGCGCACCGATAAGGTGACCATGGGAGAACACAACCGAATTGCCCGGGGCTTACGGATGGATTATGGAGTGTCTGAAATGGACGAGTGCTACATTTCCTCGAAGCTCTCTAGGAATTGCGCGTCGGTCGGCGACTCGGGCAAGGCCGCGTGTTGCAGCGAAGCCGGTTTGGAGACCGGCCTTGGGGCGCGCAATCCGGGACTAGCCCTCGCTCGCGTCGCTATCGGTTTGGGTTTCGGCGCACGTCCGGCGACGGCAGGTCTCGCGTGCGCTTCGCTGGTGTCGCTCACCATTCTGGATAGCTTGCGCACTGCGTGCCCCATGGCTTCGGCCTGCGCGGATAGCTGTTGGCTGGCGGATGCACCTTCTTCGGCGCTGGCCGCTGTGCCTTGCGTTACTTGATCCATCTGGGCTATCGCTTTGGAAATTTGCTCGATGCCGCGTGCCTGCTCCTGGCTGCCTAGATTCACTTCATCCACCAGCGTCTTCACCTTCACGGTACTCTCGGTGATGGCCCGGATCACCTCGGAGACGCGCTCGAGCCGGGTACTGCCTTCATTCGATTTCGCGATCGACTCCGCGATCAGCGCGGAGGTATCCTTGGCCGCTTGGGCGGAGCGTTGAGCGAGGCTGCGTACTTCGTCGGCAACCACCGCGAACCCCATGCCCGCTTCACCGGCGCGGGCGGCTTCCACCGCTGCGTTCAGAGCCAGGATGTTGGTCTGGAAGGCGATCTCATCGATCACTTTGATGATTTTCGAAATCCTGTCGCTGGATCCGGTGATCTCCCGCATGGACTGCACCATCTCGCCAAGCGTCCGGTTGCCTTCGATGACCCGCTGATCGACGTCCGTCATCAATGTCGCCGCCGCAGCGGAATTTTCCGCATTTTTACGGGTCATCGCGCTGATCTCTTCGGTGGACGCCGAGGTTTCTTCGAGCGATGCGGCCTGTTGGGACGATCCCTGGGCCAAGGCCTGGCTGGAGGACGCCACCTGCGCCGAGGCGCTGGCTACCTGCCCTGCGCCTTCCAGCAATTCGCTCACCGTCTGGCGGAGCACGCCTGTTAGACTCCTGACCACCAGGAACAGTCCACCGCTGCCTAAGCCGATGGAAAGAAGCAAGAGCACCCATGTTAACCAGCGGAGGCGTTCTCCGGTTGCGACAGATTCGGCGGCATACTGCGCGCTGATTCTGCGGTTGTATTCCGTTTCATCGCTCAGCGCCTGCGTCACGTCGGCGACGCTCGCGGAGGCTTCCGCCAACTGCCCGTATGCCCCCTGGTTGGGTTTCGCGCTACTCACCACTGCGACCTTATCCCACAGTTCATAGAAGTGCCGCAGGGCGGGATCGATCTTCCGATGAATCGCGCGTTCTTCGTCAGAATTCAGAGAGCCTTGCAGGCCCTTTGATTCCGCGTCGATTTCGATTCTGAGCCGCGCGATCTCTTGCGCCATGTGCGCCTTGTCCTGCGGATCGTCGGCAGCCACGTGTCTCCACGCGTCGCCCCGCATTTCCAGGAAATTCGCCTCCATCCGGCTACTGGCTGCAACGCCGGCCAATGCTTCGTCAGCCAGCGAGTGCACCACCTTGTCATAGCCTCTGAGCCCGGCCAGCGTGACGATTCCCATTACGATCGTCAGCCCTATGAGCACAGCGCCGATCATCGCCAGCTTCTTCCCGACAGTCATTTGCGAGTGCATAAGGCTCCCTGTGTTGCCTTATCGGGCTTAGGGCGATTTTTGAGAGTTCTGGTTACCTGGCTGCTGTTACGACTTGATTTCGCGGCCGTCCGGGAGCTTGATGATGGAGCTAAGCATTTGCGGCGTGCCGCTCTTCGCCGCCCCACCCGTACAGCTGATGACATCGCCCGGCTGCACCAGGTTTCGCGACCAGCCATAGGATTTCAAGTGATTCAACGCCATCATCTCCACCGCCCATTCCACCATGTTGCCCTTGTCGTCTTTGACTTCCAGGTAAATGTAGGCGTGCGGATTGGTCCACTCAAAGCGCTTCACCACGCCGGTAATGGTGATGGGGTGCGGCATATCGTACATGCCGGTACCGTGATGGGCCAGGAGAGGCGCGCCGGCGCCAGCGAAAACCACTGAGTTCCAGAAAGCTCTGCGCGAAATCATCCAGTTGCACCTCCCACGGCGGCGAATCTTCACAGATCACACTACTCGAATGCCAGGCTTTACGTCAAACCCTACTTCCGAGTGAGCGAATCAAAGCAGTTCGGACGCGAAGGCGAGCAGTTCATCACTGAGAGCAGCACCACACGCTGGCCGGAGGAATCCGGCCGCAGCCGTGCAGCGATTTGCTTCTCCAGGGCGTCGACGGTCAGGCCCGCCGCTCGCACCCGGCCCACCATCGGTAGGTTGAGAAAACCGTTGAGCTGAATCTGGAATATCCGGCCATTGAGCTTGTCACTTTGAGAGGCGCGAATGAGAATATGGTCCTTGGGCGCCAGAATATAGGCCGGCTTCGCGACGGTTCGAAGCTGCGCAGAACCCTGCGTTAAACAAAGAGCGATCCCGAACAACAAGGCAGACGCGCGAAAGGGCGTCACTTGCCGAAAAGATCCTTATAGTCTTTGTTGTTTTCGCAGACGTATTCGTCCACTTTGTCCAGATCCGTGCGCAGTGGAAAAGTGCGAGCGATGGTCCAGGTCTTAGCGAAGACGTTGGGATCTTCGATGGTCGCTTCCCATTGCAGATGATCGAAATCGGTGCGCTGGAAACGCTCCACCACGTGCAGCGCTTCGCTGTGGCGGAAGGCGCCGGGAAGCTCGGTCCGATCGTTAAAGCCGACGGTGTCCACCACCAGCGTGTCGCCATCCCAATGCCCTACCGAATCGCCCATCCAGGTGGGATCGGGATCGGCCGGATGCGTGCCGTTGATCGGAATGACACGGAACATGTGCAGGTATTCGTAGAGAATGACCACCTTGTCCAGGCCTTGCACAATCTCCCATTGATAGGGGACGAAATAGGCGAGTGGGACGCCGGTGGGCATGCAATCGGCGTAAACGCCTGCGTCGGTGGGGCCGCGCACCACCTTGTATTTCTCCGCTCCCGGCTTGAGCGTGGCGGCAAAGGGATCGCGTCCCCCGCCGGAATTGTAGACGCCGGTGAGATTCGGTTTGCCATCGGGCATGCGCGGCGTCTGGTTACTGGCGGGCGACGCGCCAGACGTGGGAGCGATGTTCGACGCAACGGTACCGGCGACATTTACCGTGGCCGATTGCGTGAGTACCTGATCCTTGGGGCCCTTAACGGTGATGGTATACGTGGTGGTCACGCTCGGAGACAGCCTCTGGGCGCCGCGCGGCCGCACCTTTCCAAGCGCCGGATCGATGGTCACGCTGGTTGGATTTTCCACCGCCCAAGTCAGCGTGACAGCCTGGCCGGGTTTGATGGACTCGGGCGTCGCCGTGAATTTCTCGATGCGGGCCGGCAGCTGTGCCGCTCGGGCGTAAGACGGCGCCGGGCTCGGCGCTGGAGGCGGCGGAGCCTGAGCCATCATTACCGCTGGGGCGAATAAGAAAATCGCGATCCGCATGTTTCAAATGTATCAGCGGCTGCCGGCCGTTTCCATGGCTTGCTCCGCCTTGGCGCGCTGCAGAGGCCACATGGTGAAGAAGTCGGCGTAAGCCACCAGGAATGGGAACGTCACGGCGAGCAACGCCGAAGCCAGCCAGATCTCAGTCTGATACGCCGGGGGCCCGGCATCGAGTTTCCCTGTGACCGTCGACGCTACTGCCCGATACATAAGCGCGAACAGACTGCCTAGCACCGCCGCAGCCACCGTATTCAATACGCCCTTCAGCGGCTGAGTAAGCTTGGCGAACACCGATCCCTGCAGCATGTTCAGCATGAAAATCGTTCCAAAAATAAACGGGATCGGCACTGTGACCATAAACGCCACCGGATCCATCTTCATCACGTTGACTGCGATGTAATACGCCGCGCCGCCGATAATAAGAGCCACGATGGTCCACACCAGGCCCAGCACCGGCTGCTTCATCAGGCTCCCGGATTTCGTAAAGGGCCACAGATCGAAGCACAACGACAGGAACATCACGCCGATCGCCGTTACATAGAAGACCACGCAGTTCCAGGCATTGAACATCCCTTGGGGATCCTGCGCGGCGACGTAAACCGGCGCGCCCTTCATAAAATCGTAGTTGAAGAAGACGCGGAAAAAGATGTAGTTGATGACGTAGCAGGCCACCAGAACGGATAATCCGGCCGCAATCGGATTCTTGATCAGTGCGGTAAACGGCCAACCGCCCCACATGATCGCCATCCAGAACATGATGACTACAGAGGCGATCATGCACTGCGTCAACATCGGCGTGGGAGGGCTCATACTGCCTCCGACACCGCTCCAGTGCGCGACCGCAACCACCGCACCGGTCACTAACGCGATCAAGCTGAACAAAATGCCGCGCACTGGCTGCGATTGCTTCGCGGCGAAACCAGGCTGCTTCATGCCCCATGTCACGCCCATGACGATTTCCATGGGGATGATGCAAATCAGAAACGTGGAGATCCATCCGGAAAACCTGGGGAAGTCAAAAATCGAAATGAAGCCCAGCGAAATGGCGATGATGAGAACGGTGGCGAGAACGCCGAGCACAGGTTGTTTGAGGCCGGACATGTTATTTGCCCATCCTGGGGGCAACTCCTTTCGAGTTCGAATGCGGCTAGTCATACTATCACAACCGGCGATTCAGTAAGATTGTGGAGTCGCATGCCCACTATCAGACACGTCTTGTTCCCGCTGGATTTTTCGGCCGCCGGAATGGCTGCCATCCCCTACGTTGGCGCGCTGGCCAACCATTTTCACGCCAAGCTAACGGTGCTCAGCGTGGTGCCCCCGGCCTGGGTTACGCCACCCGGCTTGATTCCACCCACCACAGGCACGGACCCGGTGGCGCTCAGGAACTCGCTACAGGAGCATTTGGACCGGTTGGCGCTGGACGGTTTCGAGAGCCCACCGGCTCGGATCGTAGTGGTGGGTGACCCGGCACTGAAGATCGCCGAATTCACGCGTGACAACGCAGTGGAACTGGTGATGATGCCGACGCACGGCCATGGCCTGTTTCGCGGTCTGTTGATGGGTTCCGTAACGTCCAAGGTATTGCACGACGTGCATTGTCCGGTGTGGACCGCGGCGCACGCCGAAAAGCAGCACGCGCAGCAGACGCCGCGCAAGATTCTCTGCGCTCTGGATGGTGGCGAGAAGAGCCGGGCGCTGGCGCAATGGGCCATGGACTTCAGCCATCAGGTTGGTGCAAGCTTGCAGTTGGTACACGTAGTGCGGACCATCAGCGATTGGCTATCGCTCGAAAGCGAGCGGGAGCTGCAGGAGGAACTGCGGATCGAGGCGCGTAACAGAATCGAAGCGGATCTGAAGGCGGGCGGATTGGACCTTCCGCTGCGCGTCGCGGTCGGCGAGGTGGTGGCCACCATCACTGAGGAAGCGCGGCAGGAAGGCGCCGACCTGATCGTGCTGGGGCGCGGGGCACTGCATGAGACGCTGGGCCGCCTGCGCACGCACGCACACGAGATTATTCAGCGCTCGCCGTGTCCGGTGCTGAGTGTGTAGGGTGGTTATTCCACGTTGTTGAACGTTCTTATCCAAAGAGCGGCGCCAAGTCGCGGGCGTGGCTTCGCCTCAGTGTTCCGTCACCTGGGAGCATTGGGGCTCTTCTTTATCGCCATTCTGGATAGCACTCCAATCCCGACATTCGGCGGGCCGGACATCTTGATCGCGATTCTGGCGGGCACTCACCGCAGTCCCTGGTACGAGTACGCGGCCGTTGCGACGGCGGGCTCAGTGATCGGCGCGTATTTCACGTTCCGCATCGCACGCAAAGCCGGATCGGCATATTTGAACAGCAAATTTCGAGGAAGTAAGGTGTCAGGCTTCCTGAAGCTATTTCAGCAGTGGGGCACCGGAACTCTGGTGGCGTCCACCGCCATTCCCTTCCCGTTCCCGACCGCCATGGTGTTCGCGGCCGCCGGCGCATCAGACTATCGGATGCGCAAGTATCTCCCGATTGTCACGGTCTGCCGGGCCGCTCGCTATTCGGCCATCGCCATCGTGGCGGATCTCTACGGACGCCACTTCATCCGTGTGATCCGCCATCCAGTGCAATATTGGGGCTGGCTTTTGCTATTCTGCGCAATCGCTTGCGTTTTGATCGCAACGGGAATACTGATCAATCGGAAAATCGCGACGGAATCGGCGGCGTAGAGTTGCGTCGCCGGACTACGCTACTGCAAAGCACGATTAATCCGAACCCAAGGGCCATGCTCAGCGTTGTGGTTGGTTCGGGAGTACTCGAAATCGCCGCTGGGGTTGCCACGAACTGCACGCCGCCGTCACTGAACGGTTCGCCGCTGTAGCTAGTAGCCGTGGTAATGGGAATCGTGGGATTTCCCGACGCAAAACCCGCAAGCTCGGCCGGAGTCAACGTGCTGTCGAAATCGAAGCCCGTCAAGGAGCCTCCGGAAGCCAAATCGTTACCCGCCGTTTTGGCTGTCCACTGAATCGCAAATCCGTCCGATGGGCCGCCGCTAGTAACCACTTCCTGCCACCCCGAAGGCAATGTGATATCGGTAGGGCTGACCGGCATAAAATTGTCCCCGGGTACCCACGAAAACCAAAACGTGCCGATCGTAGTGGTGCCCGTGTTATTCAAGGTTAGATCGTATTGGAAAACGCCTGGCGAAACCAGCGAATCGGTATAAGTGGCGGTTGCGTCGATACCAGAAGCAAAAAGAACCGGGCTCGCGGCGAAAATCAAACCACGTAAGAGTGAAAAATAGCGATGCATATCCGTCTCCTCGGGCTCGATACTAGCATGAGGAAATTGAGAAACAGCTTGCCGGGAAGCGATTTCACAATCATTTGACAATCCCGGGCACGACGAGGTTAGAGGCGTTATTTTGGGAGGCTAAGGATTTACTTTTTGCAGCCTGCGCAGAGTGTAAATCTCCGGGTGGATGTTTTCGGAGCGCAGCTTTTTCCAGTCGTCCGACACGTGAATCAATTTCCCGCTGATGTGATTGGATTGCTCCGACGCCAGAAACAGCGCCAGTTGAATCTGTTTCTCGGGGGCGACACCGCCGGTCTGGCGGATCTGCAACGCCTCTTCGGTTTCCTTCCAACCCGCACGCTCGCCGGCGCGGAGAATCTCGTCGGTCATATGAGTATAGGTGCCGCCGGGCCCCATGCAATTGATCTGGACGTTATGCTCGCGAACTTCTTCCGCGATGGTCTCCACCAGCCGCACCACCCCCGCTTTGGACGCTGCATAGGCCGAAAGATTTGGGCGCGCCATGGTTGCCCCTGGGCCGCTCAATACGATGATCTTACCTTCGCGGCGGGCGATCATGTGGGGGAGAACCGCCTTGCAGGCGTTCATTACGCCGAGCAGGTTGGTTTGAATGGTGTCCACCCACGTTTTCGGCGATTGCTCTACAAAGGGTCCGATGGGACCGGGAATGGCCGCGGCGCAAACCAGAACATTCACTTCACCGTAATGGACGCGCACGCGGTCTACGGCGGCGTTGACCTGCTCAAAGTCGGTGACGTCGGCGCGCAGGCGCAGAGCATTGCCGCCGGCGTGCTCGATCTCCAGGTGCGCCAGGTCCAGTTCGGCCTTGCTGCGCGCCAGCAGCGCCACCCGATTTCCCGCGGTGGCAAATCCAATCGCCAGCCGCTTGCCGATGCCCCGTCCGGCTCCCGTTACAAGCACACCGGCGTTGGTCAGAGTATCCACCGTACTGATTCCTTCCAATTCACGTTAGTACAACGCAAGGACAGCTGTACGTTAGCCGGCCCAGGGCGAAGTGATCGATGCTGAGCTATTCGACGCCGCGTGCTTTTGGCGATACATGGATTCGTCGACACGGTGGAAGAGCTGTTCGGGTGATTCGCCGGCGCAATACTGAACCAGGCCCACCGTAAGAGCGACATCGACACGCACTTCACGGCCGGGTCCTGCGATCTGGTACGGGCCGTTGAGGCGCTCGGCGATCTGGCGGGAGCGCGACTCGGCGATGGCCAGGTCGCAGGCCAGAATGGCGACGAACTCATCACCGCCCCAGCGGCAAACGTAATCGTGGGCGCGCACCTGGCCACCCAAGCGGGCCGCTAATTGCTTCAACACTTCGTCACCGTGGAGATGTCCAAATCGATCGTTGATTTCCTTAAACCCGTTGAGATCGAAGAGCAGAACGCAGAAGTCCTGCTCGGCGTCGATGCGAGCGGCGAGTTCGCGGTCCAGGTCTCTGCGGTTCGCGACCCCGGTCAATGGATCCAGCGTGGCCAGCAGCTCCACCTCGTGCAGACGGTGCTGAATCTCGATCATCTTTTGGCGCAGACGCGCGAAGTCGTCCCGGCTGTCGAGTTCGATGGATTGCGCGAAGTCCCGCAAATCGGAGGTCTGGGCAGCCAAACGAGGCAGATCGCCGGATCGGACGGCGGATTCCAGCCGGTCCACAAAATCCACCAGCCTTTCGACGTACTGAACGTTGCGCCCCGCGCTGGTATCTTCGGTTCGCGTCACCATGCTCAGCGTTTGGTTGAGATCGCGGGCCAGAGTTTCGTTCTGGAGGCGGGCTTTGTGACAGAAGCCGGCAATGATTTCGTGCAGCGCGTCGCGGCTCGATTCCAGCTCTTGGGAAGAGGAATCGGCCGAGAGGCGGGACCGCAGGGACAGCAAAGGTTCACGGAATGAGGAGGCGATCTCCGGCGAAATCGCTTGGATCATGTCCGCGATCTCGAGGATGGACCGGAGATAGCACTCCAGCGCGGCAGTCATTTCAATGTGGAGCTGTTAACTGAGATGCAGTGACCCGCGCTCCAGGCTCAAAACCTTCCTGATATGCTTCCACGCCTTGGGACGGAACAGCGATTTTGATCAGCTTGCGGTTGTCATCCACCCAGAAGTCGAGACTGATGGCTTGGCCCTGCGGCGACGTGCCGCTCACGGCCAGATGATTTAATTTCACCGATTTTTGGGCGAAGTCTACCTGCTCGCGTCCTTTGAAAATGGCTGTGGCGTTCACCTCGCCCTGCGCCAGGACGTAAACGGGGAACTGCTGCGGATCGTGATTATCGAAGCTGGCACGCATAGCCAGCACGGTCCAGGGATAGAGCGGCAGATTCGCATTGACAACGATGGCGCCGGGGTGCACGGGAAACATCTTGGTCTGCGGGCCCTGGCCGGTGTCGATTTCATTCTTGGCCTGGCCGTCGGCGAAGGTGGCATTCACATTCATCGGGATCTGGCCAAGCTTGGCTTTGCCGATGGCTTGCAGCGGCTCATACTGCGCGTTGGTGAGCACCTCAAACCGTTCGATATCGATTTTCATAGGTCCCAAGCTGGCCGAGCCTGAGCCGTCGATCTCAAACCCGCTATCCGACTTCTTCACCGTGTAGGTTTCATTCGCCACGGGCGCTCCAGACATGTAAATGGCAAGTTTGCCGTCACTGGCTGAAGGGACTTCGCGATTGGCGGGCGCCGGTTTGCTTTCCGCGGCTGCCGGCTTGTTCAGCAGCGCTTTGATTTCGGGCGGAAGATCGAAGCGGTCCTTGGGAAGATCTGGATTCACTTCCACGCTCTCGATCTGAATCACGAATTCCTGCTGGGCCGCTCGATTCACCATCCGATGCGCCGACAGAACGTCGCCTTCCTTGCGGTAGTCGTTGTAAAGAATCTCGGCGTTGACGTCGCCCATCTGCGAAGTCACGGTGGCGGCGGTTTTGATCAGCAGCCCAGACTTTTTGTCGTAAAACTCGGTGACCGGCTTGCCTTCTTTGGGCGTGAAGACAACCTTGTAGCATTCATGACCCTCAGTGGTTTCCGAACCCGTCACTTCGGCCTTGGCGTACAGCTTTTGCCAATAGAGCTGGGCGTTGAAGGCGCCTTCGCGCAGCGCATCGGCCCTTTCCGCGCCTTGCTTGATACGGGGACCTTGCAGCGCGGAATTCTCCCAAGCCACGTCGCCATTGCTGCCGGTGGAGATCTTCCCGATGCCGGGAAGCTCGGTGAGGCCGAGATATTTGTCGGGTGCGGCCTCGTAAATGGTCAGGGAGCCTTTGAGCCCCTGCTTTGCGAATTCGATGGTGGCGTGCTCCACCTGGCTGTGACGCGCTTCCCAAGCGGCCCTTCCACCGGTTGCGGCGACCAAATGATCGATCACCGTGGCTACGCTCGGGAGCGCTTCTTCGGCGCCGAAGAGCGGCCAGGAAGCTGCCAATAGGGCGAGTGCCAGTTTGTTCATATCATCACCTCCGGCCGCACATTCACTTTAGCGCAGCGGGCATCTAAGGTTGTCAAACCGGGTCCGCGAACCCCCGGCGTTAAGATGGGAAGCGTATGAGCTTGGGACGCATCCTGATTGCTCTGGGACTGCTGGTAGCGGCGCTCGGGGTGCTTATTTCGCTCGGCGAAAAGCTTCCCATCCGGCTGGGGCATTTGCCTGGCGATATCATTATCCGGGGCAAGCACTCGGTATTCTACTTCCCGCTGGTAACGTGCCTTTTGATCAGCGTGATCCTTTCGCTTGTTTTGTGGATCATCAACAGACGCTAGCCGCAGCTGCATTGGCTAACCGCCAATGGCCAAAGCGATCTAGAGTCCCGCCACTGACCCGGCGAAACGCAGGCCCGTGGCAAGCGCGACCCGCAGCGGTGAATAGCGAGGCGCCGGCGGTTCGCAGAACATCGTGGTTCGACTGCTGGGCGTATCCACAGTGACAGCCAGTTCCGGCTCCAGGCCACGATCGCCTTCCAATACCGGAAGCAAGCGATGCTCCAATTGGGACACTCCGTAACCCATCACCATGTATTCCCACCCCAGTTGAGGGATGATCATGAAGCCCGATTTCCAACCTTCGCTCGGCGCATAGGGCCGGTTGAGGGCAGCGATCGGTATGAAGGGAATCTTCGGAACTCCCAGGGCGGCCGGAAGAAGCGAATGGACTAAAGCGAACATGCTGAGCGAGACGGTATAAGTGGAAGCCTCGAGCAGGCCCGATCCCCACGCCGGCAGGCGCGTACGGATGGACGCTTCGAGCGGCCCCGCTAAGCTGGCCGGCCCAACCGGTCCGGATAATCTCCAGGAGCCCTTTTTACGCTCCATCAGCCGAAAATCGATATCGGCGATGCCAGTCTTCGGATCTGTGTGGATAATGGTGGTGCGCTCGCTGACGGGTTCGAAATAATTCGCTTCGTTCAGACGCGCCATGCTCTTGCGCAGCAGGTGCTCATCGAGAAGGTCGCCTTCGTCGAGCAGGAAGTTGCCGCGAACGGCCGCTTCGGAGAAATGGCGATTGCCGGTAAATTCGATGCGGCCGACGTGGAACGGATTGCCCCGGTCGATGGTGGCGGTTAAGTCCGCTTCGGGCGCTTCCGGGGTGCTGGCTTCCGTCGGCTGCACTTGAAGATTCACGGTGAAATCGAGAATGCCCTCGTGCTCGGCCGCGCGGCGAGCGACAAACAACGTCGAGCAAAAGTTTTGCGACCGCATCAAGCCGTTGAGCGGGTGGACTGTTTTCGGCATTACACCGTTGCCTGAGACCTGCCAGGTGCGTACGTGATAGAGCTGCCCGGCTTGCACCTGAATACTGACCTTCGCGGCTTTCTGCGCCACTTGCACGTCGTCCAGCTTCACCGTCGCATCAAAATAGCCCTTGGATATGTAGTAGGACCGCAGCAAAGCCAGGTCGCCCTGCACTCCTTCCGGACTGTATCCCGGATAGAGACGCCAGCCGTTCCAGATGCCGGGAATGGGCGGCGTCACCCTGCGAATTTTAAGCGAACGCAGGGTGCCGTTGAGATCCTTGGTATCGAACTCGGTGTCGCCGGTGAATTCCACCGCTTTCACCCGAATGCGCTCGCCCGCGTCGATATTGAGGTGCAGATCCACCTTATTGCCCATAAAAGGCACCAGGTCGTAATCCACGGTAGCGGTGCGGAAGCCATCCGAGCGAAGGTCCTGCTGGGCTTGATTGGCGATCTGATGTGCCCGCAGCCGGCTCATGGGCGTGCCTTCGGGCAGGTTCATCTGCAGGCCAAAGGTGGATGGCTCCACGTGCAAGGTATGGAGCTGGAGCTGCGGCATCTCCACCACATGGAAAATGACGCCCGTGCCTTCGTTTTCCGGTTTGGATTCCACGCGAATGTCATCGAAACGGCCTGTGGCCCAGAGGTGGTGGACATCGGACTGGACAACGGAAGCGTCGAAGATCTGGCCCACCTGTGTCTTTAAATCCACGGGCGATTTGGTGCCATCCACGCGCACCGATTTGACCACCAGGTCGTCGGAAGTGGCGGGCGCCAAAGGCTCTTCCGCGTAGGCCGCGGACGCGAGCATAACTGCAGACAAAAGAATACTGCGCATGTTGAATGAACCGGTATGCAACTAGCGGTCCATCGGTGATTATAGCCTAGGACTGGCGAATGATGGGGCGTTCCATGCGATCCAGCCGTTCGTCCAGACGATCGAAGCGCTGGTCCATGTGATCTAGCCGCTCCTCCAGGCGTTTGACTTCGGACTTTAGCAAGTCGCGAAGATCCTCGAACCGCTTATTGATGGAATCGCGGAGATCGTCGATGCGGCGGTTCTGGAAGAAGACCCCGAGCAGGTAACCGCCGACAATGACAGCGACGGGACCCCATTGGTTGATGATTGGATTCATTACTCCTCGGGAAACCAGTGTTATTCTAGCGCGGCTTCTCTCGCGGCCTGTATCCTGAACCTAGTGACTCCCATCCACATTCTCGGCGGTGGCCTGGCAGGCTGCGAGGCGGCCTGGCAAATTGCCCGCTCCGGGTTCGATTGCGTGTTGTTCGAAATGCGGCCGGTGCGTCCCACGCCGGCGCACAAAACGGATCGCCTGGCCGAATTGGTGTGCAGTAATTCACTCAAGAGCGAGTCGGAAAACACCGCGCCCTGGCTATTGAAGGAAGAGCTTCGCAAACTGGACTCGCTGCTATTGCGCGTGGCTCAGCAGGCTCGCGTTCCCGGCGGCCATGCGCTGACTGTGGATCGCGAAGTATTCGCCCAGGAAGTTTCGCGAGCCATCGAAGAGAATCCTCGCATTGAATTGCGGCGGGAAGAGGCGACAACGATTGCGGACCAAGCGATCACTATCGTCGCTACGGGGCCGCTCACCAGCGGCGCGCTGGCCGGGGAGATCGGCAGACTCACCGGCGCCGAGCGGCTATTTTTCTATGACTCCATCAGCCCGATCGTCGAAGCTGACTCGGTTGATCTCTCCATCGCCTTTCGCGCTTCGCGTTACGGCAAGTCGCTGGATGGAACCGACGATTACGTGAATTGTCCCTTCGATCGCGATCAGTACGAGCGATTCATAGACGCAGTTCTCGCGGCTGAGGCTGTCCCGGCGCACATCCCGGAAGATGTCACCCGGGATAATCCTCGTTTTTTTGAAGCCTGTCTCCCCATTGAAGAGATCGCGTCGCGCGGACGCGAGACGCTGCGATTCGGCCCTATGAAACCGATGGGGTTGATCGACCCCCGCACCGGACGCCGCCCTTATGCAGTGGTGCAATTGCGGCAGGAAAATCTACGAGCGGACAGTTACAATTTGGTCGGCTTCCAAAATCACATGCGTTTCTCCGAACAGGCGCGTATTTTTCGCATGATCCCGGGACTGGAGCGCGCCGAATTTCTACGCTATGGGCAGATTCACCGCAACACCTATATCAACGCTCCCTCTCTGCTGACGCCGACGCTACAGCTGCGGACCAACGACCGGGTATTCTTTGCCGGACAAATCTCGGGCGTGGAAGGCTACGTGGAATCCATCGCTACCGGCTTGATAGCCGGACGGCACGCGGCCGATTTGGTTGCAGGCACCCAAATACGAGCCCTCCCGCGCGAGACTGCGCTCGGATCGCTGTGCGCATATGTTTCCGGCGCCGACCCACGAAACTACCAGCCCGCGAACATCACGTTCGATTTGCTGCCGGCGCTGGACGAACCCACCCGGCTCCGGTTTCGCCGCGACAAAAAGGCGCGTCACGCCGAAGTCTGCCGCCGCGCAATCGACAAGCTCGACGAATATCGGTCGGTTTATGCCTGATTTGTCACATGTCTGAAATATCCGCCCAGATTGAGCTTTTTCTTGGCGAACTCAGGCGCCAGAACGCGTCCGATCATACGGTGCGGAATTACTCGTCCGACCTGGATCAGTTTCTCCGCTACTTCTCCATCCCCGGTCAGACCAAGCCGGCTGTGGAGCAAATCGATGCGCTGGCGATTCGCGAATGGCTGGGCCATCTCTACCAACAACAGCTCACGGCCGTGAGCATGCGCCGGAAATTGGCGGCCGTGCGGTCTTTCTTTAAATACCTGTTACGAGAAGGTCTGGTAGAGAAAAATGTGGCCCGTATGGTGCGTACACCCAAGGCGCCCAAGACGCTTCCAGCCGTGATGACGGCGGAACAGACGAACGCGCTGGTGGATGGCGTCACCCAGGCGGCGGACAAATTCGAGCGCCCTTATCCGGCCAGGGATCTCGCGATCTTCGAATTGTTGTACGGCTGCGGGCTGCGCATCAGCGAACTGGTGGGCTTGAATCTGGACGATTTCGATTTCCACGAACGCTGGATTCGCGTGCGTGGCAAGGGTAAAAAGGAGAGGCAGGTTCCCTACGCGGGTAAAGCTTCGTCCGCGCTGGAGCGCTATCTGGCCCTGCGGCAGCCGGACCAGGACAGCGGGCAGGCTTTGTTCCTAAACCATCACGGTGGCCGGCTCACAGATCGCGGCGCACGGGGCATCGTGAAGTTCTACGCTCGCATGATCACGGGCGATTCCTCCATTCATCCGCATAGCCTCAGGCACGCCTATGCCACGCATCTGCTCAGCGATGGGGCCGACCTTCGCGCCATCCAGGAGCTCCTAGGGCACGCCCGGCTGTCTACCACCCAGAAATATACGCAGGTCTCGCTGGCGGATTTAATGGCAGTGTACGACAAGGCCCACCCGAAGGCTTAGACCCGGCTTGAGACCGGGGCGTGCCGGGCACATGCTAAAATAAATTAAATCGAACAAAACATTTGATAGTTGCGTCTAAAGCTGCTGGGGAGACCCGTCCCAAGTGAAGGCAAACTCAAAGATTCTGCTGACGATCGGCTTACTTGTGCTGGTGACCGGTGGTGTCTTCGCCAGCATCAAGTACAACCAGCGCGGTATTGTGGATGTCCAGACCGGGCGCGTGGTCCGGCAGGACCTGGTGGCTACAGTCACCGCTTCCGGCGAGATCAAGCCGAAGAACTACATCAACCTGGGCGCCAATACCCTAGGTCCGGCTCCCATCACCGAAATCATGGTGAAGGAAGGCGACCGGGTCCGCAAGGGCCAGGTGGTGGCGAAGATGCAATCGGTGCAAGCCAACGCCGATGTAGTGGCGCAGAACGCGAGCATCGCGACGGCTCTGGCTGATTCGGCGGCATCGGAAGCGGGAGTCAAGTCTCAGGAGGACGGCGTCACTACCGCGCAAGCCACTCTGGAGAAAAACAGAGCCGAGTTGGACCGTACCAAAGCCAACTACGACCGGTCCGCTGAACTGTATAAGGAGAAGCTGCTGGCCAAGCAGGATTTCGATCAGAAGAAGGCTGAGTACGATACTGCCATTGCCGCGATGGGCGAGGCTGAGGCGCGACTTTCCCAAGCCCGGGCGCAAGAGGCGCAGGCACGCGAGCAACTGACTTCCGCTCAAAAGAAGATTGCACAAATGCAAGCGGGCCTGGACCGTTACAAGGACATCTTGTCGCAGTATTACGTTACATCGCCCATCGATGGCATCGTGACCAATTTGCCGGTTCGAGCCGGCGAGACGGTGGTGCCCGGAGTGCAGAACTCGGCCGCCAGCACCATCATGACCATCGCCGACATGTCGGTGATTACGGCCGAGGTCAAAGTGGATGAGACCGATATCGTGAACGTGTCGTTGGGGCAAGTGTCGGAAGTGACCATCGATGCCATCCCCAACCGCAAGTTCCATGGGCATGTGACCGAGATCGGCGACACAGCCATCTTGCGCTCCAGCGGCGTGGCTGCATCGCAGAGTAATACGTCCGATCAGGAAGCCAAGGATTTCAAAGTAGTAGTAGCGCTGGACGATCCGCCCGAGGATATCCGGCCCGGACTGTCGTGTACGGGTAAAATCACCACCGCCACCAAGCAGCACGTGCTGACCATCCCGATCCAGGCGCTTACGGTGCGCAAAAAAGGCGACCTCGATCCGGTGAAAAAGAACGGCGGCAGCGTAGAGGCCAATAGCGATCCAGTGACGGAGAAGGCAAACAAGGAAGAGCTGCAGGGCGCCTTCGTGGTGCGAGACGGCAAGGCGCAGTTCCTGACCGTGACCACGGGTATCACTGGAGCGACGGATATCGAAGTGACCGGCGGGTTGAAAGAAGGCGACCAGATCATCACCGGTACTTACAAAATAATCCGCACTCTGCGGAACCTCGCCAAGGTAAAAATCAATAACACGGTGGTTACCACCACGCAATCGGATAGCTAGGACATGGCGACTGCCACTCAGGACCTGGTCGATCGCGGCGAAAACCTAAAGCGCGACGGGATCGTCATCCGCACCTACGATCTTTGGAAGACTTACGTGATGGGCGACCAGGAAATTCACGCGGTTTCGGGCGTGGACATCGAGATCCGGCGCGGCGAGTATGTGGCCATCATGGGTCCTTCCGGATCGGGTAAGTCCACCCTCATGAATCTGATTGGTTGCCTGGATTCACCGACGCGCGGCTTGTATTATCTCAACGGCAACTTAGTAAGCGACATGCAGGACGACGAGCTGGCGCACATCCGCAACAAGGAAATCGGATTCGTATTCCAGACCTTCAACCTGCTGGCGCGCGCTTCCGGGTTGCATAACGTGGAACTGCCGCTGATCTATGCCGGTGTTCCCAAACAGGAGCGGGCCGAGCGGGCCAAGGCGGCGCTGCGCGCGGTGGATCTGGAATCACGCATGAATCACCGGCCTAACGAGCTGTCCGGCGGCCAGAGGCAGCGCGTAGCAGTGGCGCGTGCTTTGGTAAATAATCCGTCCATTCTGCTGGCCGATGAGCCGACGGGTGCGTTGGACACCGCCACCGGCAATGAGATCATGATCTTGTTCGAGCGGCTGTGGCAACAGGGCAATACGATAGTCCTGGTGACGCATGAAGCCGACATCGCCAATCGTGCTCGCCGCGTGATTCACGTGCGCGACGGCAAAGTCGAAAAAGACGAAGTAATAAAGTAAGTGAGCGCCCGGCACGTTCCTCTCCACTTGTCACGGTGACCAGTAATCAGTAATTCACTTACCTGTCAACCAGCAGAAAATTTTCGTTGTTAGTATCCCTCCCGGAGGGAACTAAATGTTCTTCAAACAACGGGCCATGCGCGCTCTCATTCTGACAGCGTGTTTGAGCCTGCCTGGATCGATTTTTGCTCAAAGCGTGCGCCACGTCCTGCTGGTCAGCATCGATGGCATGCACGCTGTGGATTTCTTGAACTGTTCTACCGGGCTCCCGGGCGTGAACGGCGGCTTGCCTTACTGCCCCGCTCTGGCCGCACTGAGCCAAAACGGATTGAACTACCTCAATGCATCCACCTCGAAGCCGTCCGACTCGTTTCCCGGTCTGATGGCGCTGATGACTGGAGGATCCCCTCGCACCGTGGGAGCGTTTTACGACGTCGCCTATGACCGCTCGCTCGCACCGCCTGCCCAGACCACGGGTAACGGCCTGGCCGGCGGGACTTGCACTCCTTTCTCCACTCCAACCGGCACCACCACCGAATTCGATGAGGGCATCGACCTGAACCAGACGCTCTTAAACGGAGGCGCGCCCGCGGGCGTGGACGGCGGCATCCAGTCAATTAATCCCAACTTTCTGATTCGCGATCCCAGTAAGGGATGCGCGCCCGTGTATCCCTGGAACTTCGTCCGTACCAACACCATCTTCGGAGTGATACACGCCGCGGGCGGCTACACCGCGTGGTCCGACAAGCATCCCGCATACTCGGCCGTTTCAGGCCCGGGCTTCGGAAACAATATCGACGACTATTATTCGCCCGAAATCAACTCGAACGTGATCAACTTGCCGGGCATCGTCACGCCAACCGGTCTCTCCTGCGCTACGATACCGGATCCGGGGTCCGACCTGACAGCGTGGACGAACAGCTTTGAAAACATCGAGTGCTACGACACGCTCAAGGTGGATGCCATCCTCAATGAGATTAATGGCAAAACGCACAATGGCAAAACGGCGGCGAAAGTGCCGATGCTCTTCGGCATGAACTTTCAAGCCGTAAGTGTGGGCCAGAAATTGATCGAGAAGAGCAATGGCGTAACTGGGGGATACGTGAACGGAATGGGAACACCCACCGCTGCGTTACTCGGCGAGATAGAGTTCGTGGATGCCTCAATCGGGAAAATGGTAGCCGAACTCAAGGCCCAGGGATTGTTCACTGAGACTCTGATCGTGATTAGTGCCAAGCACGGCCAAAGTCCGGTGGATTCCTCCCGCTACACACCCATCACGACATCCGGGCTGGTAACCACATCGCCGGCTACCATCCTGGCTAACGCAGGCTGCATACCTTTCTCCGAATCGCCGTTAAACCCCACCGGAATCGGCCCCACCGAAGACGACGTTTCCTTGGTCTGGCTGAACAGCAGCTGCACCTTAGGCACGGCGGTGAACATGCTCGAAGAGCAATCGCCGGATGCGACCAATATCGCAGGCATCGGGCAAATTTTCTTCGGAACCGGGATTGCGCAGCTTTTCAACCCGCCGGGGCTGCCGCCGACCGGCGATCCGCGCACACCGGACATCCTGGTTACACCCAATATCGGCGTCACCTACTCTTCCAGCAGCAAGAAATTGGCCGAGCACGGAGGCTTCGCGCATGACGATACCAATGTGATGCTCCTGCTGTCCAACCCGAGCTTCGCACCCGTTGCCATCACCGGACCGGTGACGACACTACAGATTGCTCCCACCATTCTTCAGTCGCTGGGACTGAGCCCCACCAGCCTCACGGCCGTACAGTTGGAGGGCACGCCGGTTTTGCCGACAAATGGAATTCCCCGCCAGTAAGCACGGCAATTTTGGACTGCGGTTTTAAATTTGGACTGCGTCGGGGCGCCTTTCGGGCGCCCTTTTTTTCGTTAGCCTTACTCGACGACCACCGCGCCCTTCGCCGGCCCGGTCTTCTTCATCAGGAACATCAGCGGGATCACCGCCAGAAATGCGATCAAAGAGACTTGCCGGCATATCGATTTCCAGGCGGAGCTAATTAGTGCGGAGCTATTTAGTAAAGATAGTGGCTTCGATGTTCATGCCTGGGCGCAGCACTTGATTTCCACCGGGGATTGGATCCAGCACGATCTTCACTGGAATCCTCTGCACAACCTTGACATAATTTCCCGTGGCGTTCTCCGGCGGCAACAAGCTCATACGCGTGCCGGTGGCCGCGGCGAGCGAATCCACGTGGCCGGGGTAAGTTTGGCCGCTCAAGTCCACCTGCACCTCCGCCTTCTGGCCATTTCGAACGTCCGCCAGTTGCGTCTCTTTGAAGTTCGCGGTCACCCAAACATCCTGCAGCGGCACCAGCATCAGCATCCCCTGCCCTTGCTGCACCACTTGCCCCACTTCGACGCTCTTCTTCGTCACCACGCCATCCACGGGCGCCACAATCGTGGTGTAGCTGAGATCCAATTTGGCGGCTTCCAGGTTGGCGTGCGCCTGCGCGATGCTCGCCATAGCGGACGAAGCATCCGCCACCCGGACCGGCACCTGTTGTTGAGCTGCCCTGGCCTGCCCGATGCCTGCCTGTGCCTGCGCGATGCGGGCTTCGGCCGATAGCAGCGCGGCCTTCTTCGTGTCGGCGTCCTTGGTAACCGCGTCCAGCTTGTTCTTGGCCGCCTGCAATTGACTGGCCGCCACCCGCACAGCGGACGCATAAGAATCGTACTCTAGATTGGAGATTTCTTCTTTGTCCACCAGCGTCTTCATGCGGATCAGGTCCGTTTGCGCGTGATCCGCCGTGGCCTGCGCGGTCTCGACATTGGCGCGCGCCACTGCGATATCGGCGCTCGCGGCGCGCTCGGATTCCACCCGCGCCTGATCGTAATCGGCCTTCGCGGCGCTCAACTGCGCTTCGGCTGCCGTGACGCTGCTGCCCGTGGTGTCGCGAATGAGAGGCACACCGGCATTCGCTCCCTGCGCGTGGCTTTCCGCCACCGCCACTGCGGCCTGCGCCTGATCCACCTTCGCCTGATAATCCTGCGGGTCGATGCGCACCAGCACTTGACCCCGCTTCACTTGTTGATTGTCGTCCACCAAAACTTCCAACACCTTGCCGTAGATTTTCGGAGAGATGGGGACGATGTGCCCGTCCACTTGCGCGTCATCGGTGGAGACGCGATTCAAGGAATGAACCCACAGGTAGGCGCCAATGGCAGCCAGCACCAGCAGCGCCCCAAAGATCGCAAACTTTCGCGACGAGCTTCTGGGTGGAGGCATGGTTCGCGCTTCGGTGATCCGCGCATCCGGCTTGGTCGCTGGTAGCTCTTTTTCCTGTTCCACAGTGCTTGATTCCATTGTCTCCTCTTACAGCGGCTTGCTCACAGTCGCCACAATGTGATTTTCGTGGGTCACTGCCCTCTTTAGATTCGCGATCTGTTCCTGGGGATTCCGTTTTAGTGCCATTTCCACGGCCGACCCATCGACGCGGGAACTTGCTACCACGCGCGGTGTCTATACAGGCGTGTTTGAACAATCGCTTCTGCTCGATCAAGGGACCAGGAAGCCGTGGAATTTCCTGGCTTCGCTGAGCGCCGAGCTGCTCGTTGTCAGTCTGGCGCTGCTCATTCCGCTGCTTTATAGCGACCACTTACCCATGGTTCATTGGAAAGATATCGTGGTGGGACCAGCGCCGTCGCCACCGCCAGTTGCTCCTCAGCCCACGCACGACGGCGCCGCTAATCAAACACCGTCGGTGGCGCAGCCTCGGGCATTCCATTGGAATCCTTCGGCGAGTGTCAATTCTGCGCCCGCAACCAGCGCTGATTTCACAACCGACGCGCCGCCCGTGCTTGGACCTGCGACGGGCTTTGTAGGCAGTACAAACGCGCTCGGAAACTTCATTCCGAACCCAGTGGCGACGCCTCCTCCGCCCAGGCCTATCACGGAAACGCACCAGCCGGCGTCCGCGCCCCTCAAAGTAAGCGAGGGCGTTCAAATGGCGATGCTCGTGCGGAAAGTGATTCCCGAGTATCCCCCGCTCGCAAGATCGGCCCGCATCTCAGGCGTCGTACGGCTGATTGGCACCATCGGTAAAGACGGGACCATTCGCGACTTAGAGCTCGTGAGTGGACACCCGCTGTTGTCTCGCGCCGCGCTCGAAGCCGTGCGGCAATGGATTTACAGGCCGACCTTGCTCAATGGCAATCCCGTGGAAGTGATCGCGCCCATCGAAGTAAGTTTCACCTTGGGACAGTAGATTGCGACTTAGTAATTCGACGATCGTGAACGACGCGCACCAACAGGTAAAGGACGATAAAGAGAGCGCAAGCCAGAGCAACCAACTCCCAAATATGGTGGCGTAAGTAAGGCAGGGTATCGCGGCCGAGTCGCGATCCCAGCCAAGCCAGGAACAGATAGCGCGGAACTCGCGCGGCCAGTAGCACCAGGGAAAATGTCACCGGACTTTCTTGCATTGCACCCGCGGAAATAATGAAAATCTTAAGAGGCAATGGGATAACCGGGACTACCGCCGGCACGAAGACGGTTAACAGTCCGTATTCATGAAACCAGGCGCGGAGTTTGTTTCCCCTGGCGCTGGAAGTATGGCGTCGTTGATACTCTTCGCCGCCTTTGCGCGCGATCAGAAACAGGGTCAAGCTTCCAACCAGGGAACCGATGATCGCCGTTATCGCCGACAGATACGCCTCGGAGCGATTCACGACCGCCATCAGGACGATCATGGCGTCCACGCCCCCGACCATCGGAACCCCGGTAGAATCGGCAATTGCCAGCAGGAACACGCCGCCGGGTCCCCAGGACACCAGGGTGGGGATAATCTTGGTTTGAATGATTTTTCCCAGGCGCGACGCGGCTCCGTACCAAGTCTACTGCAACACAGGTGCTCTCCTATAATGAGGCCCTTCGAGTATAATTAGGGTGCTATCGAGAGCTTCCGTCAGCCAGTACTTATTTACAATCCTTACGCCGGCGCACTCCGACGGCGAAGCCATGCGCTTCGACGCTCCATCGAGTTGCTGGAAGCGCGCGGGATCACGGTCGATTCCATCGCCACCGGCGGTCCGGGACACGCAGCCAAGATCGCGCGTTGCGCCGTGGAGCGCGGTGCGGATCTGATTCTGGTGGCCGGCGGCGACGGAACCATCAACGAGGCCGTCAACGGCATGGTCCATTCGGACGTTCCCTTGGGCATCCTTCCGGCCGGCACTGCGAACGTGCTCGCCAATGAACTGGGCATTGGGAAGAGCATGGAAGGTGCGGCTTCCGTTCTCGCCAATGCGGTGAAAGAGCGAGTGGCGCTGGGGCTGATATCGAGCGAGAAGACCGAGACCCGGCGGCATTTCCTTCTGATGGCTGGAGCCGGATTGGATGCCGATATCGTCTTCAATCTGAATCCGCGAATGAAGGAAGCGGTTGGAAAAGTGGCGTATTGGATTGGCGGATTTTCGAAGGTAGGCCGCCGCATTCCAGAGTTCACCGTGCAGGCCGAGGGGCGCGAGTACCGCGCCAGCTTTGCGCTTTTGAGCCGCGTGCGAAACTATGGCGGCGACCTGGAAATTGCGCCTACTATTTCCTTATTAGACGACGAATTTGAGATGGTGCTGTTCGAAGGTGAGAGTTCGCTCGGCTTTCTGAAATATATGCTGGCGGTGGTGGTTCACCAGCAGCAGACCATGCGCGGCATCACTATCCTCCGAACGCGCCAGGCCATCTTCTCCGCGCCCGGGGATTCGAATATCCACCTCCAAGTGGACGGCGAGTACGCGGGCTTGGCTCCGGCGCGCGTGGAGATAGTTCCCAACGCGCTCACGCTCCTGGTTCCTCCCGATTTCAACGTCCGACGGCCTGCCAGCGTCACAGCCGGTGTCGACGACGGCGCATGGACAACCTCACCCACTCGCTAACGGGCTTGATGTTGAGCCAGGCGGGCTTAAAGCGCTTTTACCCACGTGCCACTCTGCTGCTGGTCATCGCGGCGAATATTCCAGACATCGATGTTGTGGCGATCGTGCGCGGGCCGCTGTACTACTTCGAACAGCATCGCGGGATTACGCACTCCGTCGCCGCGCTGCCCGTGATGGCGCTAATCCCCGTGCTGTTGGCCTGCGCGATCGGCAGAACCATGCAAGGCTGGGCGGCGGCGTGGGGTATCTCCATCATCGGCGTTGCCAGCCATCTGCTTCTCGACTGGACGAACACTTACGGCATTCGCCTGCTATTTCCTTTCTCGTCCCAGTGGTTTCACCTGGACCTGATTAATCTCTTCGATCTTTTCGTCTGGGTGGTTCTGCTGCTGGCCTGGCTGGGCCCCCTGGTGGGAAAGCTGGTGAGTGGGGAGATCGGAGCGCAAGCCGGAACCGGGCGCGGCATGGCTATTTTCGCGCTGTCGTTTTTTCTGATTTACGATTTTGGCCGCTTCCTCTCGCACCAGCGGGCCATCGAGATTTTGGACTCGCGAGTTTACCGGGGCGACCCGCCTCTGAGGGTTGCGGCGTTTCCAGCCGGTGCCGTGAGCCCGCTGGAATGGCAAGGTTGGATTGAGCGGCCGGAGTTCGTGATGCACTTCCCAGTGAACGTGCTGAAAGATTTCGATCCCACGGCGGGTACCACCATCTTCAAAGCGGCGCCCAGCCCGGCCATCCAGGCCGCAAGCCAAGCTTCGCCCGTGGCGGTGTTCTTGCGGTTCGCTCAATATCCTCTGTGGTCGGTCACCGCGCTCGACGCCTCTTCGGGAAATCCGCAAGGCACACGCGATGTTGAATTAACCGATTGGCGGTTCCCGTTTACCGCGCAGGCGCTGGTAGATGCTTCCAATCACGTGATCTCGTCGTCGTTTGGCCTGGGGGCCAACCGCACCGGCGACGTGAAGTAAGAAAGTTAAGTAAGAAAATCGAACAGCGTAGTTCGTGGAAGCTGAGCCTCCGATTGTAGCGCGGCCTGCAATTGAGTTTGTGCTTGCGTCATGTCGGTAATATCCTCGGCCTCGTTGGCATCCTGCACTCCACTCAGTTGCGTTTGTAACTGTGTGGTGTAGTTTTGACCGAAGCTTTGGGCGCTGGCCACGCGGTCTTGCACGGTTCCATAGAACGCCAATTGTTGGTTGAGGTAAGAATCGGAGCTCTGAACATCGCTCAGCGCTGAGTTGATGGCAGTGTCGTCGTTATTTTGCAACCCTTGCATCAGATCGGTGAGGGAGGAGAAAACATTGCTCTGCGCGTCGGAGCTGTCAAAGATTTGTTGTGCCGTAAGAGCCACCGGGAAAGCCGTTCCATCCGGGCCTTGGATCTCCCTGGTGGAGGCCGATCCCTGGTAGGCGCTCACGGGATCAGTTTGCGTGAGATCGATGGAATAAGGCGTGCTCTGATCGGCATCGCCGGCGAAAATGTATCTCCCTTCGACGGTGGTGTTCGCGGTGGAAACCAGTTGCTGCAGGATTGCGCCCAGTTGGTTCGCCAGGTCCTGCCGCGTGGTGGCGCTGGATGTATCGCTGGCTCCCTGGGCGCCGTAAGTCTCGGCTTGCTCCACTAACGTCACCGCCGATTGCAGAGCGGTCTGCGCCGTGTTCACTTCCGTGGCCACCTGGCCGAGGTTGGTGTCCGTCTGGTTGGTCTGGTCCAACTCCGAATTCAGTTGCCAGATATCGGCGATCTCCGATGGCGCATCTGAGACATTATTAATCTGGAGCCCGGTGGTGAGCTGCGTTTGCGCCGTTTGCAGCCTCTGCTGAATCTGATCCACCCCCGCGAGGAAGCTCTGCGATGCCGGATCGAGAGAACTGATCATACAACTCCTTTTTCTGCCTCGGCGTCCGTAGGTGGCAGCATTACGAATTGCTGACCGGCGGCAGAAGGTTGACCACATCCAGGCTGAGCGTGTTCAACACCCCCAGCATCTTGGAAATAGCGTCGTAGGAGCGCTCATACTGCATGAGGTTTACAGCCTCTGTATCGAGCGATACTCCCGATATCTGCTGGCGCAAGCTCTGCGCCTGGCTCAACAGAGCTTCATCGGTGGTGCTGTTGTTGGTTGCCGATGAGAGGTCGCTCCCCACTTGCCCTCCCAGATTGCCGTAGGCTTGCGCGAAAGTATAGCCGTTTGCAACCGGAGCGTTGGCGAGCGCGGCCAGCGCCAACGCGTTGCCATTACCACCCGGTGCGCCCGGAGATGCCGCGGCAATCTGATCTGGCGTGAGCGGATTCACGGCCAGAGAGGCTGCAGCGCCGGTGGTGGCGTTGTAGGTAAACAGATTGGTGACGGGAGCCGCTCCGTTTTCATCGATTCCGTTGTTCAGCCCGTTGTTGACCTGGTCGGCGAAAGTTTGCGCCAGGGTGTTGAGCCCGCTCACGTACGACGGCAGCAGGTTGTTGTTGTCATTCAACTCGGCGCCCAGCTGGCCGTTTGCGACCTGGTCGGTAATGTCGGTTCCCGAGCTGCTGAGGATGGCAGTCTGGGGCGTCGAGAAGTCGCCTTGAATCGCGTAGGATTGTTCGCCCACCACCAGCGGCGTTTGGCCGCCCAAGTAGACCGATGTTTGTCCGTCCGGCTGTTGCAGCACGGTGAAATTGACGTACTGCGACAACTCATCGAGCGATGCATTCAGTTGAGCGTCCACGCCTGCGTCCACTTCGCCGCTCGGCCCTACAATGGTTTGCGAATTGATTTGGGCGATGGTGCCGGCCAGCTGGTTGATGCTAGTGATGGTGCTGGTGGTGGCCTGCTGCAAATTGTTGGTCTGGCTGAGCAATCCATCAGCGGCGTCGTTGAAATCCTGTGCCACCGTGGCGGCGTCGTTCAATACAGTCTGACGGGCTACCGTGTCATTGGGCGTGACGCTCAAAGAGGAAAAGCTGCCGAAGAAGGCGCTCATGTCCGGGCCGATGCCCGACGTGGCGGAGAGACTAAAGTAGTCTTGCGCGGTGCTAAGATCGGAGACCTGCTGCTGGTCGTAGGAATAGGCGCTCTGCTGGGTGCGCACGGACTGTTCAGCGAGTTGGCTGCGCGAACTCTGGGTAGTCCCCAGCATCACGCCTCCCGAATCGCCGTTGGCGAGATCGAAGGGTTGGGCTACCAGGTTGACCAGTTGGTTGGCATATCCGGGAGTATTCGCGTTGGTGACGTTGTTCTCCGTCACTTCCAATGCGCCTTGATATGCATCCAGCGCGCCAGAGGCATTGATGAGAGATGCTGCGAGACTGCCCATTCAATTTACCCTTCGAGGACCACGTTGCCCGCGGTCATTGGCATTGACCCGACACTGGTTCCCGCTGCCGTATAGTTGGCGGGAGCGTCATCGGGCGCCATCAAGCGTGCCAACCCTGCGTAGAACTTCCCGGCATTCTTGAGCAGTTCTTCCACGGATCGAACCGCTCGCCGCAACGCCACAACTTCGGCCTCGATCTTGCGCCGTGCCAACCCTTGCCAGATCGGCGATTTCAAGCTGACATCCAGCTGCTTTAAGCATTCCACCGCGAGGTTCAAATCCCGGGCGCTGGAATCTAGAGCGTCTATTGTGGGCCGTAGCAACCGGCCGCGCATCCTTTCCAGAATGCATCGTGCTTGGCGAACTCGCTCCACCTCCTGGGTGCCATTTGACATCAACTCTTGTCTCTTGTATGCACTTCTGTATTCACTTTTGATCTAAGTGCTGAGCGCCGAGTAGCGGGCCCCGCCGAACTCAATGCTGTGCTGAATGAGGCTGCCGCTCACCGCGGAAGAGTCGACATCATACTGCCCGGTGGATACAGCCGCGCCCAGCTCACTCACTTTCGCCAAGTGAGTCGGAGAACCGGTCAGGGCCGAGGACAAATAACTGCTCAGGCTAGAGAACTGCGTTTCATCGGTTGCCACCGATTGCGCAGCAGATGGTTTCGAAGCTGAACCCGCTCCGGCTCCGACGCCAGGGGAGGGGTTCAATCCAGAAGTGGACTTAGGGTCTGGACCAGAAATCTTCATTTGCAGTATCTTCATCGGTGAGCTGTTTGCTCACCTTGTTGCCTCCCTGTCTTCTTATCGGCGCTGGAGCCGGCGATGGGAGGGAGTAAGGTCGGATTTCAGAGGAGGTATGCAGGTCTAACGGGGAGCTTGTGCCGCCGTTCGTAACCATCGGTACAGCAGTCCGCGGCTGCCGGTTTCCGTTTGTGGACCCTTGGAAATCGGCGCCGCGGGATTCATCTTTTGGTTGTAGTACGCCACCAGCGCATCTTCGTCGTACCCAATCGCCCCCGCGTACTGCCGCAGATAGCTGGTGCTAAAGATTCCTCCCGGTAGCTGCTCGAACTGCTCGCTCTCGATGGCTTCGAGAAATCGCGAGCCGATCTTGGTGCTTTGGGCAATTTGCTCTAGCGACACGCCTGCCCTTTTTCGAAATCTGGGTAGATCGAGTTCCAAAGACGGGGCCCCCTGCGAAGAAACAGATGAGTGCATAACTGCTAGCCTTATATACCTTATCGGGTGGTAGTAAGGGTCATGATAGCTAATTTGTAATCTTTTGTCCCTGGGATCAAAGCACAGTTCAAAACTTTTTTCACGAACCGGCCCGCAACCGTTGCCGTATCATAAAACAAGAACCAGTCTGGAGAAGATTCATGCGCTTTTCTCTGATCTTGTGCGTTCTCGCCTCCGTTACTCTCGCTTCGGCGGGAACGGGACCAGAGCCGGTCACGTTTTACAAGGACGTGTTACCGGTCTTACAAAAAAACTGCCAGACCTGCCACCGTCCCGGTGAAATCGCTCCGGCATCGTTCCTAACCTACGACAGCACCCGGCCGTGGGCTAAGTCGATCAAGACGGCGGTGCTGACCAAGAAGATGCCACCGTGGTTCGCCGATGCCCACTACGGTAAGTTTGCGAACGACCGGTCCCTGGCCAACGCCGATATCCAAACGCTGGTTTCTTGGGTGGACGCCGGGGCTCCGGCAGGCGATCCCAAGGACGCGCCCAAACCGATGGAGTGGGTGGAAGGCTGGCGCATTGGCAAACCGGACGCCGTGATCACGATGCCGATTGAGTATCAGGTTCCGAAATCCGGGACGATCGACTATCAATACATTGTGATCCCGACCGGCTTTACCGAAGACAAATACGTGCAAATGGCCGAAGCGCGGCCGGGCAACACCAAACTGGTGCATCACATCATCGCTTTCGTGCGCGAGCCCGGCAACCCTTGGCTGAAGGATGCGAAGCCCGGCGTGCCGTATGTTCCCAAAGATCCGGAACTGAGCCCTGAAGACCAGAAAAAGCAGGAAGAGGCCGAAGCGAAGATGCCCGGGATCCCGTTTCCCGGCGATTTCCTGGTGGGCTATGCACCCGGCACCATTCCTCAAGTCATGAAACCGGGCCAGGCCAAGCTGATCAAGGCCGGCTCGGACTTGGTTTTGCAGATGCACTACACGGCGAACGGCACAGCCGGCGTCGATATCTCCAAGGTTGGGCTGGTGTTTTCCAAGACGCCTCCCACCCAGCGTGTGGTGACCATCAATACCGCCAATGTCACGTTCTCCATACCGCCCGGCGCACCCGACACGCAGGTGAATGCGAAGATGACGCTGCAGCGGGATGCCACGCTCGAGAGTTTCCTGCCGCACATGCATTTCCGCGGCAGCAGTTTTGTGTATCGCGCCACCTATCCGACGGGCGAGAAAGAAGTGCTGCTCAGCGTCCCCCATTACGATTTCAATTGGCAACTGAGTTACGACCTGGCTCGCGAAAAGAAGCTGCCCAAGGGAACGGTCATCGAATGTGAGGCGCACTTCGACAATTCGCCGAATAACCGCTTCAATCCGGATCCAGCCAAGGAAGTTCATTACGGCGAGCAAACCTGGGAAGAAATGATGATCGGGTTCTTTGACGTCGCGGTGCCCATGAACACCACCGCCAACGATCTCATGTTCCCCAAGCACCGGCAAGGTAAGGAGCAGGCGCGAAACTAGCCGGCCGTATGTTACATTGGCCAAGTATGCGGATTTTGGCCATTATCGTCGTCGCACTCTTTTCCCTGCTCAGCGTGGGATGTACCGAGGATGGCGTGATGTTGCAGCCGCCGGTGCAAGGCGAGTGGTCCAACTTTCACAACGACAGCCACAAAATCAGCGGCGACGTCCGCGAAGAAGCCGCGAAGCCGCCGGCTGACAAGTAAGGCGTCGCGTGTAGTAATTTAGCTGGACAGGGTGGCGTAACTCAATACTTCGGGACTGTCGGGTCTACCTTATCGCTCCAGGCCAGAATTCCGCCCTTCATGTTGCGGACCTTCTTGAATCCGGCCTGTTTCAGGAAATCCACCGCCTTGGCGCTGCGCATTCCGCTCTTGCAATGCGCGACAATCTCATCCGCTGAGTTGAGCTCGTTCACGCGCTTGGGCAGATCGCCCAATGGAATCAGCTTGGCCTGCGGGATATTGCAGATCTGGTACTCGTGAGGTTCTCGAACATCAATCAGCACAAATCGGTCGCCACGATCGATCTTGGCTTTCACTTCGGTGGGCTCGATGTCGCCTTCCATAGGCTTCTCCTCGTGAGTCTGATTCGGAATACCGCAGAATTCCTGATAATCGATGAGCTTGGTGATCGTCGGATGATCGCCGCACACCGGGCACTCAGGATTGCGCCGCAGCTTCAACTCGCGGAACCGCATGGCTAGCGCATCATATAGCACCAACCGGCCGATCAACGGTTCACCGATTCCCAAGATCAACTTCACGGTCTCAGTGGCCTGAATTAACCCGACCGTTCCGGGCAAAATGCCGAGCACCCCGCCTTCGGCGCAGCTTGGAACCAGGCCCGGCGGTGGCGGCTCCGGATACAGGCATCGATAGCAAGGGCCACCGGGATACGCAAAGATGGTGGCTTGGCCCTCGAAGCGGAAGATGGAACCATACACGTTCGGTTTCTTCAGCAGGACGCACGCGTCGTTCACCAGGTATCGTGTCGGGAAGTTGTCGGTCCCATCCACCACGATGTCATAGTCTTTCAAAATGCCTAGAGCGTTTTCGCTCGATAGCGCAACCTCGTGCCGGTCGATCTGGACATACGGATTAATGTCGAGCATGGTCTCGGCCGCCGAATCCAGCTTCTTCTTGCCGACGTCTTTGGTCCCGTGAATCACCTGCCGCTGCAGGTTGGTGAAGTCCACCACGTCGAAATCCACCAGGCCGATGCGGCCGATGCCCGCCGCGGCGAGATACATGCCGAGCGGCGCGCCTAATCCACCCGTTCCGATCAGAGCCACCTTCGCGGCCTTGAGCTTCAACTGCCCTTCCATGCCGACCTCGGGCATGATCAAGTGCCGGCTGTAGCGGAGAATCTCGTCCTTCGACAAGGTGGCTGGCGGTGCGGGCGGCGCAGCCACTCCGGCCGATCCACCGGCGATGCTCGGCACAATGGACACCGTGTCGCCCTCATTCAGCGGCGTCGCTTCTTTGTTCAAATAACGGATATCTTCGTCGTTAACGTAAACATTCACGAAGCTGCGCAGCTTACCTTCGTCGTTGTACAAGTGCCGGCGCAGTTCGGCGTACTGGTTGGTGAGCGACTTCAGCACTTCTCCGACGGTGGACCCGGTAAGCTGCACGGAATCCTTCTTGTCGGCAAACTGGCGCAGCGGTGTGGGGATCAGAATCTTAGCCATAGATCAGTTCTTCCTTGGGCGCTTCCGTCTGGTCGAAATCCGGACGGTAGCTATTGGCGTGATCGAAACGCCCTTTCTTTATCGATAGTACGACGTATGAGAACCAGGGGCAGGAGTGCTCCAGATCGCGCTTGGAAAAATAGGCGTCGCAATCCGGGTGCGAGTGAAACACACCGAGCACATCCAGGCCTTTTTCGCGCGACTCGCGATCCACGCGATGCAGATCCTTAGGATCGATCACGAAAAAGTCTTCCTGCGGACCGGTGTACGAATTGGGCACCGGGATGGCTTCTTGCACCACGCCGTCCGAGCCAATCATGAGGCCGCATCCTTCCTTCGGAAAGGTGCTCTCGACGTGGGACACCATCGCATCCCAGGCCATTTTTTGGATCTTAATCATGCCAGAACGATTCACTCAGGTATTTGTAGGCCCCGTCACACAGAACCGTGACGATTACACCTGGCTCGCCAGCGTCGGCCAGCCTGCGCGCCACTTTCGTCGCCGCCACCAGGTTCGCCCCCGAAGATATGCCCACCAGCAGCGCCTGCTCACGTGCCAGGCGGCGGCACATGCTATACGCGTTTTCCGTCTCAATCCAGATGTTTTCGTCCGCCAGCGCCGGGTCGTAGATGCCCGGCACAATCGCCGTCGGCATATGCTTCAAACCCTCCAGCCCATGAAATCCGGTGGACGGCTGGGCCGAGATGCACTTCACTCCCGGGATCTCTTCCCGTAAGCGCCGCGTGTTGCCCATAAAGGTTCCGCTGGTTCCCATCGACGCCACAAAATGGGTGATGCGCCCCTCGGTCTGCGCGATGATTTCGAGCGCCGTTCCATCGTAGTGCGCCTTCCAGTTCGCCGGATTGTTATATTGATCCGGATAAAAATAGCGCTCGGGATCTTGCTTGTAAATCTCCTGGCACAGCCGGATGGCTCCGTCCGACCCTTCCCCCGGATCGCTGAATACCATCTCAGCGCCATAGGCCTGCAGCACGTGCTTGCGCTCCATGGAAGCGTTTTTCGGGAGGCAGAGCTTTACCTTGTAGCCAAGATACGCCCCGATCATGGCATAGGCGATCCCGGTGTTCCCGCTAGTTGCATCCAGGAGCACCTTTTCGTGGGTCAGACGGCCCGTGCGCTCCCCTTCTCGGATCATGTTCAACCCGGCCCGATCCTTGACGGAACCGCCGGGATTGAAGAACTCGGCTTTGCCAAAAATCTCGACGCCTGGGTAATCGCGCGCGATCCGTTCCAGCCGGATCAGAGGCGTGTTTCCAATGAGTTGAAGGAGGTCGGTCGCGACCAGGCGCGAGTCGGAAGTGGCGACGGAGATCGGCATTTGAGCGGAAGCTTCCAGTTTATCAGGCCACTAGCGTTGGATGCTGGAATCTGGAATTGGTCGCTCGTTTTTCGAGAGTAGTGGCGCCGACTCTTGCGGCTCTCGGGCTGGTTCGCTCATCAGATTTCTGAGCTGTGGCTCCAAGTCCTTGAAAATCTGGACCGCAAGCGCACTGGTGAATTTGTAAGATGCCGCCTTCGACCCTGGCACGAAGGCTACGACCGTCCCATAGAAACGGTCACCAATCATGAACACGAATGTCGCAGTTCGGCTGACGGCTTTATCGCCAATCACGTGGCCGCTAGCCGAGAAGCTCTCCAGCCGATTGTCGCCCGTTCCGGTTTTCCCGCCCACCGCAATTACCCGCCCTCCCGGCATCGCGATGCCACCATGCGCGCGGCGTCCGGTTCCATTTTCCACCACGCCCACCAGTTGCTGCCGCACCAGCGCCGCGATCTCGGGGGCAATTACTCGCTCACCGGCCGCTGTTTCCCGCGCCATCACGGTTTCGGTGGGAGTGTTCGCGCCGAAATGCAGCCGCTCGATTTTGATGCTCGGATTGCGCACGCCATCGTTCACGATGATCCCCATCAAATCCGCCAGGGCGGCCGGCGTGTCGCCCGAGACGCCGATGACGGTTGCGTAGGAAGGCACCAGCGAATCGAAAGGATAACCCTGGCGCTTCCAGGCTTTGTGGATCTCACGAAACGCGTCCTGCTCGGTGAGCGTTCGAATGCGTATGTCCTGCTGATGCTTGTAATGGCTGTGGAATAACCAGCCATAAACATCCTGGCGAAGCTGTCCGCTCTGTGCGGCGAGTTCCCTGAAATCAGCCCTGGGATGCTGTTCCCGATAACTCAGCATCCACAGCTCCAGCGGATGAACGCGCGCAAGATAGCCGCGGTCCGCGAGGTCGAATTTATCCGGGCCATATTTTTCGTAAAGCTCGGCTGGATCGTTTTTCTTCACCAGTGCGCCCGCTGGAAAATGCTTCTTCAGGAACGCGGTGAATGGAACGAAGCCGGCTTGCGGGCGAACAGAGCGGTAAATCACGGCAGCCCGCAGCGGCGTGAGATTCACTCCATGAACCAGGGTCTCTAATGCCTGATCACCTGTCTCACCGCGATACTTCGCGTAGAAGCGCGAAAGGTAAACCTTGCCCTCTTCGTCGGCGAAGCGCGCCAGATATTGCTGGCGCGCGGGATTGTCCCAATCTTGCTGCACCGCGGGTGTCGCGCCTGGCACGCGATAGCGGTAATAGTTCACAATGTCGCGCATCAATCGGATGAACACCAAGTTCACCGAATTCTGGAAACCGCTGGCCACCGTGAAATTCTCGAAATCCTCGGCCTTCTCGAAGTTGGCGAACACATGCACGCCGCCGCCGGTGTAGAATGCCTCGCCGGGGCTGCCCGAATACTTCCGGTCGAGCGCCGCTTCGAGCATGGCCTTTTCACTTCGATCCTGCGCCGCCGAAAGATACTGCACCGCCCACGCCGTCAGGTGGTCGTCCGGCAAAATCTGGACCGCCTTCAATTCAGCCGCACTCATTCCCGCGTATTTTTGATGCAGGTCCGCCACGATCTCCAAATAGTTGATGAGCGTCCTCAGTTTCGCCGTCGACCCCAATTCCAGCCGCGTATTTTGATTAATGTTCAGCGGCTGATTCAAGTTGTCGGTCTGGACGCGCAGCAGGTTGACGCCCGGTTTCCGTTCATACAGCGTAAAACTGTAAACGACCTTGGACGGATCGCTCTGCTCCAGCAATTGATATTGCGTGAGATTCGCAGCGGCCGCCTGTTTGGGATCGGCGATGTTCTCGAAAAACTTCGTGATCCCCCGCTGCGCGGATTGATCCACGGTGGTCTGCACCGTCAAATCCAAGCGGTCCAGGTCGTACGTATTGTTCAGGCCCAATAAAGGAAGCAGAGAAATTCGGACCGCATTCGGCGCCTTATTCTCCACGTAGTCTTCAGCCGCGTGCGCAGGGGCGCGCTTGAACGGAGCGATGCCTTCCTTCAACGCAAGATCGCGCAGGCGAGGTGAAATCACTCCACGCTCGGCCAGCGCGCGCAGGTAACGATTGGTCTGGGCCTCGAGCGCCTTGGGATCTTCCACCAGGTAAACGTGCGGCGATCTCAGCGCCAGCAGCAACGATAACGTCTGACGATACCCGCGCGCCCGCGCCTGCATTTCCTGTGGGCTTAGCGAAGCCTCCGTTGCGCTCAGAAGCGGATCGATCTTCGAAACGTCGCTGCCGTACCAAACCCACAGTCCGTCGCCCAGGCCCTGAACATCGCCGTACCCAGGCGACGCAGCCAGCGGAATGGAATTAATGTAATCGCGAACGATGTCGCGCTGCGCGTGGAGAGTGGTGCTGCCGTCCTGATAAGCCGCCAGAGTTGCCGATGTCATCTGGCGCAGCTTATCGACCGGCGAGCTGGTTCTGCCGCGCGGCGAATGCCGCAGTTTCTCAAGCTGCGTGGCCAGCGTGCTTCCGCCCACCACGGGATGTTTGGAATCCACCTTGTGCAAGCTGTAGTCGATCACCGCTTTGCCCAGGCGATCCCATTCCACCGCCGGATTGCGCGTGGGGTGCTTGGAATCCAGCATGTGCCGGTTCTCGATGAACAACAGCGTTTGAACCACCAGCGGCGGGATGCTCGAATAAGTTGGATAAACGCGCTCCGGACGGTCGAACGAATACATGTCCCGTCCGTCTCGATCTACAATTTGCAGTCCGGCCTGGTCCTTCTGTTGGTACACCGGATAGAGACCGATGCCGGAAAAGGACGCGAGCAGCTCCGAACTGTGTGCTTGGGCCTCTATCCGATAGCCATGTGCTTCCAGGCGCGGCAGAAACTCAGGAATGCGCGCGTATCCGAGCGTCCAATCGTACGGGCCATCGCCTGGGTAGTGGATGGACGCGCTCTTGCCTTCGGCCAGCCGGTAAGAAAGATGACGATCCGCTTCGCGAAAGACCCGCGATTCAATCCAGGAGTTTCTTAACTCCAATGAAACGGCGGTAACAATGGTTACGCCCGCCACCGCGGCGACGGCTATGCGCTGGACGCGCTTGTTCTGCAACCATCCGAACCAGCTCCACTTGGAACTGATTGATAGACCGTCCGCCCAATCTCCTCCGCCAAGATTCACGACTAACCACCTGCAAATTAGATGCACAATGCAGGCGAATGGTTCGTGATCTTCTTACACCCGTTGCGTTATTATCGTGAAGGCAAAACATGAACACGCAAACAGAATACGTAACTCTCTCAGTCAGCGATGGAACGTCCATGCGCGCCTATGTTGCTCATCCGGCGAGCAAACCGCGCGCGGGCCTGCTGGTGTTCCAGGAAGCGTTCGGCGTAAACGCTCACATCCGCGACGTCACCGAACGGTTCGCCGGAGAGGGCTATCTCTCGATTTCGCCCGAGCTGTTTCATCGCACGGCGCCGGGCCTGGAAGCAGGCTACACGGATTTCCCCGCCGTGATGCCGCATATGCAAGCGCTGACGGACGCGGGTCTGGCGGCCGACATCGAAGCTGCGTATCAGTGGCTCAAGAACGGCGAGGCGAAGACCTTGACGGTGGGCGCAACCGGATACTGCATGGGTGGACGCACCGCGATTCACGCCGCTCTCACGGTTCCGATTCAGTGCGCCGCCTCCTACTATGGCGGAGGCATCGCGCCCGGCGGTATGTTCCCCAGTCTGGCCGATCGTCTGAAAGATGTGAAGCCTCCGACTCTATTTTTCTGGGGTGGGCTGGACGCCCACATCGGCCAGGATGCGGTGCAGGCCGTCACCAGCGCGCTCACCGCGGCTAAGAAAGACTACGTGAACGTGGTCTTCTCAAATGCCGATCATGGATTCTTCTGCGATGCCCGCGCCAGCTACAACGCCGTGGCCGCGAAGCAGGCCTGGGCCCTCACACTGGAGTTTTTCAACCAGCATTTGGCTGGCGCAAAATCCTAGAGTTGATGCACGCCGCTCCACGCCAACTGGACGCCGAGCGTGATGAGCCAAATGGAAAGAGCGATGCGGAAGGCTTTTTGCGGAGTGATGGCCGCGACGTAGGTGCCGGCGAAAGCGCCGAATACGCCGCCAATCACGAGCTTGGTCAGAATCGCCAAATCGTAATTGCCGGCGCTCACCGCGACGCCGCCCCCGATCATCGACAGGCATAATCCGAAGAACAGATCCGTTCCCACGACGCGCGCGGCCGAAAGGGGCGTGAGCCAAAGCAGCGCCAGTGATCCGATGGCGCCCGCGCCGGCCGAAGAAAAACCAACCTCCAGGCCGATCGGCAAAGCAATCAAAGGAAGCCAGCGAGATAAATCCTTGCCTTCCGAGCGAGCCGGATGCAGCCACAAGCGGTAGAGATTCGCGACCGCCATAACCACCACCGTGGTCCCCAAAGCAGCGTAGAGAATTCCTTGCGAACCTTTGGTATTGAGCCTCGCGAGAACATAGGAACCTGTGAGCACGCCGGGAAGCCCACCCGCCAGCAGGTAGCCCAGCACCTTGTAGTCCACCTGTTTGCGATAAATCTGCATGGGAACAACCAGGATCTTCACCGCTACGCTGAACGCCAGCGCCGTGCCGACCGCATGCGCTGGAGGCACATGCATGAACAGAATCAAAACCGGCGCCGTGATCACCCCCGCGCCGACACCGGTAATTCCGATGGCGACCGCGATGATGAACCCGAGAACAATCTCCATGCGCTTACTCGCTTTGAATGTGGATTCCGCACTCCACTTTGTGGCCGCTCCAGCGGCCCGAGCGCGGATTATCAGGATCCACCGGCGGTGTGGTGCAAGGCGCGCAACCGATGCTGGTGTAGCCCTGATGATACAGCGGCAGCACGGGAATGCCACGGCGCTTCAAGTAGGCCCACACGTCTGAATTCGTCCAGTCCGCGAGTGGGCTCACTTTCAACAATTGATGCCCGGTGGGCAATTTGAAATGATCCACCGGCTGCAGATTCGCCCGGGTGGGAGATTGTTCGCGGCGCAGCGCCGTGAACCAGACACCGTAGTCGGCCAGGCCCCGGAACAACGGCTCCACTTTGCGGATGGCGCAGCAGCGGTCTGGCGCCGTTTGGTTCAGGATTCCGAAGCGCGATTCCTGTTCGGCCACGGGCATCTTCGCCGCCAGATTCACCAGGTTCAAATGCATGAGATCCGTCATTTGATCGCGGTAAATATAAGTCTCAGGGAAGTGATAACCGGTATCCAGAAACAGCACCGGGATGTCCGGCCGCTGCTCGATCACCAGATCCACCAGCGCCATGCACTCCGTCTGAAAACTGGAGGTGACGCACGCTGCGCCGCCATGCTCCGCGAAAACTTCGCGGATCAACGCTCTCGCGCTATCGATCTTTTGGTCCAACGTCACGGTTGTCGCCCTCATGCCTAAATCCCTTCGCCGCCGGTCAGCGATTCGTTCCGTAGAAGAATCTCCGTCTCTTCCAAAGATGCGATCACCCGGTCAGCAGCTTCAGAATCGTCTCGCGGCAAATCCCAATCCGCGGCTTTGCTCGAAACCAGCAACACCAGGAGACCGGCCTGTTCCATCGCTTCCAAGGTTTGCGGCGCAGCGTGCTCAATAACCGTGACCACGCATCCGCGATCGAAAAGCTTGCGTTCCAACAACCACGCCAGCGCTTTTCTGTCTCCGAGCGATACCGTTTGGCCGCCATGCCGATAGCGCGCGATCCGTTCCACCGGCGTCACTCGTTCGTGCCGCAGATCGAGCGCAGCCAGTTTCGATCGGTCGCGTTCCACGATCACCGGAGCCAGAATCATGCCCGCGCCGACCGTGGCATTGGTCTCTGGATCGATCAGGATCAGGCTGCCGGTAAACCGGTTCTGGGTATAGGCGTCGAAATAAATGGGACGGCTGGTCTCGATGCGCAATACGCCGATGCCATTCATCTCCAAGCGATCGGCCGCTTCGTGTTCCAGCGTCTTAATATTGACGCGATGCTTTACCGCCTTCACTTCCGCGGGCAGCGTCTGTGTGGTGTGTTTCAACACATAGCGCCGCGTAAGGTCGAGCGGTTGTTCGTTCAGCCACACTATGCTGGCGTCGAACAGGCGCGCTGCTTCGGGCGGCTTCTGGGAGGAGGACAGCATGTCGCCCCGGCTGATATCCACTTCGTCTTCGAGCGTGAGCGTGACGGACATCGGCGCAATGGCTTCTTGCAACTGGCCGTCAAAGGTCTCAATGCTCTTGACGCGGGAGCGGCGGCCCGAGGGAAGCGCCAGAATTCCATCGCCGGGCCGGACGGTGCCGGAAACGATTTGTCCCGCGTAACCCCGGAAGTCTTGATCCGGCCGGATTACGCGCTGCACCGGAAATCGAAACGCAGTGGCGCGAGCGCGATGGTGAACCGGAACGCTTTCCAGAAACTCCAAAAGACACGGGCCTTGAAACCACGGCATGTTCCTGCTCGGGCGGACCACGTTGTCCCCTTCGAGTGCGCTGATGGGCAGGAAGTAAACATGCGCGGAATTTTGTGACGACCCAAGCCGCGCTACAAACTCGCGGTATTCCGTTTCGATGGCCCGGAACACAGCTTCGTCGTAACCCACGGCGTCCATTTTGTTCACCGCGATCACGAAATTCGGGATACCGAGCAGCGACGCGATGAAACCATGTCTTCGGGATTGCTGCAAAACGCCGTTGCGCGCGTCGATCAAGATCACCGCCAGGTCGGCGGTGGACGCGCCGGTGGCCATGTTACGCGTGTACTGCTCGTGCCCCGGCGTATCGGCGATGATGAACTTGCGCCGCGCGGTGGCGAAGTAGCGATATGCCACGTCGATGGTGATGCCCTGCTCCCGTTCGGCGCGCAAGCCGTCGGTGAGAAGCGAGAAATCGATAGCGCCCGCCGACCGGTTGACGCTGGCCTTGGTCACCGCTTTGAGTTGATCTTCGTAAACGCTCTGCGAATCGTAGAGCAGACGGCCGATCAGAGTGGACTTGCCGTCGTCCACGCTACCTGCCGTGGTAAATCGCAACAGGTCCTTGGCCTGCTCGGCGGCGAGAAAATCCTCAATCTGGAACTCGACGGGCTTCGCGAGAGCGGACATCAGAAATATCCCTCGCGCTTCTTAATTTCCATGGAACCGTCCTGGTCGTGATCGATGACGCGGTTTTCCCGCTCCGATCTGCGGAACGACACCAGCTCTTCGATAATCTTCGGAATGGTGTCCGCGTCGGACCGGATGGCGCCCGTGCACGGGCTGCAGCCCAGCGATCGCATGCGGCAGCGCACTTTTTGCAGCTTCTCGCCCGGCAACATAGGAATGAACGGCTGCTCCTTCAGGAGCAAAGAATCGCCGCGCACCAACACCTCGCGTTCCTGAGCGAAATACATCGGGACAATCGGAATGCTCTCGGCGTGGATGTACTGCCAGATGTCCATCTCAGTCCAATTGGACAACGGGAAGATCCGGAGACTTTCGCCGGGATGAATGCGGGCATTAAAGAGGTTCCACAATTCAGGCCGTTGATTCTTTGGATCCCACTGTCCTTTTTCGTCGCGAAACGAAAAGATGCGCTCTTTGGCCCGGGATTTTTCTTCATCGCGCCGCGCCCCGCCGATGGCGGCATCGAAGCCGCCCTGGCGCAGGCCATCCAGAAGCGCCTTGGTCTTCAACAATCCGCAGCAGCGCTGGGTGCCCAGCTTGTAGGGATTCGCGCCATCGCCGATGGCTTCGTTATTGGTATAGACGATCAGCTTCGCGCCGATCTCGGCCGTATAGCGGTCGCGAAACTCGATCATTTCGCGAAACTTGTAGGTGGTGTCGATGTGCAGCAGCGGGAAGGGAATCGGCGCCGGATGGAAAGCTTTCTGCGCCAGCCGCAGCAAAACCGACGAGTCCTTGCCGATGGAATACAGCATCACCGGGCGCTGGAACTCGGAAGCCACTTCACGCATAATGTGAATGCTTTCGGCTTCGAGTAATCGCAAATGACCGAGCTGCGACATAGGAGGAAAGTGTAGCAGGAGACAGAATATCAAACAATCCCCCCAATGTCTATTGAGATTCGGTAGGTGCTAGATAAGTCCTTCTTTTGTAATATCTTCCAGGAATCGCTTACCAGTACTACTAGGATAACCGAAGTCCCAGAAGGGGTCTGCGGCGGAACTTTCCCATATCCGTTTGTCTCGATTCGTCAGCATCGCTTCGAAGCGCCGGTCCAACTCGCTCACCTCGGCGTCCAGGCCCAGCATGGCGATGATTCCGCGCAGATCCAGGTCGTTGCGATAGTCTTCTAGCCCGAACCGGTAACCGTGCTCCACCTCGGCGACGAACTTGCCCCAGCGCTCGATCAAACCAGCGCGTCCGGCCCGAACAATGTGTTCTGGATAACCATTCTCGCGGAGGTAAGCGGCCATTTCCTCGTCAGTCATATGGCCTGCGTGCCTGCCGCTGAAAGTAGCGCTCACCGTTATTAGGGATGAAGAACGTTCGGATGGTGCCATCGGGATTGTAGGCGCCGAAGTAGCCGTGCCGGCGATCGAATCGGCTGAACTCGCCGTTGGGACGCCGCGCTTCGAGAATGGGACCGCCCGGCGGAGCGTCCCTCAATTCCTGGGCCAGCCGCAGATATTCGGCCTTGCTGATGGCGCCGAACTCGCCACCATGCTTGGCGAAATGCTCGTCAAGTTGCGCCCGCGAGCGAAACCCCGGCCCTGAGGCGTAGATCAGGAGCGCTAATAGCCAAACGCCGATGAGCTTTGGAGCGCGCAGGAGCACCAAACCATTACATCATTTCGGCTGCGCGGCCTGCGTCATGCTGAACCAATTGTTGGAGTTGTCTTTCACCACGGCTTCCACGCCGTAGAAACGATCGGCCGGCGGCGACAGGAACTCGACGCCCTTGGCCTTTAGCTCCTCATAAGTGGCGCGGCAGTCATCCACTTGCAGCACCCCGCCACCGAGCCGGCCCTTTTCCATCAGACCTTTCAAAGTGGCAGCGACGTCCGGCTCGATGTTCGGACCATCCACGAAAGGCGTTGAATCATGGAGCCAGCATAAAATGAACGGCTGGAAATACTTCTCAAATCTTGCGACCGCTGCTAAATCTCGGCGAAGAAATGTTGGAAGCAGGCGGGCATGTAGAAAGCGGCCAATGCCGGCCCGATGTTCCGAACACTCGGCGCGACTCGCGCCGGAAAGCCGCTGGCGAAAGGCCGGTCAGCGAATGAAAGCGCGTGCTGAACGATCCCAGGCTTTCGTAGCCGGCGTCCAATCGTAGCCGGCATCCAAGCAGATGTCGGTGACGCTGTGATTCCCGGCCAGCAGAAGTTTCTTGGCGTGTTCCATCCGCAGCCGTGTCACGAACTGATGCGGAGTCTCGCCGAAGGCCTGCGCGAACAGGCGCCAGATAATCGCGAGCGCTCGACAGGCGGGAATAATGCGGCATGTTAAGGAATGGCCCATTTTCGCTGGATGGGCAGGCCAACCCTCTGCAGGACAGCTTCGACGTCCTTTTCGCTCAGGCGCGAAGCATCGTACTCCACCCGCAGCCGGTCGAGCGACGGCGCGAGTTGCACCCGCTCGATGCCGTAGTGGCTATGCACGTCGCCTATGGCCGACGCATCCTGATCGGTCAATGCGCGAACCAGATCGTATTCCAGTTGAACCTTAGTCATTCTGAGTCCTCAGGATATCATTTACTCTTCAGTTTCCACTCAATCTGCCGGATCATCCCGAGCCAAATTTCCGCGTCATGCCCGGCCAGCTCCAGCCTGCGAACCAGACGCCGGATCTTGGCGTCGGCTCCTTCGGTATGCATGTAACCCGACTTTTCCAAGACTCCTGTCAACAGCGCGGTCAACCGATCTAATTCCTCCGCGCTGGCCGCCTTCCGCTCGTCAGGGGTGGGCGGCACCGGATTGCGCACCAGCTCATAGAGACACACTGCCACGGCCTGGCCGAGATTCATTGAGCCTTCGGTCCCGATGCGCAACAGCCAATGACAGTAGCTCATGTCTTCGTTCGACAAGCCAAACTTCTCGGAGCCGAACAGAAGCGCAACCGGCGCGGCAGCCAGGCGCTTGCGGATCAATCGGCCGCCATATTCCACCGCTCGCAGCGTGTGCTGCAATTCGCGATGCCCTAGCGACGTGGTTCCCACCACCAGCCGGCAATCTGCAATGGCATCCGCGAGTGCCGGGTATTCCTGGGCATCGAGGAGGATTTTGTGAGCGTGCACCGCCGAGCGCGCTTCTTGAAAAGCTACGTGATAAGGATTCACCAGCCGAAGCCGCGCGAATCCGAAGTTGCTCATCGCCCGGGCCGCCGCACCGATGTTGAGCGGGTTCCTGGGCGCAACTAAGATTACCCGGAGGTTGTCGTGGAATTTATTGTTCCAGGTACGTGTAGCCGTTGAGGCCCTCTTCGTAGAATTTGAGCAGCCGCCCGGATTCCTCGTAGCCGATCTTTCCGTCGCGCAGCGCCATTTCTACATCGCGGCGGAACTCTTCGAGCAGCATCTTGGAATTGAATTGGACATAATCCAGCACTTCGCGCACGGTGTCGCCGCGAATCACTGCATCCAGGATCACGTCGCCCGATGGCCCCAGGCTCACATGCACCGCGTTGGTATCGCCGAACAGGTTGTGCAGATCGCCCAGGATCTCCTGATATGCACCCACCAGGAACGCGCCCATCAGGTATGGATCGCCATTGAACGGATGGAGCGGCAGCGTACGTTTCACATCGCGCCGGTCGATGAATTGATCGATCTTTCCGTCGGAGTCACATGAGATATCGCCCAGCACGCCGCTGCGCGTCGGCATTTCGTTCAACCGATGAATCGGCATGATGGGGAAGAGCTGCTTCACGGCCCAACTGTCAGGCATGCTCTGGAAGAGCGAAAAATTGCAGAAATAGGTGTCGGACAGCATGCCGTCCAACCCTTCCAGCTCTTCGGGAAAGTAATCCAGCTCCTTGGCCATGCGATGCACTCGCCGGCAGATGGCCCAATACAATGTCTCGGCCTGGCTGCGCTGCTTAAGCGGAAGATAGCCCAGGCTGAACAGGTTCAGCGCGGAATCCAGCGCCTGCTGCGCGTCGTGGAAACTCTCCAGCAGATTCTTTGAGCTCAGCGAGCGATAGGTTTCCTGCAGATCGATAAGCGGCTGCTCGGCGTCTTCCTGCACCGGCGTAAAAGCATCCTCGCCGAATCCGCTTACACCCAGGACGTTGAACACCAGCACGCTGTGATAGGCAGCGATGGCGCGCCCGCTTTCAGACACGATGGTCGGATGCGCCACTTCGGCTTCGTCACACACGTTCTGGATGTGATACACAACGTCGTTGGCGTATTCCTGCAGCGTGTAATTGACGCTCGATTCGAAATCGGTCTGTGAGCCGTCGTAATCGATTCCCAGCCCGCCGCCCACGTCCAGGTACTTCAGCCCGGCGCCGGCGCGCTTCAACTCCACGTAAATGCGCGCACCCTCCATCACCGCTGCCTTAATCTGCCGGATGTTAGTGATCTGGCTGCCCAGGTGGAAGTGCAACAGCTCCAGGCAATCCTCCATCCCGGCGGCTTTCATTTGATCCAGCGCCTGCAGAGCTTCGCTCACCGTCAGGCCAAACTTCGAGCGATAACCGCCGGATGATTTCCAGCGTCCCGACCCTTTGCTTGCGAGCTTCAATCGCAGCCCGATGGTAGGCCGCACGCCCACGCGCTGGGAATGCTTCAGGATCAGATCCAGCTCCGTGTATTTTTCGACCACCGGGATGATCTGCCGACCAATTTTCTTCGCCAGCATCACCATCTCGATGTATTCGTCGTCTTTGAAGCCGTTGCAAATGATCGGTGTTTCGTTGTCGGCGACGGCCAAAACCGCTAGCAATTCAGGCTTCGACCCGGCTTCCAGGCCAAAGTGATACGGCCGGCCAAACTGGAACACCTCTTCCACCACCTGCCGCTGCTGGTTCACCTTAATGGGATAAACGCAGCGGTAATCGCCCTTGTAGTTGTGCTCCGTGATGGCGCTCTGGAAGGCCTGATACATTTCGCCCAGACGGTGCTTGAGAATCTCGGCGAAGCGGATCAGGATTGGCAGCCCGATGCCGCGCAGCTCCAGTTTTTCGATCAGCTCACGCAGGTCGATGCCGCGCGCGGGCTCCTTGCTCGGATGCACCCACAGGTGTCCGTTCGCGCCGACGGAAAAATAGCCCTTGCCCCAACTGGCGACATCGTAGAGCTCGCTGGCGTCGGTGACGGTCCACCGCTCGGTTGGTTCGAAGACGGTGGCTTCACTGAGTTTCAATTCGCGGTTACCTCCGGAAAATAGAGCGGCCGAAATCAGACGCTAAAATTCAGTTTCCTGCGAATCGGCGTCCAGGGCAAGTAAATTCTTGAAGGGACGCGAGTTTGAACGTTTGGTTACGACGTCTGCTGGCCGCCGGTACCGTTTCCGTGGCGCTCATACCATTTCCGGACGATGTCAGTCAGGGCGTCGAGCTTATCAGCCACGCCAGCTAGCTTCTCGTCGGTATGCTTCTGGCTGTCAGCGAGAGCTAGAATCATTTCCGCCGCCTTCTGGATCGCCGTTTCCGCGCGTTCCATACGGTCGTTCATCAGCACCTGAGCCGTTAACAGGTGGCGCTGGCTGTTCGCGAGCTGATTCAAGGTGGACTCCACCTGATCGAAACGCTCGTCGGGATTGGGTTGACTCGCCATGCGTCCCTATTGTACGCCCGCGCGCGCTGGGAGCCCGTCTTTGTGCGCCACCAACTCCCCCAGCGTAAACACATGTTCCAGCACGATGCCCTTCCCGCCCAGCATCTCGGTGGCCCCCTGCTGCCGGTCCACCAGACAGATCGCGCCCAGCACGTGCATCCCGGCATCCTGAGCCTTGGCGATGGCCTGCCAGGTGGAGTCGCCCTTGGTGCAAACGTCGTCCAGAATCACTACACGCTTGCCTTCGGTCGCCTCCAGCCCCTCCACGAACTTCTGCGTGCCGTGCTTCTTGGGCTCCTTGCGCACCACAAAAGCGTCGATGGACGGCCCGCCTTCCAGGCTCTCGCGCGCGATCGCAAACGCAATTGGATCGGCGCCCAACGTCAGGCCGCCCACCGCCTCTGGACTCCAGCCGCGTTCGCGTATCTTTTGGAGAAACGCGCGGCCCACCAGCGGCATCGCTTCGCCCACCATGGTGGTCAGCTTTCCATCCACGTAAACCGTGCTCTTCTCGCCCGAGTGCAGGGTGAAATTTCCCGACGTGCTCAAAGACCGGCTGACCAGCATGTCCATCAGCCGGGACCGATCGTTGTGATTGTTGGAAGCCATCAGTTCCCCACCAGGTACTGCTCCACGAACTCGGCTTGCGCAGCCGCCAGAAAGTCGCGATTCTTCTTCTTCGCGAATCCGTGCCCCTCGTCTTCGGCCACCAGCCACCAGACCGGAACATTGTTCTTCCGCAGCGCCTCAGTCATCTGCTGCCCCTCGGTCCACGGCACCCGAGGATCGTTGCGGCCAGCCACGACGAACATCGGCCTGGTGATCTTAGCGGCGTTGTTCAAGGGCGAAATGGTCTCGAAGAAATCGCGCATCTTCGGATCGCGCTCGTCGCCGTACTCCACGCGCCGCAGATCGCGCCGGTAGGCTTCCGTATGTTCCAGAAACGTTCGAAAATTACTGATTCCCACTACCTCTATGGCGCAGCGCACGCGATCGCTGTAGTGCGTCATCACCGCTAGCGTCATGTAGCCGCCGTAGCTGCCGCCGGTGACCATGATGCGGCTCGCATCCAGCGCCGGCTGAGTCTTGATCCAATCCAGCAGCGCGCCGATATCCTTCACCGAATCTTCGCGCTGCATTCCGTTATCGAGATTCAGATACGTCTTGCCATACCCGGTTGATCCGCGGACGTTGGGATAGATGGTCACAATCCCCAGGTCGCTCATATAGTAATTCGCCGCGCCCATATAGCCCGGCCGCGATTGGCCCTCCGGTCCGCCATGAATATTGATGATCACCGGGCGCGGTCCGGTGAAGCGCGCGTCAGCACCGAACATAAATCCGGAGATGCTGCGCCCATCGAAGGACTTCCAGTGAATCAATTGCGCGCTCGAGAACGTGCTCGCGTCCAGGCCACCAGTTTCGCTCGAAGTCCAGCGTGTGACTCGTGCGTCGTCTAAGTCCACCGAATACGCGTCACCCGGGCTGTGCGCCGACGAAACCGTGAAGCCGACCTCGTGTCCGGTGTCCCGCCATCGCAAACCATCCAGGACGCCCTCCGGTATGGCTGGCGTCGCGGCCTCTTTGTGCGACCCGGTGTCCCAAACATGCAGCTTTCCGAAGCCGTCTTCATTGGTAAGAAACGCCAAGTAACGGCCGTCGCGAGAAACCGAGAGTTGGTCTACGTCCCACTTGAGATCGGGCCGCACCGCCGTTGTTTTCTTCGATCCGAGATCCACGTACACAACCTGTGTGGTGTCGCTGCCGGCGTTCGATATGGCGTAAGCGCCCTGCCCGTTATTGGCAAATTGCGGGTTGAACCAACCCTGGTCCGCTTGGTCCGGGCCCAGCTTCTGTTTTTGCCCGCTCGCCACATCCAACAAATACACTTCACTGACTACCGCTGATTTCTCCAGCGTCAACAACATTTGCTTACCGTCCGCCGACCAATCGCCGATCTCCCATCCCGGATCGTTGGTTTGCATCAGAATACGCGCTGCAGCCGGATTGTGCGGATCCTCAATCCAGATGTCGCCGTTCTGCCCATCCCGCGCCGTCGATGCGAAGGCGATGTACTTGCCATCCCGCGACCACATCGGCCCGGTGTTGCGCGTCCGGCCGCCCTTGGTCAGCAGCGTGATCTTGCCGCTGTGCAAGTCGTCCAGGAAAAGCTGATAGAATTCTCCGCCGCCTTCGTCCTTGCGGAAAAGCGTCTCGCTCGAGTTAACCGGATTGTAGAGCGCCTCAGTCACGCGGTCCGGGAAAAATGTAAGCTGCTGCCGCGACCCGCCCGGCGTTCGGACGCGATGGATCTGTGGCACATCACCGAACCGCGTAGCGATCAGGATCTCGCGCGCGGACGGCGCCCAGTCCAGCAAGGATACGGAGCGGAACTCGTTATAGCGATCGATGGCATCGTATACATCCTGGCGAATCGGCGGAAGCCCCTCCGGCTTCAGGTTCGACGGCGTCGGAAGATTGGGACCGGCGGCGCACAGCACGCCGGCGAGGAGAGACACACTCAGAAGGAACGTGCGCATAGCAACGATTGTAGCGAGCGGCGTCTATTTCAGCAGCGCTGGAAGCTGCGGCACCTGCGCATTCGCCGGCAGCACCGGCGTGCGCGCCACGTTCAGCACCATCGCGAGCATGGCGTAGTAGCCATTCAGCGCCGTGATGCTCACTACGCCCGGCTCACCGAACTTCTTCACCGCCCGGTCATACGTCGCGTCGCTGACGCTCTTGTTGTGCTCCAGTTCGCTCCAGAAATCGTAGACTATCTCTTCGTCTTCCGGCATTCCGGCTGGATGCCGTCCCTGGGCGATGGCGTTGACGGTCTCCTGCTTCAGACCGGCCTTCAGGGCGCGCTCATAATGTGCCGTCCACTCGAATTGCTGACTCCAATCCCGCGCCGCCAGCAGAATCACTAATTCCGTCAACTTCGTTCCCAGCACGCCTTCGTTCCGAAAATAGGTGGCCATCGCGACCGCCTGTTCCGCCAGTTTGGGCTCACGCAGCAGCGCCAGAAACGGGCCGCCCACTCCAAAGGACCCGCCCTGCATCTCCGCCACGGCCTTCTTCTGCGCGTCGGACAGCTTATCGGCCGGAATCATTGGCAATCGTTCCTGGGCCGATACGACGCACAGCATACAACAGATGGTTCCGATGAGTGAAAGAGCCAGTCTATGCGCCATAAGTCATCCTTCACATTTGGGCCTTCATACTCGAAAAGAATCCGCACGCCAAGTCACAATCGCCTGCTTGATGTCCTTGGGCTGCATATTCTGCGCCAGCACCTTCGAGACCAGCGCCGGCACTTCCCCGTCGGAAGCAAAGCGCAGCGCGATCAATTGCGATTCGGTCAGTTCGATGATGCGCGAGCTCAAGTCCGCCGACAATAGCGCCTGCAAGCGCAGCCGTTCTTCCAGCCGGATCAACCGGTCCTGCACCCGCAACGCGTTGGTCCGAATCAGGAACACGGCCATGAAGAACAACAGGCCAAACAGCACCAGGATCCAAGCCTGGAATTGCCCATAGTGCCGGACAACGTTGACGATGGTGAGGATCATCAGCAGCGCCGAACCTGGAGCCAGGAAATAGTGAAACGGCGGATGAAACCGCGTGTGATTCGCGAAAGTCTGTGGCGTTTTCTCAGCCATGGGTCCCTCCCTGCGAACAAAGCGCAAAGGCGGCATGTTTCTTTGACTTTGCTTTGTTTCGCTTTGTATCATCATACTTCCAACACGGTTGCATGCAGGAATTTTTCCGATGGTCCTCGTGGACAAGAAATAAGGAGAGGTAGCGATGAAGCTTCCATCGAAACGACTGGTGATGTATAGCAGTGCCGTCGCATTGCTGGGCGCCGCGGTGCCCTTCGGAGGTGTTGCCTTCGGGCAGGCCAAGCCGCAGATGGCCGACGACGTTTTCAAGAACATAAAAGTGCTGAAAGGTTTGACCGTCGACGAGTTCATGGGAACCATGGGCCTCTTCTCGGCCGCTTTGAACGTCTGCTGTGGCGACTGCCACGTCGGCGCCGGCGGCTCCAATCCGCAGTGGGATAAGGACCCTCCGCGGAAACTGGTGGCGCGCCACATGGTGGAAGTGATGAACAAGGTCAATAAGGACAACTTCGGCGGCCGCCAGGTGGTGACTTGCTGGACTTGCCATCGCGGCACCACTCCGCCGGCCACCACGCCAGCCATCGATGCCATTTACAGCGATCCGGTTCCCATGCCGGCCGACGTTCTTCCGCAGGCTTCGGCTGGCGCCGTGGTGCCTTCGGCGGATGTGATTTTCCAGAAATACATCCAGGCTTTGGGCGGAGACGCCGCGCTTTCGAAGCTGACCAGCTACGCGGGCACGGGAACCAGCACCACCTTCGGAGCCGATCAGATCAACAAGGCCGAGATCTTTGCGAAGGGGCCGGATAAATACGTCACTATCGTGCATCAAAAGGAAGGGGACATGGTCCGAACTTATGATGGCCACGACGCGTGGGTTGTTTTGCCCCTCACGGTGACGGGCGAATATCAACTGACCGCCAGCGCGGCGGAAGGCGGCAAGCTCGACGGTGAACTGGCGTTTCCAGGCAACATCAAGTCGTTTTTCAATACCTGGCGAGTGAGCTATCCGGCCAATATCGATGGTCACGACGTCAACGTCGTCCAGGGCAGCGGTCCGCTCGGTTTTATAGCAACGTTTTATTTCGACAAGCAAACCAATCTGTTGCTCCGGATGGTCCGCTACGCCAATTCAGCGGTGGGCCGCGTCCCTACCCAAATCGATTTCTCCGACTATCGCCCCGTGGCGGGCGTAATGATGCCCTTCAAACGGACCTACGGATGGGTGAGCGGCCGCGAGGAGTACACGCTGACCGACATAAAGCCGAACGTAGCCGTGGACGACGCGAAGTTCGTGAAACCACCCACGCCGGCGAAATAGACGCGACAAATCATCGCGCATCAAAATCAACGCGCAAGGCCCAATGCCGTAGGGTGCTTGGGCTGATAGAGGCCGACAACGCCTCCTCCGGGAAGCTGGATCCTGGTGATCGAACCCCAGCGTTCTTCGTGCACGTTGGAACACTGGACGCCCTTTTCTCCGAGTGCGGAAATCTCGGCTTTTAGATCGTCACACAAGAAGTAAAGTTCGTGCCGGCCATTCTCCTCGGCGGGATGAACCGCCGCTTCCGAGGGAGGCAGCGCAAAGATCAACCAACCATGGCCGGCGTCGACGGATGAAAATCCAAGAACGTCCCGCAAAAATGCGCGATCGGCCGCCGCGTCTTTGCTGTAAATGATCACATGCGCGCCAAAGATCATGAGCTCCGTGTCCTTTCTCGCTCCGACGATCTTCCCATAGGCTGCATCACCTGGTGCAACTCGCGCGGTGCAACTCGCGCGGCCTTTCAGGGCGCGGGGGCAGAGAATCGGTTGAATTCATTGCCCCAAATGTGCTACGGTTACTGCTTTGGGACACCAGTTTTGGGGCGTGCTGTAGCTATCGGAAGGCGCCCTTCTCGCAGTCTGTAAGTTCCCTTCTTAAAATAATGGAATCGACGTTACACGACCTGGGTCAACTCCTGCTAAAAGCGATCCCGACGCTTTTCCTTTTGTTGGTCGTTCATTTGTACCTGAAGCGGATGTTCTTCCGCCCCATGGCGGATGTGCTGGCCAAGCGCCGTGCCGCTACCGAGGGGCTGCGCGAATCGGCCGACGCGATGCGCGCCAAAGCGGGCGAACAAACCAAGTCCATCGAAGATCAATTGCGCCAGGCGCGCGAATCGATCTATCAGGAGCAGGAAGAGGCCCGCCGTGGTTGGATAACGGACCAAAGCGCTCAATTGGACAAAGCCCGGCAACAAGGCCGCGAACTCATCCAGCAATCCAAATTTCAACTCGACGACGAAGCCGCCGTCGCGAAAAACCAGTTGGCTGAAACGTCCGATGCGCTGGCCGATCAGATCGCGAATGCATTGCTCGAAAGGAAGCCGGCCTGATGCGCAGAGCAACTCTCACCATCGCGCTCGGGTTGGCGTTTGCGTGCTACGCGTTGCCGCAGGAAGCGCCCTCCAACACAGCCGCCAACGAAGGCGGGCAGGGCGATAGCATGATCTGGTGGAAGTTAGCCAACTTTGCGATTCTGGCCGCAGGGCTCGGATACCTGATCGGCAAGAACGTCCCACCGCTGTTTCGAAAACAGTCCGACGAAATCACGAGCGCCCTGGCGGAGGCCGCGAAGATTAAGCAGGAAGCTGCGGCGTACGCATCGAGCGTGGAGGCGCGGCTGGCCAACCTGCAAAAAGAAATCGATCAGCTGCGCGAAACGGCCCACGCTGAAATGACCGCCGAAAGCGAGCGAGTACGGCGCGAGACCGAGCATCACCTGCAAAGAATCGGGGAGCAATCCGCGCAGGAAGTGGCGCTGATGACGCGTGGCGCCAAGGACGAGCTGCGTAAATACGCCGCGGAACTGGCAATCGGCTTGGCCGAGCAGCGCATTCGTTCGCGCATGAATCCAGCCACGCAGGAAAAGCTCGCGAACGGATTCTTGAGCGATTTGCATCGGCGGACGGCGAACTGACATGGCCTCTGCCGTCGCCAACCGCTACGCTCGCGCCCTGGTCGATATTGTCATGGCGCCCGGCTCACCCTTGAAGCCGGAAGACGCTGTTACTCAACTGGCTGCGATCCAAGCCGTCATTCACGAATCGCCCGAACTGCAAATAGCGCTGGCGACACCGGCCATTCAAAATTCGCGCAAGCGCGCCGTTATGGCCAAATTGCTCGAGCGAATCGGCGGATCGCCTCTGATCCGGAACTTCGTGTACGTGGTCATCGATCATCGCCGCATCGGCGTGATCGGCGAGATTCGGGAAGCCTTCGAGCTGCAACTCGACGAACGCCTGGGTTTCGTGCGCGCGGAGGTATCGTCGGCCGCGCCACTCAATGCGCCGCTGAGTGCGGGCCTGGAATCGGAGCTCTCAAAGCTGACAGGGAAGCGCATGCGCCTGCGATTTGACGTGGATCCGGCGCTGCTCGGCGGAGTGGTCGCGCGCATCGGATCGACGGTGTACGACGGGTCAGTCCGCGGCGAGCTCAGGGAATTGGGGAAGAAGTTGGCCTCTCAATAGGGCGGCCGAAATAGGGGATGAAATTGATTTATGGCTCAGATCCAAGCTGATGAAATCGCGCGCCTGCTGCGTGGCGAAATTGAGCACTATGAAAAGGCTGTCAGTGTTTCCGAAACCGGATCGGTGATCTCGGTTGGCGACGGCATCGCCCGTGTTTACGGCCTCGAGAACGTCATGTCCGGCGAAATGGTGGAATTCCCGCACGGCGTCACCGGCATCGCTCTCAATCTGGAAGAGGACCAAGTGGGAACCGTGCTGCTGGGCGAATATCAGGCCATCAAGGAAGGCGACGAAGTCCGCCGCACCGGCAAAATCATGTCCGTTCCGGTGGGTGAGGCGTTGGTGGGCCGCGTGGTGAACGGGCTGGGCGCGCCCATCGACGGCAAGGGACCCATCGCCACCAGCGAGACCCGGCCGGTGGAAGCCATCGCTCCCGGCGTGGTGGACCGCCGCTCGGTGAAAGAGCCGCTGCAAACCGGCGTCAAAGCCATCGACTCCATGATTCCGATCGGCCGCGGCCAGCGCGAGCTGATCATCGGCGACCGCCAGACCGGCAAAACCGCCGTCGCGCTAGACACCATCATCAATCAGAAGGGTGGCGACGTGATTTGCATCTACGTCGCAATCGGCCAGAAGCGCTCTACCGTCGCGCAGGTGGTGAAGACGCTGGAAGATTATGGCGCCATGGACTACACCATCGTGGTGGCCGCTACGGCTTCCGATCCGGCGCCGATGCAATACATCGCGCCCTACGCCGGATGCGCGATGGGCGAGTTCTTCCGCGACTCTAAGCGCCACGCGCTCTGCATCTACGACGATCTTTCCAAGCACGCCGCGGCGTATCGCGAAATTTCGCTGCTACTGCGCCGCCCTCCGGGACGCGAAGCCTATCCGGGCGATGTGTTTTACCTCCACAGCCGGTTGCTCGAACGCGCCGCCAAGTTGAACGACGAAAAGGGCGGTGGATCGCTGACGGCTCTGCCGATCATTGAAACGCAGGCCGGAGATATTTCCGCTTATATTCCGACCAACGTGATTTCCATCACCGACGGCCAGATCTTCCTGCTGGCCGATCTGTTCAACTCCGACGTGCGTCCCGCCATCGACGTCGGCCTCTCGGTGAGCCGCGTGGGCGGAAGCGCGCAGATCAAGGCGATGCGGCAGGTGGCCGGCTCCCTGCGCCTGGATCTGGCGCAATATCGCGAACTGGCGGCCTTCGCGCTGTTCGGCTCCGAGCTCGACAAAGCGTCGCAACAGCAATTGGGTCGCGGCAAGCGGTTGATCGAAATCTTGAAGCAGCCGCAATATAAACCGGTGCCAGTGGAAAAGCAGGTGGTGATCGTCTTCGCCGGTACCAGCGGCATGCTGGACGACCTGGCGGTCGAGCAGATCCGTCCTTTCGAAGCCGAATTAAATCGTTTTCTGGACTCCTCCCAAACCGCGCTGCTGCAGGAAATTCGCGAGAAGAAGGCCCTGGACGACCAGCTGAAGGCCAAACTGAACACCGTTCTCAAGGAGTTCAAGGCGCGCTTCGTTGCCCAGCATAAAGAGGCCCTCGTCACGGCCTAGCCCATGCCCAGCCTGATCGATTTACGCCGGCGCATACGCTCGGTAAAGAACACGCAGCAGATCACCAAGGCCATGAAAGTGGTGTCGGCGGCCAAGCTGCGGCGCGCGCAGGATCGCGTGATCGCCGCTCGCCCCTATGCCCAGATCATCCAGCGCATGCTGGCGAACGTGGCGCAAGCCGCGGCCGAGCAGCACCCCGATGAGGAGATCGAGCTGCTGGCTCGCCGGCCGGAGAAGCGAATTCTACTGCTGGTGATCACCGCCGACCGCGGTCTGGCCGGGGCATTCAACTCCAACGTCATCCGCCTGGCGCAAAAGTTTATCGCCGAGCATCGCGAGGCGGAGATCCGTTTGGAGCTGATCGGGCGCAAAGGCCGCGATTTTTTTAAGCGCCGGCACTCCAATATCTCAGGCGAATACAGCACGCTCTTTCAGAAAGCGCCGCGCTACGAAGACGCGCTCCAGATCGCGCGCAAGGTGATGGACATGTTCCGCAAGGCGGAAATTGACGCCGTCTACCTGGTGGTGAACAATTTCAAGAGCATGATGGCATCGCTGCTGGTCACCAGCCGTCTGCTGCCCGTTGAGCTTCCCGAAAAGCAGGAGCAGATCGACTATATCTATGAGCAGCCGCCCGGCGAGTTGCTCGAGGCGCTCTTGCCGCGCTACATCGAATCGCAGATCTATCGCGCGATGCTCGAGTCCGACGCAGCGCAACACGCGGCCCGCATGACCGCCATGGAAGCGGCCAGCTCCAACGCTTCAGACGTCATCAGTTCTTTGACGCTGAAAATGAATCGGGTGCGGCAAGCCAGTATTACCAGAGAAATCATTGAAATCGTGAGCGGCGCCGCGGCATTGGATTAATCCGCCGCTCAAACCAAAGAGGTATTTATGGCAACTACAACAGCAACGCAGGTGGTAGGCAAGGTCATCCAGGTGGCCGGCCCAGCCATCGACATTCAGTTCCCCGAGCACCAGATTCCCGTCATCAACACGGCCATCCACATCACCAGCGAAGGCTTTACCACTTCCGTCCCGATCGACGTGATGGTGGAAGTAGCGCAGCATATCGGCGAAGGCCGCGTCCGCACCATCGCGCTGCAGCCCACCGACGGCATGGTGCGCGGGATGAAGGCGGTCAGCCTGGGCCACGGCGTGGAAGTTCCGGTGGGAAATGAAACCCTCGGCCGAGTCATGAACGTGATCGGCGAGCCGGTGGACAACATGGGTCCGGTGAATACCGCGCAGAAGTGGCCCATTCATCGCGAGGCTCCGGCCTTCGACGAGCAGGCCACGGAACTGCAGATGTTCGAGAGCGGCATCAAGGTGATCGATCTTCTGGAACCGTACCTGCGCGGTGGAAAAATCGGATTGTTCGGAGGCGCGGGCGTGGGTAAGACCGTCGTCATCATGGAGCTGATCAACAACATCGCTCTGAAACATGGCGGCGTGTCGGTGTTTTCGGGCGTGGGTGAGCGAACGCGCGAGGGAAACGACTTATGGAACGAAATGCAGGAGTCGGGCGTGCTCGATCCGCACGATTTCACCAAGTCCAAGGTGGCGCTCATCTATGGCCAGATGACCGAGCCTCCCGGAGCGCGCCTGCGCGTGGGTCTCACCGGCCTTACCGTTGCTGAATATTTCCGCGACGAAGGCGGCCAAGACGTGCTGTTGTTCATCGACAATATTTTCCGCTTCACGCAGGCCGGTTCGGAAGTTTCGGCGCTGCTGGGCCGCATGCCGTCGGCGGTGGGGTATCAACCCAACCTGGCCACTGAAATGGGCGAGTTGCAGGAGCGCATTACGTCCACCAAGAAGGGCTCCATCACGTCCGTGCAGGCCATTTATGTGCCCGCGGACGACTATACGGATCCCGCTCCGGCCACCACTTTCGCCCACCTCGACGCCACCACCAACCTGACGCGCAGCCTGGTGGAGCAGGGCATCTACCCGGCCGTCGATCCGCTGGCCTCCAGCTCACGCATTCTCGATCCGCGCATCGTGGGCGAGGAGCACTACAACGTGGCGCAGCAAGTGAAGCAGATCCTGCAGCGCTATAAGGACCTGCAGGATATCATCGCCATTTTGGGCATCGACGAGCTCTCTGATGACGATAAACAAACTGTCGCACGCGCCCGCAAGATTCAGAAGTTCCTGTCGCAGCCCTTCCACGTGGCCGAGCAATTCACCGGCATCAAGGGCAAGTATGTATCGCTGGCGGATACCGTTCGCAGCTTCAAGGAAGTGGTGGAAGGCAAGCATGACGACCTTCCAGAGCAGGCCTTCTACATGCAGGGCGACATTGAAGACGTGAAGAAGAAAGCCGAAGAGCTGAAGAAGCAGGGCGCCTAGGCAGGAATTCATGGCGGACACGTTCGATATCGAAATCGCCACACCGGAGCGTCTACTGGCGCGCGAGAAAGCGGTGCGCTCGCAGATTCCAGCCAAGGACGGCTATATCGGCGTGCTGCCGGATCACGCGGCCCTGCTTTCCCAACTCGGTATCGGCGCGCTGACTTACACCACTCCCGAAGATCATCGTTACAGCATCGCCATCTGCGGCGGCTTCCTCGAGATTCACGACAACGTCGTCCGGGTGCTCACCGATATAGCCGAAAGAGGGCATGAGATCGATGTCTCCAAAGCGGAGAAGGATCTGAAACAGGCTCAAGACGCCATGGTCAATCCCGCCCTGGGCATCGACATCGCCTCGGCGCTCACCGCCGCCCTCCACGCTCAGGCCCGCATCGACGCGGCTCGTAAAGAAGCCGCCAAGGAAGAATAATCGTCTCCTTCGGATAGAATAAAGGGGAGCGAAAATGTTTCGCGCCATCTTTTATCTGCTTGTCACGGTGGTAGTGATTACCGTGGTGAGGAGCATCGTCGGAATCGTCCTCAAGGGATTCGCGGAAGCGATGAAGTCCGGTTCCGCACCGGGCGCGCCGCCGCAGCCCTCTAACCAAATCCCGCTCACGGGCGAGTTCAAGAAAGATCCGGTCTGTGGAACCTACGTCGCCGCAGCCACTTCGATTAAGAAGACAGTCGCGGGCCAGACCATCCACTTCTGCTCCGAGGACTGCCGGGATAAGTACGTTGCTACGGTGGCTCGCTAGTCTGGTCATCGCACTTTCCCCGGCTCTCGCCCAGCCGACCTTCTACAAAGACGTTCTTCCCATCCTCCAGCAGCACTGCCAGGAATGCCACCGCTCGGGCGAAATCGCCCCTATGCCGTTTCTCACTTATACAGAAACCCGCCCCTGGGCCAAAGCTATTCGCCAACAAACCAATACGCACAAGATGCCTCCCTGGTTCGCAGATCCAATGTATGGGCACTTCGCCAATGACCGCTCTCTCTCCGAAGCTCAGATCGCCACGCTCGCGTCCTGGGCCAACTCCGGAGCACCCGCGGGCGACCCGAAAGACGCTCCGCCTGCTCGCCACTGGCCGCAGGGCTGGAACATTGGAACGCCCGACGAAGTTTTTGAGATGCCCAGCGCATTCGCTCTTCCCGCGAAGGGCGCCGTCGATTATCAGTATTTGATTCTGCCCACCCGCTTCACCGAAGACCGCTGGATCCAAAAAGTGGAAGTGCGCCCCAGCAATCGCTCCACGGTGCACCACGCAGTGGTCTACGTTCGCGAGCCAGGATCGAAATGGTTGCAAGGCTCGCCGATCGGAACGCCCTTCTCAGTGCCCCTGGCGAAGGGTTTCACCACCAGCGACCTGTTGATGGTTTACACGCCGGGCAATTCGTTCGACGAGTGGAAGCCGGGCATCGCCAAGCGCATCCAAGCGGGATCCGATCTGGTTCTCCAGATGCACTATACAGCGATCGGCGCGGCCACTGAGGATCGCACGCGCATCGGCATCGTGTTTGCCAAAGAGCCGCCCAAGCAAGCCGTATTGTCGCTACAAATGAGTAACGACCGTTTTGTGATTCCACCGGGCGATCCCAATTATCGCGTTCAGGTCTCGGGCACCTTGCCGAACGACGCACTGCTGATCAGCATGTTCCCGCACATGCACCTGCGCGGCAAAGCCTTCGAGTATCTGCTGCCCGGACCCAACGGGCATGTGGAAACGCTGCTCAAAGTGAACCATTACGATTTTCATTGGCAGCTCAATTACCGCCTGGCCGAACCGCGCCTCATCAAGGCGGGCACTCGTCTCACCTGGGTTGGTTACTTCGACAACTCGCCGAATAATCCGTCCAATCCAGACCCTACGGCCGAAGTTCGCTACGGCGAACAAAGCTGGGAAGAGATGATGATTGGCTTCTTCGATGTGGTGGTAGATCGAAGCATCGACAAGCCGAAGTTCTTCGAACGCGCGCCAACTGCACCCGCTATCACCGTTAGCAAATAAAACAATTACAAAAAAGCTTGTCGGCGCCACCCCCGGGCAGTAAACTGGAGCTTCGGCGCTCTTATGTGGGGAAAACAAAACGACGGACAAATGATTCAGAGCCCTCCGGCTCAACCGGTTCAACCCGCGCAGCCAGCTCCGGCTGTTGCGCCGGTTATCCATCAACAACGTCAGGCGCCGGCGCCTGCTCCAACTCCAACCGTGTTTGGAAAGTCCATGAAGATCATCGGCGAAGTCACCAGCGATGAAGAGCTTTATCTGGACGGCGATCTGGATGGCAAACTGAACCTGAACAATCGCTTAACGATAGGGCCCAACAGCAAAGTGAACGCCAATATCAAGGCCCAGGAAATCATCGTCTTCGGCACCATCAAGGGCAACGTCGAGTCGGAGAGCCGCGTTTCGCTACGCACGGGCGCTTCCATCGTCGGCGATATCAAGACTGCGGGCATCGTCATCGAAGACGGGGCATATTTCAAAGGTGGTATAGATATCTCCCGCAACGGCGAAACTAAAGGGTCACCTAAGGCCCAGGGCGCATCCGCCGGCCAAAAGCGTTAGAGTTGCAACGATTTCCCGTTATCAACGTCTAAGTAAATGAGGCCGCACCCTGAGCGATCAGGAACATGTGACCGGGCCCGTTTTGAGCGAGCCAGAGGCGTTCCGTTGGAAGGCGGGCGCCTCTCTTAGTTTCCCGCCACGTTTTTCATCTTGTTCTCGATCCGCTTGCGCAGTGTGCGATCAGGTTTGAGATCGAGCGCCGATTGATAAGCCATCCGCGCTTCCGCTGCATGTTGCCGCGCAGCTTCGAGACCGCCGATACGTTCGAATAGCGCTGGATCCTGCGAATTCTGCTTGGTCACCTGATGCAGTTGCTCGAGCGCGCCGTCGCGATCGTTGCTCTTCACCAAAACATCCGCCAACGCGATGCGAGCCGCCACGTAATCCGGCTTGGCTTCGAGAACCTTGCGATATTCTTCAATGGCTGCAGCATCGTCACCTTGGTCTGCCAGCGCCGCGGCCAGGCTAAGACGCGACGGCAGATAATCCGCCGATTGCTTGAGGTTCTCGCGCCACAGATCGATCGCTTCCTTCTCGTGGCCTTTCTGGTCCACGAGCAACAGCGCCAGGTTGTGACGCGCGGGCAACAAGCTCGCATTCTTCTGCAAAGCCTGCCGATAAAGCTGCTCAGCTTCCGTTCGCTTGCCTTCGGAAGCCTTCAAAGTGCCTAGCGCGTTATAAGGCTCCGCGGAGTCAGGCGCCAGCATCTCCGCCTTCCTATAAGCGGTTTCTGCGTCCTTGCGTCGATTCAGACGCTGATAAACCAGACCCAGGTTGTACGGCAAGTAACTATACTGCGGCGTCAACCGGATGGCATCCTGATACGCGCGGATGGCCGAACGAAAATCGCCGGTCTCCACATAGGCCAGCGCCACGTTGTGCAACGGATACGACCAGTGCTGTGCGCGCCGCACTGCATCGCGAAACGCCGGGATGGCTTTGTCGTACTGTGCCTGCTCCAGATACGCGATGCCCAGCGCGTTGAATCCATAAGCGGCGCCTGGATCGATGCGCACCGCTTCCTCCAGCAGATTGGCCGCTTCGGGAAATTTCTTGTCGAACAACAGCGCGCGACCCTGGAAGAAATCCTGGCGACCCTCCAGAAACAGCGACTCCCCGGTTAAGGTGCGCGCAGCATCCATATAGCGCGCCCCGCTCTGAAATTCGTCGCGCGATTGCGGCGTCTGGTCGCCCGCCAGATAGCGCAGCAGCACCTGCTGGCCTTTGTTCTCCAAAGCCACTCGAAGCTGATTCTCGCGCTCTTGATATTGCTCCGCTGTGACGACCGCCTTAACGTCCCCGAGCGCCGTAAACGCATTGTTCGGATCGGCGGGCAAGAGACGCCCTGCATCGATGGCCGACGTAAAGCGATCCACCGCAGCTTGCGCTCCCGATGCTAGCTGCGGCGCGCCGGCCAGATACAAAGGGCCACCATCGCGGGAATCCATCAGTACACGCCACTGCGCTACGTCTATACCTGGCTTGCGGGTGTCCGAAAGTCGCAGCATGTTGTCGTAGGTGCCGAACTCGCGCGGATGCTGTTTGTTCGCGGTGGCCATCGGAACTTGATCGCTGACGTATTTGATCAGTTCATCGGCATCCACCACGCCGTCATGGTTTTGGTCGGCAGCGCCTTCCAGCCCCTTGATCACGAAATAGCTGAAGACGCCGTGTCCCCCGCCAAACTCGGGCCCTTCGAGCGAAACCTCGCGCGGGCGGCTGGCCAGCAATCCGAAAAGATCGCCCTGGATGTCGCCGAGTTGCTGGACGTTGGAAGCAACCGTGGTGTTGTGAATGGTCCCGATGGTGCCAGCTTTGCAGACATCGACGAACAGCAGCACGCGGCCCACCTTGCTGAGCTGCGCTTCAAACAACGACTGCAGTTCATCCATGCCGAGCGCGGTGCTGTTCAAATCCTGAGGATCGGAATCGTAAGTGAGAATCGATGCGTTCTTCCCATCCGCGATCCCATGCCCGGCGATCAGGATCACCACCGTATCGTTCTTCCCGGCGCGCCGCTTCAGAAAATCCTGGAAGCCGTTCCGCACCGCCGCGGTGGTAGCCTTATCGTCCGTCAGCAGCAGGACGTTCGCGGCCGGCACGCTTCCGCCCAGCGGACTTTCGAGCAGCCTGGAGAACACGCTCGCGTCCGCGTCGGCGAACTGCAGCGACAACTCCGGCTTGGCATATTTGGAGATGCCCACCAGCAGCGCATAAGTTTGTCCGCCGGTCTGCGCCGCGGCGGTTGCAGCGGACACCTCATCCGCCAGGGCCTGCTCCAGGTCGAAGATCTTGCTCTTCACCCACACCGCGTCCGGCCACTGCTCACGCAGCTTGTAATACGCATCCAGCGCGTTGGCCGTCAGCTTGTGATTTTCAAAAATGGTGGCTTCGGTCACCAGCGCAACTTGATCCTTTGGATTCGCCGCTAGCGCCGTTTCATAGGGCGCAAGCTCGGCCTGTATATCGGCGGCCAGCTTGTCATGCGGCGTGGGCGCAACCTCGGGCTTATTCAATCCCCGCGTCATGCTGACCCCGTAGTGCTGCTGGCTGGCGGCTGCCACTCGCAAGGTCTGCGGCAAGGTGCACGCGCGCGCCGGCTGCTCGGTGATCCTGCCTGATCGAACCTTGGGGGCTTTCGCATCCAACCGAACTTCACCGGAAGGCGTCAGCGTGTCCAGCGCCTTACCCGGACAAAACAGAAACGACGCCGGACCGGCCTCCGTTCGTAAGCCGTCGCCCGCGAAGAGCAGATCCCCCGGCCGCGCCGCCAGTGGCGTTTCTGTGTCGGCACGCAGCAGCTTACTGCCAGTTGCCGAAAGGACCAAGCCCACGGGTTCTTCCTTGGTGTCCGCAAAGAGACAGGGCGCGAGCAATAGAATTGTGGCGCACGCACTCATGCATGCCGCGTTCACACTCGTGTGAACGCCCTTACGCATTCACGGCTGCCTTCACCACCAGCGACGTCACCGTATACAAATCGATCGGCAGCGCCTTCCCGCGTACCGGTGCTTGGCCCAAATGCGACGTTTCCACCAGGCTGCCCAGCCTGGCTTGCGTGGTTCCCGTCATCAACAGCTTCGTATGATGCTCCTTGTTCAGGCTCTCCAGCCGGGACGCCAGGTTCACAGTGTCACCCAAAACCGTGTACTCCATTTTATCGGCGGAACCGACGTTTCCCACTACGGCTGGGCCAGTGTGGATGCCGGCGCCAGTCTCAAAGCGGCTGCGAGCCGTTACCATGCGGGTGGCGCAACGCACCGCCCGCAGCGCATGATCGCCCGGCACGACGCCTTCATCGTCGTCCGAAAACACGGCCAAAATGCCGTCGCCGATGAATTTGTTGACGTGCCCCCGGTACACCACGATAATCCCCACCATTATCGCCATGTATTCGTTCAGCAACTGCACCACCACTTCCGGCCCCTGTTCTTCACTCACCTGCTCGGTGAAAGCGGTAAAGCCTCGAATATCGGTGAACAGGATGGTCACTTCCATGCGCTTCCCCGACAAGCCAATCGAATCGGACTCCTCGAGCGACGACGCCAGTTGTTTGCCCACAAACAGCGATACCGCGCGATGAAACAGATTGCCGCGCGTTTCCTCGGTCGCGAAGCGATAGACCACGGAGGCAATCAAGCACACCGAGGTGGCCAGCAGAACTTCAGAAGTCGATAGAATGAAGCCCCATTCGAACGTAAGATGGGTGACGGCAAGAATCGCGGCCACCTCCAGCAGAAGGAAGCCGACCGCGCGGCTGGCGATGAAAGACGTAGCAGCGAACACAGTGAGGGCCGTGGCCAGCAGCAGGGCGAGCATTCGCACCCATTGCGGAACCGGCAGCAGATACCGGCGCTCCAGGATGGTGCGGATGGTATTAGCGTGAATCTCTACGCCCGGCATGGTCCACTTGGAGCCGCTGAAAAGCGTGTAGAACGGGGTGTCGAAGCGGTCGTCGACAAAATCGGTTCCCACCAGCACGATTTTGCCCTCCACCCATTTCCGCAGTTGGTTCTGGTTTCCGGCCTTCGCGGCGGCCTCAAAATCGGCCAGCGAAACGCTGGGGACGGTATTGGGGGGGCCGGCGTAATTGATGGCAATGGAGCGCCGTGAGGAGACGGGTATCGCCTGGCTCTGTAGCAAAAGCGCGCCCTTCTGAAATTGTGCATCGGTGCCGATATATTTCTCGACAGCCCGCATGGCCAATGAGCGAGCGGGTGGAGGGTCGGCGGGATTGGCGGATGGGGCTTCCATCAGTTCCTGATTGCGAATGAAATCGTCGTCGTCGCTGGTCAGATTCGCGAACGCGCCCAGTCCCAGCGCCGCGGCCAGCATATTGACCGGAATGGATTGCGATTGCTTGTTGGAATTGAGCTCGGACACGTAGCCGACGATCACGGGAACGCCAGAAGTGCTCACTGCGCCGGCCAGCAGTTCATCGGCGTTGGGCTCCCACTGATCGATGGGGACGCCAAAAGCCAAGTCGAGAGCAATCACCTTGGCGCCGGCCTGGCCGGCAGCGCGGACGGCGTTGGCGTAATGCTCGTTCCAGAACAGGCGCAATTCGGGGAAGGCGTCCATGGCCCTTTTATCAGCCGTCAGCATCACGATGTTGGAAATGGCGGGACGGCCACGCAGGAAATCGCGCACGATGAAATGTGCGTCGTAGGCCTTGAGATTGAGGATATGGAAGAAGCGGATGTCGCCCAGAGACAGCGCGGCCAGCGCGCTGCCTACCGCCAGAACGGCGCAGAGGGCCCAGTGCCTCCACTTCTTCTTCATGGTAACCTGCATCTTACTACGTCATTACGGCCATCACTCTTTAGAGCTTTCCTACTCTTTCTGCTGTGCGCCGCGGCCGCTACCAGCCAAACCACCCAGGGGCTAATTTCCGGGCAACTGCTGGATTCGGTAACCGGCCGTCCCATTCCGGCGGCTAGCGTCCTCTTTGCCAGCGCCGTTACCAACCTGGCCGGCGCGTCAGTGAGCGACGCATCCGGTTATTACTACTTGCCGCTCTTGTCGCCGGGGATCTATCAGATTCGCGTGACGGCCGCGGCCTATCAATCGCAGGAAGTGCAGGAACTGGAGTTGACCGTAGCGGCGCGCATCGAGCTCGATTTCCGGCTGCGCCCGCTCAGCGACGTCTGGGAATCCGGCGAATACAAGAGCGTCTTTCTCCCGGGACAAAAAACCATCGTCACGTTTTATGGTCCGGACGTCGATCCCAGCAAGTCCGGATCGTTCGAAGCGCAGAAGGGAAAGACCCAGCCGCTGGAATCCACCGTATCGGAAGTGATCGATTCCGATGAAATCAACAATCTGCCGCTGGAAGGCCGCGACGTTTATTCGCTCTTAGCAACGCAGCCGGGCGTCACTTCGGATTCGGCTACCGGCCGAGGCCTGGGGCTTTCGGTGAACGGCCAGCGGCCTTCGTCGTCTAATTATTTGCTGGATGGTCTCGAGAACAACAACTATCTGATCACCGGGCCACTGGTGACCGTCGCGCCCGAAGCGATTCAGGAATACCGCATCTCCACCAACAATTTTTCCGCGGAATACGGCCGAACGTCCGGCTTTCTTGCCAACGCGATCACGCGCACCGGAGGCGAACAGTTTCATGGCGTCGTGTATTTCTACTTGGAGAACGAAGCCCTGAATGCCAATGCTTTCCAACAGAACCTGATTGGCGCGGCGCGCACCCATGATAAGCAGGATCAACCCGGATTCTCCGTGGGGGGTCCGGTGCTCAAGAATCGGCTGTTTTTCTCCAGCGCCTATGAGTATTTTCGAAGCCGAGGCGATGCGACGCCTTACCCATTTGACCTTCCCACGACGAACTTTTTGAGCTATTTGAACGCCTTCTACCCGAACTCGCTAGCGCGCCAATTGCTCACCGCTTATCCCGGTCCAGTGATCACGACCGCCACTACCGCGTTCACGCAAGTAGCAATGTTGGCTCCTCCAGTTGCCGTGAATCGCACGCTCGCCATCGAGCGGCTGGATTACAACACGCCCGACGGCAAGGAGCGCTTGATGGGCCGCGTGCTGATCAATCGCTTAGCCGAGCCCGATTTCATTTGGAGCCCTTACAAGGATTTCATCTCGGCCCTGCACGAAAACACTGTGGCGGCCGGCGGCAGTTATATCCATGCGTTCCAGCCGAATCTCACGAACGAGGCGCGGCTGAGTTATAGCACGGATGGTTTGGGATGGAACCGTCCGCACCCACAGATTCCGTCGCTGACCACCGACGATACCTACTTCGTGAACGGTTTGGAATATTCGGGCGTCTCCCTCCCCGGCAGCGCGGCGTTCTACGCCTATAAAAACGTCAACGACAGTTGGGAAGTCCTGGATAACTTGATTTGGACGCACGGCCGGCATTTGGTAACGGTGGGCGGCGGCTTGCTGTGGCGCAGTTCCAGTGGTTATCTCACAGCCGGGCAAGATGGCCAGTACACGTTCTCCAACATCCTCGATTTCGCCCTCGGCGAACCCGGTTTCTTCAGCGCGGCCATAGACCGAACAACGCTGCCGAACATTCAGCAACCGGATTCCGACCGCACTTACAAATACGGTCAGGACTTCCTTTTCGCTGAAGACACCTACAAACTCACGCCGCGTCTCACGGTGAACTATGGCGTCCGCTACGAGTTTTATGGCGGACCAGAGAACACCGGGTCAACCAAGGACTCGCTGGTCCAGCTAGGCACGGGCGATACGCTCGCGCAGCAACTGGTGGGCGCGTCTCTGGTCTCTCCCAGCAGTTCCGGCAGCCAGCAGCTCTTCCGATCGAGCAACGATTTCGAGGTCCGCGCGGGCGCCGCTTATGACCTGTTGGGGACCGGACGAACATTGCTCCGCGGCGGCTTCGGCACGTTTTACGACCGGCCCTTCGATAATCTGTGGGAGAACGTTCGCGATAACAATCTCATTCTGCCCACCCTTCAATTGCCTCCTGGGCCCACCAACTTTCTCGCGCCCGTCTCGAGCGTACTCGAAACCTTCCAAGGTCAGACGCTGGCTAGCACCTTCCCCGATCTGACGCTCGTCGATCCGGATCTCCGCAACGGACGCGTAAAAAGTTACTTCGCCGGCGTCGAGCAGCGGATCACCGGGAACCTGACGCTCGAAGTGAACGGCCTGGGGGCTTATGGAAGAGCGTTGATCACTACCGACGTCATCAACCGCAGCTTCTCCACGCTTGCCGGCCGCTATAACAACGATCTGCCGGACATCGCCTATCGGGCCAACCAGGGTTTCTCGGACTACAACGCGCTGACCACTGTGCTGCGCTACCGGAACTCGCGCGGCATAATCCAGGGTTCCTACACCTGGAGCCATTCCATCGACAATCAGAGCGACCCTTTGATCGGCGACTTTTTCAATTTGACGTTTACCAGTATTCAAACCGGCCAGACATCCGAGCAGCGCTCTACGTTTTCCGAGCAGTTCAACCCCAATGCGGACCGAGGAAATTCCGATTTCGACCAACGGCAGAATCTAGTGATCTTCTCCTACTGGAATCTTCCCGCGCCCTTCGCGCACTCCAAAGCCGGCGTTCTATTGCGCGATTGGACGGTGGGCGGCCTGGCGGCCTTCCGTTCCGGATTGCCCTACACCGTCTACGGACCTTCGGCCGTGATCCCCGGCGAAGGCGAAATTCTGGATAATCGCGCCAATGTTCTGCTCCCGAGCCAAGCCGTGTTCGCGAATCCAGTGGCCGTTCCGGGCGGTGTTCAGCTGTTGAACCCCCAGGCTTTCGGACCAGCCGCCGCCAGTACGCTCGGCAATACCGGCCGCAATGCATTCACTGGCCCTGGATTCTACAGCTTCGATTTTTCGCTGGCTCGCGCATTTCATCTCGGCTGGCTGGGCGAAGCGGGCCAGCTTCGCGTTCGAGCCGACGCGTACAATTTGCTGAACCACGCGAACCTCGGCAATCCCGACGCTCAGTTAAACGACCCGGAATTTGGCGTGGCAACCTACGGCCGCCAAGGCTATCCGTCAGGTTTTCCGGCAGTGGCGCCCTTAAACGAAACACCGCGCGAGATCCAGCTCAGCGTGCGAATCGCCTTCTAACGCAGGTTGGCGAGCGCCGCTACACGCCCCGCTCCCAGCAACGCGGTCTTATCGTTGGTAATGACTCGCACCGGAATATCTTTCAACACGCTGCCCACCCGGCCCTTGGCGCTGAATGCCTTCATAAACGCGGTGCTGCTCAACTTTCGGATGATCTTCGGCGCTATACCGCCCCCCACATATACGCCGCCCGTGGCAAGCATCTTCAACGCCAGGTTGCCGGCTTCGGCGCCATACAGCGTCACGAAAATATCCAAAGCCTGAACGCAAATGGCGGACGTACCCTCGAGCGCCGATTTCGAGATCGCCGCGGAAGGATCGCCCTGCGCGATCTGCTCAGCCAGCCAGGCCGGCTCCTCGCCGCGTCCGGTTTCGCGCAAAAACAAATAGATGTTGTGCAGCCCCGGCCCCGAGAGCACGCGCTCATAACTGACATGCTCGAAGCGTCCCATCAGATAACGCAGCAGATCCAATTCCAGCTCGTTGCGCGCGGCAAAATCGGCGTGGCCGCCTTCGGAGGGAAACGGATGCAGGCCTCCCTGGCCGTCCGCGTACAATCCCGCCTCGCCCAAGCCGGTGCCCGCGGAGATCAACGCACGATTTCCCGTGCTGCCCGCGACGCCCGGATTCAGCACCACAAAATCGGACTCTTCGAGCAGTGCGATTCCGTGCGCGTTGGCGAACAGGTCGTTGATCAATTCAATCTTGGGCAGGCCCAGATCAGTGGCCATCTGGTGCGCGTCGACCACCCAAGGCAGATTGGTGGTTTCCACCCGGCCATGCACCACGGCGCCGGGCAGCCCGAAACAAACCGCGTCCACAGCGTGCGGATGCGTGCCAAGAAACTTGCGAACGATCTCAGCCGGCCCGGAAAATTGCGGGCTGGGATAGATCTCGATTCGGACCGGCTGCAGGCGATCCGGCGTTCCTTCGAAAAATGCAAGACGAGTGTTGGTGCCGCCGATGTCACCCGCCAGGATCATTTATTCATTGCTCCAGTGGCGATGGTCCTTAGTGAGCATTTCGTCGGCCTCATGCGGCCCCCACGTTCCGGCCGCGTAGTTGGGAAAACGGCGCGGGGGCAAAGCCTCCCACACGTCCAGGATGGGGGCCACCACGTGCCAGGCCGTCTCCACCATGTCGGATCTCTGGAACAGCGTGGCGTCGCCGAGCATGCAGTCGTACAGCAAGCGCTCGTACCCGGTCTGCGGCGTGGCGTTGAAATAATCGGTGTAGTTGAAGTTCATTTCCACATCGCCGATCTGGACCACCGGGCCGGGTATCTTGGCGCCGAAGCTCAGCTTGATGCCTTCATCCGGCTGCAGGTGCAAAACCAGGCGGTTCGGTTCCAGCTTATCGACGGCCGTTTTGCGAAACAGCACGAACGGCGCGCGCTTGAACTGAATCACGATTTTTGTGGAGCGCTGCGGCAGCCTCTTTCCGGTGCGCAGATAGAATGGCACGTCCGCCCAGCGCCAGTTGTCAATGAACAGTTTCATGGCGACGAAAGTCTCGGTGCGCGAATCCGGCGCAACGTACGCCTCGGATCGATAACCTGGAACCTTGGCGCCGCCTTCCAGGCCCTCGCCATATTGGCCGCGAACGGTGCGCGTAAGCACGTCTTCATCCGCCATGGGAGACAACGCCTTCAGGATCTTGGCCTGTTCGTCGCGAACTACGTCGGCGTCGAAGGACACGGGCGGCTCCATGGCCGTAAGCGAGATCAGCTGGAAGATGTGATTCGGCACCATGTCCCGCAGCGTGCCCGCTTTTTCGTAGTACGTGCCGCGCTGTTCCACTCCCACCGTCTCGGCCACCGTGATCTGAATATGGTCGATATAACGCCGGTTCCAGATCGGCTCGAAAATACCGTTGGCGAAGCGGAATACCAAAATATTCTGCACCGTCTCTTTGCCCAGGTAATGATCGATGCGATAGATCTGCTTCTCATCCAGGACCTTGCGAATTTCTTTGTTCAGAGCAATCGCCGATTCATAGTCGTGGCCGAACGGTTTTTCGATAATCACGCGCCGCCAGCAGTGGTTCTCATTCACTAAGCCGGCGTTCCCCAGCTGCGTAATGATGGGTCCGAAGAAAGCGGGAGCGGTGGCTAGATAGTAAAAGTAATTGCCGCGCGTCCCATGCTCTTTGTCGATGGTCTGCAGCAGTTCCCCCAGCGCCTGGTAGGCCTCCGGCGCGGCAAAATCTCCCGAAAGATAATAGATTCGCCGGGAGAACCAGTGCCATAGATCCGGATCGATGGTGGTGGTGGCAAACTCGCCGATCTCCTTGCCGATCTCGTCGCGGAATTGCTCGCTGGTCAGCTCGTTGCGCGCGAATCCCACCAGAGCGAACTCCTTGGACAACAGGTTGTCTTTGGCAAGATTGTAGAGCGCCGGGATGAGTTTGCGCTTGGTCAAATCTCCCGACGCTCCAAAGATCACCATCACGCACGGATCGCCTGGACGGCCGGCGCCGAGAATTCCCTTAGAAGAGAGGTCTTCTGCGAGCTGCATTCTCCACCTTTCTTGTCTTACGAACTCAACGCTTTCGCTATCACCGATTGCAATGCCGCCAACCCGCTCTCCACGTCGTGCAGATGCACCCGCAACGCGCGCCGTTTGCGATCGGCCAGCACCTGAAAATCGCCGCGAGCCTGCGCCGCCTTCACCACGCCAAACGTGAACTTCTGTCCCGGCACCGCCAGGTCCGCCTGGTCGTCACAAGTCACTTGCAGGAAGACGCCGCTATTCGGGCCGCCTTTGTAAGCCTGTCCCGTCGAATGCAGGAACCGCGGACCGAAACCCAGGCAGGTCGCGACCTTCTTCTTGTCGCGCACGCCCATCCGGATACTCTTCAGCGTCTTCTCATGCCCCTCGTTCATCTGTACGTAGCCCAGCAGCGCAAAGTAATCGCCCGCTTGCAAGCGATTCAGATGCGCGCGCAAATATCCGACCAGGGTCTTGTCCGAGCCCGCCGCCGAAGCCAGCGCCGCCGCGTTCGCCTGGTCCGTGAACAGATCGATGCCGCTGTCTGAAAGAATCGGACTCTCAGCCGGCAGTGAGCCGGTCTTTTCGTATTCCGAGGTCAGCTTGCGCGTTTCCAGCTTGCTCGCTTCCACATCCGGCTGATTGAACGCGTTAATCCCGATCACCGAACCAGCCACCGCCGTCGCAATTTCCCAGCGGAACATTTCCTGGCCCAGGTTGTAAATGTCGGACAACGCGATCCGTACCACCGGATGCCCCGCCTTCGCCAGCGCTTCCACGGCTTTGTCCTGCGCCGGGTCCGCGCCATTCTCCAGGCGAATATAAGCGAACAAGCGATCGTTTCCGTAAACCTCCGGCGCGCCGAGCGCTTCGCCATCCACCGGGATAATCCCCTTGCCTTCCTTCCCCGTGGACTCAGCCAGCAACTGCTCCAGCCAGGCCCCAAAGTCCCAAATTCCAGGTGAAGTGATCAACGTCACCTTATCGCGTCCGCTCTTGGCCGCCACGCCCAGCACCAGCCCGAGCTGCACGCCGGGGTTCTTATCCACCGGCAGGCACGACGAACACGCGATGGCCATCACGTCGGCGCGATCCAGATAGCGCAGCGCATCCATCCCCATCACCGCCGCCGGAACCATGCCGAAATCCGACAGCGCCGAGTACCGTCCGCCAATGCTCGGATCCCCGTGGAAGATATGCCGGAACCCGTCGGCCTGCGCCACCTGTTCGAACTTCGAGCCGGGGTCGGTGATGGCGATGAATCGCGCACCGGCCTTGCCCTTACCCAGTGTCTGCTCCACGCGATCGAAGAAATATTGCTTGAATATGTTGGGCTCAAGCGTCGTGCCGGACTTGCTCGAAACGATGAAGACCGTGTTCGCCAGGTCCACCTTGCTTTCGATCGCATTCACCTGAGCGGGATCGGTGGAATCCAGTACGTGCAGTTCCGGGAACCCATCGATCTTCCCGAAAGTCATCCTCAGAACTTCCGGACACAGGCTGGACCCACCCATGCCGAGCAGCAGCGCGTGCTTGAACCCCGCCGCCTTCACATCTTTGGCGACGTCTTCCAGGTGCTGCTTGTGCGCCAATTGGTCCTCTGTGATGCTGAGCCAGCCCAGCCAATTGCTTTCATCGGTTCCGGTCCACAGCTTCGCATCGTGCGCCCACAAGCGCCGCACTTTGCCCGTCATTTTCCAATCGTCGATAGCTTCCGCCAGCTTCGAGCCAAGGCTCTCAGGCAACGTGGTGGTCTGAGCGTCCACTTCGGCCTGCGCGACGAACTTGCACTTGGCGTCGACCGCGTTCAAAAGCTTGTCGAACGGCTCCGCGAACAGCTTCACTGCCTGGGTCACCAGGTCGTCGGTGACTTTCTTCATCGAAATGCCGACCGCTTCCAGCGTGTCCATGGTCAGCTTGGCGGCGTCCAGGTTCGCCTCCAGACTCGCCTTTGGGGTGCCATGATCGCGGAACGCTTCCAGCGTCTGCGGCGGCATGGTGTTCACGGTGTCGGGCCCGATCAACTCTTCCACATACAGCACGTCTGAGTACGTCGGATCCTTGGTGCTGGTGCTGGCCCACAGGACGCGCTGCGTCTGCGCGCCTTTCTTGGCCAGCGCATCCCAATCCGGGCCGGAGAAGATTTCTTTGTAGCGCTGATAGGTAAGCTTGCCGTTCGCAATGGCAACCTTGCCGGGCAGGCTCTTGAGCAGCGCCTGCTCCTTCGGATCGGAGCTCGATTTCAACTTGGCCTTGACGATCGCGTCCACCATGCTGTCGATGCGGCTGATAAAAAAGCTCGCGACGCTCGATACATGGCTCGGATCGCCGCCCGCCGCCACGTACTTCTGCAACCCGGCGATATAAGCCAGCGCCACCTTCTCATACATGTCCTGCGCGAACAGCAGCGTCACGTTGACGTTGATGCCTTCGCTGATCAGCTGCTCGATGGCGGGAATCCCGGCGTGCGTGGCCGGCACTTTCACCAGCAGGTTGGGCCGATTCACGGCCTTCCACAAACGACGCGCATCCTTCAGCGTGCCTTCGGTGTCGCCGGCGAGAAACGGAGAAACTTCCAGGCTCATGTAGCCATCGCGCATCTTGGTTTCGTCGTACACCGGCCGCAGGATGTCGGCGGCGTCCTGGATGTCTTTGATGGCGATGATTTCGTACACTCCCATGGCGTCCAGGTCTTTGCGCTTCTGCAGTTCCACCAGGGCATCCGCATAGTCGGTGCTGCCAGTGATGGCCTTTTCAAAGATGGCCGGATTAGAAGTCACGCCGCCCAGCCCGTCCTCATCCACCAGGCGCTTCAGCTCGCCGCTCGAAATCAGATTGCGCCGGATGTAATCCAACCAGGCGGATTGGCCGAACTTGCGAAGCTCTTGCAACGGATTGGCGGTCCCGGCCGCGGATGTGGGTAATGTGGCACTCGTGGTATTGGTCACTTCGTAACTCCTCTCGTCATTGTCAAACTCGCTGTCAAAGTCGTTTTGTCAAAAACGTTAGACGGACCACCCGACACTGGAGATGCGCCCGCTCTGCTTCTATTGTGCCTTTGCCAGCTCTTCTTTGGCGGCGGCGGCTACAGCGTCCGGGGTGAAGCCGAATTTCTTTTGCAACTCTTTGAGCGGCGCGGACGCTCCGAAGGTGTGCATGCCGATACGGCGGCGGGCATAGCGGTCCCAGCCAAATACCGACGCTTGCTCCACCGAAACCCGGGCCTGCACGCGCGGCGGGAGCACCGCGTTCTGATACTCGTAGGATTGCTGCTCGAACAGCTCCCAGGAAGGCATACTGACGACGCGCGCTTTTATCCCTTCCTGAGTAAGTTTTTCGTAAGCATCCACGCACAGTGAAACCTCGCTGCCCGTGCCGATCAGAATCACGTCGGGTTTTCCTTCCGGCGGGTCGGCCAGCACATAAGCACCGTAGGCCACGCCCGAGACCTTCCCGTACTTGGAGCGGTCAAACGTCGGCATGTTCTGACGCGACAGGATCAGGCAGGCCGGTTCATGACGCAACTTCACGATCACGCGCCATGCTTCGGCCACTTCGTTGGCGTCGCCCGGCCGCAGCACGATCAGCCCCGGTATGGCCCGCAACGAAATCAGTTGTTCCACCGGTTGGTGCGTGGGACCATCCTCGCCGACGCCGATGGAATCGTGCGTGTAGATGAAAATGACTGGAAGCTCCATCAGCGCGCTCAGACGGATGGGCGCCCGCATATAGTCGCTGAAGATCAGAAAGCCGGAGCCGAATGGCCGCAGCTTGGAGAGCGATAGCCCGTTGAGAATCGACCCCATGGCGTGCTCGCGGATGCCGAAATGCATATTGCGTCCACCATAGTTGTTGGCTTCTAAATCACCGGCGCCCTCGAATGTCAATCTGGTTTTTGTGGACGGCGCCAGATCGGCGGCGCCTCCGATCAGCCACGGCAGCTTCTTCGCGATGGCGTTTTCCACTTTGCCCGACGCGTCCCGGCCGGCCATCCCCTTGGCGTCGGCGGGGAAGGTCGGGATTTCAGCATCCCAGCCATCCGGCAGCTCACGCTTCTGGATTTGTACCAGATGGCGCGCCAGTTCCGGGTACTGCTTGCCGTACTCGCCGAACCGCACCATCCACGCATCGCGCGCCTGGCGGCCGCGCCGGCCTAAGTGCTCCTCGAAACGATCATAGACGCCGTCCGGCACCAGGAACTTAGCATCTTCCGGCCAGCCATAATTGCGCTTGGTGAGCCGGATCTCGTCCTCACCCAGCGGCTCGCCATGCGCGGCGCTGGTGTCCTGTTTGTGCGGAGCGCCATACGCAATGTGGCTGTCGATAATAATAATGGTCGGCCGATCGACCGTGGCGTGAAAGGTGCGGAGCGCCCGTGCAACCATCTCTTGATCGTTCGCGTCGCCCACCCGCAACACATTCCAGCCATAGCCCAGAAACCGCGTGGCGACATCCTCGCTGAACGCCAGTGACGTGTTGCCCTCGATCGTAATGTGGTTGTTGTCGTAGATCCAGCACAGATTGGAGAGCTTCAGGTGCCCCGCCACCGAGGCCGCTTCGCCGCTCACGCCTTCCATCATGCAGCCGTCGCCGGCCAGCGCATAGACGTTGAAGTTGACCATCTCGAAGCCTGGACGGTTGAAATATTGCGCCATCCAGCGCGATGCCAGCGCCATTCCCACACTGGTCGCCACGCCCTGTCCCAGCGGGCCCGTGGTGGTCTCGATGCCCGATGTCCAGCGATACTCCGGATGTCCGGGGCACTTGCTGTTGAGCTGCCGGAAATTCTTGATGTCGTCGAGAGTGACGCTCAACGTCCCCAGCGTCTCGTATTCGGGATTTACCGACTTCACCTGGGTCAGGTGCAGCATGGAATAGAGCAGCATCGACGCGTGCCCCGCCGAAAGGACGAAACGATCGCGATTCGGCCAAATGGGATCGTCCGGATCGAACCTCAGGAACTGCTGCCACAGCGTGTAGACCACCGGCGCCATCGCCATCGGCGTGCCCGGATGCCCGGAGTTCGCTTGTTGAACGGCGTCCATGGACAAGGTGCGGATGGTGTTGATGCAAAGCTGATCGATTGCATCGGTAGACGTTGATGTCGGCTGAATCAGAGTGGAAGTAGACATGGGAACGTTTGACGAACCCTCCGCGGTTCGCGGGCGGCGGAGTTCGGGAGAAAAAACTCTCGCGCTCTCTGATCGAGCATTGTAGCCCATCCCATTAGGGCCCGCCAATGAAAATCGTGTGACTTCCGCCGCAATCGCCCCACGCCCAATCCCTGATCCCACCCCCGCGAAGCGTGGTTCCCAGCGTTAATTCTAAGTCGAAGAGCACATCGATTTCGGTGAAACACCGGGCGGCTTTCGACGCCGTCCTTCCTTACACTTCCTTTCGTGGTGCGTCGCAATTTCGTCGCTTTGTGTTGTATTCTCGTCGCTTGCGCCGCTACCATTCCCGCCCAATGGCGCCGCGTAAGTGATAGAGGGCTGGAGCCGCCCGGTGCCTCCTTGGCGCGCGACATGTTGACCGCTCACAATGAAATACGGGCCCGCGTCGAAGTTCCGCCGCTGCGCTGGTCTGACCGTCTGGCCGCCCGCGCACAGGACTGGGCAAACCATTTGCTTCAGGAGCGGCAGTTCTACCACCGGCCGCACCCTGTATTCGGGGAAAATCTCTTCGAAATCTCGGGCGGCCGCGCCACACCCGCTGACGTAGTGGGCGACTGGGCATCGGAGGCACGCGACTACAGTTACCGCGCCAACGCCTGCAACGGCGTGTGCGGCCACTACACGCAGGTGGTTTGGAGTTCCACCCGCGAAGTGGGCTGCGCCGTGGCTCGCGATCTTGCCCGGGAAACCAGCCGCGAAGTCTGGGTCTGCAACTATGACCCGCCCGGTAACTGGGTCGGCGAGCGCCCTTATTAGTCCCTGTTAGTCCCGCGTAGTGGGGCGTTCCTGTTGTCAGGCCTGAGGCTTACGCCTGATTTCTGTCCGCTCGGGAAAGTCCCAGAATCAAAATGTGAAGATCCGCGTACTCATGGTCGGCCTCGCGTGGGCTGCGAGCCTTTGCGCCCAACATCACTTTAGCTACCAGGAAGCCTGCTACAAAAACTTCTCGCTTCCCTACTGTCAAGGCAACGATTTCGGGATCAAGCCGGTGAAGGGCAAGAATGGGGCGACAGGTTCCGGCGTGGCAGGGCCGTTGGCCTCCTTCATAGATGCTTCCGGCATCGACTGGCGATTTGCGGATCCATCCGCAGACACGTTAGCGGTGCTCGATTGCAGCCATCTCTCGTCATCGCCGCTCGCGCATGATCTCATCGATCGGCTGGCGGCCAACCAGGGTCTCAGTCCGGCCGACGTACAGAATCTCTTCCAGGGATTGTCCGTGGTGGGCCAGGTGGCCCTTTCGATTCGCGAGGACCGGATCGTATTGATGGTGACAGGCCGGTCGCCGGATTCCATACTCCCTGCGCCTGGGGCAGGTTGGAAATCCACACCGCTGGAGAGCAAAGCGCTACTGATCGGGAACGCCGACGCGGTGGACCAGGCGGCCCAGCGCATCTCCGCGGTAGCCCCGCTCGGTGAATTGCCGGGTCTGGCCCTCGCGCGGCCCGTGGATAGCGAATTCTGGGCAATTGGGTCCGCCAAGCTGGCCGGCCAGGAAGCCGCAAGCGCGGGTGTGAAACGCTTCGCGCTGACAGCTTCGATGCGGGAGCGTCTGGCGAGCGACACTGCTTTCGAATTTGACGCAGCACCGAACGCCACGGCCATCCAGACCTGGCTGAAGTCGCTCCCAGACGCAAAGATTGAGGGCAATGCGATCCACCAACGAATGTCCATGGAAACCGGCGAAACCGAGCAGAGCTTCAGCAAAATTGCCGCCAGTCCTATGGGCCAGCGCCTGGCGGCATTCATAAAGTCCGCCCGATATCTGCCCGTGCGCGACACCGCGACAACGGTGCACGCGAAACCGGTGATCTATGGTTTGGACGACGGTGCAAGAGAGGTGCAGCACTACGTTCCGTCGGCATCCGATTCGTCAACATCCACGGCACCCACCTCCAGTGCGCCCACCTCCAATACACCCGTGTCCGCCTCGGCCGCCCGGCCAGCCACTAACCTGTCGGGCACCTGGGGCTTCACGCATTTCGACGGGCGCTTTCAAGGCGTCATCGTGCTGCAACAGACTGGGTCAAGCATTGCCGGCACGTGGCACACCAATGCAGGCAAATCGGAGCCCGACAGCTCTTTAGCCGGTTGGGTGAATGGGAACACAGTCACCCTCACGAGAGTTGTTGGCAACAATCAGAATTATGTTCTGACTCTTTCCACCGACGGCACGCGGCTGGACGGCTTTGGCGACGGGTGGTTTCTGAATCATACGAATTTGAACATGCAGCGAGCCGCCCGGTAACCCGGTCGCGTGAAAGCGCTACTTCGGCGGCGGCGCCACCGGCCAGTTCCCATCGAAGGGCGGCCAGTTCGGCACCATGGCCTCCTGCTCGGGATAGGACATCGCACTGTAGATGGATCGGATCTTGCCCTGCTCAATCACAAACCATTCGCTGAATAGATTCCGCCGCATGGCTACGCCGGGTTTGCGTTCAAAAAGTCCGATGGCCAGCACCACGCCCGCTTCTTCGTCCACGATCGGATAGCGCCGCGCCACCACGGCAAAGATGTTTGCCATGGCCCCCGCCGACATGCAATCGCTGGTCCCTCCGCTCGGAATCGGCCGCTGCGTGGTCGAGAAGCCATTCTCCAGCCGAACGCATCCCGGATGCGCGATGATCAGCGAGCCGTCGTGCGCAGTCAAGCCATCAAAGTAGCTATTTGTGATCGCGATCATGTCAGCGCGCGAAATTCGCTCGCTTTTCGGAACCACGCGCTCGGCCGGCGGATGTGCGGTCAAGTTGTCCGGATCGTGAAAGGAGGCATTCGCCTGGGCCCCCGCGCCTACTCCGATTCCTGGATCGCCCTTCCGCGCCACGTGCCACTCCGCCTCGCTGATCTTCCGGTCGTCGATTTTGAGGCGCACCGTCACCACCGCGGTGCCGCTCTCTTCTTCGAGCGTCCCAAAATATCCTGCCTGCTCACTCTCGGCGTCGAAATACCTGCGCTGCATTTTACCCAGCGCCTTCGCGCTCACCCATATTCCGGTGCCTGGCCGCCGGACCATGGCATTCTCGGTCTGCCGGAACCCCACGGTGAGCGGCGCAGCCGCCGGATTGTGCTGCACAACCGCATTGAGATATTGATCGAGCACGCCTTTCAGACAAGCCCGATCGCAGCCCGCGCCATAAGCGCTCCCGAGCGCGAAGAACCCAAAAAGAAGCAAACGTCGCATTGCGGTATTGTATCGCTACGCGTGTCGCCGGTCCTCCCAGCGGCCCTTGCCACGTCTGCTAGCCTAATATCAGAGAGGTTGCTCACTCATGGACACCGATGGCGCTCGCGGATTCCGCGGTGTCAATCTGACCAAAAAGTTCCGCTCCGGCGGAAGCGATTTGGTGGTGTTTCAAGACCTTAGCTTCGAAATTGCGCCCGGCGAAAGCCTCGCGCTGATTGGTGAATCCGGCACCGGCAAGAGCACTCTGATGTATCTGTTAGGAGGTCTGGACAGGCCTTCGGGGGGTACGATATACTTCGGACACCAGGACATTTCTAATTTTTCGGACACCGAGCTCGCCGAATTTCGCAACCGGGAGATCGGGTTCGTTTGGCAGAATCACTCGCTGCTGCCGGAATTTACGGCGCTCGAAAACGTGATGATGCCTTTGCTGATCAGGGGCGGCCGCATTCAGGATGCGGAGTCAGCTTCACTGGCGAGGTTGGATGAAGTTGGTTTACAAAACCGAGCCTCACATCGCGCGGGGGAATTATCGGGAGGCGAGCAACAGCGCGTTGCAGTGGCTAGAGCCTTGGCCGGCAACCCTTCCGTTCTGCTGGCCGACGAGCCTACCGGGAACCTGGACTTCCGGACGGGTGAAATGATCATCTCCCTGCTCCAGGACCTGCATCGCACTCATAATTTGACCTCGATCTTTGTCACGCACAATCTCTCGTTCGCCACCCGGTGCAACCGGGTACTGCAATTGGACAAAGGGGATTTGACCCACTGGTCCCCAGACACACTAGCTGCTCTGTCGGCTGGCCCTGGAACATCCGATAATGTAGAAGGACGGCGGTAATCATGTTTGAACGTTATACAGAAAAGGCGCGCCGAGTAATCTTCTTTGCAAGATACGAAGCCAGCCAGTTTGGAAGCCCTTATATCGAGACCGAACATCTTTTGCTCGGTCTCCTTCGTGAGGACAAAGCTTTAGCGAATCGTTTCCTGCGGTCCCATGCCGCTATTGAATCCATTCGCAAGCAGATTGAGGCGCACACCACCATTCGGGAGAAAGTGTCCACGTCGGTGGATCTTCCGCTCAGCCACGAATGCAAGCGGGTGCTCGCTTATGGGGCCGAGGAAGCCGAGCGGTTGAATCACAAGCACATCGGAACCGAGCATCTGCTGCTCGGCTTGTTGCGCGAAGAGAAGTGTTTTGCCGCCGAGATCCTGCATGAACGTGGCTTGCGCCTTTCGCAGGTGCGCGAAGAGATCCAGCGTTCGTCATCGGAGAAAGTGGCCTCCAATCGCCCCAAGGAAAGCTCGCTGCTCGCTGAGTTCAGCCGCGATCTCACGCAGGCCGCCATGGATGGCTCGCTCGATCCACTCATCGGCCGCGATTATGAACTGGAGCGCGTGGTTCAAATCCTTTGCCGCCGCACCAAGAACAACCCCGTTTTAATCGGCGAGCCGGGCGTCGGCAAGACCGCTATCGTGGAAGGCCTGGCTCAGAAAATCGCCGATGGCGACGTGCCATCGTTCCTCGCCGATAAGCGCATCCTGGCTCTCGATCTATCGCTCATCGTTGCGGGCACCAAGTATCGCGGGCAGTTTGAAGAGCGCTTGAAGACCATCATGAAGGAGCTGATGGAGAATCAGAACGCCATCATCTTCATCGATGAGTTGCACACCTTGGTGGGAGCGGGTTCGGCCGAAGGTTCGCTCGATGCCGCCAATATTTTGAAACCGGCCCTTTCGCGGGGCGAGATTCAGTGCATCGGCGCCACCACGCCGGGCGAATATCGCAAGTCCATCGAGAAAGACCGCTCGCTCGAGCGCCGTTTCCAGGCGGTAAAAGTTCCTCCGCCCAATGAACAGGACGCCATCCGTATTCTGTTCGGCATCAAGGAGCGCTACGAGAAATTCCACGCCGTCGCTTATACTGACGAAGCGATTGAGACTGCCGTGCATGCCTCAACCCGTTTTATTCCCGATCGTTTCTTGCCGGATAAGGCCATCGATCTGATCGATGAAGCCGGCGCGCGCGTGAAACTGCGCCAGACCACGCTGCCCGGCGAAGTGGCCGACATCCAGAAGCGCATCAAGTTCATCGTGCATCGCATGGAGAACGCCATTGCGAATCACGAATTCGAAAAGGCGCGCTTCTATTCGGACGAGGAGCGCAAGGAACGCGAGAATCTGCGCCTGCTGCGCGAGAAATACAATCTGGATGATACCTCCACCGGCGTCGTCACCAAAGACGACATCGAAGACGTAGTCGCGCGTTGGACCGGCGTCCCGATGACCGCTATTCGCGAAGAAGAAATCTCCAAGCTCATTCGCATCGAAGAAGAGCTGCACAAGCGCGTTATCAGCCAGGAGAAAGCTATCTCCGCGTTGGCGCGCGCCATCCGCCGTTCCCGCGCCGGGCTCAAGTCTCCCAAGCGCCCCGCTGGATCGTTCCTGTTCCTCGGCCCCACCGGCGTCGGCAAAACCGAAGTGGCCCGCGCTCTCGCCGAATTCCTGTTTGGCAGCGAAAAATCGCTGATCCGTTTCGACATGTCCGAGTTCATGGAAAAGCACTCGGTCTCGAAACTCATCGGTTCGCCTCCCGGATACGTCGGTTATGAGGAGGGCGGCCAGCTCACCGAGCGCGTAAAGCGCGCCCCGTACTCCATCATTCTTCTGGATGAAATCGAGAAAGCGCACCCGGATGTTTACAACATCCTGCTGCAGGTGTTTGAAGACGGCCAGTTGACCGACGGTCTCGGCAATACAGTCGACTTCAAAAACACTATCATCATCATGACGTCGAATCTCGGCGCGCGCTTCCTCGACAAGAAGGCGTCCATCGGCTTCTCGGCGCCCAATATCAGCGGTGTTCCCACCAAGGTGGAAGACCAGGTGATGGCCGAAGTGAAGAAGGCCTTCAACCCTGAGTTCCTGAATCGCTTGGACGAGGTGATTCTATTCACGTCGCTCGCCGACGAAGACCTGCTCCAGATCATCAACCTCTTGGTGGAGCAGATCAACGTGAACCTGGTGGCCAAGCAGATCAAGATTCGCGTCAACGAAGACGCTGCCAGGTACATTCTCGAAAAGACCCTGGTGGATCGCAGTTACGGCGCTCGTCCCCTGCGCCGGGCGCTACAGAAGTTCATCGAGGATCCGTTGTCGGAGGCGCTGATCCAGGGCACACTGCCTCGCCCATCGGAGCTTGAAGTTTACCTGGGTGACACCGGCATCTACTGCCGGCCCATCGCCGGCGAGATTTCGGGCGAGTTGCAGGAGCAACCCGTCGGCGCACCGGGCGAAGAGCCAGCCGCTCCAGCCCACGGCACTCCGCTGTACCTGTTCTGACGGCCGTTCTGTACAATCGTACAGATGAAAGTCTACGAAGTTCAAAAGGGCGCGACCAGCATTGATGGCTTGCGCCTTGCCGAGCGAGGCGATCCTCAGCCCGGACCACGCGAAGTGTTGATTCGCATTCGCGCCACGTCGCTGAATTATCGCGATCAAATGGTGGTCACGGGAAACTATTTCGGCGGTCCCGTGAGCCGCAACCTGATTCCGCTATCCGATGGCGCCGGTGAAGTGGCGGCAGTGGGCGCGGAAGTCTCGCGCTTCAAAACTGGCGATCGCGTGGCCGGCACATTCTTCCAAACCTGGATCTCAGGTCCCATGACCGAGCGGCATCCAGCGCTCGGCAGTCCACTGGATGGAACGCTCGCCGAATATATCGTTCTCCATGAAGACGGCGTGGTGCCCATGCCTAGAACTTTGTCTTTCGAGGAAGCCGCTACCCTACCCTGCGCCGCGGTCACAGCCTGGAACGCGCTGATGGTGTCAGGCAAACCCGTCAAGCCCGGCGACACCGTGCTGTGCCTCGGCACCGGCGGCGTTTCCATGGCCGGACTGCTATTCGCCAAAGCGGCGGGGGCACGCGTCATCGTCACTTCTTCGAGCGACGAAAAGATCAAGCGCGCCTGCGCGCTGGGCGCTTCCGACGGCGTCAACTACAAACGCTTCCCTGATTGGCAGAAGGAAGTGACGCACCTGACCGGCGGGCACGGCGCCGATCACATTCTCGAAAATGGCGGACCCGGTTCTCTCACCCGTTCTTTTGAAGCTGCCGCGTTCGGTGGAAAGGTGGCACTTATCGGCTTCCTGGCGGGTACGCAAGGCGAGATCAATACGACCATTCTCATGATGAAGAGCGGCGTCATGATCGGCATCGGCGTGGGCAGCCGCGCGATGTTCGAAGACATGAACCAGGCTATCGACGTGAATAAGATCAAGCCGGTGGCAGACCGCGTATTTCCTTTCGACAAAGCCGCCGACGCCTACCGTTGCCAGGCGGCTGGCGATTTCATCGGCAAAGTCGTGATAACCGTTTGACCGTTGAATTAATCGCGGCCAGTTCACTGGGCACCTGGGTCTATCTTTTTACCGCACGCGGAGGCTTTTGGCGGATAGGGGCTCCGGCCAAACCGGCGCGCGTTGGAATTGGCAAAAGCGTTTGCGTCATCATTCCGGCCCGCGACGAAGAGGCGGTGATCGGACAAGCCGTAGCCTCCCTGCGCCCCTGGCATGTCATTGTGGTGGATGACCACAGTTCCGATCGGACGGCTGTGGTTGCAGCGGAGGCAGGCGCTGAAGTGATCCATGCCGGGCCGCTTCCCACCGGATGGTCCGGTAAACTTTGGGCCATCTCCGAGGGTTTGAAAAAGGCCGTGGCGGCCACGCCGGACTATTTCCTCTTCACCGACGCCGACATCGTGCACGGGCAAAATGCTGTCGCCGAATTGGTGGCTCGCGCCGAAGCATCCAATCTCGACCTGGTTTCTTTGATGGTCAAGCTGCGCTGCCGCTCGCTGGCCGAAACCTTGCTGATCCCGGCGTTCGTCTTTTTCTTCTTCATGCTCTATCCGCCCAACTGGGTAGCGCGGCGCAAAAGCAGGACGGCTGCGGCTGCCGGCGGTTGTATCCTGATCCGCCCCTCCGCGCTCGATCGCATCGGCGGAATTGCCAGTATTCGCGATGCAATCATCGATGACTGCGCTCTGGCGCGCGCCGTCAAGCGCACCGGCGGCCAGATCTGGCTGGGCGTGACTCCGGACACCGTCAGCATTCGCGACTACACCACCTTTGCCGAAATCCGAGCCATGATTTCGCGAACCGCTTTCGCGCAGCTTCATCACTCGGCCCTTTTGCTGATCGCGACTATTCTTGGGATGGCCATCATCTATCTCGCGCCACCACTGTTGCTTTTGACGCGCCATCCGCTGGCGGCTGTTTTTGGATTGGCCGCCTGGGCCTTGATGAGCATCGCGTACTCACCCACTCTACGCTTCTACGGTCGATCGATTGTTTGGGCTCCACTGTTGCCGCTGGTGGCTCTGTTCTACATTTCAGCTACCATCGATTCAGCCCTTTCTTATTGGTCTGGCCGTGGCGGCGTCTGGAAGGGACGAATTCAAGATGAACGATAAAGAAAACCTTGCGACCATTGCCCGCAGTTACGGAATCGGTTCGCTCTCGCGTCACATCTTCTTGTGCGCCGATCAGAGCAAGCCCAAGTGCGCGGAGCGGGAGGTGACCAACGCTTCCTGGGACTATTTGAAAAAACGCCTGGCAGAGTGCGGGTTAATGCAACCGCCCGGCTGCGTGTATCGCAGCAAGGCCAATTGCCTCCGCATTTGCGAACAAGGCCCCATCGCCGTGGTCTACCCGGATGGCGTTTGGTATCACTCGGCTACGCCTGAAGTGCTGGAACGGATCATTCAAGAACATCTCATCGGCGGCAGGCCGGTAGAGGAATTTGTGTTCGCAGTTAATCCTTTAGCTGGTAAATCGTCAGACCGCTGAGCAGCTTGGGATAAAAGTCGGTCGATTTCTGCGGCATCACGCCGCCCGAGAAAGCCACCTTTGCAACTTGCTCAACGGTCACCGGCTCCAGCAGAAAAGCGGCTTGTGCACTTCCGTCGAGCACTTTCGCAAGGGCGGCATCCAGCCCTCTGATATATTCGATGTGCTTCTGCTCGCGCACCGCTTCATCGCTGATGCCGAGAGCGGCGCCAAGCAATTCCTGGTGCAGCACATGGATGTCCAGCTCACCGGGTTTGCGATCGCGCTCATACAACCGAACTTCGCCGCTTGCGAGCGCTAGTCCGATGCGAATCTTGTCCGGAGCGGCGACGCGAAACAGTCGCTTGAGTTCATCCCAGGAACCTAGCCGCCGGGCGGGGATCTTATTGACGAGATCCGCCGGGATTCCACTCAACACACGATGCGTCGCCAAAATCTCCAAGCCCGGCGAATGCATGTTCACAAAAGTCATCATCACTTTTTCGGCATCTTTCAAGCCCGGGTTCTCATTACGAAACGCGAGCGCGGTCTCGTAGCGATGGTGCCCATCGGCGATCAGTAATTTCTTGTCCGCCATCAGCTTTTGAATCTGCGCGATCGCGCCCGGCTCTGAAATCTTCCACACACGATGCGTGACCCCATATTCATCATTTAGCGTTGTGACCGGCGCTCCCGTGGCAGCTTGATCGAGAATGCGATCAATCGCCATTTGGGGATCGGGATAAAGCATGAAGATCTGGCCAAAGTGGGCGTGCGTGTGGCGCAGCAGCTCCATGCGATCCTTTTTCGGACCGGAGAGCGTCTGCTCATGGCGATGGACCACTCCGGCCGAATAGTCTTCGACGGCGCCCACCGCAATGAAGCCCTTGCGTTCCATAGGCTGGCCGCTGTCGGGCACGGTGAATCTCTGGAAATACGCGTAGACGCTCGGTTCCTTCTCCTGATCCAGGATGCCGTTAGCGATCCAATTCTTCCAGAGACTGGCCGCGCGGGTGTACGGGTTGTCCGTTGCGCTGTCGGACGGCGTCCGTTCGCCCAGAATGATACGAACCAGATTGTAGGGACTCAAGGAAAGATAGCGGGCCTGCATTTCAGGCGAGATCTTGTCATAGGGCTGGGTTACGAGATTCTCAACGGGCCCGGCTTTCGCGCTGTAGCGATAGGGTTGAAAAGGGAAGATGCGTGCCAAGGGATCAGGATAACAGAGGCCCCGCGACGTTCCCGCGGCGCGTAGAATGAAGATGCACCGGTTTATGAGCCCCCAGAGCGAGCACGGGCCCGCGAAAGATTTTGAGGCCCGTCTGCTGGCTGAGCAGAAGCGGCATCATGAAGAGTTCCGGCAGTTTGCGTATGCGGTCTCGCACGATCTGCGGGAGCCGATCCGGATGATCGTCAGCTACGCCCAGCTATTGGACCGCCGCTATCAGGCTCAGTTGGACGGCGACGGGCTCGATTTCATGCGTTACATTCTGGAGGCGACCGAGCGCATGGACCGGCTGCTGAGCGATCTGCTCACTTATTCGCATCAGTTCCGTTCCCTGGATCAGTCTCTCGAGTTGATGGAGCCCGAAGGCGCTTTACAAGGCGCGCTGCTGATGATGGATACAGCGCTGCAGGAGAGTGGCGCACTGGTGTCCAACGATCCGTTACCCGAAGTGCGCTTCGATTTTGCACAGTTGACGCTGCTCTTCCGCCAGTTAATCACGAACTCGATTACTTTCCGCGGAGAGGAAGCGCCCAAGATTCATGTTTCCGCGATGGACACTGGCGACGCGATCCAATTCTCCGTTCGTGATAATGGCATCGGCATCGATCCGCGTTATCACGAGCAGGTGTTTGGCGTCTTCAAACGATTGCATGGCCGCGAATTCGCCGGCACCGGAATCGGCTTAGCGATTTCGAAGCGCATTGTGGAACAACACGGCGGAAAAATTTGGGTTGAGTCAGAACTCGGCAAGGGTGCCACATTTTATTTCACCGCCCCGAAGTAATCCTCATCGATTAAAGCTATATAGTACGACGGTACTGCTACGTCCCAGGACTTTTGGGACATACTGTCTCTTTGCCAGACAAGTTGTCAGCGGCAAATTGTCTCAGCATCCTTCAACTTACACATTGTAAAGGTACTTTCTTTGGATTAGTACCTGCGATAGACAGGGTGGAGGTACGTCCTGTCTATGAAGCCAATCATTCGAGTTGCGGTGATCGCCTTAGTGAGCTCTCTGGCGTTCGCTGGAGAGAAGTTGGCTTCCGACATACCCCACTCCAGCGCCCAAGGCACGGTGGATATCATCGTCCAATACAAGAGTTTCGCGGCAGGAAAAACGGTTGAAGCGATGGGCGGCCTCGGCAAGATTCATCGCAATTTTCGAAGTATCCCGGCCACTCATATGACCGTGCCGATCGCGATGATTCAAAGCCTGGCATCGAACCCGCAAGTGGTCTACATCTCGCCGAACCGGACGACTAAGAGTCTTCTGGACATCACCACGCAGACCGTCTACGCGAATCCGCTCTGGAGTGAAGGCTGGGACGGAACAGGCGTAGGTGTCGCGGTGATCGACAGCGGCGTTGCCCTGAAGCAAGATCTCGCTGCCAAGGACGGTTTGCACTCGCGCGTCGTCTTCAGCGAGAGCTTCGTCCAGGGCGAGGATGGTTCGGATCAATATGGACACGGCACGCACGTGGCCGGGATCGTGGCCGCGAACGGAGCGCAGTCCACCGGACCAAATTTCACGCACACCTTCAAAGGCGTGGCGCCTAACGCGAGCATCGTGAATCTGCGGGTGCTGGACGCCAACGGCAACGGCCAGGAATCGGACGTAATCGCGGCCATCGACGAAGCCATCGCGCTGAAGGACAAATACAACATTCGCGTGATCAATCTTTCACTCGGGCATCCGGTTTACGAAAGCTTCCAGCTGGATCCGTTGTGCAAGGCGGTGGAAGCTGCGTGGAAGGCTGGAATCACCGTGGTAACCGCGGCGGGAAACATGGGCCGCGACAACTCGCTGGGCACGCTGGGCTACGCCACCATCAATTCGCCCGGCAACGATCCTTACGTCATCACCGTCGGCTCAATGAACGCCAATGGAACACCCTGGCGGAGCGACGACAAGATCGACAGCTATAGCTCGAAGGGCCCCACGCTGCTGGATCACGTAGTGAAGCCGGACCTGATGGCGCCGGGCAACAACGTGGTCTCGCTGCTCGCGTCGCCCAACTGCACTATCGCGACCCAGCATCCCGAGACGCTGATCGCGGAGGCGACGTACGAGAAATCGGGCCGTGGGTTGTCCAGCGATTACTACATGCTGAGCGGCACCAGCATGGCGACGCCAGTGGTGAGCGGAGCGGCGGCTCTGATGCTTCAGGCCAATCCGTCGCTGACGCCCGACGAGATCAAGGCGCGGATGATGAAGACCGCCACCAAGCAGTTTGCGCGCTACACCACCTCTACCGCGCTGGGTCTGAGCGGCACGTTCGAAACTCAGCAGGACATCTTCGCGGTGGGCGCGGGCTATCTGGATATCGCCACCGCAATCACTAACAAGGACCCGGTGGATTTTCAAGCGCTATCGCCTGTGGCCCACTACAATGCGCAAACTCAAACCGTGACACTGGTCTCTGCCAATGCCCTCATTTGGGGCTCGAGTGTGAATTCGAGCGCGCTCATCTGGGGCGACAACGTGATTTGGGGCGACAACGTGATCTGGGGCGACAACGTCATCTGGGGTGACAACGTTATCTGGGGCGACAACGTGATTTGGGGCGATTCCACCACGCAGGGCTTCGCTATCATCTGGGGCGACAACGTGATCTGGGGAGATAACGTCATCTGGGGCGACAACGTGATCTGGGGCGACAGCAACACGTAGCGCCCACGGGTTGCGGGCTTAGCGCAGCCCCTCCGCAAGATACAACGTGGAAGTATCTCTCTGGTACGAGTAAGCGTACGATTTTCCGTCCGGCGTCATCACCGCTTGCACAATCTGAACTCCTACCGAATCGGGAGCCTGCAGTTCTTTCCACGGTTCGCGGCGTCCAGTGACGACATTCAGACGGACGATCTGCAAAGATGCGGGGCCGTCGGATTTTCGTAGGAAGAGAAAACGACCGTCATCGCTCCAGCGTAGGACGGACTCGCCAGGCTCTAAATTCGCGACTGGCTTTAGCTCGCCGCCGCGGATGGGGAAGAGACTCAATTTGGCGCCGGCTACAACTGTCATATACTTCTGATCCGGCGATACATGGCTGGCACCGACGCCTTCGGGAGTTAGCGGGACCGGTTTTGCTCCGCTCAGGTCCTGGACGAACGTTCTGGCCGGCCGATTCGGTTCGCTGCCCTGGAACAAGATCCTCTCGCCGTCGGGGAACCATTCCACGCGCTCGTAATGGATGTCAGAAGAGCCAATGGTCCGCGCTACTCCGGCTCCGGTTGGCAACAGCGTCAACGAAGTTCGCGGGCCGTCGCTCACCACGCAGGCTACCAGCTTGCCGTCCGGCGACAGCGCGGGATGGTTGCCATCGCCCAGCCGAACAGCCGGCGAACCATCGGTTTTTCGCAGATAGATAGCCGGGTTGCGAGACTGGCCGTACGTCAGTTCGATAAACAGGATTACGCTGCCATCGTTCGAAATATCGTAGACCCGAGACGCTTCGAACCAGGAAAGATCGCGTTCCTCGGTTGATCCACGCACGAAGCCCAGGATTCCGATGCGTGAGTCCTCCACCGTGGCTAACACTCGTCCGTCCTTGGACATGTCTTGCACCACCAGCCAGGCTGGGGCCTCCACTAATATTCGCTCGCCGCCAGTCATATTCACTGCGCGCAAGTCAGGCTCACCTCCGGTTTTGGTGCCGGAATACCAAATCTCACTTCCGTCGGGGGACCACGCCAGCCCGCCCTCGGCCCTCCATCCGCGCGAGAGAGTCCGCTTCTTACCATGAGTGTCCAGCAAAGTGACAGCGAAATCCCCGACAGAGCTGTCGTATTCGAAGAAGGCGATGGAGTCTCCTTTGGGCGAGACGCGAAGCGTCAAGGGTGGGATGGGGCCGACATTTTCGTATAAGACGGTTCCGATGGGGTATTCGATCCGATCTCGGCCGCCGACGACATGAGCCACAGCTAGATTCTGGCCGTCCGGGGACCAATCGGCATCGTTCACGTTGGTAAGAATCTCTCGCGGCGCGCCACCGGAGAGGGGCACACGAGCCAGCGTTCCTGGTGAACCTCGCGCGTCGCTATCCAGCAGAATGGCCATTTCGCCCGACGAGCTGACGGAAAGTATCCTCGCATTGGGAAGGCCCAGCGGGCGGGACTCGCCTCTGCCCGGCCGCATCGAAAACACGATGGTTGGGTCAGTGGCCCATTGAGCGCTGAAAAGCACCGTTCCATCCGGCGCGAAACGCGCCCCGGCCACATTACCCCGCCGGAAGGTTAAGCGCTCGAATGTTGGATGCGGACGCACTAGAGTGCGTGCGCCAATGTATCCTCCAGCAGCCGATGCTACGACGGCTAAAGCCAGCCAGAGGAGCAGAGACCATCGACCGCTCAGCCAGGACGGAGACGATGGTCCGTCGGGCGCGGCTTCCGAGGAGTCCGGTTCCAGTGATACATCTTCCAGGGCGATCTTCAAATCCAGGACGTTTTGCCAACGGCGGCGGGGATCCTTGCGCAAGCATCGCTCAATGATGCGTTCCACGTCGCGCGGCACCTGCTCTCGCGACTTTCTGAGAGGCGTGGGATCGGTGTGAAGAACGGAGGCGAGGGTGGAAAGAGTGGAATCGCCACCGAAGGCGCGACGGCCGGTGATCATTTCGTACAACACCGCACCCAGGGAAAAGATATCGGACCGTTCGTCTACGGTTTGTCCCTCAGCCTGTTCGGGCGACATATAGGCCACCGTTCCGGCAACGGCGCCCGCTGCCGCTTCCATATGAACGGTCTGGGTGGGCGCCCACGCATCGGGTTCTTCGCGCTCCACCAGTTTTGCGAGCCCGAAGTCCAGGATCTTGAGCTCGCCCTGGTCATTGACAACGATGTTCGCCGGCTTCAGATCGCGATGAATAATGCCGGCGCGGTGGGCCGCGGCCAACCCATCCGCGATTTGTTCGGCATAGCGCAGCGCTTCGCTGAGACGCAGGCCTTTGCGCCCGATCAGCTTGTCCAGCGTCTTGCCGGGCACATACTGCATGGCAACAAAATCCACCGGTTTGCCATCCACCCGAGCGCTGTCGATATCGTAGATGGTGATGATATTGCGATGGTTGAGCGAGGATGCCAACTTCGCTTCCTGAATGAAGCGCGCCCTTCTTTCTGCATTGGCCACCACCCCAGGGAGCAGAACTTTGATGGCCACTTCGCGCCCCAACCGAGGATCGAGAGCCAGATACACTTCGCCCATTCCACCTTTACCAAGAGGCGCACGGATGATAAAAGGGCCGAGTTGTTCACCGGCGGCAAGGGGCATGGCTAACCCGTCGCATAAATTGTAAAACAGGTGGGTGGTTTCCCCAGAGAGTTATCGCGCCGCGGCTTCTTCAAACACGCTGGAGAAGAATTCGCGCGAGGAAGGGGAGCACCCAATGTGCACCGTATCGCCGGTCACCTGAATGAAGCCGAGGTAGCCGTCCCAACCCATGTCGTCCAAAGTAAAATTCAGGCACTCGCGCTCGCCGCGTGGCAAATTGGAACGGTCGATGTCGAAGACCTGGCCGGTAGAATGCTCCGGGAATTCCGGATCCACGAGCAGCGTGCCGGCCTCCGCCGGGCGGTCCGTGGTGCTGATCAGTTCCGCCACCTGCAGCGGCACGAAACGCTCGCCCTTGGGCCTCAACTCGTCGAACAGACGGCGTGTTTCAAACGCCACGTACAGCAAAGTTCCGAGCGCGGCCGGCGAGTCCTGCAGGTAGAGGTCGCGATTGGGCCCTTCGGCCATTTCCGGCAGCGAGAATCCAAAGAATCCCGGATTGTCCAAGACTCTTGCGAGACCTTTTCCCGAGGCGCTGCGCAGGTCGTCCGGCGAGCGATAGAAGATGTCGTGGGATTTCAGCCAAACCATCAAACGGTCGACGGCGCGTCGCTGAGGATGGATTGGATTCTGGTATTCTTCGGCGAGCTCGCGGAAGGCTGCGGGGTCCTGGCGATACAGCTGCAGCAACTGTTCCGCGCGCTTGATGCGGAACCAGTAGGTGGGCGAATAGTCGCGCTGCATTTCGCGCTGCAAGGCTTGGTAGAGCTCGGCGTGACGCGCGGGGTTCGCGGCGAAGAACATTTCGGCTACGCTGGGCTGCTTGTGGTGCACCGCGGCTTCGGCCAGCGGCAACAGATCCGAAGCGCAGCCTTCGCCGCAGTGATAAGCGAAGATGGCCCAATCGCGTCCGCCGAATTTGGTCTCCATGCGGGCCAGATACCGCGCGGCGGCGGGTGCGGCGCGTTCGGGATTCAAACGGTCATCGCGCACGGTCACCGTATATGGCACTTTGTGCTGGACGGTGCGATAAACGGATGGTCCCGGCTTTTGGCCGGGACGCCGGCGTACTAACTGGTGCGAGGTGGTCACCTGGAAGCGCGTAACGCGAACCACGCGCAATCCGGCAGCGCGGGCCGTGGCCTCGGAAAATTGCATGATGCCGCGCGGTCCGGCGGGGCTGGTGGCTTGGGCATCACCCCAGCTTTCCAGATACGCCACCGCCGAAATCAGCGAGACGGGCCAGCCGCTTTCATCGGCCGCACGACGGAAGACAGGCGCCAGACGCGCGCCGGTGATCCTTTCCGCGCCCGCCACGGCCTGAGGTTCACGCATGACAGTGAAGGTCTGCGATTGGATCATGCGATCCGTGCGGGCGGCTAATAGCTCGGCTGTCATGTCGGACCGGCCGGCGGCGATGCCGGGCAATTGATGCTGCGGCGTGAAGTATTCTACGGCGGCGAACAGGCTGCCGGAAAGGAGCCAGAGAGCAATCCAACGGCGAAGAGATTGCACGTTGGTTTTAGTTTAGAACAAATGGATGGTGAAATGTTCTAGGACCGGTTCGCGCGCCGCTCAGAAATCCCAGTCGAGGATGTTTTTCTGGATGGTAGGCCAGACCTTCGCGCGCGGGTCGATCAGATCGAAATGCCCGGCGCCGGGGAGGGGAATCAGTTTAGCGTTCTTGGATGCCTTGACGAAGCGCTGGCTCATTTCGAACGGCACGATATCGTCCGCGGTGCCATGCACCACGCGCTGCGGAGCGGGAATAGGAAGTAGCTCGACGGGAGATGCGGCGGCATAGCGCTGTGGGACGCGGTCCGGCGAGCCGCCGAGCAGTTCGCCAACCACCCCGCTGTTCATCTGAAGCGCGTAAGCGCGCCGCAAATCCGAGATAGCGGCTAAAGGGACCACGCCGCGCAAATCCACAACCTGCTGCGCGGCCAGCCAGAGCGCCAGCTGCCCGCCGGCGGAATGCCCGGCTGCGATTACGCGCTTCAGGTCCAAGTGGTAACGATCGGCAAGAGTAACCAGATGCTGGGCGCCATGGATGATGTCGTCCGAAATGCCGGACCAAGGCTCTTTTGCGTTCAGGCCAGGATCGCCAATCCTGCGGTACTCCAGGCTCCAGACGGCTGCGCCAGATCGCGCGAGAGCAGCACACAGGTGTCCGGCGTGATCCAGAGTGTAGGCGCTTCTCCAGAACCCGCCGTGAATGAAAATGACAGCGGGCTGCGGCCCGGACTTTCCAGAAAGGAACAGATCCCCGAATTGTTGGGGCGCTTTTCCATAAGGGATGCGCGCGTTCGCTTTGGGCGGCGCGAGCGTGAGGAGCTCTTGCGCCAAGGCCGGAACCGATGCAGCGGCAAGAAAGGCGCGGCGCGTCACCCGACCATTTTAATGCTACACGCGCGAACCCGGCCGCTCGCTCGTCGCATAGTCGGCTTTGGCTTCACCACTGGAGGCGATTTCTTCGGCGCCAGTGTCCTCCAAAAGTTTCTTGGCACGCTTCACCCATTCCGAGCTGTCGCAGTGAACGGAGATCAGGGTGCCACCGGATCTGACGCGGCCTTCAAAACGCTTCGCTTCGTATTCGGGAATTCCGATCCCGACCAGCGTACCAACGATCCCGCCTGCCGCGCCCACGGCACCCGCGCCCGCGAGCAACGCGACGATGGGTCCGGCGGCGATCAACGGCCCAACGCCTGGAATGGCGAGAGCGCCGATACCCGCAAGCCATCCAACGACACCGCCCAGCACCGCTCCGGTGGTGGCGCCGGCGGCAGCGCCTTCCGGCGCCTTGCTGTCTTTCTGGTGAACAAAGTCCTTGGTGCCGGCGTTCTCAGGCAATAGGACCGAGATGTCCGTGTTGCGGAAGCCCGCGGCCCGCAAGGCTTCCAGACCGCCGCTCAATGCCACGCCGTCTCGATACATTCCAAACACAGCTGTATTACTCATGATTTTCCTCCTGCGATGATTGCTATGGACGACTACTTGTCAGAGACAGTAAGTTCGTTGGTTACCTTGCCGGCGCCGGCGATTTCGTTGGCCTTATCTTCAACGGCCTTCTTCTCGTCTTCCGACTTGACCGTGCCCGTGAGGGTGACTGCGCCATCTTGGGCGCCGATATGAACGTTGTGCGCCTCTAAGGAAAGAGATTTATCCGCAACAACCGCTTTTCGGATTTTTTGCGTTAACTCACGATCCGCTTTGCTCATCTTCTGAATGGCCGGAGTCTGCGCAGTCAGAAGACTCGGCGCCGCCAAATAGAGACCGGCGGAAGCAGCGAATAGCTGAGACGCTAATGCAATTTGCGAAGTGAAGTGGCTTTTCATACGCTCCCCAATCTTGCACGGGAACGGCCACAGACTAAACTGGCTGGATTGTTGAGCTTTCACGCGATTTCGAGGAATCGCAAGTAGGAATTATTACCCACGGCGCGGAGGCGCCAAAAGCGTTATCGAAAAGTGACAGACGCCGGATCACCAGACCCGGCAGGCGGGCGCGTGCATCATGGGCTGTCCAGCGTGGCACGCGAAAGCCTGGCCGAACTCGGGCATGTTCCCGACTACGCCATTGACGCGATCGCGACCGTCGGAATGAGGATCCACCTGAGCGCGCATTCTGGATGCTTCGGGGCGCACGTTCTGGCACCAGTCTTGAGCGTAGCCCAGGAAGAAGCGCTGCTGCGCCGTGAATCCGTCGATCTTGGCCGGTTGCGGTTTCCCCTCCAGCGACTTCATCAGCGCCATGAATGCCAGGTGCAGACCGCCATTGTCGGCGGTGTTTTCGCCCAGCGTCAGCTTGCCGTTGAGATGCACGCCTTCGACAGGAGTAAATGCCGAGTACTCTTTGATGAAACATTCCGCGCGCTTCTCGAATTCGGCGGCATCTTCGGGCGTCCACCAATTGCGCAGGTTGCCTTGAGCGTCGAACTGGCGGCCCTGATCGTCGAACCCATGGGTGAGCTCATGTCCCATGATGGATCCGATGGCGCCGTAGTTCACGGCCGCGTCAATGCGGTTGTCGAAAAACGGCGGCTGCAAAATGCCGGCGGGAAAATTGATGTTGTTCTCCAAGGGGCTGTAGTAGGCATTGACGGTAGGCGGCGTCATGCTCCACTCGCTTCGATCCATCGGCTGGCCGATCTTGTTCAACACCCGGTGGACTTCGAACTCGGTGGCGCGTTCGTCATTACCGACCGCTTCGCCGCGGACGATTCTTACGCTGGAATAATCGCGCCATTTGTCGGGATAGCCGATCTTGTTAGTGACGGCGCGCAGCTTCACCAGAGCTTGTTCCTTGGTGCCAGGGGTCATCCAATCGAGCGATCGAATATCCTGTCCCAGCATGGTCTCAATTTCATGCACCATGCCCAACACCCGCGCCTTGGCTTCGGGCGGGAAAGCCTGCTCCACGTATTTCTGGCCCAAGGCGAAGCCCAAGTCGCCATCGGTGGCTTCCACGCAGCGCTTCCAGCGGGGCTGGAGCTGAGTGGCTCCGGTAAGGATCTGATCGAAGAAATGAAAATTTTCGTCGACAAAGGCCTTGGCCAGTAAAGGCGCTTCGGCGTGCAGCAGGTGCCAGCGCAGATAGACTTTGAGATCGGCAACGGTGCTGTTCTTGAGCACTGCATCCAGCGCCTTGAAGAAATCCGGAACAGACACGTTCAGGCTGGTGAAGGCAGGCGCGCCGAGACCCGCGAAGTATTTCGGCCAATCGATGCTGGGAGACAACGCCGCCAGATCTTTGACGCTCATCTTGTGATACGTCCGGCTGGGATCCCGGCGCGAAACGGAGTCGAGCGATCCTTTGGCTAATTCCGTTTCGATACGGAGCACGGCTTGGGCATCCGAGGTAGCCTGCACGCGCGACTCGCCCGCCAGTTCCAACATCTTTTGCACATGGGCGACGTATTGCTCGCGCAGCTTCACCGACTTGGGATCGGTCTTCAGATAGTAGTCGCGATCGGGAAGGCCGATCCCGCCCTGGTCGGCATTGGCGATCACCTGCGTGGAATTCTTAGCATCCGGGCTCGCAGAAAAGTTGAAGAATGCGTCAACGCCTAAAAGGTGAAGCCGGACCAACTGGCCGGCGATCTGGTCTTTCGACTTGATCGCGTCAATCAGCTTCAGCTCTGGCTCGAGAGGCTTGACGCCCAGCTTTTCAATGGCCGTCTCATCCATGCACGTGGCGTAGAAATCGCCGATCTTCTGTTCCACCGCTGACCGCTTGGGATCGTTGACCGAAGCTTTTTCCAGAATCCCACGCAGAACTTCCTGGTTGTGCTCCTGCAGGCGGCTGGCGATGCCCCACACAGACTGGTCGGGTGGAATCGGATTCTTGGCCATCCAGGTCCCGCAGGCGTACTGATAGAAATCGACGCAAGGATTGGCGGCGGTGTCGATGTTGGCGGTGCTGAATCCGGTTTGAGCGGGCGCGGTGAGCGCCAAGAGGAGCGTGAATAGCAGCAGGATCAGGATGAGTCGCACCTTTTGATTTTATCGCGGGCTGACGCGACGTGATGCGCGTGGATTGCGGAAAATCAACGGAATTATTATGGTAGGAACAACCGCATGATGGCGCTACGATTCCAATGCCAGCCCGGCTGCACCAACTGCTGCGAGCAACAAGGCTTCGTTTACCTGACCGAGGACGATCTGAACCGCATCGCGGAGTATTTGGGAATGACGGCGCGGGAGTTTGAACGGCGCCATGTGTATCGCACCAAGAACCTGCGGCGCCTGCGCGTTCCACGTCACCAGCAGTGCCATTTCCTGCGGGACGGCGGCTGCTCCATTCATGCCGTGAAACCGGTGCAGTGCCGCATATTTCCGTTCTGGCCGGAATTGGTGGATTCCAAGGACGCCAAGCGTGAGTGGAAGAAGACCGCGGCATGGTGTCCAGGGATTGGGAAGGGCGAGCTGGTGCAGATTGAAACTGCGCACGAGCTGGCGGGACAGATGAAGGTTGCGTATCCAAGCATGTATTAGGGCATGTACTAGGACATATACTAAGCGCCATGAGCCGGGCTCCGACGCCATGGTATTCTTGGACCGAGTCCTTTGCGCAGGCGGATATGTCATTTACGCCTGAAATTCGGTATTTAGGAAAAAGGGCCAGCCCAGCACAATGTGCCTGCATCCCCAGTCCCGAACCCCCAGTCTCGACGGCAAGCGCGCAGCGCGGCGCCGTCTAGCATGCTGACCACCGATATTCTGTCCTGGAAAAAGCTCTCTGAGCGCCAGCAGAAGCCTGTCCATCTGATTCTGTTCATAACCGACCATTGCAATGCCAAGTGCGGCACCTGCTTTTACTGGCAGAATCTGAATCAAGGCGAGGCGCTGCAGCCGGAACACATTCAGAAGATTTCCGAAGCCATGGGCGAGCTGGTCTGGCTGGATATTTCAGGCGGCGAGCCCTTCCTTCGCAAGGACATTGACCAGATCTGTCATCGGTTTCTGGATCACAATCAGGCCAAGTTCATTAACATCCCCACCAACGCGCTGCAGACCGACGTGATCCGCAAATCGGTGGAAGGGATCCTGGCGAATCCAAACAAATTCCGGCTGAACATCGCGATTTCGCTCGATGGCATCGGTGAAGTTCACGATCGCATCCGCGGGGTTCCCGGCAATTACAAGCGCGCGCTCGCGACTATGGAGGCGCTACGGGCGATTCGCACGCGCGACAAGCGCCTGTCGCTGAGCGTTGTGAGCACCGTGATGAGCAGCAACATCGCGGACATCAAGCAACTGCTCAACCTGGGCGTCACCGAGTGGGACCTGGATTATCACTCGCTCAACATCCTGCGCGGAAAATGGATGGACGCCACGCTCTCGGCGCCCACACCCGAGCAATACGCCGAAGTCTCGAAGCTCCAGTTACAGCTCTGCCGGCGCTATTTTCACGGGCGCTGGGGAGGCATCGGCGGATGGACCGCGACGGTGGGCCGCTACATGCTGAACCGCTATTACATGCAGGAAATGCAGGGCCACCCCAAGAACATCTCGTGCAACGCGGGCGACGTGAGCTGCGTGATTGACGCCAACGGCGACGTCTCGTTCTGCGAGCTGCTCAAGCCGGTGGGAAATCTCAAGGCCTATAATTGGGATTTCAACCGTCTCTGGCATGATTTTCAGGCTACTCAGCTTCGCCAGAAGGTGCAGAGCGGTTGCCATTGCACACACGAATGCTTCCAGACGAAAAACTTGATCTTCTCGCCTTGGCGCCTCGTCTAGGGACGGCGCGTGTTTAAGCCGAAATTTAAGAAGCTGGTCCAACCACTGGTTCCCGCCTTCGTGATGCGTTGGATCGACCCGTTTCATACCGAGCTCCTGGAACACCTGACCGCCGCCGCGCGTAAACTGCCCCCGGGCGCGCATGTTCTGGACGCCGGAGCGGGCGAGTGTCCCCACGCGCCGCTTTTCGCACATACCCGCTACGTGCGCCTGGATCGCGGCATCGGCGACAAAGCCTGGGACTACACGAAAATCGAAGTGTTAGGCGACATCTCCGAGTTGCCTTTCCGCGACAACTCGTTCGACGCGGTGATCAACATTCAGGTGCTGGAGCATTTGAAGGAGCCGGGCATTGGCGTGAATGAAATGGCGCGCGTGCTGAAGCCGGGCGGCCAGTTGATCCTCACCACTGTGCAGTGCTGGGAGATCCATCAGCATCCCAACGATTTTTTTCGGTACACGCGCTATGGCCTCACTTATTTGTTCGACAGGGCGGGTCTCGAAAGCCGCGTCCAAGCCCTCGGCGGGCTGTTCTGGCTGATCGGATTCCGTCTGATGGCGATCCTGGGTTATTTTCAACGCAGCTGGCGCTGGCTGATCTTTGTGGTGCTGGCGCCCATCTTCGGCTTCGCAATTCCCGTGATCTGCTATTTCCTCGATCCGGTGGATCGACGCCGTGATTACACGCTCGGCTATTTCTGCTGGTGCCGCAAGCCCTCGCCATAAAGCATGACGAGTTCCCTGATCATCATCACTCTGAACCGAGCGCCACTGCTCGAACGCACGCTCAATGGTCTTCGGCGCCAGTCGCGTCCTATTGACGAGATTCTGGTGGTCGATAACGGCCCGTCGGCGGACACCGCAGAGGTGGTTTCAGGCTTCGCGGCGCGATATATTCCAGAAGCGCGCCGAGGCTACGGGAACGCCCGTAATCGTGGACTGGCGGAAGCCCGCGGTGACGTTATTTACTTCCTGGACGACGATTGCGTTCCTGAACCCGATTGGTCCGACGTTCTTTGGAACGTTCTCGATTCGGGTGACGCCGACCTTGCGAGCGGCTCACGCGCTCCTGGCCAGCCGGGTCTTGCGGCACGCCTGGAATATCTCTCCACGGACGGACCCGTCTTGTCTCCGGATCTCGCTGCCGGGCCCGCGCGCCATTTGTCGACTTCGAATTTAATTTTGCGGCGCGACGTAGTGGCCAAGGTGGGTTGCTTCGACACCACGCTCACCATGTGTGAAGACCGGGACTTCACCACGCGCGCGCGAAAGCTGGGATTTAAACTGCGCTATGAGCCCAGGGCCAGGGTGACGCACTATCCGGCGATTCATCGGGTTTCCGATTACCTTGGAAAAATGCGGCACTATGGTACGGGCACGTCGCAGTATTTCCGTCGCTGGCAAGAGGAAGAGCCACTGGCTCGCGTGTTTCCTGCCGGTCCAGCGATGCGCTTACTGCTGCTGCCTGCGCTGGCCGCGGCTGGCACGGCGTACTTAGTAGCGCGCAATCTACCGCAAAATCCCGACGCGCTTCCGCTGAGCCCGCTGCTTTTCGTAGGACAGGTCTGCTGGCATTGGGGCGGGTATGAAGCCATGCGCCGGTATCAAACAAAGCCATGCTGAACCGCAAAGTAGTGGCTCTCGGACGCAAGCTCATCCCGCGTTTCGTTCTGGATCAGATCAATCCTTTTGATCGCTTCGTGATCGACGCGGTCCGCGAATTTTCCGCGTTGCTGCCGCCCAATTCACTGGTGCTGGACGCGGGCGCGGGCGAAGCGCAATACCGGCCCGATGTGGCGCGCGCGGGGCATCGATACCGGGCCATCGACCTGGGCGTCGGCGAGGGCGATTGGAACTACGGCAAGATCGATGCATGGGCCCGGGTAGAAGCACTGCCTTTCCCCGCACACACCTTCGACGGCATGTTGAGCGTCGCGGTGCTGGAGCACACGCCGTCCCCGCGCCAGACCTTGCATGAAATGGCGCGGGCGTTGAAGCCCGGCGGGCAGCTGATGATCATTGTTCCCACCATGTGGGAAGAACACCAGATGCCGCACGATTATTACCGTTTCACGCGCTACGGCGCCCAGAATCTTCTCGAAGAAGCCGGATTCGCCGTGGATCAGGTGCGGCCCCTGGGCGGCTACTTCTGGTTTATGGGCCGGAAATTCATCGATGTGCTGGAGTTTTTCGAGCGATTCCCGCGCGCGCTGCTGTGGCCGTTCCTCGCCATCCCGTTCGGATTCCTGTTGCCGATGCTCTGTACGCACCTGGATTGGCTGGATCGCGACAAGTATTACACCATCGGCCAGCTCTGCTTCTGTCGGCGCGTTCGCGAGCCCGGCGCTCCAAACGGGGCGGGAATCCTCCCGTAAGATTCCCAACTGTGCCAATCCCCAACCCCCAATCCCAGGACCGGACAGGTCCGTGTCGGAAACCCCTCCATTTTCAAGTGCGAAGCTTGGTCGAAGAATTGCTTTGTAGACCCAGCCATGCCCAAACTCCAGCACCTGCGCGAAATCCTATCCGGTCCTTTAACCGGCGCCTATCTCGAGGGCAAAGCTAACGCAGGCTGGAAGCCCGTTGCTGTGATCTGGGAACGTGAAGTTGCTGAAGACGCCCCACCTCTTGCCGATATCGCCCAGCCGGTGCCCTACGGGCTCAAGATTGCCGAGGACTGCGTGGCCCTGGAGCAGGACATGCAGGAGCGGGAAGCTTTGCTTGCAATGCTCGAGATGATCGTCCAGGACAAGCCGTTGCGGGAGATCGCTGAAGAGTTGAACCGGCGCGGTTTCCGTACCCGTGCGAGTTCCAACTGGACGCCCGGGTCGGTGTTCGACATGCTGCCTCGGCTTATCGAAGTGGGTCCGCGAGTGTTTAGCACTCAGGAGTGGGTGATGCGGCGCGGCAAACTCATGAATGTGAGCTAGGCAAACTTTCATAGAACGCGCTTAACCTCTGTCGGTACTCCGGCCCGGCTGTTTCCAGAATGTCGTTGTGGCCGGCGCCCGGAATAATCCAAAACGTTTTCGATCCCTGCGCCGCCGCGTATAGTTTCTGTCCCAGCCGCAACGGAATCACCTCGTCACGATCTCCTTGCAGGAAAAACATGGGAACCCGAATCCAGCGGATCTTAGGAAGCGAGTTGAAGCTTCGAACCAGCAGCGGTCCGATGTACGGAAGCAACGTGCCCGCCACATCGCTCGCCGAAGTGAACGGAGCTTCCAGGATCAAAGCCGCGCAGGGACGCCGCGAAGCCAGATCGATCGCCACCGCGCTGCCGAGTGACTGGCCGTGGATAATAATCTGCTCCGCCCGATAGCCTTTACCGAGCAGATAGATGAAGCCCGCTTCGCTATCTCGGTACAATCCTTGTTCGCTCGGGCGTCCGCTACTTTTGCCATAGCCGCGGTAATCCAAGATGAGAACCGACGATCCCGCCGCTACGATCTCCTGGACGTGTGGCGTGTAATAGGTGATGTTGTCCCCGTTACCATGCAAAAAGAGGGTCGCCAACGGTGAGCCGTCCCGTTTTAGCCACCAACCGTGAATTTTGACTCCATCGGAAGTTTCCATCCACGCATCTGAGGCGCCCACCGATTGCTGAATGTCCCAGTAACCTTCCGGATATTTGGAAGGATGGTAAAGCGCCCAGCGGGCCAAGAGGTAGAGGAAGCCGATGGCAACGGCTGACACGATTGCTATGCCCAGCGGAATCGGCACGCGAGGGTTTAATGCGGAACCGCGCGGTCGTTTCGTAAAATGGCCCCGTCCTTCATCACGAAGATCACGCTCTGCGTCGCCTTGATATTCTCGACCGGATTTCCCGGCACTGCCACCACATCGGCCAGCATTCCCGCCTTGAGCGCGCCAACCTTATCCTGCAAGCCGAGCAGCTCGGCGGCGGACGTGGTGCCGGCCATCAAGGATTGCGCGGGCGTCATACCGTCGGCCACCATGAAGGCGAACTCGAGCGCGTTGTCGCCATGCGGATAAACGGCGGCATCGGTACCGAGCGCGATCTTCACGCCCAGCGCGAGCGCGCGCTTGACCATGGCGTCCTGCTGCTTCACGGCGCGGGTTGCCTTCTCCTGCACCAGCGGCGGGAATTTGGATTCTGCGAGTCCAACACGAGTGGTCAGGGTCGGAACCAGGAAGGTTCCGCGATCATGCATCATGCGCATGTCTGCGTCGTCCAGGAACGTCCCGTGTTCGATGGAATCGATGCCGGCAAGAATCGCCCGCTTGCTGGATTCGGCGCCGTGCGAGTGTGCCGCGGTTTTCCTGTGCAGCGTGTGGGCTTCGTCCACCAGGGCGTTGAGCTCGGCCTGCGTCAACTGGGGAACATCCACATCGTCAGTCGGCGAAAGCACTCCGCCGCTGGCGCAGGTCTTGATGACATCCGCGCCGTATTTGACGTTGAAGCGCACGGCATAGCGTGCCTGGTCAGGCGTATTGATCACTCCGTCTTCGGGACCAGTCTCGCGGCCGAACACGCCGTAACGAAAGCCCGCGCCGTCGTCGCAGTGGCCGCCCGTGGATCCGAGCGCGTGAACCGACACCAGCATTCGCGGCCCCGGAATAAAGCCCGCGTTGATGGAATTGCGCAGCCCCACGTCTATAAAATCAGACGAACCAACATCGCGAACCGTGGTGAAGCCGGCCATTACGGTTTTGCGGGCATTGACCGTGGCGCGGATGGCGTGTTCGGATATAGGACGTTGCAGCGCCAGGAGAGCCTGCCCGTTGTAATCGGGATTGAACTCATCGGTAAGATGCACGTGCGCGTCGATGAAGCCGGGGAGCAGAGTGGCATCGCCGAGATCGATCACGGTTGCTCCCGCCGGGGCCGCACCGCCTACCGATTGAATCACGCCATTGGAAATCACCACCATTCCAGGTGTCGTCAGTTGTCCGCTGGCTCCATCAAAGAGGCGCGTCGCCTTCAAGACGTAGGTGTTGCTCTGCGCAACGAGGGTACTTGCGCTCATCAAAAGCGCTGCAGCTATCCCAATCTTCATGGATGAAGGTTAGCAAAATAAGTGTGGTTCAATGAAAGTTCGTAAGGAGGCAGAACTCATGAAGGTTGGTGTCGCCGGGCAAGGCGCTTTCGGAATCAAACATATCGAAGCGATCCAGAATATCCCCGGCATTGAGATTATTACGTTGTCCGGCGGGAATCAGGCAGCCACGGAGGAAGTGGCGAAAAAGTTCAAGATTCCGCACTGGACGGGCGATCTGGGCGAGAGCCTGAAGCAGCCCGGGCTGGAGGCCGTGATCCTGGCTACTCCCACGCAAATGCACGCCGATCAAGCGGTCGAGTGTCTGAAGGCCGGAAAGCATGTGCAGGTCGAGATCCCGATGGCCGATTCGCTGGAGGATTCCGAGCGCATTCTGAAAGCGCAGAAGGAGACCGGGCTGATCGCGATGGCGGGACATACGCGGCGCTTCAATCCGAGCCACCAGTGGGTACACAAGCGCGTCAAGAGCGGCGAGCTGACCATCCAACAAATGAACGTGCAGACTTATTTTTTCCGTCGCACCAACATGAATGCGGCCGGCAAGCCCCGCAGCTGGACGGACCATCTGCTGTGGCATCATGCCTGCCATACGGTGGACCTCTTCCAGTATCAGACGGGACAAACCATCTCGGAGTGTTTTGCGCTGGAAGGCCCGCACCATCCGGAATTGAAGATCGCCATGGACATGAGCATCGGCCTGAAGGTTCCATCCGGGGCTATCTGCACCCTGTCCTTGTCATTTAACAATAAGGGGCCGCAAGGCACGTTCTTCCGTTACATCGGCGACAGCGGGACATACGTGGCCTACTACGACGATCTGGTGGACGGCGAGCAGAATAAGATCGATTTGAGCAAAGTGGACGTTTCGATGAACGGCATCGAGCTGCAGGATCGCGAATTCTTCGCCGCGATCGAGGAAAAGCGCGAACCCAATGCCAGCGTTCAGCAGACGATTTCGGCCATGCGGACGCTGGACCGTCTGGAGCGGATGCTGAAAGCAAAGGTTGGGACGTTGGCTTAAGGAAGTTTCACTGGCCCATGCACACCGTCGTGCTGGATACCAACGTGCCCATCGCGGCACTGCGGTCGCGTCGAGGAGCTTCGTTCGCTCTCTTAAGTCGAATCGGTCACGATTGGACGCCCCTGATCTCCGTGCCATTAATTCTCGAGTATGAGGCTGTTGCAAAGCGTGAGTGCCAGCGCATGAAGACCCCGGAGAGCACGGCGGAGGCTGTAATCCAAGCGTTTTGCTTCGTGGGCCGCGAGACGGATATTCACTTCGGGCTGCGGCCCTTCCTGTCCGACCCCGGCGATGAGTTCCTTCTCGAATTGGCCGTTGCAGGCCAAGCCGACGCCATAGTTACGCACAATGGTCGGCATTTCTTAGGCGTCGACAGGTTTGGGCTTCGGGTGATGACACCAATTGAGTTTTTGAAGACAATAGAACGAGAGGGACCATGAGCAGGAGTATCGCCGTACCAGAGGATTTGTACAATAAGGCGGCCGAGCTTGCCGCTAAGGATCACATTTCGGTGGAGGAATTCGTGTCCGCGGCTCTCGCTAATCGAGTGGCTACTCGCGAGTTCATCGAATCCCGCGCGAAACTCTTCAACAGAGGTGCCTACGATAAAGCGTTGAACGAAATTCCCGACGTGGAACCCGAGGTCCAAGACCGTTTGTAGGGCCGCTCAGGCCGTCATCGCTTTTGCGGCCGGCTGCGTGTGCCCCAGCACTTTATGCGCCTTGTAGGGCTTCTCGAGCGACGCCACTTCGTCGGCGCTCAGCTTCAGGTCCACGGAGGCGATCAGGTCCTGCAAGTGGTTGGTCTTGGTGACTCCGATGATGGGTGACGTGATGCCGGGCGCCTGCAGCACCCAGGCGCATGCCACCTGAGCGGCGGAGACTCCGCGCTGCTTCGCGACCGCGGCAACAGCGTCGGCTACCTGAAAATCGTCTTCGCTGTAATACATGTCCTTGGCAAAAGTGTCCACCTGCGATCGCGTGGTGGAACCGCCGTCGCGATGCCGCGTGCCGGTGAGAAATCCGCGCGCCAGCGGGCTCCACGGAATCAGTCCCACGCCCTGATCGATACACAGCGGAATCATTTCGCGCTCTTCTTCGCGATAGACCAGGTTGTAGTGATTCTGCATGGCGACAAAGCGATGCCAGCCGTGCTCTTTCGCCAGATAAAGCGCCTTGGAGAATTGCCAGGCCGCCATGCTGCTGGCGCCGAGGTAACGAACTTTGCCGGCGCGTACCAGGGAATCCAGCGCCTCCAGTGTCTCTTCAATCGGCGTATTGAAATCCCAGCGATGGATCTGATACAGATCGATGAAATCCATGCCCAGGCGGCGCAGCGAACTCTCACAGCCTTCGATGATGTGCTTGCGGCTCAGCCCCTTTTTGTTAGGACTCTTTCCCATATTCCCGAACACCTTGGTGGCCACCACCACATCGTCTCGCGACGCCATTTCTTTCAAATAGATTCCGGTGATCTCTTCACTCAAGCCGGCCGAATAGACATCGGCGGTGTCGAAGAAATTGATCCCCGAATCGAGCGCGATCTGGAAATGCTCACGGGCGTCTTCTTTGTTGACATGCCAGCCCTTGGTGCCCTGCGCCCACTCCGGCAGCTCGCCGCCGCCATAGCTCATGCATCCCAGACAAATGCGGGACACGGTGATTCCGGTCTTGCCGAGTAACGTATATTGCATAAAAATTCAGTTTAGCTCGGCAGCCTCGCGGGTGCTATAGAATGGCTCTCGTGAAACACAGCACCGATCGAATTCTCACGACGCACGCGGGACGCCTGGATAGCGCCAGCATGACCGAGGTGATCCGTAGACAGGCCGACGCGGGCATCGACATCATCAGCGACGGGGAGCTGGGCAAGACCGGCTTCGGCTTCGCGTATTATGGCCGGCGGCTGGCGGGCCTTGGGACGCGCAAGGTCCAACCAGGCGAAACGGGGTGGATGGGCGGCAACACTGGCGAGCGCCTGGAGTTCGCGGAATTTTACAAGGATCTCAATTTCGAAAGGCTCCTGCCGCCGGAGCGTACCATCTGCAACGGACCCATCAGCTACATCGGCCAGCAGGAAGTAGCGAACGATATCGCTCACTTCAAACGAGCACTGGCGGAAGCGGGGGCGCGAGCCGAGGAAACGTTCCTGTGCGTGCTTGCGCCGGGCTGGCTGGAGCACTTCTTCCACGACGAATATTATTTGAACGACGAAAAGTATTTATTCGCCCTGGCCGATGCCATGAAGCACGAGTACAAGGCCATTGTGGACGCGGGGTTCATTCTGCAACTCGACGACCCGGCGCTGCCCGACACCTACGACATGATTGTGCCGACGCCCACCATCGCCGAGTACCGCAAATTCGCCGAGGTGCGGATCGACGCGCTGAATCATGCCCTGCAGGGGCTTCCCGAAGATCGCGTGCGTTATCACATCTGCTGGGGAAGCTGGCACGGGCCGCACACGCACGATCTGCCATTGAAGCATCTGGTGGACCTGATGCTCAAGGTGAAGGCGGGCGCTTATTCGGTGGAGGCCGCCAATCCGCGTCACGAGCACGAGTGGAAGGTGTGGAAGGATGTGAAGCTGCCTGATGGCAAGATCCTGATCCCCGGCGTCGTCAGCCACGCGAGCAATGTCGTTGAGCATCCGGAGCTGGTGGCAGATCGCATCGCACTCTACGCTAGCCTGGTGGGCCGCGAAAACGTTATCGGGGGCACCGATTGCGGGCTGGGAATGCGCGTGCATCCGCAAATTGCGTGGGCCAAGCTGAAGGCGCTGTCGGAAGGCGCCGCGCTCGCAACCAAACAACTCTGGGCCCACTAAGCAACAAGCCAGGACGCCATGGCCACCGGCAAACCCTCGGGCTTTCGACGGAAATCCTTCTCGCCCTGGGTTCGCTACCCGAGCATGGTATTGCTCTATGCCGTTTTAGTGCCGCTCGCGAAGCTGATGGAGAAAACCGGGTTGTGGAATCGCCTGTCTAAGGGGCGACGGCGCGATTTCTACGGTAATTTCGGCGATTACCAGGCCACCTCCCATGATGTATTCGCATGCGTCTACTTCAAAAGCGGCACCAACTGGCAGATGCAAATCCTGGTGCAGGTGATCCACCATGGCGCAGCCGAGTTCGAGCACATCCACGATCTGGTTCCATGGCCTGACTCGCCCGATCCGGATTATGCCGTTCCTCTGTCCGATGAGACGGCGTGGAAGAATTCGCCCACCGGCCTGCGCGTGATCAAGACTCACCGCGAATTCGCCAAGGTCCCGTTTTCGCGCGAGGCGCGCTATATCTGCGTCGTCCGCGACCCCAAGGACGTTTGCGTCTCCGCGTATCACTTCTCTCGCGCCGAAGCGATGGGTCCGATGACGCCGTCGGTTGCGAACTTCGTCGAATATTTTCTGTCACCGGCTTTCCAGTTCTGCGCGTGGCCCTTATTCCTGGACAGTTATTGGCGCGTGCGCGATCGCGAAAACGTGCTCTTCCTGACTTACGAAGAGATGAAAAGGGACTTGCCGGGAACGGTTCGCCGAATCGCTGCCTTCCTGAAAGTGGATCTCTCGCAGGCAGAGGCGAACGAAGTGGTCCGGTTGTCGTCGTTCGATCAGATGAAGACGATCGAACACAAGTTTGAAACCGGTATGCTGGTTCCCTGGTCTCAACCGCGCGGAGCGATGATGCGGCGCGGGCAGCACGGCGCATCCAGCGAATTGCTGACGCCGGCTCTGCAACAGAAGATCGACGGCCATCGCCGGGCGGAGCTGAAGCGCTTGGGATGCGATTTCCCGTACAACGAAGCGTTCGGTCCGCGCTGACCGTTTACCAGGGCACTCGCCCTTCGTCGTTGAAGTACCCGCCGGTAGGTCCATCATCGCCGATGGTGGCGTATTGGATGGCCGCGACAGCTCCCTGGGCCGCGCTGCGAGGCCCGCTGTTGCCGTTAATGTCGGTCGCGCAATAGCCGGGGCAAATGGCGTTCACTTTGATCGGTGTATCCTTCAACTCTTTGGCGAATTGAATGGTCATGCTATTCAGGGCCGATTTCGACGTGTTGTAACCCAGCGCCAGGAAATCCGCGAAGGGCGAATTCAAATCGCTCGAAAGAGTGAGCGACCCCAGGCTGCTCGACACATTCACAATCCGGCCGTGCTTCGATTTCTTGAGCAGCGGCAGCATGCGTTGGATCAGAGTTACCGGCCCGAAAAAATTTGTTTCGTACACCTCGCGCACTTTGGCTAAATCCACGTCGCTCGGTTTTGTTCCGAACTCTGCGACACCCGCGTTGTTCACCAAAATGTCCAGTCGTCCGAACTCCTTTTCGATCCATTCGGCCGCGCGCTCGATTGTTCCGCTAGCGGTTACATCCAGCTTCACGATGCGCGCATCGGCGCCCTCCGACCTTAATTTTTCAACGGCGGTCTGGCCGCGTGCTTCATCCCGCGCTCCCACCAGCACTGTGATCTTCTTCGCGCCCAAACCGCGAGCGATCTCGAACCCAATTCCCTTGTTCGCGCCGCTGATGAGCGCGATGTCACCTTCAAAGACTTGCACGTTAGCCATCATTCGTCAGTCTATACGATTAGGGGCGTGTAAACCCCGCGAGCGGAAAACACGTCTACAGTTTCACCTATGCACAAACCAACTCTTGCAACTATCGCATTCATGGCACTCACAACCACCCTGGCCCTGGCGCAGAACACCCCGCCCACCACGGCCCAGATTGTCGCCAACCAGGTGGCCCGGCTCACCAAGCTGCTGGACCTGACGTCTACCCAGCAAGCTTCGGCCACCACGATATTTACCACCGAGCAGACTTCGCTGGCCACCGTGAGGACCAATATGCAGACCGCACGTAAGGCCCTCCAAACCGCGATCCAGAGCGACGACACGGCTACTATTGGGACAGTGGCGACTCAGATCGGGACTTTGACCGGCGAGGAAGTGCTGGCGCAGGCCACGGCGTCGGGCGCGTTCTACGCCATCCTGACATCCGAGCAGCAAACCAAGTATGAGACGCTTGGGCCATTGGGTGGACCAGGCGGTCCGGGAGGTTTCGGCGGGCCTGGACCTCACGGCTTGGGTGGATCTCACTAACGTGCAATTGTCGGCAACGTCCGAGTTGGAGCACGCCGTTCCTAGGGACGTTGCCGCGCTGGCGGGGGACTTCGAGGCGCTGGTGCGGTTGTACCGGCCTAAGGTGTTCCGCTTCGCGCTGGCCTCTCTGCGGGACCTGGACGCCGCTGAGACGGTGACGCAGGATTGCTTTCTCCGCGCGTATCAGGCCCGCGATCGTTTCCGGCAGGATTGCAGCATGCACACCTGGCTGATGCAGATTGCAGTCAACCTGATTCGCGATCACACCCGCAACCGCCGCTTTCAATTCTGGAGGCGCGCCAGGCTGACTGCCAAGCCGGTGGATGTTGCCGGACAAACCATCGCGGATCGAGCGCAATCGCCGGAGGCTCAGGCGCTCTTAAAAGAACGCGTGGCGGCGATTTGGAGCGCGGCGGAGCGGCTGCCTCAAAAGCAACGCACCGTGTTCCTGCTACGCTTCGTGGAAGACATGGATCTGTTGGATATTGCCGTAGCCACCGGAATGCGGGAGGGCACTATAAAATCTCACCTCTTCCGCGCCGTGCGCGCGGTACGGGAACGCATCGGAGAAGCGATATGAACTCTCGTAATTATCTATTAAAACACCTGTCGTCAGAGCAGGTATCGGAATGCATTTTGGGCCAGCCGAGCCCGGCGTTGGCGCAGCACGTTCAGGATTGTCCGATGTGCCAGGCCGAGCTCGGGAACTTTCGTGAAGCGCTGGGCGAGTTCCGCGGCGCCGTGCGTGCGTGGAGCAACGATCAGGCCAAGGCGGCGCTAGACATACCAGCTCCCGTTTCCCAGCCCCGCTCAATTGCTTCCCATCAACTGGCGTGGGCCGTGCTGATTGCCGTGGTGTGCGTTATCGCGAGCTTTATAATGCCCCGGCACGGAGCGGAAAACGCCGCTGCCAGCGATGCGGTATTGCTGAATCAAGTGGACGCGCAGGTGTCGCGCACCGCGCCCACATCCCTGGAGCCTCTGATGAAACTGGTGGTGCAGGAATAACGTGGTGCAGATATCAACAATATGACCCGCGCTCTTCTCATTTGCCATTGCGCTCTGGCCGCCGCCGGGATGCTTTGCGCGCAGGACGGCCCGCCTCCGCAGATGCGCCCGAATCGTCCGCCGATGGAGCGCGCTTTCCGCCCTGGGCCGCCCGGACGGTGGTGGACCGATCCGGCTTTGGTGCAAAGGCTAGGACTCACCGCCGATCAGCAGAAGCGCATCGATACGCTGTTTCAACAGAGCCGATTGAAGCTCATCGATCTGAGCGCGGGCGTGCAGAAGGAAGAGGCGGTACTGGAGCCTTTGCTCGAAGGCGACCGGCCGGACGAATCGCAAGTGCTGGCGCAAATCGATCGGATCGCTCAGGCGCGCGCGGAGTTGGAAAAGGCGAACGCGCGTATGTTGCTGGGCTTTCGCGGTGTGCTGACGCTGGATCAATGGAAAAAATTGCAGGCTGAAGAGCCGCCGCGGCACGGCCAACACCCGTAGTTCCAACATTTACCGTTTGGCAAGCAGCGTGCCTTTTGTAGCCAGCGAGGAGTGGTTATGAAACTCAAAAGAATACTAGCCACCGCCACGCTGGCGATTGGAACCTCGTTTATTTCTTCCACCGCGTTTGCGCGCGTTGGCGTCGACGTCGGAATCAGCGTAGGTGGTCCGCCACCGGCGCCGCGAGTGGTGGGTCCCGTAGGTGTAGCGCCCGGGCCAGGCTACGTCTGGACGAATGGCTATTGGGATTGGAGCGGCGGAACGTGGGTATGGGTGGATGGGCGCTGGTTGGTTCCACCGCACGGCCGGCATGTATGGGTCGAGCCCTATTATCATCCTTACGGCGGCGGCGCCTACCACTACCATCGCGGCTACTGGCGATAAAGCGTTTCCAGTTTAGATAGATCTCCTCCAGTTCAATAAAGATCCCCACGTTCGGCGGAGAGGCTTCGTCAAAGTTGTCAATGAGACGAGGCATCCTTTTGGGCTGCGCGGCCGCCGTGGCTGCGCTGGTGCTTTGGGCGCAGCAGCGCGAACGGTCCGTGGGACCGGGGTACGAGCTGAAGGCGGTACTACCGCACGAAACTTCGCCCGCGCAGTACCGGCAAGTGGATCAGCGCGAATTGCAGACTCTGGCGGACGACGGCTGGGAGCTGGTGACCGTGGTGCCCTACGTTTACAAGAACGAAGAGCACGGCACGCCCGATCTGGCTCCCCGCCCGATGGTGACGCAAGTGTACCCCGGCTATTTCTTTCGACGCCCCAGGCTGACGCGATAGTGCTATCGGCGCGTTAGTGCTATCTTCGGTAGCTTGGTCCCTTCTACCTACGGCTGCTATTTCGAAGACTTGGAGCCCGGACAGAAATACCGGCACTGGCCCGGGCGCACGATCACCGAGTTTGACGACACGCTGTTCAGCCTATTGAGCATGAACCAGCACCCGGTGCATATCGACGAGCATTTTGCGTCGGGAACGCAACATGGCCAAAGGCTGGTGGAAGGGCCGATCGTCATTAGCCTGGTGATTGGGATAAGCCAGCGCGACATCGGCGGCCGCGCCATGGAAACCCTGGGATACTCGGATGTTCGCCATGCGGGGCCGGTGTTTCATGGCGATACGATCTATGCCGAATCAACGGTGCTGGAAAAACGCGATGACGGGACGGTCACGGTGGAGCATCGCGGATTGAACCAGCGCGGCGAGTTGGTATTGACGATGTCGCGCAAAATCGTGCTTCCACGCCGGTTGGCCTAGACTCAAATTTCCAGCCCCCACGCCGATAAGCGGGGCGTGGGCAAAATCCTCGTAGCATGCAGCGTCATTTTTTGTGGTTGGGCTGGCGCGCTCCAGGCACAAACGGTGACCACCACTCCGGGCACCTTGACATTCACCTATCAGGAGGGTGCAGCGGCCCTTCCCAGGGCACAATCTGTGGCGGTGAAGCCTAGTTCGGGTAAGCCGACGTTCACCACCGCGACGCCACCCAGCGACTACTGGCTGACGGTGAACATGGACAGTGGTGTTTTACCGGCCTCCATCAGCGTGGAAGTGAATCCCACCAGCCTTCCGGTGGGCAGCTACACGTCGTCGATGACCATAACAGTTTCCGGTGTAGCGTCGCCCGCGGTGGTGACGGTAAGCCTGGAAATTACTTCTCCGCCATCTACTTTGAGCTTGAGCACGAATAGTTTGATCTTCAGCGCGCCTCCCAGTCCGTCCATCGCGCAGACGGTGATGCTGTCCACCAACGGCTCGCCCATCGCGTTCACAGCTACTGCGGGAGCGGCCTGGCTATCCGTTTCGCCGGCGGTTGGCATTGTTTTGCCTGGGGACCAAGCCATGCTGAGCATCAACGTGGATGCCACCAACCTGGCTCCGAAAGTAGCTCCGTATTCCGCCAATATTACGGTGGTGGCTTCGGGCGCGAGTGTTACCGCCAAATCGCAAAACATCACGGTCTACGTTACGGTGAACAGCCTGACACCCACCATCGCGAGCATCTGGCCGCCTGTGCTCCCCGAGAATGCCGGAGCCCAAACGATCACGATTCGCGGGACGAGTTTCTATTCGGCTACCGGCGTCTTCGTGCAAGGAGTTGCGGCGCCGCTCGTAACCACGGTGCTAAGTCCATCGGCGCTGATGGCAGTGGTCCCTGCCCCGCTGCTGACACAAGGGGGAGTGCTCAACATCATCGTCGAGAATCCCGCGCCGGGTGGGAGTTCGGCTCCCACCGGGGTCAGCGTCACCAATGTCCCCACAATTTTCGGCGTGTTCAGTGCGGCCAGTTACGCGAGCGCCGCCTTCAGCCCTGGCGAGCTGGTCACGATGTTCGGATCTAATATCGGCCCCGCAATTCCGGCCACGATGTCCGTTGTTCAAGGCTACGTAACTACTAGTTTGGGCAACGTAACGGTGACCATCGACGGGCAGAACGCGCCGATCCTCTATGTGAGCGCCAGCCAAGTGACGGTGCAGGTGCCTTACGAAGCGATCATCGGTGCGGGGCAGACCGTGATAGTCACGAATGGCGCGAACCCGCCTGCCAGCACTACCATCAACATCGCACCTGCCGCTCCGGGAATCTTTACCGCGGATGGCTCGGGCGAGGGGGAAGCCTCGGCGATCAATACGGGCGCTACTTCCGGGCTGGTCACGCTGAACAGCACCACAAATCCAGCGCATATCGGCGACACGGTCAGCCTCTATCTCACTGGCGAGGGTAACTACAACCCATCGCTTTTGACGGGAGCCGTCAATACCAACACGGGCTTCGTAATCCCGGTCAGCTACACTCCGCTGCCGCAGCTCTCTCCACTGCCGACCGTAAGTATCGGCGGCGTGGATGCGAGCGCGGGAGTCTCCTACGCCGGCGTAGTCCCTGGTTCCATCCTCGGCGTTTTGCAAATCAACGTTGTGGTTCCTCTGGGGAGTTCCACGGGGACAGCCGTGCCGTTGACGGTGACCATCGGCGGCGTCACCGCGCAATCGAACGTCACATTGAACGTTCACCCGTAGGTGCGGCCAGGGCCTCGTATTTCATTGAAGCGCCTGAGGGCGCAGCACCCACCGTGGCTGAGTGGTAAACAAGATTAATCAAAATCTTCTTGGCCGGTTGCGGCGCGGCATGTTATGTTGATCGAGTCCTGATTCGTCTTTCCAATTTCACGTTTTCCAATTTCAATACAGGAGGCGCCCACATTGCATTCTGACGAGAGCTTCGCAATCTCCAGCTTCGCAATCTCCGCGGGTTGCCTCAAAACCTTCCTGGTTTACTAGTCTCCTGCGCCAACCCAGTCTTCAATAGCGCTCATGCGCAGAAGGAGGAATTCATCTATGACCACGATCAAGGTCTTTCAAGGCACCCGCTCCGTCGACGCGCCCCGTCTGTGCGATTCCTGCTCCACCGGCGTGGTAATGCGCGGTCCAGCCGAAAGCGAAGAGTACGTACACTGCGCGCTGATGGAAAAACCGGTCCGTATGCGCGTAACGGAGTGCAACCGTTACATCGACCGCACACAGCCCTCGCTATGGGCGATGAAAGAGATCGCCTGGGTGCTGCAGTCGGATTCCAAGCGGCAGAAGATCGGCTTCGTCACGGCCAAGGAGTGGCGTAAGCTGAACGAAGACGAGAATCTGGTTCCGTTACAGTTCGAGTAACTACTCGCTACTTGCAATCCAGTGCGTGACTTTGGGCGGGCCGGCGCCTTGATGCAGGGCAATGGCCCGCGATTCTGTTTCGCGATCGGAGATAGTGACGCGTTCATGCTGGCGCAGATGCTCGGCCCAGCTTTCCACCAGGAATGTTTCGATGTAACGGCCAGGCGTAGCGGCGTCTTCAAAGAGCCCCCAACGAATGGCCCCGTCGCGGCGGCGGATTGTGCGCATGGCTTGCATGTCGCGTGAGAAATCGCGGGCGCGGGCGGGATCGATGGAATATTCCACGGTCACCAGCACCGGGCCATGTTCTTCGGGCCGCTCGACCACCAGAATCGGTTCCGGCCAATGCCCGGAAGGACGCGTGTCGAGCTCACGCAGGCCGGTGAGGCGAAAACGGGATGTCGCGGCGGCGGCGACGATGAGAGCTGTCCCCGCGCAAAAGAGCGCGGTGCGGAGCCCTACGCGCGTTGCCAGTGCGCCCCAAATCACGCTGCCGACGGCCATGGCGCCTTGGAAGACCAGCAGATAAACAGCCAGTGCGCGAGCGCGCACCCAAGCCGGCACGGAGGTTTGCGTGACGGTGGTGAGCGTAGAGTTGACGGTCATCCAAGCGATGCCGGTGACCACCAGCGCGAGAGCCACGGCGGCGAAACTCGCGAGATAGGCGAGCAGAATGTTGACCGCGCCGAATAGCGCAACCGCGGCGGTGACCATTGTGTCCGGCGAGAACATTTGCCGCAAGCGATGCAGCATGAGCGCGCCAAGAATGGACCCCACGCCCAGGCAGCCGAGCAGAAGCCCGTAGCCGGTGCTGTCGCGATGCAGCTCAACCTTGGCCACCAGCGGGAGCAGGGACCACAATGCGCTGGCCGAAATAATGAAGCTGCCCGACCGAACCAACACCGAATGGATGGACGGCGCAAAACGCACATAGCGAATTCCGGCCAGGATGGCGGCGCCGACGCGCTCCGTGGAAATCGGCTGAGGCTGCTGCTCGGGATCGCGACGCCATAGATAGAGCACCACCATTACGCCGACGAAGGAAACCGCGTTCAGGATGAATGCGGCGCCCGCTCCGATGGCCGCTACCACCGCGCCTCCCAGCGCCGGACCCACGGCGCGCGCCAGATTGAAGCCCACGGAATTGAGAGCGATAGCGGCCGGGAGCTCCGATCGCGGGACCAGGTCTGGCATGATGGCCTGCCAGGTGGGGCCGTTCATGGTGGCGCCCAGGCCCAGCGCGAAGGTCAGCCAGAGCAAGGTCCACGGGCCAGTGGATCCTGAGAGCGTCATCACTCCCAGAACGGCAGCGGCGGCCAGCATCAGGCCTTGCGTGCCCAGCAGCAGTTTGCGGCGGTTAAAAAGATCGCCCGCGGCTCCGGCGGGCACTCCGAGCAGGAAGACCGGGAGATTGGTCGCAGTTTGGACCAGAGCCACCAGCAGGGCTGACGGCGCCAGCTCCGTCATCAACCAGGCCGCACCGACATTCTGCATCCAGGTGCCGATGTTGGACACAATGGAGGCGATCCACAGCCAGCGGAACCAGGTGTAAAGCAAAGGCGTCCAGGTGCTGCTGCGCGGAGAAGATGCGGCCTGGGTCGACCGGGGTGTCAAGCTTCATTGTGCTTCGGCAGAAGGTGCTTTTGCACTTTACCGAGCGCGTTGCGCGGGAGCTTGTCCACCAGGATGAAGGAACGCGGCACTTTGAACGAAGCGAGCTTTTGGCGGCAGATGGCTTCCAAATCGCCAGGATCGATACTGCGCGTTGCCACCACATAAGCCACGGGAACTTCACCACGGACTCGATCGGGCGCGGCGGCCACCGCGGCTTCCGCCACGCCATCCTGCTCCTGGAGGAACTCCTCAATTTCGCGCGGATAGATGTTGAAGCCGCCGGAGATAATCAGGTCGCTCTTGCGGCCGCACAGGGTGTAATAGCCGTCGGGCGCGCGCGTGGCGATGTCGCCGGTTCGGAAATAGCCGTCGACGAACGCTGACCGCGTCGCTTCGTCACGCCGCCAATAGCCCGCGAAAATGTTGGGACCCTTCAGATGCACTTCACCAACTTCGCCGGCGCCTACTGCGCGGCCTTCCGGATCGAGCAACCGCACCGAGACGCCAGGCAAAGGCAGGCCGACGCTGCCGGGACGTCGCTCGCCGGCGTAGGGGTTGCTGATGTTCATCAACGTTTCGCTCATGCCGTAACGTTCCAGCGGGGAGTGGCCGAAGCGCTCGCGAAACTCTTCGAAGATCTGAGCCGGTAATGGGGCGCTGCCGGAGACGAAGAGGCGGACGAAGCTGCCGATTTCAGCAGCCTGTTCGGGCGGCAGATCGAGAAGGCGGACGTACATGGCGGGGACGCCGAAGAATAGCGTGGGACGAAAGTCGAGGAACTCCGCCGCTGCTTTTTGATGCTCGAAACGTTCCAGCAGGCGCGTGCGGCATCCGCTGATGAGCCAGCAGTGCAGGCCGTTGCCAAGACCGTGGACGTGGAAGAGCGGGAGAGTGAGCAGAAAACGATCGGCACTCGATATTTGCCAGCAGGTGAGCAGATTGAGCGCGTTCGCCGCCATGTTGTTGTGCGTGAGGATGGCGCCCTTGGAGACGCCGGTGGTGCCGGAAGTATAGATAATGCCGGCGGGGGCATCGCCATCGAGAGAAACCTGAGGCCGTTCGTTTGGCAGCGCCGTCGCCTCGCGCGTAAGATCCGAAGGATTCCACATGGGCGCGGGGCTCGTGAACTCCGTCGCGGACACCACGGCCACGGGCTCGGCGTCGGTAAGGATGTGGCTCAGCTCGCGCTCGCGATAGAGGATGTTGATGGGAACGAAGATCACGCCCAGCTTGACGCAGGCCAGGTACAGATCGATCATCTCGACGCAGTTGGCCAGGTAAACACAAAGCCGATCGCCTTGCTTCAGGCCGCGCTGCGCGAGCAACTGCGCCAGGCGATTGCTGCGCGCGTCGATGTCGCCGAAGGTGTAGCTGGCGCCCTCGAATTCGAGAGCGGTGTGGTCGCGGCGTCCAATGAAGGAGAGATCGAAGAGGTGAAGGAGATTCAAAAGCTGAAGATACCACGGCTGCTTCGCGATAATGAGGTTGAAGGGCGGCGACAGAATGGAATCACTCAGAGCTACTTGCTGCGTTGCTGGCGGTGGACCGGCCGGCATCATGCTAGGGTATCTGCTGGCACGAGCTGGGGTGGACGTAGTGGTCCTCGAAAAGCACGCGGACTTCTTTCGCGATTTTCGGGGCGACACCGTGCATCCGTCTACGCTCGAGGTGATGTATGAGCTTGGGTTGCTGGAGGATTTTCTCAAGCTGCCGCACCAGAAGGTCACTTCGGCCGGCGCGCGAGTGGGCGATTTCGCTTTGAAAGCGGCTGACTTCAGCCATCTGCCTACCCATTGCAAGTTCATCGCGCTGATGCCGCAATGGGACTTTCTGAATTTTCTTGCGGATCGCGCTAGGCGCTTCTCTGGGTTTCACCTGCGGATGCAGACCGAAGCTGTCCACCTGCTGCGGGACGGCGCAAGGATCGTCGGAGTGGAGGGCCGATCGCCCGAGGGGCCGGTGCACATCCAGGCAGATCTCGTGGTTGGATGCGACGGACGGCATTCCACCATCCGGCAGGCCGCGGGTCTTGAAGTGCAGGAGTTCGGCGTGCCGATCGACGTGCTGTGGTTTCGTTTATCGCGACGAGCGGGCGATCCCGAGCAAGTGTTGGGAAATGTCAACTACGGAAAGGTGCTGATCCTGATCAACCGGGGCGATTATTTTCAGGCCGGGCTGATTATTCGGAAAGGCTCCTTTGAGGAGACAAAGCGCGAGGGGCTGGACATGCTGCGAGAGGCCATCGCGCGGATTGCACCGTATCTGGGCGATCGAGCGCGAGAACTCGAAAGCTGGGATCAGATCAAGTTGCTCACGGTGCAGATCAACCGGCTGCGGCAGTGGCACCTTCCGGGCCTGCTGTGCATCGGCGACGCTGCGCATGCTATGTCCCCGGCGGGTGGAGTGGGAATCAATCTGGCGATTCAGGACGCGGTAGCGACGGCAAATTTGTTGGCGGGCGCTCTCCAGGCGAGAGCTGTCACCGAGGCGCTGCTGGCGCAGGTACAACGACGCCGCGAGTTTCCGACGCGCGTGACGCAAATGCTGCAGGTGAATGCCCATAAGGCTTTCGCGAACGTGTTTGAAACCAGCGGCGCTTTCCGAGTTCCGTGGCAGTTGAAGGCAGTGGCGCACGTCCCAGGAATCCAGCGCGTGATGGGGCATGTGGTGGGTATGGGGGTGCGGCCGGAACATGTGACAGGAGCCGCGCGAACCGAGCGAAGCCAGCCATGGTCGTTGAAGAAGGCTGCGGTAAGCGCCGGAGCGTTCCTAGGGGCCATGGTCGCCACGGTGCGCGCGTTACGCGCCGCCTAAATTTTCGCCTTCGGGTTCTTCTTCCGCATCCACTCCACGAATTTCTCTGGAGCGGCCATCGTCGACAGGCGGCCTTGGCGCACCAGCGCCCAATCGTCGAATAGCTTGGATTGTTTGATCTCGGCCAGTGTTACGGGCGGATCGATCCGGCCAAGATATTCGAAGTCGGCCACGGCGGATTTCGGATTCTTGGGGTCGTCCTTAGGCTCCGATGCCACCTTCGCCAGCCCCACTACGGCCGAAAGACCGCCGCTGTGATAAATGAACACCTTGTCGCCGGACTTCATGTCGCGGATGGCGCGGACCGCCTGCGGATTGTTCACTCCGTCCCAGGATGTTCGCTTTTCTTTCTCCAATTGATCGATGGAGTAGGTTTCGGGGTCAGTTTTAGCGAGAAAGTATCTCATCTGAATCAACCTTACTTACTGTAAGAGACCCTAGCGAAAGGAGCAAGCGCCCGGTGAGGCACGCAATGTTGTTGTTGGCGATGTTGCAGTTGGCGGTGATGCTACGCGCGGCTGCGCCGGATGCGGCTACGCCTGTTGCTCCGGTAGATCCGGGCAAGTACCAGATTGGCCCGGAGGATCTGCTGTTCATCCGCGTCTGGCGGGAGCCCGATTTTACGCTGCCGGTGGCGGTGCGCCCGGACGGCAAGATCACCATGCCGCTGATTGGCGAAGTGACGGCGTCGGGGCGAAGCCCTTTGCAGTTGACGGCGGCGTTGAAAGAATCGCTGACTCAATATCTAAACAACCCGGACGTGAACGTGTTCGTGACGGAGGTCCGCAGCAAGAAATTCTACATCGACGGTGAAATGAACCGTCCGGGATCGTTCCCCTTGGTGACCCCCACGTCAGTACTGGAAGCACTGAGCCGGGGCGGCGGTTTTCGCGAGTTCGCCAACACCAAAAGAATTCGAGTGTTGCGGGGGGGCGTGGTGCGCCACTTTAACTACAAAGACGTCACCAAAGGGAAGCACCTGGAGCAGAACATCGCGGTAGAGAATGGCGACCACATCATCGTTCCCTGATATGACTCGCCGCTCGCTCGATCCCGAGGACTACGGCAACATTCTGCGGAGGAGCAAAGGCTGGATCGCCGGTCCCTTGTTCGCCGCGCTGGTGGTTTCGGTGGTGGTGGCTTTTCTGTGGCCGGACACATACATTTCGACCGCCACCATCCGTGTGGCGCCGCCGCAGGTGCCCGAGAGTTTCGTACCCGCCAACACCAGCCAGGATGTGCAAGGGCGGGTGAACGCTCTGGTGCAGCTGATCCTGAATCGCGCCACGCTTACCAACATCATCAACACGCACGGCTTGTATAAGCGTAAGCTGGCGCGGATGCCGCTGGACGACGTCATCGAAGAGATGAAGCAGAACGATATCCAGGTGCTGCCGGTGCGGCAGAGCTTGAACGCCGGGCAGAGGGAAACCCAGCAATACCCGGCGTTCGAGATCCGGTTCGCCTATAGCGAGCGCTTCACCGCGCAAAAGGTGGCGACGGACCTGGTGGCGCGGTTCCTGGAGGAAAATGTCCGCGAAGTGTCGCAGCAGACGGTTTCCACCACGCAGTTTCTGCAGGATCGCTGGGAGGAATCGAAGAAGAAGCTGGATGAAGTAGAGCAGCGCTTGAGCGTGTTCCGGGCGCAGAACATCGGCCGGATGCCGGAAGAGCAGCAGAACAACTACCAGCAGCTCACCGCGCTGCAGGCGCAGAAGCTGAATCTGAACATGGCGCTGAATCGCGTGAATCAGGAGCGGCTGCTGTATGAGAATCAGCTCCGGATCTACAGCGATCAGCTGGCGTCGTTGAAGGACCCGAACGCGCCCGAGCGGACCGCGCAACCAAGCGACGACAAACCATCGGAGCAGGACCGGGAAATCGCACAGTATGAAGATTCGCTGGCGACTGCCAGGGAACGCTACAAGGAGAACCATCCGGACGTGCAGCGGCTGGTGAATCTGCTCTCGGCGGCGAGGGCCCAGCGTCAGGCGACTGTTAAACCAGAGCCGGGTAAACCCGATAATCCGGCGCCTCGTCAACCCAGCCCGCAGTTTTTGCGCGAACAACGCGAATTGGAGGCGGACGTGGAGCGGACCAAGGGGCTGCTGCTGGCGAAAGGCGTGGAGATGGAAGATTACCGGAAACAAAGCTCCCAACTGGATGGCATCGTCCGCAACTACGAATCGCGAATTGAGAGCACGCCGGTTGGGATCCGGGAATATGACGAGTTGATTCGCGACCGGGATCTGGCGAAGAAAGACTACGAAGATCTGGACCGGCGCGTGAACAGTTCCGCGATGTCCACCGCGCTGCAGAATCGCCAGCAGGGTGAACGGTTGGAACAGCTGGATCCGCCGTCGCTGCCGCAAACGCCGGCGCGTCCCAAGCGGCTGCTGATGGTGGCGGTTGGGACCAGCCTGGGTGCTCTGCTCGGCCTGTGCCTGGCGGGTTTGCGTGAATTGCGCACGGGCGCGCTCCACAGCGTGAAGGATGTCGGCGCATACTCCGAGCTTCCGGTGCTCGGAAGCATCCCGCTATTTGAAGGCCGGGTTGTGGCACGGCGCCGCAGGCGAGTGGTCTGGCTCAAGTGGGCGGCCACCAGCCTGGCGGGTGTCGCGATCATGTCCGCTTCGGTGGCGCACTATTACCTCAGCAGATTATAGGGGGGCGATATGAGTAGAGGAGGGCGATATGAGTAGAGGGGGGCGACATGATTAGAGAGCAACATGAGTAGAAATGCCGCTGTGGGAGCCGCGCTCGAACACGGCGCTGCGCTGGCCGAGGCCATCATTGAGTTGGATTTGCAACTGGTGCCGGCGGTCCCCATTCAGCCCGAAATCCCGAGTGAGGAGTTTCGCGCTCTGCGGACCAGGCTGGAACAGCTGCAGGCCACGCGCGCCATCCAAGCTGTGCTGGTGGCCAGCCCGTCCCGGGGGGATGGTAAGTCGTTCACCGCAGCGAATCTCGCGCTGGCGGAGGCGCAGCTCGCCGATAATCCCACGCTGCTGTGTGATTTCGACCTGCGCCACCCTGTCCAGCAGCGCGTTTTTCGGATCAACCGCAGCCCCGGAATCAGCGACTACCTGGCCGGGAAGGCCGAGCTTCACGAGGCCATGCGAAGAATCGGAAATAGCAATCTGTTTGTGATGCCGGCGGGCGAGCCGGTGATCAATCCGTTGGAACTGCTGCATGTGAAGCGGGTCCGCCGGCTCATGAACAGTCTGCGAAACGTGTTTCGCTGCATTCTTCTGGACAGCCCCTGCTTGCTCGCAGCCTCCGACGCTAATCTGCTGGCAGGGCTGGCGGATGGAACGCTGCTGGTTACCAGGATGGGTGCCACGACGCCCGATTCGATGACCCGCGCGATCGGATCTTTGGGCCGGGACAACATTCTGGGAATCATAGCCAACGGCGCCAATGCCGGCTAAAGAGCCTGTGCGGGAGACGCCCGCTGTATTCCACCCGGCACACTGGTTCACCCACCCAAACATCAGCTAAAATAGGACGGTTGTTTTGAGGCGCGGCTTAAGCTGCCAATTTCAGGCGGCAAACAGGGTTCGAATGAAACCGACCCGAAGACTGCGCCCGAACCGGCCATGAAGTTGCTCTCAGGCTAAGAACCAGCATTTTGGGACTACAAGCGCAGAGTGGAAAGGACCCCGTCTAGATGATGTTTCTCAGGCTTCGCCGCCTGCCCGCCCCTGTGCTTCGTTCCGTTGTTGTGCTGATTGGGATAGGCGTTGGGCACGCCTCAGCTCAGAATCAGCAACAACCACAGCAACAACCACCGAAACCGCCCAACCCTTTTGAGACGGTACCACAGAGTCCGCAGGAAGCCCCCAAACCGGTGCAACCGGTACAACCGGCGCCTCCACCACCACCAGCAGCGGCCCAGCAACCGATCCGCGCCACACGGCCCGGACAGCCGCCTGAGAACATCGTCGAGGCCATCGAGTTTCGAGGCGCAAGGCGCGTTCGCCAGGATACGTTACAAGCCCTGATCTTTACCAAGAAGGGCGACCGTTTTGAGGAAGATAGCCTGCACCGCGATTTTATGGCGCTGTGGAACAGCGGACGTTTCGACGACATCCGCATTGAGCGCGAGCCGGGTAAGGACGGCTGGATCGTCCGTTTCGTGGTAGTGGAGCGGCCGGTGGTGCGCACCATCAAATACGAAGGCAACAAATCGGTGAGCGTGTCCGACATTTTGGACCGTTACAAGGAACGCAAGGTCGGCCTGGTTGTCGAGTCGCAATACGATCCAAACAAAGTGCAGCGCGCCAAGAACGTACTGATCGAGTTATTGGCGGAACACGGGCATCTGGGCGCGACGGTGGATCCGCAGATCCGGCGCGTTCCTCCATCGTCTCTTGAGATCACTTTCAAGATCAACGAGGGTCCCAAGGTGAAGGTGGGCAACATCGATATCACGGGGAATACGGTGTTTTCGGATAAGGAGGTGATCCGGGCGATGAAAAACCTGCATCCCTTCGGCCTGCCGCATTCCATACTGTTCGAAAGTCTATTCGCAAAAACCTACGACCCGAGCAAGCTCGAAGAAGACAAGAGCCGGGTGCAGGTGTTTTATCAGGAACACGGTTATTTCACCGCGCACGTCACCGAATCAATGGTCACCATGCGCAAGACCGGCGGCGAGGGGATGCACATCCCTCTGATTCACCCCAATAAGCCCGGCACAGTGGCGGATGTCAACGTAACGGTAGAAGAAGGCAAGCTGTATCACCTGAACAACATCACCTTCTCGGGCGTCAAGTTCTTCCGCACTCCGGAAGCTTTGATGACGCCGTTGTTCGGAATGTCCAAGGGCGATGTGTTTTCCACCGCCAAGCTGCGCAAGGGCCTGGAGAACATGCGCAAGCTGTATGGCGACTTTGGCTTCATCGATTTCGTGGCTGAGCCGTCCTTTGATCCAATGCCGGACAGCGGGAACATGGATATGTCGTTGTCGGTGGACGAAGGCCATCAATTCTTCGTCCGGCGCATCGATTTTTCCGGCAACCTCACCACGCGCGACAAGATCATCCGGCGCCAGTTGCTGATCGACGAAGGGCAAATCTTCAACAACCGGCTGTGGGAGCTGAGCATTCTGCGTTTGAACCAGCTGGGGTATTTTGAGCCGCTGAAGGCTGAAGATGCCGCCGATATCAAACGCGACACCAAGACCAACACCGTGGATATCACGCTCAAAGTGAAGGAACGCGGCAAGAACTCGATTCAGCTGAACGGCGGCGTTTCGGGAATCGCCGGCAGTTTCATCGGTGCTTCCTATTCCACCAACAACTTTCTCGGGTTGGGCGAAACCTTGGGACTGAGTTCGCAAATCGGCACGCGCCTGGATTCGGTGCAGTTCTCGTTCACCGAGCCCTATTTCCTGGACCATGCGCTGCAGACCGGATTCACGCTGTATGTGCAGCGTTACAACTACAACCAGGCGCAACAGGCTTCCATCCTGGCCGGAACCAACCTGATTTCCTATTACAATGCGCTCGGCACGCAGAACCTGTTGAACTACGTCCAGAACGGTTATGGCGGCACCATCTTCGCGTCCTATCCTCTGAAGCGCAGCTTCGCGCGCGTGGGGCTCACCTACGGCTATAACATTTCCAATGTGCGGCCGATAACCACCGCGGCGAACAATTACTTCACCTACATCGATTTCGAGGGTGTCGGCGGCCCGAATCAGCTGTCTGGCATCCGCACCAGCACCATCACACCGTCCTACACTTACAACAGCATCAACAATCCCATTAATCCGACGGCTGGGCGAGAGCTCTTCTTTTCAGCGGGGTATTCGGGTACCGAACTGGGCGGCAACGTCAACACCATTCAGCCCACCTTCGACGCGAAGTATTTCCATCCGGGATTGAAGAAGGGTCATGTAATCGGGCTGCATCTTTCGGCGCGCATGATCATTGGATACGGTGGAAAAACCGCGCCTCCCTTCTCGCGCTTCTTCATGGGCGGCGAGAACGATGTGCGCGGCTTCTATAACTGGACCATCAGCCCCATCGTCTATCTGCCCAGCGATGTTGCCAGCATTCAGGTCTATAACACCGATGGGACGTTGCGCACACAGAAGGGCGTTCCGGTGACCATGACCGTTCCTTCTTACCAGGTGACCTTCCCGGGTGGCGATACCAGCGTGGTGGGCAACTTCGAATACCGGATACCAATCGTGGGGCCGGTGACGCTGGCGATTTTCGTCGATGCCGGCATGGACCGGCTGCTGTTCCCGCACCAGCTTCACCTGAATCCGACGCGAACCGACCAATTGAACGCGGAGTTCCCGCAAGCCGGCTTTACCGGTTTGGCCTATATTCAGCCCGGCTCCCAAGTGATACGTACTTCCACCGGGCTGGAGCTTCAGGTATTGATGCCAGTGGTGAACGCCCCGTTCCGCGTCTATTGGGCCTATAATCCCACGCGTTTCGAAGGCACTCTGACGGCGCCCATCGTCGCCGACAAATCGTACTTCCCGAACACGGCTACGTACACTAACGCCATCAGCTCCATTGGTGCGGTTTTACCGTACAGCGCCGAGCGCTCAGCCATGTTCCGCTTTACCGTGGGACGGACCTTCTAGCGCCGCGCGAATTGGATAGAATAAAATGATTTTCTTCGATTAGGAGTAACACTGTGAAAAGTAAAGTATGTTTGTGGCCGGTGCTCGCATTGGCTGTTACGTTGACGGCCCAGGCGCAACAGGGCAAATTCGCGGTCATCAACATTCAAGGCGCCATTATCAGCACCAAGGACGGCCAGAAGGCAGCCGCCGAGTTGCAGCAGAAGACCGCGCCCAAGAAGAAGGAACTGGAACAAAAGCAAAACGAAATTAACGGTTTGCAGGACCAGCTCAACAAAGGTTCGAATACATTGAGCGATTCGGCCAAGAACGATCTTTACAAGAACATCGAGTTCAAGAAGAAGGGCCTGCAGCGCGAAGTGGAAGACGCGCAGGCCGATCTGGAAGCCGACCAGCAGAAACTTCTGTCGCAATTGGGACAAAAGATTCTCGCCGTGATTGAAAAGTATTCTCGCGATAACGGCATTACCATGGTCTTGGACGTTAGCAATCCGCAGACCTCTGTGCTCTATGCTTCCCCGAGCGTCGACATCACCAAAGAGATCATCGACCTCTACGATAAGAGCACCGCATCAGGCGGCGCGCCGGCGCCCGCTCCAGCTCCGAAAACTCCTGCGACCACGTCCGCTCCCAAGCCGGCTGCTCCAGCCAAGCCCGCGGGACAATAATCGCCTTCCGCGGCTTTGTGAGTAACGCTTGCGAGTAGAGCTGGCGGGCGACCGGAAACTGCGCGACCGCAATAAACCGGCGTACCGGCTGGCTCACTGGCCCATCTGGATTTTTGTCTTCTTCCTCGCTCCTGGGCCATCTACTTTTGAGCTGTTCGAGCGGGGGTTCGATCGGCGCAAGCTGATCTGGCTGGGCCTGGTGATTCTCGGAACCGGCATCGCCGCTCTGCGGGGCCGTTTGCCCGGCGTGGAGCCGCGGCCCTACATTATCCGTTTCGTCGAGAACAAACCGAATCCGCTGTATCGGCGAATCTGTTACACCTTCGCCTGGAGCATCGTGATCGCGTTCGCGGTGCTGAATTTCACCGGACTGGCGGTGGCGGTTGCAACCGGCGCCTGGCGATTGAAGCAGATCTATGCTTATGGATATTTTCCGTTGGCCATCCTGATCTGGGCGCTGGGGGCCATGGGTTTGCTGCCGCGCGTGAAGCCGTCCACCAAAGGGGAAGGCCACGAACGGCGCTATTTCTACGGCGCGGTGTGGGCGTCGTGCATCGCGCAGCCGGTGTTAGGGATGCTGTGGAAGCTGCTGCCGCATACGCGTGCGGCGGACGCCCTGAAGCTAGTGGTTTTCACCGGGCTGCTCGCGTTTTGCGGCCTTCTCGCCCGGCGCGGGCTGCTCCCCAGAACCCGGCCCATCGTTCCCGGTGAATTGGCCATCTCGGACTAAGTGCTTTCCGTTCCACGCTCGGGACTCGAAATGCGTCAAAATGGTTTAGTGGGTTTCTGTCTGGACTTCTGCACCCAATGAAGCTGCTTCTGTGTTTTGTTACGGTTGCGCTGGCAGCGCAGGCCGGTGAATTCGTCGTCCTCTCGAACGGCTTTCGCATCCATGCCGATAGCCACGTCGCGGACGGGCCGATCATCCGGCTTCAGACCAGCCAGGGAATCATCGAAATTCAGGCCGCAAGCGTCGCGCAGTTTGAACAGGAAGATTACGTTGCGCCGGCTCCGCCCGCGATTCCACCCGCGGCTCCGAAAGCCGAGACCAGCGAGCAGCTCACCCCGCAGGAGTTGGTCACCCGTGCGGCGCTCCATGCCGGTCTGCCTCCGGCGATCGTCCAGAGCGTTGCGCGAGCTGAATCGGGCTACCGCCAGGACGCTGTGTCGCCAAAGGGCGCGATCGGGCTGATGCAGCTCATGCCCAAGACGGCGGCCGAACTGGATGCCGATCCGCGCGACCCGGAGCAGAACGCCGAAGCGGGCGCACGCTACCTGCGCGATCTGCTGCTCAAATACGAGACCGATCCGCACCAGGTCTCAAAGGCCGTGGCGGCTTACAACGCCGGGCCAGCGGCGGTGGACAAATATCACGGCGTCCCACCCTATCCCGAGACCATTCAGTACGTCAATCGCGTCTTAAAGCAATACGAAAAAGAGCAGGCTGCTACTCTGAGGTGATGCCCTTCGATGGTTTGCGCGTGGTCTCGTTCGAGAGCCGGCGCGCGACCGAAATGGGGGAGCTAATCCGCAGGCAAGGCGGTGATCCGTTTGTTGCACCTTCCATGCGCGAGGCGCCCATCGAAAACAACACCCAAGCGTTCGAGTTCGCCGAGCGTCTGTTCCGCGGCGAGTTCGATTTGATGATCTTTCTCACCGGTGTGGGCGCGCGGGCGCTGAACAAAGTCTTGTCGTCGCGTTATCCGGAGGAGCAGTTCGCCGAGGCACTGCGCAAGATCGCCGTAGCTGCGCGAGGTCCCAAACCACTGGCCGCGCTGCGCGAAATGAAGGTTCCCGTGACAGTCACCGCGCCCGAACCCAACACCTGGCGCGAGCTTCTCGTCGCGCTCGAAGGGCGGCCGGAGTGCGGCAATGCCCGGCGGATCGCGGTGCAAGAATACGGGAAACCGAACGTTGAGTTGATGGAGGCCTTACGTGCGCGGGGCGCTACAGTGACGCCGGTCCGCGTGTATCAATGGGACCTGCCGGAAGATCTGACGCCGCTGCGGGAGGCGGTTCACCGGATTGCGGAGGGCCGGGGAGACGTGGCGATGTTCACCACATCCATTCAGATCCTGCATTTGTTCCGCATCGCCGCCGAAGAGGGGATAGTCGAGCCGATGCAGCAGGCCTTGCGCCGCATGCTCATCGCGTCTATCGGCCCCACCACAACCGAGACGCTGGAGGAGTTTGGCCTCACGGCCGACGTTACGCCCAGCCATCCGAAGATGGGTTTTCTGGTCAAGGAGACTTCTGAACAAGCGGCGGGCATCCTGCAGCGAAAACGTGGCGTGCATGCCTAAGAAACCAGGCAATGTGTACCAACAATTCGGCAAATACTACGGGATGGCATTCCTGTTGCCGGTATCGATGGCGGTAGGGTATGGGATCGGATACGGCCTCGACAAAGTGTTCCACACCGCTTTCCTCAAGGTTGTATTCTTGCTGCTGGGCATCGCCGCTGGCATCATTGAACTGGTTCGCGATCTGTCCCAAGACGATGCCGGAAAGTGACCCCCGGTTTTACGAGCGAGCCACCCGGCGAATTTCCTGGCTCATTGCCGCGCTAGGGCTGCTGGGAACCATCGTGGCCATATCCATGCGTGGATTTCGGGCTGGGATCGCATTCCTGCTCGGGGCCGCAGTCTCCTACTTCAGCTTCGTCTCCTGGCAGCGCTTTACCGGCGCTCTGGGACCGGACGGCAAGAGGCGCTTTGCCTGGCCATTCGTGGTTCGCATCGCCGTTCTGTTGGCTGCGGCGTGGGTTATAATCAAATTTCTTGGACCAAATGTAGCGGCTGGGGCGACGGGTCTGTTTGTCGGCACAGGCGCAGTGATCCTGGAAATCATTTACGAACTGATCTATAGCTAAACTCATCTATGTTAGTTGACCTCACCTATGCAAGCTGAACTGGAACTCTGGCCCACCGCCCTTTTTAACCGCTTCCTGGCGGGTCCGCTCGATTCTTTCCTGAATGCCATTGGACGGCCCGCCGCCGATCCAGCGCATCCCTGGGAAAACTGGCTGACCATGGAGCTTTTGGTGGTGGCCGTGATTTTCGTCCTGTTCGCGGTCTTGCGCTCCAGGCTCTCGGTGGAATCTCCTGGCAAGCTGCAATTGACTTTCGAAGCGCTCTACAACTTCCTGTCGGGCCAGGCGCACGATGCGCTGGAGCATGGTTCCAGCAAATATCTCCCATTCATCGGGACGCTGTTCATCTTCATACTCTTGATGAATCTGATCGGGATCATCCCGGGCTTCGAATCGCCGACCATGACCCCAGCGGTCCCCTGTGGCATCGCTGTTTCAGTCTTTCTGTATTACAACTACATGGGGGTCCGGGAACAGGGCATCGGGAAATATCTGGCGCACTTCGCGGGTCCAGTGTGGTATCTGGCGTGGCTCATGATCCCGATCGAAATTATCAGCCATCTCTCAAGACCGCTTTCCCTGACAGTCCGTTTGTTCGGGAACATGTTCGCCGGCGAGAAGGTGACTCTGACGTTTCTGGCCCTCACATATTTCGTGGTGCCAGTCATCTTCATGGGGCTGCACGTGTTCGTTGCATTCTTACAAGCATTCATATTCATGCTGCTCAGCACCATTTATATCGCTGGCGCAGTGGCACACGAAGAACACTAGGCATAATCCGTTCGCAAGCGTGAGCCCGTCGTCCCCCAGGATAGACAGGGAACCACCTCCTCGCGAACAATTTAGTAAAAGGAGAACACTCGAATGAAACGTAAACTGATCTATGCGGGAGCCGCGTTGATGACGCTGGCCAGCCCGATGTTCGCGCAGGCGCCCGGAGGAGGCGGTCTCACCGGCACTCTGAACTTACCCGCTGCTTACCTGGCGCTCGGAATCTCGGCCGGCCTTTGCGGCCTCGGACAAGGAAAAGCCACAGCGGCGGCCTGCGAGGCGATGGCGCGCAACCCTGGCGCTGCCGCCGGTATCCGATTCTCACTCCTTCTGGGATTGGCCCTCATCGAATCTCTCACGCTGTACGCGTTGATCGTCACCTTCATCGCGAAGTAGTTTTTTGCAGTAAGTAGGGGGCGGCCGGTAGCGGCGGCCCCTTTTCTTTTTTATGAAACGGCCCCATTTATGAAACTCCAAGGCATCTTCAGCCCCATTACCACGCCCTTTAATCACGAAGGCGAGATGTGGAAAGTGAAGGTTCAGCATAACGTCGAGAAGTGGAACGCCACGGGCCTCGTGGGCTATGTGGTGGTGGCATCCACCGGCGAAAGCGTGATGCTCGGGACCGACGAAAAGATCCAGCTCTGGGAATGGGTGGCGCAATGGGCTGCGCCGGAGAAACTGTTGATCGCCGGAACCGGCATGGACAGCGTCCATCAGACGGTGGCGCTGACCAATCGCGCGGCCGATATCGGATATAAAGCGGCGCTGATAAAAACGCCGTCGTTCTTCAAGGGGCAATTCAGCAAACCGGAAACGCAGATGCTGTTCTTCCGCGCGGTGGCCGATCAGGCCAAGATCCCGGTGCTGCTTTACAACTTCCCGCAGAACACGGGCATCGATCTTGCACCGGAGGCTGTGGCCGAGCTATCGCATCATCCCAACATCGTCGGGATTAAGGAGAGTTCGGGGAACGTCGAGAAACTGCTGCAAATGTTGCGCGAGACGAAGAAGGGGTTTCAGGTGCTGACGGGTTCCGCCACTACGCTCGCGCCGTCGCTCGCCATAGGCTGTAGCGGAGGCATTCTGGCGTTTGCAAATCCCGCGCCTTACGCTACCATTTCCATTTGGGAAGCGCACCGCACACGTGAACCGGAAGCGGCACTGGATTGGCAGAACCGGATTGGCCGAGCAGCTAAGCTGGTGACCACGAAGTATGGGATCGGCGGGCTGAAGTACGCGATGGATCTGACCGGCTATTACGGCGGGCCGCCGCGCCTGCCGCTGACGATCCCTACGCCTGCGGCAAAGCAGGAGATCGAAGCAGCGTTTGCGGAGCTTCGAGGCTAACCGCCCTGTTGATGTCTTCGATCATGCGCAAGGTTTTTTCGCGAACGGAGCGCACGAAAGCATCGCGCGAAATGTCCGGATCGCCGAATGCGTAAGTGATTCCGCGCGACGAGTTCACGATGGCGCCCAGGCCATCGTCATTGAAGCACTCCGCCGCGGCCTTCGCGCTGCCGCCTTGCGTTCCGTAGCCTGGCACCAGGATCAGAGCTTTCGGCATCAGCTCGCGCAGCCGGCTGCCTTCCTCGGGAAACGTCGCACCGATGACCGCCCCGATGGAACTGTACCCCGACGCGCCAACCAAGCCTTCGCCTAGTTCATTCAACGCGCCTGCGATCTTTTCATACAGCGGCCGGCCAGTGGCTTCCAGCGGCTGGTCTTCAAAATCCCTAGAGCCTGGGTTGGATGTTTTCAAAATCGCGAACAACCCTTTGCCGTGCTTCTTGCAGGCTTCGACGAAAGGCATCAAGCTGTCGCGGCCCATGTATGGAGTCACCGTCATTGCGTCGCAATCGAAGACATCAGGGCTCAGATACGCGTGTGCATAGGCCTCGGCAGTGGAAGAAATATCGTTGCGCTTGCCGTCGGCGATCACCTGCAGGCCGCGCTTTTTCGCCGCAAGCACCGTATTCTCGAAGGCTTGTATCCCTGCCACGCCGTATTGCTCGAAGAACGCCAACTGCGGTTTTACGGCCGGGACCAGATGGGCCACGGCATCGAGCACTAACTCATGGAATTCCGTGATTGCAGCGCAGACGTTGCCACGTTGAATGAACGCCGGCATCTGATCGATGCGCGGATCCAGGCCCACAACGCATCGGCTGTCCTTGGCTCGGATCTTCTCGAGTAAGCGGTCGGCGAACGACGCCATTACTAGAAATTATAGAGTACATGGCGGAGCGCGTCCTGATACTCCGCTCGAGCGGCCTTAGCGATGTTGCGCGCATCTTCCTCGGCGAAGTTAGCTTGGTCCCAGTTCTCCAGCGCGACCATGGAATGATCCGGCGTGGCGAGGTTCTCCTCGAAGCGAATGGCGGCGATCCAGCGTTCCACCGCCGCCTTGTAGTTGAATCTCAGTTTGTCGAGTTCGGCATTTTCCATGAGTTTTAGAACACGTTCTTCAGAGCCCAGAACAGGAAGCCCGACAAGAGCATGGCGATGGGCAGCGTCAGCACCCAAGCAAGCGCCAGGTTGCGAACGGTGGACATCTGCAGCCCCGTATGATTGGCGGCCATGGTGCCGGCGATCCCAGAGGAAAGTACGTGGGTGGTACTAACAGGCAAACCCATGTAGTCTGCCAAGCCGATGGTGGTCATCGCGGTTATTTCAGCGGCCGCGCCTTGCCCGTACGTGAGGTGGTCCTTGCCGATCTTCTCGCCCACCGTTACCACGATGCGTTTCCAGCCGATCATGGTTCCCAGGCCGAGCGCCATCGCTACCGCCACCTTCACCCATAGTGGAATGAACTTGGTGGCCAGATCGATATGCTTCTTGTAATTGCCGAGGATCTTCAAGTCGTCTTCGCTGAACTGAGCCTTGCCGGATTTCTGAATCAAACGAATTGTCTCGCTGACGACATACATGTCGTTGCGAAAGTTGCGAGTCATATCGGGCGGAACGTTCTTGAGTTCTTTGTAAAGGGCTGTCTCGTTGCCGATATCGCTGACCAGTGAACGCAACGCCAGCATGGTGTTGGCGTTAAAGTCCCTGGTGCGGATGTACGCCGTTAAGTCGTCGCGCGGGTCGGCCACCACTGCGGAGGCGTCGACGTAATGATTGAGCACTTGGACGGTTTGTTGCGATACTGCCAGGAAATCCGCGGTCTGGTTCGCCGTAACGGCTCGATTCAAGGCGTAGGTTGTAGGAACCGTGCCGATCAGGATCAGCATGATTAGCCCCATGCCTTTTTGACCGTCATTCGAGCCGTGCGCGAAACTGACGCCGGTACACGTGAATATCAGCAGGGCCCGAATCCAGAAAGGTGGCGGTTCGCCGTTCACCGGTGCTTCGTAGAGCCGCCGGTCTTTGATGATCGCTTTGCACAGCAGCAACAGTAACCACGCGAGGCCGAACCCGACGATGGGTGAAATCAGCAGCGAGCGGCCAACCCCTGCCGCCTGTCCCCAATCCACTCCGCTGGTGCCTTGCCTGGGATTCATGAGTTGATTCGCGATGCCGACGCCGATGATGGAGCCCACCATGGTATGCGAGCTGGAGGCCGGCAGCCCGAAATACCACGTGCCGAGATTCCAAAGGATGGCAGCGATCAAGAGCGCAAAAACCATCGCAAAACCCGAGCCGCTGCCCACCTGCAGGATCAACTCGACAGGCAGCAACGTGATGATGGTAAACGCCACGGCACCCGACGAAAGCAGGACACCGACGAAGTTGCAAAAGCCGGACCAGGCTACCGCCAGGTGGGGTTCCATCGAATGGGTATAGATGACGGTCGCAACCGCGTTGGCCGTATCGTGAAAACCGTTCACGAACTCAAAACCGAGCGCGACTAGAAGCGCGACGCCCAGCAACAGGAACGGGAAGATAGACGTTCCCCGCTCCGCCTGTAAATCCGTTGCAAGGCTTATGACGGTGTAAATCAGTCCAACGATGAGAGCCACTCCGAAGATGGCAATGCCAATCTTGCCGGGGTTTCTCGACATTTTTTGTTCTAGTGCGGGCGCGGGCGCTGCAGCGGCCATAGTTCTCCTTCAGCCTGCCCAATATACCTTCGAAATGTTTCAATTTGCTTAAGGTTAGGTTACAACGGCGTGCCGTGTGGAAAAACCTTTAGTCAATTTTCAGCTCACGTGTCAGACGAACGAAGCCGGGTACGCCTAGTATTCTCTGAACGTCGGGACAATGTTTTTCATCCCTGACCTCAAAGCCGCCTTTCTCATAGGCCGCGAGCGCTGGCTCATTTCCCAGGTAGGTGCTGATCTGAGCCAGGCAGCATCCGCGTCCAGTGGCATCCCGCAGCATTTCATCTATCAACGCGCTGATTAGGCCGCGCCGCCGAAACTGCGGCAGAGTTGCGACGCTCTCAATGGCAAAATCCGCTCCGATGTCGGGGAGCGTGCAATTGGTCCAAATGGGCGCCACTCGCTGATGGGAGGCCGCCCGATCCTCCTCCGTCCAATTGAGATCGCGCTCTATTCCGGCCATGGCTTCACCAACCCGCTCCCAGGCTCCCGAAGTTTCAAAACCGCACAGAGCGGCGGCCCGGTCTCCATCTACTTCAGCGATTAGAAAACTCTCATAGTGGTAAAGCGATCGCGGCTGTGCGAGAGCCAGACGCCGCAGATAATCGAGGCATCCCGCTTCATCGGCGCCAATAATCAAATCCCACAAACCGCGCTCGATTTGAGCACGTGAAGCGGAAAGCATCACCCGAGCGAGGAACTCAACGTCATGGGCCACTCCACGGCGGATATGAAGCGCCATTACGCGGTCATGATCGCGGTCACGGTAGTGCGATCCACCACCTGCTGGTACGCATCCAGCATGCCTTCAATCGGCACCACGGTAGTGGCTAACGCCTTGGCATCGAACTGACGCTTGTCGAGAAGTTCGACGAAGCGCGGGATGTCCCGCATCGGGTTGGCGCCGCCGTATTGTCCCGCGTGATGGGTGCGGCCTCCGATGGTAAACACGACGGCCGGCAACGTGATGTTTCCGGTGGGCAGGCTGGTGGTGACGATGTGGCCGCCCGGGGCGCACATCATGTACGCCTGCTGGAGCGGAAGAATGCCGGTGGGATCGGGCCCGGCTTCGAGCTTAGGCTTGGCGCGGTCGGCGCCCACGGCTTCCACCACGAAGTCCGCACCTGCGCCGCCCAAGAGCCCGCCGGAATCGCGGCCACCGGCCCACAGCCGGTTATTGGGACCATTGGAAAGTTCGCGGACCTTCTCGACCAGTTTGTCGCCTTCGACGTTGGGATCCAGCACGTGAGTGGCGCCGACCTTCAAGGCGACTTCGCGACGGGCACGGATGGGCTCAATCCCGATGATGGTGGAAGCGCCGGCAATGCGCGCGCCCTGAATGGCGCTTAGTCCTAACGGACCGCATCCCACTACCGCAACGATGGATCCTATCCCAACATCCGCCAAAACCTGGGACGCCGTGCAGCCCAGGCCAGCGACGCTGACACAACTGCACACCATGCCAAGGTCCGCGGCCGACGCCTTGCTGAAAACCGGCACCACCCATTCTTCGAAGGTGACCATCAATTCGGCCAGACCGCCGATGTGCGAGTTGGCGTAAACCGGCGTTCCATCGCGCATGTCGGCGATGGGCACCAGATCATTGGGACCCTGGCGGCCCAGAAACTGGCACATGTCCGCGCGCCCGCGCAGGCACTGATAGCATGAGCCACATTGCGGGGTGCCTGAGACGCAGACGCGATCGCCCACTTCGACCCGGCGCACCTGGGGGCCGACCGCTTCGACAACCCCCACGCCGCCGTGTCCCTGAATCAGCGCCATCTTCGACATCGCCAGAAACGCGGGCGGAACCGGACGTGGCGGAGCATCCTTGGGCGCTTGAGGAACGCCCGGCATCGGAAGCCCAAGAACATCGGTGGTATTCGAGTAACAAAGGTTCGTGGCTTCGGTGCGGACCACGATTTGGCGTCCGCTGATGGGGCGCAGCGTTAATTCCTGAAGCGTCGTTCTGCCGGGGCCAGTTCCTCGCGAAATCCATCCACGAAATTTGCGTCCGGGCGCGGCGACTTTGGTTTGCGCCAGTAGCGCTCCGCTTTGCGCGGCCAGCGCGACGCCTCCCGTCAATACGCCGCGGCGAGACACGCCAGAGTCTTGGGGTTCCATCGGAACCAGTTTATCCCTTATGTCGGGTATATCGGGCTAAACCATTTCCGGTGTCATCTCCACCACTTCGACAATCTGGGTGAACGGAATACGCGCCCGCTGATTGGCTTCTTCGACGGCTGCCCTGGAAGGCGCCTCAAAGTAGCAATGCGTCTGCGCGGTTTCCGGCAGGAAGAAACTCCGGACCCAGCGGACCGGCTTTCCTTCGGTGGTCATTTCGCTACAGCACGATTTTGCGCGGAGCCCGGCGCTCTGCAGAGCCTCAGGAGTAACTCCCGGCAAGTCGCGTTTCACAACAAAGAAAGGCATCGCCATTCCTCCTTACTTGTCCCCATTCTTGACCTCGTTGAGGGGCTCAAGAACTTTTTCCAAATCGGTGCGCAGGATGCGAATGGCCCGCTCGCCCGCCAGCCGGAACGCCGGCATCCGCCCGCTGCGAATGTATGCACGCATGGTTTGTACATGGACGCCGAGCTCTTCGGCTGCATCCTCGGGCGTCAGATAATCCCGTGCGCGTTTGGTTTCAATTGCGGGGTGGTTCGCCTGCGCGACAACCGGTGGCGTGAAACCAAGTTGAGCCACCGCCGCGCGCCACGATGCGCTCGCCATCCCATGTTTCCGCTTCAGCTCGCCCATGAGCCCATCGTCAACATTGGCGAAGGCGGCCAGCAGATGATTCACGCCTACTTTCGACTCGCCCGCGGATTTCGCGATTTGCGCTGCTCGATCCAGCAGTTCCACGACAGTTTGAGAGAAGGCCACTTTCGGACGCGGTCCGTCGGGCTGGCGGGTCCAATCGATGCCGTGGCTCTCTAAATCCAGATCCCAAGGCCCGAGAGTGGCAATGCCGAAGCGCGAGATTGCCCGCAGGCAGCCAAGGAGTAAATGCTCCGGCTCTACCTCACTCGCGTCACGTTGTTTGGCGGCAAAGATGGCAAAGGAGATCGCCAATTCCGAATCGTTCATACAATCTAGAATTATCTTAGACAACGTTATATTACTTTAGATCAGTCGTCAATCGGAATCATGCACTTGAGGTACCCGAGTGATAAACTGGCAGCGGCGTGATAGGCCGCTATACTCGTCTAATCTTTCGGTAGGGGGAATTTCTTCAGCGATAACACCGTCCCACCACAAATGATAGCGAGCACTGATACGCCGGGAACGATGCCCGTCGCAAAACCAACAATCACGAACGGGATGCAGCGGCGATCCACGCGGCCAACGAGAGTTGATGAAGGCGGCGGCGACCCGATCACTTGGTCTTCTTCGCTCGTTCCTTCTTCTTCCCAATTGGATTCGCCCTTGGCCGGGGGCATGCTTGCGGTGGGTTTAAGAGCTAGAAGTCCGACAAGCGCTTCGGTCTCACTCAGGGGAATTTTCATCGCGCGTCCCGGTTTCGCCACGATCATAACTTGTAAGCCCGGTCGAACACGAACGCAAACGTCGTTCTACTCCTCTGGAATAAAGCTCGTTTGCGCCGCCCGCATCACTGGTTTGCGCCCGACAACTACTTGACTTTCGATGAGTTCGAATTCGTAGTGCTCTATAATCTCGACGAGTTTTTGACGTAGAGAACCAGGCGCATACCAACTTTCACGGCTCAATTCGGTCATCCTTCGTGGGACTCGGTCTCCAAATAGCGCCACCGCTCGTCGGATGGGGTCGAGACGGCTGGGATACAAAATACCATCGACTTTCTCTCGATGATCGTGAAAGGCCCTCGACCATAGTCGGGGGATATCGTGATCACCGGCAAATAGATTCCCGTCGGCTCCGACGCGTACCAGAGCGCCAGACTGAGTAAGATCGACCAAACGCAAGCAGCGCCGAGCCTTGAATTCTGTGAGGGCATGTTCTTTCAGGGCTTCTGTTGTAATCACCCGCGTTCCCGCCGCGCTGGCGAACGTCTCTACAAAGGCGCAAAACGGGTCGAGCCCCGCATAGAGTACTTCGTAAGATTTATCTGGGGAGTCGAAGCGATTGAAGCCACTGCACCCGAAGTGAAAGGGGGGATGGTTCAGTCCATGGGTGCGAAACATGCAGCCGTCAAATTCCAACAAGGGCAACCTCTTCAAGTCCGCCCTACACGGGCACACTTATGTTATTGATAGCCTGCTGCTCTTACTTTTTGACACGCTGGAAAAACGCTCGTCGATCTCCACCTGATAACCGCTCGCCAGGCGATTGCTTTCATTCGCCATGCCCACCACGGCCATCACTTCGGCTAACATTGCGTCCGTCATACCGGCCTTGCGAGCCGCCGCGGTGTGCGATGCGATGCAATAGCCGCACTGATTGGTGGCGCTCACCGCTACGTAAATCATTTCCTTGGTCAGTGAATCCAGCGCTCCCGGCGCCATTATCTCTTTGACACTTTGCCAGGTGCGGCGCAGCGTGGCTGGATCGTGCGCCAGCGCCTTCCAAAAATTATTGATCCAGTCGGTCTGGCGCGTGGCCATGATGTCGTCATAGACCGCGCGAACTTCGGGGCTCGCGTCGCTGTATTCGATCAATCCCAGGGTTGCCATACACTCCATCGTATCGGTTCGCGCAATAATGGAAGTACCCCTTCATGATCCAAGAAACGATTCTGGAAGGTCTCACCTTCGACGACATACTTCTTCAACCGGCTCGCAGCGGCGTGCTGCCGGCCGACACCGATACGCGCACGTGCTTAACCAGGCACATCGCAATGAACATTCCGATCGTCAGCTCGGCGATGGATACCGTCACTGAGTCCCACCTCGCCATCGCGCTGGCGCAACAGGGAGGCATCGGAATCATTCATCGCAACATGACAGTGGATCGTCAAGCCGAAGAAGTGGACCGTGTGAAGCGCAGCGAAAGCGGCATGATTGTCGACCCCATCACCATTGAGCCGGAGCTCAAGATTTCCGATGCCCTGGCGCTGATGAAGCGCTACCGCATCTCTGGCGTGCCGGTAACCAAGAACGGCCGCCTGGTGGGAATCCTGACCAATCGCGATTTGCGATTTGAAACGCGCCACGATCTTCCGATCTCCGACGTGATGACTAAGGAGAATCTGATCACGGTTCCCGTAGGCACCACGCTCGAAGAAGCCGAAAAGATCCTGCACCATCATCGCGTGGAGAAGCTTCTGGTGGTGGACGATCAGTTCGCGCTCAAGGGCCTGATCACGGTGAAGGACATTCAGAAAAAGCTGAAGTACCCCAACGCCGCGAAAGATCAGCAGGGGCGGCTGCGGGTTGGCGCGGCGGTGGGTTCCGGCGCCGATTTCCTGGAACGAGCGCAGGAGCTGGTGGCCAGAAAAGTGGACGTGCTGGTGGTGGATTCGGCGCACGGGCACAGCGAGCGCGTGATGGAAGCGGTGCGCATTATCAAACGCACGTTTCCTGAAGTGGACTTGATTGCCGGCAATGTCGCCACTTTCGAGGGCGCGCGGGACTTGATCGGCTTGGGCGCCGACGGGATCAAGGTCGGGATCGGGCCGGGCTCCATTTGCACCACGCGCGTGGTGAGCGGCGCGGGTGTGCCACAGATCACCGCGATCGCGGAATGCTCGCGTGCCACTCGCGGTTCGGGCGTGCCGCTGATTTCCGATGGCGGAATTAAGTACTCGGGCGACATCAGCAAGGCCATAGCGGCCGGAGCCGATTCCGTGATGCTGGGGGGGCTGCTGGCGGGCACCGAAGAGAGCCCGGGCGAAACCATCCTCTATCAAGGCCGCACCTTCAAGAGTTATCGCGGTATGGGATCGATGGGAGCGATGACCGCCGGATCGGACCGCTATCCCCAGGACACCAGCGGAAAACTGGTGCCCGAAGGAATTGAGGGCCGGGTGCCCTATAAAGGGCCGTTGTCGGAGTTGGTTTATCAGTTGGTAGGCGGCTTAAAAGCCGGCATGGGTTATTGCGGCTGCGGCAACATTCGCGACCTGCAGGAGAATGCTAGGTTCCTGCGCGTCACTTCCGCGGCGCTGCGTGAGGGGCACGTTCACGACGTGATCATCACCAAGGAAGCGCCCAACTATCGCTTAGAGTAAGCGCTTGCGCTTGGAAACACTAGATTCCGTTGGCACCCACTTGTCTTCCGTACAACACGTAATTGACGCTTTGGATAGAAGCGTCCAGATCGCTTTGTTGCTGCTGCAGTTCGGCGACCAATGCATCCGCGGCTTCCGCCTGACTGGTGGCGCTGGCCTGAATCTGAGCGGCCTGTGCCTGCGCGGTAGTGATCTCATTGCCCAAATCAGTATTTTCCGTTTGGTAGCCGGTGATCTGCGTCTCCATGAGCCCGGTAACCGGATCGCTCAACTGGGTGAAATTGCTGGCCAGGGCGGCGAAACCCGAGTTGGCGGACCCCAGGAACTGGAAGGCGTCGGAAATTTGATTGTCAGAGAGCGCGTTGAAAGTGCTGGTGCTGAAATTCATCTCGCCGGTATCGTTGAAAGTAACTCCCAGATCGGAGAGGCTGCGGATGCTGCTGGAACTGCTCGGATCGAAGTAGGTAACCAGATCCTGCATGTCAGTGGTGATCTCATTGATGATCAGATCGCCCTGCAGCGGCCCGGCATTTTGTCCCTGTTGCGCCTCTACCTGAGTGACTAGCGTGTTGTAGTCGGTAACGAAAGTTTGGAGCGCGCTGCTCAGTTGAGTGGGGTCCGTTGCGAGGGACAAGGTTACCGATCCACTGGGGTTGGTGTTGAGCAGCGTGAAACTCACACCGGGGACGACGTCGGTGATGTTGTTGGTCGACTCGGTGATGGGAATGCCGTTTAATTCGAAGTTGGAGTTGGAGCCTTGATTGGTGTTCGAAATCAGGTTGGTCGGACTTTGAAGATCATTGAGCTGGATGGTGGTGGGCCCAGACGCGGAGAGAGAAAGAGAGTAAGCTCCCGCGCTGCCTGTAACAGTGGCCGTCACACCTGCGTCGGCGCCATTGATAGCCTGGGCCAAGCCATTCAGATTGTTGTCGCTTCCGCTCACATCGAGAGCATAATCCTGAGATCCAACCACCAACTGAACCTCTCCATTCGCCGACACCGTTGCGGTGGTTGCGTCAGTGTAAGTTTGTAACGAGGTTTCCGTTCCGCTGCCCGTGCTGCTGATCAAATCCGCCGGCGTGACATTATTCAATTGCAGGGTTGTGGCTCCCGTGTTGCTCGCCGAAATGCTGAGATAGTCCGTGGAACCTGCGGTCAACACCGTGGCATTCACACCCGCGTTGGCGCTATTGATGGCCTGCGCGAGACCCGCGATGTTATTCTCGCCCGATGCAGTGAGATTGAGCTGATAAGTATTGGAGCCCAGCACCAGATTCACTAGTCCGCTGGTGGATACGGATTGCGTCGCCGAATAGCCTTGCAAAGACGTTTCCGACGCGGCTGACGCGAGCGTTGTGATATCGGAGACGGTGTAGGTGGCCGGTGCCGTGGCCCCTGTGTTTACCACTGAAACTATGCTCGAATCCGAGCTCGACGCCGACAGCCCTTGCGTGCTGGCCAGCGTGCCCAAAGCCATGACATCCGCGCCTACCGCGCTTACCCCGGGCTCGAGCGCCGTCAGCGCGTTGTCCTCAGCGGTGTTCGTGGCCTGCTCGTTCTGCAAATTTGTAACCGGGATATCCGCGATTTGAACGGCGCGCTGGATGATGCTCTGGAAGTCGCTCGAGAAACTGCTCAGGCCAGTGAAATAAATTGGAGCGGTGGTGCTGGCTGCGCTGGCAGCGCTTGACGCGCTGGAGGATCCCAAACTGCTACTGGTGGTTCCCATACTGACGTTTATCGTCAGGAAAGGATGGTTTCTTGAACTCCCGCCGGCGATAATTCACACACCCGCGCGGCCACTTGTTCCACTTGTGACGCGCTCACGTGGGAATGCAGCGGTAAACTCAGCACGGTGTTGGCGCAAGCCTCCGCCACCGGAAAATCACCCGCCTTATATCGCGCATCGGCGTAAGCAGGCATAAGGTGAATCGGCAGGGGATAGTGAACCGCCGTCTGTATCCCTGCCGCCTGCAAGCCTTTCTGCATTGCGTCGCGATCGGCTGCGCGAATGGTGTAGAGACAATAAACGTGCCGGGAGTCTTTCATTTTGTGCGGCCGCGTGACGCTGGAGCCTTCGAGCAAGCGATCGTATTCCGTCGCTCGCGCGCGCCGCGCCTCAGTCCACGCTTCCAGACGGCGCAGCTTCACCCGCAGAATGGCAGCTTGCATGGATGGCAGGCGATAATTGAAACCTTTCAAGCTTGGACGATAGCGCTGTTCTTCGCCCCAACTTCGCAGCAGCGCCGCCATGCGCGCGTACTCCGCATGATTGGTGGTCAAGAGGCCGCCCTCGCCGGCCGCGCCCAGATTCTTGGTCGGATAAAAGCTGAAGCATCCGATGTCGCCGATGCCGCCCGCGCGCCGGCCGCGGTACTCGGCGCCGTGAGACTGCGCAGCATCCTCAATCACGATCAATTTGTGACGCCGCGCGATGTCGAGAATCGGATCCATGTCCGCGCACTGCCCATAAAGATGCACCAGCAAAATAGCCCGGGTCCGCTCCGTGATCGCGGATTCGATCTTGGCGGGGTCCATGTTGAACGTCGCCGGATCGATATCGACGTAAACCGCCGTCGCGCCAACGTACCCGATAGCGGCCACCGTCGCGTAAAACGTGAAGGGAACCGTGATCACTTCGTCGCCGGGTTGAATGTCGGCCGCGAGCAAGGCCAGATGCAACGCGCTGGTTCCGGAATTGACGGCCACGCCATGCCGCGCGCCGCAATAGCTCGCGAATTCCTCCTCGAGCGCGGTAACTTCCTGGCCGCCTACAAACTGGCCACTTTCCAACACGCGGATCACAGCCGCGTCGATTTCTGGTTTCAGCTCGCGGTATTGCGCGCCGAGGTCTAAAAACGGGATCATTGCAGGAGTTTTTCGAAGTGGCTGGACACTACCTGCCAAGAATAACATGCTGAAACGGTTTCCCACGCGTTCGCGGCCATACGTCGTCGCGCATCGGAGTCGGCGAGCAATTCGAGGCAGCGATCCGCGAAGTCCTGGGCTGAGTCGGCGATCGCGATGTTCTCGCCATCGCGAATGTCCAGGCCCTCGGCGCCCACGGAGGTCGATACCACCGGCACCTTCGCGGCCATCGCTTCGTAGATTTTCAGGCGCGTGCCCCCGCCGATGCGCAGCGGCACAATCGACACAGCCGATTCCCATAGATACGGGCGCACGTCGTCCACTGTGCCTGTAACGTGGATCTGGTCGTCGTTCGCGGCCAGGCTACGGACTTGCGCCGTCGGACAGCGTCCCACCACAACCAACGAGCAGCCCGGCCGGCGCGCGCGTATTAAAGGCAGAACGTGGCCGGCGAACCAGGTCAAGCCTTCGATGTTCGGCCGCCAGTCCATTGCGCCGAGAAACATCAAGTCTTGCCTGGGTGTCAGCATGGTTCGCGGCGGAGCGAAATACTCGATATCGACTCCAGTAGCAACGGACGAAACCCTGGTTGCGCCGTAGAGCGATCGCATGGCGCTGGCATCGGCGTCCGACACCGCAATGATGTTCTTTGCCGTGCGGCAAACTTCGGCTTCGTAGCGCAGCATCCCTTCGTATTGCGCCCTCGAAAATGCTCGATGCCAGGGAGTGGGGGCCTGTTCGGTGTGCCGCTTCCAGATGGCCGACTCCACGTTATGCTGGAACAGCACCGCGTTGCCGAGCTGCGGGATGTTGGCCGCCGATGAAAGAAAATCGCACACGATGGCGTCGAAGCTCTCCAGGCGGGTGAGGACCTCTACCAGGCGCAGCAAGGCCGGTGACCGGTAGCGCAGCACGGGGAGCGGCACGCTCTTCCACGTGCCGGCCGCCAGTTCGGCCCAGTAACGCGGTCCGCTCTTTTGCGGGACGGGATGCGATACCGGATATGCTTTCGTGCAATATTCCGAGCTGTGGCGGAAGCCCGCGCCAGGCTCCGGCAAATCGAGCGCGGCGAAATGGATCTCGTGCCGCCGGTGCAGCCACTTCAGGGTTTCGAGCGTCCGGATCTGCCCCCCTCCGTTGGTGGGATGCAGAAAATCGGCTTTCACCCACAGGATCTTCATGCGTGGGCCGCCGACCCGGCCCACACTCGCTCGCGCCGGCCGGTGAGAAACAGATCGCCCCAAATCTGGAGGTTGAGAAGCCGCCAGATGCGATCGGTGGCGTCTTCCCGTCCCAAACGATGAGCTTCGATGAGAGCGTCCACCCCGCCGAGGTCGAAGTGAGCTGCCACCAGGCCGTCCGCCGAGCGCAAGGCGGTGTAGAAGGGCTCGGCCCTCGGATCGCGCAGCCATCGCGCCAGAGGCGTGGGAAACCCCATCTTCTTGCGGTGCAGGATGCCGCGTGGCAGCAAATCGCTCATGGCGGCCTTGAGGACATGCTTTTGGGTGCGGCCTCGAATCTTGAGACGATCCGGAATTCGCGCGGCGAACTCGACCAACGTGTGATCCAGAAATGGCACCCGGCTCTCGATGGACGCCGCCATGCTCATCTGGTCCTGCTTCATGAGCAGCTCGACGAGATAGGTGTGCTGGTCCGCATACAGCGTGCGCGCCAGCAAAGACGCTTCGGGCCGTGCGTTCCAGTAGCGCATATAGTTCTCGTTCTGGGCGCCCGCGAAAGCGTAATAGAAATTCTCAAGGAACAACGATTCGAAGCCGAGATCGCGGCCCAGCACCGTATGGCGTAGCTTGCGGCGTAATCCCGCGCCGAGCAGGGGCGAGATCGCGATCCACTCGCGAACCGCGCGCCGAATGCCTGCTGGAACAGTTTCATAGCGCGCCGCCCAGCGCTCGTTCAGACCCAGCCATCGATAGCGCTCGTAGCCGGCGAACAGTTCGTCGCTGCCTTCTCCGGTCAACACCACTTTCACATGCTGCGCCGCCAGTTTCGACACGAAATAGAGCGGCACGCTGGATGGCCACGCAATCGGCTCATCTTCGTGCCAGATCAGCTTGCCCAACGCGCCAAAGAAATCGTCGATCCCGATGACGATCTCGCGGTGATTCGCACCCAGCGCGCTCGCCGTTTGCCGCGCGTAACTCAATTCGCTGAACTTGGCTTCCGAGTAGCCTACCGCGAACGTTTCCACCGGCCGTGAGATAGCACGCTGCGCCAGGGCTGCGATAGCGCTCGAATCCAGGCCGCCGCTGAGCAACACTCCGAGCGGGACGTCGCTCATCAGATGCATCTCAACGGAAGCTTCCAATCTCCGCCGGGTCTCGGGGATCCACTCCCGCTGGTCGAAATCCTGCTGGCGGCCGTCGCCCCAAGGGATCTCCCAGTAGCGTGCGCACTTCAGTTCCGGCTGCGCGCTGCCGACATCCAGCAGCATGCGATGAGCCGGCATGAGCTTGCGAATATTTCCGAACAGCGTGTGATGGCTGCTGGTATAGCCGAACGCCAGCATTTCGGGCAGCACCTCTTCATTTAGAACCGGCGAAATCGCTGGGTGCTCCAGCAGAGCCTTAATCTCGGACGCAAATGCGAAAAGCCGCCCGTCCCAGTAGTAGTAGAAAGGCTTGATGCCCAGCCGGTCCCGCGCGCAGAAGAGCCGTTGCCGCCTGGTGTCCCAGATGGCGAAGGCAAACATGCCGCGCAACAGCCGCAGGCAATCCGCGCCATGCTCCTGGTAAGCATGCAGGATGGTTTCGGTATCGGAACGAGTATCGAAGCGATGACCGGCCTGTTCGAGCGCTGGCCGCAGGGCCGCATGGTTGTAAATCTCTCCGTTGAACGTGATCCACAGTGCACCGAATTTGTCGCTCATCGGCTGATGGCCGCCCTGGACGTCGACGATGGCCAACCGCCGCTGGCCGAGATGCGCCCACGGATCGTGATAGAAGCCAAAATCGTCCGGGCCACGGTGGCGGACTGCATCGGCCATGCGCCCCAGGATCTCGATGGCCTGCCCCTCAGGCGCAGTGGTTACAAATCCGGCAATCCCGCACACGACCATTAGTGGGCTGGCCGAGCGGTTGATCTCCCTGAAAAGGCGAAATACCATGTCCGCCCGCGGCTGGTAGTGCCGAAATGTCGAGTTTCCGTCACGCCGGGGCCGACTCGGTCTCACGGTCACTCGGCGTCAAGCTTGAAATCCGACGCACGCAAAGCCAATTCTCCTGGTGGCCCTACGATTGCCCAGCATCAGACGCAATGCTCAATGACCGTGCTTCTGGCTTACTGTTGCACGTGACGTCATTGCCGTCGCCTCACGGTATTGGCGATATCGGCCCGGCTGCGACCTTATGGATCGACCGTCTTTCCGCATCCGGCCAGGGCTGGTGGCAGGCGTTGCCGCTCGGACCCACCGGTTACGGCAACTCACCATATCAGCCGTTGTCATCTTTCGCCGGAAATGAACTGGTCATCAGCCCGGACTGGCTCATCGAGGATGGGCTCCTGCAGTCGCGCGACTTCCCAACTCATTCGTTTTCGCAAACTGAAGTCGACTACGACGCCGTCATCCCTTTCAAGCTCCAGCTTCTGAAGACCGCCTGGACCAACTTCAACGCTGGAGGGCAAGCCGACCTGCGACCCGCTTTCGAACAGTTCTGCCAGGATCAATCGCACTGGCTGAATGACTATGCGCTGTTCCGGGCGCTCAAGGCTAAGTTCAGCGGGGCCTATTACTTGGATTGGCCGAAAGAGTTCGTCGACCGGCAGCAGGCAGCGCTCGACAGAGCCCGGCAGGAGCTGGCGGATCAAATCGGATTAGTCCGCTTTGCCCAATTCCTGTCATTCCGTCAAGCTGACCGCCTAAAGGAGCACGCGCACAGCAAGGGCTTAAGCTTGATCGGCGACCTACCCTTTTTCGTCTCTCCAGATTCCAGCGACGTGTGGGCCAACCCGGAGCTCTTCCTGTTGGATGAGCAGCACAGGCCGCGCTTCATGGCTGGTGTGCCGCCGGATTACTTTAGCGCGCAAGGACAGCTCTGGGGTAATCCTGTTTACAACTGGGACGCCCATCGCGATTCCGGCTACCACTGGTGGATTCACCGTTTGCGCGCGCTCCTGAAGCACGTCGACGTCATTCGCCTGGATCATTTCCGCGGCTTCGTCGCTGCCTGGCACGTGCCCGCCGGCGCTCAAACAGCGCAAACCGGCCAGTGGGTGCCGGGGCCGGCTGCCGGCTTATTCCTGGCGGTTCAGAAGGAATTGAGAGCTTTGCCCTTCATCGCCGAAGACCTGGGAATGATTACCAATGATGTCTACGCGCTGCGGGACCAGTTCCGCCTGCCCGGCATGCGCATCCTTCAATTCGCGTTCGATGGCCATCCCGACAACCCCCACCTGCCAGACAACTACGTGAGTAACACGGTGGTCTACACGGGCACGCACGATAATCCCCCCACTCGCGGCTGGTTTGAAGCTTTGCCGCCGGAGCAGCGTCAAAACGTATGGCGGTATTTGAAGCGGTCCGAGGGGCAACCCGGCGACGTTGCGCCTGCCCTGATGGAGGCGGCTTGGTTTTCCCGGGCAGCGCTGGCGATGGCGCCGCTCCAGGATGTACTGAACCTGGGGAATGAAGCTCGAATGAATGTTCCGGGCCGCCCATCCGGAAATTGGAAATGGCGGTCGACGGAAGAAATGCTCTCGGGTCCGGCTTTCGAGCGGCTCCGCGAGCTGACAAATTCCGCGCATCGATTGGACATCGAGCGGACTCAAAGGATAGAGAAAACCACGGAGGTTGTTTCACGATGAAAGCGACAGAAGCGCTCCACAATCTGGGTCAGAGTATCTGGCTGGATAACATTACACGCGATCTGCTGGACAGCGGCACGCTTAAACGTTACATCGACGGGCTGTCCGTCACCGGGCTTACTTCAAATCCCACCATCTTTGATCATGCGATCAAGAATAGCTCGGCGTACGACGCCGCCATCCGCGAGAAACTAATGCGGGGCAAATCGGGCGAAGCGCTGTTCTTCGAGCTGGCGCTCGAGGACATCACGCGGGCCGCCGGATTGTTTCAAACCATTCACGACCGAACCAATGGCGTCGACGGATGGGTTTCCCTGGAAGTTTCGCCATTGCTGGCTCGCGATACCGCTGGAACAATCGCCGCCGCTAAGGATCTCCACGCGCGTGCGGCGCTCCCGAACCTGTTCATCAAAATCCCCGGAACGAAGGAGGGTCTGCCGGCTATTGAAGAAGCGATTTTCGGCGGCATCCCGATCAACGTTACTCTGCTGTTCTCACGCGAGCAATACCTGGCGGCTTCCGACGCCGTGCTGCGGGGCATAGAGCGGCGCATCGAGCAGGGGCTGAATCCATCGGTGGGGTCTGTCGCTTCAATGTTCATCAGCCGCTGGGACGTGGCAGTGACTGGCAAAGTGCCCGAACCCCTGCGAGACAAACTCGGCATCGCCGTCGCCCAGCGAACCTACACAGCGTATCGCCAACAGCTTAACTCGGCGCGCTGGCAGCGTGTGATGAATTTCGGCGCGCAGCCCCAGCGGCTGCTATGGGCCAGCACTGGAACCAAGGATCCCGCGGCATCCGACATCCTCTATGTCAAGGCTCTCGCGGCGCCGTTGACCGTTGACACTATGCCGGATGGCACATTGAAGGCCCTCGCCGATCACGGTGATGTCGGCACGATCTTAGCCGCGGACGGCGGCGACTCAGAAGCGGTTTTGGCTAAGTTTGCCGCTGCCGGAATCAATGTCGATGCGCTGGCGGTTCAGCTTCAGGAAGAGGGGGCAAAATCCTTCGTCCAGTCCTGGAACGAACTCATGGGGGTGATCGAATCCAAGAGCACCGCTCTCAAGACGGCGGCTACCAGGTGAACGAGGCTATTTTGGACATGACACCACAAACACAAGCGGAGCAGGCTCTCGAACCACTTACGAAGAGGGCGGCTTGGAAGAAGCTGCAGGCGCACTATAAGAAGATCGGCGAAGTGCACCTGCGGAGCCTGTTCGCGGACGATTCCGGGCGCGGGGAGCGAATGACGCTGGATGCGGCGGGGATCTTTCTCGACTACTCGAAAAACCGCGTCACCGATCAAACCATCAAGATTCTGCTCGATCTGGCCGCCGAATCGGGCTTGCGTTCGCGGATCGATGCGATGTTCCGCGGGGATAAGATCAACGTCACCGAGAAGCGCGCGGTTTTGCACGTGGCTCTGCGGGCGCCGGAGGGAACCTCCATTGAGGTCGACGGCCAGAACGTGGTCCCCGAGGTGCATGCTGTGCTCGCCCGCATGGCGGCTTTCTCCGATCGCGTCAGGAGTGGTGAGTGGAAAGGGCACACCGGCAACCGCATACGCAATGTCATCAACATCGGGATCGGCGGCTCCGACCTGGGACCCGTGATGGCTTACGAGGCGCTCAAACATTACAGCGACCGCGGTATGCAATTCCGCTTCGTGTCCAATGTCGACGGGACCGATTTTGCGGAAGCTGTCCAGTCCCTGGATGCCGCCGAGACCCTCTTCATTATTTCGTCGAAGACGTTCACCACGCTCGAGACCATGACGAATGCTCATTCGGCCAGAGATTGGGCGCTGGCAGGGCTGGGCGGCGACGAGAAATCGATCGCTAAACACTTTGTCGCGGTATCCACTAACGCGGCGGAAGTGGCCAAGTTCGGAATCGATACCGCGAACATGTTCGGCTTCTGGGATTGGGTTGGTGGACGGTACTCCATGGACTCGGCGATCGGTCTTTCGACCATGCTGGCCATCGGACCAGACCATTTCCGGGAAATGTTGCAGGGATTCCACCTGATGGACGAACATTTCCGTACCGCTCCATTCGAGAAAAACCTGCCGGTGCTCATGGGGCTGCTGGCCGTCTGGTACAACGACTTCTTTGGGGCGCAGACGGTGGCGGTGTTGCCTTACGAGCAATATCTCAAGCGATTTCCAGCCTACTTACAGCAGTTGACCATGGAGAGCAACGGAAAGCACGTCACGCTCGATGGGACCAAGGTGGATTACGCGACAGGGCCGATTTATTGGGGTGAGCCAGGGACCAACGGCCAACATTCTTTCTATCAGCTGATTCATCAGGGCACCCGCTTGATCCCTTGCGATTTCATCGCGTTCACAAAAACCCTGAATCCCATCGGCCGCCATCACGACATGCTGTTGGCGAATGTCTTCGCTCAAACCGAAGCGCTCGCGTTCGGAAAGACTCCCGAACAAGTGAAAGCCGAGGGAACACCCGATTGGCTGGCGCCGCACCGTGTATTCGAAGGCAACCGCCCGTCGAACACCATTCTTGCCGATCAGCTGACTCCAGAGAGTCTCGGCAAACTGGTCGCGCTCTATGAGCACAGCGTGTTCACGCAGGGCGCGATATGGAATATCAACTCATTCGATCAGTGGGGTGTCGAGCTTGGTAAGGCGCTGGCGCAGCGAATCATTCCGGAGCTCGAAGGCGGGGCAGAGCCGGCGCCCGGTCACGACAGCTCAACGAACAACCTGATACGCCGGTATCGCAAGCTCAAGGGGTAAATTATGCAACTTGGAATGATCGGTCTTGGAAGAATGGGAGCAAACATGGTGCGCCGGCTCCTGAGAGCGGGGCACCAGTGCGTGGTCTTCGACATGTCCCAGAAAGCGGTAAGCGACCTGGTACAAGAAAAAGCGGCGGGGAGCTCCTCGCTGCAGGACCTGATCGCGAAGCTCGAAAAACCTCGGGCCCTCTGGTTGATGGTGCCGGCCGCCGCCGTTGACGACACGATAGCAAGTCTTTTGCCTCACCTGGAGCGCGGGGACATCCTGATTGACGGCGGAAATTCCTATTACATCGATGATATGAGGCGCGCCAAGGATTTGGCGTCGAAAGGGATTCATTACGTCGACGTCGGAACAAGTGGCGGCGTGTGGGGTCTGGAGCGAGGTTACTGCATGATGATCGGCGGTGAAACCGCCACGGTCAAACGCCTCGATCCGATTCTCGCGACGCTGGCTCCCGGCCCTGGTGACATCCCGCCTACGCCCGGACGCCAGGCGCAGGACGGCACCGCCGACCAGGGTTATTTGCACTGCGGGCCGAACGGCGCGGGCCATTTTGTCAAGATGGTGCACAACGGCATCGAGTATGGCATCATGGCGGCATACGCCGAAGGGCTCGGTGTCCTGCGGAGCGCCAACGTGGGAAAGCAGGAACGCACCAGCGACGCGGAGACCACGCCTTTGCGCGATCCGGAACACTATCAGTTCGACCTCAATTTGAAGGACATCACGGAGGTCTGGCGGCGCGGCAGCGTAATCGCGTCCTGGCTGCTCGACCTGACCGCCGCGAGCCTGGTGAAAGACCCGTCTCTGGCTGAATTCGCCGGGCGCGTGTCGGATTCCGGAGAGGGCCGATGGACCGTCAAGGCGGCTACCGACGAGGCCGTTCCGGTGCCCGTTCTTTCCGCTGCGCTCTATCAACGGTTCAGCTCACGCGGCGAAGCGGACTATCAGGATAAGGTGCTATCTGCGATGCGCTTTGGATTCGGCGGCCACCTGGAGAAGGCCGCCGGCAAGTGAGCCAGGAAAGGAAACTGCAATGAGCGACAACCATTCCGATGCCTTCGTGTTTTTCGGCGCCACCGGCGATCTGGCATATAAGAAAATTTTCCCCGCGCTTCAGTCCATGGTGAAGCGCGGCCATCTGAATGTCCCTGTGATCGGCGTGGCCAAGAATGGATGGAACCTCGACAACCTTCGCGCGCGGGCGCACGACAGCCTGAAAGAGCACGGCGGCATCGATCCGGCGGCTTTCGACAAACTGAACGGTCTGCTGCGTTATGTGGATGGCGACTATGGCGATCCCGCAACGTTTCAAGCGCTTCGGAAAGAGCTGAACGGCGCCGAACGGCCAGCGTTTTATCTGGCCATCCCGCCGTCCTTGTTCGAAAAGGTGGTCGAGCAGCTGGCCAATGCAGGCGGCGCGCAGAATGGCCGTGTCATTGTGGAGAAGCCGTTCGGACACGATCTGGATTCCGCGCTGGAGCTCAACAAAACCTTGCATCGCGTCTTCCCCGAGCCGTCTATCTTTCGCATCGACCACTACCTGGGTAAGCGGCCGGTGAACAATGTGGTTGTGTTTCGCTTTGCGAATGCATTCATGGAGCCTTTCTGGAATCGAAACTACATTGAAAGTATCGAGATCACCATGGCGGAATCGTTCGGTGTCGAAGGACGCGGCGGTTTCTACGATCAAACCGGCGCTATTCGCGACGTCATCCAGAACCATCTCTTCCAGATCTTGTGTAATCTGGCCATGGAGCCTCCGGCCCGAATCGACAGTGAGACCATTCGCGATGAGAAGGTGAAAGTGCTGAAGGCGATCCCGCCCATCGAGACCAGCCACCTGATCCGGGGACAGTTCGCCGGATACCGGCAAGAAAAAGGCGTCGCGCCCGATTCCAAGGTTGAAACGTTCGCGGCTCTGCAGCTCCAGGTGGATTCCTGGCGCTGGAAGGGAGTGCCCTTTTACCTTCGCGCGGGGAAAAACCTGCCGGTTACTTGCACGGAAGTCCTGGCGCGGTTCCGGACTCCTCCCATGAGTCTCAGGCAGGGATCCACCACCAGGAACCACCTGCGTTTCCGCATCAGCCCCGAAATGACCGTTGCGCTGGGTGCGGCTGTCTTGGGTCCGGAGGAACGTATGGACACCGAATCGGTGGAGATCATCGCAAGCAGCCATCCCAGCCCGTCGGAGATGGACGCGTACGAGCGAATTCTGGGCGATGCCATGACCGGCGAAGCGACGTTGTTCGCCCGCGAAGATTATGTCGAAGAAGCGTGGCGCATCATCGATCCGGCGCTCAAAGCCGCGACGCCGATTTACGAATACAACAAGGGTACCTGGGGCCCCGATGAGGTTGCGAAGGTTTCACCTCCCGAGGGCTGGCACAATCCCGCTGCTACGGACCAGGAAGATTTCCGTGTCAGCAAGCCGGTTGGGACCAGCCATGCAGCTTGAGGTCCTCGGCGATGCCGATTCGGTGGCGCGACAGGCTGCCGCCACTATTGCCGCGGATGCCCGCGCAACCCTCGCCGCTCGCGGCCGATACGCTCTGGCCGTCAGCGGCGGCCATACTCCCTGGATCATGCTGCGCGCTCTCGCGAACGAAGATCTGGCGTGGACCAATGTGCACTTGTATCAAGTGGACGAACGCATCGCACCGGACGGAGACCCGGATCGAAATCTCACGCACTTGCGTGAAAGTTTTCTGAGCCATGTTTCGTTTCCGCCGGAAAACGTCCATGCGATGCCTGTAGAATCGCCCGATCCAGACGCTGCTGCCCGTCAGTACGCTGCCACATTGCAGGAATTCGCCGGTTCGCCGCCGATTCTCGATCTGGTTCACCTCGGTCTTGGACCGGACGGCCACACCGCATCGCTGGTGCCGGCAGACCCGGTGCTCAATGTCACCAACGCCGACGTCGCCTTAACGGGAATCTACCAAGGCCGGCGCCGGATGACGTTGACCTATCCGGTGCTCAATCGTGCCCGGCGAGTGCTTTGGGTTGTGACCGGAAGCGAGAAAGTGGAAATGCTTCGTCGCCTGGTGGATGGAGATCAGTCCATTCCAGCCGGCCGCGTCCGCCGCGAACAGGCTCTGCTGCTGGCCGATCGCGCGGCAGCCGGCTCCCTGAAAAGCGCCCAGGCGTTTATTTAGACTTGGGGCGAACCAGAACCACTATCGAACGTCCCTCAACATCATAGTCGGCGCGTTGGATGGGAAGGCCCGCTTCCACGAAGTCATCGGAGGCGGGAAGACTGGTATCCACCACCCTTGACCACTCGCCCGGCGTCCCTTCCTGAATCTTAAACGTCAGCCTCTGCCAGTAGGCGTTGATCATCACGTATACGTCGTCGTCATTCTCGGAGGCTCCGGACAGAAAATACGCCAGACTGTGCGAGTCTTGGGATGTGTCTGCCGGCCCGTCCACGCCGTACCAGAGGACATCGCTCCGCCAAAAGCGGCTTCGGCAGAGGGAAGGGTGTGATTTCCGAAAGGCAATCATCCGCTGGAAGAAACGGAAAATATCCTGATTCTGACGACAGCGGTCCCAATCCAGCCAGCTGATTTCATTGTCCTGATTGTATGGGTTGTTGTTGCCGCGCTGGGTGTGCATGAATTCGTCGCCGGCACGGAACATCGGCGTGCCGTTTGAGAGCATGAGCAGGCAGCAAAAGTTCTTGATTTGCTTCCGTCGCAACGCCAGCACGTCCGGCGGAAGGTCGTCATCTCCCTCGCTGCCACAGTTCCAGCTATCATTTTGATCCATGCCGTCCTGATCTTGCTGACCGTTCGCCCAGTTGCGCTTCGTGTTGTAGGAGACCAGGTCGTAAAGCGTAAAGCCATCATGGCTGGTGACGTAATTAACCGTCTGGGATGCGTGGTACGCGTGGGCCCGATCGTCCGGGAAGAAATCGTCGCTCCCATATAAGCGACGCATGAGGTTTGGCACCGTGCCGGAATCGCCCTTGATGAAGCGGCGGACGTCATCCCGAAATCTCCCATTCCATTGAAACCAACTGACGCCGTGAAAACTGCGGCCCAATTGATAGACCCCGGCTGCATCCCATGGCTCGGCAATCAGCCGGACGTCGCGCAGCTCGGGAGCGGCCGCGATTTCGCTGAAGATCGGAGGGCTGTCCCAATCCAGCGAACCATCCCGATTTCGGCTGAAGATTGACGCCAGATCAAAACGAAACCCATCGACCCGCATTTCGCGGCGCCAGTAGCGCAAGCTGTCCAGGATCATTTGGCGGACAATCGGGCTGGCCGCGTCCAGAGTGTTCCCTGTCCCTGCGTAATTGGCATAAGGACTCGCTGGGCTTGCCGTCATCATGTAATACTCGCGGTTGTCCAGCCCCTTATAGCTGTAGGTCGGCCCCCGATGATCGCCCTCGGCGGTGTGGTTGTAGACCACATCCAGAATCACCTCGATACCTGCCTCATGAAGCGCTTCAACCACGGAGCGAAACTCTTCGTGCTGATTGCAGGACTGCCACTGGCTGGCATAGGCGCCATGGGGCGCGAAGAAATTCAGCGGCATGTAGCCCCAGTAATCCTCATCCTCCGGGTCGCGTTGAAAGATCGGCATCAGTTCCACAATCGTGACGCCCAATTCCTTCAAATAAGGAATCTTGTCCACCAGACCATCAAAGGTCCCGGCGCGAGCGGGATCTACGCCAGAGGAGGCGTGCTTGGTGAATCCCCGAACATGCAGTTCGTAAATGATCGCGCCGGATTCGTGGTGCGGCGTTGCGTACGATGAGGCTAGCTCATCACTGAACGCCTGGCGTGCAGGAATCACCCCCAGTGGGCCTTTGCCGGCATTCGAGCCCTCGCGCATCGCCAGCGTCCTGTCGAAAGCCTCCGGAAAGAATACGCAGCGCGCGTAGGGATCCAGCAACACTTTCTGCGGATCGAAACTGCGTACGCCGTCCAGATCGGGGCCAGAGGCCGAATAGGCATAGTACCGGGCAGAGCCGATCTTCGCGGAGGGTATCCGGCAATGCCAGATTGGTCCTGACTTGTTGCGGAGGAAATCGAACACAAATGTGAAAGAGGGATGAACAAGATCATCCGGAACGAACAACATCAGCGTTACACTCTCGGCGTGTTCGGAGAAGACGGCGAAATTGAATGCCTGCTCATTCTCCACCCAGGTGACACCGAGTGGCGACGTCGCTCCCTCAGTTGAGATCCAGGTCGGCTTCTGTTCTTCGGTAGTCATTTTGCCATTCCTCACTGTTTGGGCAATCAAAGTTTGGGCAATCAAAGCATCACTCGTGATTCGATGCACTTCGCGGGAACTTAGCCGCTACCTTCTGCTGCCTAAGTCCATCTTCCGGCATCGAGCAGGCGGTAACTGAATTGAGACAAATGTCGGTCTACTGCCAAGCCAGAAGGCAGCCTCTAGACTAACCGGTACCCTGCCATCGCTCTATCTCCTTTATTAACAAGGGGCGGCAATCGGTTGTCTCCGTGCCTCCATCCTCGTGTCGGGCAATTCGCTGGTCGCAACTTAGTATGGCTTGACCGGAAAGGAAAAACTGGTGTCCATGATTCGACACACAAAGATTCAACTCCTTGCTATTGGAATTCTCGTTTTCGCGTGCAGATGCTCGGCGCAGTATCACCTGGAGACAAACTATGCCGAGCCCAATGCCGCCAACGACCGTAACTATTTATTCGGCGACATGTTCGGCTTTCGCTCCTGGCTCGCACAGAAGGGAATAACCTACAACATCGAAAATACGACGGATTCTTTTGGCGTCGTGCACGGCGGTCTTTCGGACCAGCCGGCCGCGTTCACCCGAATTCGCGGCACCCTCGACATCGATTTTGACAAACTCACTGGTTCGCATCATGATTTGAGCTTTCACGCAACAGGACTCTGGCAGACTGGCAACAACATCGGCGCGCAACTGGGGAGCTATGCAAATCCCAGCGGCCTGGACAGCGTGCACGTCTTTCGCATGGATTCGTTCTGGGTGCAGAAGCAATATGCCGATGGCATCGTCACTCTACGGGCCGGGCAAATGGCGGGGTGGGACTTCTTTGGTAACCAGGAGTACGGCTCGTCGTATACCATCGAGCCATTAAACTATGCGTTGGGCAACATATTCAACGCTACCTACTTGACCTTCAACCCTGCCGGTGTGCCGGCCGCTTACATTCGTCTGGACGGCTTTCGCGCCAACGAGCGTCCCATCCACGGAGTCTACGCTAAATCGGCCGTGTTCTCCGGCAACAAGAATCCTTATCAGCAGGATCCTACCGGTTTGCATTTCGTGATTGCTAACTCTCCGGTCATCGCGACGGAGGCCGGCTATCTTTGGGATGCTCCAGTGAGCCCCGACCAGCCGCTACCAACGGATCGAAAGCTCTATCCGGGCATTTACCGGTTCGGTGGAATCGTGAACTACAACGGAATCTTCATCGATCCGTTAACGGGACTGATAACCAAAGGGTCGTATATGTATTACTTCATGGCGTCGCAGGCCGTCTATCGAGCCGAGGTAGGATCCAACCGCGGGTTGGACGTCACCTTCGCCTACGATAACAGTCCAAATACCGTGAACCAGCAGAACTCGATGATTACCGCCGGCGGCGTCTATCATGGAATTATTCGGCGGCGAACGGTGGACGATTTGGCATTCGGCTTCGTCTCTACGCGCACAGGCAACGCTTACAGCCAGCTCAACGAGTTATTGCTCGGATATGCGCTTGGTTGGGAGAAGGCGTACACAATCGACTACCGGGCGCAGGTGAAACCGTGGCTGGCGGTGCAGCCGACCATCCAGTACTTCAACACCATAGCGGGCAATCCGCAACGGTCGAGTGGAGTTGTTATCGGTTTGCGCACCGATGTAAGGTTCTGAAGCAATGAGCGTGCTCCACTTACCGCCTTCTCAATCCGGCGCCAAACGTCTGAGTCCGGGCATTCCCCATCGGCGTTGGCTGATAGCGTTCCTGCTCGCTTTCGGCGTCCTGGTGAATTACTTCGACCGGGTAAATTTATCGGTTGCGAAGCAGGCTCTGGAGAGAGATTTCGGAATCACCAATATAACCTTCGGCTATTTGTTGAGCGCCTATAACTGGACTTACGCGGCGCTCCAAATTCCGATGGGCGTTCTGCTCGACCGTTTCGGCGTGCAGGCTGTGGGCCGCATCAGCGCAATCTTGTGGAGCGTGGCTTGTTTCGCGGGCGCTTACGCTCCGGGGGTGAAGGCGTTCTTCGGGTCCAGGCTGCTGCTCGGCATTGGCGAAGCACCAACCTTTCCCTCCAACGCCAAGGCCATTGGAATGTGGTTTCCGCGCCAGGAACGCAGCCTCGCGACGGCAATCTTCGATTCGGCGGCAAAATTCTCAACCGCCATCGGTACGCCGCTCATCGGGATTCTGCTCATCCACTATGGATGGCGCTTCAGTTTTTCGATGACCGGCGTTGCTAGTTTTCTGTTCTTCCTGGCGTTCTACTACCTGTACCGCAATCCTAGCGATGACAAGAAGCTTTCAGAACAGGAGCGCCAATACTTAAAAGACAACGAAGCGTTGGCCGACAAGAAATCAAAGAATAGCGGCGCGGGGCTTCTCTATTTGCTCAAGCGCCGCAAGGTGCTGGGGCTGGCAGTAGGGTTTGCAGCTTATAACTACTGCTTCTATCTTCTCTTGACGTGGCTGCCGAGTTACTTTACAGGCGCCCTGCACTTGGATCTGCAGGCATCTGTGCTCTACACGTCCATCCCCTGGCTATTCGCTACCGCAATGGACCTGGTGGTCGGCGGTTGGCTGGTAGACAAGCTCATAAGCCGAGGGTTTAACGACAGTCTGGTTCGGCAGACCATCCTCATCGGGGGCATGGTGATGGGCTTAGGTTTGCTTGGGACCATCTTCACCAGAACGCCGATCATTGCCGTCATGTGGATTAGCATCTCGATCGGTGGATTGGCCGCGTCCGCTCCCATTGCGTGGTCCGCCCCCTCTTTGTTGGCGCCTCACGATAGCGTGGCTAAGGTGGGAAGCATCATGAATTTCGCAAACCAGATTGCGGCGATCGCCGCGCCCATTGTGACGGGCTACTTGATCGGTTTCCGCAACGACTATTCGCGTGCGTTCATAGCCGCGGCGTTCGCCATCCTTGCCGGGATTGCCGGTTATGCGTTCCTCCTCGGCAAATTCGAACGAATTCCAGAACCCGAAAATGCAGGCGACTAGGTTTCAGGCTGGGAATAATGTGTTGTATAGCCGGTGCTGCTGCTCAAGGGCGGTATCGTAGCTCCGCTTATTAGATTCATCCGGCATCACTGGCATTCCCAGCCGGGGCGCGAGATCACCGATATCCCCGATGGCGCCAATCCTTTCCAATGCCATGAGCGCAGCTCCGCGCGACGTTGCTTCCGGTTCCAGACAAGGAGTCACACCATGGGGAAGCCCATCCGCCATCATCTTGGTCCAGCTTGGAGAATGCAGCAGCCCTCCACCAGAGGCGATTACTTCCTGGGGCACCCCAAGCGACGCCGTCATCAGTTCATAAACATTCCGGAATCGCAAGACCACCGATTGGAGCGCGGCATGCAGAATCTGAAGCGGCGTGGTGCTGGCGGCCAGGCCCGTGATGGCTGCTCGTGCATCCACGCGCCATCCGGTAGAGCGCTCCCCGGCGAACAGCGGCAGGATCGTCAGCCCGTGCATGTCCGGGGGAAGCTGGGCAAGCTGCCGTTCCAACTCGTCCACTGGCGGCAGTTGCAGCGTCTTCCGCATCCAGGCAAATACCTCGCCGCCATTGGACAGCGCTCCTCCGAGAACGAATCGCTTACGGTCCAGCCGATAGCAAAACAAACCGCTTGGAATTGCGATGGAGTCAGCTCGCTCGGAAGCCCGTATCGCGCCGCTCGTCCCCACCATCAGGGCGTAACGATCGCGTTTGGTACAGCCGCTGCCGACGTTATCGCAAGCGCCGTCGCCCAGCGCTGGAAACCATGGAATGCCGTCCAGCTGCGGCCATCGCGCGGCGAAACCAGACGAAAGCTTGGTTTGCTCCTGATCCATGGCGTCCACCGGCGCGAACTGCGCTGGCTTAACCGGCAGCGCCTCTAAAATCTCCCGGTCATACTCGTTCGCGTTCTGATTCCACAAGCCGGAAGCGGAAATCATGGAAGTTGAGCAGCTGGCCGTTCCAAAAAGTTCCAGGAACAAGTACTCACCGAAACTCATCCACCGCCGGGCGGCCCGAAAGGTCTCCGGCTGGGTTTCAAAAAGCCACAGCAGCTTTGCGGGTGGGTAACTGGGGTGCAGCACGCATCCAGTACGGCTGTGCTGCCGGTCGTTATCAATGCGCTGAGCAAGCTTCTTGGCGGCATCTGCGCTGCGCGAATCAAAGGGGTGCAGGACCGGCGTAACCGGTTTCCCGTCTGCCGACACCCCAAGGATGCTGTGCCAGAATGTGTCGATTCCAACCGCCGCCGGCCGCATCCCCTTGGCTTGCATCTGCAAATGGATTTGGTCGAGCGTCTGCGCCGCAGCCTCAATCAGTTTCGCTGCGTCGATTTCCCAGCCACCGGATTCGCTCGTACTCGCCTGATAGGGAACACGGGCTTCGAAGCCTGGAATTTCGTGACCGTCCAGCCCGAACAACAATGCCCGAACTGAAGAGCTGCCGATGTCAAGCGTGAGGATAGAATCCACTGCACCTTGTATCATAAACGGTTGTTTTGTCTTTTACACCCAAGACGACCGCTGACACCTAGAGTCAACGGGCCGACCTTCCCATCTTCAATTTTCATTTCTTTCAATCGGTTTGGGAATGGCCGATGGAATGCTTCCCTCGTCACCCATAGGAGATTCGATATGAAACGCAAAGGTGTCCGAGTAACTGTGTTGGTTGGGGCGTGCCTTTCTGTTCTGGTGGCATTGGCGCTGGCTGCGCAGGACAAGTACACATTGAAAGTGCCGGCAGGGCTCGCGTTTTCTGAGTTCAGAGGATATGAGTCCTGGCAGGTTGTCTCCATCAGTCAAAACGGAAGCGGCATTCTTGCGGCCACCCTCGCGAATCCCGCGATGATCAGTGCCTACCAGTCTGGCGCTCCCGGCAATGGTAAGCCTTTTCCGGACGGCGCCAAGCTCGCGAAGATCCATTGGAACCCGAAAAAGTTGGAGACCTTCCCCTCAGCGACGGTGCCAGGCACGCAGCATGACGTCGACTTCATGGTGAAGGACGGCAAGAGGTTCGCCGACAGCGGGGGATGGGGATATGCCGTGTTCGACTATGACGCTGCATCCGATACCTTCAAGCCCGGCACCATGGCCAGCAAGCCTCCGCAAGCGAACGACGCCAAGTGCGGGGCCGCGTGCCACACCATAGTGAAGAACAGAGATTACGTCTTCACGGATTACCAGCACCGGTGAAGCCGCTGTCCTGCCTTTCAATCCCCCAATTCCCCAAGGTATTGGCCCAACCGTGTCTCCACATCCCCCGGATGGTGGAAGCCGCGGTCCATCAGCTTCCCAATGCGCTCGCGAGCGCCCGCTCTGCCGAGCGAAGCCAGGAAAGCTCCCCATTCAGGCGCAATTTCCTCATCCGCGGGCAGGCTCGCAACATTTACCAGCCGCTTGGTTTCCGCGATCGCTTGTTTGTCGAACGAAGCAACTCTCTTCGCAAGATCGTCGACAAACTCATCGAGCTCTGTATCGGGAAAAGACCGATTGACGTACCCGTAGAGTTGGGCCAATTCGCCGCCAATATCGTTCGCCGTTAATAGCACTTCCAAGGCTCTTCCTCGCCCCATCAGTCTCGGCAACCGGGCCATCGGACCTCCGCCAGGAACCAGCCCCGCGCCCACCTCCCACTGCGACAGCACGGCCTTCTCCAGGCTGGCGAACCGCATATCGCACGCCAGTGCCAGTTCACTTCCGACGCCGGTAGCGCGCCCGCGAATCAATGCGATCGACACCACCGGCGCACGGCTCAATCGGGCCAGCATGTCCGGCAACGGCTGCAGACCCGTCCGCCCCGGAGGAAATTTCGTGGACTCATCGAGCGGCGCAAGGAAGTCGTAGTGCGTCAGAAAGAATCCGTCCACCGCGCTGTCGAACACCACTACTTTGACGCGGTCATCATTTTCGAGCGACGACACCACCCGCTCAAGCTGCGGAATGTTCGCCGGCCCAAATATGTTCAGTGGCGGAATATCGAATGTAACGCGCCAGTACGTCTCGGAATGCTTCGTGATTTGGATACTACTCATGTATAGCTCCGTTCTTGGATTAGCGATCTTTTCAACGACGTGAAAGCGAGCATGCAACCCGCCAAACGCCGTTCGCTCGTAAATCAGCGCTTCAACCCAAATGCGAGTCGAAAGAGCGCCTCCGATCGACACCGAGGGCCGACAACTCCAGGCCCAGTCTCTCAATGCAAGCGGGTGAAATCCGCTAGGATAGGAATCGGAGGAATGGGTGAGTGGTTGAAACCGGCGGTCTTGAAAACCGTTAGCGGGGTAACTCGCTCGGGGGTTCGAATCCCTCTTCCTCCGCCAGACATAAAATGTTTATCTTCAATTGCTTAGGCTAGGCTAATGCCATTTCTGTGGCTGGCTTGGAAGAGGCGTCGCGCGAGGCCGTTTCTGAGCCCGGAAGAGGGGTTCCGCATGCTCCACCTCTTAGCCGTTGCCAGCCAGCCGACCTGTGCAGTTCGTAAGTTGATCAATTAAACTAAAGGCATGGAGAAGACGGTCCGAGCAGTTTATGAGAACGGAGCTCTCCATCCCTTGGAACCTCTCCTGCTTGCAGAACGGCAGCAGGTGACCGTCACCATTGACGACAGCATAGATTTTTCCCCGAATCATTCGCTGTTGGTTTCCCCTGCCGAGTGGTCGTACGCCGCGCATGATGACATCTGCCTGGAGGAAGTCAGGCTCTCGCTAGCGAATATCCATGGCTCTCTTTCGGAAGCTGTCCTGGAAGAGCGCCGAGAGCGCTGATTGGCCAAATACTTTCTCGATACCAGCGCTGTAGCCAAGCTCTATCGTAGTGAGCTAGGCAGTGCGTTCGTCGATCGGATTTTCTCAGAGCCGGCCTCCCAACACCTGATCTCCCGCCTCACTATCGTAGAAATGGAATCCGTTCTTGCCCTGAAGGTTCGAACTGGAGAAATCGATCAGCAAGCCGTGCTGGTCGTGCGCCGCCGGTTGCCGTGTTCGTCGCAGCCGATCAAAAACGCCGCGCTCGAGGGGTTCGCCGTGACGAATCCCGAGCACGCGGCCCCAGTTGTGATTTGAAGTCGTGATTTGAACAGTTCGTATGGATGGCGGCTATACACTGGAAGTTTGCGGATTGACGCTGAAAGGACTTCGGCCATGAGCGCGTATGAATTGGAATCGCTGGTTAAGATGCTGCGGACCGGGGGGCCCGATCTTGCTGCCCCTCCCCCGCAGGCGCGTGAAAATTTCGAGGCCATGTTGGCGGACATTCCGATTCCCGATGACGTGAAATTCGAGCAGGCCATGCTCGGGGGTGTTCCCGGACGCTGGTCCCGAACGCCTGAGGCTTTCTCGGATCGAGTGCTGCTCTATCTGCATGGCGGCGCCTACGTAGTGGGAAGCTCGCTAGGGTACCGTGCACTCTCCAGTGCGCTGGCGCGTTCGGCGCAAGCGCGGGGATTTGCGCTGGACTATCGGCTGGCGCCCGAGTACCCGTTCCCCGCGGCGGTGGATGATGCTGTCGCCGCTTATAGGGCTCTACTTGCTCAAGGTGCCTCGCCTGGCTCCATCGCCATCGCAGGCGATTCGGCGGGTGGAGGGTTGACGGTTGCCCTGCTCATAGCAGCGCGGGATGCCGGATTGCCGATGCCTGCCGCAGCCCTGGCTATCTCACCTTGGGCTGACCTGGCTTGTGCCGGCGCAACGATGTCAACCAAGGCGGCACAAGATCCCTCGCTGAACCGTGAAGGCTTACTCGCAATGGCGGGGCTTTATCTGACCGGTGCTTCTCCCCAGTCCGCGCTGGCTTCCCCTCTGTACGGCAATCTGGCCGGGTTGCCGCCGTTGCTGATCCAAGTGGGGTCGGCGGAGATTCTGCTGGATGACTCCATACGCTTGGCCGCTCGGGCCGCCGAAGAGGACGTAGCCGTCCAACTCGAAGTGTGGCCGGGCCTGCCTCACGTTTGGCATGCGTTCGCGTTTCAATTGAGCGAAGGGCGCGATGCCATTGCCCAGGCTGGCGCATTTATGGCGGCGCAATTCAAGAAGCATCAGGAAGTTTCCGCGTGAACTGCTTCGCTCGACAGCGGTGAGACGCTCGACAGCCGTGGGACGCTCGACAGCGTGAGACGATGGATCGATGCTGAACCTGCCCGACCAAGTTACCGTCGTCGATGTCTCCGCCCGCGACGGACTGCAGAGTTTTCACCGCTGGGTGGAAACGGACACCAAGGTCCGGATGGTGAATCGCCTCACGGAGGCGGGCTTTCCGGTGATCGAGGTTACGGGCTTCTCGCATCCGAAAGTGGTCCCGCACCTGCGCGACGCCGAGGAGGTAATGGCGCGGATTCACCGAAAACCGGGTGTTACCTATCGAGCTCTGGCCCCCAATGCGCGTGGCGCCGAACGAGCCGTGGCCGCAATGGCGCAGGAAATTCTGGGCCTGATCACCGCGAGCGAGACGTACAATCTCAAGAACCAGAACATGACCCTGGAACAGGGTGTTAAAGCGGCGATTGAAACATTTCAGGTCGCCGACCAGGCGAAAATTCCGTTTCTAATTGCAATTGGGATGGCGTGGTGGTGCGCCTATGAAGGTGATATCTCGGAAGCGCGGGTTTTTTCGCTGGTCCGCCAGCTGCGCGAGGGCGGAATCAAACGTTTTTATCTGGCCGATTCTCTCGGCATGGAGGCGCCGCGCAAGGTCAACGTTCGATTCCGCCGATTGCGCGAGGAGTTTCCCGACATCGAGGTTGGATTCCATGTTCACAATCGATCGGGAAACGGCGCTGCCAACGTCGTGGCGGCGCTCGATGGCGGCGCCACGTTTGTCGAAGGGAGCATCTGCGGGATCGGCGGAGGCATCATGACCCCATCCAACCTGGGCGCCATTGGCAATCTTGCCACCGAAGATATCGTGAATCTGCTTAATGAAATGGATGTCAAGACCGGTGTCTCAACGGATGCAGCACTGCTGGCGGCGCGCGATATCGCGGCCATGCTCGGCATTGAACCACGGAGCCATTTGACCGCCGCGGGTACGCGTTCGTTTCTGATGGAACAGGCCCGGCTCAATCCTCGCGCACATCCCGAGTAGGGTGGCGCGCTCTTACGGAATGGCGACGGATCGCACAGATTCCGACGTCGTGCTGCCGTCTTTGCCGGTCACTTCAAGGCGAATGTTCACGTCGTTCGTCTTCGGCGTATAAGCCACATACCCATCGTGAAGCTGATCCTGATCGAACGGTACGGCTTCCGTAGTTCCGGCTTCCGTGATTCTCATCACGCCCTGGTCGGATGCCGCGATCGTCGACGACTCCCGGTTCCAGCGAATCTCCAACTGGTGCGGACGCGAAGTCACCCTCAATCCCAACGCCGTCTCCGGTTGCGCGGCTTGGGCTTCACTCGACAACGTGGAAGCCGAGGTGGTGTTCCTGGAACTGGTCGCTAGCTGGAGCGCTCCAATCGAGATCAATACCAGCACCGCTGTCGGCGCTAAACGGGACCAACGGATTCGCTCGCCAGAGGAAGAGGCCGGCGCGTCGGTCGCTTGGGTAACTTCCGGCATTGATGCGGGAGCAGCCTTTGTCCCGGGCTCGGTCTGAACGAATGGGTTGGCAAATCTCCAGCCTGGATGTCCGCTCGCCAGTTGATCCGCTTCGAACGGGAAGCCAAAACCGAAGTCGCGGGGGTGCGCTCCGCCTTGTTCCCAGTAAAAGAGAGCTGCGTCGCTCTCGCCTCGCCGGGGTGTTTGAATCAAAAGCGCGACATTTCCCGTTTCGCAAAACAGGCGGCTAAACGCATCGAGGTCGCGCGGTCCCATGTTCAGCGTGCCGTCTCGCTGCGCGCAAAAGAAACCCAGGACGCGTTGTTCCGTCCCGCCCTCCACCATCCGGCAGGCGGTTTCAAAAAGTGCATCGTCGCTCGCCGCTTGGGCAGCGGGATCCGTGCTCGCTGGGATCAGTTTGAAATCCTCAATCACGGTGGCGCGAATCGGCGTATCCATTGTGCGGCCGAGCAGGATGCCGCGCATTGCCGAGGGCTGGCTCTCGTTTCCCGCCCGCGAAATTTGCGCTGTGAGTTGCCTCACCACCTTCAGGCTCAGATGAATGGCAAACCCGTCCGATGCCCGCCAAACATAGAAGTTGCCGGGATCGAATCCAAGCTGTGTACCTGTAGCCATGTTTACCCTGTATGTCGCCCTGTATGTTGCTCTGATCGATGATGATCCGATAGCCCGGTCACCCGAATCGCCTGACAGTACCAGTAGGTTCCGGTACAACAACGCCTGAATCCAAGATCCATCTACATAAGTGGCTTCTGGCGATCCATCTGATGTGCAGTATCGCGAAGCGATCATCGTCGTTCATCCTGCGGACGTTGCCTATTCCGCCACCGCTGCATTGAAACCTCATTTCTCTTTGGTCTCATAGCCTTTGGGTGCTTGATTCCCGCGCGGGGTTGACGGTTTCTTTTCTTGGGCGGATATTATAAGTGGCAAACCTTGATGGAGTCTCATCGCCGCAAACGTTCATCCGCAACCGAGCAAACACCGCCGTTACCATCGACTACACCCGAGTGGTTAGAACGGGTGCGTCTTACCGTGGAAAAAGAAGGTCATCTTGTTCGGGCGCTGCTGCAACGATCCATAATCGCCGTTTCTCCGTTTCGCCGACTTGTCTGAAAGTTCAATAGAGAAGGCCACCACGGCGCCAACGGATTTAGCGGTTCTCGTACGCGCTTTATCTTCGGGCGAATTGCTGGATGAGTTGCGCGCCGTAGAGCCTCTGGCGCCAGCGTTCATAAGAGGCATCCAAGCGCAACGACGGCTTCTGGATGAACATGGAGGCACGTTGAGTGCTGCGCAGATAGGAGAGATCCTGGGAATAACTCCGCAAGCTGTTGACAAACGCCGACAGTCGCGGACACTTCTCGCACTCAACATGGGCCGACATGGCTATCGCTATCCGGTCTGGCAGTTCGCCGAGTCAGGTGCTGTCCCTGGCCTGAAAGATGTCCTACAGGCCTTACAGCCTCACGATGAGTGGATGCAAATTGCTTTCTTTGTCAGTAAGAATCCGCGCCTACGCAATGAGACGCCCATTGATATGCTCAAAGCCGGAGAGTTGAAGAAAGTTGTTGATGCGGCGAGTGCCTACGGAGAACATGGAGCGGCGTAGGCGTGAGTCAGAGATCTTGCCCTCGCCCTCCGGCCGATCTAGCTGACAAGTTGAGTCTGCCGGGCTTTTTCAGCAACCTGCTAAAGACGAGGTCTTCTCAAGTCAAGCAATTCGACAAGAGGTGTACTAATGACAAGTAGTTTTCTGGCCGGAGATACCCGGCAGACGTTGGATCATTTCCGGCGTTCCGTCGATAACAACGCCCAAGCGCAACTCGCGTACGGGAAATTCTACGCCGCGGTGACGTTGCCAGGCGGCCTGAATGTCGACAAGTTAACTTGCCGGCTGCAAGACGGTATCCTGGACATCCAAATTCCGGTTTCGGAACAGAAGAGGCCGCGCCAAATCCAGATTCAAGCCGGCGAATCCCGCAAGAGCGTTTCAGCTTAGCAGCGGCAACGCTGCGCCTTTGAGTGGGAGCCACCCTCCCACTCGCTTCGCCATGCCTTGGCGGCCAACTAATCCCGAATCCCTGGAACTGCTGCGGCAGGTGAGGCGCGAGATCGCCGATCGCGGCGACGGCCGTCGGCGCTATTGCTGGCGGGTGTGGAACTGTACGTGGTGTTGGGACGCGAGTTCGATCTATTGGAAGCCACGCGCTCGTTTGCGCATGACATGCATCAGGTGGTGGAAGGTACGCCTACCGCTCATGAACTGGAACAGCTGTTTGAGCGCGATCCGCCGTCTTAGCTATTCCGCAACGACTGGGGTTTCCGCAACCACTGGGTTGCGCAACTCGCCGACCCCTTCGATGCGAACGATCACTTCATTACCTGGCTGCAGATAGCGTGGCGGTTTGCGCGCGAAACCAACCCCACCCGGAGTTCCGGTGGCCACCACGTCGCCCGGCTCCAACGTCACTACGCTCGATAGATACGCAACCAGCTCCGGAATCCCGAAAATCAACTCGCGCGTATTGGAATGCTGCAGCACCTCGCCGCCAATGCTCAAGCTGATGTCGAGCGCGTGGGGATCGGGGATTTCGTCGGCGCTCACCAGATACGGCCCCATCGGGGCGAAGGTATCGAAGCTCTTGCCCAGCATCCACTGCGAACTGGCCGATTGAATGTCGCGCGCGCTGACGTCGTTGAAGACCGTGTATCCGAAGACGTGGCGCTGCCAGTCCTCTGCGGCGATGTTCCGGCCGCCGGCGCCGATGACGAACATGAATTCAGCCTCGTAGTCCGGCTTGCGGGAAATCCCAGGAAGTACGATGGGCTCACCGGGGCCGATCACGATGTTCGAAAACTTGGCGAAGACCGTGGGGACCTTGGGAATTTCTTGCCGGGCTTCCGCGGCGTGATCGCGATAGTTGAGCCCGATGCAAATCAACTTGGGCGGACGGGGAACGGGCGCGAGAAGCCGAACCGAATTCAGTGGAAAAGTGGAGCCGGCCGGCGGGTTTCGGACGAAGCTCTCGATCCTGGCGCGTCCCTCATGGCCGCTCGCCAGCACTGCGAGCATATCGGCGAAGCCCACCGCCCGAAGGCCAACTACGTCATCGCGTATAACAACACCCGCTTCAGCGCGGGCGTTCGCGCCCTGAAAGGTAACGAACTTCATCGAAAATGTTTGTTGGGATTCTTATGCGGCCGCGGACTTTTGAACTTTGCCGGCCTTTTGAACCTTGCCGCTGCGGATGCAGGATGTGCACACCCGAATGTGCTTGGCGGCGCCTTGGACCAGCGCATGCACATTCTGCAAATTCAGATTCCAACGGCGCTTGGTTACGTTGTGCGCGTGGCTGATCCGGTTGCCGAACTGCGGCCCGCGTCCGCACACTTCACATACTTTCGCCATAATCGTCGCTCCTTGGGATTAAACTCAAGTCTATCAACTCCGGATTGCACCCGCAACCGATCTGATATTCTGACAACGTATCTAATACTTGCACTTGCCTGCAGGTCCCGAGGGGTTCCTGTTTGACCGATTTTAACCATATTCACTCGCGCGACGGCGAGGACTGGGTCTGTGGACGCAGCATGTCCGTGCGCGACGAGCAGATGCTGCATTGTGAAGGACGCGATCCGGATGAAATCGAGGCGTGCCGCCTCTGCGCCGAGCGGATCATTGGGTACTTTGGCGATCCCATGCATGTTCATTAGAACGAACGTGCGTTTGGATCGCCTCGTAAATGGCAGTTGTCTCCTCGGGCGATAATGTGTGGTCCTGCGCCCCAACCGTTAGCCGGTAGGTCAGAGCCTTGTGACCTTCGGGCACCGGCGGCTCGGCGTAGGCGTAGAGGAACTTGATTTCCACGAGATTGCTTCCCGCGGCCTTCGTAAGCTCCTGTTCGACGAGTCCCGCCGTTACCCGGCGCGGCACTTGCACCGTGATATCGAAGTTGCTGGTGGGGAAGCGCCGCAGCGCCTGGTAACGCTTCTCTTGGAGAGCGCTCAGCCTTTCCATCGTCGACAGATCCAGATTCAGGATCGCGGCACGCCCATCAACGCCCAGCGACGGGTGTAATTCAAAGAGCCGTCCCACGTCTTCGCCCTGCCAGGCAATGGTCGCGGCGCGCTCGGGATGCTCGAACGGGCGCGGCTTGGAAAGGCGTGCCTGGCATCCGTTCATCAGACATTCGGCCAGCCGCTTCAGCTCGAACAGCGACGCGCTGCCATCCCCTTCGCGCGCGTACATTGCGGCCACGAAGTGCGGGATTTCTTCCGGAAGCTCACGCTTGCGGGCATGAATCTCGCGACCGATCTCGAACAATCGGAAGGTCTGAAAGTGACGGCTGTTGTCGAGAATGTTTCTACGAATCGCGGGCAGCAGGCTCGACCTCAACAGCGTTTGATCGGACGCGATGGGATTGGTCACGCCCACATGAGCTGCAACGTCCAGGTCAAACGCGCGCACCATCTCTTCTGTCACGAACGAATAGTTATACACTTCCGTGAATCCCTGCTCCACAGCCATGTTTCTGACGCCTCGCAAATAGAGGCGCGAAGGGCTCTGGGGCGGCACCACGGATTCGATCAACGGTGCGGTTGGTGTGATCGATTCGTAGCCCAGCATCCTGCCCACTTCCTCTAAGAGGTCGTCTTTGATCGAGATATCTTTAGTAGCGCGCCAGCTCGGTACGGTGACTCGGAAATGCCTTGGAGCAGATTCTTCGACCCCGAATTCGAGCGATTCGAGAATGGAGCGAACCTGGTGCGCATCCAGATCGCGGCCCAGTTTGGCCTTCAGCCATTCAACCGCTAACTCGATCGGAGGCGGCGTTTTCAACTCGCCGTGCGAATCGGCCAAACCGCCGACCAAGCGAATGCCCGGTGAAACTTCTCGCAGCAATTCGATGGCGCGCGCCAGGCCTCGGACAGTGTTCAGCGGATCCTGCGATTTTTCGAATCGCATGGACGCGTCGGTTCGCAGCTTCAGCGCCACCGACGTTTTCCGAACGCCAGCCGCCTGGAAATTCGCGCTCTCGAGCACGATACGCTTGGTTTCCGTCCCAATCGCGCTGTGCAATCCGCCGATCACACCCGCCAGAGAAATCGGGCCTTCGGAATCGGCGATCACCAGATTCGACGGGCTCAAGTTGTAGCTCTCAGCGTTCAACGCGACGAACTTCTCGCCCGATCGCGCGTTGCGAACGAAAATGGTTTTCCCGTGCAGCTTCTCGGCATCGAACGCGTGCATGGGCTGCGCGAGTTCTGCCATGACGTAATTGGTCACGTCGACAATGTTGTTGATCGCATTCAGCCCGATCGCTTCCAGGCGATATTGCAGCCACAGGGGCGATGGCCGGACCGTCACGTTCTCGAAAACAAGCGCGCTGTATCGCGGGCAAAGAGCGAAGTCCTCAATTGCAATCTCGACTGGCGACTCGCCCTTTGGCAGCGAATCGGGCTTCACGGGATCGCTCAACGTCCGAAGCGTGATCGCAGCCACTTCACGCGCCATTCCATGATGGCCCCACAAGTCGGGCCGATGCGTTAGCGATTTGTTGTCGACTTCAATGATGGTGTCCGGCGCGAGCAGCGCTTCGCTATCGAGTTCCACAATCCCGGTGTGATCGCTTCCGATGCCGAGTTCCAGCGCGCTCGCGAGCATTCCCTCGCTCTCCACGCCTTCAATCAGTTTGGGCGCAAGCGGCAGGTACGCCGTCAGCATCCCCGTTTTGCAATTCGGCGCGCCGCAAATCACTCGCTTTGTGCCGTAACGCGCGGTCTCAACAACCACAATCTGGTTGTGGCTTTGAGCGATCCGTTGGACATCCTTGACGCGTGCCACCGACGCCTCGGCCAGCTTCGCGCCCACCTGCTCCAGCCCTTCGCACTCGGCGGTCTTCATCGTGATCAGGCGCATCAGTTCCGCGGGCTCGGCGTCCAGGCCCGGGACCAGCTCACGAATCCAGTGGTACGAAAATTTCATGTTTCACGCGCTCAGAACTGGCGCAAGAACCTCAAGTCGCCGCTCGCAAACAGGCGGATATCGTCGATGCCGTAGCGCATCATGGCCAGGCGCGTCAGGCCCAGTCCGAAAGCGAATCCGCCCCACTGGTCCGGATCGATGCCACTCATTTTCAGGACATTGGGGTGCACCAGGCCGCACGGAAGCAGTTCCACCCAGCCGCTCTGCTTGCACACTGGACAGCCAGGACCGCCGCAGATCAGGCAGCGAATATCCAACTCGAAGCCCGGCTCGACGAACGGAAAATAGCCGGGACGCAGCCGCACCACGGCTTCACGATGGAAGATGGCGCTGAGCAGCGTCTTCATGAAATAAATCAGGTGCGCCACGGAGACATTGCGATCTATCATCATGCCTTCCAACTGATAGAAGGTGTGCTCGTGCGACGCGTCCACCTCTTCATTGCGGAAAACCCGGCCGGGCGCGATCATGCGCAGCGGCGGCCCCAGTTTCTCCATCCCGCGCACCTGCACCGGCGATGTGTGGGTGCGCAACAAATGCCCGTTCGAAAGCCAGAAGGTGTCTTGCATGTCGCGCGCGGGATGCTCGGGCGGGATGTTGAGCGCGTCGAAGTTGTGATATTCGGTTTCTACTTCCGGGCCGTCCAGCACCGCGAATCCGAGCGAGGTGAAGAGGTCTTCGATTTCATTTTGGATGATGGTCACCGGATGCAAACTGCCCGGCCGAACGCCGGGCGCGGGCAGCGTAAGGTCTAGCCATTCGTCTTTCAGCCGGACGTTCAGCGCCTCCGACGCAAACCTCTGCTCCCGTGTTTCAAACGCACCAGTGATCTCTTGTTTGGCGGCGTTGAGCGCCTTACCCGCTGCCTTTCGATCTTCCTGTGGAAGTGCGCCCAGGTTGAACTGCGCGAGCGAACCCTTGCGCCCCAGGATTTCGACGCGGACCTGTTCCAACTCGTCCAGATTCTTCGCTTCTTCGATCCGCTGGAGCGCCGCAGCCTTCAATTTTTGGATTTGCTCTTCGATCACTACGCGTATTCATCAAGAACATCGACCACCGCTTGATGTCCTTTTCCCAAGGCTAAATCCAGCGCGTTCTGCTGGTTATCGGCGCGCGCCTGCACATCCGCGCCCGCTGCGATGAGCAGCCGCACCATCTCCACGTCTCCATTTTGCGACGCGGCGTGCAACGCCGTCCATCCGCCTTCCTGGCGCGCGTTCACATCGGCGCCGTGCTCGAGCAGCGCCCTCACAGCGTCTTTGCTTCGTCCCGCCACAGCCGCGTGAAGAGGGGTATTCTGCATCGCGTTGCGCGCCCGAGCCCGCACGTCGGCTCCTTGGACGATCAGCGCTTCCGCGATCCCCGGCTGGCCGAAGAAACAGGCCAGATGCAACGGCGTCCAGCCGTCATGACTATAAGCATTGATTAATTCGGGATTCCCGCCGGTCAATTCGTGCACTCGTTCCTTAGCACCCGCCATGCAGGCGGCGAACACGTCCAACTCCACGCCTTTATCGAGCAGCAGCGCCGCGATGTCGTTGCGCCCCGAATACTTCGCGGCGATGTAGGCGCCCAACCCTTTGTCGTCCCTGGCGGCCAGCAGAGTGGCGTCGGAATCCAGCAGCGCGGCAACAACGCCGCGGTCTCCGGCGCGAATGGCGTCAAAAAATTGTTGGCTCATCGTTTTATACAACCTTAAGCCGGAACCAGGAAAACTTCTTCGCTCTTGGCCAGTTCCCAAGCCAGGTGGTTGATGTAAAACAGCAGCACCGGCGCCGGATACGCGTCTTTGAATTTCTGGTACGTCCGTTGCTGCCAGCCTTCGGTCAAATATTTCGAGCCATCGATGTCTTTGTCGAAGAAGCCATCCTGATTGGGAATTCCGAGATCGTCGATCACTGCCTTGATCATGTCCAGATGCGAAACCAGAATGGCCTGGCCCAGATCGGTGGCAAATTCCTCGTCTTTTTCGTTGACCCGCGCCCAAAAACGGGGCGTCGCCTTCTTCATATGCTCCGCATTGAGCTTAGCCAAATGGAAGCGGACCTTCATTCGGTCATAAAGCTGATAAGTCTTCAGCTTGCCGAGGGAGATGGCGCGCACCAGTTCAGCGAAGGCCGGTTCGCCCTGGCCGACAAAGATTTCCGACAACAACATAAACAGCCAGCGTACCACTGAGGCGGATGTCGCGACTAGCGGGAGTTATATACGGGAGTTATATACTAAAGAAACAGAGATTTGGCTCAGAGGAGGCCCACGATGGCAGTCACTTTTACGCTGAATGGCAAGCCCCAGACCGTCGACGTATCCCCGCAGATGCCTTTGCTATGGGTTTTGCGCGACTCGCTGGGCATGACCGGCACCAAGTTCGGCTGTGGCATGGCGCTGTGCGGATGCTGCACCGTGCACATCAATGGCCAGCCCATCCGGTCCTGCGTGACACCGATTTCAACTGTGGCCGGTAAGAGCGTCACCACCATTGAAGGCCTTTCGTCCGACAACAGCCATCCCGTGCAGCGCGCCTGGATTGAAGTGGATGTGCCGCAGTGCGGCTATTGCCAGTCCGGCCAGATCATGACAGCCGCTGGCTTGCTGAAGAAGACGGCACACCCCACCGACGCCGACATCGACGAGGCCATGCACGGCAACATCTGCCGCTGCGGGACGTACCAGGCCATTCGCCACGCCGTTCACCTGGCGGCCCAGTATCAGGCCGCAACGAACACGGATCGGCGTAAAGAAGAAGGAGAAGCCGCATGAGCGCCGTAGCGAATCGCAAACTCGATCGCCGCAGCTTCCTGAAAGCCGGCGTCGCAACGGCCGGCGGCCTGTTCATCGGTTTTCACCTGCCGGTGAGCGACAAGCTGGAAGCCGCCACCACATCGACGAAACTCAACGCCTTTATCCACGTTGGCAGCGACGACATCGTTTTGTTTTCGATCCACAAATCGGAGATGGGGCAAGGACCGATGACTTCGTTGTCGCAGTTGCTGGCCGAGGAACTGGATTGCGATTGGAAGCAGGTGCGGACGGAGTTCGCGCCGGTGGATCCGGCATACGGCCCGCTGCAGGGCACCTTCGGCAGTATGAGCGCGCGCACCTGCTGGGTTCCTCTGCGCAATGCAGGCGCAGCGGCTCGCGACATGCTGCTGGACGCCGCCGCTCATAAGTGGGGCGTTGCAAAATCGCAGCTTCGCACCGAAAACGGGCAGGTGATCAATACCGCAACCAACGCGCGTTTGAGCTACGGCAGTCTCGCGGACGCCGCCGGCAAGCTGCCGGTACCCGCCAAAGTCGCGGTGAAGGATCCGAAGGATTTTCGCCTCATCGGAACGTCGCCCAAGCGGCTGGACACACACCTCAAAGTAAATGGGACGGCCGGATTCGGCCTGGATGCGCGGCGTCCCGGCATGGTTTACGCGGTGCTACAGCGCTGCCCGGTCTTCGGCGGTAAAGTGGCCAGCTTCGACGATACGAAAGCCAAGGCCGTTCCCGGCGTGCTGCAAGTGGTCCAGATCTCGCGCGGCGTGGCTGTGATTGCCGACAATACCTGGTCCGCCATGGAAGGCCGTCGCGCGCTGCAAGTGCAGTATGACGAGGGCAAGAACGCCAACCTGAGCAGCGCGAGTATTCGCGAGCTGTTTGTGAACCTGGCCGAAAAGCCCGGCGCTGTTGCGCGCAATGACGGTGATGTGATTGCGGCGATGGCTAGCGGCGCGAAGAAAATCGAGGCCGTCTATGAGGTGCCCTATCTTTCTCACGCTCCCATGGAGCCGATGAATTGCACCGCCGACGTCCGCCCCGACAGTTGCGAAGTTTGGGTTGCCACGCAAATCCAAACGGCGGCTATGGGCGCGGCGGCGAAAGCCACGGGCTTGCCTCCCAGCAAGATCCAGATTCACACCACTTTTTTGGGCGGAGGATTCGGCCGCCGCGGAGGCGACGATTTCGTTGAAGAAGCGGTTGAGATTTCGAAAGCCATTGGGAAGCCGGTGAAGCTCACCTGGTCGCGCGAGGACGATATGCAGCACGATTTGTATCGGCCCGCGTCGTACGCCAAGTTCGCCGGCGCATTAGACAACGATGGCTGGCCGGTGGCGTGGAACACACGCGTGGTATGCCCTTCGTTTGGGGGATTGCGCAATGGCGTGGACCGCACCAGCGTGGAAGGCATCATCGATCTGGAATACACCATCCCGAATTTCCATGTCGATTATCATCCGCCGGATGTCGACATTCCCACCACCTACTGGCGCTCGGTCGGATTCTCGCAGAATACGTTCTTCTCTGAAAGTTTTCTGGATGAACTGGCTGCCGCTACGGGCAAAGACCCATTTGAGTTTCGCCGGCGCTTGCTGGCAAAATCGCCGCGTCTGCTGAACGTGCTGGAATTGGCGGCGGAGAAAGGCGGCTGGGGCAAGCCGCTACCGGCAGGCCATGCGCGCGGCATCGCGGTGGTCAACAATATCGGCAGCTATAACGCTCAAGTGGCCGAGGTATCGGTGGAGCAAGGCAAACTGCGCGTGCATCGCGTGGTTTGCGCGGTCGATTGTGGACACGTCATCAATCCGGCGGGCGTCGAGCAACAGATCCAGAGCGGCATCGTCTACGGATTGAGCGCGATGATGAAGGGCGCCATCACCATTGAGCGCGGCCGGGTGGTGCAGGGCAATTTCAATCACTACGATGTGCTCCGCATCGATGAAATGCCGGTGGTGGAAGTGCACATCGTGCCTAGCCAGGCCGCGCCTGGCGGAATCGGTGAGGCCAGCACACCGACCATTATTCCGGCCGTGGCCAACGCGATCTTCCGAGCGACGGGCAAGCGGCTGCGCAAGCTGCCGATTCTCCCCGGGGACCTGGCATAGAACATCTACTCCTGCTCCCCGGCTTGATCTGCGATCAAACGGTCTGGCAGCGGCAGATGGATGCGCTGTCGGACCTTGCCGATTGTACCTGCGCGGACTACGGCGCGCTCGATTCACTTCCGGCCATGGCGGAAGCCGTGCTTCGAACTGCGCCCGAGCGATTCTCCGTCGCTGGACACTCCATGGGCGGGCGCGTCGCGCTCGAAATTTACCGCTTGGCGCCGAGTCGCGTGGCACGAATCGCGCTGTTCGACACTGGTTATTTACCTCTGGCGTCAGGAGCGGCCGGCGAAGAAGAAGCCCACAAGCGTGGTGAGCTGGTAACGCTGGCGCAGTCGCAGGGTATGTTTGCCATGCTCTCGCAATGGCTGCCGCCCATGATCCACCCACGCCGCATCAACGATACCGCGCTGGTGAACTCGATCATCGAAATGATGTCGCGCAAAACTCCGGAAATTTTCGCCGCACAGGAGCATGCCCTGCTGTCCAGGCCGGACGCGAGCCCGGTACTGGAACAAATTCGCTGCCCGGCCTTGCTGCTCTGTGGCCGCGAGGATGGCTGGAGCGGTCCCACGCAACACGCAGCGATGTCCGCAAAGATCAACGGCAGCCGGCTCGTCATCGTTCCGGATTGCGGCCATATGTCGATGCTGGAGCAGCCTGCTGCAGTGAGCGCCGCTCTCCGTGAATGGCTCATCGAGCCGGCTTGATTTGATATGCTGGCACCACTATGCACACTCGTCGGGCACACTTGCTAAGGCTGGCCGGTCTGGCCGCCTCGCCTCTGTTCGCGCAGACTGCCGAAGAACTATTCAAGCGAAATGTCGGCACGCCCGATCAGTTCTATAAACAGTTCCCGCCGCATAAGGTGATCGGCAACATTTACTATGTTGGCTCCGAGTCCCTAGCGTCGTTTCTGGTTGTCACGCCGCAGGGAAATGTCTTGATCAATAGTTGTTTCGAAAAGAATGTTCCGATCATCCGAGACTCAGTGGAAAAGCTGGGTTTCAAATTCAGCGACACCAAAATTCTGCTCGGCAGCCATGCGCACGCCGATCACATGGAAGGCGACGCCCTGGTGAAAGAACTGACCGGTGCGAAGGTGATGGCCATGGCGGAGGACGTCCCGGCTCTCATGAAAATGAGGCCTGGTGACAAACCGCATCCAGTGGACAAAACCTTACATGATGGCGATGAGGTGAAACTGGGAGGAACCACGCTCGTGGCCCGTCTCACGCCCGGTCACACGCGCGGCTGCACCACCTGGACAACCAAGGCCGAAGAGGGCGGCAAAACGTACGATATCGTGATCATCGGCAGCGTGGGCGTGAACGCGGGTTTCAAACTTGTGAACAATACCGAGGTGCCCGGCATGGCCGGCGAATATATGCACAGCTTCCAAGTGCTGCGCTCGCTCGCGTGCGATGTCCCGTTAGGCTCCCATCCCGCCATGTACAATCTGGCGGAGAAATATCCGAAGATCGGCAAAGGCCCCAATCCGTTCATCGATCCCCAGGGTTACAAGCACGAGTTGGATATTCAAGAACATGCTTTCCTGGAAGTGCTGGATCAGCAGAAGAAAGCGGCTGGCCTCAGTTAGCCGCCTCGGCTTCGGCGTGGCGCATGTTCACTGTCAGCAGCACCAGCAGGCCTGCGGCGAAGAAGGTAATGAGCGATAAGATGGCGAGCCGATAACTGCCGGTGAATTGGAGCGCCAGCCCAAAGAGCAGCGGACAAAGCCAACTGGTTCCTTTGTCGCTGATTTCATAGACTCCGAAATATTCCGCCTCGCGGCCTTTGGGAATCATGCGCGAGAAGAGCGACCGGCTGAGCGCCTGCGTCCCTCCCAGCACAATTGCGACAACGGCGGCCACTAGGAAGAACTGAGTCTCCGTCCGCACCGAAACGTACATCGACACCAGCACGCCCGTCCAGATGAGCAGGCTCACAATCACGGCCGGTTTCGCGCCAATCCATTTCGCGATCCAATCAAACAGAAATGAACCGAAGAACGCGACGAACTGGACCATCAGAATCACGCCGGTCAAATCGGCCATCGGCATCTTCAGCTCATCGCTGCCGAACTGGGCGGACAGCGCGATCACGGCCTGCACGGCGTCGTTGTAGAGCAGGTAAGCGACAAGAAAACGCAAGGTCTGCGGATAGTGGCGCATGTCGCGCAGAGTAACCGCGAACTCCTGGAACGTTTTCATTACCCCTTCGCCCGGCCCGCGCGTTCGCCCCGGAGGCCGATTGCGGATGGCAGCGAGGGGAATCAAACTGAACAGCGCCCACCAAACACCCGCCGACGAGAGATTGATCCGAACCGCCATGGATTCCGATAACCCCAGCGCTTTCGCTTTGGTGAACAGCGCCAGGTTCAGAGCCAGCAGTAGGCCGCCGCCCAGGTAACCAATCCCCCAGCCGGTGGACGACACTGCGTCGCGCTGTTCCGGTGGCGCGATGTCGGGCAAGAATGAGTTATAGACGACGATGGAGGCGCCGAAGGCGAGATTCGCGACCAGAAAGAGAAAGCCACCGATAAGATACTCGTCGGCGTGAAGAAAGAACATCGCGGCCGTGGCCAGCGCGCCAGTGTAGGCAAACAGGGCCATCAAGCGCTTTTTGTTCGGGCTGAAGTCGGCGACAGTGCCCGCAATCGGCAGCGTGAAGATTTGGGTTACCACGGAGATGGAAATCAAATAACCCCACCAGGATCGTGGATCCACTGGAATGCCGAGTGGATGAACCCGTCCGTCCGGGCCAGCGGCAGCTTTCGCGAGCGCCGTCAGGTACGGGCCCAGGAAAAGCGTCACCACCGTGCTGGAGAACGTGGAGTTCGCCCAGTCATACATGTACCAACCGCGTTGCTCGCGGCGGCTATAAGGGAGCGCTGCGTTCATAACCCGCGAAGCTATTAGAGCACACGGTACAATAAGAAGGTTTTGGCTGCTCTCCAAATGGGAAACATCGGAAACATCGTCGTACTGGGTGCGCAATGGGGTGACGAGGGCAAGGGCAAAGTGGTGGACTTGTTCTCGGAGAAGTTTTCAGTGGTGGCTCGTTACCAGGGCGGCCACAACGCCGGGCACACTGTGTTTATCGGCCCGAAGAAGTTCGTTCTCAAGCTGATTCCGAGCGGCATTTTGAGGCCCGGAATCCAAGCCGTCATCGGCAACGGCGTGGTCATCGATCCGGCGGCGCTGATCGAGGAGATGGACAAACTGGAGCAGGCGGGCGTGGATGTTCGCAAACAACTCGCCATCAGCGATCGGGCCCACGTCATCTTTCCGTTTCATCGCATCGTAGAAAAAATGTCGGAGGGGCGGCAGGATCGCGTGCCCATCGGAACCACGTCGCGCGGAATCGGCCCGTGTTACGAAGACAAAATCGGGAGGCGCGGCATACGCGTCGCGGATCTCTATGAGCACGATAGCTTCTGCGAGATGTACACGGCCCTCGCTGAAGATAAGCAACTCCTGGCCCAGACCTTCAACATCCAGGAAACGATCGACTTTGAATTAATTCGCGATCAATACCTGGGTTATGCCGAACGCATCAAGCCGCTGGTATGCGACACCGCGCAGCTCCTGAACGACGCCATGCGGGCTGGCAAGCGCGTCCTGTTTGAGGGCGCGCAGGGAACGATGCTCGATGTGGACCACGGCACGTATCCGTTCGTGACCTCCTCTAGCGCTACCGCCGGCGGAGCGTGCACCGGCGCTGGTGTTCCACCGACCGCGATCCAGGGTGTTATCGGCGTGTCCAAGGCCTACACCACTCGCGTGGGCAGCGGACCGTTTCCCACCGAGCTTCTTGGAGAGGACGGTGAACGGATTCGCAAAGCCGGCAACGAGTTCGGCGCCGTCACGGGACGTCCGCGCCGTTGTGGTTGGTTCGATGTTCCACTGTTGCGGTACACGGCGATGATCAACGGCTTCAGCAGCCTGGTGATTACCAAGCTCGATGTATTGGATCAATTCGACGAAATCCTGGTTTGCACCGAGTACAAGGACGTCAAGGCCATGCCCGCCACGTTCCGAGGCCTCGAGGCAGTAGAACCGGTTTACGAAAGGCTGCCCGGATGGAAATCGGAGACGCGTGGCCTGTCGCGCGAGCGCGATCTGCCACCGAAAGCGCGCGACTACCTCCGTTTCCTGAGCGATCGAGTGGGCGTCGAAGTTGGCTGCATCTCTACCGGGCCCGAACGCGACGAGACCATCCTGATCGAGAACTCGCGCATGTCCGAATTGTTGTAGGGTTAGTATCTCGTGACTGTGATGGATCTCCAAGACTGATTTCCCGCCACATCGTTGGCATAGATCATGATAGTCGTCATCCCCACATAAAGCGGGATCGGCCCCGTTGCCCAATTCGTGGTGCCGGTCGCGATGCCTGCTGCTCCCGTGGAGCTAGACCAGGTCACCTGCGTTAGTGCTGCGCTATCTTGTGCGGTGCCATTCATCGAGATAGAAGTCGCCGATGTTGAGACAGTTGTCATGGCCGGCGAAAGGATGGTTATGGATGGCGGTGCTGTATTGCCGGCGGTACCGGGGTTGGCGGGAGGAGTAGGATTCGCCGGCGGAGTGGGTGGCTGGCTGGTCACTATCACGGTCTGCGCAGCTTGGTCTTGCTGCGCGTCCTGAGCCGTTACTGTAATCGCGTTCGCGCCGACGCTAAGAGGAATCGCGGCGATGGTCCAAATTGATGAACCGGTGGCCGTTCCCGCTGCGCCTTGATTGGTCAACCAGCTCACCTGCACTGATCCGGATCCTCCCGATGTTTCCCCGCTCAGTGCAATGGATGACGCGCTGGTGGTCGCAAGCACGGGTTGAATGGTCAGCGTCAGAGGCACCGCTGCCGGCGCGGGTGTTGGCGTGGGTGTGGCCGGACTAATCGATCCGTTGGCCGACGCATACTGCTGCTGAACGGCCGCGATATCGCCCGGCGCCAGCGCCGAGACCAGGCGGTAATACGGGTACATGACGTCATCTGGACTGTCGGAATGCCCCAGGCCCAGGGCGTGGCCTGTTTCGTGCAGCGCCACGCTAAATACATCTACATCGGCGCCGATCTTCCAGCTCATGTCGTTGTTGAAATGCTGATGGCCTGCAATGGACTCGGGATTGAGAGGATACGGATAAAAGGTATGCGCGATCACGCCGGTTGATCCGGTAAACGGATAGCCATCGCCGTGCGCACCACTGGCAAACAGGACGGCGAGCGTTTGGGCCGCATTGGGATTGTCCGCCTGGGTGAATGTCACTTGCACATATTTCGCCCATTCCGCATAGGCGCGCTCGATCTCTGCCTCTATTGAATCCGCCGGCGCTTGCGGGGTCACATTCACGAAGGAATAGTTGAGGCTGGCGCTCCCAAGTCCAGGCCCATCCCACCCATCGCCTACCAGCGGGACCCCTTGTGCCACCGGACCGGCAGCCGTCAAGGCTCCAGCGCAACCATGCACTGGTGCACCGCTCATTAAATCAGCCGATGCCGGAAAGATATACGAGACCTCGTCCCAATCCGCCAACTGCCGCACCTGATCGACCGTGCCTTCGATCAACAGATGGTGCGGCAACAAATCTGGATTCTCGTGGATTACCAGGCCGCTCTGGATCGCAATCGCGCGCGCTTGATCTCCAGGAACATCCGCATAAAATTCCACCAGCACCGGCGGCGCCAATCCGGCCCCGAGCATTCCGTCCAACTCCGGACTCAGCTTTTCGGCTGGCACCAGCCGGCCCATCCAGAGCAGCCCCAGCCCGCTCAGATCTGTCCCATCGCTCATTGCGATCGAAAGCGTGGCATCGGGAACATAGGAAAGTACGGTTGCGCCCCGATCGCCCAGTGCCGTCAATTGTTGCGCTCCAGGCTCGGTTGGGAACTGCACCAGAAAATGTGACCGCCCCGGCGTCCGGGTCCTGGTAAAAACGGGAGCGGATACGCCCCTCGAATTCGCCCGGTTCCAGGCTCTTAGTCTCAGGGCAGGCTGGGCTCCGGCGGTACTCGCTAGCAGGAACAATCCGAAGAAGCACGAGAATTTGCCGATAAGCCTATTCACGATAGTTTCATCGGAAGCGCACTGAGAGTTTTCCATTGGGACAACACATTACTCCTATCAGGAGTACCTGTGGTTAGCTTTGATCGACTCGCCGTACTTTTCTTGCTAGGCGCGGCCCCTATTCCCGCGGCCGATACAACGCCGGCTTCTTACATCATTCAAACAGTCGCCGGAAGCGATGACTCGGGCGACGGCGGCAGCGCTCTATCCGCTGCATTGAGCCAGCCGGAAGGAATTGCGGTGGATGGCGCTGGGAACGTCTATTTCGCTGACGCTGCCATTCATTGCGTGCGCAAGATTGCGACCAATGGATTGATACAAACCGTCGCCGGCACGGGTGTGGCTGGTTTTTCGGGAGATGGCGGACCGGCCAATGCCGCGCTGCTGAATCAGCCCTACGGCCTGGCGTTCGATACATCCGGTAATCTCTACATCGCCGACCTCGGAAATGCGCGGGTGCGAAAAGTCGGGACAGATGGCACCATCCAGACCGTGGCTGGCGGAGGCACGTTGCCGGCCAACAGCAGCGGCCAAGGCGGCCCGGCCAATATCACTCAACTGGCGCAGCCGCGCGACGTCGCACTCGGCGCCGATGGTTCGCTATACATTTCCGATTTCGGAGCCAACCAGGTTTACCGCGTCACCACTGACGGCACTCTGTCGCTCATGGCAGGGACAGGCGTTGCGGGATTCTCCGGTGTCGCCACTTCGGCTTTGCTGGCGCAATTGAACGCGCCAGCCGGGCTGGCGGTTGACCCAACCGGCGAGCTCTATATCGCGGACAGCGGCAACAACTGCGTTCGAAAGGTTTACAACGGCGTCATCATTACCGTGTTCAACACTCCCGCGCCCACCGGGGTGGCTCTGGATTCCACAGGCATGCTGTACGTCGCGGCAGCCAGCTATTTCGGCACGGTAATCCAGCCGATTCCGGGCGTCGCGTCCGCCAGAGATGTAACGATCGACCCCTCCGGCGACATCTTCCTGACATCGGGAGTATTCGTCTCGGAGATACCGCGCGGCGGCATCCTCACTGCCCTCGCGGGCAGCGGAACATCACCGTACTTTGGCGGCGATGGCGGTCTGGCTACAGCGGCGCTCCTGTATGCGCCTTCGGGTATCGCGGTCGATTCGAACGGCAACTGGTACATCGCCGATACATCCAACAATCGCATCCGGATGGTAACGCCCGCGGGCGTGATCAGCACCTTTGCCGGTACCGGCGCCGCTGCGCAATTGAATGCGCCCAGTGGCATTGCCATCGATGCGTCGAACAATTTATATATTGCCGACACCGGCAACAATGACGTGCTCAAGATCACGCCCGCTGGCGCCATCACCACCATCGCCAGTCAGCTCAACAATCCTGTGTCCGTCGCGATTGATATGGCTGATACGCAGGAATCGGTTTACATCGCCGACTCTGGCAACAACCGAATTGTCCGCGTCGCGTCTGACGAAACAGCGAGCACGTTCGCACAGATCAACGGGCCACTGGCGGTGGCGGTGGATTCAGCCGGCAACGTCTATGTCGCCGACGCAAGCCAAATCTGGAGTGTTGCGTCCGATGGCACGGCGGGTTCGCTATTGAAGGGACTTACTTCACCCAGCGGCATGGCCATCGAATCGGATGGCACGTTCGTGATCGCCGACACGGGCGCGAATGCGATTCGCCAGCTCAGCCCATCAGGCGTATTGACTGCGATCGCCGGCACGGGCACATTCGGATTTTCAGGCGATGGCGGCCCGGCATTGAGCGCCCAATTGAGCGCGCCCTCGGGCATAGCGATCGGGGCTAATGGAACTCTATTGGTGGCCGACTCGGGCAACAATCGCATCCGGAGTCTGACGCCTGCCGCGGCTGCCTCTGAAACCGCGACGGTCGCCGTTGTAAATGCCGCCAGCCTGGCTGCCGGGCCCATAGCACCGGGCGAGATCATTACAGTCTTCGGCACCGGATTTGACCCGGCGAATACGCAACTGCTGCTCGACAACCGGCCGACAACGCTGTTCTATACCAGCGCCACTCAAATCAACGCTCTCGCGCCAGATACCTTGACGCCTGGCTCATCGACGACCATAAGCATCGTTGTGGATGGTGTGACAGCCGCCACAAGCTCTGTGCCGGTAGCCACTGCTGCGCCCGGCATTTTCACCATCGGCGCAACCGGCCAAGCCGCGGCTCTGAATCAGGATGGAAGCCTCAACTCGGCGACGAATCCGGCGGATAGAGGCTCGGTGGTTTTGATTTATGCAACCGGGCAGGGCTCGGGGACTGGCAATGTCACGCTCACCATTGCAGGCTACTTCGCACCATTATTCTACGCCGGACCCGCGCCCGGCTTCCCTGGATTGATGCAAATCAACGCTCAGATTCCATGCGGGTTTTTGCCACCCGGAAATCAGCTTGTAACTCTATCAATTGATGGCGTTTCCAGCCAGTCCGCAGTAACGCTTGCCATTGACAAAATATGCATAGGAGGTGCATAATGATGCATATGAGAAGTACACTCAACATCGACGAGCATCTGGTTGAAGAAGCCCGGCGGCTCACCGGAATCAAGGAAAAGACGGCGCTGGTCAAGGCCGGCCTGGAAGCGCTGATTGCTCGCGAAGTGGGACGCCGGTTGATAGCCTTGGGCGGAACGCAACCCGATTTCGAAGCCGGTCCGCGCAGACGTCCGGCGACTGTAGGTCAATGATACTGGCCGACACATCCGTCTGGGTGGATCATTTCCGTCACGGCAATGCGCAACTCAGCGAGGCAATTGAGGATGGGAAGATATTAATGCATCCGTTCGTGATCGGCGAAATTGCTTGCGGCAATCTCCGATCCAGGCCCACCGTTCTCGGCGATCTTCAGCGGATGCCTTCCGCGATTGAGGCCGATAACGAAGAAGTCCTCGGCTTCCTGGAGCGGCATCGATTGTTTGGCGCCGGGATCGGTTGGATCGACATGCATCTGCTCGCTTCAGCGCGTTTGAGCAATTGCCGCTTGTGGACTCTGGACGCGCATCTCCTGACAGCAGCCGCTAAACTCCAATTGAGTTAGGCGTCCAATCCTCTTCGCTACAATGACGGCTTAACGAGGAGGTTTCTAGTGAAACTCGCAATTCTCTTTTGTCTTTCACTGGCCGCGGCCTGCGCGCAAAACATCACAGTCCAAGTAGGAGGCAGGCCGGTTGGCTCTGGAACTACGCTGAACTTTGAGTCGGGCACCGGAATTATTCAGTCCTGCCATCCTGACGGAAGCAACCGCATCACCTGCACACCGTCGGCAGATTCCGCGATTATCCCCCGGCGCGACGATATCCACGGCACGCAAAATTACTGCTCCTCCGCCACCGGCTCCACGGCGTACGCCTGCCGCATCTCCAGTGGAACGCTCGCGGCTTACAGCACCGGCATGACTTTCGTGCTGGCTGTGGATGTCGCCTGCAACAACCGATGTTCCTTGAATGTCGACGCCCTGGGACCCATCAGCATCAAGAGATCGGACGGCGTTACGGACCCCGGCGGCGCGCTCACGGCAGGCCAGCCGCAATGGGTTCATTACGACGGCAAGGTCTTTCGTCTGATGGGCGGAGGAAACGCCTCGCGCGTCACGGACGACCGCGACCGCGATGTCATGGCTCGCCGCTTCATCTCGTCCATGGAGACCATGGCCTATGCGAGCATGGTCACGCTCGAGACCACCGTGGGCGACGTTCACAAAACCACTACCAACAATGCGGTCGGCAGCGCCACCATTCAAGCCACCACCGCCGGCCTGCCAGGCCAGCACATGTGGGTGATCATCGTGAACGATCAGATCAGTGGGAAAACCGTCAGCTTTGGGAATAACTTTAAGAGCGCGGGCCCGATTATGGGATCGCCCGGCAAGTCCGCCACGCTGCAGTTCATCTCCGACGGCTCAGCCTGGTACGAAGTGGCCCGAACCGCTAATCTCTGAACCGTCACTATAACGATCCATTCACTGACCGTTGCTTGGCAGCCATCAGAACATCGAACACGTGGCCCAGCACGGAAGTGGCCTGCGCTTGGGAAATGGTTTCTGGATCATACGCGTATTCGAGCACCAGGCCATTGAGCACCGCCTCCAGAGCTACTCTCCGCACTTCACGCGATTCACGGGGCGACTTCATCAGTTCCGGAATCAGCTTGCTGATCATCTCTAGTTTCAGCGATTCCCGGATGCGGCGATGCGTCCGCGCCAGCCCGGCACGCAATTTGGGATGCCTGAGAGCGAATAGCTTGAACTCCAGCGCCAGCATTACCCACTGGCGATCCGATACACGCCCCACATAGAACTTGCGCAACGCTCGCAACCGCCCTTCGCTATCCGGGCATTGCTCCAGCATGCATCGCAAGTCTCGCAAACGGTCGCCGAGTTCCTGCTCGAAGAGCGCGAAGAACAAATCCTGTTTGCTCGAGAAGTGGGCGTAGAAAGCTCCGCGCGTGTGGCCCGTAGCGCCCGCGATGTCCTCAATCCGCGATGCCTCAAAACCATCCCGGGCGAAAATCTTCAGGGCCGCTTCGAGCAGCGCCCGCCGAGTAGCTTCGGTTCTTTGTTGATGCTTGGTCTGTTCGCGTGTTTTCAAGGCCGCAACGCCCATGCCTCCTACATTATATACATGCAGGTATGTATATGATAGATTGAAAATGTGACTGGTCCATTTCGCGCCATTATCCTAACCGGCCTGGCCGCCTCATTGGCCTGGGCCCAATTCGGAGGCACTGGAGCCCAGCGATCAACCCCCGCGCTGCAGTTGCCGGAATCCGGACGCCAGGCGCCAGGCTCGGTCACAACCGAGCAGCAGGCCGCCCCCAGCCCAGGCGCCAATGTAGTGAACAGTTCCATTCAGATCGGCGGCGATTTCCAGGGCAGCGTGCAAGGCGACAAGATTCCCGCCGGACCTGTCACGGTTACCCTCAACGACGCCGTGAAGCTCGGTCTTAGCGCGAATCTGGGAGTGCTCACCGCCGACGACAGCGCCCGCGCGTCGCGAGCCCTGCGCCTCAACGCTCTCAGCAACCTTCTGCCTTATGTCTCCATCGATGCCAGCGAAACCAGCACGCAGGTGAATCTGGCTGCCTTCGGATTCAAGTTCAACCTGCCTCCTGGCCTCGGCTTCTCCATTCCCACGGTGGTCGGTCCATTTCAATACTCGCAACTGCTCGCGAATCTGAGCCAATCCGTCTACGATCCCGTTGCGCGGCGCAACTGGCACGCCAGCCAGGAGAGCGAGCGTGCATCCAATCTCTCGGCCCGCGATGCGCGCGAAATCGTCGTGCTGGCCGTAGCCGGCGCCTATCTTCAAACCATCGCCACCGACGCGCGGGTCGCGTCGCAACGCGCTCAAGTGGAGAACGCACGAGCGGTCTATCATCAGGCCGAAGTGCGAAAAGAGGCCGGCACCAACGCCCGCATCGATGTCACCCGCACGCTGGTCGAGTTGCAGGGCCAGCAGCAGCGGCTCACCGCGCTGCAGTCCGATCTGCGCAAACAAAAACTGGCTCTGGCGCGTCTCATCGGGCTGCCGCTCGATCGCGAGTTGACGCTCAGCGATCCTCTGGCGTTCAATCCGTCCGCGGTACCGGAGGCGGCCGGCGCCGTCCAGCAGGCTTTTCAGAAGCGCTGGGATTTACAGGCCGCAGCGAGCCAGGTGCATGCCGCCGAGATCGTGGTTTCCGCCGCTCACGCCGAGCGCCTTCCCTCCGCTTCGCTGACCGCGGATTATGGAGTGCTTGGCCCCACTCCGATTTCCAATCACGGCGTGTATTCCGTGGTCGGGGCTATTAATGTCCCGGTCTTCCAGGGCGGCCGCGTCAAGGCCGACGTTGAACAGGCCGAAGCGACGCTCCATCAGCGCCAGGCCGAACTCGCCGATCAACGCGGCCGCGTGGAACAGGAAGTTCGCACCGCTCTGATCGAACTGGAAACCGCGATCGGCGAGGTCCAGCTCGCCGAGAATAATCGGGGCTTCGCGAATGAAACTCTGCGCGAAGCGCGCGATCGATTCAATGCCGGCGTGACAACCACGGTAGAAGTGGTCCAAGCGCAGGAACAGGTGGCCAGCGCCGAAAGCGATTATATTTCCGGGCTGTTTGCCTTCGACTTGGCCCGCATCTCCTTGTCCCGCGCCATGGGCCAGGCCGAAACCGACCTGCCTGGTTTGTTGAGCGGAGCACGCCCATGAGCACTACTCCTCCCCCTGCCCCTGACAAGAAGCCCGAGCCGCCGGTAACACGCGGCCGTGGACGCGCATTTATCATCTTCTTCCTGGTGCTGGCGATTGCCGCCGGCACAGGCCTTTATTTCTGGCTCCAGTCCCGCCAATTCGAAACCACGGACGACGCCGAGGTGGAAGCACACTTGAGCGCCATCAGCTCGCGCGTCGACGGCGCCATCACGCGGGTGTACGTGGACGACAACCAGATAGTTAAGGCGGGCGACCCTTTGGTGGATCTGGACCCGCGCGATTTCCAGGTGGCGATCGATCAAGCCCGCGCTCAAGTTGCCCTGGCCCGTAGCCAGGTGACGGCGCAGCGACCCAACGTTCCGATTGTTCAGACCGAAAGCAGCACCAATATCAGCGGCGCCGAAGCCGACGTCGCCACTGCCGAAGCCACCGTTGGAGTTGCCGAGCGTGATCGCGAATCCGCCCTGGCGCGGCTGGCCGAAGCGCAAGCCAACGCCGCCAAGGCCAGAGCCGACCTTTCTCGCTATCAAATGCTCATCAAGAATGAAGAGGTCTCGCAGCAGGAGTTCGATCAAGTTGCGGCCACTGCGAAGGCCCAGGACGCTACCGTCGATGCCAACCGGGCAGCAGTGGAAGCTGCGGGTCGCACGGTGCAACAGCGCGAAGCGCAGCTTCTGCAAGTCAAAACCCGCCTTGCGCAGTACAAGACCAACGCGCCCGCGCAACTCGCCATCCGGCAGGCCAATGTCGAATCGCAGCAAGCCAATGAGCAGACCGCCCAAGCTATGTTGGAGCAGGCGGAATTGAAGCTCAGCTACACGAAAATCGTGGCCCCCGCCGCGGGCATCATTCTGAAGCGATCCGCCGAAATTGGCCAGCGCATCAATGCCGGCCAGCAACTGATGATGATCGCGCAAATCGGCGATCTGTGGGTCACGGCCGACTTCAAAGAGACGCAAATGCACAATATCCATCCCGGTCAATCGGCCCGCATTCATGTCGACGCTTTGCGCCAGGACTTTGAAGGGTACGTCGAAACCATCGGCGGCAGCACCGGCGCGGTGGCGAGCGTCCTGCCGCCCGAAAACGCCACCGGCAATTACGTCAAAGTGGTGCAGCGCATCCCTGTGCGGCTGCGCTTCAAGCCCGATCAAAACGGTTTGGATCGGCTTCGCCCTGGGATGTCGGTGGAACCGGACGTCCGCATCGGGGGCTAAAGATGACCCCCGCCGGATCGCATCAGGATTGGAAGCCGTCGCACAACCCTTGGGCCGTCGCGCTCACGGTCACTCTCGCGACCTTCATGGAAGTGCTCGATTCTTCCATCGCCAACGTCTCACTCCCCCACATTGCCGGCTCGCTCGGCGCCACTTACGATGAAGCGGTCTGGGTGCTGACCAGCTATCTGGTTTCGGCCGCCATCGTGCTTCCCGCCTCTGGATGGCTCTCCACCGTCTTCGGGCGCAAACGCTTCTACATGACGTGCGTGGTGCTCTTCACCGTGTCGTCGTTTCTGTGCGGCATCGCGCCCAATTTGCCGTTCCTGATCGTCGCGCGAATATTGCAAGGCGCGGGCGGGGGCGGGCTGCAACCCTCCGAGCAAGCCATCCTGGCCGATACCTTCCCTCCCGCCAAACGTGGCCAGGCCTTCGCCGTTTATGGCATGGCCGTGGTGCTGGCGCCCGCCATTGGTCCCACGCTGGGCGGCTGGATCACCGATAATTTTAACTGGCACTGGATCTTCTTCATCAACCTGCCGGTGGGGCTGCTGTCGCTCTTCTTAACCAGCCGTCTGGTGGAAGATCCGCCCTGGCTGAGAGAAAGGAAGATTTCCGGCATCAGCATCGATTACATCGGGCTGAGTTTATTGGTAACGGGCATAGCCTGCTTCCAGTTTGTCCTGGATAAGGGCCAGGAATCGGATTGGTTCGCTTCCCCTCTGATTACCGCGTTAACCTGCGTCAGCCTTCCGATGCTGGTTGCGTTCTTTCTATGGGAGTGGTATCACCCCAATCCCATTGTCGACGTTCGTCTGCTCAAGAACCGCAACTTCGGCACCGCAGTCGCGTTTTCTTTCGTCCTCGGAATGGTGTTGTTCGGTTCCACGGTCTTGATTCCCGAGTTTCTGCAAAGCAGCCTGGGCTATACGGCTGAGCTGGCCGGCCTGGCGCTCTCACCGGCGGGTCTCGTGCTGATGGTCATGATGTTCGTGTCCGGCCGCCTGGTGGCCACCAAGATCGATCCGCGTCTGCTCATCTGTATTGGATTTTTAGGCACGTCGTTCGCGCTGCGATTGATGACCAACATCTATCTCCAGATCGATTTCACTACCATTGTTTTGCTGCGCTGTTTTCAGGTCATCTTCATGCCGTTGATCTTCATTCCCATCAGTACGCTGAACTACGTGGGGGTCCCGCGCGAAAAGAATAACCAGGTCTCCGGAATTTCCACCTTTATGCGCAACATCGGCGGTAGCATTGGAACGTCGGGGCTGAGCGTCTTTCTGACGCGCCAGAACCAGACGCACCAGGTGGCCTTCGCGTCTCACACCAGCATGGGCGATCCGAATTTCAGAAACTTCCTCAACGGCCTTACGGCCATGTTCACGGCGCAGGGCTTCGACGCCGCAACGGCTGCGAAGAAAGCCATGGCGATGGCTTACTTCACGGTGCAAAGCCAGGCGGGAGCAGTCAGCTTCAAGAATGCCTTCTTCGTGATGTCGGTGATGATCGCCTGCCTGAGCCCGCTGCCGTTCATCATGCGACGCCCGAAGCAAGCCGCGGCTCAGCCTTCCGCGGCGCACTGATGGACCCAAAAAACTTCGGCTCCGAGCGTTTGTCGCGCCCAGAGCCGATTTTCATTTCACGTCTTCAGAGAAACTAGAAGACGTATTTCAGAGCGAATTGAATCAAGCGCGGGTTCACGGAAGTTGTCGTGATTTGTCCAAACGTGCTTGGCGTCGAAACCGCCAGATCCGCAGCCACCGGATTGGAGAACTGAGGATGATTGAACGCGTTGAAAAACTCGGTTCGGAATATGATCATTTGCCGTTCGGTGATGTGCGTGGTCTTGATCAGGGAGATATCGAAGTTGAAATTTCCCGGACCAAGAATAGTCCCGATGCCGCTGTCACCGTATAGGGTGGGAACGCCATAAGGGCCCGCTGCCACCGAGTTTGGTGCGGCCGGCTCGGGACAAAAAGCATTGATGTTCAAATAGCCGGTGCTGCCGGGGTTCACGCCCAGGCGATTTGTGATGCTGCCCTGCGTGGCAATGGAACCATAGGTCGTCCCCGGACACATCTGCGCGCGGGCCGTGTCATACGTGCCCTGATCGTACACCGTGCCGCCATTTTGATCGGTAATCGTCAAAGGCGTGCCGTTTTGAACCGTGGTGACGCCAGATACGTTCCAGCCTTTGGCCAGCAGACCAAGGGCGCCCGAGGGATTCCCAAAGGGCAGATCGTAGCTGTAGTTGATAACGAAGCGTTGTGGATGGCTGAAGCCAACCGGACCATATTGTTGTCCGAGCGCGGTGGGCAGATTGCTGTTGGCGCCACTGCCTGTCAGAATACCCTGGATATCGCTCAGATCCTTGCTATAGGTGTACGATGCCTGCATCAGGAACCCTCGCGAGAATTGCTTCCTGAGAGTCACCTGAAGGCTGTTGTAATTGGAGATACCATCAAACGCCGTTTCGTCGACGCCAGGTGGTGTATAGCCGAGATAAGGCACGCGCAACTCGGCATTTGCCACGGTATTGACCGTAATTCCGTTGATCGGATTGCTCGGGCTGGCGAGCAATGGCACGTTGACGGAGTGATACTGATCCAACAGGTTGATGGAGCTGGATCCCACATAACCCACTTCCAACACCCATGACCGCGCAAATTCGTACTGAACGTTGAGGTTATATTGGCGGGTCAGCGGGGTGTGAAGAGCCATGTCGAGCGTGGGCGAGTCGATGGCGGAATTTGGCGCGCCCAGCAGACAGGAGGGCTGGCATCCACCGAAATTCACCCAGCGAGACGCAAACGTTCCCAGCGGCGTGGAAGGATAAGGATTCGCGTTGCTAAAGGGAGCCGAGCCTGAACCGCTATAGTCGAGCGTCACAGCGTAGGGATAACCCTGCTCGACGGCGTGCACAAACGATCCTCCGCCGATGCGGTCGTAGAACAAACCGGCGCCGCCGCGAATTACCAGCTTGCCGTCTCTCTGCGGCTGCCATGCAAATCCAAATCGCGGAGCGAAGTTGTCCTTGGGAGGCCCCGACGTGATTGAGTCACTGTTGGTTGCTGTCACGACTCCGACGGGCGGCGTGGGATAGTGATTGGCGTAGTTATTAGGCACTACATAGCCGACCAGACCGGGACCGGACGTAGTGGGTCCGCTCGGCGGAACGGGAACAGTTGCAAATTGCGCCAGCGAAAGGTTGGTGAGGTTCCCATACTTGTCGGAATAGCTCCCGTCGTACTCCCAGCGAACACCCAGGTTGAAAGTCAGGCGTGAATTGATTTTCCAGTCGTCTTGAACGAAGGCGGTCTGATTGTTCTCGACGTAGTTGTGAACAATTCCGTTCGGGCCGCTGCGAACGCAGTACAAACATTGCAGAATGTTGCCGGTGCCGCCGTTGGTGTTTCCCGGATTGCCTACGCTGCAACCTGCGGCTTGACAGCCCGGCAGACCGAGTGCCCAGTCGGCGAAGGTTCCATAAAACAGAAATCCTCGTTCCAGTCCCTCAAAGGTGATGGGCCACTGCGCGTATTGATATTCATAGCCGACGCGAATGGTGTGCTTGCCGTGAGACCACGAAATCTGGTCGCCATATTCCATCTGATCGGTCGGGCTATTGCTCGGGGCGAGGGTTCCATTTAGACCCGGGCCGTTAAAGATCACGGTCACAGGCAGCTCGCTGATAGTCGGGACGATGGTGGCCTGGCCGATGGACTGCGGCGTAAGCACGGTGGTGTCGGACTGGTGCTGGCCATTGCGCTGTCCGGCTGCGTGGAGTTCGTTCACCAGGCTGGAGGTCAGCAACGTGGTTAGCTTCGCAACTGAATTGATATTGTCGTACTTGCTCGCCACCGGCGTACCCGGCACGTCGGTACCGCTGAGAGGCGCGAATTGAGGATCGGCTGTCCAGAAATACTTCACTGAAAGAGTGTTCTTGCTGTTGATGATGTAGTCGGCATTGGTCACCAGTTGATGTTCCGTGAAGGTGGCAGGCGAGGAATACGTAACTGGCCCGTACACGCCATTCGGATTGCCCGGAATGTAAAAGCTCCCATTGGGAAGCTTCGCATTCAGCAAGGCCAGGGACTGCGGGCTGAGATTAGAGCCATCGCACGCGATCTGCACACTGGGGATGATGGGGTACAGGAACGTGGTGTAGGCTGGATTCCCCGGATGATTGGCCGGGCACAAGGCCGCTCCCACGTTCGCCGCCGTACGATCATCGGGCAACGGGAACAAATTGACGGTGCTGGAGCCGCCGGCCGAAATCCCGTTCTTCTGCCGCGTCTCCTGATAGTCGGCGAAGAAGAAGAGCTTGTCCTTCTTGATTGGTCCCCCCACCGAGCCGCCGACCTGATTTTGATTCAGGACTTGCTTCACGCCGCCGCCGTCGAGATTGTCAAAGAAGCTGTTGGCGTTAAAATCGGTGTTGCGGAAAAACTCCCAGACGCTGCCGTGAAACTGATTGGTGCCCGAGCGCGTAACTACGTTCACGTTTCCGCCGGGATGTCCGCCGTAGCTGGCGTCGTAAGTGGAGGTCTGGATTTTGAATTCCTGAATCGCGTCGGGATTGGGAATACCGATGCCGGTGTAAATGCCGCAGTCCTTCGCCGAACCCGTATTGGACGTGTTGACGATGGAGACTCCATCCATCTGGTAATTGTTATTGCCCGGATCGGCCCCATTCACGGAGATGTCCTGCGTTCCCTTGCCGATGGTGGTGGCGTTGTTCACATTGGCGTTCGCCCCGGTCGCCATGGTGAGGAGCTGCGTATAGTTGCGGTTGCTGAGGGGAAGTCCGGTTACCTGTTGCGACGTGACCGTGGTTCCGAGCGTCGAGCTCTGCGTCTGCAATGTTTCGGCCGCGGCTTCGACGGTGACCTGCTCCGCCTGCGCGCCTACCTCAAGCGCCCGGTCCAGTTGCGCCGTCTCGGTAACGTTTAACGTCACGGAGGCAACCTCGCCCGTCTTGAATCCGCTGGCGGCGAAGGAGACTCTGTAATTTCCGGGCTGCAACAAGTTGAACCTGTAGTTGCCGTCCGGGCCGGTGGTGGCGGTGCGGCTTTGGCCGGTGCCATTACTGGTAATAGTGACCGTTACGTTCGGGATAGCAGCGCCCGACGGATCTGTAATTGTTCCGGCTAAGGCCGACGTTCCCGCCGATTGAGCCATCAGGTACGGAACTGCTGTCATGAACAGAAGACACAACAACGTGCCAACCAAAAGCCGCTTACAAGGCGCCTTGGATTCCATTTTTCTCTCTTCTCCTTTGAACTGTGCGATCTTCGGAGTCTTGCGATCTTCCGGTTTCAAGTACACGGATATTCGCACAACCCTAACCTACAAGACACGCTCAACAACTCTGAAGCAAATAGCTATTCGGGAGCTAGTATAAGGCAAGCCATATACCAGTTGTCGTCAAAACAGCGTCAAATTTGTAGGGAACAATACAAGACGCGGAGCGAGCCCTCTGGTTCGGGAGGGCCTAGTACACTATGACTTTGTAGTATGTATGGGGTACGTCAGTTTGGCGTACTGAGTGTCTTGGCGCAGCGACATTCTGTCATGGTCTTCATCTTAAGTTATTGATACAACTATACTTCAATGTTGGAACCCCACTTGCCTTAAGAAGGGCATGACATCGGCAAAAAAATCCTTCTTACTGGCTCAGCTACAGGAAGCCATTGACGAAGCGGTCTCGGAATCCGGCCGCATTGGCGAGATCATCGCCGAAATGAGGGAGGGCGGCTATGACCTGTGCTTGATGCTGGAATCCACCGTTACCATCAGTCCGACGGAGGAGAACCAGCCGGATGCAGTGCCGGAACCTCGGCTGGAGTCCCCCGTCGAAATCGACCTTACCGAAGCAGATCTTGAGTTTCTTCAGGAACTCAATATCGCGGCCTGAGCCATCAGCGGCCGGACATTGCTTCTCTGACCATCGGCTCAGGCTTGGTCTCAAACACGCTGTAGACCACGCCTGCAATTGCGGCGCCCGCGATAGGCGCCACCCAAAAGAGCCACAGTTGGCTAAGAGCCCAGCCGCCCACAAAGATCGCCGGAGCGGTGCTGCGCGCGGGATTCACCGATAAATTGGTCACCGGTATCCCGATCAGATGGATGAGGGTGAGCCCCAGCCCGATCGCGATGGGTGCGAACCCGGGAAGTGCGCGCTTGTCGGTGGCGCCAAGGATGATCATCAGGAACATGAACGTAAGCACCACTTCGGCCGAGAGGCAGGCTCCCAGCGCATACCCTCCGGGCGAATGATCGGCATAACCATTAGCGGCGAACCCGCCAGCCAGGCTGAACCCTTCCTTGCCGCTCGCGATCAAATACAGCACGCCTGATCCAACGATGCCGCCCAGCACCTGTGCGATCACGTAGGCCGGTAGCTCCGAAAGCGGAAAGCGCCGCGCCACCACCAGCCCTACCGAAACCGCGGGATTCAGATGGCATCCCGAAACATGCCCGATGGCGAACGCCATGGTCATTACGGTCAGGCCGAATGCCAGTGCCACGCCGGCGAATCCAATCCCCAACCCGGGGAAAGCGGCTGCCAGGACGGCCGCGCCGCAACCACCAAAAACCAGCCAGAACGTTCCAATGAACTCGGCGAAAGATCGTTTCGAAAGTGACATGTTAATGTCCTCCTGTTGGCCGGGAGTCGGCCGACGACAGATGCTATCATACTCGGCATGAAAAGGCGCTCCGCATGAAAAGGCTCCGCCTGAAAAGGCGCTCCTTCCTGGCGGCCGCGATCGGCGGCGCGGCAGTGTCCCAGACAGCCTGTCAATATGTGCCAGCGAGTCCAGCTGCCGGCTCAGCAGCGCCCGGTGATTTTGAGCTCGACGAAGTCAGCCTGGCGGACATCGGCTCCGGCCTGGAACAAGGCAAGTGGACCTCAGCCCGGTTGGTGGAGCTTTATCTCGGGCGGATCGACGCCATCGATCGCCATGGCCCCCAGCTCAACTCCGTCCTGGCGCTCAACCCCAATGCTGCCTCGAACGCCCGCCAGCTCGACGAGGAACGCAAGAACGGCAAATTGCGCGGAGCGCTGCACGGCATTCCGATCCTGCTCAAGGACAACATCGAAACCAAGGATCCGATCAGCACCACCGCCGGTTCTCTGGCTTTGGCCGACTGGCGCTCGCCCCAGGACGCGTTCGTAGCCGCACGGCTGCGCGCCGCCGGCGCCATCATTCTCGGCAAAACCAATCTCAGCGAGTGGGCTAACTACCGCTCCACTCATTCCACCAGCGGCTGGAGCGGACGCGGAGGCCAAACCAAGAACCCTTATGCGCTGGACCGCAATCCGTCCGGCTCGAGCTCCGGTTCGGGCGCCGCGGTATCGAGCAGTCTCTGCGCCGCGGCCCTGGGCAGCGAGACCGATGGATCGGTCACCGGGCCTTCCTCCATCAATGGCATCGTTGGGATCAAGCCGACCGTCGGACTGGTCAGCCGATCCGGCATCGTTCCCATCTCGGTGAGCCAGGACACCGCCGGACCGATGGCGAGAACGGTTCGCGATGTCGCGATTTTGTTGGGCGTGATGGCCGGGATGGATCCCCAAGACTCAGCCACCGCGGAAAGTAAAGCGGCGCCCGATTACACTCGTTTCCTCGATCCCAAAGGCCTGCGCGGAGCGCGCCTGGGCATCGCGCGCAAGTTTTTCGAAAACAACGCGCCCCTGGATGCGTTCCTGAACGGTTGCATCGACGCGCTGAAGAAAGCGGGAGCGGAAGTGATCGACCCCGCCGACCTGGCAACGCACGGACAAATGGAAGCTCCCGAGAGCCAGGTGCTGCTCTATGAATTCAAGGACGGGTTGAATCGCTATCTTTCCCGGCTCCCTTCAGGAAGTCCGGCCCGCACGCTGGAGGAGCTGATCGCGTTCAACGAAAAGAATCGCGATCGCGAAATGCCCTTCTTCGGCCAGGAACTATTTATCCAGGCGGAAGCGAAGGGGCCGCTGACTGAGACCGCGTACCTCAAGGCGCATGCCGATTGCCTGCGACTTTCCCGGCAGGAGGGCATCGACGCGCTGCTCGCCAAACATAAGCTCGACGCCATCGTGACACTCACCTCCGGCCCAGCCTGTTTCACTGACCATATCAACGGCGATCAGGATACCGGCGGCTGTACCACGCCCGCCGCCGTCGCCGGCTACCCGCACATCACGGTCCCCGCCGGCCTTTATCGCGGCTTGCCCATCGGCCTTTCTTTTTTCTCCACGGCTTGGAGCGAACCGACGCTGATCAAATTGGCCTACGCCTGGGAGCAACAAATGAACGCGCGGCGGAAACCGACTTACGCGGCGAGTGTCGCAGGGTAGCTAAGGGCCACCTCAGACGGCATCGCCGGTTGGATCCAGGCAGGCGAGGCCCTCATTTTCCGCTGCTTGGAGCAAGCGTTGATCGGAACAAACGAAGCTCGGCTCATCGCTGATGGCGCTTTGCTTAAGTATCAGACAGCCTGCTAGTTGAACAGCGTCATAAGCGCGCAATGCCTTCCTATTTACGAGGCTGGTTGCGAGATCGATGAGTTGGTCGTTCAATATCTGCTTTACGAATCGCGATTCCAAATGCTGCTCGAATTGACTGAGCAACCGATCTGCAAGCGCCGAGTCAATGTCGCCTTCGCGCTGCCGTCGACGGACCGCAGAATGCATTTCCACCCGCGACAGCACCAATACAGCAAAGCGATGATTATTGGCGCGGGCGGTCAGTCGAAGTAGGCGCTCGGTGCCGGGCTCCCGAACATACAGTTTGACGAGGGCGCTGGTCTCTAGATAGTAAAGCGCCAAAGGCTAGCGCCTCTCGCGCAAAATCGTTGCCGATAACTGCTCTCCCCGGATGTCAGCTGGCCTGAAATCGGAATCCAAAACCCGCTCTCCCAGAATCGCCTGAATCTCCGGAAGGAGCCGGTTCAGGCGAATCGCCGTTACAGGGAACTGAGGAGACTTCGGATTTGGAACCTTGCTTGTCAATATAAGACGTCTTTCGATGGCTTCACGCAAAATGTTCTGCCGCACCGAGTCTGACTGTGCCCAATCGAAACCTTCTCCCGGCAGCGCCACGTCGCGAAACCATTTCAGGGCTATGAATTGGTAGCCGGGCCGAGACTCGGCTCGATCTAGAGCCTGTATTAGATCCCACGCTGGTGTCTTCGCGGACGGCTCCGCCAGTTCCTGGAGCTGTTCGATCTCGATCGCATCGGGATTCGTGGTCTCCGGTTCAAAGTAAATTCGTACTTCGCCGAGATCAGGAGACCAACTATCCGCTGAGGCAGTTCTGCGCTTCTTCCTCGTCTTTCCGGTTTTGTCCGCTTTCTCGACAAGGGACACTTTAACTCGATAACCTTTCGGAATAAGGGGCTGAAGGAGGGTTTCCAACGGTTTGTACTGGGGGGATCGCAGCTTCGCGAGACCCTCCATAAGGCGAGCTTCCACTTCTTCAATTGTCATGCTAGGTACTTGGCTTCTTATAGGTAGATAAACTTCAAGAGCCAGTGATGGCTCGATCTATATTTATAGTATAACGAAGCCGTTGTCAAGCCCATGGCGATCCCCCAGCACTTGAGCAACTTCCAGTTGCTAGTTCGCCAGCTCGGCGCACATTCCAGGCACGCTGCGCCCCATAAACCCCAGGCTGTCGTCCATCCCGAGTCCCGATAAATTGAGGCGCTTCTCGGCGCCGGCGGCGCCACCGGCGCAAGCTGCCTTGGCGCGTGACCGCAACTCCACGATCGAATCGCGCCACTTCATCAAATCCGCCTTCTTCGCCACCGGCCCGTGCCCTGGGATCACGATGTCGAAGTCCAGCGCCAACACACGGTCCAGCGTCTTGTCCCATTCCACGATGCTGCCCTTAGCGCTGTAGTCGATAAACGGCGCGCTGCCGTTCACGAACAGGTCGCCGGTGTGCAGCACGCGCTCGGAGGGAAACAGAATCACGGCATCGCCATTGGTGTGCCCGCGGCCCAGATGATGCGCGCTCACTTCCTTGCCGCCCAGGAAAACCTGCGCTTCGTCGGCGTAGGTGATCTGCGGAAGCCCGGGCTGCTTCGCCGCCAGCATGTTGGCGCGCGCATTCTTGTGGATCACAATTTGAGCCGGCGTATTGGTCAGCATGAAGGCGTTGCCGCCGGTATGGTCACCGTGCTGATGAGTGTTCAGGATGTATTTGATGGGCTTGTCGCTCACGCCTTTCACCTTGGCTAGAATCTCCGGCCCATCCGCCTCGAACTTGTCGTCCACCAACAGGATGCCTTCGTCGGTAGGCAGCACGGCCACGTTGCCGCTGGCGTTGTTCATGATCACCCACAGATGATCGGTCACCTTTTGGACAGTAAGCGGCTGTTTCGGGGGTTGTTGCGCCTGAAGCCAAACCAGGCAGAGTGCGGCGATCGCCAAAACGATCCCGCCCACGCGAACCAAAGTGCTCTTTTGAAGAGGCATGTTCGAAATAGTATATCGCCGATAACCGATTTCTCGTGCTGCTATTTCCGCGCTTTTCATTCACTTCCCCACTAGCCGCCGCGCCAGTGCGATCCCCACTGCCTAGAATCGCAGGCAGAAGGGATATACACCGTGAGCAAAAAGCATACGGAGACACCCACCCCCGAATTTCCTGCGATTCCGGAGCGGGAATCCGTCATCGATCCGATCATCGACGATTTAAAGCGGAAACCAAATACGCGCTTCCCCGCCGAGAACGAAGTGGCGCCGCCAAACCCGTGCCAGCCGCAGCCCGCCGAACTCGACCAGGATTCCGGTGGTGGCTACAATCCGGACGGCACTTACCCGCAAACCTAGAAAGGAGCCTATTGTGACCAAGAAGAACCCAGAAGCACGAGACACCGAGACCCCATCGATCATTCAACCGATGATCGATGAATTGGAGCGAGACTCGCCGCTCGAATTACCCAATGATGACGACGCTCCGCCGCCGCGCGGTCCCGTTCATCCACCCCAGCCAACCGAACGGGGTCCGAACGCTGGCTTCGCGGACGACCCCGACACCGACTCCCAAGCCTGACCCGCCCGCGCTGGACTGCCCGCCAAAGCCGCCTTCCCACTCTTTGAAAATCTGGACCATAATAGAGACAAGCAGCACACAGTAGGTGCGGCGCAGTAACAAGGATGGTTCCCATGCAGAAGTTGGCCGCAATCGCGGTTGCAGCGGCGTGCTCGTGCTTGATGTTTGGCCAGCAAGCCGGCGAAGGCCCCGCACCCGTCCGCCCCAAAGCCGGCAAGGTCCAGATTTTCAAAGAGGCCGACCTCAAGATCGGGATGAAGGGTTACGCCTGGACCGTGCTCCAAGGTTCCGTGCCTGAGCCGCTTCCCATAGAGATCTTGGGCATTTACAAGAACCAGTGGGGACCGAAGCAGGACGTAATTCTCGCCAAGCTCGGCGGCAAGGGCCAGCGCACCAATGTTGCCGCGGGTATGAGCGGTAGCCCCGTTTATATCGACGGCAAGCTGGTGGGCGCCATCGCGCTGCGATTCAGCACCTTCTCGCCCGACGCGCTGTGCGGCATCACGCCCATCGAGCTGATGCTCGAAGTAAACGAATTCGACGATTCGCGTCCCTCCAACGCGCGTGTGCCGGGAAAATCCGCCGCGCGGAATGCCGCTTCAGCCGATGCGCTGTCCACGCAGGGTATCGCGGCCGATTCCAATCCTTTCCCGATATCAAGCATGGTTCCGATTGAGACTCCCCTGAATTTCGCGGGTTTCGCCGAGAACGTTCTGCCTACCTTTGCGCCCGAGTTTCAGCAGATGGGCATGACCGTGGCCGGCGGTGGCGGGGCCAGCACCATGACCAGCGCGAAGCCGGCGCCGGGATGGGAAACTTCATTGCAACCGGGCGATGCCGTGAGCGGTGTTCTGGTGACCGGCGACATGAGTATCAGCGCCATGTGTACCGTCACCTATAACGATCTCAAACATGTGCTGTTTTGCGGCCATTCCTTCTTCAACCTGGGGCCGGTGGATATGCCCATGGCCAAAGCCGACGTGATCACCACGCTCGCTTCGCAATATCAGCCCACCAAATTCGGAAATGCGACCGAGATCGTCGGCGCATTGAAACAGGATCGGCATTCCGGGGTTCTAGGAGACCTTGGCAACACGGCCGACATGGTCCCCGTGACTCTGCATGTGCGCTCGTTCGGCGACAACAATGTCGTGCGCAAAGAGAAGGATCTGCACTTCAGCGTCTTCGTCCAGCAAAAATGGACGCCGTATTTGATGATGATGACGCTGTTCAATTCCATTTCCAGCTTGAACGAATTCGCCGAAGAGAACACCTATCGCTTGAGCGGAAAGGTGGCGCTGGACGGACAGCCGGGCGTTTCGCTCTCCACCATGCTGGCCGCAAATGAAGGTCCCGCGCCGGTTCCCAATCAGCTGGCTGGATGGTGGGGCGACAAGTTCAACCGCCTGTTCCTGAATCCGGTGCAAATCCCCAAACTGAAATCGGTGGATGCCACGGTGGATATTCTGCCGGATCGCCGCGAGGCCTTGATCGAGAACGCCTGGGTGCCGGCCAGCGAAGTGGAAGCGGGCACCGAAGTGCCGGTGAAAGTGTTTGTGCGGCCCTACCGTGGCGATCGTATCGAAAAGGACTTCACCCTGAAAATTCCCGCGGGTCTGCCTAAGGGCGAGCATCGCGTGTTGTTCAGCGACGCCGACACTTTGAACCGGATGCAGAGCGTCGCCACCATGTCCGAACCGTTCATCGACATCAAGCAGACGGTTTCGCTGATGAATCAGGAGCGCAGCAACAACAAGCTCTACATTTCGCTCGTTGAGCCTCGGCCCACCGTGTTCTATGAGGACAAGACACTGCCCAGTCTGCCGGCCTCCATCATGAACGTGATGCAGACCGATCGCACGGCCAGCCGGCATCTGCAATCCTCGTCTGAAAGTGCAATCGAACAAGGCAGTATACCCTTCGACATGCTCATCGACGGCAGCTACTCGCTCAGGATCACAGTAAAGTAACGCCGACACCTAAAATAACTGCTCCAATGAAAACAATTCGACTCCTTCTGGTGGCGACCATCGCCCTGGCCACCGGCTTTGCAGTGGACACCCACTTCTGGCAACATGGCGACCGTTCCGATTTTGAAAGCGGAACGCTCAAGAATCTTTCGCTGCGCGCCGACGGCCGCATCTTTCTGGCTCCTGAATTCACCGAAATCTTCGATTCCTCCACGCCCTATCTCTGGACGCTGGCGGCCGACTCGAAGGGCAACCTGTACACCGCGGGCGGCGGCACCGGCAGCGGAACGGCCAGGGTCTTCATCATCGACCGCGCTGGAAAGAGCCGTCCCTTCGCGGAACTGGATGGCCTGGAGATCCACGCGATTGTGCTCGATTCCAAAGATGACGTTTACGCCGCCACCGACCCCGACGGCAAGGTTTACAAGATCGGCTCCGACGGCAAGCCCAAGCTGTTCTACGATCCGCATCAGAAATATATTTGGGCCATGGCGTTCTCCGGCAAGGGCGATTTGTTCGTCGCGACAGGCGATCAAGGCGAGATTCATCGGGTGAGTCCGTCGGGAGCAGGCTCGGTCTTCTTTAAGACCGAAGAGACCCACGCACGGTCGCTCGCCATCGATGCACAAGACAACCTGATTGTCGGAACCGAGCCGAGCGGTCTGATCCTGCGAATCTCGCCGGCCGGCCAGGGCTTCGTGTTATACCAATCGCCGAAGCGCGAAATCACGGCGGTCGCAGTCACCCAGGACGGCGGGATCTATGCCTCGGGCGTCGGCAATAAAGCTGCCGTGGTGCAAGCCGCGCCTCCACCCGCTCCCGCGCCTTCCCCAGTTCTTCCCGGCGTCGCCAACGTGGGCAACGCGCGAATCACGCCGGTTACAGGCGGCCCCGGACCCTCCATCGCCGGCGGCTCGGAAGTGTATCGCATCAATCCCGATGGTTCGCCACGCAAAGTATGGTCCAACACGCAGGACGTGGTGTATGCCATCGGCTTCGATGCCGGCGGATTGCCGCTGGTGGGCACCGGCAATCGCGGCAAGATTTATCGCCTGGATTCAGACACCGTGAGCACGCTGCTCCTGGATGCGCCGCCCACGCAAGTGACCGGCTTTGGCCGCGGACCCAAAGGCGGCGACTTGTACGCCATCACTGGAAATATCGGCAAGGTATTTCGGATCGGGCCTGGCTTCGAGAAAAAAGGATCGTTTGAAAGCCCGGTGCTGGATGCGGGCGCCTTCGCCTATTGGGGGCGAATCAGCTATCGCGGACTCGGAAAGATCGCGGTCTCGACGCGCAGCGGAAACAGGAGCCACCCGGAAAGCAACTGGAGTCCCTGGGTTACGCTGCAAACGGAAACCAGCGCGGCGGCCTGCGATTCCTGCGGCGCCGGACGTACCGTTTCACCCTCCGCCCGATTCTTGCAATATAAAATCGACTTGACCCCCGCACCCGGCCAGCCTGAACCTGAAGTTTCCTATGTGCAGGTCGCGTACCTTCCAAAGAACGTCGCGCCCGAAGTGCAAGTGATCGATATCACGCCTCCCAACTATCGCTTCCCCGCGCAGTTGCTCAGCATCACGCCGTCCACGTCCATCACGCTTTCCCCCATCGGCCAACAGAAGAGCAGTGCTTCTGTGTCGCTCGAAGGCGGCGGTTCGCTAACCTTGAATTACGCCAAGGGCTTCGATGGAGCACGCTGGCTGGCGTCGGACGAGAACAGTGATTCGCTGGTCTATCGCGTCGATATTCGCGGCGTGAAGGAATCCGGATGGAAGCTTCTCAAGGACAACGTCAAGGAGCGGTACCTGAGTTGGGATACCACGGCGTTTCCCGACGGTGAGTACGTTTTACGAGTGACAGCGTCGGATTCGCCCAGTAACCCGCCCGATCAGGCGCTCACAGCGTCCTTGGTCAGCGATCCGTTCCTGATCGACAATACGCCTCCGCAGATCCTGAATCTTACCGGCAGTTCCGCGGCAGGCAATAAACTCGAACTTCGCTTTAGCGCTCGCGATGCGCGCAGCTCGGTCGATCACGCCGAGTATTCCGTAAACGGCGCCGATTGGGTGCTGGTGGATCCCGTAAGCCGGCTTTCGGATTCACCCGAAGAAGAGTATCACCTGCTGATCGATCGTCCCGGACCCGGCGAGCAGGTGATCGCGGTACGTGTGAATGACGAATTCGACAATCAGGCCGTCGACAAAGTGGTGATTAAGTAAGTCTGGACTTTAAGCCGGCACCGGCGTTGCGCTCGCCGCGCGAAAACGTTCGATCTGCGCGATCTCATCCGCGCTCAACCGAAACTCCGCCGCTCCAATCACGCCATCCACTTGCTGGGCGGACCGCATTCCGACAATCGCACCCGTCACCGCCGGATGCCGCAGCGTCCACGCAATCGCTACCTCGCCCGCCGTTCTCCCGTGACGCTTGCCGATGGTCCCGAGCAACCCGGCGAGATCCAAGTTTCGCGTGAGCAGAGGCTCTTTGAAATTCGGCGTGCGCTGGCGGAAGTCATCGGACGGCATGGCGGCGATGCGCTCGCGCGTCATGGCTCCAGTGAGCAGCCCGGATTTCATCGGTGAGTAGATGATCACCCCTATATTGTTCTGCTGCGTAAACGGAAGAATCTCGCTCTCGATCTCCGGCGAGATGATCGAATACGGCGGCTGCAGCGACGTAATGGGAGCGATGGCATGCGCGCGCCGCATCTGGTCCACGTTAAAGTTTGACACTCCGATGTGCCGCACTTTGCCTTCCCGCTGAAGCTGGGCCAGCATGGTCCAAGCCGCCTCAATCAGGTTGTCCGGCTCCGGCCAGTGGATCTGATACAGATCGATGACATCCAATTTCAGCCGGCTCAGGCTCTGCTCCACTTCTTTGCGGATCGATTCGGGCTCAATGGTCCGGCGCGGTTCGCGCTTCTCGTCCCACACGATGCCGCACTTGGTGAAGACCAGCGGCTTTTTGGATAGCCCGGCGAGCGCACGGGCCACTACTTCTTCGGAATGTCCCAGCCCGTAGATAGCAGCCGTGTCGATCCAATTGATGCCTTTGTCGAGCGCCGCATGAATGGCATCCACGGACTCCTGGTCGTCTTGCGCGCCCCAGGCGAACTGCCATCCTCCGCCGCCCATGGCCCATGCGCCCACGCCGATCGGCGTGATCTCCAGATCGCTCGCACCCAGTCTCTTTTTCTGCATTCCTCTATCTTGCCAGGAAGACGAAACCTTCGTCTCCAATATATTCCTTGTATTCCTCGTCTTCCTCGTATTCCTGGTCTTCCTTGTATTCCTTGTCTTCCTCGTATTCCTCTTACTCAGAAGTTCGCGCCGCCGACGGCTGTGGCGCCCGGCCCCGAATATCGCTCGAGGATGCCGCGGATCGCCTGCGTGAAAGCCCCTATGTCGGTAGGCTTCTGAATGAACTCTCGTGCTCCCAGTTCCAGCGCCCGCTCGCGATCGGTGTCGTGTAATGAGGAGGTAAAGACCACCACCGGGGTTTTCTGCGATTTCCATCGCTCCAGCAGCGCCGAGCCCGTAATACGGGGAATATTCAGATCCAGGATGATCAGCTCAGGCCGAAAATGAGCGTCGCTCAGGATGGTCAGGGCCTGCTCGCCGTCCCGCACGATGTGAAGATTTACCGGCACCGCAGTGTCGGCCAGGATCTGGCGGATGAGCACCGCGTCACCTGCGTTATCCTCCACCAGAAGAATCTCCATATTCTCCATACCCACTCAGCAATTTGTGACTCCCCCTAGCGCCTTCCGTTACCCCTTTCTTTCGAGCCATCGCATGGGAGAATTCCCTGTGAGAACGGCACTCCTAAGAAAGGTATGAAAAACAGGTTAGTAACGCCGTTCTTAGCGCTCGCAACCGGCATCGGATTGGCTCGGTTTGTCTCGTTCCGGCTCTCCGATTTCTTCTGGACTCTTCCAATCCTGCTCGGCCTTACCTGCCTCGCGTGGCGATGTTCATCGGGAACCTTACGGGTCTGCTGCTCGCTCTTCTTGGTGTTTTGCGGCGCCTTTCTCAGCGTCCTGCACCGTCCCGGCAGCCCTCCCACAATAGACGCCACAGCCCGAGAAAGTGTGCTCCTGGATGGCTGCGTGGTCTCACCCCCGGCGTTTTCCGAAAGCGGCAGTAATCAAAGCGATCAATTCGTTCTGGAAATGGCGCCCAGAGCCCGCGCCCGAGTCAGCCTCGCGCTTCGGGACGGCGATCGTGCGCCTGACTTGCGTTACGGACAACTTGTGGAGCTCGATGCCCGGGTTCGCCGCGTCCGCAATTTTCAAAACCCGGGCGAGTTCGATTACGAAGGATTCTCCGCTCGCAGCGCTATTTACTGGACAGCCAGTGCTGCCGGCGCTTCGTCGGTAGTGGTGAAACCCGGCCGCTGTGGATCGCGCTTCCTGGCCGCTGTGTTCGCTTTGCGCACTGGCGCGCTGCGCAGGATCGAATGGCTTTACTCCGGCAATCCTTATGCCACGGGAATGATGGAGGCTACCCTGATCGGTGAATCCAGCCGCATGGAGCGCCTATGGACCGATCATTTCCGCCGCACCGGGACCTATCACATGCTGGTGATCGACGGCCTGCACATCACCGTGCTGGCGGCGTTTCTGCTCTTTCTGCTGCGGCTCTGTTTCCTGCCTGAGATCACCGCTCTGGCCATTACGGCGTCCGGAGCCTGGCTTTACGCACTGGTTTCCGGATGGAACGCGCCTGCCATCCGGGCCGCCGGTGGATTCACGCTGTACGTCGCAGCACGTTACTTCTATCGCCGGGGCCGTCTGCTGAATCTGCTGGCGGCCGTCGCTGTTGTGTACCTGATCTACGATCCCAGCCAGCTATTCGAAGCCGGCTTTCAACTGTCATTCCTGTGCGTCGCCGCCATTGGCCTGCTCGCCGTTCCGCTGCTCGATGTCACATCCACTCTCTACGCGCGTGGCCTGGTTGGAATCACCCAACCTGGCCGTACCCCACGCCTTCCGCCCTGCGCCGCGCAGTTCCGTTTGGAGCTGCGTTTATTGGCGGAGACAGCCGGCTACTACATCCCGCTGCCGCGCTCCTGGTGGGAGCATGCGTTCGCCATCGCCGCGCGAATCCTGTTCTACGCCTACCAACTCGCGGTCATCTCCGCCGCCATCCAGATCGGTCTTGCGCTGCCCATGGCGATTTACTTTCATCGCATCTCGCTCACCGGCATCTCAGCCAATATTCTGGTGGTTCCGTTGCTCGGGCTCGTGATTCCGCTGGGTTTCCTCGCGATCCTCACCACCTGGCATGCCCCCGCGGCGATCGCCGGATGGCTGCTCAACGCTGGGGAGCGAATCGCCCTATGGCACACCGGAATGGAGCCTGACTGGCGCGTTCTGGCTCCTCCCATCTGGCTGGCTATCGCCTTCACCGCCGCGCTCATTCTGCTGGCCTTTGCGATGCGCCGGTCCCTTCGATCGTCGCTCGCCGCGCTCACGGTAGTTCTTGCGCTCTTCGCTTTGATCTTCTGGCATCCGTTCCCGCCAGTAGTACGTCGCGGTGACCTCGAACTCACGGCCATCGATGTCGGCCAGGGTGACAGCCTGCTCATTTGCTTTCCGGATTCCAAACTGATGCTGATCGATGGCGGCGGCGTGATCTCGTTCGGAAACCGCGCAGGAGGCCGGCTGGATATAGGCGAGGACGTAGTGTCGCCATATCTCTGGAGCCGGTCTATCCGCAACATCGATGTGGTGGCGCTCACCCACGCGCACGATGACCATGCGGGCGGTCTGCCTGCAATTATCGAAAACTTCCATCCGTCCGAACTTTGGACGGGCGCCACGCCATCGAGCGCAGCCTGGGCTGCCGTGCGCGACAAGGCCCGCGCCGAGAAGGTGAAGATATTACGGCTTGCGAGCGGTAGTAGCTTCGATTTCGGAGGCGCGCATATCGACATAATTTCCCCTCCCGCCGACTACCTTCCCGCCGGCAGCCCCATGAACAACGATTCGCTGGGGATGCGCATCACCTACGGCCAGCGTTCGCTGCTGCTCACCGGCGACATGGAGAAACCCATGGAGCGGCGCGCTCTCATGGATGGCCGGCCGCTCGGCGCCGACATTCTGAAGGTTGGCCATCACGGCAGCAACACGTCCAGCATCGATCCGTTCCTGGACGCAGTCTCCCCGATATTCGCCGTCATCTCCGATGGCTTTGAAAACTCCTTCCGGCATCCGCACCCCAAGGTTCTGGAACGCCTGAGCGCTCACCGGGCTGGAATCCTGCGCACGGACCGGGATGGCCTGGTGACCATCCGAACCGACGGGCGTCGAATTTCCATCGAGACATTTCGGCCTCGCTAGCGCGCGACACTTTCTGGGGCGCTCGCATCTGCGCTTCCGTACACCGTGTATAATGCCTGTGCCGGTCGGGTTTCGGATGCGTCTCCTGTCAATTGTCGTCGGCCTCTGCGGTTGTCTGCTGGCCTTGGGCCAAACTGAATCCGGCTCCATTGCGGGCTCCGTTTTCGGCCCGGCGCACGCACCAGTGGCGGGTGTTCGTGTTGAAGGCAGGAACATCCAATCCGGAACTGACTACAAGGCCGTAAGCTCGGCCGACGGCAAATACACCCTGGTTGAACTTCCCCCCGGCAAGTACGACATCTTCGTTATCAACGCCAACTACCGGCCTTTTGTGCGCAGGGGCGTGGTGATTATCGCCGGCCAGTCGGCACCCTTGGAAATTCAGCTCTCGTCGAATACCGCTCTACTGAGCACACTCGGAGAAATGCCGGCGTTGTTTGAAATTCTTTCCAAGAAGCCTCCTCCTCCGCAAGGGCCTGCGCCTAGGATTCCGGATGGGAAGCCGGACTTCTCCGGTATCTGGCTAATATCTCCATCGCCCCCTGGGAGTTCTTCGCGGCAACCGGATCTGCTGCCGTGGGCGAGAGCTTTGTTCCGCGAACGGGTACTGAATGACTACAAAGACAAGCCTTCCGCTCGATGCCTCCCGGAGCTCCCAGGATTCCTGGCTCGCTGGCCGATCAAAATTGTCCAGACTCCCAAGCTGCTGGTGACGCTCAGAAGCGACGATGTGATCAACGCCCATCAGGTGTACCTGGATGGACGCAGCTTCCCGACGGATCTGGAACCATCGTGGCAGGGATATTCGATTGGTAAATGGGAAGGCGACACGCTGGTCATCGATACCGTTGGGTTGAATGATAAGACATGGCTGAATATGTTCCCGCATACCGGCAAGTTGCATATTACTGACCGGTTGCGGCGACCGGATCTGGGTCATCTTGAAGTGGAAACCACCTATGACGATCCAGAAACTTTTACAACGCCGTTCCAGACCAAGGCCGTGAATGTCCTCGCTCCCGACGAGGAAGTCGAGGAGTACGTTTGCGCGGAGAATAATCAATACCGCGAGCACGTGAGCACTAATTAGCCGGGCACGCGTTCGGGAGATGAGGAAACCCAGTGAGATACGAAGCGTATGTCTTGATCCTTTCTCTGGCCCTGCTGTTCTCGCGCTCATCCGCATACGCGCATCACTCGTTCGCCGCCGAGTACGATGCGGATAAGCCGGTTCAGGTGACCGGAACAGTGACGAAAGTGGAGTGGACCAACCCGCATGCACGTTTCTACGTTGATGTGAAGGACGCGGAGGGCGCCGTTACCAACTGGAATATCGAACTTGGGCCGCCGCTGATTTTGCGCCGACTGGGGTGGCGGAGCGATTCGCTCAAGATTGGCGACCAGATTACAGTCGAAGGCTTCTCGGCCAAAGACGGCTCCCGGATGGCGAACGCAAAGAAGGTTACGTTGGCGGATGGCCGGAGCGTTTTCGCCGGATCGGCGAGCGAGGGAAAAGCTCCCTCGCAATAAGGTTATGCCGATCCTCAGACTGCGCAATTTCATCGAGACTTTCCGGCTCCCCTGAGCGTCGATTCAAGTGTTGGTACTATAGAAGCACCCGAGGTCGAACACATGGCATTCCCCCGCTGGCTCCTGGGCTTCCTGCTACTGGCTAGCCCCCTTTCTGTAACCCTCTCCGCGCAGTCTGAAGCCGACGTAAATGCGAGCCTGAAGAAGTTCACCCAGGTCTACGAGGCGGTGGAGAGCAACTTCGCCGACAAGCCGGATGCCGATAACACGGTGTTCAAGGGCGCTATCCCGAATATGCTTCGGACGCTCGATCCGCATTCCAATTTCTTCGATCCGAAGGCCTATGCGCTGATGCGTGAAGGCCAGTCTGGCCACTATTTCGGCGTCGGCATGTATGTCGGCTCGCCCGAAGGCAAAGTGATCGTGATGTATCCGTTCATGAACTCGCCCGCGTTCCGCGCGGGCCTGCGGCCGGCCGACCGGATTGTCGCGGTTGACGACACAAATACCGAGCGCTCCACCGTGTCGCAAGTGTCGGGCATGCTGAAAGGCCCCAAGGGAACTCCAGTCACCATTACCGTCCGGCGCGCCGGGCACGAAGAGCCGATGCACTTTTCCCTGGTTCGCGACAACGTGCCGCGCGGCAGCGTGAACTACACCTTCTGGCTGCGTCCCGGCATCGCCTACATGCGGATCGAAGCGTTCAACGAAACCACCAGCCACGAAGTGGATCAGGCGCTAGCCCGGTTTCCCGAAAGCTCCATTGATGGACTGGTGCTGGATTTGCGCGACAACCCCGGTGGCCTGGTGCAGGAGGCCGTAAACGTAGCCGACCGGTTCCTCCACAAGGGACAGCTGATCGTTTCGCACCACGGGCGCTCTTCGGCCGAGACCAAGTTCATCGCCAAGCGCGGCGAGCGCGGGAAGGAATATCCCATCGTGGTCCTGGTGAACCGAGGCACTGCGTCGGCCGCCGAGATTCTGACTGGCGCGTTGCAGGATCACGACCGCGCGTGGGTGTTCGGTGAGAGCACTTTCGGCAAAGGTTTGGTGCAAGCGCCGTTCCCACTCTCGGGGAACAGCGCCCTGCTGCTGACCATCGCCAAATACTATACCCCCAGCGGCCGTCTCATCCAGCGCGACTATGAGCATCAGGGCCTGTTCGAATATCTGAGCCGGGAAAACGGCAAGATCAATCCGAAGGACATGAAGAAAACCGATAGCGGCCGGATCGTGTACGGTGGCGATGGCATTACGCCCGATGAGAAATACGAGACACCCCGGCTGACGCCGCTCGAAGCCCAGCTCACCGACGAATTGGTGTTTTTCTTCTATGCTCCGCAGTTCTTTGCCGCCCACACTGCGCCTCTGGCCAAGGAGTGGACGCCGGACGATGCGGCTCTCGAAGACTTCCGCGCCTTTGCCGTGAAACGCGGCGTTGCGTTCACGCCCGCCGAATTTGAGCGCGATAAGAGTTGGGTTCGCGATCGCCTCCGCGAGGAACTCTACATCACCGCCTTCAGCAAGGAAGACTCAGACCGCTTGGGATTCCAAAACGATCCTGAGGTTCTCAAAGGTCTGAGCTCGCTGCCAGCTTCGAAGACCATGCTCGACCGCGCGCACGAGATTGTCGGCACCAAGAAAGTGGCAGCGGTAGAGCGCCCGCAATAAGTGCTTGGGACGCTGCTCCATCGCGTCATTCCGGCGTCGTTGTATGGCGGCCAGACCGCGTTTCCTACGTTATCGAAAATCGACCGGGAGCTTCGCGAGACAGAAAGCGTAAGGGCCGCGGCCGGGATTCTCGAAAGGTCGAAGCCGGAATTATATGCCAGCCTGAGCGCTCGCTTCGACGCTACGGTCGCGCAGACCCTGACGCTCAAGATCCTCAACCTGTTCCTCGCGCGCTTTCATTTCCAGGCGCGAAGTGCGTCCGTGTTATCGCGTCCGTTCGGGCTGGTGATCGATCCATCCAACATGTGCCAGCTCGCTTGCCCGGGCTGCGTACACTCCGATCGTTCGGAGGAATTCCAGCTGTTCGATTGGCCGAAGGGCACGCTCTCGACAGACTGTTTCTCGGCGCTATTGAAGCTCTACGGTCCTTATGCGGTCGGAGTCTACTTCTGTAACTATGGCGAGCCTCTGCTCAACCTGGCTACGCCGAAGCTGATTCGTCTGGCGAAAACTTATCTGATCGGCACCGCGCTTTCCACCAGCCTTTCGGTTCGTAAATTCGACGCCGAGGCTTACGTCGAATCCGGGCTCGATTTCATGGTGATGTCGATCGACGGCGCCACACAACCCGTTTACGAAAAATTCCGCCGCAACGGCGACCTCGAATTGGTCTTCAGCAACATTCGTAAGTTAGTGGCCGCGAAACGACAGCTCCGCAAGCGCACCCCGGTGTTGTCCTGGAACTTCCTGGCGTTTGAGCACAACGCCCACGAGATTCCCCTGGCTGCCAGCATGGCGCGCAAGCTGGGCGTCGATCGGTTTCGAGTGGTAAACCCGTTCGATGTCCGCTGGGACGATCCCAACATGCGCCCCGCGCCGGTGAAAGCCGGCCTGCGCCGCTTGGATCGGCTTTCCATCGCGAGCCGCCCGGAGAACTGGAACCCGTTCCCGGACAGCCTGGATCGCGCCGTGATCGCGAACGAGTTCGAAAAATCCTGGAATGTTTCAGGCGAAGATGTTCCGCCGAGCACGGGCCACACTTGTCACTGGCTGTATAAGGACATCGCCATGGATGCGGCAGGGAGGATCATGCCCTGCTGCGGCGCGCCCCGGCCCGACACCAACCTGGTGTTTGCTCACTTCGATGGCAAAACCGCCGATCCATTCAACGCCGAGCGGTACCGTGAAGCGCGCGCCTGGTTCTCCACCGGATCTCCCAGCACTACGCACTGCACTCAATGCGAGTGGGACCACACCGCCGTCAACATCGGCGGACCCGAGATCCTGCGATACTTCCGCGCCGCCGACGCCCGGTTCTTCGATCGCGCCAGTCTTCGCATTCTGTCCGGCTGGTAGCGGCGGGTGGCCGCGACGGGATTAGAATCGAGAGTGGCTATGACACCCGCTTCGCCCAGCCTCTATCTGGAGCGCCCCGGACCGGTACAGCGCTTCTGGGGCCTGTTCCAACAAGCCGGCATCGCCGCTTACGAGGACAATTGCTTTGGCATCGCCAAGGGCGCAGCCTATTCGTCGCTGCTGGCGTTCTTTCCGGTGCTGGCATCGCTGGCCGCGATTCTCGCGAGCGTCAATGCGAGCGCCGTGTCGCGGGTATTCTCAAGGCTCTTGTTCCAGGTGATCCCGCCCGGCACCGAGGATCTGGTGCGGTCACAATTTACCGCCAGGAATCAGCGGTCCGGATGGCTGATCCTGCTCGCCACGCTGCTTTCGGTCTGGGCCGCTTCGGGCGCCATGATGACCCTGATGGAGGGCTTCCAGGCGGCCTACCGGCTGCCGTCCGGCCGTCCGTTTCTGAAGCAACGCAGCGTCGCGATTCTGCTGGTGTTCATCGCAGCGCTGCCGGCCGTGGGATCCTCCGTACTGATCGTTTTTGGCGCGCGCATCGAGGAATGGATGCTGCAGACGCTCGGCCTGGCGCCGGAAGAGGATTTGCGAGCCTCGGTGGTGCTGGCTTTCGGTCTGCTGCGCTACGTGGTGGCGCTGGGAGCCACGGTGCTGGTCACGGGCCTCATGTATTACACCGGCCCCAACCGCCCGATGAAGTTCCGCAGCGTTTGGCCGGGGGCGATTCTGGCCACCGTGCTGTGGCTGCTGGCCACGTCGGTCTTCGCCCTATATGTGCGGCACATCGCCAACTACAACGTGCTCTATGGAAGCATCGGAGCAGTGATTGCTTTGTTGGTTTGGATGTACCTGCTGGCGGTGATTTCGCTGCTCGGTTGCGAATACAACGCGGTTAGGGAGCGCTTGCTTGACTAGCTGACGCCGGATTGAAGTCCATGCCGCGCACGATTCCATCGCTCGCGCCGTTCGGGGTCCGGGCATAATCCACGGCCACCTGTGCCGCCGTTTGCGGACCGCACTCGAAGTCGGCCGGAGCGTGCCGCATTTGCACGTGTTGCAGTTCGGGGATGGCGAGCTTTAGCAGTTCGCCCGCGGCTTGCACTCGAATGGTGGTGACGTTGCCGCATTCAATCTCGCGCAGCGTGCCCTGAACGCGATGGATATCGTCGCCCGGCTCAATAAATGGATTCCAGTCAGGCTGCCCGTGCGGCATGCGCGCGGTGATCAGTATCAGGCGGCCGGTGGCGTCGCGCGCGAAGCGAACGGCGATGTCCGTCTTCGCAACGTAAGTCTCCTCCTCCGCGCGTGAGCGCTCGGACGCTGTAATGGCGAGCATCGCAGCGTGCTGTGCGGCCGATTCAGCCTCCTCGCGGCGGCCCAGTTCGTTAAATGTGTCGGCCAGGGCAAGCCAGTAGGCATAGGCGCGAGCATCGGCCACGGTTCGCATGGCCTGGAACTCGCCCAGCGCTGCTTCGTAATGCCCAGCGTTCTTCTCGAGTAGCGCTAACTGGTAATGGGCGTCGTCGAAATCGGGATCGAGCGCGGTGGCGCGCGCCAAAGCCGGGCGAATCTCGTCCGCGCTCAAGCCAACTTGATCGGCGAGGATCGCATAGCGAAAGCACAGCCTGGCATCGGAGATGCCTTCCTCGATAGCCTGCTTCCAGGCGCGTTGTGCGCCCGCCAGATCGCCTTTATGCAGTGCGATCACGCCGAGCGCGGCAGATACGTCAGCGGAACCTGGTGCTCCATGAGCCAGGTCCCTGAAAATCTCCTCCGCGCGATCGAATGCGCCGCCCGTCAAAAGCATCTGCCCGAGGAGCACCCGAGCTTCCAGCGGCGAAACGTCGGAAACCCGAACCTCGAAGGGCAGCGGCACTACTTTTGGCAGCGGGACCGTCACCGGAGCTCCCTGGCCCACCCAGGCGTGAAGATCCCGTCCAATTTGTTCAGCCGATTTTTCGTAGGTTCTCGTCAGAAGATCCAGGCTCGACAAGCCCTCCCCGGCGGCGCTGACGAATCTCGGAAACTTCGCCGCATAGCCCGGGGAGAGTGCCAGCATTCCCACCAGGGCCCAGCTTTCCGCATAAAACATATTGTTCGCCGCGCGCTCCTGGTGTTGAAACGCTTCTTCGGAGAGACCCGTCAGATCCGCCAGCGGCACCCAGTCGCGCCGGCGCAGCGTCTGCAGGCGGCCGCTCAAGGGCCCGCCTACTTCCGTTCGTCGATCGTCGATCCGCAGCGTTGAGTACAATTCCGCCAGCCCCTCTTTCAGCCAGGGTGGCAACTTCGAGCCGGACGCACGCAGAACCAGGTGCGTATATTCGTGGGCTGCAATGGGGAAAGACTTGGCCTCGCCGCCAGTCATCACGATACAATCCTGATCCTCGGAGCCCAGATAATATGCGTCCGCGGTGTCGCTCACGCGATAAGGCTGGTAATCCTGCTCCGAGGCAAACAGGATCACCCGAACGCGGGACGATGGTGGCGACGAATTCGCGTTCCAACCTGGCTGTTCGCGAAAGAACGCCCGGAGTTGCTCGAACCACGCGAGCACTGCCCGCGCGCGTTGGTCGTCGCTCTGCGCGCTCGATTGCATGTAGATCTCGAAATGATCGCTGCTCGTGAGCCGCCACTGGGCGGGCGGAGCGGCGAAAGCCGGGATGGAGAATAGAGCGACGATGGGGATGGAGCGTAGAAGATGCACGCGCTACACCTACGGCGCTGGCTGGCAGGCCAGGCTCAGCACCGCGTCCTGGTAGTTGCCCTGACGCATTTGTCCTTCGGGAAAAATGGCGTGTTTCGAGATCCACTCAAAGGATTCTTCAAACACCTCGCGACTATAGGGCTCAAAAACCAGGCGCTCGCCCGGCCCCCAACGGCGCGTATCCATCAAGGAGTGGAATCGCTCAGGCATTTCTTTCTTGTAATAGTGGGTGTAGAGTTCGGGCCGCAGGTCGATATCGCGCTGCGCACGCCGCAACGCGCGGAAGTACTTGGTGACGTCTTCCGGGTCGGGGTCGCCCGTAATCATGGACGCCATCATGAAGGTGCTGTCGATAATCTTGCGAAAACCCAGTTGTTCGAGAAAATAGTAGGGACCACTGAAGAGCGAAGCCGCCGGCACCTTGCCGTCAATCAAAAGTTCCATCCGCTTGAAGAGCAAGCCGTCGGCAAACGACAGTTTGATCTGGTCCTGCGGCAGGTATTGCTCGAGAGCTTGGATGGTAGCGTAATGGCTCCCGCTTTGATAGCCAACTGAAATGGGTACGCCAGCCAAATCGCCCGGCTCGCGTACCGGCGAGTCAGGTGGAACGAACACTCCGGCCGGGGACACCGAATACGCGTCGGCATAGAGCTTTCCGTGGCCGTTGGAGGCAGCGACATTTACCGTCCAGTGGCAACCGCAGCTTACAGCGGTGGTTCGGCCTTTTTCGAAGGTCTGGTAAGCGCCGACCTTGTCACCGAGATCGTGCCTCTTCCCTTCTGGCGAGACAAGCTCGTCACGGAACTCGTGATCCAGGCCTTCGGCCGAGAAGTATCCTTTTTCCTCGGCTACCCACCCTTGCAGCCGCATGTGGGGCGCGATGACAAACTTGGGCATACAATCTCCTTGTGGCGCTAAACTCTATTGTATTCCCCAGGGCACGCCTGACCCCACCCATTGCGTTGCATGCAGCGCTAAAATATAATGCTGACAGCTGGTTTTTGCCCCAAGGAGGGTTCAGACATGCCGCGCCTTTCAGTAGCTGGCTTTGGAATCGGGATTGGTTTAGCGATGGGGATGGCCGCCGTCGCCGCCACGAGCTCGCCCACCTTCAACAAGGACGTTCTGCCCATTTTGCAGAAGAACTGCCAGGGCTGCCACCGGCCCGGCGAAGTGGCTCCGATGTCGCTGATTACCTACAAAGACGCGCGGCCGTGGGCCAAGGCGATGAAGGTGGCCGTGGTCACCAAGAAGATGCCGCCATGGTTCGCCGACTACGGACATTTCGCGAACGACCGGACCATGAGTCCCGCCGATGTCGACACCCTGGTTACCTGGGCGAACAACGGAGCGCCTGAGGGCGATGCCAAGGACGCGCCGCCGCCGCTGACGTTTCCGGAGGGCTGGCAGATCAAGCCCGACATGATTATCGAAATGCCCAAGGCGTTCCACGTGAAGGCCACCGGGACCATCAACTACCAGAACATCAAGGTGCATGTGAATTTCCCCGATGACACGTGGGTGGTGGCTGCCGAGATGCGAGCCGGAAATCCCAAGGTGGTGCATCACATGCGAGCCATTGTGACGCCGCCCGGAGCGACCTGGATGGCCAAGGCCGTATACGGGGAAGCCTACGAGGAAGGCTCGGAAGCCATGACCGGCGCTAAGGAAGGCACGGACCTGCTGGGCAAATACAACCCGGGTCTGGGCGCGCAGAGATTTGACGTGGACAATTCGGCGAAGTTCGTGCCGAAGGGTTCCGACATCGTTTTCAATATCCACTACACAGCGGTTGGGACGGAGCAGGAAGACCTCTCGAAAGTTGGACTGGTGTTCGCGAAAACGCCTCCGAAGCGCCGTTACTGGATGTCCCCCGGCACTCCCGCGGCGTTCAATCTGATGATTCCAGCGGGCGCCGAGAATGCCGAAGTGGTGAGTGAAGTGACTATAGGCGTGGACCATGCCGAGTTGGTCTACATCCAGCCTCACATGCATCTGCGGGGCAAGGATTATGAGCTGCGCGCGATATACCCGACCGGCGAAACGCAGGAGATCTTCAAGGGCCAATGGAATTTCGATTGGCAGATTGGATACGAGCTCGAAAAACCGCTGTCGTTACCCAAGGGCACGCGGCTGGTGGCGATCGCCCATTACGACAATTCGCTGAACAACAAGTACAACCCCGACGCCACCAAGGATATCCGTTGGGGCGATCAGAATTGGGACGAAATGCAGTCAGGGTTCTTGGGTCTGGTGATCGATTCGAACACCAACATAGCCAAGCTCTTCATCCCGTCTGGCCCGAGCCTTCTGCCACGCGGAAAGTCGGGACCGTCGCTCGCCACCGCGTTTGGTTTGACGAAGTAGCCCGAAAGCTATAACAAGATTGCGCTAGACTGAGCGGATGCGAAGCCTTTTCGTATCCGCTCTATTAGTCTGCGGCCTGCCTCTGGGCGCGCAAGCGCCCGATTGGTCCAAGATCCCAGATTGGTCCAAGATCAACGACGAGGCCCTGCGCCATTTCCAGGCGCTGGTGCAGATTGACTCGAGCGATCCTCCCGGCAATGAAACGCGCGTGGCGGAGTACGTCAAGAAGACGCTGGAGGCCGATGGCATCCCGGTGATGCTGGTGGCCAAGGATCCGGCCCGCGCCGATATCATCGCGCGTCTAAAGGGCACGGGCGCGAAGAAGCCGCTGCTGATCATGGGCCACAGCGACGTGGTGCGCGTCGACCCCGCCAAATGGACCTTCCCGCCCTTTAGCGCTACGCTGCAAGGCGGCTACATCTACGGCCGCGGAACGCTGGACGACAAGAGCGATCTCGCGGCGACGATGATGACGATGCTGATGCTGAAGCGGCAGAAGACGCCGCTCGATCGCGACGTGATCTTCGTGTCGGAAGCGGGCGAAGAGGCTGCTACTGGACCGGGCATCGAATACCTGGTGAACGAGCACTGGAACGACATCGACGCCGAGTTCTGTCTCGCCGAAGGCGGCGGAGTGCGGCTGAAGAACAGCCAGGCGCGCTATGCGCTGGTGGAGACCACGGAGAAACAGCCTAGAGCCGCGCGGCTGGTCGCCAAAGGGCCGGCTGGGCACGGGTCCCGTCCACTGCGTGCTAGCGCGGTGGTGCATCTGGCGAAGGCGGTGGAGACCATCGCGGCTTGGGACCCTCCCATGCGGTTCAACGACACCACCCGCTACTATTTCGAAAAGATGGCGGCGGTGAGCAGTCCGGAAGAAGCCGCGCGGTTCAAAGGGCTGTTCGATGCACAAAAGGCTCCGGCGGTGCGCGAGTATCTGGCGGAGCACGATCCCATCAGTTATTCCATGCTGCACACTTCCATTTCGCCCGACATCATCAAAGGCGGCTACCAGGTGAACGTGATTCCTTCTGAAGCGGAGGCAACGCTCGACATCCGTGCGCTGCCGGACGAGAACATCGCGGCGTTTTATGACGCGATGCGCAAGGTGATTAACGATCCATCCATCGAACTGGTGCCGGAGACCACGAATCAGCGTCCCGGCGCTGCACCGTCGCGGCTGGATACGGACGCGTATCATGCCATCGAGGCTGCGTACAAGAGCATCTATGGCGTGATCACCATCCCGTTGATGCAGACCGGCGCCACCGACATGGCCTTCCTGCGGGCCAAAGGAGTGCAATGCTACGGTGTCGGAGCCATGGTGGACGAAGAGGATGGTCCGAAGGGCTATGGCCCGCACAGCGATCAGGAGCGAATCCTGGAACAAGCGGTGTACAAGCACGTGCAATTCTTTTGGCAGGCGGTGACTTCCATCGCGGGCTCCAAACGCTAGCCAATGCGATAAACTGATGCGATGCGAAGCACCACGATATTTGCGTCGCTTGTAATTGCCGCGCCGCTACTGGCGCAAGAGCCGCCCAAACCGGCGAAACCGCCGGTACCGCGCACAGCCGATGGAAAACCCGATTTCTCGGGAGTCTGGCAAGGCGGAGGAGCGAGCGGCCTGGCCTTCGCCATCGGGTCTGAGAACGCGAAAGCCGCGCGTCCTGGGGACTCAGCCGTAGCGGCGGCGCCGGCGGCCGTGGTGCGCAGCAATTTCAAGCCCCCGTATCAGGATTGGATGCTGCCGAAACTCAAGGAACTTCACGACCGCAGAAATATCGACGATCCGAGCGCGCGGTGTTTGCTGGTGGGCGTGCCGCGCATCACCAACGAGCCGCTGCCCATCAAGATCATCCAGACCAAGGACGAGATCACATTTTTGTACGAAACATTTCACGCCTTTCGCGTCATCCCCACCGATGGGCGCAAACATTCCGACGATATCGATCCATCATTCCTGGGCGATTCGGTGGCGCACTGGGAAGGTGACACGCTGGTGGTGGACGTGACCGGCTTCAACGACAAAACCTGGATCGGCGCGGGTGGCGCGACCCTGCATACCGAAGCCCTGCACGTGATTGAGCGTTACCAGCGCGTGGATTACGACACCATCACGTATCAAGTGACCATCGACGATCCCAAAGCGTTCACCAAGGCCTGGAGTCCGCCCGCGACCTTTCTCTCCCTGCGGCCGGGTGAAAGGCTCCACGAATACGAGTGCATCGAAAACAACGAAGATGTCGTAAGGTTTGAGGAGTTGTTGAAGAATCCGGCACTGTTCCGGCGACAGCCGTAGGACTATCTGACGTCGGATCGCAGCAAGCTGATCTCTCGGGGGCGCTCACTTTCGAACAAGGCAGCCAGCCCGTCCCCGCCGGAGCTCTCTTTCAAATAACGATTGAAGAACGCCACGCTGTAGCGGTCGATGATGCCATGAAAGCGCGGATTCAGATCCGTCCATGCTAAATGCCCAGCGCCTCGAAATTCGACGTAATACTTCGGCGCCGAGGAGCGATCATATGCTCCATCGGGCCGCCGGACAGTGGGCGAAATGCCGAGATCGAGCGTGCCGCCTTGATACAGCACAGGGACGTTCATTTGTCCTAATTCGCCGTTGGCAACGAATGGCGAGTTAAAGGGCGAGAGCGCGAGCACGGCTTTGATACGCGGGTCCTTCCAGGAAGCCCACGCGCCGGCCATGGCCAAGGCCGTGTAACCTCCCAGGGAATGTCCGGCGATTCCCACTCGCCCGGCATCCACCGGAACACCTTGAAATGATTTCGCGCTCAACACCCCATCGAGAACGGCTGCGATGTCGGCGCGCCGGTCGCGGTATGTCGCCTCAGACCAGGCGCCGGTTCTTTGGAATGGCTCTTCAGGGCGCCAGCCGCCAGCCCCATTTCTAAGGGCACTGCCGCAATGCGCATCCGCGTGGTTGGGCGCAACCATCAGGTATCCGGCCTGGGCCAGGGCCTCCATCAGAAACGCCGATTGCGTGTTGCATCCCGTGAAGCCATGCGAAAAAATAACCATGGGAAACCCGGCCGCGGGCGCTGGCCCGGCTGGTTTCCATACGGCCACATCGCGTCCCGCGACGTTGACGTGAAGGGCCCTACAGGAGGCCAGCAGCGGTACAGTCAACAGCAACGGCCCTAACAAGAACTTCGTCATTCATCCCTAATAACACGAAAACCGCGCTGAACTCTTGGGTACAATGCGTCCGAGCTATGCTTAGTACTTTCGGTCCGCCGGAAGCGTGCTCCAAAATCCGGCGCGCATCTCAAGGAGAAAATGAATGCAGAACCCGATTCTACTCGCGATAGTCGCATTCGGCTGCACTACCGCAATGAGTGGGCCGCTGCTGGCCCAAGGGAAGGTGAAGCCACTGACGGCGCTGGATTATTTAGAAATCCAGCAGTTGAACTACAAATACGCGTTCGCGCTGGATAATTGTTCGAATCACGGCGAGGACTACGCGAACCTCTACACCGACGATGGCGTGTTCGTGGTGGGATTGAATGGTCTGGAATACAAGGGCCATCAGAAACTGGTGGAAGCGGCAGGCGGGCCCACATGCGCTCGCGTCAAGCAGCCGCATCAAACACACACCACGGAAAATCTGGTGATTGAGGCTTCGACAGAAGGCGCCACCGGCAAGTCGTATTTGGTGTATCCCGGCGATCAGGGCAAGCGCGGCGATCCCGATTTCGACGGACACGTTGGGGGATATCAGGATGTGTACGTTAGAACGCCGAAGGGATGGCGCATCAAGTCCCGCGTCCACGTGTTTCCGCCGCAGATTCCCGGCGAGTATAAAGGCGTTCCGAATACCAAACTGGAAGCGGGAAGCAGCAAGTAAAGCGCCGGGGCGCTATGTACCCGGCTAGGGACCGGCGCCTTGCCAGGTGCATGAAAAACTGGTCCCATCGGTCGACAGCGTGGAGCACGTGGATGTCGCTTCACTGCCGGAGCTGGCCGTTTTGCTGACGACAACCGTATCCGCCGCCGGAAAACTTCCAATGAGGCCCCTGTTCGCCAGGTCCATGGCGGAATTGGTGCCTGCGACGCCCGTGCTGTCTCGTCCGAACGTGACAGTACCGAAATCGGTGAGCGGCAAGATGCCTCCGCTAGCCGTGCAGCAGGGCGCCTCGGCAATCCACTCCGCTGACGACCGAAGAGCCCCTGGCACCGCGGCGCTCGTCCCGAAAGTCGCTCCCGTCGTATCATCCTTGAACCGCACCGTGAATTCGTTGATGCTGCTGTAATAGACCACCGACGCCGACACATGGTCGCCTGGAGCAATAGGGACGCTGGGAATGATAGTCATACCCTGCGGGTAAAACTGATACCAGGCGTAATAGGCCGGGGTTTTAGCATCACAGTCGGTCAAGGTTCCGATTTGCTCGACGGTGGTGGATGTATAGCCATCCAGGCCGACCCAAAATGCGGCAAATTTATTCCCCTGCACAGCGCCGCAGTCGGCGGCCGGGACCACCCAGGAGCCGGCAGCCCAGTAGAAGGATGAACCGAGGACGACATAGCCGCTCCAGTTGGGACTGGCTGCCGTGCCGTCACGGAACTCGATCTTTTCGCGGATCGGCCCAAACTGATAAGGGGCTATTTTCGCCACCGCGTCTTGAGAAGAGAATACACCCGGAACCTGCGCCAATGCAGGCAAAAAGGCAAGCATTCCCAGGATCCCCAAACGACCCAAGAGGTTCGTGGGCACAACCACCTTCCGCAACAAATTCCTATACGCGATGACTGAGATTATATCGTTGCGAGTTTTGTATTGGAATAGCAGAACCGCCCAATTCGCGCCTGAGAGTACTGGGGTTACTGATGCAAGAATGCCAGGTATCAGCGGCGAGCGCGCGCAACCCAGTAAAATGGGAGCATCCCCCATGAAGATCGCCCTGGCACAAATCAACAGCACGGTGGGCGACCTCTGCGGCAATGCCAAGCGCATACTGGAATTCTCGCGGCGAGCGGCTGAATCCGGCGCGAATGTAGTGGTGTTCCCCGAGCTTTCTCTCACCGGGTATCCTCCGCGGGACCTGCTCGAAAAAGAGAACTTCCTGGATGGCACCGAGCAGCATCTGGAGCGCCTGGCGGCCGACTCGGCAGGGTTGAACCTGAGCATCATCTGCGGCACTGCCACGCGCACCGGCTCGTCCACGGGCCTGCCCATCTACAACAGCGCAGCGGTGCTCCAGGGCGGGCGCATCACATTTCGACAGCATAAGATGCTGCTGCCAACTTATGATGTCTTCGACGAAGCGCGCTATTTTGAGCCGGCCGTGAAACAATCGCCTCTGGCGCTCGGCGATGCCGTTTCAGCCCTTACGATTTGCGAAGACATTTGGAACGACAAGCAGTATTGGGAGCGCAGGCGCTATAGCCGCGACCCGGTGGAGGAACTGGCCGGGGCGGGAGCTCGCATTCTGATCAGCATCAATGCTTCGCCTTATCACATGGGGAAACGGGCGCAACGAACCGAGATCTTCCGCGCTACCGCGCGGCATTTCCGCGTCCCGATCGTGTACGTGAACCAGGTGGGCGGGAACGACCAGTTACTATTCGACGGCACCAGCTTCGCGATGAATCCGGAGGGTGAGGTGATCGCGTGCGCGGCTTCCTTCGAAGAAGACTTGGTGATGATGGATAGCAAAGCGCTGACGGGCGAGCGCCATGACAATTTTTCCGACGAATGTGAGGCCGTTTATCAGGCCCTGGCCATGGGCACGCGCGATTACATTCGTAAGTGCGGATTCGAGCGGGTGATCGTCGCTCTGAGCGGCGGAATCGATTCGGCGCTGACGGCTGCCATCGCGGTGGATGCGGTGGGCAAGGAAAACGTGATCGGCGTCGGCATGCCCGGTCCTTACTCATCGGAACACAGCGTCATCGATGCGCGGGACCTGGCTCGGAATCTCGGCATCCGGTTCGAGCTAATCCCGATCAAGGACCAATATGACGCGTTTCTCAATGTCCTGGAGCCGCTGTTCACTCCGGAGAAACTCTTCGCTGGAGCCAGCTTGGGCGTGACAGAGGAGAATCTGCAATCACGCCTGCGCGGCGTTACGATGATGGCTCTCTCGAATAAATGGGGGGCGCTGGTGCTCACCACCGGGAACAAGAGCGAGCTGGCGGTGGGCTATTGCACGCTCTACGGAGATATGTGCGGCGGGCTGGCTGTAATCAGCGATGTGCCCAAGACGCTGGTGTATTCCCTGTCGCGGGTGGCCAACAAACGTCACTCACTTGGGCCTGGAGCGTCGGGTGCGATCCCGGAAAACACGTTCACCAAGCCCCCGTCCGCCGAGCTGCGTCCCGATCAAAAGGATACAGACTCGCTGCCGCCCTACGAAGTGCTGGACCAGATCCTGCGTCTTTATATCGAGAACAACGATGCGCCGCAGCAGATCGCCGAAGCGCTTCATCTACCTTTAGCTTTGGTGCGGGACCTGGTGAACAAAGTGGACCGCAATGAGTACAAACGCCAGCAAGCCGCACCGGGCCTGAAAGTAACCACCAAGGCGTTCGGCATCGGCCGGCGCTTTCCGATCGCCCAGAGGTTTTCTGAATAAGACCAGCGGTTTTCTGAATCGCTAGAAGGTTTTCCGAATGAGACTGCACGTGATTTTTGCCGCCTTGATCCTGCTTGCCGCGGCGCTTCTCTCCTCCTCTCAGCCTCCGCAGCGCGAACAAGTGGGTCCGCTGGCGGATGGAGGGTTCTTATTGAATAGCGGCTGGCGAGTGAAAGCCGCGGGCACGCAGATCCGGCTCGACACGCTGCCGATGTCGTCGGTTCTTTCGAAAGACGGCCGCTTCCTGATCGTGCTGAATGCCGGATACAATCCGCCTTCGCTCAGTGTGCTGGATGCCAAGGACGGCCATGAGATAGGCCGCACTCCGGTACCGGACGCATGGCTTGGCATGTCGCTTGCGCCCAACGGAAAGACGCTGTGGGTGGGCGGCGGATCGCAGGCATCGGTCTATGAGTTCTCGCTGGATGAAAACGGAAAGCTCGCGCCCGCGCGGACCTTCGAAATCGTGAAGGGGGCTGCGCGATCGGCCCGCGATTTTATCGGCGATGTCGCCATCGATCCCGAGGCCCATCTGTTGTACGCTTGCGATCTATATCATGACGCGATTGTAGTGGTGAATACCCAATCGGGCATCGTGATCGATCGATTCAAGACGGGCCGGCGGCCCTATCGAATCATGTTCAATCCGGACGGCAAGTCGTTTTATGTGACCAGTTGGGCCGACGGTTCGCTGTATCGCCATCAAACCAGCGACGGCGCGCTGCTGCAGACTCTCCGGCTGGGCGCACATCCCACCGATATGGTGTGGCGCAATCGCGCCACCCGCGCCGAAGAGGGCGATGGGGACGACAAAGGCGGCGCGCAGCAATCCGGTTTCAAGGCCCGCATTTTCGTCTCTGCCGCGAATACCAACAGCGTGTACTCGGTGGCCGTGTCCGATAGCGGCGATTTACGCGTGGTGGAAAACATTAACGTCTCCACGACGCCCGAACATCCCCTCGGCATGACACCCAGCGCACTGGCTCTGAGTGCCGACCAAAGCCGCCTCTACGTGGTGTGTTCCGATGCCAATGCGGCCGCCGTCGTCGACGTTACCGAAGCGCGTAGCCAGGTGCTGGGCTTCGTACCGACCGGCTGGTATCCCACGGCCGCCCGTGCGCTCGCCGATGGCCGCCTGGTGGTGCTCAATGGCAAGGGATCGCGGAGTTATCCCAACAACTCCGACGGGCCGAATCCGACGAAGAAACAGAATAACCTGACCATCCAATATGTCGCGCACATCCAGACCGGCTCGGCATCGTTTATTCCGGCGCTGACCGACGAATCGCTCGCGAACTATACGGCTGAGGTGAAATCCAACTCGCCGTACACCGATGAAATGCTGGATGCGATCCCCGCGGGCATTCCCGCCGCCATCCAGCACGTCATCTACATCGTGAAGGAGAACCGTAGCTACGATCAGGTGCTGGGGGATATCGGCAAGGGTGAAAGCGATGCGTCGCTCTGCCTGTTTAAGGAAAACGTCAGCCCCAACCATCACAAACTGGCGCGCGAGTTCGTGCTGCTCGACAACTTCTATGTGAATAGCGATGTGAGCGCGGACGGCCACAACTGGTCAACGTCAGCCATCGCGAACGATTTTGTGGTGAAGATGTGGCCGGGCAACTACGCCAAGCGCAACCCGAACTACGATTTCGAAGGCGGCGAAGCGGCGGCCTATCCTCCGGCCGGCTATCTTTGGACGAACGCCGGCTCCGCGGGGCTTTCGATGCGCAATTACGGCTATTGGGTGGAGAACAAGAAGGAGCCGGGAGCGGATGGTATTCAGATCGACAAGGTGCTCGATCCGGTGCTGGCCAAAGTCACCAACATGAAGTATCGCAGCTTCGATCTGGATTATCCGGACGTGAAGCGCGCGCAAACATTCCTGGACGATCTGACGCAGTTTGAGAGCGCCAACCAAATGCCCGCGCTGATGATCATGCGGTTGGGTAACGACCATACGTCGGCCACCACGCCCGGCAAGATTGCACCGCTTTCAGCGTTCGCCGATAACGATTACGCGCTGGGTATGATTGTGGAGGGCGTTTCGCGCAGCAAATTCTGGGGCAGCACGGCCATCTTCGTACTGGAAGACGACGCGCAGAACGGGCCGGACCACGTGGATTCACACCGCTCACCGGCCTTTATCATTTCTCCCTACACGCATCGCGGAGCGATTGACGGCAACATGTACAACACCACGTCGATGTTGCGCACCATCGAGCTGATCTTGCATTTGCATCCCATGACGCATTTCGATGCCGGCGCACGGCCGATGTTTGCGAGCTTCGCGCAACAGCCGTCGGCCGCCCCGTATCAGGCCGAGAAGCCGCGGATTTCGCTCGAAGAGCGCAACCCGGCGAGTTCGTCCACCGCCTCCCGATCCGCGCGGCTGGATTTCACTAAAGAGGATCTGAACGACGACGATGAGTTGAACGACATCCTGTGGCGCGCCATTCGCGGTACCGATCCGCCGGCTCCTATGCGCAGCATGTTTGCAAAATGAAAAGACCCAGCATGTTCGGACGATAACGCTTGCCTCGCGCGCATCTCTGCTTCGTTTGGCACATGCACCAGCCTTTGTACAAGGACCTGGTTACGGGTGAATATCGCCTTCCTTGGACGCGCTTTCACGCGCTGAAGGATTATTACGGGATGGTGAAGGTGCTGCAGGAGTTTCCCTCCATTCACCAGACCTTCAACCTGGTTCCTTCCATGATGGTGCAGATCACCGAATACGCGTCCGGCGCTGCGGCCGATCCGTTTCTGGATTGTGCGGTTAAGCCCGCCGAGGATCTCACGGAAGCTGAGCGCGAGTTCGTCCTGCGTTACTTTTTTCAGGCCAACGCCGATCATCTGATCTATCGCTATCCGCGCTACGGCGACCTGTTCGATGTTTGGAAGTCCTGCGGAGCGAATCCACAAGTTGGGCGAAAGCACTTCGGCGTTCAGGATCTGCGCGATCTGCAGGTGCTATCGCAGTTGGCATGGTTTGACGAGGAATTCCAGGCACACGACGAAGAGGTGAAAGGCCTGATCGCCAAGGGGCGCGACTTTTCGCTCCAGGATCAAGCCTTGATGGTACGCAAGGAGCGTGAAATTCTCGCGGCGGTTATCCCCGTGTACCAAGAGTTTGCCGCGCGCGGCCAGATCGAGATTTCGACCACACCTTTCTATCATCCGATACTGCCCTTGATTTGCGATTCCAACATAGCCACTGTCTCGCATCCCTGGGTTACACTGCCCAGCCGCTTTCAATATCCACAGGACGCGCTGCATCAATTGAAGACGGCGCGTGAGTTCACCGAGCGCACCTTCGGTAAAGCGCCGGTGGGTCTATGGCCGTCGGAAGGTTCGGTATCCGATGAGGCGTTGTGGCTGGCCGCCGAAGCGGGTTTCGAGTGGGCCGCGAGCGACAACGGCGTTCTGGCGCGAACCATCCACCAGGACGGCGGGCCGGAAGTCACCTACCGGTCTTACTTGTGGCAGCAAAAAGGTCGCGAGATGCGCATGATTTTTCGAGATCATTTCCTGAGCGATCAGGTGGGGTTCGTCTATTCGCGGATGGGCGCCGAAGAAGCCGCATCGCACTTTCTGGATCGCATTCGTGAGAATACCCGGGACGCGATTGAACGCGGCGAGGACGTGCTGGTTCCGATCATCCTGGATGGCGAGAACGCTTGGGAGTATTACGATCACAACGGCCGGCCATTTCTGCGCGAGTTGTACCGCCGGATCAGCGAATCGTCGGACTCACGGGGCGATCTGGCGGCGCTGACTGTCAGTGAGGCTTTGAAGCTGGATACTCCCCGGACGCTCGACCATATTCATCCAGGCTCGTGGATCAACGCGAACTTCGATATCTGGCTGGGCGCGGAAGAAGACAACATCTCTTGGGACTACCTGCTGCGGGCGCGGGAGAAATTCGATGAGGTTGCGTCCACGGTTTCAGAACAACAGCGCGCCTTGGCTTTCGAAGAACTGATGATCGCCGAAGGCAGCGATTGGAACTGGTGGTATGGGCCGGAGCATATTTCCGAGAACCGCATCGAGTTCGATGAATTGTACCGGCAGCATCTTGCGAATGTTTATCGCGCTCTGGGTCTTATGCCGCCAGAGGAATTGTCGCGCCCGATACTGAAGTCCGGCATTCCGAACTTGAATCAGCCAGCCACGCATGCCATCCATCCGGTGATCGATGGCGAGGTTACTTCTTATTTCGAATGGATGGGCGCGGGACGCTATCAGCCCGACAACCGTTCGGGCGCGATGCACAGCGATGAACCGAGGATTCGCGATGTTTACTACGGCACCGATAACGAGAATCTCTACGTGCGGCTGGATTTCGACGACGGCTTCGAGTTCCATGCATTGGAACTGCGCGCCGGAGAAAAGAGCGTGACCCTTCTGAACAACCCCGCGGTCCAGTTTGCGAGGAACCGCATCGTCGAAATTCGAGTGCCTCTGGGGGAAGTTGGAGTGCCCCTGGGGATGGTTGGGCTATCGGCCCAAAACCCGATCTACTTGCGGCTCGAATATTTGTCGAGCGTCGCTTCCAATTTGGCCGCTGCGGGTGGGGCCGGCGTGTCACCCATCACAATCTGCTTGTTGGTAAGCGGGGAGGCGTAGAGATCCCGGTTCCAATCGTCATCCGGGCGGAGCGTCGCGCCTTGCAGCGAAATGCCGGCGAACACGCCACGCGAGCGGGACCAGGTGAGGATCTCGGCGTGCAGTTGCGCGTCTGTTTCAGCCGATGAAGTGCGCCCCACGGGACCCGCGGCGACGGATGCATCGCCGCCCAAAGTGAATTTGCTCTCCAGGAGTTTCTTCGCCCCTGGCTCGCTGTTCACCAGCATGACAACATCGGTTTCCGAGCCGCCAATCTGAAATCCGACGCTCCCGCCCTCCACACGAATGGCCGCTGGAGCCGACCACCCCACGCCGCTGGCCTTACGGCACAGCATGAATCCTTTGCCATACTTGGCGCCCACAATGAAAGCGCCCTTCTTAAGGCCGGGGACCAAAATGACGCAATGCGCGTTCTGCAGCAGATCCTGAGGGATCCCCTTGTCAGGAGCGGACATGATCTCGGTGAGCATGTCGGCCGAATCATCCAGCCGCTTGGGAGCGTCGCTGGCCGCGTGTAACAGGCTGCTGGTTGCTAAAAGAAGCGCTACGTGAGTTAATTTCATCGTGGTATCCCCAGGCTCGATTTTAACAGGCTTGCTCATCGGTTCGATGACAATTCAGTGTGCCCTTGGGGCCGCTGATCCAGTGGCTGCGAGCGTCAGTAAGAGGCTGGATCTCATCGAGAGCGGCCAGGCCAAGCCCGGTTCGGTGTTTCGATTCACTCCCGCGGAGCTGAACGCCTGGGTTCGCGTGAAGGCGCCCACCGTGATCACCGATGGATTTCGCCAGCCGCAGCTGGTCTTAGGTAACGGCGAGGCCACGGCGACGGCCCTGATCGATTTCCTCAAGGTGCGACATGCCAATGGAATCGAGACCAATTGGCTGATCGCTAAGCTGATTCAAGGCGAGAAGCTGGTGAAGGCGAGAGCCGGCATTCAATCGGCCCACGGCCGCGCCACGGTGCATGTGGTGCGGGTGGAAGTGGGCGGTCTCGCGGTTACTGGCGCCGCGCTCGATTTTCTGGTGCAGAATTTCTTTCTTCCGTTTTATCCTGAAGCGAAGATCGACGAGCCGTTCGATCTGGCGGGCAACGTGGACCGGATTGAGATTACGCCGGCAGAAGCTCGGGTTTATATCCGGCGGTAATGGCCGTGGCGGCTTCCTGGCCCATGCGAACGCAATCCGGGATACCGATGCCGTGATATGCATTGCCGGCCAGATACAAGCCAGGGATGGACCGCGTCAGCTCTTCAATCCTGGCGACGCGCTTCTCGTGACCGACGGTATATTGCGCCATCGAATGCGGCCAGCGTGCGATGTTATGAAACACCGGCTCGGCTTCGAGTCCCATGATGCTGTGGAGATCTGAACGCGCGGCCTCAACCAGCGCTTCATCAGTGAGCGGCATCGCGTCCGCTCCGAGGAAACATCGCAGGACCACCATATTGGCCGGGACGCGATCGTCGAATTTGTTCCCCACCCAGGTGCATCCGAAAATATGTCTGCGCTCTTTTTTAGGGACCAGGAATCCGTGGCCGATCAGCGGGTGATCGAAGGTATTCTTGCGATAGCCGAGCGACAGAGTAATGGACGTTGTGTAGGGGATATCCGCGAGAAGGCCCGCCAGCTCCGGCTGCATGGAGTGCAACACATGCGCCGCATCACCAGCCGGCGTGGCGATCACCAAGTGTTCCGCTTTGAGCCATTCGCCATTCGCTCGAACGCGGAAACCATCGCCCGAATTCTCGACGGTCTCGACATCGGCTTGGATTACATCGGCGCTGGGGCGCAATGCTTCGATCAATTGCCCGAGGCCGCCCTTCAATGTTTCCAGGAACGAACCGCGGGGGCTCTGGGGCCGAGGCTGCGCCAGCGCGCCGCGCGTCAAGCTTCCATATTTGCTCTCGATCTCGACGAAGCGCCCAAGCACGCTCGCGACGCTCATGTCGCGCACGTCGCCACCATAAACGCCCGCGAGCAACGGCTCGGCCAGATAGTCGATGGATTCCTGACCGTAATGGTCCAGCAGAAATTCGTAGACTGACCGATCGGGCTGCGGACCGCGCGGCGAGCGGAAAATCTCGAGCCCCATGCGAATCTTTGCGCCCCAACTGAACAGCGGGGTCTCCAGCAACGGCAGGAACTTAGTGGGGACCATCATCATCAGTCCGTCGGGCATGGGGATCAGCTTGCCCTTTTTGACGATGTACGTGTGGCGGGTATGGTCGTTCGAGCCGATCACCTGGTCTTCAAGGCCCAGTTCACGGATCAGATTCATCGCCCACGGTTTCGCGGCCATGAATCCGTCGGGGCCCTCTTCGAGTACGCAGCCTTGCTGCATGGAGGTCTTGATCACGCCGCCTACGCGCGGTTTGCGCTCCAGCAATGTTGGACGGAGGCCCGCTTTCGACAGATAATACGCCGCCGACAGACCCGATATCCCGCCGCCGACGATTAAAGCCCTTTGAGACACGTTACATCTTGAACTCGCGCACGAAATCCACGACGGCGCGTACGTTGTCGGGCGGAGTTTCGGGCAGAATTCCGTGGCCAAGATTGAAAATGTGGCCGGGGCGCGAGGCGGTGCGCTTCAATAGCTCATGTACGCGCATCTTTATTTCGGGCAGCGGCGCGAAGAGCACTGCCGGGTCCAGATTGCCTTGCACGGCCGAACGATAGCTGATGTCCATCCAGGCCTGGTCGATATTCACGCGCCAGTCTACGCCCATCACGTCGCCGCCGGCGGCGTGCAACTCACGGAAGAAGCCGGACGCGCCGGTGCCGAAGTGGATCACCGGGACACTGCCCGTTCGGATGCGCTCGATCAATGCGCGCGAATAAGGCGCGACAAAGCGAACGTAATCGTCGGGACTCAAAGCGCCCACCCAGCTATCGAACACCTGAATGGCGCGCGCGCCGGCGGTCACCTGGCTGAGCGCGAATGGCCCCAGCACGTCCACCAGCTTGCCCATGAGACGGCGCCACAGAGTTTCGTCGCGATACATCATGTTCTTGGTGCGGACGAAGTTCTTCGACGGACCGCCCTCGATCATGTAGCTGGCCAGCGTGAAGGGCGCACCGACAAATCCAATCACCGGGACGCGCCCGGCCAACTGACGGACCACCAGTTGAATGGCTTCGCCGACGTAGTTGAGATCGTCGGTGTTGGAAATGGAAAGCGAATCGACGTCGTCGGTAGTGCGAACGGGATTATCGATCGCCGGCCCTTCGCCCGAGACGAACTTCAACTTCAGGCCCATGGGCTCCACCGGCAGCAGCAGATCGGCGAAAATGATGGCCGCGTCAACATCCAAAAATTCGACCGGTTGTAACGTGACCTGGGCGGCCAGGTCGGGCCGCTTGCAGATCTCCAGGATTCCGGCCTTGGCGCGGATGTCCCGGTATTGTTTCATGTAACGTCCAGCTTGCCGCATGAACCAAACCGGCCGCACGTCGGTGGGGCGGCGGCGGCAAGCATCCAGAAAACGACTGTTTGTCGAGGTCATTCGCATCGATTTTCCAACGTGCATTCGAAGTTGAGCATGTGTGAGTGGGTTAGCATCCTTTTAGCAGCGCGCGTACGGCCCAAATTATAGTAGCGCTTGGACCAAGCCCCACTGTCAATAGTTTGGCCCCAAATTTGTACAAGCGAGACAGGGCAGGCTTGGCTTGTGCTGTAGATTCAATTAGATAGCGTTCGACTCGCGGACCTGCCGTCTATTCCCGGGGACGGCCCTTTTTGATGCGCTTCAGCAGTTGGTCCATTCGGCCGCCAAGTTCGGTGGCGATGTCGGCTTCAAAATGAAGCTCCGGGACTCGAAAGAGTTCCAGGCGGCGGGCCACTTCGCGGCGCAAGAAACTGGCGGCGTGTTCCAGGGCAGCCAGAGCTTCGGACGCATCCGCGCCTTCTTCCACACGGATGCGCACCAGCGCATGGCGCTTGTCGGGTGAGACTTCAAGTCCGGTGACGGTTGCCGACGCCACGCGCGGATCTGAGAGCTCGTAGCCGATCATCTCCGTCAGCTCCTCGCGCAGGGCTTCTGAAATACGTTCCGTGCGGTGTTGCGGCATATTTACTCAATCCACTCGAGTGTGGTTCCGACTAACGCGCCGCCCAGCAGGTGAGCCGCTTCCCGTTCCACCGACTGGAGGACCTGTTCGGCCTGAGAATGATCGCCCGATACGGTGACGGCCGACACCAGCGAGCGCTGCCAGATATCGTGATAATCGATTTCCGCGACGGCGACGTTGAATTTACTGCGTAACCGGTCTTTCAAGCTTTTGACCGTGTGACGCTTCTCTTTGAGGGAATGCGCACCTTCGATGTGCAGTTCGAGCGTCAATACTCCGACTGTCGGCATTTCCTCTGGCGCCGCATTACGCCATGGTCTCCACGGCGACGCGTTCGGTGGCGAAGGCTTCGATAATATCTCCCGGCTTCACGTCCGCGAAATTTCGCAGAGTGATGCCGCATTCAAAGCCGTTCTTCACCTCGCTGGCGTCGTTCTTGAAGCGCTTCAGCGAATCGATCTTGCCGGTGAACACCACCACATTGTCGCGCAGCAGGCGCACTTCGCTGTCGCGTCTGAGCAGCCCATCGATCACCATGCAGCCCGCCACATTGCCGACCTTGCTGATGCGGAACACCTCCCGCACCGCGGCGCGGCCCTGGTACACCTCTTTAAACACCGGCTCCAGCATGCCGGTCATGGCGCGCTTCAATTCATCGGTGAGCTCGTAAATGATGGTGTGCAGCCGGATATCGACTTTTTCCTGCTCGGCCAGCGTAGCGGCGTTCCTCTCGGGACGGACGTTGAAGCCCACAATGATGGCGTTGGAGGTAGAAGCCAGCAACACGTCGCTCTCGTTGATGGCGCCCACCGCGCTGCGCAACACGCGAATGCGGACCTTCTCGTTGGAAAGCTTCTGCATCATGTCGGACAGCACTTCGGCGGTTCCACTGACGTCGGTCTTCAGGATGATGTTGAGCTCCTTGACCTCGCCTTCCTTCAACTGCTCATGGAATTGTTCGAGCGTCATGCGGCCGCTCTTGGACATGGCGACGTCGCGCGCCTTGGCTTCGCGATAAATCACGATCTGCTTGGCCTTGGCGGTGTCGGTAACCACCTGGAACATATCGCCGACTTCAGGCAGCGAATCGAGACCCAGAACCTCGACGGGCATGGAGGGCTCTGCCTCGCGCAACGGGCCGCCGCGATCGTCGAACATCGCGCGGACTTTGCCGAAGACCGAGCCGCAGATAAAATAATCGCCGACGCGCAGCGTGCCGTTACGCACCAGCACGGTGGCCACGGGACCGCGTCCGCGATCCAGGTTGGCTTCGAGCACGTTGCCGACGGCGGGACGGTCCGGGTTGGCCTTCAGATCCAGCATATCGGCAACCAGCAGGATCATTTCGAGCAGCAGATCCAGATTCTTCTGCGTCCTGGCGGATACTTCCACCATGACCGTGTCGCCGCCCCAATCTTCAGGAACCAGGCCGCGATCGGAAAGCTGCTGCTTGATGCGTTCGGGCTGCGCGTCGGGCTTGTCCACCTTGTTGATGGCCACGATGATGGGCGCACCGGCCGCCTTGGCGTGATCAATGGCCTCGATGGTCTGCGGCATCACGCCATCGTCGGCGGCCACCACCAGGATGACGATATCGGTAACCTTGGCGCCGCGGGCGCGCATGCGAGTGAACGCTTCATGGCCCGGCGTGTCGATGAACACGATTTTGCGGTTGTTCTTCTCTACGTAATAAGCACCGATGTGCTGCGTGATGCCGCCGGCTTCGCGGTCGGCCACATGCGCGGAACGGATGGCATCCAGCAGCGATGTTTTGCCGTGATCGACGTGGCCCATGATGGTGACCACGGGAGCGCGCCGCACGCGATCGGCCGTGTCCTCGGCTTCGGTGATCTCCTGCGTGCTCTCTTCTTCGTAGCTGATCTTGTTGGTGGAAGCGCCGAACTCGCGCGCCAGGTCTTCGGCCATCTTCACGTCGAGGTTCTGGTTGATGGTGGCGAAAATCTTCTTCTCCACCAGCTTCTTGATGACCAGATTGGCTTTGATACCGAGCTTCTCGGAAAGCTCCTTGACGGTGACACCCTCGGAAATTGTGATCTCGCGATCGATGGGCGGTGGCGCGAACGTCTGCTCGCGGCGCGACGGCATCCGCAGCCGGCCCTCTTCCTGCTCCACATCGCGATGGCGATCGCGCCCGCCCGGTTTGGCTGCGTGACGTCGTTGCTGCTCCGTGGTTGGAATCGGCGTGGCCGGCTCGGCGCGCAGAGGCGACGTGGGATGCAACGTGCGTGGCCGTCGAAAAGCTCCTGGGCCGCCCGGTCCCCCGGGTCCGCCGGGTCCGGGAGGGCCGCCGCCGACACCGGGGCCACGCATCACGGGCTGGCCGGGACGAATAGGACCGCGATAGATAGGCTGGCCGGGGACGGGCGTGGAGCTGCGCGTAGGCATGCCGGGCCGGGGCGCTTGTTGCTGTTGCGCCTGTCCGGGCGCCGGACGGGTCTGCTGTTGTTGTAATCGCGCCACCATATCGGGGCGCGGTGGCACCACGGGACGCGCGGCCGGCTGTCCAGCCAGATTCGGGCGCGGCTGCGGACGCAATGGAGTTCCTGGAGTTGGCGACGCGAGTGGCGCAGCCGCCTCGCTCGGTGGCGCGGGAGCGGCGGGAGCGGACGGAGCCGCGCGCGCAACCGGCTGAGCTGGAAGCGTGACCGCGGCGGGAGGCATGGGCGCAGCGGGACCGGGCGACGGCAAGGGCTGCCGGGGGCCCGACAAAATCTGGCCTGGACGCGGCGTGGGAACCGGGCGCGCCGGAACGGGGCCGGTACGCAATGGAGGATGCAGCGGGGCAACGCCTCCCGCCGAGAGTGGCGGCCTTAAAGGCGCGGGCTTGCTGCGAAGCGCTTCGTCCATAGGAGCTCCGGGGGGAGCGCCGGGGGAACTGGCGGGCGCAGTGCCGGGTAAACTGCCGGGGCTGATCACGGGGGGTGTAACGGGGGCCTCCTGCGCGTGCGTTGTGACGGGCGCATCTAATTCGGTAACCGGGACTCTAGCGGCGGGCGCGTGGTGCTCAGGCTCGGACGGCTCATCCCGCTCGAACGACTCTGGCTCGGCAACGGCGACCGAAGTGTCGGCTTCACGGCGCATGGCCGCGCCTGCTCCACCTTGCACACGCAAGCGAAGCTTCTCGGCGACGTCGTCGTCAATGGAGCTGGAGTGGGTTTTCTTCTCGGCCACGCCGAGCTCGGGCAACATATCGATGATGGCATGTGAGGGGACCTCCAGTTGCCTTGCGAGCTCATTGATTCGAATTTTACTCATAAATAACGGCAACACCGGATCACGCTGCGCCTAACGGACCCCCTCCGAGTTCTCTATGGTATCAAATTCTTTTTTCTCATCCGATGTGTTTCCGCCGGGAACATGATCGGTTTCAGCCGTTTCGGACTCAGTACTCGCGAGCCCGGACTCCGCTTCAAGAGCAGGCTCACCGGCAGATTCTTCGACGAAATCCCCAGTGGCTTCCGCCAGCCCAGGCACAGTCTCTTCCACTACTGCCTCGCCTGGTTCGAACTGCGCGTAGTAACCGTTCACAGCGATCAGGATCTTCTCGATAATGCCAGACCCAATACTGGGGATGGATTCCAGCTCTTCGGGCGTCATGGACCCGAGCTGCTCCACGGTACCCACGCCCGCCTCCAGCAGCTTTTCGACGATCTCCTCGGCCAGGCCATGATCGAGCAGCACCGATATGGGCGCTCCGGCTGGAACCAGCGCAGCCATGGCAGTTTCCACTTCCTGGCGCTTCTCCTCTTCGCTCTTGATGTCGATCTTCCAGCCCAACAGTTTGGCGGCCAGGCGTACGTTCTGGCCCTTCTTGCCGATGGCCAAGGAAAGCTGGGTGTCATCGACGATCACTTCCATGTGCTTGTCCGCGGCGTCGACGATCGATACGCGGCTGATTTTGGCGGGGCTGAGCGCGTGGGTGGCGAAGACCACCGGGTCTTCGGAAAATTCGATGATATCGATCTTTTCTCCACGCAGTTCGCGAATGATGGACTGCACACGCATGCCCTTCATGCCTACGCAGGCGCCCACGCTGTCCACGTCGCGATCCCGGCTCACCACCGCGATCTTGGTGCGCTCACCGGCTTCTCGCGCGCAACCCTTGATGACCACCGTGTTGTCGTAAATCTCCGGGACTTCCTGCTCGAACAGCCGCATTACCAGCTCGGGCGCGGCGCGGGAAACAATGACGCCCGCGTTCTTGCCGGCCTTCTCCACACTGCGGATGACGCAACGGCAGCGATCGCCCACGCTGAAATTTTCGAGCTTGCTTTGTTCCTTCTTGAGCAGGCGCGCTTCGGTTTTCCCGAGATCCACCATCAGGTCTTGCCCCTCGATGCGCTTCACCGTGCAATTGACCAGCTCGCCAACGCGGCCGGAATATTCCGAATAAATGGTCTCGCGTTCCGCTTCCCGCACCTTTTGCAGAATCACTTGTTTGGCGGTTTGGGCCGAGATGCGGCCGAGAGCATCGGTGGGCTTGGGGAAACGAACCTCGGATTCCAATTGCGCAGAGGGATCCATGCGTTGCGCGTCATCGAGCGAAATTTCCTTCACCGGGTCCTGGACGGACTCCACCACTTTCTTCACGCCGTAGATTTCGAGCGCACCGGTTGCGTCGTTGAAGGCGGCCACCAGATCTTCGGTGGTGCGAAAGTGCTTGCGGGCAGCCACCAGCATGGCATCCTTCACCGCATCGATTACGATCTGCGGATCGATCCCCTTCTCCTTGCTCAAAATCTCAATGGACTGATAGATACTAGCCACTGTTTCCTCTTCTCAAATGTCTCGGGAGTTAATTACCAGTCAAACTTCAGGTTGGCTTTTTGGACCTGATCCAGCGGGAAATGGATGACTCTTCCGGCGGCTGGCTGCAGGGCGGCAATTTCCAAAGCGGCAACTTCCAAAGCAATCACGCCTTCCGAGATTCCGGCCAGCTTGCCTTCCCAGCTGCGCTGGTTCTCCACCGGCTCCCTGAGCACCACTTTTGCCTTGTGACCCACGAACCTCTCGAAGTCCTTCGCTTTCGACAACTTACGCTCCAGGCCGGGGGAACTGACCTCCAGCGTGTAGCTGTCCCCAGGTATGACGTCCTCAATATCCAAAATAGTTCCTACCTGCTGCGAAATAAATTCGCAGTCGGCATGCGACACGCCGTGCGGACGGTCCGGCCAAGCCTCTCCAGAAGCAGGCCGATCAATAAAAATTCGCAGCAGACGACCCCGGCCAGCTCCTAGCAGCTGCACGTCAACGATCTCGATCCCTTCCGGATCCCCGACCCGCTCGGCGATTTCCGCAATCTTAGCCACAATTTCGTCTTTGGCAATCACAGGCATCGGACAACCGATATCGATCTACTTGCAATAAAAAAGTGGGCTTTCGCCCACTGGTCACTTTCGACAATTTCATTATACACGTATAAGCTGTCAGGACGGTACTGGCGAGCCCCTATTTGCTATCCACATGGGTTGCGTCTTTCTCGTTTTCGGCGCAGAAGGACTCCAGCAGATCGGTGTCCGGAAGCAGGCGCTGCTGCAGCGTGATGGTGAACGGCCTGGTATAAGTCTTCGGATCGTCAATGGTCAACCTAACTTCCATCTCACCGAAGTTTCGGCGATGGAATCGCTCGGTCAGGTGCAGATGCTCGCTATGTGCATGGCCCCGGGCATCCAGCCAGCCTCGATCGTTGAAGCCATTCGAGTCCACCACCAGCGAATCGCCATCCCATTTGCCGACCGAGTATCCGAGCCACGACGGCTGCGGATCGTCGGGTAACTTTCGGCCGTCAGTGAACACCTGGCGGAAGGTGGTATCTCGCTCGTAAAGCATCAGGGTCACTCCGGGCATCTGGACAATTTTGTAGGGAGCCGGCGCCATTTCCACCATCGGCATACCCTCCGGAAGACAGTGCGAGATAGGCGATTCCTTCATGAAAGTCTGCGCGCGTTGCCGGAACAGCTCCGCCGCGGCGGGACGAATGGGCGCCTGGTCGGGCTTGAAATCGAAAAAGATGTTGATGAAATATTGCGAGAGAGGCTCCTCACCCGCACCATTGGTGGCATCGGGGATCAAACGCTTCAAG